>Ga0209503_10000001_pt1 | contig 517111 bp, 440 predicted proteins | sample SouAtlMetagenome_2_FD_187448 | JGI IMG/M metagenome (GOLD analysis project Ga0209503, IMG submission 187448) | Marine eukaryotic phytoplankton communities from Atlantic Ocean - South Atlantic ANT15 Metagenome (SPAdes) (version 2) | ecosystem: Environmental > Aquatic > Marine > Oceanic...
CATCGCCTCGTCATTTCTGATCGCGGTATTAAAGCCGGTGCATACGAATATAAAGGCCGTCGCGATGATGATAAACAAGATGTGAATGCAGAAGGCGTTATTGAGTTTCTTAAAGCTCAGCTTTAATTGGTAAAGATAGGCTCAATAAAAAAGCGGTTACTATCACTAGTAGCCGCTTTTTTTTATAGTGTCGTTATGGAAAATTCTCTTTGCTTAATTAAGCCAATCAATTAACTGGCAGGGTCTTTAAACAAAAGGTCCAGTGATACGTCCAGCTCACCCTTTTGAATCTTTTTCACTCTGTCTAAGTGGGTATCCAACGCTATAGGCCAGCCTTTATTCATTATCGCATTGTTCATTGGACTAGGCAGTGGCCAAGGTAAACGATCGCATAACTCACTCAGAGTCAGTGTACTTAGGTCTCGACTTAATAAATATTCGCCCTGATCTGCACGGCGTATAATTTTCTGCTCCATCAGGATCTGCACATAGCTATCCCAACCACTTTGGTCTAAGCCTGGAACATTTTGTAATAGCTCATCATCCGATAAAGTCTTCCCACTTTGCTGTGCAACCCATAGGGCATGTAACACTCCCATAATTGTATGTAAGTGGGAAAACTCGCGCGTGCGGTCTAGCGTTTTATAGACAGTAAGGGCTCGTGTTAACTCAGCCCCCAAGAGGATGATGACCCAACTAATGAATATCCAAACAAGAAACAACGGTACAGCTGCAAAAGCACCGTAGATCAGTTCATAGGATGGGAACTGCGTAGCATAGAAAGCAAAGCCACGTTTAGCCGACTCAAATAAGATGGCTACAACCACACCGCCAATAAATGCATTACGAATCGGCACTTTACAGTTTGGGACCGCGACATACAGCAAGGTAAAAGCGACAGATGACAAAATAACAGGCAAAAACAAAAGCAGCCTGCCCTTTCCTACCAACTCTGTTGCGTCAGATATAAAAGGAAGACTGGCTATATAAGAGGTAACTATTAACCCTAGACCAATTAGAATAGGCCCTAAACTTAGCACCGCCCAATATAGCAGAAAACTAGAAACACCTTTTCGTTGATCACTCACACGCCAAATTCGGTTAAATGCTACCTCTATATTGCGCATCATCATGATGGAAGTCACCGCAAGAAAGCCGACACCAACCCCGGTTAGGCTCTTAGCCTGACCTGTAAATTCTCGTAGGTATTCTTGCATCACCTCCCCTGTGGTGGGGACAAAATTTGCAAAGATCCAACCTTGTATTTCATCTCCATAACCATTGATAGAAGGGATGGCCGAGATCATGACATAAGTAACCGTCATTAAAGGCACTACAGCAAATAATGTGGTGTATGTCAGTGCCGAGGCATTAATTATCCCACCATTGTTAATAAACTGTTTAATGAGATACCGGACAAAACCGACAAAGGTTGAATCCAAAATTGCTTTCATGAAGAGAAATTCCTTTCTGTAACTTTGTTGCACAGAGCTTGGCATATACAATACCAGCTTTGCAGCTTCGCGATTCTTTTACAACCCATGCATTAGAATCAGTGCTTTAGAATCGTCTGACAAGGAATTGATATGAGCCAAGTAACTATTTTCCATAACCCACGTTGTTCTAAATCTCGTGAAACACTCGCACTGTTGACTGATAAAGGTATCGAACCAACTATCGTTGAATACCTAAAAAATGTACCGAGTAAGGATGAGCTGAAGGCCGTCATTTCTGCATTACAGATAAGCCCACGTGACTTGCTGCGCAAAAAAGAAGCCGAATATAAAACAGCTGGCGCCGATGACCTTTCCTTAAGCGACGAAGCCATTATCGATATTATGCTTGCTAACCCAAAACTCATAGAACGCCCTATTGTAGTAACCGGAAATAAAGCTCGCATTGGCCGCCCTCCTGAATCAGTACTTGAGATTCTATAATGAGCGCCCCTTATATATTAGTGCTTTATTACAGCAGTCACGGCTCTACAGCAAATATGGCTAAGCACATCGCCCGTGGTGTTGAGCAATGCGGCATAGAGGCACGGATACGCACAGTGCCACCGGTTTCAAGCGTATGTGAAGCAACGGCTCCGACAATTCCTAATGATGGCGATATTTATTGCACAGAAGCAGACCTTCGGGATTGTGCAGGCTTAGCGCTCGGTAGCCCTACGCGTTTCGGTAATATGGCGGCAGCACTCAAGTATTTTATCGACTCAACTAGCAGCTTGTGGATGTCTGGCGCGCTGATTGGTAAACCCGCGACCGTCTTTAGCTCCACGTCCAGCCTACATGGCGGGCAAGAAACCACTCTGCTTAGTATGATGTTACCGCTTATGCACCATGGAATGGTCATTACCGGTATTCCTTATAGCGAAACCGCTTTACTTACCACCCAAAGCGGAGGCACTCCCTATGGTGCAACGCATGTAGCGGGTCAGGATAGTAAACGTGCCTTGGACTCAGACGAAATTTCACTGTGCCAAGCTCAAGGTAAGCATTTGGCGAGCATTGCCGTTAAATTGGGAGCTAGTCAATGAGCACTTTACAGACCAAGGTTCGGTTAACACGCTTTCTCACTGTGTCGTGTTATGCGGGGCTGCTGATACTCTTTACTGCATGGTATGTCTTTATTCACCCTGTTGATACGGCCAACCCTTGGGTAATTTGGCTGATTCATTTTCTCCCTTTGGCCTGCTTTTTCCCTAGTATTAAAAGCGGTAATCCTCGCAGCCACGCGTGGTTATGCTTTATGTTATTACTGTATTTTAATGAAGCCGTATTAGCCGCAGCAACCAACCCCGAAACAAGAGTATTCGGCTTGATTTACGCTTTGCTTGTGGTTGTATTATTCACAGCCGCGATGATGTACGCGCGCTGGGCTAGCCAATTAGCTCGCCAAAACCTTCCTGCCCAATAAAGGACTAGCATTAACATGTTTGATGTATCAAGAACACGCCGAGATTTCCCAATACTGTCATCACGTGTCAACGGGAAACCTCTGGTATATCTTGATAACGCCGCCACAACACATAAGCCTCGTGTTGTTATGGACAGTGTTGCTCGTTTTTATAAACTGCAAAATAGTAACGTACACCGTGGCTCACATACCTTGTCCAATGTTGCAACCACAGAATTTGAGAACGCTAGGAAAATAGCCGCTAGCTTTATTGGTTCTCCCGATCCTGCCCATGTTATTTGGACAAAGGGGGCTACGGAAGCGGCTAACCTATTAGCTTATTCGTTAGGTGATCTGTTAATTAAACCAGAAGATGTGATTCTGGTATCGACGATGGAGCATCACGCTAACCTTGTACCTTGGCAGCAGACTGCTCTGCGCAAGGGAGCTACCCTTATTCCTGTCCCGCTAACAGATGAACAAACGCTAGACATATCTGCTTATGAGTCCCTATTAAAAAAGCATCGCCCTAAAATTGTTGCATTAACCCATGTATCAAATGCACTAGGGGTCATCAACCCCGTCGAGCAATGTTGTCATTTGGCTAAACAATATCATGCAACAACCGTTATTGACGGCTCTCAAGCTATTGCCCACCTCTCGGTGGATGTTAAGCAATTAGGATGTGATTTTTACTTTTTTTCAGGGCACAAATGTTATGCACCCGGTGGTGTTGGTGTGCTTTGGGGCAAAGAAGACTTACTAAAAGCCATGCCGGTGTGGCAATGTGGCGGAGAAATGATCAAGCACGTCAGTTTTGATCACACCGAGTTTAATGACCTTCCCTTTAAGTTTGAAGCGGGAACTCCTCCAATAGCGAGTGTATTGGGTTTAGCGGCTGCGCTTGAGTACTTATCAACGCTAGATAGACAAGCCGTGCAGGCGCATGAATCGGCTCTGCGTCGGTTTGTTGTCGACTCCCTACAACAATACTCGGCTATCAAGGTATATGCCCCATTTGCAGAGAACGTAGGCATTGTTTCGCTTAGCATCAGCGGGCTGCATCATCAGGATGCCGCTTTTCTATTAGATGAACACGGCATAGCGGTCAGGACTGGACACCATTGTGCCATGCCTCTAATGGAGTCTCTTTCAATTCAAGGCACTTTGCGTGCTTCTTTTGCCTTATACAATACACGAGAGGAAGCCGAGACATTCGTCGCACATATTATCGACTTATTGTCTTCTACAATGGCAAGTAACCAACCGATTAAACCAAACAGTGACCAAACAATTGAAGCCACCTTACCGGCCATTAGCTTCCCTGACGCCAACAAGCTAGTTGAACTCGATCAACGTCTTGCAGCTGAGGCACAGCAAAATAAGCTAGCTCTCTTGCTATCCCAAGCTGATCACCCAAGCCTGTTACCCCAATCATACCATTGTGACCAAAACCGCATTAGCGGATGTGAGTCTGATGTTTGGCTGGTTTGCCAGAAGCTTGAGGTTAATGGACAGCTTTTTTTTAACTTTGCGGTTAACTCTAATGCCAAAATTATGCAAGGCTTATCGTTATGGGTTTTAAGCTTTCTACAAGGCAAGACCGCTTCAGAGATTCAACGCTTCGATGTTACGGAGGCCCTGTATTCTCGGGGCTTGCACCGATTTATCAGCCCTTCCCGCACTAACGGATTGCACGCGATTGTCGAGACAATTAAAGCGTACACTTGCTAGTAACTACCTCCCCAGGGCCTGGCGAACAACAAATTAGAAGGCTGCAATCGCTTGATCTTTAAGCCTCAATAGTCGAAGATTCGATATATCTAGAATATTCAATATTCGTGTATAGCAGCCCCTTTTCATATGCGAAACAGATTCGGCCCTCGTCTTTACTTGCCGATCAACTCTAGAATATTCACTCTTTGCGTTTCAAAGCGCATTTATTTTCGACCAAACAAGCGATGACCACATGAACTTAAATGACGTCAGCCTATTTATACGGATTGTTGAAACCGGCAGCTTTACTTCTGCTGCTGAAAGTCTTGGAATACAAAAATCAACGATCAGCCGTCGTATCGCCCAGTTAGAAGATGATTTAGGCGTCCGGTTGCTGCAACGAACCACGCGCAAGCTCAAGCTTACTGATGATGGTGAAGAGCTGTTCTCTCGTTGCCAGCCCTTAATTAATGAGTTAGAAACGGCCCGCGATCAATTATCAGCCACACAAGAAGATCCACGTGGCCGCTTGCGCATTACAATGCCTTCTGAGTTAGGCGTATTCATGATGAATGATGTCGTCTCTACTTTTATGCAGCGTTACCCAAAAATCAACCTAGAAGTTGAGCTCAGTACCCGCCTAGTAGACTTAATTGAAGAAGGCGTCGATTTAGCGATACGCGTAGGTGAACTAGCCGACTCAAGCCTTATTGCACGTCGTGTAGCACATGTGTCCCGTGCGCTCTATGCGTCTCCTGATTATCTCAAACGTATGGGCACTCCAAAAACGCCAGATGATTTAGAAAAGTACGAGTGCTTTGGACAACTTAAAGCTCATGAATATTGGGAATTTGAAGGCTGGCCAACGGCGGTAGAAGTCAAAGGGCATTTAAAAGTAAACAGCATCGCCTTTGCAAAAGAAATGGTGATGCAAGGGCACGGTATTGCCCGCTTACCCCGCGTATATTGCCGTAACTGCGTACAAGCTGGTGAATTGGTAGAAATTTTAACGGATTATAAATGCCCTCTTATAGAGATTAATGCAATTTACCCAAGCCGCCGTCATTTAAACCCCAAAGTAAGGTTGTTTATTGATCACATGATGGAAATGATCGTTGACCATCCTTGGGTAACTGAAATGATGATTACACCAGCTTCAGAATTACCAGGGCAAAGCCCGGAGACCACGCTAGAACATCATTAAGCGAAGTGTATCGACTAAAGAATAAGCCTTGCAAAACAGGACAGTCCGTTCCTTTCGCTATTACTATCAAATAGTCATCGAGCTTGTTATAACCTTAACCTTGCTCTTTGCCTATTTGATAGCCTCATGACAAACAATAATAAAATACAGCATCAGAAATATTACGTCTTAACCGCCGGTGTTATCAGCTTAGTTGTGTTACTCGGTATCGCTCGGTTTGCTTACACCCCGCTTATTCCAGTAATGATTAGTGCCTCTGTCATGTCTGATATCAGTGCAGGATGGCTCGCTACTCTTAACTATGCCGGTTATTTATGTGGCGCAGTGTTAGCTGCCACAATCGGCGATCTAATGCTCAAGGACAAGCTATATCGGACAGGTCTGATAACAGCGATTATCACTACTCTCGCAATGGCATTCACCGACAATGTATATTTGTGGGCTTTTTTGCGCTTTATGTCAGGGTTAAGCAGTGCCGCAGGCCTCTTAATTGGATCAGGTTTAGTGCTTAATTGGTTGATTAGAAACAACTACCGAAGCGAGCTTGGTATCCACTTTATGGGGATGGGCTTAGGCATTGTGTTTACCGCTATTGCCTGCGAATTGATGGTTAACCAACTAACATGGTCAACACAATGGATAGTGCTGGGCGTATGTGCGGCCTTATTAAGTATCCCTGCTTGGCGATGGCTACCACGACCACATAATGGCAATGTGCATAGCTCCGGTCAGGTGTTAAAAGACAAACCTCCAAGCGCACGCTTTTTTTGGTTGATGGTCATGTCATACTTTTGCGCAGGATTTGGCTATGTTATCAGTGCGACTTTTACTGTTGCCATGGTTGAGCGTCTACCTGGGTTAGCGGGTGAAGGCCAGCTAGTGTGGTTACTACTAGGGCTTACCGCAATACCTGCTGTCATTTATTGGGATAAACTAGCCCGACGAATAGGCACCTTATACACCTTATTAATTTGCTACTTAATACATATCATTGGCATAGTATTACCCTTATTTTCGCAGACTCTGACAGCAGCTATTGTTAGCGGCATGCTTTATGGCGCAACCTTTATTGGTATCGTTGGTTTAGTCCTCACTATGGCTGGACGCTTTTATCCGACTAAGCCTGCTAAGTTAATGGGTAAATTAACACTTTCTTATGGTGTTGCTCAGATTATAGCCCCTGCCATTGCGGGCTATATGGCGGCCCAAACAGGCCAGTACAGCGCCGCACTATTTATGGCAGCAATTATGATGGTGCTGGGTACTATTTTATTACTAATTCTCATCTATACAGAGCGTCATGATCTAAAGGCACTAGACGCTTAATCGCAGGCTTTATAATTACTAAGGAATGTTCATGTCGAATCAATCGACACACGTAAGCTATGGAAGTTGGGTTCTTTTGCTGGCATTAGCCTTAATATGGGGAACCTCTTTTCTTTTTACCTCTATTGGTTTAGAAACATTCTCACCACTTTTTATCACATTTTTTAGGTTGGTATGTGGTGCCGCTGTATTAACCTGCTTGGTCTATATTAAACATTTACGCTTGCCCTTTACGTTAAAAGATTGGGGAACGTTCTTTGTGTTGGGGTTAGTGGGTAATGCAGCCCCCTTCTTTTTAATTGCGTGGGGCCAACAAAGCGTGCCTTCGGGGCTAGCCGGCGTTTTAATGGCTATCATGCCCATTATGACTATGCTGATCGCTCATTTTACCGTTGTAGGCGAAACGCTAAGCCGCTATAAGCTGGCTGGCGCCGCAACGGCCTTCATAGGTGTCGCTACTCTTTTAAATCCGTCCTTAGCTAATACCGGATTACTCGTACATCAACTCTGTATTTTAGCTGCTGCTAGTTGTTATGCACTGAATGCCGTGTTGGTAAGACGATTATCTAAACATCACCCTATGGTTGGTGGCGCTGGCATGCTCATCGCTTCCAGTTTAATTGCATTTCCCTTCTTCATTAGCCAGGGATTAGATCAGCTTTCTATGGCGAACCTAATGACCGCAAGTTTTTTGAGCATTTTATGGCTGGGGGCTTTATCGACAGGGGTTGCATCGCTTATTTATTTTAATATTATCCAGAAAGCCGGTCCTAGCTTTCTTGCCAATATGAACTTTATGGTACCTGTTGTGGCCTATGTACTGGGCGTTACCATTCTAGGAGAGAGCGCAACAGCAATCTCTTTAGTGGCGATTGGTATTATTTTTAGTGGCGTGGCGCTCACTCGATATAAAGCGAAGTAGGCATACCGTATTTATATACGATATGCTCCCTACTTAAATTCAAGGACGAGCTTAATGGATACCCATACACTCACTGCTTTTCTGGCTGTAGCAGACACTCAATCTTTCTCCCAAGCCGCCGAACAACTTTTTATTACTCAGTCGGCCGTGAGTAAGCGCATTGCTTTATTAGAGGAGCAGTTAAATCAACGACTATTTGACCGAATCGGCCGCAAAGTTTCTTTAACAGAAGCGGGTGATGCACTATTACCACGAGCCAAAAATATTTTAAATGAAATAAAAGATGCCACCCGAGCCATGGGTAATTTATCCGGCGAAGTCAGTGGAATCTTGTCTTTGGCCGCTAGCCATCACATTAGCCTGCACCGGTTACCGCCTATATTACGGGCTTTTACACGCCGATACCCTCAAGTCACGCTAGATCTGCGCTTTCATGAATCAGAAATAGCGTATAACGGCGTGCAACATGGGGATCTTGAGCTGGCTCTAATCACACTATCCCCTCACCCCGACCCTATGATCTGTTCATATCCCATTTGGGAAGATAGGTTACAATACGTCGTTGCTAAAGATCATCCCTTGGCAAAAAAGCCACAAGTCAGCTTAAGTGAGCTAACTGGCCATGCGGCGATATTGCCATCGGAAAGTACTTTTACACATCAAATTGTAGCGGATCAGTTTCAGCGCAATGACCTAGCACTCAATGTGATGATGTCGACCAATTACCTAGACACCATCCGAATGATGGTCAGTATTGGCCTAGGTTGGAGCTTATTGCCAGAAACGATGATTGACGAATCATTAACCATATTACACCCCAGCGCTGAACCTATTGTTCGGGAACTGGGCTATATTTATCATAGAGATCGCACGTTATCGAATGCTGCAAGCGCGCTTGTTAGTATGCTGACGAACACCGAGTAGAACCGAGTATTCAATTACGACCTCTACTCCATTACACTGCATTCTATGATGACGATGCACAACAAGCAGTATTAGAGGACTTTTGAGTGCAAGCTGATTTTCATGCCCAACTACACGCTTTTTTTGAGCAACAGCAGGCGCTTTTTACTCAATGGTTGACGCCATCCCCTGAAGCATTTCAGACCATGAGTAATGACCAAATGAAAGCCTCCGCCATGATGGCATCTAAAACAGCGGGGTTCCTTAAACAAAGCACCCAACTCCTAGAGCAGCTTAAAGCCAAAGCATTGGACAAAGGCCTTATAGACTCACTCATTCGCCAATTAAGCGAACAAACACAACAACACTCATTAGATAGCATTTTAAAACAGTGGCAAATACCTCATCAATTTCAGGCGGCTATCGAAAAAACTGCCGCACAAAATCCCAATGCTTTATTTAGCACATGGCGCCACACTCTCCTTTTTACCTGTCCTGAGTTTCATGCAATGCATGAAGAACGAATTAAAGCGGGTTGTGAACATTTAGCCAACTACCAAGCAGCTTTACACACCTATATACAGCAGAGTACCCAAATAACAGAGAGTGCGGTTAACCGCTTAAAGCACGCGCTTGAGCATAATGAGCAGCCAATAGAGTCTTTAAACCAATTACACGAGCTGTGGGTTTGTTGCTACGAAGATGCCTATGCAGAAGCGATCAGGCAAGATACCTACCAGCAAGCGTATGGAAACATTACCAATTGCTATATGGCTCTAGTCGCTTTCCAACAGGACATGCAACTAAGCGCGTATGAGCAACAAGGCTTAGCCACGCACAAGGGATTAGATAGCACTCTACAGCAGCAAAAAGCGCTGCATAAAGAAATGAAAGCAGTCAAAAAGCAACTAGAGGAGCAACGGTTGCTTAATGAACAATTGACACACTCTCTTATAGAATTAAGCCAACAATTTGAACAAATAGGTGGTAACCTGCTACCAAAAACCTCTCAGGCGACACAAGAATAAATACTAAAATGAAAAACCTGAAACTGGACGCCCAACAAGTTCAGGACGAACTAACAGAGCTCACTCAGAACTTAAGAAAAAGTCAGTTAACGCTGAATAGCTTACCCGACATCGATGTGGCTTCCACGCCAAGTCACTGTATATATAAGCGCGACAAATTGTCGTTATTGTATTTTGAAAGCACGCTGCCTAAAGAAGATCGCGCACCTCATCCCATTTTTATTTGCTATGCCCTAGTCAACCGATGGTACATGATTGATTTAGACCCCGAGCGTTCATTGCTAAGATCGCTATTAGCAAGAGGTCTAGATGTCTATGTTTTAGATTGGGGCTACCCTGACAAAGCTGATCGTTTTCTTGATCTAGATGATTATATCAACGACTACCTAGATGATTGCATTGACCAAGCCTTAGCACATTCAGGTTCTACTGAGTTGGATTTAATGGGGATCTGCCAAGGCGGCACTTTTAGCTTGTGTTATACGGCTTTATACCGGCAGAAAGTTCGCAAACTTATCACCGCCGTCACACCGGTTAATTTTCAGACGCCTGACAATATGTTACAAAAATTGTCACAGCATACAGATATTGATTTGGCTGTTAAAACCTACGGAAATATACCGGGTTCTTTTCTTAACCATGTTTATAGCTCACTTATGCCAATGCGATTGGGCATACAAAAGAACTTGAATCTTCCAAAACATCTAACAACAACGGAATCAGCTCTGAACTACCTTCGCATGGAAAAGTGGTTATACGACTGCCCGGACCAAGCAGGAGAGGCATTTAAAGAGTTTATAACCCTATTCTTTAGAGAAAACCGATTTGTAAACGGTGGCTTAACCATAGGAGGAACTGACGTTAACTTATCTGAAATCAGGCATCCTATCTTAAATATCTATGGTCAGCATGATCACTTGGTTCCAGCTGACTCATCGCTCGCGTTAAAAGCCGTGTGCCCTCACAGTCAGTATTCCGAACTCTTAGTTAAAGCTGGGCATATTGGTGTTTTCGTAAGCCGAAAAGCCCATAAACTTGTGCCTGATACCATTGTTAAATGGCTTGCAGAGTAACAATAAAAAAGGCCGCAAACCAAAGTCAGCAGCCTTTCTTAATATTTGTTATCGCACTTTATTTGTCGCTATCTTTCTCTGTTGGCTCTGCATCAGAATCATCAGCTTTTGCGCTACTGTCAGCTGACCCTGTTCTGCTTGCCCCAGGTTGAAACATATTCCAGACAGCCATATTTTGATCGGCAATTTTGTTCATCATGGTTAGCGGGTTAGCGGCACCAATCATACTTTGCATCTGCTCACGAATCCTTTCTTGATGCTCTAAAAACGCCGCTATGCTTTGCTCAAGGTACTGGCTCATCATTCCTTGCATGCTGTCACCATAGAAACGGATAAGTTGCTGCAGCACTTGATTAGTCAGAAGCGTTCCGTGCCCTTCTCCTTCTTGCTCGCTGATGATCTGCAATAAAATGTTACGTGTTAAGTCATTGCCTGTTTTTGAGTCCAGTACTTGGAAGGGCTCAGAATTTAAAACGAGTTCTTTTACATCTTCAAGCGTTACATAACAACTACGCGAAGTATCATATAAGCGGCGATTTGTATATTTACGAAGAATACGCACTTCTGGTTCTCTCTCTGTCACCATAAACCCTTAAATGTGTCGAGCTGGATTATTTTTTGTCGTTACTCGATGAGTTGTATTGGCTCATCATACCCAGCATCATTTTTTGAAAGGCTTCAACCGAGCCCACGCTATTTGTTAAATAGGGTTTGAGTAATGTTAACGGGTCATAGCCTTCAACACCCGCTTCCATTTGTTCTTTAATTTTACTGATCATTTCGTCTTGTAATGAGGCTACATCCGGTAAGCCCATTACTTTACGAAACTCTTCTGGTGTCATGTCCACATCAATTTTAAAGTTCATAAATAGAACCCTTTATTATTAGTTTATAAAACAGGACGAAGTTCACTATATAGCGATAATTACCGCAGTGCAAAAATCAATTTTTAGCCCCTGCTTTATCAATAGGATAGACCCAAGTATAAGTTAAAATAAGCGCAACCGCACAAATGATAGACGCCATCAGAAAACTCACCATAGAACCATGGGATTGCCAAAACATTCCCGATAGCACAGCTCCCAGAGTCCCACCTAAACCAAAGCCAACGCTGGAAAACAACGCCTGACCTCGACCTTGTGTGTTTGCATCAAAAAAATTATGGACTAAAGCTACCCCAGTTGAATGCAAAGCCCCAAAAGTGAATGCATGCAACAATTGGCTCATCAATAGTAAGACGATATTCGTTGGGTACAAAGCAATCACAGCCCAGCGTACCACCGCCATTAACAAGCTAAACAACATCACCCCTCGCACTCCAAAGCGGCCTATCATTCTGTGCATAAAAATAAACGCCACTACTTCAGCCACAACACCTAAGGACCACATGTAACCAATTTCACTTCGGTTAAAGCCTTGATCCTCTAGCATCACACTAAAAAACGTATAATAAGGGCCGTGTGATAACTGAACGAAGAATGTTGCAGCAAAGAAAGCGATGACTGCAGGCCTGCATAATGTGCTAAGGAACATCCCCCCATTTGAATGTTCGGTTGATTCTAAAACAGTAGAAGTATCGCCAGCCGGCACCAAACATGCATTGAGCCATATCATGATCATCAAAAGAAGCATGATGACAGGTAACCAAGAGACACTAATAAAATCGAAGATATAACCCAGAGCCACTACCGTTAAAGTAAAGCCAATAGAGCCCCATACGCGTATTTGACTATATCGCTCCCGCTTATCGCCCAGATGATTGAGTGTAACGACCTCAAACTGTGGCAAAACGGCATTCCAAAAGAAGCTGTAGGCCAGCATAATGAGGCCTATACTCCATGCACTCTCTTGCCAAAATATGCCTAGAAATAATAGCCAAGTAGCCGCGGCTCCCCAACGGATAATTGACATGCGTTTACCCGTCTTATCGGCTAGCCAGCCCCATAAAGAAGGCGCAAAAATACGAGAGCAGTACAAAGTCGCCATAAGAAAACCAATGGCTTTGGCATCAAAATTGAGTTGTTTTAAGTAAAGCGACCAGTAAGGCATCATTGCGCCCAACAGCGAGAAATAGAAAAAATAGAAGCCTGAGAGTCGTTTATAGGGCAGTGTGCTCATCCTTGACCTTCTATAAAAAGTAATGCCCTACTCCATTGATTGGACTAGGGCATTGCACACCACCGGTAAAACGGTGGCGATGTAGAGTTTTCGGTGGGCTTACAGCTGGCTAATACCACCCATATAAGAACGCAGCACTTCAGGGATAATTACCGTGCCATCGGCTTGCTGGTAATTTTCTAATACCGCGACCAACGTACGACCAATGGCCAAACCAGATCCATTCAACGTATGTAGCAGCTCTGGTTTACCCGTTTCAGCATTTCGGCTACGCGCCAGCATGCGGCGAGCTTGGAAGTCAGTCATATTGGAAATAGATGATATTTCACGGTATTTATCCTGACCAGGCAACCATACTTCTATGTCGTATGTTTTAGCCGCACCAAAGCCTAGATCACCGCCACACAACGCAACAACTCGGTAAGGTAATTCTAATTTTTGCAAAATGGCTTCGGCATGCCCTGTCATCTCTTCCAGCGTTTCCCAAGAAGTAGCAGGATCAACAATTTGTACCATCTCAACCTTTTCGAACTGATGCTGGCGAATCATACCGCGAGTATCTTTGCCTGACGCGCCAGCTTCGGAACGGAAGCACGGTGTATGAGCAGCAAACTTAAGCGGCAAACGATCGGCGTCTACGATAGTATCGCGTACCATATTAGTAACGGGCACTTCTGCAGTAGGAATCAAATAATACTGGCGGTCACCGAATGGTACTTTAAATAGATCTTCACCAAACTTTGGTAGCTGTCCAGTACCACGCAAGCTATCTTCATTGACCAAGTAAGGTACGTAAGCTTCGGTATAACCGTGCTCGTTTGTTTGAACATCTAACATGAATTGAATTAGTGCTCTGTGTAAACGCGCCATTTTCCCTGTCATAACCGCAAAGCGGGAACCCGTAAGCTTAGCAGCCGTTTCAAAATCTAAACCACCATCTTGCTCGCCCAGGGCCACATGATCTAAAGGCTCAAAGTCAAACTCGCGTGGAGTTCCCCAGCGACGGACCTCAACGTTATCGTCTTCGTCCATGCCATCAGGAACACTTGCATCAGGCAGGTTAGGCATTCCCATCAATAAGTTATCGAGCTCGTCAGCAACGGCGGTTAGTTGCGCCTTAGCTGCATCCAGCTGGTCGCCTAAATCTTGTACTTCGGCCAACAAGGGTTTGATATCTTTTCCAGCAGCCTTGGCTTTACCAATGCTTTTGGATCGTGTGTTACGCTCGTTTTGAAGATTTTCAGTTTGCACCTGTATATCACGACGCTTAGCTTCAAGCTCGTTATACAAATCCAATGGAAATTCATATTTTTTCTTAGCCAGCTGTTGCGCAACAGCTTCAGGGTTAGAACGGACAATTTTTGTGTCTAACATATTTCTTAAAAACCTTAATCAAAACAAGCGAGTGAACCAAATACCGACGCTTAACGCGATGATGCATAAAATGACGCTTAATAATACATAGATTAGAGCGGACATGGTATGCCCTTCCTGCAAGAGAGCCACCGTTTCTAATGAGAAAGATGAAAAGGTAGTAAATGCCCCTAGAAAACCGACCATTAACATGGGACGTAACTCAGGTGATAACTTGGCCTTTTCCATTATAAGGACAAACAGAATCCCCATTACCAGCGACCCTATAACATTACAGCTCAAGGTTCCTAAAGGTAACTTATCAGCTTTGCTATTAAGCATCCCCGCCAACCAATAACGACTTACCGCCCCTAAAGCACCGCCAAAGCCTACGGCTAACAATATCTGCATTGATTTTTCCTCTTAGCAGCCAAAAACGGGTGTTTATCTGAAGAAAAGCCTACCAAAGGTAGCAGAGTTTGGGCAGTGATTTACTCAGATAAGAATTATGTATAGCGTTTTTGCGGGCTGGCCTGATCTAGCTCATTCAACTTTTCAAACTTAGCTCGAATCTTAGACTCAAGCCCTCTATCGCTTGGCTGATAATATCGGCGCTGTGCTATCTCTTCTGGAAGATAAACTTCACCTGCCGCGTAAGCATTAGGTTCATTATGCGCATAACGATATTCTGCACCGTAACCTAGGTCTTTCATTAATGATGTTGGTGCATTACGTAAATGAACAGGCACTTCGAAATCGGGGTCTTGGCGCACATCTGATCGGCATTGGTTATAAGCCATGTATAAAGCATTGCTTTTAGGGGCCGAGGCACAATACACAGCCGCTTGCGCAATAGCACGTTCCCCTTCTGCTGGCCCTACTCGCTCAAATGCATCCCAAGCGGATAACGCTACTTGCATGGCCCGAGGGTCTGCATTACCAATGTCCTCTGAAGCGATAGCAACTAGTCGACGAGCAATGTACAAAGGATCACAGCCTCCTTCTAGCATGCGGCAGCACCAATACAATGCACCATCAGGTGATGACCCTCTCACTGACTTATGGAAAGCCGATATCATGTCGTAAAATAAATCACCTTGCTTATCATAACGCCGTACGTTGCCTGCTAGCACTTGCGATAACGCGCTTAATCGAATGGCTTCTGAACCGTCTTCTTGCTTTTCAGCAAAGTCTGCGGCGATCTCCAGCAAATTTAATGCACGGCGTGCATCTCCATCTGCGGCCAGTGCTAACTGAGCCAACGCTCCTTCTTCAAAGGTGAGTGGCCTTTGACCTAAACCCTGCGCCTCATCTTTAAGCGCTTGATTTATTACAGCTTGAGTCTCTTCGGTTGTTAGATTCTTTAAAAGATAAACACGCGCCCGAGAAAGTAAGGCGTTATTGAGCTCAAATGATGGATTTTCAGTCGTGGCACCAATAAATAAGAAGGTCCCGTCTTCAATATAAGGCAAAAAGGCATCTTGTTGTGATTTGTTAAAGCGGTGCACCTCATCAACAAACAAGATAACTTTTTGCTGGTGAGAAACAGCTATTTGCTTGGCTTCATCGACAGCGGCACGAATATCTTTGACACCTGAGAGGACAGCCGAGATTGTCATAAAGTGAGCATCACACGTATTAGCCACTATTTTAGCTAACGTTGTTTTCCCAACACCAGGCGGCCCCCATAAAATCATTGAATGCAGCATCCCTTGCTCTATTGCTGCACGCAACGGTTTACCCTCGCCTAGAAGATGAGATTGCCCTATGTAGTTGGCAAGCGTGGTGGGACGCATTTTGGCCGCCAGTGGTTGATACACTGGCGAGGGAGCTCCAAACAAATCATCCATTACATCTGGTCGCTGATAATCACATCGACACCTTCAGGGGGTGTAAATTCAAACAGGGTATCGCTAAATGCCGGGTTAATACTTGAGTTATGAAGAACGATCGTCGTTTGCTGTCCCAATACATCCTGAAGCATTAGCTCGGACATCACGCCATTCGAAAAATAAATGCGGATCCGCTGAAAACTACTTTGATTGTCTTTGGGTTCAAGGTCAAACAGTTGCGAGCCGGCATCACTGACCGGCATGCTAATATCAAACTTCTCTTGCAACTCTTCGATGTTGCCATTGAGGATGAGTGCCGCCCCATTCGTGTCTTCTAGGTTTACGGGTTTACGCGTTGCTTGCTCCAAATCAGGATCATAAATCCAAACATTGTCACCATCACTAACGATTAACTGTGGGAATGGTGTGTTGGTTTCCCAGCGAAACTTTCCAGGGCGCTCTATCTGCATCTCACCCTTGCTAATTTCTGACTCACTTGATTGATCAGAACGAGTAATTTGCTCGAAATCGGCACTAAAGCGCTCGTAACTTTTTAGCACACTGCTTAGCGCTTGCGCGGGATCTTTTTCTGTATCATCGGCAAACACACTCACTGGCATCACACACAATAAAGCGGTTAAACAGTGTGTTACGAATGTTTTTTTATTAAGCACTAATTGCATCCATTAATTCCTCACTGGCGGCGGAGCTAATACTTCGCGCTGACCATTACTTCCTGCTTCGGTAACCACTCCCGCCGCTTCCATCGTTTCTATCATGCGTGCAGCACGGTTATAACCAATCTTTAATTTGCGCTGCACACTGGAGATGGAGGCTTTGCGGGTTTCTGTTACAAAAGCAACGGCTTCATCATAAAGAGCGTCTTGCTCCTCATCAAATAGACCACCGCCACTGCCCATAGTTGCATCGCCGCTGCTCTCATCCAGAATAGAATCAATGTAAACCGGAGAGCCTAATTGTTTCCATGCTTCAACTACTCGATGCACTTCGTCATCACTCACAAATGCGCCATGGACTCGATTAGGGACACTTGTTCCAGCGGGCAAATACAGCATGTCGCCGTTACCTAATAAGTTCTCTGCGCCCGATTGATCAAGGATGGTACGTGAATCAATCTTAGAAGATACTTGAAAGGCAATACGCGTAGGGACGTTGGCTTTTATCAAGCCAGTGATGACATCGACAGAAGGTCGCTGCGTAGCCAAAATCAGATGAATCCCTGCAGCACGGGCTTTTTGAGCGATCCGGGCGATTAATTCCTCTACTTTTTTGCCGACAATCATCATCATGTCAGCAAACTCATCAATAACGACGACGATATACGGAAGCGATTCCAAATAAGGAGCGGGTGTACCTTCTGGTTCTCCGTGCTCCTCTGCCTTCCAAAGTGGATCTCGAATAGGCTCATTGCGCTGTTCTGCTGCTTTAACTTTATCGTTAAATCCAGCTAGATTACGCACCCCCATTTTTGCCATTAAGCGATAGCGACGCTCCATCTCCCCCACACACCAACGCAAACCACCTGCGGCCTCTTTCATATCAGTGATAACAGGTGTCAATAAATGCGGTATGCCTTCGTAAATAGACAGCTCCAGCATCTTTGGGTCAACCATCATCAAGCGGACTTCTTCAGGAGTCGCTTTATACAGCAAGCTCAGTAACATAGCGTTAACACCAACGGACTTACCCGAGCCTGTAGTACCCGCGACCAGTAAATGTGGCATCTTGGCAAGGTTAGTTACCACAGGGTTCCCCGCTATATCGTTACCCAAGCCCAGTGATAAACGCGATGATGATTCTTTGTAGGATTTTGAGTTAAGAACCTCGCTTAGGCGCACCATTTGTCGCGTCTCGTTGGGGATTTCTATACCCATGACGGATTTACCGGGGATAACCTCCACTACACGCACACTCAACACCGCTAATGAGCGAGCCAAATCTTTTGATAAATTAGTAATTTTACTGGCTTTTACTCCCGGTGCTGGCTGTATCTCAAAGCGAGTGATAACAGGGCCTGGGTTAACTTCAACCACCTCGGCTACAACCCCAAAATCCTTCAGCTTGCTTTCTAGCAAACGCGACATATCCTCTAGTTGCTCGTCGGTATAGCCGGTTTCTGTATGTAATTCAGGAGGATCAAGTAGATCCATAGAAGGAATTTTTTGTATAGACCGCGCTGGGCGCCTATCCATAGCAGGCGTGTTTAGATCTACTTCATCTTCCGTTTTAATTGGCTGATGCGTTTCAGCCAAAGGTACAATTTTGAGCGCTTTTTTCTGTTCTGTACTGAGTGGGTTGCCCTGCCCTACTGAACCGGTCGGTGTTAATGATGATGGCTTAGGGTTAACCGGGTCCACTACAGGTATACCAGCAATCGTAGGCGCCGCTGCCTTGGCTCCTTCATCAAAGGTAGGGTTCGTGCTAGACGACACCACGTTGGTGACGACAGGAATATCAACCTCTTCAGTGGTTTGTACCGGAGGAGACAAAAGCTCGCCAGTTGATTCATTAACATCAAACGAGCGATTCGCAGACAAAGACAAATGGCTTTTATCCAGGTCATACTCGGTATTGCCCCGGACTGGCGTTGACGTTAATGGCGTTGCAGTTGGAGCCGCAGCGGCTGTATTACCGCTTTGTGCAACCGGTCTGGCTTTAGGCTGCTCAAAGCGTTGTTTAAATTGCTCGCGTAAAGATTCAGCGCGCTCTTGTACCGAGGTTTCTGGACCTTTAGTCGGCTTTGACTTGAACTTAAATAACTGACCTATAGAGCCCACTTTAAGCACAGAATTACCGACGGCATCGAGCATTTGTCCCCATGAGCACTCGAGATAAAACGTCAATCCAATCAGAAGCGTAGCGAGCAAAAGAACACTGCTTCCTAAAATGCTGAACCACGAAACCATCACGTCCGATATGGCTTCGCCAAGTAGCCCCCCACTTGTAAAGCTGTAACCTAAGCTGGCATTGCTGACATGGATAGACGCTAATGTGCTAAGCGTTGTTACGATAAGCAACACGCCTAATGCTCGCAGCATCACAAACGGAAGCCCATCCAATAACGAAATTTCACCTCGAATCATGAAACGAATAATGGGTAAACCAATAACAAATGGTATTAACCACGCCGCTACCCCCAGAAAAGAAAAAGCAATATCTGAGACAAGCGCCCCGCCTTTCCCGGTCCAATTTTGAACTTCAGGATGATACCCAAGATGAGACCACCCCGGATCTTTGGGGTGGTAGCCCAATAAACTCAGTAATAAAAAAAGACACAGGGCTGCAATAACTAACAGCACAAAACTTTTACTTACGCGTGCCAGTAAATCCATAAACGCTTGCGGGCTGGCTGATCGCATTTTATCCACTCAATATCCTTAAACTTGAAGCACTGATAACAAACCGACAAAAATAGCACAATTGCTAACTTTCTGCTCTGCACAGACAACGTAAAATATGATTGTTTCCCATAAATGTGATGCTATTTACGAAGTAACACACGCGCCCTATCGCAGGCTAAGCTATATCCTTAAGAGTAATCATTATTAGCCGTTGCGAATAATTTCTGTGTATCATATTGCATCTTTACTTAACCGCTTCTAACAAGTGCAACTTGAGGTAGCGAAAAGTTTTATTGAAGGCAACTTTACTGCTTTTAATGATTTTTAAACCAATGTCATTGCATTTTAAGGGCTGCGCCCCATCATATGTAGATATTGTATCAATACGAGTTGGATTTAAGGCTACTATCATGAGCGAAACACAACACCATCAACTAATTATTTTAGGTTCCGGCCCTGCTGGCTATACAGCAGCCGTTTACGCAGCACGTGCTAACCTTAACCCAGTCGTTATTACGGGTATGCAAGCAGGTGGACAATTAACCACCACGACCGAAGTTGATAACTGGCCTGGTGATGTAGAAGGCGTTCAAGGCCCAGAGCTAATGGAACGTATGAAAGCTCATGCTGAACGTTTCGACACTCAAGTTCTCTTTGATCATATCAACAAAGTAGATGTAAAAAACCGCCCTTTCACTCTTACCGGTGATATGGGAACTTACACCTGCGACTCCCTCATAATCGCAACTGGCGCATCAGCGCAATACCTAGGTTTAGAATCAGAAGAAGCCTTCAAAGGTAAAGGGGTAAGCGCATGTGCAACATGCGATGGATTCTTCTATCGCAACCAAAAAGTAGCGGTTATCGGTGGTGGTAACACCGCAGTAGAAGAAGCACTTTACTTATCAAACATTGCAGCCGAAGTTACACTAATTCATCGCCGCGATAGCTTGCGTTCTGAAAAGATCTTGCAAGACAAACTGTTTGAGCGCGCTGAAAATGGCAACATTAATATCATTTGGAACCATCAGCTAGATGAAGTCCTTGGCGATGATATGGGTGTTACTGGTGTACGCATTAAAAGCACAGACGGCAGCTCTACTCAAGAACTAGACCTATCTGGCGTATTTGTAGCAATTGGCCACAAACCAAACACAGATATTTTTGAAGGCCAATTGGATATGAAAGACGGCTATTTAAAAATCCAGTCTGGACTTGACGGTAACGCGACACAAACTAGCGTACCAGGTGTTTATGCGGCGGGTGATGTTTGCGATCATATTTATCGACAGGCTATTACATCTGCTGGCTTCGGTTGCATGGCCGCGCTGGATGCTGAGCGCTTCCTTGACGGGCTAACCAAGTAATAAAGCAGTAGTTTTTCGCTGTTATAACAACAAGGAGGGAAATCACCCTCCTTTTTTATTGCTCATCACATGAAACAGGTTTAACGTCTTACCACACTTGCCCGTATAAATAATTCGACAGCCGACTAATAATGATACCTTGGTTATCCCCTACTCATTTAGATTTCCCTCCAGTCGACGATGCACTACAAGAGCCCAACGGATTGCTAGCCGCGGGAGGCGACTTGTCCGCCCAACGCTTAGTTAACGCTTATAGGCATGGCATTTTCCCTTGGTTTAGTGAAGACGAACCTATCCTTTGGTGGAGTCCTAACCCTCGTTGCGTACTTAAGCCAAGCGACATTTATATTTCTAAAAGCATGAAAAAGCACATGAAGAAGCATGCTTGGAACGTCACCTTCGACCACGCTTTTAATTCCGTTATTGAGCACTGTTCTGCGCTACGAGAGGAATCGGGTACTTGGATTACGGACGAAATCATCACCGCTTATCAATCGCTCCACCAACAAGGTGTTGCACACTCGGTCGAGGTCTGGTCTGAGAATGGAGAGCTTATAGGGGGGCTTTATGGTCTTGCTATGGGCAAGTTGTTCTTTGGTGAATCCATGTTTAGTTTAAGACCTAATGCGTCGAAAGTAGCTTTTATTAAATTAGCACGCCAACTTAACACATGGGGCTACCCATTAATTGACTGCCAAGTGCATAACCCCCATCTTGAAAGTTTGGGGGCTATAGGGATTTCACGGGACGAATTTTTACTCTATATTAATAGCTATATAGACAGCGAACCAGAACACCAATGGATATTTGACCATAGCTGCTAAGCTATCGTTAATGGTGATTTTAGCTAGATGACAGACCTTAAAGAATTGCACTTTTTTGCAACCCCTGAGCATAACTGCAGTTATATTGAGGGCAATAAAGCAAAAACTTTGTTTGTTGATCCTCAAACAAGCATCAGTGTGGGTGCGTTTAGCCAATTATCAGACCTAGGCTTTCGTCGAAGCGGCAAGCATATTTATCGTCCCCACTGCGAGCAATGCCAAGCGTGTATATCTGTCAGGATACCCGTAGCCACCTTTAAGGCTAGCAAAACCCAGCGCCGAATTATCAGCCGCAACAAAGACTTAGTTATTAAACATGCCACCCCACACTGCAATGACGATTATTTTGATCTATATACACGCTACATCAACGAGCGTCATGCGGATGGCGACATGTACCCTCCCACGAGAGAGCAGTTTGTTAGCTTTCTCGTCGACGGAGACCAACCTTGTGAATTTATCGAGTACTACTTAGAAGATACTCTTATAGCTGTCTCTGTGACCGACACGCTTACTCGTGGCCTCTCGGCCACCTATACTTTTTACGATCCGAGCCCAGAATTTAGCAAGCGAAGCTTAGGGACTTTTGCAATTTTATGGCAAATTGCAGAATGTGAGCGATTAGGGCTCGATTATTTATACCTTGGTTATTGGGTACAATCGTGTAGAAAAATGAAATATAAAATAGGATTTAGGCCTATGGAATTCCTTATTGATGGCCAATGGATACTTATTCGATGAGTTTTTCCTGTATTTCTTTTGATATCCCCGCGTAATTAAGGCAAAATACGCCGCTCTGAGAATAGGACATCGTTCGAAATCAGCCCTTTCCACAGGTAGGTAATTAATGGCTAAAGAAGATAGCATTGAAATGGAAGGTACCGTGATCGACACTCTGCCGAACACAATGTTCCGCGTAGAGCTCGAAAACGGCCACGTAGTAACGGCACATATCTCTGGTAAAATGCGTAAGAATTACATCCGCATCTTAACCGGCGATAAGGTTAAAGTTGAACTAACACCATACGATTTGACTAAAGGTCGCATCGTATATCGCGCTCGTTAGTGCAGTAAAGTGCACACTTGGGTGCACTTCCCGCAAAGATTTGCTAGTGGCGACTTAAACAGTCGCCACTATTGTTTCTAGAGCAAGTTCATCTTTTTCATCAACTGAAATATGCACTTCCCCGCCCTCATTAGCTAAATCACCAAACAAGATCATTTCGGCAAGTGGCTTTTTGAGTTTCTCTTGAATCAAACGCTTCATTGGACGCGCCCCCATTTTCTCGTCATATCCATGACTGGCCAACCAAGCACGCGCCTCATCATCAACCGTAAGCACCACTTTCTTCTCGTCCAGTTGAGCTTGCAGTTCTGTTAAGAATTTATCCACGACGCCAATGATAATATCTGTTGATAGTGGTTTAAATTGGATAACCGCATCCAAACGATTCCTAAATTCAGGCGTAAAGAGTCGCTTAATGGCTTCCATTCCATCTGTCGAGTGATCTTGATGCGTAAAACCAATAGATGGTCTACTCATCGCTTCAGCACCCGCATTGGTAGTCATAACCAGTATGACATTGCGAAAATCAGCTTTACGGCCATTGTTATCAGTTAACGATCCGTTATCCATTACCTGAAGCAGGATGTTGAACACTTCGGGATGCGCTTTCTCAATTTCATCCAACAACAGTACACAGTGAGGGCTTTTAGTTATCGCTTCAGTTAATAGCCCGCCTTGGTCATACCCAACATAACCCGGAGGCGCTCCTATCAAGCGCGAAACTGTATGTCGCTCCATATACTCAGACATATCAAAGCGCACTAGCTCAATACCCAAAATGCGGGCAAGTTGGCTAGTTACTTCTGTTTTACCCACCCCTGTTGGGCCAGCAAACAAGAAGTTACCCACGGGTTTATGCGGATCATTAAGGCCTGCGCGTGACAAGCGAATAGCGGATGACAGGCTATCAATGGCTTCATTTTGCCCTAGCACAACCATCTTGAGGTTGTTATCCAACTTTTTAAGCTGCTCTTTATCCGATACAGACACTGTTTTAGGAGGAATGCGAGCGATCTTGGCCACGACGGTTTCGACTTCATGCAAACCAATAACAGGGCTTCGCTTATCGGCACTTAGCAAACGTTGATATGCGCCAGCTTCGTCGATGACATCAATCGCTTTATCCGGCATGTGCTTATCATTAATGTATCGGTCAGCTAACTCAGAGGCCGCTTTTAATGCTTCGTCGGTGTACTCGATTTCATGGTGTTGCTCAAATTTTTTCCGCAACCCGCGCAAAATTTCATATGTTTCATCAACGCTAGGCTCAAGCACGTCAATTTTTTGGAAACGACGCGCTAACGCCCTATCCTTTTCGAATATTCCACGGAACTCTTGGAACGTTGTTGAACCAATACAGCGCAAATCCCCAGAGCTCAGTAGTGGCTTGAGTAAATTAGAAGCATCCATTGAGCCGCCAGAAGCTGCACCGGCCCCAATAATGGTATGGATTTCATCGATGAACAGAATCGACTTTTCTGCTTTTTTAATTTCTCCCAGCAGAGCTTTTAGGCGCTTTTCAAAATCACCGCGGTACTTAGTACCCGCAAGTAACGCACCTAGATCCAAGGAATAAACAATACTACCTTGAATCACTTCCGGGACTTCTTCATCCACAATCAGCTTAGCCAGACCTTCAGCTATTGCGGTTTTACCCACGCCAGCTTCACCCACTAACAACGGATTGTTTTTACGACGGCGAGACAAAATTTGGATAACACGTTCAACCTCGGCAGCGCGACCAATGAGCGGATCAATTCGACCTTCAGCCGCTTGCTGATTAAGGTTTACCGCATACTTGCTTAGTGCCGTTGCGCTGCTTTGAGCGCCTTCATCATCATTTTCGGTCGCTGCTTCGTCTTCATCGTCAGCTGATTTACCTATGCCATGAGAGATAAAGTTAACAACATCTAACCGTTCAACGCCTTGCTGCTGAAGAGAGTAAACCGCTTGGCTTTCTTGCTCACTAAAAATAGCGACAACAACGTTAGCACCGCTAACTTCGCTTTTGCCAGATGATTGCACGTGGAATACAGCACGCTGCAGTACACGCTGGAAACCTAAAGTTGGCTGGGTTTCCATATTAGGTATATTTTCAGGTAGGAGTGGAGTGGTCTCATCAATGAAATCTGATAAGGTTTGACGTAAATTTTCTAAATTCGCACCGCAAGCATTAAGCACCTTGGACGCGTCACTGTTTTCGAGCAATGCTAACAACAGATGTTCAACCGTCATAAACTCATGACGTTTTTCTCTTGCTCCTTTAAACGCTGCACTTAACGTATCTTCAAGTTCACGATTTAACATAGCCACGCCTCCGCTATACAGCTTCTACTTCGGACAACAACGGGTGTTTGTTATCTCTAGCATATTGATTCACTTGTGTTGCTTTAGTTTCAGCGACGTCACGAGAAAAAACGCCACAAAGGCCTTTTCCTTGTGTATGCACCGAAAGCATTACTTGTGTTGCCTTCTCCTGATTCATATTAAAAAAGATCATTAATACTTCTACTACAAACTCCATAGGAGTGAAATCATCATTCATCAAAACGACCCGATACATAGATGGTCTTTTGAGTTTAGGCGCTGCTTCTTGAGTTACCAAGCCACCGTGGTCGTTATTATTGTCCTCATCCTCAGACGATAATCTTGTTTTAACCGATTTTATTACTTCAAACATGAATTTACTCTGTAAATTTTTATTAAAAAAAATACAATGATTAGCACAGCCTTAACAGAATGCTATACTAATTGTAACAGGAGATGGATTTCTGATATCCCTGTTAGAATAATATGGAAGATTCACTCTTAGTTACAACTCTTTCATTTGAGTGTAGCAGGAGTGAGCGGTATAGGTCTGCTATCTGCAGGTAGACCTTAAACAGTATTAACTAGGAGTACGTGATGCAGACAGGGAAAGTTAAGTGGTTCAATAATGCTAAAGGGTTCGGTTTCATCATCCCAGATGAAAATCACACCGAAGATCTATTTGCCCATTATTCAGCAATACAATCAGAAGGTTATAAAAGTCTTAAAGCAGGACAAACCGTAGAGTTTGAGACAACTCCAGGGCCCAAAGGGCTTCATGCGGTTAACATCACCCCCATCGCTTCATAATTCTTTAATCACCTTCATTTGCTGATAACAGGCAAAGCAGCAGTTTACTGTTGTTTTTGCCTGTTAGAAGGTCAGTTTTATCCAAGTTGCTAAATTAGCAATAGACTGTTTCATCAGTCTTAAAATAGTACTGTCTCACTTTGTATACACTGTTATACAATCTTGCATGCGCTTATTGCATCTTCTTTGTATAATTATGCCCCACTTTCCTGCTTAACTTTAGGCCTTTCATGTCTAACATCATTTTATTAAATAAGCCTTATCATGTCTTAAGCCAATTTTCTGAATCTGGTGAGAAAACTACACTAGCTAGTTTCATTAAAACGCCGGGATTTTATCCTGCAGGCCGTTTAGACTTTGATTCCGAAGGCTTAATGATCTTAACTGATGATGGCGCATTGCAGCATCACTTAGCACATCCACAGTTTAAAATGGAAAAAACTTACTGGGCTCAAGTAGAAGGCATAGTATCTGCCATGGCAATTGAACAGCTAGCAAAAGGGGTGGTTTTGAAAGACGGCCTTACGCGTCCTGCCCAAGCCCGCGTTATAGCCCCCCCGCATGTTTGGGAGCGCCGCCCACCTATTAGAGAGCGCAAGGATATCCCGACCACTTGGATAGAATTAAAGATAACCGAAGGGAAAAACAGGCAAGTAAGAAGAATGACGGCTGCCGTAGGCCACCCTACGCTGCGGCTTATTCGATACGCTATTGGAGCGTGGACTATTGAAGGCTTAGCGCCGGGTGAGCAGCGCCAAATGGAAGCAAATATTACCACCCCTTCCAAAAACAAGCAGCGCCCCCTAAAAAACCAACGCTCTACCGCCGCAAAAACAGGTGGCCAAGCCTCTACAAGAAAACCAACCAAGGGATCAAAGCTATTAAAAACTAAACGCTAAAGCTTATATAGCGTTTTTACCACTGAGACGCTTTGTCTAGGTCTGATTGTTTTTGCTCTACCCATTTAGGGTTTTTGCCGATTTCTTTTTTCCAGAACGGCGCGTCCCTTTTTAGATAATCCATAACGAACTGGGCTGCTTCGAAAGCTTCTGCACGATGCGGACACGAAACCCCTACAAACACAATATTGTCAGCAAGCAGCAAACGGCCCACACGGTGCACGATGTGCAGTTTGTTAATGTCCCAACGTTCACAAGCTTGGTTAGCAATAGCCAACAATGCTTTTTCGGTCATGCCTGGGTAATGCTCTAAAAACAAGCCTTCAAAATCATTGGTGGTCTGATCCCTAACCAAGCCCGTAAAGGTAACGACAGCTCCAGATGATACATTGCCCAATGATAACCAATGATGTAACTGTGCAATATTAAAGTCTTCTGTTTGCACATCAATTCTAATTGAGTCCATATCGTTTCCGCGTCATCGCTGTTTAAGAAAAATCATACCATTAATGCTAGTATTTCCACGAGTTACCTAGGAGATTCATATGAGTTGGACACCGCATGCTACCGTTGCCGTTATTATTGAGCAAAAAGGTCTATTTTTGATGGTGGAAGAAATCGACAATGGTCAACATGTTTTCAACCAACCTGCTGGCCATGTAGAAGAAGGTGAAACATTCGAACAAGCCGCCATTCGTGAAACACTTGAAGAAACAGGCCTTAATGTAGCGCTTACCGATCTTGTCGGCTTGTATACGTGTGAAGGTAGTAACGGCGTAACGTATCACCGCTTATGCTATGTCGCCTCCATCTTATCGGCAGAACCTAACTATCAACTTGATGATGACATTGTAAGAACACTATGGATGTCCCGTGAAGAGTTATTTGCACAATTCGACCAAATTCGAAGCCCCCTGGTACTGGCATGCATTGACGATTATCTGGATAATCGGCGGTTTCCCGTAAATTTTGTACGCAACATTTAACACTGACCCAATTAGTTCGAGTATTTCATGACCCAAAATCATACTGCAAAAGTTATCGTCGGCATGTCTGGCGGTGTCGACTCTTCTGTTTCTGCGCTTTTACTAATGCAGCAAGGCTATCAAGTAGAAGGCCTGTTCATGAAGAACTGGGAAGAAGACGACGGCACTGAATATTGCACAGCAATGGATGATATGGCCGATGCCCAAGCAGTCTGTGACAAGCTAGGCATTGTGCTCCATAAAGCCAACTTTGCGGCTGAGTACTGGGATAATGTATTTGAATACTTTTTAGCGGAATACAAAGCCGGCCGCACTCCTAACCCGGATATTTTGTGTAATCGGGAAATAAAATTTAAAGCATTTTTAGAGTACGCGATTGAATTAGGAGCTGACTTTATTGCAACAGGTCACTACGTGCGTCGCGGTGAAAGAGACGGACACACGTGCTTACTAAAAGGCTTAGATAACAACAAAGACCAGAGCTACTTTCTCCACCAAGTGGGAGAAAACGAAATTAAGAAGACCTTATTCCCCGTGGGTGAGCTTGAAAAGCCTGAAGTTCGCCGGATAGCAGAAGAACACGACCTTATTACTCACAACAAAAAAGACAGTACTGGCATATGCTTTATTGGAGAGCGCCGCTTTAAAGACTTTTTACAGCAATACCTACCGGCTCAGCCTGGGAAAATAGAAACAGAGAGCGGAGACATCATTGGTGAACACTCAGGTTTGATGTATTACACCATAGGGCAACGTCAAGGCTTACATATCGGCGGCCTCAAAAACTACCCAGAAGAGCCGTGGTTTGTTGCAGGTAAAGACCTAGAGCGTAACGTGTTAATCGCCGTTCAAGGTATAGAAAACGACTTGCTCTTTACTGATTGGCTAACGAGTGATTCTTTGTTTTGGATAAACGGAAAAGCACCACAAACCCCTTATCACTGCAAAGCAAAAGTCCGTTATCGTCAAGAAGATCAGGATTGTGTACTTGAAAAACAAGAAGATGGATCTTATATAGTCCACTTTAACGAAGCGCAGCGCGCTATTACCCCAGGGCAATCCGTCGTCTTTTATGAAGATGATCTTTGTTTAGGTGGTGGTGCTATCGAATCGACTGGAAAAAAGGCGTAATTAATGTCTCGTGAACATGATGAACAAACCATAGCTTTAGCCGCCATGTTTCAAGTGGCGACCTTAGTCGATCAAATAGCCACTCGAGGCATGGTACCTCAACACAGCCTTGAGTCTTCTATTTATAGCTTATTTGTTGATTCACCCAATATTACCGAAGATGTATTTGGCGGGGTTAGCAGCTTACCCAACAATTTAGGTATGGGCATCAAGACGTTAAGCGACCTGGTTGAAAAAAAAGGCGATGTGAAAAACAACAACATCACCAACTATGTATTGAGCCTAATGATGCTTCAATCCAAGGTGCGGAAAACACCTGGCATGCTTGAGACAATTAGCGATCGACTAGACGACATTAGAGAGAAGACTCACTATTTTAGCCCAGATGTGTCCAACCCTATGGACGAGCCATCAGCGTTCACGCATTCCAGTATCATTGCCAACATCGCTAACCTATACCAAGACACAATCAGCACTTTTAATTTTAGAATACAGGTCTCTGGAGACCCAAGGCATCTGCAAAACGCAGAAAATGCCGCTAAAATTCGTGCTCTATTACTTGCTGGTGTTCGTGCTGCCATTTTGTGGAATCAAGTAGGTGGTAAGCGCTGGCACATGTTGTTTTTCCGCTCTCGAATTAGACCTTCTCTACAAAAAATCCGATAAAGAAAAAGGTAAATTTGTCGAAACCTACTACACTTAACATGTAAGGACTTACAGTTTTTCTAAGAGTGAGGGTGAATGACAATTTCGAACGCATACTGTAAAGGACTAAGCCTGCTAGAGTTGCTTATTGCAGTGGCTGTTTTAGGTATTATCGTATCATTCGCCTACCCTTCTTACAGCGCTTATAAAGATAAAGTAGATAACGGTGTCGCTATATCTCAACTGCAAGTACTAATTGATAAAATCGAGATTTTCAACGCAGTGAACAATCGCTTCCCAAATTCCCTTGACGAACTCAGCTTATCCGATGAACAAAAGACAGATCCATGGGGTAACAACTATGTCTACCTCAATTTATCAACAGTAAAAGGTAATGGAAAAGTCAGAAAAGATAAAAACTTGAAGCCAATCAATGGTGCGTACGACCTTTACAGTAAAGGAAAAGACGGAGATTCCACCAGCCCTATTAACGCTAAGAAAAGCCAAGATGACATCATTGTTGCCAACGACGGCTCCTATATCGGCTTAGCTTCTGATTATTAATGAAAATAGAGCTCGAAATATTTAAGAGTAAAATAGCCCGTCGGCTTTTTATTTTGTGCTTCTCCATTGTAATAGTCCCTATACTATTTACAGCACTTATCTCTAATCACGAAATAAAAAAGCTACTGACTCAAGGTCAGAGCACACTTATTCGCGAAAGCACCAAAAGCTACGGGCTTGACATGTTCGAGCGTCTCTATAATGCCCAAAGCCACCTAAAGCTTGTGATCGAAACACAAGCTTTGGATAATAATTTAGACGACTCTGATCAGGAATTATTATCTGAATATTTTTTAAGCATCGATAAAACTCCGTTAGAAGTCAGCCAAGGCACTGACATAGGGAATTTTGAATACCCTTCGCTAAAAGTAACCCAAAACGGAGACGAGCTGTCGATTTCTTTTCACGTCACTCAAACCAATGGACCACAGGCGACTTTATACACGGCTGAGCTAAACCAAGAATATTTATGGGCAGACACCTATTTAGATGCGTATGAAGAGCTGTGTGTATACACAAAAAACCTACTATTGCTTCACTGTTCTAATAACCCGCCAAACTTCGCAGCTATCACGCAATTAAATCAAAAAGAGAGCAGATTAATCCAGTGGCTGAACGAAGATCAGGAAGAAATGCTCTCTGCTCATTGGCAGCTATACCTAGGTCATCAATTTAAAAGCAGCGACTGGATTTTAGTCACTAGCAAGCCAGAGTCTATAATTTTCAAAGACTTATACAGCTTTCAAAACTTACTCTTCCTTGGTATTGCATTAGCCTTATTATTAACAACGTACGCAATTCTGTTCCTTGTAAAGAAGCACCTAAAGCCAATTGATGCATTACTGTTAGGCACTCAGGAAATTTACAAAAACAATTTGCAACATAAAGTGCTTATCAAAACAAACGACGAATATGAAGATTTAGCTAATTCATTCAACACAATGACGACCAAGCTATCATCAGAGTCTGATATAAGCACAGCACTCACAGAGATTGATGAAAAACTGATAACTAGAGCAGCGTTTTCAGAATGCATGGAATCGATCATTCGCAATATACCACTCTTAACAGCCGCCCATAGCATCTTTGCTTATGTATCCGATTCCATTAACGAAACCAGTTATTCTAGTTATCGATTTGACTGTAAAGACAATAAGCTGCATGTAAAGGACCATATACTGCAGGATCCAACTATTGCCTTCGACGATATAGAGCCGGGCACAAGTGTTTGTTTTTCTTACGATCAAATAAAATCACGTATAACAACCCCTTACCTCTCTATTGATAGCAGCTACACCTTGTTTCAATTATCAAACGAACAGCACCTGAGAGTTTTCCTTATCGTTGCTAACGATCGTAAAACATATCATCCACGCACAAACGAATACTTTCAGCACAGCTCAATTGTGTTAAATGCTCTACAAAGAGACAAACTTTTAGAGTCGCAAGCCAATACAGATAGTTTAACGAAATTACATAACCGGAAGTACTTTCAAGAACAAGTTTCAGCCTGCTTGGACAACCTTGCTACGCCCTGTAAGGAATCCTTGTTAATGTTTATCGATCTTGACCGATTCAAAAACATTAACGATACATTGGGCCATCATATTGGCGATTTATTATTACAAGAGGCGTCCATACGCTTACTTAAATCAATTCCCAGCAATGCTATCTGTGCTCGATTTGGAGGTGACGAATTTACTGTTTTCATCCCAGACTCAACAAACATCAACGCTGAAAACATCGCCACAGCAATTATTACTGCGCTGTCTGACAGCTACTTTATCGGCGGTTATCATGCGATTGTCAGTGCGAGTATTGGCATAAGTATTTCACCTAATGATGCAACGAGCTTTGATGAATTATTACAATGCGCAGATTTAGCGATGTACAATGCCAAGGAGAATGGCAGGGAGCAATGTAGTTTCTATAACAAACAACTCAGTGAACAGCTCACTAAACGCGTCGATATGGAACGGTATGTAGCCAACATACTGAATAAAAATCAATTAACGGTCTATTATCAACCAAAGCTAGATTTACACACCATGACCATCTCCGGCTTCGAGGCTCTTTCACGTTTTAGCCATCCAACTAAAGGCTCTGTATCCCCTTTCGATGTATTTGCCGTTGCTGAAGATACAGGACGAGTATTAGAACTGGGTTATTTTGTACTACATCAAGCCTTGAAACAGCAGGTAGCGTGGGAGCAACAAGGATTATGGTCAGGTAAAATGGCCGTCAATGTATCCCCAGTTCAACTATTTGATACTCATTTTTTAGCCCATTTAGACCTGTATTTAGAAAAAACAGGCGCTGATCCTCGCAACTTAGAGTTAGAAATTACAGAAGGCGTTTTAATTGACGATCCAGAAGGAGCAGCGTTACTTTTACGCAAAATCCATGACCGTCATATTAGTATTGCATTGGATGATTTTGGTACGGGTTATTCATCGTTAGCATACATTACAAATCTGCCAATCGATCATCTAAAAATTGACCGAGCTTTTATCGTACAAATAGATGAAGGTGAAAAATTTAGAGGTGTTCTACAATCCATAATTAGTATGGCGAAACACTTAGGCATGCATGTTACGGCTGAGGGCATTGAAATTGAAAGCCACCTTAATTTTTTACAAGCCGCTGAGTGCGATTACATACAAGGGTACTTTTATAGTAAACCGCTTAGTGCTGAGGGTGCGGCACTGTTCCTTGAAACACATTGCTTATAAAAACACCGCACAAGTTCATCCTTTGTCCAGAGTGTAGGCTGAATCTAACTACAGATTTTCGTTATATTTTCCGCTATAATCCCGCCTTCTTTTTAACCCTATAGCTACAGCGAGACGATACATGGAGCTTTCTGCACTCACCGCCGTTTCTCCGGTAGATGGCCGTTACGGCAGTAAAACTGCTGACTTACGCCCTGTTTTCAGTGAATTTGGTTTAATCCGCAACCGCGTTTTGGTTGAAATTCGTTGGTTACAAAAACTGGCCTCACACCCCCAGATTCAGGAAGTTCCTGCTTTCAGCGATGAAGCAAACGCACTTCTTAACGATATAGTTGATAATTTTAGCGAAGCGGATGCAGAGCGCGTAAAAGAAATTGAGCGCACAACAAACCATGACGTTAAAGCCGTAGAATATTTGATCAAAGAAAAGATCCAATATAACGCTGAGCTGCAGGCCATCAACGAATTTGTTCATTTTGCTTGTACTTCCGAAGACATCAACAACTTGTCTCATGCATTAATGCTTCGTGACGGCTTAGCCGTTGTAAAGCCACAAATGCAAAAAATTGCTGATGAAATTGCTCGCATGGGTCGCGATTACGCTACGCAACCAATGCTGTCTCGAACACATGGGCAAACGGCTTCTCCGACAACGGTCGGTAAAGAAATGGCAAACGTAGCTCATCGTTTACAACGTCAGATAAAACAACTCAACAATGTAGAGTTCTTAGGCAAAATCAACGGTGCCGTTGGTAACTACAATGCTCACCTATCTGCCTATGCCGATATCGACTGGGAAGCCAACGCTAAAGACTTTATCGAAGGTCTCGGCATTAGCTGGAACCCATACACAACTCAGATCGAACCTCATGATTACATAGCAGAGCTGTTTGATGTTGTTTGTCGTTTCAACACCATTATCATCGACTTTGATCGTGATATCTGGGGTTACATCTCCATGGGTTACTTCAAGCAGAAAACGATTGCGGGCGAAGTCGGCTCCTCTACTATGCCGCACAAAGTTAACCCAATTGACTTCGAAAACTCTGAAGGCAACTTAGGTATTGCAAACGCCATCATGCAGCACCTAGCCGCTAAATTACCTATCTCCCGCTGGCAGCGCGATCTAACCGACTCAACGGTTCTTCGTAACATGGGCGTAGGTTTTGGCTACAGCGTCATTGCTTACCAATCTACCTTAAAAGGTATTTCTAAATTAGAGTTAAACGCCGCGCGCTTAGACGAAGATCTAGAAAATGCGTGGGAAGTGCTAGCGGAACCTATCCAAACGGTGATGCGCCGTTACGCTATCGAAGAGCCTTACGAAAAGCTAAAAGCGCTGACACGGGGTCAAACTATGAGCAAGTCTACAATTCTTGCTTTTGTTGACACCCTAGAAATGCCAGAAGCCGCTAAAGCAGAGCTCAAAGCACTGACACCGCATAACTATATTGGTAACGCCGTAGAGCAAGCTAAGAAAATCTAAGTGTTTTCTTTAATATAGCTCTCAACACCTAAGTGGCTTTAAATTATTAAAAGCCACTTAGGTAAATCCTTCCTCTTCTCTTCGCTTCCCCTTCTTCTTTATTTTTGCGTAATCTATCGGTTTAATTGCTGTAAAGCTGGAATAAATCTTCTCTGTGGCAGTCTATACATCAGTCTTACTAACGACTAACCGTAAAAGGATTGAATAATGCGTAAATTATGGGCTCCGGCCATATTAATGAGTTCTTGCTTACTCGTACCTCACGTTAACGCAGGATGGTCGGATTTAGTTGATAAGGTCAAAGATGAAGGTGGTAGCGTACTCAAAGGCTCCCTCACATCGGGTAACAACACAGGCTCGTCCTCATCATTGGAGACGTCCACCATCATAGAGGGGTTAAAAGAATCGTTATCAGTCGGCACCCAACGTGCGGTAGCTATAGTCTCTGCAAATGGCGGCTACCTAAATGATGCTGACATACGAGTCCCCTTGCCTAACGGCTTAGATAAGCTGTCGGGAGCTTTACGCCAATTTGGTATGGGCGATCAGGTCGACGTGTTTGAAAACTCTATTAACCGTGCCGCAGAAAAAGCCGCACCTAAAGCCGCCTCTATTCTTTCTGAAACCATTACCAACATGAGTTTTGAGGATGCGCGCACTATATACTCAGGTGGCGATGACGCAGCTACCCAATATTTAAAGGACAAGTCAGGCGATAAGATTGCGGCTTTATTCAAACCTGAAATCAGCACGGCTTTATCTAGTGTTGATGCAACCCGCTCGTACGATCAACTCGCTAAAAAAGCGGCTAGCCTACCCGTCGTCGGAGAATCAATCGACACTGATTTGACTGACTATGTAACAAACAAAGCGCTCGATGGCTTGTTTTTAAAACTAGCCGAGCAAGAAAAAGCGATTAGAGAAAACCCTGCTGCTAGAACAACAGAGCTTCTGCAAACACTCTGGAAATAGCGTAGCCTTTACCCATAAAAAAGCCCCCACCAAAGAGTTCTGGTGGGGGCTTTTTTTATCAGGTGGATCGCCTGACTGTCAGGTTAGGCCGCTTCGCTTCCTGCTTCTGCGGGCACTGACGTACGTATTAAGTGATCGAATGCGCCCAAAGCGGCTGTTGCACCAGCGCCCATTGCAATAATAATCTGCTTGTAAGGGACGGTAGTCACATCGCCTGCAGCAAAAACGCCTGGCATCGATGTCTGCCCTTTTGTATCGATTACAATTTCGCCTCGATCTGATAGTTCAAGCGTATCTTTTAACCATTCAGTGTTCGGAATTAAACCTATCTGAACAAATATCCCAGCAACATCCACTAAGTGTTTATCACCCGTAGCACGGTCTGTGTAATTCAAACCAATAACTCGCTGGCCATCACCGATAACCTCTGTGGTCATCGCTTCTTTAATGATGGTGATATTTTTCATCGATTTAGCTTTGCGAACTAAGACCTCATCGGCACGTAATGTGTTACCAAATTCAAGTACGGTTACATGCTCAACGATACCAGCCAAATCGATTGCTGCTTCAATACCTGAGTTACCACCGCCAATCACAGCAACTTTTTTACCTTTAAATAACGGGCCATCACAATGCGGGCAGTAAGCCACTCCTTTACCACGATATTCTTTCTCGCCCGGTACGTTCATTTCTCTCCAGCGCGCACCTGTGGCTAAAATGACAGACTTACTTTTTAGAACCGCACCACTTTCTAGCTCAACCTCAATCATGTCACCTTTAGTTAGCCGCTTGGCTCGCTGCGTGTTTACAAGATCAACATCATAATCTAATACGTGTTGCTCAAGGTTAGCGACTAATTTAGGACCTTCTGTTTCTTTTACTGAGATAAAGTTTTCAATGGCCATCGTATCCATCACTTGGCCGCCAAAACGTTCGGCCACAACACCAGTGCGGATACCTTTACGGGCGGCGTAAATTGCTGATGCTGCACCAGCGGGGCCACCACCAACGACCAGTACATCGTATGGGTCTTTTTCTGCTAAGGCCGCTGCTTGGCGCTCACTCGCTCCGCTATCAACTTTGTTGAGTATCTCTGCCAAAGACATGCGCCCCTGACCAAATAGCTCACCATTCAAATAAACAGATGGAACTGCCATGATATTTCGCTCGTTAACTTCATCCTGAAACAAAGCACCATCGATCATGGTTGTACGTATATTCGGATTTTTAATCGCCATCAGGTTGAGTGCTTGTACAACCTCAGGGCAGTTTTGGCATGACAGGGAAATGTATACTTCAAAGTTGTAATCACCCGTAAGCTGTTCTGCCTGCTCGATTAATGCAGGTTCGGCTTTAGAGGGATGCCCCCCTGCCTGTAATAATGCCAGCACAAGTGACGTAAATTCATGGCCCATTGGGATGCCAGCAAAAGCGACACGAGATGCGCTACCTTTAGGCGCTATACTCATTTGAGGTGCTCGACCAACGGGGTTGTTATCAATAATTAATTCTATTTTTGAAGAGAGCGCCGAAATTTCGGTGGCCAATTCTTCTAGCTCTTTAGATTTTGCAGTGTTATTGGTGGACACAGTCAGTTCTATCGGATTAACGATGTTCTGCAAATAGGTGTCCAATTGTTTCTTAAGGTTTGTATCTAACATTATCGTTACCTGACTAGTGTCTTAAAATTCGACTTATCTTACGTAATAAAGCTGATGCCTAATCGGCCAACTGGCTCCTACTAGCGAGCGGTTCTTAAGCAGGAGTCAGTTGAGGAGCGTCGTTTTAGATTTTGCCAACTAGATCTAAAGATGGAGCAAGTGTTGCTTCACCTTCTTTCCATTTAGCCGGGCATACTTCACCTGGGTGAGCCGCTACGTATTGTGCTGCTTTTACCTTACGGACAGTGTCTGCCGCCTCACGACCAATACCTTCAGCAGTAATTTCTACTGACTGGATAATACCTTCAGGATCGATTACAAACGTCGCACGGTCAGCAAGGCCTTGGTTTTCACGCATCACACCAAAGTTGCGAGTAACCGTGCCTGTAGGATCGCCGATCATTGTGTATTGGATCTTGCCGATCGTTTCAGAAGAGTCGTGCCATGCTTTATGAGTAAAGTGCGTATCAGTAGACACTGAATATACTTCTACACCCATGCTTTGAAGTTCAGCATAGCTGTCTGCCATATCGCCTAGCTCGGTTGGACAAACAAATGTGAAATCAGCTGGGTAAAAGAAAACAATAGACCATTTACCTTTTAGATCAGCGTCTGATACTTCGATAAATTCGCCTTGTTTAAAAGCTGATGCATTAAATGGTTTGATTTCTGTATTGATCATTTTGTTGCTCCTGTTAAAGCGGGGTTTGATTCAAATAGGTATTGATTCGACAGGAGCTAGTCTATGGAAATTGGTTGATATGTAGAAATTAATTGTTTTTAAGAGGTTGATTAGTTTTTCCTATTAAGGCCCCTTGTATATAGCAGAAGTTAATCGAGTAGCATTACTTAACCTAATCCATGTTCGCACAACAAAAAAGCAGCCTAGTGGCTGCTTTTGGAGCGTTGTTTAATGATGAGTAACACTCACTAATCCGCAATAAAAATGCTGATTGTTTCACTGGTATGCCCCAGCTCACTATCGCGAGATTGCTCTTCTTGCACATACGCGGAAACTTTAGAAGATGATAAGGCTCGATGAGCGGCATAGGCGGTATCAGCTCCCCGGAAACTGGCTAGAGCCGTCACAACAACAGGGTGCTTATTCGCTGAAAGCTTGTTGAAATTAACCACCTTATTGGCACCGTATGCTGTCGTCACTTCAATCGACCGACCGCCAATGTCGGTATTCCCCTTTTCTATCGCGATCCAACCGACCACTTCGCTAGCATGACCATTGCTTAAACTTTCTTGTTCTTGAAGCGCGAGCTGTATGCCTGCATTCGAGTTTGAGAGCACCCTAGCAACTACAACGTCCTCGTCATTAACACTGTTAACGCTTGTAAAAATAACGGGAGGTTCACTAAAGCTTGAGCCGTAAGACACATTCACGGATTGGGATGCGGTTACCTCTACATTCGAGCGGCCGGCTTTTAATACTAAATCGCCTAATTGATACTCACCACTGTCAGCGACAAGATAGAATATTTTTTCCCCGTTAACGTGAGTACCGCCCTGATAATCCCAACCTGAAAAGCGGATATCAAAACTAGTAGGTGTAACGTTGCGGATTTGAAGAGCACCTAACTCATTTGATAGTTCACCAACCGACGCTGTTACAACAGGAGCGCTGTAGTCCTTGCCTAGTGGAACCGTTGTCCACTGGTCAGTAATGCCTTGTAAGTAGCCCCACTCAACAGGCGTAGCATCAATTTGTGGTTGTTGGCGCAATGCAGACGCATCGCCTCCTCGGGTGCTGACATCTTGCGCAAAAAGCTGCCCACCAATAGATATCGCATCGATTGTCTCCGTTGTATGAGCAACTTCAGAATCGCGCGATTGCTCTTCCTCAACAAAGATGGATGAGTTAATTAAAGGCAACCACTCATGGGTAACAAGCGTCTGCTGAGTTAAATAAGTGACTTCTTCGCCTCCCAATATGACTTTTCCTGAGCCATGCGGGCTATAAACGGCTAAATACCCAACTGTTTCAGCGGCATGGCCATTGTTCAAACTTTCTTGCTCATACAAAGCGGCACTGAAACCCGTGGCGGTTACCGATTTAACACGGGGTATAGCGGCTTGTGCTTCATTGGCTGTTTGCATCGTTAAAAAGATCCGCGGGGCTGCCGCAAAGCTGGCGCTGAATGTCTGTGCTTGGAAGTTACGCGTTTTATCTAACGTAAAGGTTCCCACTTCCCAAATAGAGCCATCTGGCATTGTGTATCGACCACTTTCTAACACCACATGCGGTATCGTTTCGCTGGCGTGCTCCCCATCTAAATAATCCCATTCGCTGAAGTTAATCGAGAAGCGCGTTTCATACCCCTCACGGGTTACATTTTTAATACGAACCACACCTGGTGAGCTGTTATTAAAGCTTGGTGGTCCTGCGATAACGACCGGATTGTCATAGGTAGAGGGCAGCACAACACTTGTCCACTCATGGCTTGTGTTCAGTACAAGCAGATCACTGCCTCGCCGTGTAGGGTCTTCTGGGTGACTGTCTATTTCATCTGGCGTGCCGTCACCATCCGCATCTCCGTCAATTGCTGGGTCGGCTACTCCGCCATCATTTGGGTTATCAGGGTCTAGACCATTTCGTAATTCATAAGCATCATCTAACCCATCACCATCGCTATCAGGCGGTGAACCAGCTTGCCAAGGCTCCTGTACATTACACATTGAATCAAAATCTGCTAGCTCACCGGTCACAGTATTCCATGCAGATACAGGCTCTTCTTGGCAAACCGATTCATGATAGGAGGCAACAACCGACATCGTATCGTTAATTAATCGCGTATTATCAGCATCAGCCTGATCCCCCGCCGCGACACCTTGATAGTTAACGTAGGGAGTAGAGAACAGAGGGGCACCTGCGTAATAGGTTCCATTGTTATAGTTGTAGCCCATAGCGGTAGAGTAAGCTTTGCCATTAGATCCTGTGAAAAACCAACCCGCTGAATATTGATTATCTAGATAGCTATTTGGCCCCGCTCCACTACTTAAAGCTTTGGGGTGCGCCGCGCCTAAATTATGCCCAAGCTCATGTACGAGGGTGTTGGATATATCAACTGATCGTATGGCGGCAACCGAGAACGCAGCACTCGAATCCCCTTGCCAATAAATTAATGAATACCCCAGGCCCACATTACCGTATGCAGAGCCATGATCCACCATCATAGTTACTAGATCTGCACCGTACGTTTCACGTGCAGCGGCAACCGAACTAAACACCCCTTGCCCTTGGCGTAAAGCCACTAAATCATTATAAAAACTACTGCTATTGGTAGTAGCTTGCGTGGTGTAATCAATATCAAGACTATGGACAATATTGAACTCCAGGTCTAGCCCGCTATTGCTTGCCACTTGATTCATTCGGTTTTGAATATCCAATGAAAACAGCTCCATCCCCCCATTATTATCGACCCAGGCCTTAGCCGTTGAATCAAAGACCATCATGACATCAATTTCTTCGGCAAAAACAGGTGAACTGATTAAGGCCACCGCTAGGGAAGTAGTCATTAAAATAGGAACACGTTTCGCTTGATGGGCGTGTTTGGGCGAGACAATTAAAGGGGGGGTAGATTTTTTTAGTTGTTGAGCCATCATGGTCTCTCTATCGCTTGCAGGGTTTGCTTGAATAAAACCGACGGACTGCTAAACAGCGGTTACTGTACATATAAAATCTATTATTGAACTGACACATGTTCATGGGTTTGGGCCGGCATTTTGGCTAAATCGACTTCGGTAACTGTGGCGCGTCGTTTCGCTTGGTTGCCTCGTAACCGGTATGACTTCCCATTTTCCATGTCTTGAATGGTCATTAGATAATCATCACCTATTAACGTTAGCGTGACGGTAGACAGAGACTCGCCAGTAATGCGCCCCTGTAAGAGAAGCTTCTTTTCACCTATTTTACGTTCAGTCTCAAACGTTATGTCCAAGTCCACATCGTCAAATAAAGGAAGCGCAAAACCATGCCCCAGTTCTGTAGGAATGCTTACTGCTATATCAGCGTCGCGACTAAATACAGACTTAGCCAGCGGTTCACTCGGGTGGGAATGACGAGTCTCAGATAGCTGTTCATTACGACCCGTAAGCGGGTTGGTCGCCGGTTGATTAATCAATCGGTCCTCAACCTGTGATTCAATGATTGGAGGCACATCAGCACCGGGCTCTTTAACGCTTATCGTTTGCCAAAATATAAAGAGCACTACTGCCAGCAGTAGAAGCGCTACGCTGCCTAAAATTAGTACACACCTTGACACCCCACCTTGTTTTGTCATTAGCACTCACCTTTATGTTGCATAAAAGATACAGAAAACAAAAATAAATAGCTTTGAAAACAATAATATATCGCTATCTATTAATTTAATTCAGAACTATACAAAGGTTAATTAGCCAGAGCTAGTTCCATCTAATTAAGCAACAAAAAAAGCAGCCTTAATGGCTGCTTTAAAGATAGGTTTGGCGCACGAATAATTAACGGCTGACTAGCCCGCGTGACTCCAATATTTCTTCGATTTCTGGCAAACTCGCTGGATCATCAATCGTAGAAGGGATGCTGTAAGCTTGTCCATCAGCAACTTGGCGAAGCAGTTTACGCAGTATTTTCCCTGATCGCGTTTTAGGCAAACGCTGAACAACAACCGCTTTTTTAAAACAAGCGACAGCACCAATCGATTTTCTTACCATCGCAACCAGTTCTTTTTCCAGCTGCTCTTCGTCAACCTCTACACCGTTCTTAATAAGGACTAAACCAATAGGTTGCTGGCCTTTTAGAGGATCGTTAATCCCAATGACACAGCATTCAGCTACCGCAGGATGGCTAGCAACGACCTCTTCCATTTCGCCTGTTGATAAGCGATGGCCGGCTACATTAATCACATCATCTGTACGGCCCATCACAAATACGTAACCATCCTCGTCTTTATAACCGCCATCACCTGTTGAATAATAACCAGGAAACTCTGAAAGATACCCCGTCCTAAAACGCTCATGATCACCCCAAATTGTTGGTAAGCAACTGGGAGGTAATGGCTGCTTAAGCGCGATAATGCCTTGTGAACCGGCGGGTAACTCCTCGCCTTGTGCGCCTAGAATTTGCACATTAAAGCCTGGGATGGGCACCGTTGACGATCCAGCTTTAGGTGCCATCCTTTCAATACCCGTTAGGTTGCCACAAATAGCCCAACCGGTTTCTGTTTGCCACCAATGATCAATAACAGGTTTACCCAACGTTTGGCTTGTCCATTCATAGGTCGGGGGATCCAAGCGTTCACCTGCCATAAACACGGCCTCTAATGCGCTTAAATCATAAGGGGCTAATAAATCAGAATCAGGATCTTCTTTACGTATCGCCCTAAATGCTGTGGGAGCTGCAAATAATGCTTTAACTTTATACTCATCACATACGCGCCAGAAAGCACCGGCATCAGGGGTTTTGATCGGCTTACCTTCATACACCACTGTTGTACAACCTGCTAACAATGGCGCATAAACAATATAGGAGTGCCCTACAACCCAACCGACATCAGATGCCGCCCAAAAGACTTCGCCCGGCTCCATATTGTAGATAGCTTTCATACTGTACTTTAATGCGACAGCATGACCACCGTTATCCCGCACAACCCCTTTTGGTTTGCCGGTTGTACCTGAGGTATACAATATATATAGCGGATCAGTCCCTTTAACGGCAACACAGCCTGCAGGCTCTACTGTTGCCATTGCTTGCTGCCAATCCAAATCTCTTCCTATCTCCATGCTTGCGGTGCATTGTGGCCGCTGCAATACAATACATCGCTCAGGCTTAAACGCCGACAGTTCAATGGCTTCATCAAGCATAGGTTTATATTCAATCACCCGATTGATCTCGATACCGCATGAAGCCGTTACCACCACTTTAGGCTCGGCATCATCAATACGAACAGCCAACTCTTTTGGTGCGAAGCCACCAAAAACAACCGAATGAATAGCTCCCAAACGCGCAACGGCTAGCATCGCAATCAATGCCTCTGGAACCATTGGCATATAAATAACGACCCTACCCCCTTTTTCTACACCTTGCTCTTTTAGTACACCTGCAAACTTAGCTACCTCTTCGCGCAGTTCTTGATAGGTATAGCGGCGCTTAACTCCCGTTACAGGAGAGTCAAAAATAATAGCATCTTGTTCGGCCCGGCCATTTTCCACGTGATAATCTAATGCAAGGTAGGCAGTGTTAAGCTCCCCATCAGCAAACCAACGGTGGATACCATTGCTATCCGTACTTAGCACTTGTTTTGGCTTTTTAAACCAATGAATGAGTTCTGATTTCTCTTCCCAGAAAGTTTCGGGTGATTCTATTGAGTGTGAGTATTCTGCTCGATACGACATCGTACGGCCCTTTTATTATGTTATCTATCAGGACTACGTAAGTGAGCCGATTTATTATTATTGTTGACAGTCGGCCCGCTGTACCTAAGTAATGTATCTAAACTAGCCGACAATTTAACTAAGACATTGGGCGAATAGGCCGTTTTTTAGACAAAAATAGGCAGATCCTAACCCTGCCTCAAAAATATTGTCGACAATCTAATGATTTGGATCAATCCTAAATATTGCAGAATTGACCTTTTTCACTCAATACAGCGGCACAAGTGATAACCGCTAAAAAAAATATCAACTCCCCAAAAACCGCTCTTTTATTCACTTAATGAACGCTTTTCATCAATTCTTGAAATGAACTCAGGTAATTGATACCTAAAATGTTTTATTATATGTCCCCTTTACGTTTCGCCATTTAGCTAGCCATCCAACAGGTAGTAATTGCATGTCTCAGATGATCACCGATCAACTAACCTCCATCCTCAAACAGCGCATCATGATCCTTGATGGCGGTATGGGCACTATGATTCAAGATTACAAACTTGAAGAAGCCGATTATCGTGGTGAGCGCTTTGCGGACTGGCCATGCGATGTAAAGGGTAACAACGACCTCTTAGTACTTTCTCAACCGCAGATCATTAAAGACATACACCGCAATTACTTGTTGGCCGGTGCTGATATTTTAGAAACCAATACCTTTAATGCCACGCAAATCGCCATGGCCGATTACGAAATGGAATCGCTAAGCCATGAGATAAACTTAGTAGCGGCGCAGCTAGCCAGACAAGCCTGTGACGAAATCACCGCCCAAACACCTGAGCGCCCGCGCTTTGTGGCCGGCGTTCTCGGCCCTACTAACCGTACCTGCTCGATATCACCGGACGTCAATGATCCCGGTTATCGAAACGTGTCATTTGATGAGCTTGTCGATGCTTATTACGAATCGACTGATGGCTTGGTACAAGGAGGCTCCGATTTAATTCTTATCGAAACTGTTTTCGATACACTCAACGCAAAAGCCGCGATCTTTGCTGTCGATAAATATTTTGACGAGAACAATGTGCGGCTACCCGTTATGATTTCGGGCACCATTACGGATGCCTCTGGACGGACCCTCTCTGGACAAACAACCGAAGCTTTCTGGAACTCAGTTAGTCATGCCAACCCTATTTCCATTGGCTTAAACTGTGCACTCGGCCCGAAAGAGCTGCGCCAATATGTACAAGAGTTGTCACGTGTTGCTAACTGTTTTGTCTCTGCGCACCCTAACGCTGGTCTGCCTAACGCTTTTGGTGAATACGATGAGTCTCCAGAAGAAATGGCACGCGAAATTAGTGAATGGGCGGAGTCAGGGTATCTCAATATTCTAGGTGGTTGCTGCGGAACAACACCCGAACACATACGTGTTATACGTGAAGCTATTGAAAAATTTTCCCCTCGCGTAGTTCCTGATATTCCCAGAGAAGCGCGTTTGGCGGGCTTAGAGCCGATGAACATTGGTGCAGATACCCTGTTCGTTAACGTGGGTGAACGAACCAACGTTACAGGGTCGGCGGCGTTTAAGCGGCTTATTAAAGAAGGTGACTACGAAACAGCCTTAGATGTTGCTCGCCAGCAGGTAGAGAACGGCGCACAAATCATCGATATCAATATGGATGAAGGCATGCTTGATGCTGAAGCTGCCATGGAGCGTTTCTTAAAGCTCATCGCCTCTGAGCCGGATATTTCCCGCGTTCCAATTATGATCGACTCCTCCAAGTGGGAGGTAATTGAGGTCGGCCTTAAATGCATACAAGGCAAAGGGATTGTTAACTCCATCTCCATGAAAGAAGGTGTCGATAAGTTTATCGAACAAGCCAAACTGGTTCGCCGTTACGGTGCAGCAGTCATCGTGATGGCATTCGATGAAATCGGCCAAGCAGACACCTGTGAACGCAAAATTGAAATATGTGAAAAGTCTTACCGAATTTTAGTAGACGAAGTTGGCTTCCCTCCTGAAGACATCATCTTTGACCCTAACATTTTTGCTGTAGCTACCGGCATTGAAGAACATAACAACTACGCTGTCGATTTTATTGAGGCTACCGGCTGGATTAAGAAAAACCTGCCTTATGCAAAAATCTCAGGCGGTGTATCTAACGTGTCGTTCTCGTTTCGTGGCAACAACCCAGTGCGTGAAGCCATCCACTGTGTATTCTTATACCACGCCATCAAGCAAGGCATGGATATGGGTATCGTTAACGCAGGCCAGTTAGCCATTTACGACGATTTGCCAACCGAACTTAAAGATCTTGTAGAAGATGTCATCCTTAACCGCCGCGACGACTCAACCGAACGATTGCTAGACGTAGCCGAGCGCTACCGTGGAGATGGCTCAGCTGAAGCCGCTCCAGAGGCTCAAGAATGGCGCAGCTGGGAAGTCAACGCACGCTTATCACATGCGCTTGTAAAAGGGATAACAGAATTTATCGACGACGATGTAGAAGAATGCCGCCAAAACTATCCGCGCCCTATACAAGTTATTGAAGGTCCACTTATGGACGGCATGGGTATTGTGGGCGATTTATTCGGCTCGGGTAAAATGTTCCTTCCACAAGTGGTTAAGTCTGCTCGCGTCATGAAAAAAGCAGTAGCTTACCTCATGCCATTTATTGAGGCAGAAAAAAGCGGAAATGAATCGAGCTCCGCCGGTAAAGTCGTGATGGCCACGGTTAAAGGCGACGTTCACGATATCGGAAAAAATATCGTAGGCGTAGTTTTACAATGTAATAACTTCGAAATAATAGACCTAGGCGTCATGGTTCCAGCTGAGAAGATTCTTACCACTGCCAGAGAAGAAAACGCGGATTTAATTGGCCTATCAGGATTGATTACCCCTTCATTGGATGAGATGGTACACGTCGCCAAAGAAATGCAGCGTCAAGGATTTGATATCCCGTTAATGATTGGTGGGGCTACTACATCCAAAGCTCACACAGCCGTTAAAATAGAACCGGCCTTCAAGCGAGATCAAGTGGTTCACGTAACCAACGCTTCACGTGCTGTTGGCGTTGCATCCGCCCTGTTATCAAAAGATAGAAAATCAAATTATATCAAAGAGATAAAAGAAGATTATCAGAAAGCACGTGACCGCCATGCCGCTCGTCAAAATGATAAGCGCCGCGTCAGTTTAGAAGCGGCTCGCAATAATAAATATGTTGCCGACTGGGATAACTTCACACCGGTAAAACCTACACAACTTGGTGTGCAGGTTATTGACAATCTAGACCTTAATTTGCTGCGTGAATTTATTGATTGGAGTCCTTTTTTCCACGCCTGGGAATTAGCAGGCAGCTACCCACGCATCCTCACTGACAAAGTCGTTGGCGAAGAAGCCACTAAGTTGTTTGCAGATGCACAAGCTATGCTAGACGACTTAATTTCAAACAAGAAGCTCCGCGCCCAAGGCGTGTATGGTTTATTCCCGGCTAATAGCGTCGATCATGATGACATAGAGCTATATACCGACGAGTCTCGCAGCGAAGTATTAATGACGCTTCATCACCTACGTCAGCAAACAGAGAAAGTCGCCGGTAAAGCCAATATGTGTCTAACGGATTTTATCGCCCCTAAAGACTCAGGCGTTAAAGACTACTTTGGCGCATTTGCTGTAACTGCTGGGCTCGGTGTTGATGAATTGGTAGCCGTGTACGAAGCTGATCACGATGATTACAACAGCATTATGGTTAAAGCGCTTGCGGATCGTTTAGCCGAAGCTTTTGCAGAATATTTACACCGCTTTGTTCGTAAAGAAGCGTGGGGATATGCACCGGATGAAGACCTAGACAACCAAGCTCTGATAAAAGAAAAATATCAAGGCATTCGTCCTGCTGCTGGCTACCCCGCCTGCCCAGATCACACCGAAAAAGGGTTACTATGGAAGCTGCTGGATGTTGAAAACCGCACCGGCATTACAATTACTGAATCATACGCCATGTTACCAACGGCAGCAGTAAGCGGTTGGTACTTTAGCCATCCGCAAGCTCAATATTTTGGTGTGGCTAAGATTGGCGAAGACCAGCTAGATAGTTACGCCAAACGAACAGGGATGGATAAGCAAGAGGCTGAACGATGGCTTGCTCCCAACTTAGGGTACGAGCCAGAGGATACCTAATTAAGCATTAGGCACATCAACACAAGGTCATCATTAAGCACAAGGAGGTGCTAATGAAAAACCTAACCAGCCAAGGGCATTTGCAATCGCCCACTTCCCCGCAGTTATTACGTCAAGTCACTCCTCTTTTACCGGAGGGGACTTATGCACGTTTTCAATACAACCCAACCTGATCGCCACGTCAAAGCAACGGAATAATTTTATAAAACGTGCAACAATCTGTTGCATAGCAGCATTTATTCCCAACTTCGTTGTAAATTAAAGGATCACAAGTTTACGCAAGCGCACAATACTCATCATGCTTGTATATCAGCTTGATAAAAATGTGATCATTAAAAACGCTTTTTAAAGCGACTAAACCAACAACATTCACTGCAGTGATAAATGGAGATGCCGATTATTTATTAATCCCCGACATTGATACAGCTATTTACACGAGCTTAAGCTCAGCATTTAGCCATCCTTTACCACTGCGCACTGATATGGTTGCCAACGGTATACCAGCCTATTCTTTTAGACGTATTTGCTATGCAGATACAACAAGGAGATTACCATGGCAGTGACTGCTGATCGTATAACACGGGAATTTTCGCCCAACAGCCCCTCTACTCCTAACCATCGCGAAATGGTTATAGACTCCACTCGTAAGGCCGAATATTGGTTAGCAAAACAACTGGATAAAGCGGGCATTACTCTCAACGGCTCAAACCCTTGGGATCCACAAATACATAATCGACAAGTTTTTCTTCGCGTCCTATCCGAAGGTTCGATAGGAATCGGCGAAAGCTATATGGATGGCTGGTGGGACTGCGAGCAAGTTGATGAACTCATGACTCGTGCCATGACTGCACAGCTTGATGAAACGCTAACAGGCCGCTGGACGTTCATTAAACACTGGTTAGCTGCTCGCCTGATGAACCGTCAATCCATCAAACGCGCATTCCAAGTTGGAGAGCAGCACTATGATGCGGGTAACGACCTTTATACAGCTATGCTCGATCCTACCATGGCCTACTCATGTGGTTATTGGCAGGAAGCAAACAGCTTGCATGAAGCGCAACTGGCAAAATTAAATCTAGTTTGTCAAAAGCTTCAGCTCAAACAGGATGATTCCGTTTTAGAAATAGGATGCGGTTGGGGAAGCTTCGCCGAACTCGCAGCGACCCGCTATGGAGCTAAAATAACAGGCTTGACCATATCGAAAGAACAGAAACGTTTAGCCGATGAACGATGTAACCACCTGCCCGTGGACATATTACTTCAAGATTACCGTCACCATGACGGTCTGTACGACAAGCTTGTTTCAATTGGTATGTTTGAACATGTTGGACAAAAGAATTACGACACCTATATGCGATCGGCTCATCGCCTAATGAAAGATGAGGGTATTTTTGTTTTACATACAATTGGCAAAGATAAATCTGATTTAGGGACAGATCCTTGGATCGACAAATATATTTTTAGAAATGGTGCCATACCTTCATTACGCCAGATAAGCGCAGCATGCGAGCCCTATTTTGTCGTCGAGGATGTACATAATTTTGGTCAGGATTACGACCGTACATTAATGGCGTGGCATGACAACTTTGAGCGCGCCTGGCCAATGCTATCTACCGCTTATGATAATCGGTTTTATCGGATGTGGAGCTATTACTTAAAATGCTGTGCAGGCTCATTCCGTAGCCGATCTCTGCAGTTATACCAAGTCGTCCTTCGTAAACGCTTAACGCCAATGGACCGCTATAAAAGTCCACGCTAGAGATAAACCGCTGATCTTTTAGCAGCCTTAAAAAACTAAGGGCAGATTGCTCTGCCCTTAGTTACCATCGTTAAGATGAAGCCAATGATGGCTTAAGCTTTAGTGTTTAAGCTCCAATAACACCACCATCTTCACGTGTGATGACCAAGATACTCGAACGAGGCTTACCGCCGTCCAAGTAATCTGGGAAACCTTTTGTTGGGTGCTGAATACCAACAAACATAGCTCGGTTATCATCTGCAAACGTTAAACCTGTTACCTCACATCCAACAGGCCCTACCAAAAAGCGTCTGATTTCAGCTGTATTAGGATCTGCACACAACATTTGGTTGTTGCCTTGACCAGCAAAATCACCTTCATTGCTCATATCACCATCAGTAAGTACCCATAAACGGCCACCTTTATCAAAGCCAATACCATCAGGGCTATTGAACATGTTATCTGCTGTGATATTTTTGCTGCCTGCATACAGTGTATCAGGATGAACTGTAGGGTTACCCGCAAGCAAGAACAAATCCCATACAAATGTATCTGCTGTATGATCATTACCCGCAGCTGACCAACGTATGATTTGACCATAGTGGTTGCTTTGACGAGGGTTAGCCGCATTAAGTGGCTGGTTCTCTTTATTACCACGGTGCTTATTGTTAGTTAACGTACAGAAGACTTGTCCGGTAGAAGGATTATGAGTAATCCACTCAGGACGGTCCATTGTCGTCGCTTTAACATGTTTTGCAGCTTTACGCGTATTCACAAGGATAGAAGCTTGGTCAGCAAAGCCATTTTCTTGAGTCAGTCCGTTCTGGCCATGTACTAGCGCGATCCATTCGCCTTTACCGTCATGCTCACCCAGTTCACCATTAAACTTAGCTACATATAATGTACCCTCGTCTAATAAATCACGATTAGCTGATGGGTTATTTGGCTGATATTTGTTCTTAGAAACAAAGCGATAAATATGTTCGCCGCGCTCATCGTCACCCATGTATACAACAATATGGCCATCACCGTTGACCACAACTTCAGCATTCTCATGCTTGATGCGGCCCAGAGCTGTGCGCTTTTTAGGTGTTGAAGTTGGATCAAAAGGATCTATTTCTACCACCCAGCCAAAACGATTGGCTTCATTTGGGTTCTTAGCCAAATCGAAGCGGTCGTCGTACTTCCACCATTTGTTTTTACTCTCATCCGCTTTTGCGCCATAAAATTCGGCTAACTCAGCGGGTAGTTTCTCTGCATCAGAGGCGCCAAAGTAGTTATGGAAGTTCTCTTCACAAGTAAGGTACGTTTCCCAAGGGGTTTGACCGTTGGCACAGTTATTTATGGTTCCGAGCGCTTTAGTACCTGTTTTGTCGGCCATCGTTTTTAACAAGTCATGACCAGCTGCGGGCCCTGTGATCTCAAACTCACTGTTGGCATGCAGACGACGGTTCATTTTCGAGTCTTTCACATAGTGCCATTGGTGGTTGCTATCACGCTTAAGCTCGACAATTGTCACACCATGAGCAGCTTGCAACTTGGCTACGTCTTCTGCCGAACCTGTTTCGTCCGCCGAGATAACAATCTTGTTGTTGGTATATTCGTTGTTAACCGCTAAAACAGCACGGTCAGGGATAATATTGCCAGCTTCATCTTTTAAGTGGAACAACGTCATACCGTCGGTGTTATCACCAAACTGCATGGCTTGATCTTTAGCTGTTTGCTTACCCGAATGATCAAAAGCAGGTGCTCCTGGCAATACTGGATCGCCCCAAGCCATTAACACCGTATGGCGGTAACCTTGCGGCAACTTTATAGCATCTTCTGTAGATGCCGGTATGCCTTCAAAACCAATAAGCTTACTACTAGCCATCGTATCAGCTACGGCTTTGGCCATTGGGGATAAAGTAAAGAATCCAACGATACCTGTTGCCATTGCACCCTTCAGAAGGCTGCGTCGGCTAATGGCCTTATCGACTAATGTATCGAAATCGGTTGTTTCAATTGAATCTGTTGGCTGCGCATTCACGTCATTTGGGTTCATGTCTATCACCTTATTATAGTTGCGCAAATCCTACCCAAATTAGGTGACAAAAAAATTACACGCTAATAACCGATTGTAAAAACTTGATAGTTAACAATTGTTAACATTACTTTGCCTTGATCTCCTAGTCGCAAAAGACCTACTTCAATAGGATGGAATTATCAGTAACGCACTTATCAGTTCTTTACTGGTCATAATGTTTATGAATAGACGACTTCATGATACGAGAGGCTTACTTATGTTTAACATGACAACCAACCGCCAATTAAAAACGAAGAAGATTTCCCTCAAACGGACAATGTTGGCCTTGTCTTTTACCTCCGTACTAGCTGTCGCGTTTTCCGCCACTGCTGCCAAGGCTGACATCAAGGTAGGTGCAAACATTACTATTCCTTTCAGTAACGCGATGGTCAATATACAGGTAGGTGATCTTCTTTATGGGTTTTATGAGGGAAGCTTTTACCGACCTACCGGCAAAGGACGCTATCGCTTAGTAGAAGCTCCAATCGGCGCCGTGATACCTGTGCTGCCTAAAGGGTATAAACGAGAAGCAAACCATTTTAAATACGGTAATGTCTACTACTTACAAACCCCTAATGGCTATCGCGTCATCAACCATTCAACCAAAACCGTAATACGCGACTCTAAGGGCTTCAAAGACCAGAAAGCGCATCATTCTGATAAGAATAAACACCAAAAAAATGCATACAATAACAGCAAGAACGGCCACGGAAAATCAGCCAAGGATCGCAAGGAGAAAGGCCGGAATGACTCACGCTCTAAAAGCGGCTTCCAAAAAGATAACCGTCAATACTCATCTTACGGGGAAAGACATTAATGTGATGTAATGATCGCGCACTAACGACAAACGGCCCACATGGGCCGTTTTAATAAGGGTGAGTTCATTAATTTGTTTGACACATTACTCTGAGTCTAACCCTAAAAAGCCACCGGTTTGGTGTGCCCAAAGCTGAGCATATATCCCTTTACTCGCGATCAATTCACTGTGCGTGCCTTGCTCAACAATTTGTCCTTTATCCATCACAATCAACCGGTCCATAGCCGCGATGGTCGATAGTCGATGCGCAATAGCAATCACCGTTTTACCTTCCATTAAACGATACAAACTGGCCTGAATAGCGGCTTCTACTTCAGAATCGAGAGCGGAGGTCGCTTCGTCGAGTACGAGTATAGGTGCGTCTTTAAGAAGCACACGTGCAATAGCTATTCGTTGTCGTTGGCCACCCGAAAGTTTAACACCGCGCTCCCCGACTTGGGCGTCCAGCCCTACGCGACCATGAGGGTCTGTCAGCGTAGACACAAAATCAACAGCTTCTGCTCGTGTCAACGCATCTTGCAGATCCGCTTCATTGGCATCAGGTCGGCCATATAAAATATTATCGCGTACTGATCGATGTAAAAGTGACGTGTCTTGCGTCACCATACCAATCTGCTGGCGTAATGATTCTTGTGACATTTGGCTAATGTCTTGCCCATCGATCAATATGCGGCCTGATTCAACGTCATAGAAACGCATAAGCAGATTTACCAATGTTGATTTACCAGCACCAGAGCGGCCAACAACGCCTATTTTTTCGCCGGCTTTTATAGAGAGGTTTAAGTTCTCTAATACACCCGAACCTTTACCATAATGGAATTTAACATGATCAAAGGTTACAGCGCCGTGCTGCACATGCAAGGTTTTAGCATCAGATAAATCTTGTACTTCTAGGGGCTTAGATAACGTAGCCATACCATCCGTTACTGTGCCTATATTTTCAAACAAAGCACTTATTTCCCACATGATCCATTGCGCCATACCATTAATACGCAACGCCAAACTAATCGCTACCGCTATTTCACCAATCGTTATTGCATTTAATGTCCATAGCCATACAGAGGTGGCCGCAACAACAAACGCTAATAAATAGTTGATGAATTGAACAAAGAAGTTCAATCCGGTTACTAAGCGCATTTGATGGTAAACGGTTTTTAGAAAGCCGCGCATCCCCTCTTCTGCATAGTCAGATTCACGATCAGTATGCGAAAACAGCTTAACCGTTTGAATATTGGTGTAACTATCTACAATACGCCCCGTCATCAAGCTTCGAGCATCGGCTTGATCAGTCGACACTTTGCGCAGCTTGGGTACAAAGTAAACTTGGATACAGACATAGCAAACTAACCAAAGGAGCATTGGCAAGATTAATCGCCAGTCAGATTGCGCTACCAGAAAAACAATAGAGACAAAATAAACCACGATGAACATCAGTACATCGAGCAATTTCATAACGGTTTCACGGATAGCTAACGACGTTTGCATGACCTTGGTAGAAATTCGGCCAGCAAAGTCATTACCGTAAAAAGAAACACTTTGCTTCAATAAGTACCGGTGTGATAACCAACGGATCCGCATAGGGTAATTGCCCAATAGCGTCTGATGGACGATCAAACCATGAAGCAATACAAGCGCTGGAAGGAAGATAATGACCATAAAGGCCATTCCCCATAAACGCCCGCTTTCTTCTTGCAAGAGCGTATCCGGGTTTTTAGCGATCAGCCAGTCAACCAAATCCCCCATAAACCCAAATAATGCAACTTCGGTCATTGCGATAGCGCCAGACAACAACGCCATTAAAATCAGGTAACGCTCTGCGCCTTTTGTGTAATGACGACAAAAAGCCAGCAGCCCTTTGGGCGGTTGCGTCGGTTCGTGTGAAGGAAACGGCGCAATTAACCGCTCAAAAAATGAAAACATAAATTACTCAGTCAAAAAAATTACTACACGGGCCAATCAGTGCAGTTTCATTTTAGGTTTAACAGTACGGCCAATCTTTTGGGCCAACATAATCGCAGAGGCACGCAACCAGCCATGCACTGCAAATAGGTGCATGCGGTATAGCGAGACATAAACAATACGGGCTAAACGCCCCTCAACAAACATAGTCCCCTTACTCAAATTGCCCATCAAGCTACCAACCGTGCTGTAACGGCTTAAGTTAACCAAGGAGCCATGGTCTTTATAAACATAGTCTTTCAACGGTTTATTGTGCTGTTGTGCAATTAAGTTTTTGAGTACTTGGGTTGCCATTTGATGTGCTGATTGAGCCCGTGGTGGCACCCATTTTCCATCAGCTTGCTGGCAACCACAACAATCACCAATGACAAACACATCATCGCTGATAGTGCTTTGCAACGTTGGTTTGACTAGAATCTGTCCCATTCTATTGGTTTCAAACAAACCCATTTTGGTTATGAACTCAGGCGCTTTAACACCTGCAGCCCATACCATCATATCAGCATTAATATGCTCATCTTCATTTGCCGCAAAACCCAGTTCAGTCGCACTGGTAACTTTAGTATTTTCTCGTACATTAACGCCTAATTTAACCAGCTCTTGTTTAGCAGAAGCGGCAATGCGCTCTGGTAATGCGGGAAGGATTCGAGGCCCGGCTTCGATAAGCGTTAACTTTAAGCGTTGTTTAGTCATAGCCGGTAAGCCATAAATTTTCAGCAAGTCAGCCACGTGATACATCTCTGCGGCTAACTCTACTCCTGTAGCCCCACCACCTACGATGGCTAAATGCAGCAAACTATCGTCAGGGCTTTGGTCCATTCGTAAAAACTGGTTCAATAAGGCTTTGTGAAACTTCTCTGCTTGGCTTTGTGAATCAAGAAAAAAACAATGATCAGACACGCCTGGCGTGCCAAAATCGTTACTGACACTTCCAACGGCGAGTACTAGCTTATCGAAGTGGAGCTTACGCTCACCCACAATTTGCTTTTTATTCTCATCAACCAAAGGCGCTAAGGTAATGTACTTTTCCTCATTATTCATTGAGGTCATAGTACCTAGCTTAAAATCATAATGATGACGACTAGCATGAGCACGATAAATAACTTCGTCTGTACTCGTGTCTAGAGCACCAGTGGCAACTTCATGTAAAAGAGGTTTCCAAATGTGCGTTCTATTCTTATCGACCAAAATGATTTTAGCTTTTTTCTTCCTGCCTAACTTGTGACTTAGGCTGGTAACAAGCTCTAAGCCGCCTGCTCCTCCGCCAACAACAACGATGGTTTCCATAATCTGCCCCTCAAATGTATTCAGGAAAACGCAATCCATGTCTCAGCAATTTATAAACAGCAATTTGAGAAGAATTAGACGTTTGCCTCAACGCTTTTAATAATGTGATCGATGTCTGAAAACTAACGGCTTATATGGCTTAAAACAAGTAAACAACCTATTTAATCAATAAATACTTTCGTCCTGAATGTATATGTATTTCTTCCTTCTTAGCCAAAGGCCAACCAAATACCAACACCCATCATTAACGTACCTGCTATTCGGTTCATCAAACGAACATTCCCACTCTTCATTAAAAAACGACGCAATGTTTGCCCACCACTGGCATACCCTAGCAAACAAAAAAATTCGATAAGCAGTATTAGGCTAATTAACAGTAATAACTGAGTTGGCATTTCTTTATCTGGGTTAATAAACGGTGGAAGTAGCGAGATAAAAAATGCCCAGCCTTTGGGGTTAGCAATGGCCGTTATAAACCCTTGCGAGACCAAAGCGGACCGCTTAACCAGTGGCTGTGATTCTATATCCGAAGGGATCGCCATTTTGCCTCGTGAGCACCACATTTGGTAACCGAGATAAAATAAATAGGCACCGCCAATGTATTTAAAGACTGTAAAGACTGATGGATAGTTTAGCATCATGGCGGCGGCCCCTATGACAGCTAATGTTGCCACTAGTCCTACACCCACCAGTTCACCTAGCATCATCCACATTGTGCGGCGAACACCAATCGTCATACCCATAGTCATAGACAGTGTCATACACATTCCTGGGGTTGCCGATACAAATAAAAATGTTGGAATAAAAACGGCTAATATGGGTATTTCTAACATGGCCTACTCGCGATACCGAATTGAATAGGCTGCTACTTTACACCAAATCCCTACCTCAAAGTCAGCCTAAATCATTGAAGAAATAGCAATACATCGTTGCTTTGAACGGTATTTTTTGAATAAAAAAAACCTGCCAATTGGCAGGTTCAAAATGGAGAGGTAACTAGGTGCGTTTAAGATTAGAACCAAACAGTGTTGAGATGGCGTCGACATACCAGTGCGCGGCCCCAAACCAATCATCAATAGACTCTGATTCGAATACGCGCTCAATGTACGCATCTAAAAGAGACTGTTGCTGCTCCAACCAGTTTTCTGGTTGACGAATTTTCGAATCCATAAAAGTACCTAATAATCCCGGAGAGTTGTACAAACAACATCAAGGAATGTTTACAAACAGGCCCACAAGTAAGCCAATGTGAGTATTATACTTAGGTCTATTGTGCGCCGCAACATCTTTTATGGAGAGTTTGTACTTTTTTAGTACCCTGTGTTTACAAAGTAATTGATACAGTCGATGCTCTTTAACGCTACAAGACATAAGTCTCTGGCGCATCACACAACCACCTGTCGTGCCACTGAGCGCTTAAACTTTGATGGTTTTGCTGTGGTGCGGAATGCTCTGCCAACCATGTATGCCATCGCGGCTACCACAAGCCTTCGACTGGATTATTCTGACTGATCCAAGAATCGGGGGTCGATAAACCTGTCAGCTTCATTTTGTCGTGCAATGCGATATTGGTATATCATCATGTTCGATTGTAGGTTTGAGGGTGCTATCAATAAAATCGGTGTAAGCCATGATTGCAGCACTTTGCGGCAAGGCAACTAAATTGGTTTGAGCGTCTATCTGGCTCAGAACATTTTCTATTTACTTGTTCCCAAGAATACTTATGCTTTACCGCTAGTACTGTTAGAATTGCGCCCCCAATGGAGCCAGACCAGCACTCATACTATGGAAAACCGCACATCCGATTTAATGAAGTTCATCCCATTTCGCAAATCCGATCTAATCGAAATGTGTTTAGCACAGAACGATCTTGATAAAGCCCAAAGGCAACAATTTAGGCAAATTGCGGGGCAATTAACGCGGTTCATTCATGCTTCTTTCCATACACAAACAGAGCAGCTTAAAGATACTTTTTCTCGCATTAACCCCGATGCTGACACCCAACAGGTGGAATTGCCGGCTACAATGCACCACGAACCATTGTCGTTTGTTGATCAATTGAAGGATTTATTGATCAAAGCGAACTACGAACAAATTTCAGAATCCACGCTCAATAGGGCATTAGATGAGGCGTCTCTGTTTAAAGTTCAGTTACAAGTTGATTTTGATGACTTTGCCGAGGTGTTGCTGTTTTCGCGCAGTGAGCGCAGCGCTTATGAAGACGTTCCTCGTTTTTTTGGCTTATCTAAAAAACGCATAGAGTTCACGACTTATGAACGCGTAGCAATTTATATCCGTTTAAACGAACACCTTAATGAAGAACGACAAAAAGCGTTGGGGCTAGAGCCAGGCGGAGTGGTTTTAAAATTATTCAAAAACGTACCCAAAGCCGATTTAGAAATGCTATTTCCAAATACGCAAATACGGATGCGCCTATTAGATAAGCTGCTTATTGGAGTGCCCGCCGCCATCAGCGGAGGGATTGTAATCACCACCAAGCTAGGCGGTTCGCTAATATTATTGGGTTCTTTATTGGGCTTCTGGTTGGGCTTACATAACGCAGAAGTTACGATCGATAACACAGCGCTCATCGCGTTATTTGCGGGCATAGGCGCACTTGGCAGCTATCTATTTAAACAGTTTAACAATTTTAAAAACCGCAAGTTACGGTTTGTTCAATCGCTAACAAAAAACCTATATTTTAAAAATTTAGATAATAATGCTGGCGTATTCCATCGTTTAATTGATGAAGCAGAAGAAGAGGAATGCAAAGAAGCTATACTGGCGTACTATTTTTTACTGACTTCTCCTACTCCGCTTCATGAAGAACAGCTCGATAGCGCTATTGAAACTTGGTTAAAAGAGCGCTGGGTGGCCAACATTAATTTTGAAATCTGCGATGCCATGCGCAAGCTAGTGCAAATGGGGCTTGTTACAAAAAATGATGACAGCTCTTTAACAGCTCTGCCTCTAGAAAAAGCAAAGCGGCAACTTGATTTGTTATGGCTAAAAATGGGTAATGGTACAGAGGTGCTCAACTAAGACTAAGAGCTTCCAGCAGAAACCTGTTTTAAGTAGCCGCCATGCCGCCATTTAAAACAGGCCACTGCTGGCCTTTATGTTTGCGAGTATACCCGCGCTTTAACTGTTTCTTTTTGTCTTTAAAAACAGCACATTTCTGATAATTTACGGCATGCTTTGCTACCAAGTTCTTTGTTTTATTCATAGTCCAACCTACCTATACAAAATGCATATATTGGGTTACTGACCAATACTTTCAAGCAATTGCTGGCACTTTTGATACAAGGCAGGTAAAGCATCTACAAAGATTTTGATAGGCAAAGAGGCGCTTACAATTTCAGGTCTTAAGCAATTAACCTGAACATAATCGTATAACTTTTCGTTTGTCCAATCTTCCCAATCCGGGTGTTTAGCCAGCAACGCACTCACATGATCTGTAAAGGTCATGACGATAATCAGCTCTCTAAACTCCTTTGGCAACTTTGCATTGTTACAAACCGTGTAATGATGGTGATGGCGTGTAGTATTACAAATCAGTTCAGGCATACGCCAGCGCCGACATGCTAAGTACCCTACTTCACAATGGTTATAGCCTAAGGTAGCCGTTTCTACTTCAGGATGTTCCTGAGGCGTAGCCCAACTAGATGCAACCGTTGCTTCAAGTGCATCTGGCACTATATCCATCATGACGAAACGACCTAAGTCGTGAAATAAACCGGCCAAATAGGCTGTTTCAGGATTAACAGTGAACGTAGGAGCCGTGCGACACAAAAAAGAGCTAAACGTAGCCACTTGTATAGAATGTCGCCACAACTGTTTACTGTCATCCGTTTTAGGCACAAATACTTTAGCTACAGACTTTGCGGTAAGTAGGTTAACAACACGCAAAGCACCCACTCGTGTTAGTGCTGTCTTTAAATTAGTTATTGCGTGATTAGGTGACGAGCTAGCCGAATTAGCATAACTGATAATAAAGCTAGCCAGAGGCGGATCCGCCTTTGCCAGACCAAGTACCACCTCATAGTACTTTTCATCATTTTGGTCGTGAGTCATTAGCTCAAAAAGTACATTAGGGAGCAACGGCAAACGCTCGATATGCTGGTGAATATACTTTAAGTCGGCTACCGCTTGTTTGTGCATGTGCTTTTAGGTTCCTAACAATCGCCTGCAACGCTTGCTGGTTGATATCGCGTCATTTCTTTTAATAAGTTATCGGTCCCGATAGCTATTTATTGAGTAAAACCCTTCATAGCGAACATTATAGACCTTTAAAGACTCGGTTATCACATTAAGTCATCTATCGCTTCACAGACTTACCTATAAGGCAGTACATTAAAAGCTATGCTTTCATGCTAATCCTATCAATACCCATGAAAGGTTTAGCTTTCCTTAGACGGCCATTTTCATATAGAACAGAGGTTTTCATGGACAGATTAATGCCCCTTTATTTAAATAAGCCAACATCACCTCTCATTAAAAAAAGAATTGCTAGCCTTGTCGCACCCTTATTGGTGTTCTCTGTATCCAGTGCAGTAGCCCAACAGTCTGACTACATAGAGCCCGAGCAGGCATCAGGTTTACACATAACAGCAAGCCAAACTGGAAAAGAGTTTATGTTGGCCACAGCCAACCCGTTGGCTACTCAAGCAGGGTTCGATGTTTTAGCTAAGGGTGGCAGTGCCATCGATGCCATGGTATCTGTACAAGCCGTGCTGGGCCTCGTTGAACCGCAATCGTCTGGGTTAGGAGGCGGAGCATTTTTAGTTTATTACGACGCTAAAAACAAAAAACTAACGACCTACGATGGCCGTGAAACTGCGCCTAGTAACGCAACTCTAGAACTTTTTATGGAGAACGGTGAACCCTTAGCTTTTTATGATGCTGTTGTCGGTGGTCGCTCTGTAGGCACCCCCGGTACCGTTAAGTTAATGTACGATACTCATCAAAAATACGGAAAACAGCCTTGGGAATCATTACTGGAACCCGCCATTACACTAGCTAAGGAGGGATTTTCAGTCTCTCCACGCCTTGCAGGGGCCATAGCGGATGATAAAGAGAGACTCAGCCGTTACACTGATACTCAACAATACTTCTTTACCCCGCAAGGAGCCCCCCTACCCGCTGGCTACCTCTTAAAAAATCCTGAGTACGCAGAAACACTGTCATTATTAGCCGCTAAGGGGGCTGATGCGTTTTACACAGGCAGCCTTGCTGAATCTATTGCTAAAAAAGTTCAAACGGCCAAAGACAATCCTGGGGTTCTGAGCAAAGAAGACTTAACAAGCTATAACATCATTGAGCGGGCTCCTGTGTGTGCCCCCTACCTGAGCTATGAAGTGTGTGGTATGGGTCCACCTAGCTCTGGCGCATTAACCGTTGGCCAAATACTCAGCATAACTACCTCGTTTGATTTAAAACAATGGGGGCCAAATCATCCTAATAGTTGGCAAGTTATAGGGGATGCGACTCAATTGGCATTTGCTGATCGTGGCTTGTACATGGCAGATAGCGATTTTGTGACTATGCCTGTTGGTTTACTAGATACAAATTACCTTGCTGAACGCGCCCGCCTTATCACACCTGGCACTCCATTAAGCAAAGCAGAACCCGGGCAGCCTACTTGGAAAGATAAAGCCGTTGCCTTAGCCCAAGACCAAGCCATTGAATTACTTTCAACAAGCCACTTTGTAATTATTGATAACAAAGGGAATGTCGTATCTATGACAACCACCATTGAAAATGGCTTTGGCTCACGGCTCATGACAAACGGGTTCCTTTTGAACAACGAACTGACTGACTTTTCGTTTGTACCTAAAGCCGATGGTAAGCTTGTCGCTAATCGAGTAGAGCCTAACAAACGACCTCGCTCGTCAATGTCCCCTACTATTGTTATGAAGCAGGGCCAACCTGTTCTGGCCATTGGCTCCCCCGGTGGCTCCCGAATTATTAGCTACGTGTCAAATGCACTCATCAGGCACTTACTCTGGGACGAGCCTTTACAAGACTCATTGAACAGTCCGCATCTGATCAACCGTTTTGGCACTTATGACATAGAAGAAGGCCCGTCAGCAGACCAATTAGCCACTTCTTTACAGGAGATGGGTTATAAAGTTAACCGCCGAGCTCTTAATTCAGGCCTCCATGCCATTAAAATCACACCGGATCAGTTAATCGGTGCAGCCGACCCCCGACGAGAAGGCGTCGTTATGGGACGGTAGTTACAACCCTTGTGTTTAAAGCGGCCTTTAATAATTATTAAAGGCCGCTAAGCTCTATGTTCGCGCAACTCTCTCAATCGTCCTCACACTCTCGCTTTCAATATTATCTAGCGCTTCGTGTTCTCCCACAACAGAGCCTTTCATAGCACCACCGACAAATACAAATGAGAAACAATTGCATTAACGCGATAATTTAGCTATCTTGGTTTTAAGAATCATTATTATTAGCATTTATTTATGGCACAGAACAAATTTACCAATACTTACTCACAGATGTGGTTACGGAATCATCAAAGAAAGTTGAGACAAGCAATCAGAAACGCTTCGCAACCTGATACCCCTAACCTCATTAACGAATGGCTTCAGCTTGAACAAGAGCTGCTCTGCCTATCTGGTTCGTATTTTACGGTTTATGCAAACCAATGCCGGTTGTTATTAGAAACTGTTTGCGACGAGTTCTTACCTAGCCATTGGCGTTGTTGCTGTTTAGATGCCTTGAATAAGCCACTACTCAACATGAAAGCTTATGCTCGTACCGCTAATGAAGTTCAACATTACAACGCACTAGCTAATGAGATACGCACCATGACTCATTATTTAAGTGCCGGACTATCACATCAAGCCTCAACATTGAATGGCCAATCTACAGGAGCAAGACCGCATGACAACGACACGTATTGAGCACGACAGCATGGGAGAGTTAGCGGTACCTGCCGATGCGCTTTACACAGCTCAGACACAGCGTGCTATTAACAACTTCCCGGTCAGCGGAACGCCTATGCCCGTTGCGTTCATCAGTGCACTAATTTTGGCGAAGTCTGCAGCTGCAACCGCCAACACACAACTAGGCTTGATCGACAAAACAATGGGAGATGCCATTGTCAATGCAGCGGATAGCTTACTGGAAGACCCAAACTTTATACGCCACTTCCCCGTTGATGTGTACCAAACAGGCTCTGGTACTAGCTCTAATATGAACGCCAATGAGGTACTTTCGACACTGGCTTCCAAAGCATCTGGCTTGACCATAAACCCAAACGACCACATAAATTATGGGCAAAGCAGTAACGATATTATTCCGTCGACCATTCATATCAGTGCTGCGATAGAGATGCATTTCTCTTTACTCCCAGCCCTGCACTATTTATCAACGGCGATTCGTAATAAAGCCGCTAGTGTCGATAACTGCATTAAAACAGGTCGCACACATTTAATGGATGCTATGCCTGTCCGCTTAAGCCAATCGTTGGGAGCTTGGGCCACGCAAATTGAAGATAATATACGTCATCTTGAAGCCTTACTTCCCAGCTTGCTTCAGCTAGCCCAAGGGGGAACAGCCGTTGGTACAGGTATTAATGCTCATCCAGATTTTTCACATGAGTTCTGTGCGGCGCTAAGTAAGCAAACCGGGCTAGCATTTACCCCATCAGAAGACTTTTTTGCCAGAATCGCGTCACAAGATACGGCCGTCGCTGTATCAGGGCAACTTAAGACCACAGCCGTCAGCATAATGAAAATCGCAAATGATTTGCGCTGGATGAACTCAGGGCCTCTGGCGGGTTTAGGCGAAATAGAATTGGAAGCCCTGCAACCAGGATCATCTATTATGCCGGGCAAAGTTAACCCTGTAATACCTGAGTCTGCAGCTATGGTTGCCGCACAGGTTATCGGGAACGACACAGCCATTACCATTGCCGGCCAGTCTGGTAATTTTGAACTTAACGTTATGCTGCCCTTAGTGGCCAATAATTTGCTCTCTAGTATTAACTTGCTCACTAATACAGCTCGCTTACTCGCTGATAAAGCCATCTCAAGCTTTGTAGTGAATGAAGATAAATTAAACGAAGCGTTAGCACGCAACCCTATTTTGGTGACTGCTCTCAACCCAATTATTGGATACGCAAACGCGGCCAATATAGCAAAACAAGCTTACAAAGAACGTCGCCCCGTTATTGATGTCGCTGTTGAACATACTGATTTATCACGAGAGGCGTTAGAGGAGCTGTTAGATCCAGCAAAACTGACATACGGCGGCTTATAGGACAAGGATACCACTATGAAAAACTGGGAACTGCTAATTAATCAAGGCCGTGATGCCTACAGTGAAGAGCGCTTCAACCAAGCATTGTCAATTAATCAAAATGCGATCGAAATAGCATTAAATTTATTTGATAACGTTTTCGAGCTAGAGCCCGAACGTGCTGTGGCGGCTGTCGTTATCAGCTACTTCAACATCGCGGACACTTATATTGCACTCAACTCATGGAGCTCTGCTCAACAAGCACTTGAACAAGCGAGTTTATTTTTGCAAAAGCAGTTCTCATGCCTTTTCTTATCAGAGCCTCAACAAGTTGCCCTGTTACATGCGGCGTCCCACTTGCGCATTGAGTGGGCCAGTCTCATTCAAAAATCGAGCGCTGCAACCGCTGCAACACATCAGTCGCCCCCTGTAATGATCAAAGAACAACAGGCCATTCAAAAATACAACCAATAACAAGGAGATCTATTTTGCGCTATTTACTGCTCACCATTGCCGCTTTATTAGCCCCTTTTGCTAATGCACACCCAGGACACGACCATGGTCATTGGCTAAGCGAGCCTATTCACTTGCTCACCCTAGCAGCTATTGCTGCCGTTTTAGTAGCCACAGGCTGGGCTATTCGCCAAGGCGCTCGAAAAATACGCGCGCGTAGTACTATCAAACAGGAGAAATAGAGATGCTGCACGCTTTACTGAACCACATAGATCATGCAAAACCGTTTGAAACAGCATCCGCGCACTGTGATATTCCGTGTAAAATATACGACCCGATTAGCGCACAAATTGCGGCTTTAACCGTTATTCGGATGTGCGATCTCATTGCGGAGCTAGAAGATAAAACACCGTTATCCATTGCCGACCAAGCACAACTGGCCCGGTTAGTGAATGAAAAAGAATCCCACGCGGGTAATGTAAAACATGAAATACGAGTAATTTGGGGCGATTATTTTAAACAGCCTCAATTTGATCAAGTTGCCGGCATACACGACTTAGTTCACAACATTATGCTTAAAGCATCGCAATGCAAACAGCACATAGATCGACAGAATGGATTGGAGCTGCTTGCACTGGTCAACCAATTTGCTGAAGCATTTTGGACAACAAAAGGGCTAAAAACTTACACAGCTCAATGCCCATATCCACCCGCTCAAGCTGTGGTCTATCCAGTATTGGATAATGCTTAACATTATCAAAGTAACGGGGCTAAGTATGAGCCCCGTACTGTCCTGCGGAGATTTTGTTATTGTCCGCCGCACTACTCGCCCAAAACTGGGCAGCATTGTTGTGGCTATTCACCCTAAATATGGGCAAATTATTAAACGCGTTGTTATATTGAACGACAAAGAAGAGTTTCAGTTAAGCGGGACAAACACAAACAGCATATCCACCCAAGAAATGGGCTGGTTTCCGCGTGAGGCCTGTATTGGCAAGGTGGTTCTTACTATAAAAAAGAGCACCTAAGTGCTCTTTTTCCTCATCAAACATTAAGGGTTGTTAGGCAGTCTTTCCTTTCGTCCAAGAATCTCGAAGCCCAACAGTTCGGTTAATTACTAGCTTTTCATCCGTGGAAGATTTATCGATACTGAAGTAACCATTACGTTCAAACTGGAAGCTGCTTTGCGGTTTAGCACCTTTCAAACTAATCTCAGCGCGCGCATCGGGTAGGCTAACTAAAGAATCAGGGTTAACGAAGTCAAGGAAATTACGCTCCTTGTCACCATCAGGGTTTGCTTCTGTAAATAAACGATCATACAAACGGACATCACACGGCACGGATAACTCAGCAGATACCCAATGAATGACACCATTAGGTTTGTACCCTTCTGGGTTTACACCTTTTGTTGCAGGATCATAAGTACATAGCAGCTCAACAATTTCACCAGCTTCGTCTTTGATCACTTCTTGGCACGTAATAACGTAAGCACCGCGTAAACGGACAGCATCACCCTTAGCTAATCGCTTCCATTTATCATGCTTGTTTTTAGCCACTGGCTTAACTTCAATAAAGTCATCTTTTTCAATCAACAAGTTGCGCGTAAACCCTACACGGCGAGAGCCCATGCTCTCATCTTTCGGGTGGTTAGGAAGCTCAAACCACTCTTCCACGCCTTCTTCCATATTAGTCAGAGTAACTTTCAATGGCTGTGTAACACACATAGCTCGCGGTGCATTGGCATCTAGGTCATCCCGAATCGCCGACTCTAACATACCCATGTCTACAACCCCGTTCGAGCGGGTTACACCGATCATTTCGCAGAATTGACGGACAGCTGCTGGGGTATATCCACGACGTCGCAGACCTGAGATCGTCGGCATACGAGGATCATCCCAGCCGTCGACAACGTTTTCATCAACCAGCTGCTTGAGTTTGCGCTTACTTGTAATGGTGTAATTAAGCTCTAAGCGAGAAAACTCGTACTGTTTTGGCGTAGCCGGAACAGGAAGGTTTTCAATAAACCAGTCGTACAAAGGACGATGATCTTCAAATTCTAAAGTACACAGTGAGTGCGTAATCCCTTCTATTGCATCAGATTGGCCATGTGCGAAATCATAAATAGGGTAAATACACCATTTATCACCCGTTTGGTGATGCCCTGAATGAATGATGCGATAAATCATTGGGTCACGTAAATTCATATTGGGCGCGGCCATATCAATTTTTGCACGCAGAGCACATTCACCTTCTTTAAACTCACCGGCACGCATTTTCTCAAATAGTGCTAAGTTTTCTTCTACAGAACGATCACGGTAAGGCGAGTTCTTACCCGGCTCATTAAAGTTACCGCGATAGGCTTTAGTCTGTTCTGGAGAAAGGTCACAAACGTACGCTTTACCTTGCTCAATGAGATACACAGCCCATTGATATAACTGATCAAAGTAATGGGATGTATAACGGATTTCACCTGCCCATTGATAACCGAGCCACTCAACATCACTGATAATCGAATCGATATATTCTTGGCTTTCTTTTCCCGGATTAGTGTCGTCAAAACGTAAATGGCACTCGCCTTGGTATTTCTCGGCTGTACCAAAATTCAAGCAGATGGATTTAGCATGACCGATATGCAAATAGCCATTAGGTTCAGGCGGGAAACGCGTTACGACTTTTCCAGCATGTGTGTTGTTTTTTAAATCATCTTCAATGATTTGATGAATAAAGTTGGTCGGTTTTAACTGCGGGTCATTTTTTGACATGGTATACGGTCTATCCAAATCGGTTTTGGCAACTGAAAACGCATTATAAACACATCGATATGCCCTGCACACAGGGATTCATGCTAAATATCTCGGTAATGGTTGCTTAGTCAGTGCATCATAGTAAGACTTGAGTATAATACGGCAGTGACAGAGTTCAGAAGGAATTATAAGAATGATCATTCTTCATACCAATCATGGTGATATCAGCGTTGAGCTGAATCATGAAAAAGCACCCAAAACGGCAGCTAATTTCGAGAAGTACGTAAAAGAAGGTTTTTATGATGGTGTGATTTTTCACCGAGTCATTGATGGTTTCATGATACAAGGCGGCGGCTTTGAGCCAGGCATGCAGCCCAAGGAAACAGGCGCTACAATCGAAAACGAAGCAGATAATGGTCTACCAAACGTTGCAGGCAGCTTAGCTATGGCACGCACAATGGACCCTCATTCAGCCTCAGCGCAGTTCTTTATCAACGTATCAGACAACAGCTTTTTAGATCACACGTCTAAAACCACCGAAGGCTGGGGCTACGCTGTATTCGGCAAAGTGGTAGATGGATTAGATGTTGTTGAGAAAATAAAAGGGGTTAGCACAACAATGCGTGCGGGCCACCAAGACGTTCCTAAAGAGGACGTTATTATCGAGAAGGCTGAGATTGTCTAAGTAAAGGCAAGCACTACGAAATGAAGCGTTATTTCATCGCAGATCTTCATCTCACGCCAGAGCGCCCGGATATCACCCGGGCGTTTCTCCACTTTATCGAAAATACAGCTAATAATGCAGATGAGCTCTATCTGTTAGGTGATATTTTCGAAGCTTGGATTGGGGATGACGGCGGCATACCTGCTTACCAGTCAGTCATCGATGCCCTTCAATCAGCCTCTCTTACCACGGCTCTTTATTTTCAGCATGGCAATCGCGATTTTCTGGTTGGTGATGCATTTTCAACCGCTACCAACTGCACACTGTTAGCGCCTAAGCACATTGTTAACCTGCCAACTGGTGACGCATTATTGATGCACGGAGATCAACTCTGCACCGACGATGTAGAATACCAAGCGTTTCGCTCAATGGTGAGAAACCCCGAATGGCAAACCGATTTTTTAAATAAGCCCATCAATGAACGATTGCACATTGCACGGCAAATGCGTGAAGCTAGCAAAAAGAAAGGCGCTGAAAAATCAAACGATATCATGGATGTTAATCCTAATAGCGTTCGCCAGGCATTAGTTGATGCCCAAGTTGAGCTTGTGATTCATGGACATACACATCGGCCTGCAGTACACCATAATCAGATCAAAGCAGATGTCGGCACTCGAATTGTCCTAGGCGATTGGGATAAAAAGCTATGGTATCTGGTGAGCGATCATCAAGCCCTAACCTTGATAGACGAGCCGATTCATCCAACCGACCCGACTACACTAGGCACTTAATTCACCGATTCGACTGGTGCGGGTGGACCGCTGTGAAATCTAAACTCAGTATCGGGTTTTTCTACCAGTTCTTTTTCAACTTTCCTAAAAAAGGCAACTCGCCTATCAATTGGCTCTCCTGCGTAACTTTCAGCTAAACCTAGATAATCTTGGTAGTGACGCGCTTCGGACTTCAACAAAGAACGATAAAACTTAGACAGCGTATCATCTAAATAGGGTGCAATTTTAGCAAAGCGCTCACAAGAGCGAGCCTCAATAAAAGCCCCTATTATCATTGTGTCAATTAACCGACCTGGCTCCGATGTCCGCACATGTTTACGCATTTCACCGGCATACCGGGCTTGCGAAAGGTGACAGTACTCGATACCACGTTGTTCCATAATTTCGAGGACTTGCTCAAAGTGAATCAGCTCTTCACGTGCTAAGCGGGACATTTTATTCAGTAGATCGGAGCGATCCACATAACGAAACATCAGTGTCATCGCCGTAGAAGCAGCCTTCTTTTCACAATGAGCATGATCGACTAAAAGTAACTCTTGCTGTTTAATAGCTTCGTCTATCCACGCTTGCGGTGTTTCGCAAGCAAGAAATTGGTTTATCTCTGTTAACGCGTCCATAGCCCTGCCTTTAAATAATGCGCGCGTATTATAACCATTTATACCGCAGGCCTAAATGTTATAAGTAATAAGATTACAATAAGGGAAGTGGTTTTACTGGCGGGAATGTTAGAAGTAGATATGAGCCTATAGGACGCAATCAAAAGCTCTGTTACACCTATAGGCTCTGCAAACTAGAGCAACTTACCAATAGCCTCAGCAGCACGTTTTACATCAAGAAAGATTAAACCTAAACGCGCATTGGGTTTAGCAACAACAGTTAAGACAGAGTCCTTGTTGGCGTGTGTCATCAAAATATACCCATTGATTCCTTTTACCAACACTTGCTCTAACTCTCCCCGCGCCAATTCTTGGGCAGTACGCTCACCTAAAGAGAGCATAGCTGCGCTCATTGCGCCTACTCGATCCTCGTCCATATCAGCAGGCAGCAGCGCTTCAATCATCAAACCATCTGTTGAGATGACGGCTGATGCTTCAATTTCTGCCGATGTGCCATTCAGGTCAGAAAGAATAGAACCCATCATTTCCGAACGCATAAAAACTATACTCCATTCCAGTATTGAGCCTGTACCGGCTTAATTATCTAAATAACGACTTGCAAGCGCGGACAGCAATTCTACAAATTGGTGCTGATTTAAAAGCGGTTGCTCCTGAATTACAAGTACAAAAACTTGTGATCCTATATGTATTATCCAATTCCCCAGTTGGCTATTACCAACCGGGTCTAACATGCCCCACGATTGCCCCATCAACTCTAAATCATCATTTAGAATGTGTTGGTGCCTCTGATGAAGCGAAATCAAATCTGCGGACAACGCAGCTAATGATTCAGCGTGATTTGCATCAAATCCTGATGAAGCAAGACAAAAACCTTGATCATCACCTAGTATAACTTTTCCGCTGGACGACAATGCAGGCAGTATACTAGCTAAAACTGTCTCAAGACTATCACGTTTCTGTTCAATTGGTGTACCCGTTAGTACCAAAAAGCGCCTTGCTAACAATCGGTTGAACAAAGTTTTTGCATGATTAAGTTCGAGATCCGCTATTTCGGCAAAGATGTCATAAGAAAACTCAATCGGCTCGTTACTACTTAACAGCTGCAATAAAATAGCACGTGCTTCATCAGGATGAGAATTTACTGTAGCGTAAAATGCCCCACTCGGGGTGACTTGCAAATAACGCGTCTGACTACCTTGATCACTCACTATTACTACTCACAAAATGACACTTAATATTTGAACAAACCTGCTGAGGTACACGCCGCCATTACACCGAACACATATCGCTGCGGTATATCTAGCGCTTCTATTACCTGAAATGCCGACATAGGTCTCGACTGCCAAATTTTAAGGATGGCATGCAGCTCAGGAATCTGTAGCTCTCGAGCACACTCGGGCGAATACGATAATTTACGAGTTCTTGTTGGATCATCGTTGGGTAACACTCTACCGTGCGAAGTCCATAAGCCAGCCAGCCACAACAAATCTTCAGATGACACGGTCCTATATTCTGTACCAAGACCATCAAAAAGCTCTGCTTCTGTGGTTGTTCCCTCTTCTATACCTAACTCCCCTACACTGAATCGGCTAGACATCATTGCATTCAATAAATCATCATCACCGTCACAAATAAAGCAGTCAGTCCATGGCAAATACTCTAGATGTACATGAATTCCAGATATCTTACATGAGCTTTGCTTAGCCTTACCTTGCTCAACTGCTTTTGATAACCAAGGTAGCAACATGCCATCTAAATGCAGGCTCATGCGGCGCTTATCAGAAACATTGGTCCAGTCTAAATTAGGTAAGTGACCAAACAATGTCTGTGTATTCAATGCCCTGCTGTTAGCGTCTTCTGTAGGCTTCTTAACAGCAGTTTTAGCTATAGGGCTCTCTTCTTTTAAGTAAGGCTCAACCGAAAGGTTAGCAGCCTTTTTACTAATTGAAGGCGTTTGATGCGCATCCACAGCGCGACTGTTGATCTCTGCTTGCATCTTGGCGCGTTGTATCTTTTTTTGTATCTGAGCTTTTTTGGCACGTAATTTAGCTTTTTCTTCCGCTGTGAGCGCTGGCTTTACTACTGTGTCTTTTTTATCAGTCGATGCCATTACCGCTTCATCGGCCACCTCGTTGGCCGTCTCGTTTTGTAAAGGCGTAATGTCAGTTTCGACAGACACCTCTTCAACGCTGTCTGGAGCATTCGCCAAAAGCGCTTCAGCTGGAGCCTCTACATTACTCTGAGGACTGGATAAGCGTGCAACAACCTGCGCTCTAACACTCCCCACACGCGGATCAGGTAACATGGAAGAACGCTGCAAAGAACTAGCCTCTGTGGCCATACCAGACGGGTTAGGTACAGGGTCTTTAGGTGCATTGCTATCCGTGGATAGCTGAGCATTTTGTTCTTTAGCTTCAGCGGCTAAACGTGCCTTGCGCTTCTGAGCGGCTAAAATTAAAGAAGCAACCTTACTGGTCTTTTCGGTATTTTCATCGGCGACAGCCTCGTTCACTGATGCATTGTCTTCTGCAATCACGTTTGGAGCAGCATTAGCCGACAACTCCGCCTCAGTTGGCGCACTTGGTTGTGTAGGAGTATTGATGGCGTTGCTTATTTTATCGTCAGCTGCATCACTGACCTCAGAAAGGCTTAGGTCTTGCGTCTTTTCTTCTGTGTCACTTATTACTTTACTAGTTTCTACATCAGCCAAAGGTTCTTCTGTCGCCGTCTTTTTAGCATCGGCAACCAGCAACTCTACTTCAGCGATTGACGCCTCTAACGTTTGCGACGTAAAAGGTTTCAACAAAGTGGTTGTGTTTTCCCACATCAACGGCTTAATCGAAATAACAATAGATGGCTTGTTAATTTTTCGAACGAACAGCTTGTGGAGCACTTCCTTAGTCTGCGGTTGGTCAGCATTGAAAATACACCAATCAGCATAATGTACATCATTGACCAGCTTGTATTTACCCGACTTTTTTTCATTAAAGAAATACTCGAGAGTATACAGACTTGCTCCTGAAAACCCGTACAACATCACCTGTACAGGGCGCTTAGCTGTTCTTTTTCTCATCAGGAAACTTCCTTCCTCTTAAAAGTAGCGGGTAAGCTATTCCCATTGACTAGCACCGAAAAACTCACATCCATGTTTAGAACTGCATTCACTGTTTTGTCATTGACAATGGAGGTAAAAACCTCGACTTTTTCCTGACCGAGCAGCGGGAGTGACTCTCTAATCAAACGCTCGGAAAGCGATTTACCGTGAAATCGTAGAATTATGATGATATCAACTAATGCCCCTTCTACCTGCGCAATAGAACGCGTCTGCATAGCCAAGTAAAAACGTTTAATATGGCTTGGCAGATCATCAGGCTTACGCGCTATATGGCGACACATCTGTTTAAGACCTAGTTCGGGATGATTTCCCTTGTAGATCAACGCTTTCTGATCCAATGAATCAAATGTAGATTGAATGCTGTCAGCTAGACTGCTTTCTAACTCTTCATTTAAATCCCAATCAGAAATAGCACGCCAAATGTGAGATTCTGTGGCACTCTTGTTATCAATAGAGGGTTTATCATTCATGGTAACGACTATTCTTCCACCTAATACATCGACTGTTAATGCATCTCGCCATTAAAGAACAGAGGTATAAAACTATCCGGTTGGTAACATCATATACTGCTTACCTACCCCCGAAAACCTCATTTTCTATATAATTCAAAATAATAGACCTTATTTCACAGAAGTGTTAGGCATAAAGTCTAAGCGTTTAGATTGTCGACAATACTTAACTTTAGAGGGGTTCTGTTATAAAATCCACGCCGCCATATCGACATAATGAGATACAATCTCTGCAAGCCGCCGGCAGGGTGTTGAGCAAAGACCGGCGGGAATAACTGATGAGGGCTATATCGTGCTTGAAGCTTATCGTAAACATGTAGAAGAACGCGCCGCTGAAGGCGTGCCACCAAAGCCACTTGATGCTGATCAAACTGCATCACTAGTTGAGCTTCTAAAAAACCCACCTGCTGGCGAAGAAGAGTTCCTCGTTGACTTGCTGAGCAATCGTGTTCCAGCCGGTGTTGACCAAGCTGCTTATGTTAAAGCAGGCTTCTTAGCGGCGATCGCTAAGGGTGAAGCAACCTCCCCTCTGATCAGTAAAGTAAAAGCTGTTGAATTGTTGGGTACTATGTTGGGTGGTTATAACATCCAGCCGTTGATTGCTGCACTAGATGACAATGAACTAGCAGAAACAGCTGTTCATGCTTTATCTCACACTCTGCTTATGTTTGATGCGTTTTATGACGTTAAAGAAAAAGCAGATGCAGGCAATGAACACGCTAAAAAAATTATGCAATCTTGGGCTGATGCTGAATGGTTTACCTCCAAGCCAGCAGTACCTGAAAAAATCACTGTAACGGTATTTAAAGTACCGGGTGAAACCAATACGGATGATTTATCACCCGCACCTGACGCATTTACTCGCCCAGACATTCCATTGCACGCCAATGCAATGCTTAAGATGTCTCGTGAAGGCATTGAGCCTGAAGTCGATGGCGTTAAAGGCCCTATCGCGCAAATCGAAGCCGTTAAAGCTAAAGGCTTCCCTGTTGCTTACGTAGGTGACGTTGTTGGTACGGGCTCTTCTCGTAAGTCTGCAACCAACTCTGTGTTGTGGTTCTTTGGGGATGATATCCCACACGTACCTAACAAGCGTGCTGGCGGTTTCTGTTTCGGTAGTAAAATTGCTCCTATCTTCTATAACACAATGGAAGATGCAGGCGCATTGCCAATCGAAATGGACGTAGACAAAATGAAAATGGGCGACGTTATCGACGTTTACCCATATGAGGGCAAAGCCGTTAATCACGAAACAGGTGAAGAGCTTTGCACATTCGGTCTTAAAACTCAGGTTCTGCTAGACGAAGTGCGTGCTGGCGGCCGTATTCCATTGATCATCGGCCGTGGTTTGACTACGCGTGCTCGTGAAGCGCTAGGCTTACCTGTTTCTGACCTTTTCCGTACTCCGGATCAGCCAGCAGACACAGGTAAAGGTTATACCTTAGCTCAAAAAATGGTGGGTAAAGCCTGCGGTATCGAGGGTGTCCGCCCAGGTACATATTGCGAACCAAAAATGACGACTGTCGGCTCTCAGGATACAACGGGACCAATGACGCGTGATGAGCTAAAAGACCTAGCTTGCCTTGGCTTCTCTGCAGATTTAACCATGCAGTCTTTCTGCCACACCTCGGCGTATCCTAAGCCTGTTGACGTACAAACTCACCACACGCTTCCTGATTTCATAATGAACCGTGGCGGTGTATCTTTGCGTCCAGGAGACGGTGTCATCCACTCGTGGCTAAACCGTATGCTACTTCCAGATACAGTAGGTACAGGCGGTGACTCTCATACGCGTTTCCCTATCGGTATCTCTTTCCCAGCGGGTTCAGGCCTTGTTGCCTTTGCTGCTGCGACAGGCGTTATGCCATTGGATATGCCTGAATCAGTATTGGTTCGTTTTAAAGGCAAACGCAACCCAGGTATCACGCTACGTGACCTTGTACACGCTATTCCATACTACGCTATCCAAGAAGGTCTCTTAACTGTTGAAAAAGCAGGTAAGAAAAACATCTTCTCTGGTCGCGTTCTTGAGATCGAAGGCCTTGACGACCTGACCGTTGAGCAAGCGTTTGAGTTATCTGATGCTTCTGCTGAGCGTTCTGCTGCAGGCTGTACCATCACGTTAGGTGAAGACTCAGTTGCTGAATACTTACGTTCTAACATTGTGATGCTGAAGTGGATGATCGCTGAAGGTTACGGTGATGTTCGTACTATTGAACGTCGTATTGAAGGAATGGAAGAGTGGCTAGCTAACCCTAGCTTGATGCGTGCTGATGCAGACGCAGAATACGAAGCCGTTATCGAGATCGACCTTGCTGATATCAAAGAGCCAATTCTGTGTGCGCCTAACGACCCAGATGACGCGCGTTTGCTATCAACTGTCCAAGGCGAAAAGATCGATGAAGTGTTCGTTGGCTCTTGTATGACTAACATCGGTCACTTCCGTGCCGCTGGTAAGTTGTTAGATGCTGCAGGTACCTCTATCCCGACTCGTATGTGGATTGCTCCACCAACGAAGATGGATGCGGCTCAGCTTTCTGATGAAGGCTACTACAACATCTTTGGCAAAGCCGGTGCGCGCATTGAAACACCAGGGTGTTCATTGTGCATGGGTAACCAAGCGCGTGTAGCTGACAAATCGACTGTAGTTTCTACATCGACTCGTAACTTCCCTAACCGCCTAGGTAACGGCGCGAATGTATACCTAGCTTCAGCTGAGCTTGCTTCTGTTGCAGCCGTAACAGGTAAGCTACCGACCGTTGCTGAATACATGGAATACGCTAACCGCATCGATAGCATGGCTGGTGATATCTATCGCTACCTAAACTTCGATAAGATGGATGCGTACACGTCAAAAGCTTCTACTGTCATCAAAACAGTTGAGGCCTAAGCGCAACTACCGAATGCTTTAAGCATTCTCAAAAAGCCCGTCATTAGACGGGCTTTTTTGTTTTAGAACAAATTTTATTACAATAGTGTTTTTAGACTACGTACTGGAAAGATAACCATGCAAAAGCCCGATACTGATACCCCAATTACCGCGACTAACGAAACCAATCAGACTAAAAATGGCTTTTTAGCGCTTGTATCGAAAATGGCATTTGATGAGCAACTACCCATCAGGTTCATGTTTAAGACAGTGCCCGAGCATCTAAACGATACCGGATGGCGCATGTATACAGGTTACGAATCACAAGAATACGTCGAGAATGAACTGGCTAACTTAGTCCCCATTCCATTAGACAAAATGACCGCCATGGACAGCTCTTTAAAAGAACTGGTCACTTACAATGCAGGTACGGTATGGGAGCGTGCACCCGATAGTGAAAATGGGTGGGAGCGAGTTTACGATTTTAAGATCCCCTCACCTGCCGTTGATGTTGATATTACCAACGATATAGATCGCTTTAACCAGCCCGAAGTTCTGTAATTTTTTATTTACTAGCGCTTGAAAGCACAAAATTACGCCTTATATAAAAGTTAACCGGGGCTCATAAGAGGCCGGTTATTTAGCCGGATCGCAAGGTCGGCACTCTTTTAAAACATATTGCTTAAATTTGAGGATATGAAAATGCGTAATTTTGATTTAACACCTTTATACCGTTCTGCTATTGGTTTTGATCGCCTAGCCAACATGATTGATACCGCTAATCGTAACGAGCAACAGCCAGCATTTCCGCCATATAATATTGAGCTATTAGGCGAGAATGAATATCGGATTACGATGGCTATTGCAGGCTTTTCAAAAGAAGAGCTGGACATCCAATCAGAGTCTGGCAGCCTAACTATTAAGGGCGCTAAGGCCGCTGACGAAGCAGAGCGCACTTACCTCTACCAAGGTATTGCGGGTCGAAATTTTGAACGTCGTTTCCAACTAGCTGATCACGTCAAAGTGGTTAAGGCAAGTGTTGAGAACGGCCTGCTGCATGTCGATTTAGTAAGGGAAGTACCTGAAGCTATGAAAGCTCGCCAAATTCCTATCGAAAGTTAAGATCTGGCACTCAATACCAAATAGCGCACCGCACAATCAAAAAAGGAGATTTTCACATCTCCTTTTTTAGTGTCCGCTATTTCTTACCTGTCACAATTCTTACAAAAACTCTGCGTAAACTGGTTATCATAAAACCACTTTTCGCAGGTATGTAATGACTTCTTTTACGCCCTCAACATTTTATCTTTCCCTTCGAGCAGACTTCGAAAATTTTTTATCTCAACAAGCAACAGCATTTCCTGCCGACGAAACGTTAAAAATCGATCTACATTGCCATGATAAAAACAGTGACATACCCGATGAGCTTTGGGGAAGATTACTTAGACTCCCGGAGACTTGGTTAAAGACAAATGATCTGGTGAAATCACTCAACCGGAGTAAAGTTGATGTCATCACCATCACCAATCACAATAACGCCCGTTCCTGCTGGGAACTAGAAGAGCAAGGCATTGATAACCTGACCGGTGCCGAATTTACTTGTCACTTCCCTAATAACGAATTAAGTATTCACGTTCTCACGTATGGGTTCACACGCGAGCAAGAGGCACAATTAAATGAGCTACGTCATAACATCATTGAATTTGCTCGTTATTGTCATCGCAACGAGTTAGTCACGGTTCTTCCTCACCCACTGTATTTTTACACCCATAAGAATAAACCTGATATTGAGTTGCTGGAGTTATTTGCCGTACTTTTTACACGCTTTGAAGTGCTTAACGGACAACGTGGCTACTGGCAAAACCAGTTAACACGTCAATGGGTATTGAGCTTGGATCAAGATACCGTCGAAGCCTATGCCAAGAAGCACGATTTAAACCCCTTTGATTTCAACGAAGTCCCTTTTCACAAAAGTATGACTGGTGGATCAGACGACCATAATGGTATTTTTGCTGGGCGAACAGGCACCTTGGTTCACATACCTAATCTACAAGAAAAGTTAAAAACACAGTCCAAATCTTCATTAATTTTACAAGGGCTACGTGAAGGGCGCACCGCCCCTTATGGCGAAGTCGGGGAAGAAGAGAAGCTAACCGTCACATTCCTAGATTATTTTGCGCAGGTCGCTATTAATATGGAAGATCCTGGACTGATAAGGCTTATGCTTCACAAAGGTGACTTAAAAGATAAGCTTTTATGTCTAGGCATCAGTAATGCCATGCAGGAGCTGAAGCGACACAAATACACACTCACATTCCTTAAAACATTCCATGAAGCGTTATCAGGCACTAAGCCTGCTTTACTCACCGAACTTGGCGTTAGTAAGCCATTCAAACCCGTTATTAAATCAGTCAAAAAAATTGCTAAAACCCAGCGTAAAGACCCCGATCAATTTTTAAACGTGATCCGTCAGGCGGTTCCCGAAATTTTCCACACGGTAACCAGCTTGTTCTTTTCTCGACTAAACGAGCACCTACAGTCAGAACTTAATCACCAGCCCATACAAATGAACGATGATTGGGTGAAACGCTTTGAAGTCCCTACACATATCCGTGCTTTAATTAACGGTAGCCGAAACAGCTTAGGAGAAAGGTCTACACCCGATGACATGACATCACTTAATGTTGGCAAGCTCATGGACCAGATCACATTTCCTGCGCTTGCCTGTGGCGTTTTAGTCGGTGCTTCATTCACGGCCAGCCAAGTTATCTACAACAATCGTACCTTTCTTAACGATCTTGCTGATAACTTAGGTACGGCTCAACATCCCGAGCGCGTTCTGTGGTTAACCGACTCATTTTGCGATCGTAACGGCGTCTCATCCGCTCTGCAAACCACGTTAAAAGCCATTCAGAAAAACGACTACCCTATTGATATCTTAACGTGCCATCCTGAACTAAAAAGTGAAGATCACCTCATCGTAATGGAGCCTGTAAGCCAATTTAAAATTCGCCGGTTTGATAATCAAGCATTCCATATCCCTGACATTTTGACGTTGCAGCGCATCTTTGAGCAAGGCGGCTACGACAGAATTATCTGCTCGACTGAGTTCTTTATGGGAGCATTTGCGTTATTTTTAAGTAAGGCATTTAGTGTCCCTGCTTACTTTTACATGCACACAGACTGGATGGAATTTATTAATCGAACAACACAATTAAACACTCATGAATCCGATCGTATTAGACGCATGTTAAGGGCTTACTACCAACAGTTTGATGGCATTTTCACACTCAACAACGATCATAGAGATTGGCTCATCAGCCCAGATATGGGACTGGAAGCACACAAAGTATTTTTAACTGCTCACTGGGTGGAACCAACTCACCAACCTGATAAAAAGAAGAAATCGGCTAACAAGCAGCCAACATCCAGCTCTTCTACTTGCCCTATACTCTTGTACGCAGGGCGCATTAGCGAGGAAAAAGGGGTTTTTGATCTTCCAGAAATAATGGAACGGATCACCAAACACATACCCGATGTAAAACTAATTATTGCGGGTACAGGGCCAGCTGAAGAGCAACTCAAGATGCTCCTACCCAATGCATCATTCACGGGTTGGATTGATAAAAAAACACTCTATATGCACTACCAACATGCCGACTTATTACTGCTTCCCTCTCGGTTCGATACCTTTGGCTGTGTTGTTCTAGAAGCCATGAGCAATGGTTTACCAGTCATCGCGTTTGACGAAAAAGGCCCTAAAGAGATCATCCTTGATAATGAAACTGGGTATCTTGTAGATGACCCAGAGCAAATGGCGAATAAGGCCATCAAATACTTGGGTAATCCCAAAAAACAAAATGCTTTTAGAAACAACGCGATTGAACGGGCCAATGAATTTTCGGCAGAACCCATCATTGAGAAATTACTGGGCGATGTAGGTATTCATACCCAGTAAGATAGCTAATTCGATCAGCTCAATGGTGGCACCGGCGGTATCGCCTGTCGTGCCCTGCAATCGGTTTAGCATGACTCGTCGGCACATCCATAACACCGCTGCGCTTATCACTAGCGCGAGCGGAGATAGCCAAAGCGCTCCTATAACCGCACATACCAGAGGCCACAGTATGGTCGACGGCGTTATATGTTCAATCCAAGAGCTGGCTATCCCGCCAGCTCTGACATAAGGCGTCGTCACTAACAAACACATGACAGCGACCCGAGCCAGCAAGGGGGCGACTAAAAGCGCTACACACAAGTGCGTGTATTTGCCAGATTCCATTAAATTAGCCAAGGCTGCAAACTTCATCAAGCACACTAAAATCAGAACAACAGCCCCAGTTACGCCAACACAAGGGTCTTTCATGATCCTGAGCGTCTTTTCTCGATCGCCTAGCCCTCCCATCCAGCCATCAGCAGCATCAGCTAAACCATCTAGATGCAGGGCTCCTGTTAGCGCAACCCATACAAAAAGGGTCACGGCTGCCGGCAAAACGACAGAGTGTGCAGAAAAGGCCCAGGTTGATATAGCGTGCGCTAACACCAGCAAACAACCTAGAACTAAGCCAACAGCTGGGTAATAAAGTAATGCTCTTCTTTGTAGTTCAAGAGTCCACTCTAACCTCACCGGAACAGGCAGTAATGTTAAAAACTGAGTGGCGGCCAGAAACGCGTTAACGTGTGCTAATAAATATGGTTTCATTGTATTTACCCTACGAGATTCTGGGAGCTTACCCAATTAGCCGGTGCAAACTGGCATGCTTAACCTCCACCGCGAACATCTCACTAGCAGGCTTATCGTGGAGTATGCAGTGGATTGCTTTAATGACTCCACCATGCGTAATCAAAAGAACACGGCGGTCAGCTGTTGCTTGCATCGATTGCAACCCTCGACCTACTCGCTTAAAAAAATGACTAAGCGTTTCACCGTTGGGCGGCGTAAAAGCAAGCGGGTTTTGCCAAAACTGTTCTAATTGTCCAGGCCATAATGCCATGATTTTTTTAGCCGTCAGGCCATCCCAGTCCCCAAAATTAAACTCTTGGAAGTTCGGATTTATTGCTACAGGACATGATAAACCAGCCCATTCCTGAGCAAAGTCAGCACAGCGACGCAAAGGCGAAGTGATGACACAGTCATAATCCTTTGCCGAAAGCCCATGCAGAGCTTCTTCCATTTGGGAAACACCAAAGGGTGTCAGCAATGCATCCGTCACGCCTAAATAACAATGACCTGCGGTGGTTTCACCATGGCGTAAAGCCTCTACAACCATTGAATTAATACTCACTTTGTTCTGACACAGCCGCTTCTTCAAATGTTGCCATATCATTGTGCCATGCACAGGCTAACCGGATGAGCGGTATACAAGCCGCTGCACCACTACCTTCACCTAGCCTCATTCCTAAATCCAGTAAAGGTACTTGGTTGGGAAAGGCCTTAATCAGTAGCTGATAACCAGGCTCTGCCGATTGATGCGAGAAAATAAACCAATCAAGAACGCTAGGATTAATGCGATACGCAACTAAAGCCGCCACTGTACAAATAAAGCCATCCACAATAACGGGTATCCCTAGTTGAGCACAGCGTATATAGCCTCCTATCAAAGCTGCTATCTCGAAGCCTCCTAAGGATTTTAGAACCTGCAATGCATCGCTACCCGATAAATTGTGACGCTTAAGCGCTAGGTCGATAACAGATGCTTTATGCTTAACGCCATCTGCATTCAATCCGGTTCCAGGGCCAACTAAATCAGATACGTTGCAACCAAGTAACACCGTCGCTATTGCTGTTGCCGCACTCGTGTTTGCTATTCCCATCTCACCACCGATAAAGAGGCCTTCAGGCAAACAAGCACTTTCGGCAGCTTCTACACCGACAAGCATTGCGCTGTTTAGTTGGTCACTACTCATAGCTGGTGACTGCGCAAAATTCGCAGTTTGCGACGCAATAATGCGGTTTTTTACGACAGCTCCGCAGTCAACAGGGGCAACCGTACCTAGATTCCATACGTGTAAATTAGCTGAATTTTGTTTTGCTGCAACACAGATCGCCGCCCCGCCCCTAGCAAAGTTTTTAATCATTTCGGCAGTAACCGCTTGCGGAAAAGCGGATACACCCTCGGCAGCAATTCCATGGTCAGCAGCAAAAATATTGATAGAGATATTGTTGGCAGAGGGTCGTTGAGTCGCTTGCATCGCTGCTAATCGGATGGCTAATAATTCAAACGCACCTAAGGAACCCGCTGGTTTTGTTAATACTGCTTGTCGCTTTTGGGCAAGCTGAAGATGTTGCTGACTTAACGACTTACTGGCTTGTGTTAGCCAGCTCAATGTAGTGGACACAATATTATCCTAATATAGTTGATGTTACTGTTTAACGGGCATAGGAATGCCAGCCACCATCAGGGTCACCTTGTCGGCTTTAGCGGCTACCGCCTGATGCAGCCAACCTGATTCATCACAAAACTGACGTGTTAGGCTTCCCATCGGCACAACCCCCATTCCTGTTTCATTAGACACAACAAAAACATCTGTTTGAGTCTCATCTAATGCGGACAATAACCGAGCTTTGTAAGCCGACACATCTCTCTCATCGCATAATAGGTTCGTCACCCACAAGGTCAAACAATCTATTACAATACAATGATTTGAATAGGACTTATCAGAAATAACCTTATCTATATCAAACGGCTCTTCCCTTGTTGTCCAGTGCTCAGGTCGGGAGCGCTGATGATGTAATATCCGATCCTGCATCTCATTATCATGCGCTTTCGCAGTGGCCAAATAGACAACAGGTTTTTTGCTCTGCTGAGCTAGCATTTCAGCGTAGCTAGTTTTGCCAGATCTAGCGCCGCCCAGAATAAAATGAATCATGCACTGACCTGCTTTGCATGCATAATCGCCATCAAGCTCGGCACGTCTAAATGGGCTTCTAAACTATCAGCCAAACGGTCCAAATCTTGAAATTTACGTGTTTCATAATCAACTGATTGCACGGTTTTCAGCCCCGCCCATTTTAGAAAGTGTGTAACAAACTCAGATGAGTCGAACAAACCGTGTAGGTATGTACCCACAATTTGACCGTCTTCTGAGATGGCCCCTTCGGGCTGAAAAGAATCGCCCTGAGTCGCTTTTAAAGATAAAAACGGACGCTTCATAGACATGCCATGAGTCTCTCCACAATGGATTTCGTATCCTGTGATACGTACATCATCACTAAATAAACGTCCGGTTCTTTGCGTTAACTGCTTTTGATCTAATAATGCAGTTTCTACATCCAACAAAGCCAATCCTTGTGAGGTTCCTGGCTCACTTTCTATTCCTTTTGGATCATGAATAAACTTACCTAACATTTGATAGCCACCACAAATCCCAACCAATTTACCGCCGTAACGCAAATGTTTTAATAAATACAGATCCCAGCCCTGATTTTTGAGCCAAGCAAGGTCGCTTCTTACGGACTTTGAACCCGGCAAAATAACAAGGTCAGCTGCAGGCGGTGCTTGATCAGGCGCGACATAAATCAGCTCAACATCGGGATGTAAGCGCAGCGGATCAAAGTCGGTGTGATTACTTATATGTGGTAGCACAGGCACTACAATTCTCAGGCTCCCTTTTACATCCTGATCAATAGAAACAGCGTCTTCCGCCTCAAGATGAAAGCCATGCAGATAGGGCAGCACACCCAAAACCGGCTTTTGGGTTCTTTTCTCTAACCAATCTAAACCCGGTTGCAGCAACCCTATATCACCGCGAAACCGATTAATAACAAAACCAGCCACGCGCGCCTGCTCTGATTCTGATAAGAGCGCCAATGTCCCAACTAAATGTGCAAACACACCGCCTTTATCAATATCAGCAATTATAATAACGGGGCAGTCTACCGCTTCAGCAAATCCCATATTCGCAATGTCATTAGCTCGCAGATTGATCTCAGCTGGCGAGCCTGCACCTTCAACAATGACATAATCATAGTGCTGCTCTAGGCGCCTATGCGACTCAAGAACAGCCGCCATAGCGACTTGTTTATAGTCATGATACGCAGCGGCTTCCATATTAGTAATCGCTTTTCCGTGGATAATCACCTGAGCGCCAGTATCACTATTAGGCTTGAGTAATACCGGGTTCATATCGGTGTGTGGTGCCAAACCACAAGCTTGAGCCTGTACGGCTTGGGCACGACCTATTTCGCCCCCATCTTCAGTAACCGCACTGTTTAAAGCCATGTTCTGCGGTTTAAATGGCACAACTGATTTATCCATTCGCCACAGTACACGACACAACCCAGCCACCAATGTGCTTTTACCTGCATCCGAGGTTGTGCCCTGAACCATAAGCGTTTGGCGCGTTGGCCTTTGGTTTTTAAATAACTGTCTCATGATTGTACTATCTATATTCTGGCAGTCATGTCATGCAAAGCGGCTTCAAGGCGATGCGCTGCTGCTTGGTTGGGCGGCAGACCAATCCTGATCGCCGGAATGTGTTCAAATAATCGAATCAAAATACCTTGCTGGGCTAGCAAACGATAAATCTGTTCAGCTGAAGCGGTAGGTACGTAGCAAAAAAGCGGCGTTCTTGCGTGTGGTAAATGCATGCGTTCCAGTAGGTCTGATAACAGAATGCTTTGGGAATTTAAGTGCGCGCGCATTTCTTGCTGCCATAGCTCGTCCGACAAACACGATTGTCCTGCCCAAAGCGCCGGTCCTGACACTGCCCACAAACCACGCTCACCTTGTAAGCGGTTCAGATACGATGGATTTGCCACCACAAACCCCAAACGTATACCCGCCAAACCAAAGAACTTTCCGATAGACCTTAAAACAATTAGCCCCTCTGGCATCTCAGGCTGTATACACGTTAGTGAGGCGTGGTGCGGCTCTGCATCCATGAATGCCTCATCAACAATCACTATTCCTGAGCGCTGCTGTAGTGTTTGGCGCCAGCGCTCTATCCGGTCACGAACAATCATTTCTGTCGTTGGATTATTAGGCCGAACGACCACAATTAAATCCCAAACATCGAGTCTAGATTCCAACTCATCAAGGCTCACAGGCCAAACATCATGCCCATACCGGCGCCATTGCTCTGTATGCTCAGCATAACTAGGAGATAAAACAGCGACCTTTAAAGCAGGTTGAGCGTTTGAAAAAAGCCGCGGAATAATTTCAATCGCTTGTTGGCTCCCAGCAACGGGCAAAATATGCTCAGTGTTATAATAGCGTTTAGCAGCAACTAACAAGGAATAATCATCATAAGGTAAGTTTCGCCAAACCGATGTAGGTACGTCAGGCAGTGAGTATGTGTAGGGGTTAATTCCCGTCGACAAATCTAGCCAGTCGCACAACGCAATATCAAATTCTTGGCTAGCACGCCTGATATCTCCGCCATGGAATACACTATCTAGCATTTCAACAGCCCTAATAACGCAGATGAAAAAGATACCCCGTTGAGGAGTAAACCTAGCAAATCAACCATCACTATAAAGACAACCCATAACCCCGTTGTTTTTGTTACCAATTGAATAGCACGCTTTATATCCGCCGCATTGGGCGACGCGCCCTCACCTAAAAATGGTTTATCAACCCAATGACCGTGATAACAGGTCGGCCCACCCAACTGTACGCCTAATGCTCCAGCGCCAGCACTCATGACAGGCCCGCCATTGGGACTGGCATGAAGATGGGCTTGTTGCATCCAACAACGCCATGCACGAGAAGGCTGCGGAGCAAGTAACATGTAGCTTAATGCAGTTAATCGTGCTGGTATGTAATTGAGTGCATCATCAAGGCGAGCTGCACACCAGCCAAATGTTTGAAAACGATCCGTTTTATACCCCCACATGGCATCGAGCGTATTTACTAATCGGTAAACTATAGCGCCGGGGGCTCCGGCTAAGACCGCCCAAAATAAAGCACCAAAAATCGCATCACTACCATTTTCTAAAGCGGATTCGGTTGCCGACACTTCGATGTTCATTGTGGCGGGATCCCGGCTGACGACTCTCGAAGTGAGGCGGCGGGCCAACTCTCTATCACCTGAACTCAGTGCATCTGCGATCGGTAAAATATGCTCTTTAAGACTTTTCTGACCAATCGCACCGTAAACAACAACGGCATTAATAACCAATATGCAAATGTCATTTGATAATGAGGCTTGAGCCCTTAACGAGTCTATTAATAGCCAAATCCCCCATGGAAAGGGCATGACCATTACACACACTGCTACAATTCCGCTGCAACGGTTTAGGCCTGTATTTTCTTGATTATTAAGTCGCTTTTCCAAGCGCGATGCCAAACGCCCAAACCCAACCAAAGGGTGAAAACGTTTAGGCTCACCCAGTAGCGTATCGAGACAAACACCTAACGCAATGGCAACTCCTATCATCGCTTAAATAGAGCAACGCAGGCCGCGGGGGATGACGGGAAATAAAAATGAATGTAACTGGCTAATACATTACCTTGTCTAAAAACAGATTCGGCCGTTCGGCGATAATTAGGGCACTCACCCAAGGCAACAGGCGATAATGCAGTGGTAAAGTTTGAGTGGTGATAAGTATGCCCGCGAAAGAGGCCTTCAGGTAGCAAAACCGATTGCAAAGCTAAACTGACCAAACGCGTCTGCATAACCGCTTCGCCTGGAATAATACCCAACATATCAAACCGCTGACCGGCTTTATTTGTTAAGGAATTAGCTAGGTACAACATGCCACCGCATTCAGCAATGACCGGTTTATTGGTAGACACGAAATAATGAATGGATGCTTTCATTGAGGCGTTATTGCTCAATTGCTCTGCATACAACTCAGGATAACCGCCAGGCAAGTAAAGAGCATCCGCTTCAGGAACAACAGCATCTTCCAAAGGCGAAAAATATACCAGTTGCGCCCCTAGCTCTTTTAACAAACGCATATTGTCAGCATAAACAAAACAAAAAGCACTGTCGCGAGCAATCGCTATAACGGTGTCTTTAAGAGGGTAGCTGGTATCTAGGTTATTGTCGTCGGTGTAATGAAATTGAGTGAGCGGAGGTAAGATAGCTGCCGACGTTTTTGACAAATGATCTGCCGCTTTTGTCAGCCGCTCGTCTAAATCACTAACCTCTTGACTCAGATAAAGCCCTAAGTGACGTGATGGCAAACCGATTGAATCATCACGCGGAATCGCACCGTACCAACGTTCGTCATCATTGATCGCCGTTTTAAGTATTTCACCATGGCGCTCACTACCCACCCGATTGGCTAACACACCGGCAAAGGGAAGCGATGGTCGATACGTTTGTATGCCATGAGCGAGTGCGGCAAAAGTTTGCGCCATTGCTGATGCATCAATAACCGCTAAAACGGGTATACCAAAACGTTCTGCCAAATCGGCGCTTGACGGGTCACCATCAAATAACCCCATAACTCCTTCAATGAGTATGATGTCAGCTTCCTTAGCCGCCTCCGCTAGTAAAGCTTTGCTTCGCTCCTCACCCACCAGCCATAAATCTAGGTTATAAACGGGGTGTCCACTGGCATGCGCTAATATTGTCGGATCAATAAAGTCTGGGCCTGTTTTAAAGACCCTTACTTCCCTGCCCGCATTTCGGTGCAACCGCGCTAGTGCTGCCGTTACGGTTGTTTTACCTTGGCCAGAAGCTGGAGCACTGATAAACAGCGCATGACACTGAACTACTGCCATCAGAGTTCAACTCCTTTTTGGGCTTTAATACCCGCTTGATAAGCATGTTTAATTACTTGCATCTCTGTCACGGTATCTGCCACATCAATAAGCGCCTGCGGCGCTCCCCTTCCTGTAATCACAACATGTTGATAGCGAGGCCTACTTTGTACAGCCGTAATCACATCATCCAATGCGACATACTTGTACTTTAAAGCAATATTTAACTCATCTAGGACAACTAACGAAATTGCATCATTTTCTAGCAACGCTTTTGCTTGCGCCCAAGCGGCTGAAGCGGCTTCTATATCACGTGTTTTATCTTGTGTTTCCCACGTAAAGCCTTCGCCCATGACGTAGTATTCAACTTCATCAAAGCGGCGAAAGAACGCTTCCTCTCCTGTGCTGTAAGAGCCTTTTATAAACTGTACGACTCCCACCTGCATTCCATGACCCAATGCACGTGCCACCATACCAAAGCCAGAACTACTTTTACCCTTACCGTTCCCAGTCAAGACTAGGCAGACGCCTTTATCTTGGTCAGCACGGGCAATGGATTCATCAATGACCGCTTTTTTGCGCTGCATACGGGCTTTATAACGTGCCTCTTTGTCATCAATCGCATCGGCATTATGAGGCTTGTTTTCATTCATGAGAGAATCCAAAACGGCTGCCTAAACGGCGTAACTCGAAGCTAATAACATGCACACAAGCTGCCATAGCAATGTAAAATGCTAAGCTTTCCAATCGACGTGGCGTGTAAGCAACCATGCGCTCCACAAACTCAGCCACAGTAGGATTCGCGAACTGTCCAGAAAATAAATAATAGCTACCACTCGAAATTAATTGCGCCAATACCAGTCCACATACCATTGCCATCGTTAGACGCAAGATACCAACCGCATTTAATGTCATTTTTTGTGCAAACCAACGGCCGGCCAACCACAGAGACGCATATGCTGGGATCAAGGCGACGTAAGAAGGAGTGATGCAGTCGGCGATTGATGCACCTGCAGCTAATGAAGATAGATCCAGTAACACCGCCGCTGCCATATAAAAGGTGAACGACCAATGCGACCTCAGGTATATCCCTGCAATAAAGAATACAGCCCACGATGCGCTAGGTAGCGCATCTACACTTGCAAAATGCTGCCCACGAGTCACCGCCATCAATACCAGCAACGCCAAGCCAATCATTAATTGAGGCAATGAAATTTTATCGAATGAGAGTCGATCTCTGATAACCATAACAATAGCTCCTGCAGTTATTTAGGCTGATAAGCGACAGTCAATAAGAACTGACGATCTGGCTGGTTGTAGCCTGAAACAGTTTCGTACTCTTTATCAAATACGTTACTCACCTTGGCACGCACACTAAGACTCTTTGATACCGCATAACCAAGACGTAAATCTGTGGTTGCAAAGCCTCCTAGACGAACCTTATATTGGTTGTATGATGCGTCATAATCCCTATCTAAACTTCTAGCCTGTGTATGAAAATCAATGCCGAACAGCAGCTTATTAAACGCTCGATCAGCACTTAAATTGAATATGCGAGGTGGACGACGAACGAGCTCCGTACCTTTAGACGAGCTTGATTGGTCAGTAGCATCTATAAAGGTGGCATTCCCTGATATAGTCCAACCAGAAATGTAATAATTTGCAGATAACTCTATGCCGCGGATACGAGCTTTATCAATATTCCCTAAATTACCAGTACGGCTATCAGTAGCAATTAAATCTTTGTAACGCGTTTCATAGATTGCTGCGCTGATTTTAGAATCTTTAAAATTTGCTGAAATGCCTAACTCTAAGTTATTAGATTTTTCAGGTGAGATATCAGGATTTCCATAATTAGGGTAAAACAGCTCATTAAAACTAGGTGCTCTATATGCAGAGCCGTAGCTTAAATATGATCTAATTTCATTCGTCCACTGATAGCCCCAAGCTACTCCACCTGTATTGCTACTACCAAAAGAATCATTGCGATCATATCGTCCACTTAACTGAACGTCATGAGCACCGACTACCCATAGGTATTGAGCAAAAGCACCTCTATTGTAAGTGGAATCATCAGAAAAATCGGCCGTGGTTTTGACTTGATCATGTAAAATATCGCCCCCTATTGTGAAAACGTCATCATCCAAATAAAAGTCATTTTGCAGAGTAAAAGTATCCCGATTAGTTTTTGCTTGGCTAGAAAAGCTGCGGTCACGAAACGCCTTGTAATCATCCGCTGATCTACCCAAGGTAGCTTTTAAATCCCAACTATCTGTAAGCTTAATCTTAGTATTCACACCAACTACACGCGTAATGATCTCACTATTATTTGTGTAACCATCATACTTATTATCCGAGTCAGTCAATGTATAAAAAGCATTAAAATCAATGTTATCAGTGACTTGCGCACCAGCTCTAAACTCAACGCCATTAGACGCATAGCCATCGTCATCAAACTCATCATTCTTTTGGGCGTCAAAGCCATCAGTTTTTTCGCGCGAGATATTGGCGTTAAACCAAGCCTGCTCACTTCCTGCGCTTAAATTTACAGAGCCTTTTTGAGTATTATCGCTGCCAATTGTTGTTGAAATACCCACCGATAACTTGCCATCACCTCGACGCGTAAAGATTTGAATTACTCCACCGGCCGCATCTGAACCATAAAGAGAAGAACGCGGGCCACGAACAATTTCAATTCGTTCTACCTGCGAAAGGTTCAGTTCTTCAAATGAAAAAGAACCTAAAGTTGCAGAGCCAACACGAACACCATCAACCAAAACTAATAATTGGTCTGAAGCGGCACCACGAACAAACACACCAGAGCTTTTACCACGGCCACCGCTATTGGTAACAGATATGCCTGCCTGCTTTACCAATAACTCTTTAATAGTTAGCGCTTGTGATTGTTCAATGTCATCGCGCGTAATAACAGACACAGACGCCAACGCTTGATCAGCAGTTTGTGCATATCGAGAAGCGGTTACTTGCACCGTTTCTAAGGACGTTGTTTGAGCGGAAGCCAGTGTAGAAGAACAGCAAGCAAGGGCTAATAAAGAACGATTAAAGCTTTTCATGTGAAAGGTGTTTTCCTGTGCTCGCCCGCCGCGAGCTTGTCTAATATTCGGGTGAGGCAGACAAAAGGAAATGGGAACAACAGCATATGTGACGACAGCGGATCTATCGTAACGTTAAATGACTGTCGTAACGATAGCCCTCCGCTATGCCGACGTATGTATTTTAGGCCGGTCTCCGGACTTTTAGGCTGAGGGCTTGCCTCGGTTTTTTACGCCTTCCCATGTCAAACACACAGTGGCCTTTGTAAAAAACAAACCTAATTACCGTTGCGGGGGCAGTGTAGGCATTGTCACTCAAGCGAGAGACGCACCAACTTCCCGTTTAAAACGCAATAAATCCATTGCGTTACCTAAAACAGAATCAATTTTAGAGACACACACGCTATGGGTCAATTGAAGTTAGTAAAACCGTGATTAAAGTTTTATGCCATATGACTCACTCGTTTTAGCTATACCACTTTTTCAAACAGACGTTTAACGTGGGTGCACATAAAAACACAGGGAATGTTTTATTAAGAGGTTAATATGGAATTTACAATTGGGTGCTTAAGCGACCCTAAAGACTTCGCCAACATGGAAACAGCCATTGCCAACTTCACACACGCAGATGACAGCTTTATGGTTACAAAAAACCTATCTTGTCGTCACCCAGGCGTTGTCATAGCCAAAACTAAAGATCAGCTCCAGCACTTCCAAGCAGAGGTATTAAACCTGACCACAGCAACACCTTTCGTACCACGCTTTTTGGCCATAAAACCAGAATTGTTGGCTTCGATCACTCAAGAGCACCTAACAACCTTTAGCGATATTTTACCTTGCGACTCGTTCAAGGAGCTATGCCAGAAAATAGTTTGCCGCTTGCAACGCACTCACGCCGTTAAGCAATGCATTAACCAATCGAAATACAGCTACTTTGTCCATGGTATTAGCGACGCTTGGCAGAAAACATTATTTGAGCTAACTGAAGCCGCACTGTTCTCATCCAGCCCTATACTCATTACCGGGGCTAACGGTACGGGTAAAGAATTGGCCGCTCAATGGATCAACGACGTATCGCTTCAGGTTCCGCCGCCGTCTTCATCAAGCACTTCTACCTCAGCTAAAACACTCACAACAGTAGATTGCACCGGTTTATCGAAAGAACTAATGGGTTCCGAACTCTTTGGCCATGCAAAAGGGGCGTTCACTGGGGCTCATTATAACCGTGAAGGAGCCTTAGATCTTGCTAACAATGGCACCCTATTTCTAGATGAAATTGGTGAGATGGATACCCCTTTGCAAGCCGGATTATTGAGGGTCCTGCAAGAAGGCACCTACAAACCAGTGGGCAGCAACACGTGGAAACGATCTAACTTTCGTTTAATTTCAGCAACGAACAGGAACCTATTTGAACAACAAAAAACCGGTCAATTTAGACAAGACTTATACTACCGACTGTCTGGCTGGGAATGTAAGTTACCTTCTCTTCAAGAGAGGCTAGCAGACATCGTACCCTTGGCTCGTCTTTTTATAGAAAATGCTACAAAGAAAAAAATCACTTTAGATAGCTGTGTAGAGTCATTCTTATTAACCCGAGAGTACCCAGGGAACATTCGGGAGTTAAAACACCTCTGCGAGCGTATCGCCAATCGCTTTGTAGGAGGTGAACGCATCACCTTAGCTGATATCCCCTGCTCGGATCTAAAAGACTTCTTTAACCCAGAACACAACCAATTATTGCAACTTGATAACCTAGTCGAAATGGCTGTTTTTTCAGGGATCAATTTAAAAGCACTACAGCAGCGGGTCAACGATACGGCGAAGGCCGTGGCTATAAAGCATTATGACGGCAATTTAAAAGCCGCCGCCAAAATACTTGGTGTGCATGAGCGTACCTTACAATTACATAAGGCACGCTCAAAGTCTGATATGGCGAGTAATAATGCATGCTAAGCCGATTGCTTATAAATCGCGGCAGACGGGTTATCGCTCATACGTGGATCGTTATCCAGTATATCAATGCCTGTTACCGCTCTGTACGAATGCATATAACCTTGAATCGACTCTCGCCAATAGGTCGCCCAGCTACCCGCCACACTGCTTTGCTTCACTTGGCTCCAATTGACATTACGGATTGAAACCATCAATTGCTCACCAAAATTCGCTAGGTTAACAAAATGCTGCATACTATGGTTTGGCCAACCTTGTATACGCTTCATGTGCTCTACTCTGTCCATCCAGCCCTCTGATTGTGGCACCATCAAGCGACCATTTAAAAACTCTCTCATTTCAGGACGCGCCATAATCCATTGCATCATCAGCATTTCTTTTCGTGCAACCGTAGGCAAATCGCCAAATTGATTATGCGCGCCTTCTGCTAACTTAATATGCACGTCATAAATAGCATTCATGACAGGGAATGGATCAGCACGCACGGTGACATCATCGGTTTGTCGGTGGAACTCTGACGCTATGTGTAGCAACTTATGAAACTCACCCAGAAAACCAACTCGACTATCTGCGGGCCGAAGCTTAGGTACAGCGGTTCCTTGTAGCTGGATGCCATAGTGGTGATCGTATTCATAAGCACGCCTTACCAAACTAAGACGCTTACCTTCATTTTGAATAAAGCCCCAAATAAGGTTATTGAGCGGACGCAATGGGTCTATCTCCAAATGCGCTAATGGATCTGGCCCTTGTTTTACACTGCTTCTATTTTGAAAGCGTAATGCAATTCGATTAAAGGCCTGCATAAGAAGGCTTTCTTCGATCCAGTAAGACCAAATTAACTCAATAGGACAAAATGCCAGCGGCTTGAGATGCTGACGGCCTATTTGCAACCGAGAGCCTGTGCATTCATCTTGCCGCGACTCAACCTGCCAATCCGGTAATTTACTATCAACAATATGTTGTAAATAATCGCCATGTTTTGGCGCTTCATGATCGAATATTCGCTCGTACATGAACTTTTCGGTAATGCTATCTAATAACTCATAAGAATTTACACCGTAGTTATTAAACAACTGGCTGTGTTCATCTATCGTCGTTTGATGTGCACCATTAATAGCACAGCTTGAATTGGCAAGTTCCTTATCGACATAAGCCAAAAAGTTAGCAAAACCAATATTAACGGTGACGTTTTGAATACTAGCCCACATAGCTTCATGCTCATCCGTCATAAAATCATGCGAGGTAATGGCAACAGTTGGAATACTCTCCTGTTTATTATAGTGGGCCTCTGTGTCAGCCGTGGCTTGTGTATGTTCATCTAATTCATACATAATTACGGGGCTGTTTACATCATCCAGCCCAACTAGCCGCTGTGTAACGCGAACAGGCACACCCTCTCGCAAAAAATCAATTTTCAGCTGCCCATCCCCAGCGGCTTGCAATGCATCAAACGCAATCAGAAAGTGTCCTTTCTCATCACTTACATCGGATTGCGGCACTTGCGGTTTAGCCGCGTTAACTATATGAGAAACGACCTGTACCTGGCTAACAGGCTGTCCATTTCTATCTACGATACAGCCTTTACATAAAGGCGCTTTACTACTTTTTCCTGTAGGTGACATAGTTATTTCTCCTTAATTATGCGGCCTTTAACAGCTGCATTTTCTTGCTCGGATTTCCATTTAGCGCCCAATGCTGAAGCAAGCGATGCAATAGTTCGGACTCTTCATGGCTATCAATTTCACCATCCGCTCTTGCTTGGCCTAGCACTGAAAAAACACGCGTAGGGGCTGCCTGAAACATCCCACTTGGGTCTAGCTGCCATCGTTTGTATATCGATCGAGACTGCGACGCTGGCAAGGCAAAAAAATCTTGCTTTAAGTGAGCTTGATGACTGTCAAAGAGGCGACAAAGTAGCCGTATAAAGGCGGGCATTTCTTCAAGTAATGCAGAAAACAGACGAGGCTCTTTAGATCGGCTCATCGGGTATCTTGCCAACCAGCATTGGCGAAGCCTTCTCCATTGCGGATCAGGAAACAAGACCTCACCTATCGCTAAATTCAACATAACCCTAATCCAAGGGATAGGATGTGGATCACGCGAATCCTTGCGATACACAAGCGCATCCGGTAAAGAGATCACCGACATCAAACCCAGACTGGCAGCCACCCCTAAGCGGCTGATCGCCCAAAAGTCAGCTAGAATTTCAGATCGCCACTTAACCCAATGCTTTACCGTTTGGGGGACAAGGTGAGAATGGTCGTGTAACGATTGAGCCAGCGATGTTAACAACCCCAACATGACGGCAGACTGATGCCCAACTTCATGATACAGAGAACCGGCTACCCCCGTTCCGACCATTCGCTCACGAGGTATTCTGACCAAACCTACCGGATTTAATGAACCGCCCGGTAATTTCGTATGAGCTCGACGGATAGCAGCCCCGTGACCTCGGTCTAAATAACTCAACAAAATGGGTGCCGGAGTCTCTTTCGGCAGCCCTAGTGCATCTTGAGCAGCTACATCTAAACCCGCTAACCAGCGATCATACTGGTGCTCACTTCGTTGCGTTAATACGTCCGCAAAAATATCAATTTGCTCAAGAACAGCATTAAAATGCAGTCGTAAATTGACAAATTGTTGATTAGCACGAGCAATAACGCGTTTAGAAGACAAATGACGCACCGAATCCATCTGCTCTAACTCTTGAAGTAAAACGACCAGAGTTTGATTCAGCTCTCTTTTTTGCTTAAGCAGATGCGAGTCGATCACAGATAGCGCTTTTGGGTAAGGCAACGCAGCGCGTGTCATGGGAATGGTGAGGCTTAGCGGCTGCAAGCGCTCTAAGCGAGTTTGCAGCGCTAAAACTTCATCTCTAATGAGACGCAGTGTCATCGTAACGGTATTCACCGCCCCACTCCTGATAAGACTACCTGCCCATTTTGACGATACCAGTGCCCTGATTGGCGCTGCCGACCACCCTGGCGACGTATGCGTGATTGTAATAATCGTTGAATTTTTAGAGGTGTATTAATATCGGGTCGTTCGCTGATAGTCCCTAACGTTTGAGTTACAGCATTGACGACTTTAGTAGCAGACTCAAAATCAAGTTCTGCGTCCAACTCATTGAAAAGGCCTGATATTTTGTTTTTTAGAAAATGATATGTTGGCTCAATGTCGTCATAGTGATGCGTCACAGTCTTGGCTATCTTTTCGTATTTGGGTTTACCTGTCGCAACGCTAGCAATGGTCCCCACCAAAGGGATTGCCTTCTTAGCAACCGCATCAATACTTTTCTTTTGCTTATCAGTAATGGAACGCCCTAGCTTTTTCGCACCCCACTGAATTAGACTGCCCAATGCGTAATCTAACTCCCCTTCTTCAGCAGCCTTCATTAACATGGCCGCCGCCTTTTTGTTTTGACTAGGCGTCAAATAATAATGTGAATCCTCGGTCACTCGGTTTAGTGTATGCATCGCTCTATTCCTTGTTTTTTACTGGGCCGTCATGCATGCAACAAGCTGCATCAATCAAAATTATTTGATTGTCACGCCTTACCCATCGCCCACTTCTGGGTTGCTGCTTCGCATTCACCGGCTTAGGTACAGACTTCCTTTTTGTGTCAGCTATGCTGTGCTGACTGGACTCCATTTGGCCTTCTTCGTTAATCAGCGGTGCTGACGACAGGTCGACATCGTGCATGGTTCACCTCATCTAATAAGTAGATTACAAGCCTTGAATCACAATATTCCCGCCACGGCGATACCAGCGTCCTTTGGTCGCAATAGCTCGATTGGAACGAGTTCGGTTTGATAACCCACGAGAAGCTTGCTGTGAGGCAGGGAGTTTTTTGAACGCTTGCTTTACAGCCACTTGAGCCGCTTGTTTAGGCGGTAGCTGCGTTTGCAAAGCAGGAAGTTTGTTAGCAGCGGACTTAGCGAGTTTTACAACCTGACGCGCAGTTTCAAGATCCATTTCTTGATCCTGGAACTCCATCTCCAGATTAGAAGCGACGGCACTGGCTAACTGCCCACCAATAGCGCCTCCTATGCCTGGAGCTATCGCATTACCTAGCATGGCACCAGCCGTTGGCAATGCACTTTTTGCAACACCTTTCAACGTACCTAACAGGGCTTTACCAGCACGAGACTTCACAAACCCCTTCGCTGACTTAATGAGCTTAGAGAAAAAATAATCGAGTTCGGCTTCATCGCTGATTTCTAACAATTCAGCCGCCAACTCCATTTCACTGTCTAACTCATCCTCCATAAATCCATCAAATTCGTCATCCAGCTCATCGTCAAACTCATCGTCCATTTCGCTATCGTGATAGCCTGACATTTCGTAATCCATTTCTTCATCAAACATGACGTTGTCTCCATTTAGAATGTTGTTAACTGTGGTGAGTAACAAGCAAGCTATCGCGAAGAACATGCCAATTAATAAAAATTACTTTTAAATCAGATAATTGGATGAAAAAAGAAAAAGATTCTGTTTTTATGGGGCAGGATTAGCGAAATCCGTTTCGCTAACTATGATAGATTTTTCGCTTAAAGCGAAAACCGTATCGGAGCAGAGTTACAAGGTTTTTGCTCTACTTTGCATAGCAACAAAACCAGCAATCACAATTAAAATAACACCAAGCCACGTATGTATTGCCACTGATTCATCCCATATCCATCACCCAAATAAAGTCGCAAACAGAATAGATCCATAAGTGAAGGGCCCTAGTTGTCCGGCCGGCGCATAAGCATAGCCTTTACTCAGCATTAGTTGCGCAGCTGTTGATGTCATAGCCAACACTAATAACCAGATAAATTGATGCGTGTTGGGCATAACCCAAACAATTGCCGCCGGGACAGCCGCAAGCATGGTGCTAAATAGCGCAAAGTAAAAAACGATACGCTGAGGGCTTTCAGACAGCACCATGCGCCTAACGGTAACTTTTGCTAACGCTCCCAACATTGCACCTAACACGGCGACTAAGACAGCAAGATTAAAATCACTGCCATGAGGGTTAAGCACAATATAAACGCCGACAAAACCAATCAAAATAGCATAAATGGCGTAGCGATTAATGCGCTCGTTAAGCCACCAAAATGCGAAAAAAGGTACAAAAAAAGGCGAGGTTTGCTTTAGCAAGGCGGCTTGCGCTAAGGGTAGATGCCCCCATGCGTAATACAAACAGCTCATGGCTGATACCCCAACAGCGGCACGCATAAAATGATAACGTAGTAATTGGGTTCTTATAGCCTGATTACCGTGCTTTAAAAACCAGGGTATCAGCAGAACCAATCCAAACGCATTACGGAAGAAGACTATAACCTCTGTGGGCAGATCACCACTGATCTGCTTAATAACCATGCCCGATAATACAAGAAAGAGTTCAGACCCTAGTATAAGCAAGGCTCCCGTTAGTAATCTTTTATCGAGCATCATATCCGGCCATAAAAAAGCACTCTAGATGAGTGCTTTAAAATACAATCTAAGGGTGTATCAGGGCGCTTTTGGCAAAACCCGATAAGCCCCAAACGGCAATTGATTTAAATAGCGATTATTTCGAATTGATCCGAAAACGGCTTCGCTTTTTCAGCGCTAGTCACAGCCGTCAAGCTCGCATGATCACCCGTTAGGTAAGTGCTAGCCACACGCTTGAGATCATCAATAGTCACTTGCAAAATGCGTTGGCGGAATGCTTTTCTATGCTCAGCATCGCGCCCAAACAAATTACTGTGATAATCGCCTTTGGCTTCTCCGGCTGGAGAGCCTGGTTTATCAATCGAGCTCACTACGCCCAATATTGCTTCTTCTAAGCGGCTGTAATCGTGATCAGTGCTAAGCAACCAGTCGATTGACTTATCGAAGTCTTCGAATGTTTCCATTAAGCGTGGGTCTCGGTAAGAGAAAAAGCGGAAAACAGCATCACCACTATCCTGTCCAGCACCGGAACCGTATGCCCCACCCTTCTCACGAATAGCACGGTGCAAATAACCATTGCGCAAAAAATCACCTAACACAGTCAATGCGGCCGAGTCTTCATGATCAACAGCTACAGTAGGATACGCTTTAGCACAGAAGCTCACTTGTGTACTGGTCGTCCAAAGCTGCTTCACGGGTTCTCGTGTTGTTGGTAGCGATAGCAAATCAGCTGTTGGCGACGTTGCCGTGCTCCAGCAATCATTCAAAGTACCCACTAGGTCGTCTTTTAACTCAGGCTCAGCGACCAATAAGAAACGGCGAGGTGATGATTTAATTTTTTCATGCAATGCATGAAGCGCATCGCTCAAGAGCTGCAGTTGATTAGCGTCTTCTATTTCTTTATCAAGCTTTTTAATGGCCTTAATGCTGGCTAAACCACGTGTCTTCTGCGTAACAGCCGCTACCGGACTAAACTTAGCGGTAGCTGCCAAAATAGCCAGGCTATGCCCTTGCCCTGTGATACCTTGCTCTTTACGGCTGCGTTGCTGTGCAACTAACTCTTGGATGCGAGTTTTTTCATCAAAACGGGCATGGTTGAGTGTTTCTTCGAGCAGTTGAGTTAATGCGGCTTGGTTCTTGACCAATGCTTTGCCAGATAGAACAAAATACGCTTTAACGTCCTGCTCGCTATCAGTGGCGCCTCGCATCGTGGTGTAGGCACTAATGCCGCCCGTTAATGCAGCATGATGCTGTTGGTTTTCTTGATAAGAACGCTCTTTACAACCGAGCTCTGTCATACCAATACAGAATAAAGGCAGCAGTTCTATCTCCTGATCAGTCAACGCAGGCAAGTCAATGACAATTTGTTGGTAGACTAATCCGTTTGTGCCCTGCCCGTACCAATTAACAGGCTGCTCCCCAACCGATAGCTGCTCACTTTCTGGAACATAAATCGAACTTGGCACATCTTCAAGCGTTACTTTTGGCAAAATCGATTCGTCATCTTCTTGCAACTGTCGCGCTTCTAAAGCGGCCGCTTGATCAATAATGGCTTGTTTTTGCTCTTCGTCCAAAGACGCTTTAATCGCCGCTAAACGGGCACTCTCATCAGCATCTTTTAACGCAGTCATGCCATTATCTGGGCGTAACGTCACGCGAACACGGTGCATGTTTTCGAGTAATAACGTACGAATCATATCAGGAATAAAGTTAGTATCCTTAATATCCTCACGTAGCTCATCAATAACTGGGTCTAAATTCAGTAAGGCTATAGGATCACCTCTATGAACGGCCGGCGACATTGCCGCCATGATGAGGTTTAATCCATAGGGATAGCCGTCACCACTGAGTTCACGCTGGTTTAATTCCAATTGGTGTAACTGTGCTTCAACAACAGATTGCTCAACACCTTCGTCAGCCACTTTTTGTAAAGTATCTAGCACTAATTGCTCAAACGCGGCCGCATGCTCTGGATCACTCCCCTGCAAACCACACATAAATGACATTTGTCGATTTGAGTCTTCTAATCCGCACAACGGCGATGGTGAGCTACCTAACTCAGTACTTTCTAACGCAAGACGCAGAGGACTAGAGCTATTATCAAGTAAAACACGAGACAGTAAGTGTGCTTTGAGCTGCGCCTTAAGGTCGATGGAAGGCCCTAGCAACCATGCAAGCATATGATGCGTTTGCTCTTCGGTGTTTTCATCATCCAAAGCGTAGGCTTCTTCGACGCGAACAGGCGAGAAATATCGCTTTTCATCTGGAACGGAAATATCAACATCTAGCTTTTCAAAACGGCTTAACGCTTGCTCTTCAAAACGTGTTTGCAGCTCTTCAACAGGGATATTACCGAATGTCATGATTACAGCGTTGCTAGGATGATAATGCGTTCGATAAAATTCAAGCAGCTGCTCATAGCTTAAGTCGGTAATCGATTCAGGATCACCACCACTGTTGTAATGGTAAGTCACTGTTGGGAATAAGTGTTTAGTGACTGTTTGCCAAAGGATTGATGTTGCTGAGCTCATAGCCCCTTTCATTTCATTAAAGACAACCCCTTTGAACACTAAATCTGATTCAGCGTTGCCTTGCTCCTTAAACTCAACCCGATGACCTTCTTGAGCAAAATCTAACGGGTCTAAACGAGAGAAAAAGGTAGCATCGAGATAGACATCTAATAAATTTAGAAAGTCTTTTTTGTTTTGACTAGCAAATGGGTACGCCGTCCAGTCTGAACTCGTAAACGCATTCATAAATGTATTAAGAGAACGTCGCGTCATCATAAAGAAAGGATCACGCACGGGATAACGTTCACTACCGCACAATGCCGTGTGTTCTAAAATATGGGCAACCCCTGTTGAATCCATAGGGACTGTGCGAAAAGCAACAAGAAAAACGTTTTCGTCTTGTTCTGCGGCAATATGAAAATGGGCCGCCCCTGTGGTTCGATGCTTATATTCGGACATCGTAACATTGAGAGATTCAATCGGTGCCGAACGAATAAATTCAAAACTTGGGTGGCCGGTACTCTGTGACATAAGTGATATACCTTGAAAGCTAACAAAACAGTTACAGCAAATTAATTATCATTTCGATTGTAACGAGTTATACATCAATTGCGTATCAGAATTGTGAGTTTTGTAGTCTGTATAAAGAGACTGTTTCTAAAAATGATCGCATTAACGCCCCAAATCAGTGCGATAAGTCAAATCTTTGTCAGAAAACCACTATCTATCCATTGACTTTCTTATTGTGCGGCGCACAAAATAGTCTTGACAGGCTGACTCCGGCTGTCTAGTATCTGAACAAAATGTTGCAATGCAACAAATTATAAATGCTGCTGACCGAGGATTCAAAAATGTACGAAGATCTTATGAAAGACATGCAGGACAAAATGAAACCTGTAACCGAAATGGCTGAAATCAACAAGACGACAGCTGAAAAGCTAATCTCTCTTCAGTCTGAATACATGACTGAGCTTTTCAATACGGGCATCGCCCAAATGAAAGCGCTTAGCGATATTAAAGAGCCAAAAACTGCCCTTGAAATGCAAATGAAGTTTTTCAAGGATATGGAAGCTAAAATGACGAACACGGCTGAACAAGAAATTGCAGCATTGGCTTCTGCAAAAGAAAAGCTGTCTGAAATCGTTGAGAAAAGCATGTACGAAATGACTGAAGCTCCGATGATGACTGAAGTAAACAAATTCATGCAAACTGCACAGGAGAAGATGGAAGAAGCCACTAAAGCTTTCACACCTGAAGCAGCAAAAAAGCCAGCACCTAAGGCTACTCGCTCAAAAGCTGCGGCTTAATATTTGTTCGAGTCTGACTCCTGTTAGCAAGTTGCCGATGGCTTGCTAACGTGCCTTGTTGTATTGCAGATGTATCGTGACATAAACACGTTGCAATAGGACAAGCTTATTGGGCTGCTAATGCAGCCCATTCTTTTTTAACCGTGCCACTTCATTTATCGTGCTATCGCGGGTAAATCCCCTTCCAAGCCCATGGCAAAAGACATCACCTTATTTCGTGCAGGCGTTAGCTTACCCGCCACCCTTAAGCCCACATTCCGTAAAACCTTTAACGGTAAATGATCGTTACTAAACACACGGTAAAAAGCATCCATCGTCTGCATAATGGTTAAATTGTGCTGCTTACGACGTTTTTCATACACAGCTAACACATGACTAGACCAAAACTCATTATCGGTTTGAGCACTCTGGTCTGTTAACACTTCTGCTAACACGGCAGCATCTAATAACCCTATGTTCACCCCTTGACCGGCTAGAGGATGGATCATATGGGCTGCGTCACCAATGAGTACAACTCCATCTTTTTGGTAAGCAAGGGCATGTTGTCGGCGTAAAGGAAAGCTCCCCACGGATAAACAATGGTTAACGTTACCCAGACACGCTGGGAACTTGTGCTGTATAGCCTCCAATAAATGCTCGTGGGATAAGCTTTTTTGTCGCGCGATATTCTCAGGTGTGTTGTACCAGACTAACGACGCGTTATTACCCGTAAGAGGCAAATAGGCCAAAGGCCCAGTCGGCGTGAACTGTTGCCACGTGATGTCTTGCTGCCCATATTCTGTGGTCACCGAAGCAACTAAAGCGTGCTGCTCATAATCCCAACGATGCACGCCGATACCAACAGCCGACCTAACTTTAGACTCGCCGCCGTCGGCAGCCACCAATAATTTAGCAATTAATTGACGACCGTCTGACAACTCAATCAGCGAAGAACCGGGTGAGTAATCAATAGCCGTTATATCCACAGGAGCGATAAGGTCAACATTGTCTAGCTGCTTAAGCCTTTCGATTATCGCTAGCTGGACAACCCGGTTTTCAACAATATGGCCTAAATGCGTATAACCGATATCATCGGAAGTAAATAAGGTTGAAGCTGCCGTTTCGCTTTCTTCCCAGACTTTCATACGACGATAAGCACAAGCACGTCTAGCGACAATCCCATCCCATGCGCCAAGGTGATTCAAAATACGCTCTGACGCAATACTCAACGCTGAGACGCGTAAATCATGCTCACTATCGGGATCAAAAGGAGTTAGCTCGGCTCGCTCTATGACTGCCACTCGCAAATCACTATCAGCCAATGCGCAAGCCAATGTTCCTCCAACCATGCCACCACCAATGATAATGACGTCATATTTTTCGTTCATGCAACCGCCTTGACTTATCAGATAGCAAAATTATACCTAATTACAATTATTTATCAGGCTTCAAATCATTAAATAACTCCTTTCACAAACAAAAGTGATTGCAACCTGAACAAAAACCAATACATTAGTACAAAAGGAGTAAGCAATGCGCTATCGATTATGTTCGTTGATTGTTATGGCTTTAATAGTGCTACAAGGATGTGCAGTTACCCACCCTTTTCACTATGACAAACCCGATGTGTCGGTTACATCGGTACGTTTGGTTAACTCTGACTCACTAGCCCCTCAATTTGAAATTACACTCTTCATTAGCAACCCCAACGATAAAGCCTTACCCCTCAAAGGCATTGCTTACTCCGTTATTTTGGAAAATTTCAAAGTACTTTCTGGTGTGACGAATCAGCTGCCAACAATTAATGCGTACGCACAAGAAGAAATAAAACTACTCGCAACCGCTAATTTACTCAGTGGCTTGCGCTTAATAACAAAATTATTGCAGACCGACACCTTATCTCAAGTGGAGTACTCATTGGATGCAAAACTCGACATAGGAACACTCTTACCAGCTATTTATGTAAACGAAACAGGGAAACTCACAATAGGACCTTCATAAAAATTAGAGGGCTTTGGCCTGATACTTGCTATCCTACTACTACCGCAAAATGGACTGTATCAGTTGTATTAGAAGAGAAATTTACATCGGCACCGGTCAATTTTGGTGCTCGCTAAAAAAATATCTATAACAAGCACTAATAAAGTGCGAAAGATGACTTAATAGAGGTTCTTAAGGAATGGCTGTTACCTGGAAAGACTACGAAACAAATGATTTTTTTGATGAGCTAGTTGATGCGAAAGGTAAACCGAGACCATCGGCTAAAAAACTTTTTGAGTATATTGAGGCATTAGAGCCAGGCGAGTTGGAGGCGCGTCGTCAAATAGCAGAAGCCACCATTCAAGAGATGGGCGTCAGCTTTACCGTATACACCGAAGAGGGCAACATCGACAGAGCTTGGCCCTTTGATATTATTCCACGTACTATTTCTGCGGATGATTGGAAAGTTGCCGAGGCAGGCTTAAAGCAACGCCTCAAAGTCCTCAATATGTTTATTGATGACCTGTATCACGACCAAAAGGTCATCAAAGACGGCATTATCCCTGAGCACATCATCAAAGATTCTAAAAACTTTAGACCTGAGTGTGTGGGCGTTTCACCTCCCTACGGTGTTTGGGCTCACATATGTGGTACGGACTTAGTTCGCGACGGTGATGGACAATTTTACGTTCTGGAAGACAACCTGCGTGTTCCTTCAGGCGTTTCCTATATGCTCGAAAACCGTGCAATTACCAAACGCGTTCTGCCTGAACTGTTTGAAAAAGATAGCATTCAGCCAATTGATAGCTATACATCCCATCTATTCGATACTTTAGCCGCCCTTTCTCCTCGGGATATTGAAGAACCTGAAATCGTTGTCTTAACCCCAGGCATTTTCAACTCCGCCTATTTCGAACATGCCTTTTTGGCTCAACAAATGGGCGTAGAGCTAGTGGAAGGCAACGATTTGTTTGTCGCGGATGATGATTGCGTTTACATGAAAACCATCAATGGCCCCGAACGGGTGGATGTCATCTACCGACGTATCGATGACTTGTTCATAGACCCAGAAGCTTTTCACAAAGATTCCGTACTCGGTGTTCCTGGTCTGATTCGCTCATGGCAAAAAGGAAACGTTGCCCTAGCTAACGCTCCCGGTGCAGGCGTTGCCGATGACAAAGTTGTGTACGCTTATGTACCCGCACTGATTCGCTACTACCTCGACGAAGAGCCGATTCTACCGAACGTTGAAACTTTCTTGTGTGAAAACGAAAAGGACAGAGAATACGTACTGGCTAATCTGGATAAATTAGTTGTTAAGCCCGCTAATGAATCCGGTGGCTACGGTATGTTAGTCGGGCCGCACTCCACCAAAAAGGACCAAGCTATCTTTGCGGATTTAATCAAAAAGAACCCACGTAATTATATTGCCCAACCCACACTAGCTCTTTCTACGGCACCAACCATGACCGAGAAAGGAAATGTAGAGCCTCGTCACTTAGACTTAAGGCCTTTTATTCTGCAAAGCAAAGACATCTATGTAACCATGGGTGGCCTAACGCGTGTCGCCATGAAAAAAGGCTCATTAGTAGTTAACTCATCACAAGGTGGCGGTAGTAAAGATACATGGATTGTAGGTAAGGAGAGCAAATAGAATGTTATCTCGAGTAGCTGAACGAATTTATTGGTGCGCACGTTATCTTGAACGTGTTGAAAACACAGCTCGCTTAGTCAGCGTTTATGACAATTTGTTATTTGACCTGCCACATGACTTTAATATTGGTTGGTACAACCTCATCACAATCAATAGTGGCGAACAAGCCTTTGATGAGCGTTACAAGATTAGAGATGAGCGTAATGTCGTCAAATTCTTGCTGGCCGACGACACAAACTTCAGCTCAATGCTGGTTTCACTCAAAATGGTCCGCGAAAATATGCGCACGACTCGTGACGTAGTCCCTCAAGAAACCTGGGAATTAATCAATGAGTTAGACTTGTTTGCTCGAAAGAACATTAAACAAGGTATCAACCGTACTCAACGTCATGACTATCTCAATACGATCATTAAAGGCTGCCAAGAAATCAATGGCTTATTAGCAGGAGCGATGAGCCGTGATGCTACTTGGCAATTTGTTATGCTCGGTAGAAACTTAGAGCGCGCAGATATGACAACGCGTATTCTCGACGCCGGTGTTTCAATTATGCTGCAGCCTGACGAGTCAAACAGCGTCAATCTAGGGCAAGTAGTCTGGGGGAATGTATTGCGCTCCTCTAGCGCTTATTTGAGTTACCGCCGAAGTGTACGAACCTCTGTTAGCGGTGCAAAAGTAGCACGCTACTTACTCTCTGATACCTATTTTCCAAGGGCCGCTTCGTTTTGTGTAAACGAAATTAAACAAGCAGCAACTAAACTACCTCGCTCACAGGGTGTATTAAAAGTCATCGAGAAAATCGACAAATTGAGCTACCCCATTACCAGTTCATCAGAACTGGACGAAGCATTTCGCAACTATCTAAATGATTTTCAGATCAATTTAAATGAGCTTAATGCAGCAATTTCCGAAAACTGGTTTGCCTTCGATGAAGGAGCGGCAGCATGACAATTAGAGTAGCATTACAGCACAAGACAACTTATGACTTTGACCGCCTCGTAAGCATGTCCCCACACGTGTTGCGTTTACGTCCGGCACCGCATTCACGCACCAACGTACATAGTTACTCATTAAAGATTGAGCCAGAGGATCACTTTATCAACTGGCAACAAGATCCTTATGGTAATTACCAAGCTCGACTGGTCTTTCCTAACAGAACCAAAAAGTTCTCTTTCAACGTTGAAGTTATTGCCGATATGACGGCCATAAACCCGTTTGACTTTTTTGTTGAAGAGTATGCAGAGAAATTTCCTTTTAAATACGACAAACAACTCAAAAAAGAATTAGATGCCTATCTTGAAGTCACAGAAGAAGGCAAGTTGTTTGATAAGTACATGGAAACCATTGATACAAAAGAAATACCCATCAATGACTTCCTTGTTAATACCAACATTAAACTCAGCCAAGATATTGGTTACGGCATCCGCATGGAGCCTGGGGTACAAACGTGCGAGGAAACCTTAACGCTTAAAAAGGGTTCCTGTCGTGACACGTCATGGTTATTAGTACAAGTCATGCGCCGTTTGGGTATCGCTGCTCGTTTCGCATCGGGCTACCTTGTTCAGCTCACTTCCGATATAAAAGCACTCGATGGCCCTTCAGGTCCGGAAGAGGACTTCACCGATTTACATGCTTGGTGTGAGGTATTTATCCCTGGCGCTGGCTGGATTGGCCTAGACCCTACTTCAGGCTTATTCGCCAGTGAAGGCCACATCCCTCTAGCCTGCACACCTGACCCTGTTTCCGCTGCTCCGGTAACCGGTTTTACCGACAAATGTGAATGTGAGTTTACGTTTGTCAACGAAGTCACGCGTATACATGAAGACCCGCGCGTCACAAAGCCTTACACTGAAGATGAGTGGGAAAACATCAAAGCCCTTGGCGCTGCCGTTGATAAAGAAATGGAAGCGCTTGATGTGCGCTTAACTATGGGTGGTGAGCCTACATTTGTCTCGATAGACGATATGGACTCTGATCAGTGGAATACCGAAGCGCTAGGAGCAGACAAGCTAAAACTGGCTAAAGACCTACTGATTCGCTTGAAAAAACGCTTCGGCCCTAATGGCGTTCTTCAATACGGCCAAGGTAAATGGTACCCCGGCGAAGAAGTCCCTCGTTGGGCGCTGGGCTGCTTCTGGCGTACGGATGGCGAGCCTCTCTGGAAAGACTCTAGCCTGCTTGCTCGCGTTGACAAAAATTACGACTTCAACCATGAACATGCTGAGCAGTTCGCTTCTCTATTATGCCGTAATCTTGGCCTCAAAAAGCGTTATTGTCAGCCCACCTTCGAAGACACGTTATATTATCTTTGGAAGGAGCAAGGCCTGCCTGATAACGTCAATCCGTTAAAGGCCGACCTCAAAGACGATTTAGAACGCCGACGTATCGCTCGCGTTTTATCTAAAGGGCTTAATAATCCGGCAGGTTATATTATCCCTCTCACGTGGGACTACTCCAAAAATACCTGGGGAAGTTCACTGTGGCCAATGCGAAATAAAGTGATTAGCCTGATACCGGGCGATTCCCCTATGGGTTATCGGTTACCGCTTAATTCACTGCCCTTTACAGCAGAAGATCTCTTTCAGCCTGAAGCCGATCCGTTTGAAGTACGCCAGCCTTTGATGTCAAACACGCCACCGGCATCAAATCCGCAAAGCAAAATGGCGACAGCCGATAAGCAACCAGAGTCCAAAGCAGTGACCACCGATGTTGTGCGCACAGCCATGTGTATTGAAGCACGAGAAGGTAAAATTTATGTATTTTTACCTCCCCTGCAATACCTGGAGCATTACGTTGCACTCCTACAAGCCATGGAACAAACCGCTGATAAACTCGAAATGCCCATCGTCATTGAAGGTTATGATCCGCCGCGCGATCCGCGATTACAACGCTTCCAAATCACCCCTGACCCTGGTGTTATTGAAGTCAACATTCACCCCACCGGCAGTTGGGATGAGCTAGTTACCAACACCGGTATTCTCTATGAAGAAGCACGGCTAGCGCGCTTAACCACAGAGAAGTTTATGTTAGATGGCCGCCATACAGGCACAGGCGGTGGCAACCACGTTACTTTAGGGGGGCAGTCGCCTGCCGACAGCCCTATTCTTCGCCGCCCTGATCTATTGCGTAGCTTGGTAACATTTTGGCAGCATCACCCAGGATTATCGTACCTCTTTTCTGGCATGTTCATTGGCCCAACAAGCCAAGCGCCACGTCCTGATGAAGGCCGCGACGAAATGATGTATGAGATGGAAATCGCTTTCCAGCAAATGCCCGAAGGTTTGGTTGACGAACCATGGTTAGTTGATCGCATTATGCGCAACCTACTTATCGACATCACGGGTAACACACATCGTTCCGAATTCTGTATCGATAAATTATACGCTGCAGGTACCGCTAGTGGACGACAAGGCTTACTCGAGTTTCGTGGCTTCGAAATGCCACCCCACTCACGTATGTCGCTTGTACAAATGCTGCTATTACGTTGCTTAGTCATCCGTTTTTGGAAAGATCCCTACAAGAAACCTCTAGTTCGCTGGGGAACCTCCCTGCATGACCGCTTTATGATGCCGCATTATGTGTGGCAGGACATTAAAGAGGTGGTCGAAGACTTACAGCGGCACGGTTTACCTTTCCAACTGGAATGGCTGGCTGCTTTTGAAGAATTCCGCTTCCCTCACTACGGTCGCCTTAAAGTCGATGATATTGAGTTAGAACTGCGTTGGGCTATTGAACCTTGGCACGTCCTAGGCGAAGAGATTTCAGCAATGGGGACATCTCGTTATGTAGACTCTTCCGTCGAACGTTTACAGGTAAAATTGAGCGGCCTAACAGAAGGTCGTTATGTTTTGGCCTGTAATGGTCGTCGAGTTCCTTTGCGCTCCACGGGTCGCAAAGGCGAGTTTGTAGCGGCTGTTCGTTATCGAGCATGGGCACCACCTTCTGCACTTCACCCCACCATAGGCACCAATGCACCGCTGGTGTTCGACTTGATCGACACATGGAATGGTCTATCCGTAGGCGGCTGTACTTATCACGTGTCGCACCCTGGTGGACGCAGTTATGACAGCCTACCGGTTAATGCGCAAGAAGCAGAATCGCGTCGCGGTAACCGTTATTGGGATCATGGATTCACGCAAGGCCCATTTGAGCCACGCCCTGAATTCAACGCTTTACGCGAATTTTTCCCTCATGAAGACGTGCCTCGACCTATGCAACCGCCAATTGAAGAGTCTCCGGACGAATATCCGCATACACTTGACCTGAGGAAGCAGTATAATGCGCTCTGATCTATAATGATGACTGAGCTAACATTATATGGAAGTCAGAAACCCTATGGCGTCAATTATTGAGCCAACACTAAGCACATCATGGTATCCGGCCTCGCCCGGACACTATGATGAAGCTTACGATGAATTACGACTTGCACGCCCTCATTGGGAATACTTAATTAAGAGTATTACTACATTGGGCTCTGCAGGACTGCACGATCGCTTTCAAAAAGCTCAGCGTATTCTGCGAGATGATGGTGCAACGTATAACCTCACCGCTGAGCCACTCGACACCAAGGTATGGGCACTTGACCCCATACCTATGGTTATCGGAAGTGAAGAATGGAATGATATTGAAGCCGGCCTGATCGAAAGGTCTGAGCTATTCGATTTAATTCTAAAAGATATTTACGGACCCAGAGAGCTGATTAGGCAAGGAATTATTCCTGCCGAAATCATTTATGGCCACCCCGGCTTTCTGCGCCAGTGTCACGATATTACTATGCCAGGCTCGCACAACCTTATTTTGCACGCCGCTGACATGGTACGCGACCATAACGGAAAAATGTGCATCATTGGTGATCGCACCCAAGCACCTAGTGGTGCAGGCTATGCGCTAGAAAACCGCACGGTACTGTCTAGAATTTTGCCAAGTTTATTCCGTGATAGCCAAGTACACCGCCTATCACTTTTTTTCCAGTCGCTTCGCATAACCTTATCGCAACTAGCCAGTGATAGAACCGACTCGCCACGAATCGTCATATTAACGCCTGGGGCCTATAGCGAAAGCTATTTTGAGCATACATTTTTATCGAACTACCTAGGCTTTCCGTTAGTTCAGGGTAGCGACCTAACCGTGCGTAATGGTCACGTGTGGATGAAGTCTCTTAATGGCTTATCGCAAGTCGACGTTATATTGCGTCGTGTGGATGATTATTTTTGCGACCAAGTCGAACTCAAAGCCGATTCGTATCTTGGTGTGCCCGGCCTGCTAGAGTCAGCACGCGCAGGCAACGTAGTGATTGCGAACCCTATCGGTTCCGGCATTTTAGAAACGCCTGCTCTACTTAAGTATTTACCGGCAATTAGTAATTACTTTATTGGTCGAGATCTCCAATTAAACTCCGTTAAGACGTGGTGGTGTGGCGACAAAGCTGATATGAGTTATGTGCGAAGTCACATTGATGAGCTCATTATTAAACCGGCAGTCAGACGTCCTGACAAACCCAGCTTATACGGCCATCGCTTAACCAAAGAACAGAAGGTTAAAATACTTAAACAAATTGAGGCCCAGCCCCATAACTTTGTCGCTCAAAGCTATGTGGCTCCTGCATGCTTACCTTCGTGGCAAGACGGCGAAATACAAGCGCGCCCTTCTATCTTCAGAACGTTTTCTGTGTCCAACCAAACAGCTTATAACATTATGGCTGGTGGTTTAACGCGTGTGGGTTCCTCAAACTCAGAACCTATCGTGACTAATCACAGCGGATCATTTAGCAAAGACACGTGGATCATTGCTTCTGAGCCTGAAAAACAGATGTCATTAATAGGCGCGCAGCCAAACATAACACACGAAGCAGCGCAACAGACCAACTTGCCTAGCCGAGTTGTCGAGAACCTATTCTGGATGGGCCGTTACGCCGAACGCGCAGAAGCTTCAATGCGCCTTATGCGTACTGTGCTGGTTCAACTTAATGGTATAGATATACTTCCCGTAAAAAGCCGAGCTATTTTACTGTCTTGCTTATCGGAGCAAACCGCTTGCCTACCCGGATTTACAACGCAAGATCCAGCGCTTCTCAAAAATCCAGACAAAGAGCTAATGAGCATCATTCTGGATGGCAAGCGCCCCGGAACAATTAAATCTAGCCTACTGTCTCTGCTTATGTGTACTGAGCAAGTGAAGGAAATGCTCTCTGCCGATACTCGGAGGATCATTAACGATCTACGTGACAACCTCAATGAGCTAGACCGTGCCTATGCACTTGGCATGCCGTCGGCTCCTGACGAAACGCTAGACCCGCTAGTAACATCGTTATTGGCGCTATCAGGCCTAAACCATGAAAGTATGCTGCGTGGTATCGGCTGGAAATTCCAAGAAATAGGCCGACGCACTGAGCGAAGCTTACAAACCGCCACTCTGATTTCGACAGCGCTAAGCACCGGCGTAGATGAACTACAACAGCAACAGATATTGGAAAGTGTTTTACTCAGCGTGGAAGCACTCATTTCATTCCGTCGTCGGTATCGCCAACGCGGTGATGTGTCACATGGGTTAGACCTTTTGATGGTTGACGAAACAAACCCACGTTCTTTGTTTTATCAAATTGATCAGTTACGTAAATATATCGATGATTTACCACAAACGGCCTCATACCGACCAGGCCTGAGCCTTGAAAAGCGCTTAATCGTTAAATCGCTAAACGATATTCAACTCGCCGAACTCGATACGCTAGCGACAGTTAACCCAAAAACTAAGCAGCGTGATCGCCTCGTTATGCTAATGGATAACCTTAAAGACCAATTAGAGCAGCTTACCTCCATCATTAGCACCAAGTACTTTGACCATACGGCTGGCCCACAACAAATCGCAACGACACAATGGGATAATGACATATGATTTATAAAATCCGTCATATCACAGAGTATAAGTACAACAGCCCCGTAAGCTTATGCTACAACTTGGCGCACCTTGTGCCTCGACACACTGATAATCAGCGCTGCCAAAGCACATTAGTTCATATAACGCCAAAACCCACCTATGGGCAAAAGCGTCTAGACTACTTTGGCAACAGCACTTATTACTTTTCTCTTGAAGAGCCACATAAGTCATTAACGATAGATGTAACAAGTGAGATTAGCACTGATCCTATTTTTTCCTCTATGAACTTAGACATGGGTGTTAGCTGTGGCGATGCAAAACACTTGCTTAAAACAGCGACAGACCCTGATGTGATACAAGCACGAGAGTTTGTGATGGACTCTCCCATGATCAAACGCTCAGAAGAGTTACGTGCTTATGCCGCTGATCTATTTGATGATAATCGCCCCCTTCTCTCTGCAGCAATGGCGCTTACCTCTAAAATATTCTCTGAATTTAAATACGATCCGGAATCAACAACGGTTGCCACGCCTCTAAATGAAGCCTTTGAATTAAAACACGGTGTTTGCCAAGACTTTGCACATGTTGCTATCGGCTGTCTTCGCTCATTAGGCTTTGCAGCGCGATATATCAGCGGTTACCTAGAAACCCTTCCACCACCTGGGCAAGTCAAACTCATTGGTGCTGATGCCTCTCACGCTTGGTTTGCCGTGTACTCACCGGGCGAAGGTTGGTTTGAATTTGATCCGACAAACGACAACATGCCAGGGGAACAGCATATTACCGCAGCATGGGGACGCGACTACTCAGATGTCACACCCTTACAAGGCGTGATATTTGAAGGCGGTGGTAGTCAGATACTCAGTGTATCGGTGGATGTTCAACGTGTAGAAGCCGTTTAAACTTTACTGAATATGACACTGCATATTCAGTAAAAAAAAAGACCATAAGCGAAAGCTATATGGTCTTTTTTTATCGCTAAAACGCTAGTTAGCGTTGTGCTTTTTTAACACTCTTCGCTTTGTGCTTTTTAGCATTTTTAGAGGCTGCTTTCTTACGCGCTAACGCTGTAGGACGATTAGCCAATGAAGGCTTATCACCAGCAGAAGCGGATTGGCTGCGCCCACCACTTTTCTTAACTGGGGATTGACTCGCTGCAGTCTGACCTTTAGCGGCATAACGTGGCTTTTTGACTTCCTCTTCGGCAGGTACTAATTGCCAAGCAGCATCACCAATCAGATCTGTTCTGCCCATATCACGAAGCTGCTGACGCAAACGCGGCCAGTTATCTGGATCATGATAACGTAACAAAGCTTTTTGAGTACGACGCTGCTCTAATTCACGAGGAATGTAGAGCTTCTCACTCTTATAGTTAACCTTTTTAAGTGGGTTTCGCCCTGAGTGGTACATCGCTGTTGCCAACGCCATTGGCGACGGATAAAAAGTTTGTACCTGATCCACACGAAACTTGTGCTCTTTCAGCCACAGACCTAGGTTAAGCATATCCTCATCCTCGCAGCCGGGATGAGCCGCAATAAAGTACGGAATGAGGTACTGTTTTTTGCCTGCTTCTTTAGAGTACTTTTCGAACATACGCTTAAAGTTATCGTACGTCCCCATCCCCGGCTTCATCATCTTAGATAAAGTGCCAGCTTCGCTGTGCTCCGGCGCAATCTTCAGATAACCGCCAACATGGTGAGTCACCAGCTCTTTAACATATTCGGGATCTTCTACTGCTAAGTCGTAACGCAAACCAGAGGCAATGGCGACCGTTTTAACACCTTCAATTTTTCGCGCTTTACGATATAGCTGGGTTGTTTCACTGTGATCGGTTTTTAAGTTCTTACAAATAACAGGATAAACACACGACAACTTACGGCAAGACGCCTGAATCTCATCATCGTTACAGTTTAAGTGGTACATGTTAGATGTCGGGCCACCTAAATCAGAAATTGTGCCGGTAAAGCCTGGTACCTTGTCGCGAATCTCTTCAATCTCGTTCAAGACTGATTCTTGAGAACGACTTTGGATAATACGGCCTTCATGCTCAGTAATAGAACAGAAAGTACAACCACCAAAACAACCACGCATGATATTCACAGAAAAACGGATCATGTCGTAAGCTGGGATCTTTTTATCACCGTATTTAGGGTGTGGAATTCGCTGATAAGACAATCCAAAAACAGCATCCATTTCAGATGTTTCTAACGGAATTGGCGGCGGATTAATCCAAATTTCGCGCTTACCATCCGTTTGCACCAACGCTTGAGCATTGTGCGGGTTGGACTCTAAATGCAATACACGTGAAGCGTGTGCGTACAGAACGGGGTCTTTACTCACACGCTCAAATGATGGCAGACGGATGTAGGTTTGCTCTTTGTTTAAACGCTGCTTGCCTTTAAGAGGCTCAGGAATAATACGCAGCGGCTGAACCTCATTGGGGTCCGTTTTGGCTTTATCACTCGCACACTGCGTAGGCTCTTTGATATATTCATACGGGTTCTGAAACTTATCAATATTACCCGGCCAATCTACGCGAGTAGAGTCTATTTCAGTAAAACCATCGGGCAGATGTTCACGGATAACAGCCGTGCCTCGAATATCTTGTACTTGATCAATCCGCTCGCCTTGCGCTAATCGATGTGCAATATCAACAATTGCCCGCTCAGCATTACCAAATAATAAAATATCAGCACCGGAGTCAACGAGCACCGAGCGGCGCACCTTGTTGCTCCAGTAATCATACTGAGCTATACGTCGCAAACTGGCTTCAATACCACCAATGATCAGCGGAACATCTTTATACAGCTCGCGGATGCGCTGCGAGTATACTAATACAGCTCTGTCTGGGCGTTTGCCTTCAGCACCATCAGGCGTATAGGCGTCGTCATGACGAACGCGCAAATCAGCCGTGTAACGGTTGATCATTGAGTCCATATTACCGGCCGTTACGCCAAAAAATAAATTCGGCTTGCCTAACTCATTAAAGTCATCCGTCGAACGCCAGTCGGGTTGCGCAATAATACCCACACGAAACCCTTGTGCTTCCAACACTCGACCAATAACCGCCATACCAAAACTAGGATGATCGACATACGCATCACCGGAGACGATGATAATATCGCAACTATCCCAACCAAGTTGATCCATTTCTTGGCGAGTTGTGGGCAAAAAAGATGCCGTACCGAAGCATTCAGCCCAGTAAGGAGTGTACGAAAAAAGGTTGGGAGCAGTCTTGATCATGGGATCCGGTATAACTATATGAATGATCGCGTATTGTCCCAGAAAGGAGTGATAACGCCTAGTGAATTACCCATAAAATGAATGAAATTCGCGTCGAGATGAATGAATTAACGTTTAGATGAAATCAGCACATGAAAAAACACCCGTCAAGGCTGTCTCGCAGTGAAAAACACCTACAAAAAAGCCCCATCAACACTCATCGCGAGTACCAACAGGGCTTTCTCTTATGGATACCGTTTAGATATCGATAACATCAAATTTTACGATGGGATCTACATCGGCCTCGTAGTCAACGCCATCAACGCCAAAACCAAAGAGTTTCAGAAATTCTGATTTGTAATAAGCGTAATCCGTCTTTTCGAACAAGTTTTCAGTTGATATGTCAGCCCACAGCGCTTTACATGCATCTTGGATATCATCGCGTAATTCCCAATCATCCATGCGGAAACGGTTACCTTCATCAATTAGACCCGTATCGCCATATAAGCCCGTGCGGAACAAACGATGCACCTGATCCATGCAACCTTCGTGAACGCCCTGCTCCTTCATGATTTTAAATACCATAGATAAATACAATGGCATAACCGGAATAGCAGAGCTGGCCTGCGTAACTACTGATTTCAGCACACCAACGTTAGCTTGCCCACCCTTAGCGGAAAGCAATGTATTAAGTTCAGCTGCAGCACGGTCTAAATCTTGCTTCGCTTTACCTAATGCACCATCCCAATAGATTGGCCACGTAATCTCAGTACCAATGTAACTATAAGCGACTGTTTTACAGCCATCAGCTAAGACACCAGCATCATTGAGCGCGTTAACCCACAGCTCCCAATCTTCACCGCCCATCACGGTAACTGTGTTAGCAATTTCTTCTTGCGTTGCAGGTTCTATCTCTGCATCGATGATCACGTCTTTATTGGTATCAATTGCAGTGGAACGATACGGCTCGCCGATCGGTTTTAAAACGGAGCGAACTACTTCGCCAGTATCCGGCATTTTGCGAACTGGGGACGCCAATGAGTAAACAATTAAATCGATCTGACCTAGGTCTTCTTTAACTAAATCTATGACTTTTTGCTTTGCTTCATGCGAAAAAGCATCGCCGTTGATGCTTTTAGCATACAAGCCTTGTTCGTGAGCGTATTTTTCGAACGCCGCCGCGTTGTACCAGCCAGCTGTTCCTGGCTTCTTCTCAGTGGCAGGCTTCTCAAAAAAGACGCCAATTGTTGAGGCACCTGAACCAAAGGCAGCTTCAATGCGCGAAGACAAACCGTACCCACTGGACGCACCCACAACCAAAACCCGTTTTGGGCCATCAGCCAAAGGACCTTGCTGTTTAACAAAGTCGATTTGCTCTTTTACATTCAGGTCGCAGCCTGTTGGGTGAGTTGTGGTGCAGATAAAACCACGAATTTTCGGAGTAATGATCATGGCTAAACGTATCTCTTTCTAGCAAATTTTAGGCTGCCACCATACCCGATTTTCGCTTTCTTTAACAGTTAACAGCTCAATAGGCATCAACAAGTGTATAAGTAAATCTCACATAAAAGCGCATACCTGGTACTAGATCAATACAAGGCTCTCAAAACTTCGTAATAATTAAGCGCTAGAATGGTTTCATATACACAAATGCTCACAGGACTGTGCATTTAATTAGCACCGCAAACGCTATAAATTTCAGGATTTATAAAGATTTTATTAGCGGTTTTGGGTACATTAGGCGACTTTTAAGAATGACACTAAGGTGGATAGGATGCATCATTTACACGGTTACTATTTAGAAGATCTAGAAGTAGGTATGAGCGCGTCTTACTCTAAAACAATATCTGAAGCCGATGTTTATATGTTTGCTGGCATTTCAGGTGATAACAACCCGTTACATGTAAACGCTGAGTATGCCGAGACGACGGTTTTCGAACAGCGAATCGTTCATGGAATGTTTAGTGCGGCACTTATCTCCACAGTAGCCGGTACTAAACTGCCTGGCCCTGGTGCTATTTATGTAGATCAACAAATTAAATTCAAATCCCCTATTTATTTTGGTGATACTGCGACTGCAACACTCACCATCACAGACATCAACACGCGCCATCGCCGCGTCGTACTAAAATCGGATGTCACTGTTAAAGGTAAAGTCGTCGCAACAGGGACTGCCACGTTGATGGTAGATCGCCGACCAACCGAGCCAACCGACGCTTAATTAAACGCGGCGCATTGCTCTTCTTAAGCGATGCGCCTAGTTCACATTAACTAGGCCTGCCAAAGCGCCTTGATATAACCCGCAGCCTAATACCGTCATCAGTTGCAACTCCCATGTTGCTGATATATTGGAGGCGATAATTTGCAACCCCGATTTGTGCGCTTCACTCATGACACGCTCAATGTCTGCTTCATCAATAGCCGGGGAATCTTTTGCAGGGGAAAGCTTTACGTGTGTTAACGGAATGTCTTCTAGTGTATCTACGACTGTTGACCCATCAGCTTTATATCGGCTAAATCTTGCGCCATCACTGGCGAGCATTACCCCCATCAGACGCAGCGACCGAATAGTATCTAACAAGATCGGAGAGCGTTTAATCAACTCCTCACCATCAATAAAAATAATTAGCTGATCGGCAGGAAAACCCGTCCTTTTCAGCAACTGCGACATAGCCTTTAGGTAGTTAGGAGTTAGAATTTGGGAAGGAGATAGTGTCATTATCAGTTTAGCCAGTGGCTTTCCTTCACTCCCCCAATGCATTAACTGATCACAAGCCTTTTCCAACACATAGTGCCCCAGTAAAGCAGATATGCCATGGTCATCCGCCATAGGCATAAACTCTGCGGCTGGTATTGAACCCAATTCAGGGCTTTTCCAAGTTACCACCCCTTCTACCGCGTATAGCCGATCCTCTTGAGCATACTTAACCGATAAGTAATCAACACAAAACTCACCTGCTGACATAGCTTTGCAGATACGGTGACGCATTTGCTGTTGTCGATAGGCCACCGAAACAGCAGCCTCTTCGCTGACTCCCTTCTTATTAAGCACGTCTTCCTGCTTAATAAATTGCCTTACTACAAAGAGATTCCCTGCTTTACTTTGATTCACCCGAATTTGTAAGTAATGGGACTGTTCACCTGAAGGTGTCGGTACATACAATTCTGTTTCGTATTCCCTTTCTTTTAGCGCACGGGTCCACAAAAGGTTGGCTTCTTCTTTGGAATAAAACAGCTCACTAAATTCACGGACACTTGAACCATAGAGGTCTTTGAATAGCGGGTTGGCGCTCTTCAGGAGACCATTTTTATCCCACAAGGAAGCGATAATGGTTGATGGGGGGTTGGAAAGCTCAGTGCCAAGACTCTGTTGCCCAGAAATGATCTGAACGACCATGGCCATGCGGTTGTCGCGCAGCCGTATCCCAGAAAAGTGACAATAAACCTCTTTCTCATGACCTTTTGGGTAGAGAGTCCACCATTGTGTATGTTCTTTACCCTGTCGGTACTGATCAAGATTGGATTTAAGCAATTCGAAGACAGCCTCAGACATAGAGGAGCGAAAATCCCGCTGCATTAAATCATCTAATGATTCGGCCTGCCAAAACTCGATTGCAGACGCGTTCGCCCACTGGATACAGTAACGCTCAACATCATAAACCCAAGCAGGATTTGCAAGCATTGATAAATCATCAATATTGCACTCATTCAACATTTTACGGCCCTTGTGTTCCTGATAAAAAGGCTATCGACCACGCACAAGAATTATATCCAGCTTTCATAGTGCTTCTGACAGTAGCTACACAACTGTCTCCATAAGGTTACACTATAATTGCAATCGGTTCAGATAATTTTGCTCAAAAAATACAACTTAGCCTAGGAAAAAGAGAGCAGGATACACACTATCCCCTATTACACTGATAAGTTTAAAGCCTTAATATATCTGATTGTATATTAAGAATTTAATCTCAAAAGGAAGTATGTTGGCGAGCACGAAACCATGAATTTCTTGTGTGTTTTTTGATCATTGCTAAGCCTAAAAAGCATACAAATGATGTACGAAGGATAGTCAGGGGAAAAAATCACCTTAAAACACTCGATAAAAGGTTTTTTTTTGTAGTACCCTCTCGTTCAGCTAATGTTCAAGTTGTTACAATTGACTATTACTGCGCTTTGTAATCCCGTGTCTATGAATCATAACCGGGTTATATACGTCGGCCCTCCGTACACGGTTTGGGATTAGTTATATCAAGGATGATCATTGTCGATTTTACGGCACTAACTCGCCCTTAAGCATCGTATCAATGAGACCCGTTTTTATTTAGAAGTAGCGGCAGAGGAATCCTAATGAGTAAACGTGTTACTGGAAGTGTCTTTATCGTGGATGATGATGCTGATTTTGGCTTATCAATGCAGTGGTTTATAGAGTCGTGCAATTACCCAGCGTACTATTTTTCCGATACGCGCACTTTCCTAGATAGCTATAAAGGCGAAATGGGCTGCATGTTATTGAATCCATCTATGCCAAATACGGATGGCCTTACGTTGATGGAAACAATGCGTACTCGTAATATTCACTTGCCCGTCATAATGATCAGCGGCCAAAGTGACATCCCTCAGGTTGTAGCCGCTATCAAAGCTGGTGCACTCGACTACATTCCCAAACCATGTGATCAAAATACAGTACTATCAGTTGTGGAATCGGGATTACAGCTTGCTTCGGAACAACATCAAGAGCAGCAGAGAACTGCCACTACGCGCAACAATTATCAGCTACTTAGCCGAAGAGAAAAACAAGTTATGGAGTTAGTAGTTAACGGTTATGCTAACCGTGAGATCGCAGAATCTTTAGGTATCAGCCCTAAAACCGTTGAGGTGCATCGCTCAAGAGTCATGGGCAAAATGCAGGCTAACAGCCTCCCTGCCTTAGTTAATTTTGCAATGGAATTAGGCAAGAAAAACAAAGCTGAATTAGCCTGATTTACGTAAATAATTAGTGTCAATCATACTTTAAGACCACCCATTATTGCTCATTTACTAATCAGTTATGTGTTAATATAAGCTGTCTGACTAGCACTTAACGACGTGACGTTCGACTTCACCAATAAAAATAACAAAGTTAAGTCGTTGCAATTCAGGAATGATGATACAGCTTAGCAAACATTAATTTGTTTATGTAACATAGCTATAACAATCAAACTGTAATATTTGCGGCGGTTTAAATGATCTTTGAGTGATACTCTAATGAATAAAATACTCATCAGCGCCTGCCTAATGGGTCAAAACGTTCGATATGACGGGAAAAACAGCTTAATCACCCACCCCGTGATCCAATCTTTGAAGCAACAAGGTCGATTGGTAGTATTTTGCCCTGAAGTCGCTGGAGGCCTACCGACACCACGAGCACCCGCTGAAATTAAGTCCCGCTACCCTATCTTAGTGACCACTGCTGACCAAGAAGATGTCACTCCGCAATTTTTACTTGGCGCTGAGCTCGCTGTTGAAAAAGCTCAAGAAGTGGGTGCATGCTGTGCCGTACTTAAAAGCAACAGCCCCTCTTGTGGAAACCGTGAGATCTACGATGGTAAATTCACGAATACATTAATACCCGGCAGTGGCGTAGCCGCATCAGAACTGCAACGTCATGGTTTTCCTGTTTACAATGAACATGAAATAGACCAACTGTTGGAGTTTATTACCACCTTTGACCTGAGTATGAATCGACACTCAGCTTAGGACTCAATCAGCTGAAATTTAGCCCGTTCCACCCTCCTTAGGCGACAACGCTTTCATTTTTCAATAAGCTCTCTTTTTCACATGCGGACAGATAAGGGAGCATATTCTCATGACAACAAAAACCATCAAAACAGGCATCATCGGCTATGGTTTTTCTGCAACTACTTTTCATCTCCCTTTTATAACCTGCTCACCTGACTTTGAGCTCACCGCTATCAGCAGCTCACAACGCGATTTAGTGATAAAAAATCATCCTAAGTGTGGCTATTACGAAACCCCTGACGCACTTATAGGTAACAGCGACATCGATCTTGTTATCATTACCGCACCAAACGATACGCACTACCCCCTAGCAAAACTTGCTTTAGAACATAATAAGCACGTTGTAATTGAAAAGCCGTTCACAACTAATGTCAGCGACGGTGAGCACCTTATCGCATTGGCAGCAGAGAAAGCGCGCGTACTGAGCGTTTACCATAATCGCCGCTGGGATGGTGATTTTCTAACCGTACAAAAACTGATTAATGAGGGTAAGTTTGGCCAGGTTAAGTATTTTGAGTCTCACTTTGATCGCTTTCGCCCAGCAGTGCGACAACGCTGGCGTGAGCAATCACCTAACGGCGGCGGTATACTGTTCGACCTTGGCCCTCACCTTATAGATCAAGCATTGCAGTTGTTTGGCTTACCGGAGGCCATCGCAGCCCAATGCCTTATACAGCGTAAAGGATCAACCAATGTAGATTTTTTTAATATTGTTCTGCATTACCCTGACAAACAAGCCGTACTACACAGCGACCTTTATAGCGCCGGCGCCAATAGACGATTTACAGTAAAAGGTGAACTGGGCAGTTATGAAGTCTATGGTTTAGACCCACAAGAGGATCGTTTAAAGGCCGGAGTAAAACCTAAAACGCCTTCATGGGCCAGTGTTCCCTCTGATGAATACGGTACTTTCTTCTCCGGAACATCACAAACCCATATCAAAACAGAAACAGGTGGATACCAGCATTATTTTACTGGCTTGGCTAAAGCAATCAGGCAAGAAGACACCGCCCCAATTAGCGCATCTGATGGCCTGTGGACCATTAAGCTAATAGAGTTGGCCATGCAAAGTAGCCAACAAGGCCGAACATTAGCCGTTACCTCATAACATCCTTACGAATTCAGAGATTAGTTACCTATGAGTGGTCGCCGCCGTAATAGCCATTTTCAATGCCAACAATTTACAATCGAGCAAAGCGATTGCGCTATGAAAGTCACAACCGATGCTTCGGTCTTTGGTGCTTTTGTACCGGTAGAAAACGCCAAAACCATTCTGGATATTGGCACAGGCACAGGGATTTTAAGCTTATTTGCCGCTCAACGTTCGTTGGCTACGATAGACGCAATCGAAATAGAACCCAATGCCGCTCAACAAGCGAGCCTCAATGCTAAAAATTCACCATGGCCGGAGCGCATTAACGTTATAACAAACGATGTACGCGATTATGCAAACCAATGCCCCACCCGCTACGATGTCATTATTACTAACCCACCCTTCTTTACAGAATCAACCCAAAACCCTGACACCCAAAAGTCATTAGCGCGCCATAATGCACACTTCCCCTTACAAGACTTGTTAGGTGTAATTCAGCAGCTCTTGGCTACACAAGGAACGGCTTGGATACTATTGCCTTTGGAAGAAGCTAACAGCTGCATCAGCCGAGCAGCTAACTTTGGCTTAACGTTAAAACGGCACGTATTGATAAGAACAAGCAAGCAGCATAGTCCGCATGTCGCCATGATCGCACTTGAGCATCAGCAAATTGACAATCAGAACAATGCAGAAGTCCCAACTGAAATCTTCACCGTTTACACACAACACCCCTACCTCAGTGACGAGTCAGCAGCACTCTTTCGCGACTACTATACAAAGATAAAAAAGGCATAGCTGCTTGTTGTTAAATGAGGGGAGCCTTGTGGTTAAAACAGGCCTCTTCATCAATTAACATAGCTAATCCACTGTACCAGCTATAAACAAGTGTATATCTTTGAGGGCATGCCCATCATTTACAGATAAGTTGACCTGCCACGGACCTGATCCAACCGGAATATCCACATCTTTAGTTGATCCCACACCATTTAAATCTGTTGAATATCCCTCAATGCTAGAAACTCTGCTAGCGCCATAAGGTAAATGCTGCTGTTGAATCTCAATAGTTGTAGCTCCGCTGCTTAACAATTCAGACCATTGCGAAGGAAACTGACTACGTAAAGAAATTACACTATATAGCACACCTTGATTATCTTCTAGCTCGCCACCGACATCCACTGGTGGTGCCTCCACTGCGGGTACCGCGGTATAACTCATATGGACAATCACATCTGAGATTGTTTCGCGATCAAACTGTTGTACCCCTGGCAGCTCTAGCGCCCAGCTACTCTTCACATCCATACCTTCAAATGGTAAGAAGCGCTCATCACGGAAGTTCAGCTCAAATAATCCTGAATCATTTTGGCCACTACTCGTTGCTATTTTTGCACCACTACTATGCGTTAACTCTGCTGCCAAGGTTGTATAAGGCCCGGTTACAGCAGGAATGGTTAACCTCACATTTTTTATACGGCGATAGCCGTGTTCAGGGAAGTCCATATCAAATAACCAGTTTGGAATATCAAACTCACAGCGTCCATCCGCTTTAAAATCAAATAATGCTGCTGGGTTTAGTCGTGCCAAAGAAATAGATTTTGTTAGTTCGAATTTACGTTTGTTTTCTTTAATATAACGACTTTCCATCTGCCTTAGGGTTAGCTGTAATTTTTCCCCTGCAAGTAAACCTAGCCTGTTATTATCCCAGTACCCTCCGCCTTGCAGAAAGTTAGGTGTCGCGCCAAGTTCATACTGATAAGCTTGCTCGGCTTGGCTAATTAATTCATAACACAAGTCATAGCTTTGCTTATGTATAAATAACAACTGCTCTCGCATCCAATTATAGAGTTCATAGCCCGAGAATTTATTTTGTAAAAACTGCTCCACCTCTTTGGCATTCTCAATTTGTTTTTTATGGTTATCCAATTCTTTACGCGCGCTTTGCTCTCGAATTTGCGCAGAGGTGATTTGCTTATCGATTTGGATAATTTCTTTTGCTGCCAACTTGGCTTGCAAAGCCCAGTCTTGCTCACGACGAATATAGGAGGCAATGGTTGCGGATTTGCTGGCGGCTGCGCTTTTAACTTGGCTTACAAGGCCAGTGCTTCTAGCAACTGCACTTGCTGCTGCACCTAATTGAGGCCCTCCAAACTGAGAGTGAGCTCCTACCCCGAAAGGCTTCGCATCCGCTCCAAAGGTAGGGATAACACCCGCCAGACTCGCCAATATTTCCGCACTACTGGTAGCTATAGTCAAATTTTTAGCTTGCTGCGAAAGCTCTATCTGTCTTTTCTCTTGATAAATGATGTTTACATTAGAGTCCCCTTTAGACACAGCTTGATTTTCAGCTTCAGAAGGAACTTCACCAATAAGCGTATCTTCAGGTAAAGCACTTTCCAATGAAATGTCATCAGATAACCTAGAGAGAGCAGGCACGGCAAAACCTTCAACACCTAGCCGTTTAGTATAAGTTGTTATCCGCTCAATAGCAGATGCTCGACTTTTCTCTAAACCTTCTATGGCAACTTGAGCCTCTTTTATCTGTTTTTCACGGATATTGGTAATACTTTCCTGTAAGGCTATCTCTTGCGAAGATCGTAACTGACTTAGTGCCTCGGCATCTTTCTTTTCTATCGCCGATAATATGGCAGCACCGAGTGATTTAACATCGTTACAAAACTCATTGGCTTTCTGTATTAAGTATGGAAAGCGGTATATCGGTGCAGGCGCATTTAAGCCAGCCAACACGTCATCAAGATTAAGCCCTTGCGAATTCGCCTGCACCAAAAGCGCTGGGTCAATTGGCGGGGCAAAGAGGGCTAAGCGGCGCGCTGTGCCATTAATATCTTGGCAATGCCTAATTTTAAATAGGCGATCTTCTACCGTCTCCCAATATTTGATTAACTTTTCATTAGCTGGAATGCAAAAATAGAAGCGCTCGCCAACCCCGAGTATGTTACTACCTGATGAAGGGTCACTAGTGCTAATCGGCCCGCTATAGGGAAAAAGGTTCTCCAGCTCAACTAAGGCATTACCAAAGGCATCCCATTTGTCTTTTAAACTATCAAACGTTTCTGCTTTTAAATTGCCCCGTTTTGGAATACGCTGAGGCTTAGGCCCTAAAATATGACCGGCAATCACATAGAGCTGTAATGCTTCATAAACATTTTCACGGGTAAATTGTTTGAACTTTGCATCCCCCCAGGCCACTAAATTTTCTACATATTTCATTAGCACATGTTTCATATAGGCTAATGGGCGATTACCCGCTACTAGGTGAGGATCAAAGGGGTTGTCTCGCCACTCGTCAATGATTGGATTAGTGCTTACTCCACCAGAAAGCGTATCTTTAAACCATTGCTCCAAACTGGTTTTAGCTTCTTTTTTGAAGGGTAATACCTGCCAAACCCTGGCTAGTTCCGTACCACCTTCCGTTTCATCTTGTTTATCATTGGTGGGGTCAAAAATATAATGAAACCACTTCATCGCCTCCTCATGCTTGCCATTTTTCATTAAGCGTGTGGCAATATAGAGTGGTGCATGAAAAAACAGCTCCCAGTTGTATAAGCTATTAGCCCCCAGTACATCAAAACAGACGTTTTCTTTATAATAAGTTCTATCCGCAAGGTAACCATCTGGCTCTACATGGCTTATATTTGGCGTAACCAAAGCCTGCTCAAAATTAGGAGAATATTGCGTAACAAAATGACTGCCTTGATCATCACTTAACTCAGTATCACTTGCCATTAAGCCTTTAATTCCGCTCTTATTTAAATTCTCAATATAATTACCTGACCTAGGATGATGAAAAGTATGAAACTCCATTTCATAATGGCCTGCTGATATTCGAGGTAAAAAAAGAAAAGGAGGCACAAAAAAGAAGGCGGGGATTTTTGTTTGAAAAACAAAATAGGTATCATTATTGGCACTAAAGAAAAATGGTTTTCTAAATTGTTTGCGAACATCATCTTCCCCTAAAACATCCAGAACTGGTTGCCAGTTATAGTTGCTATTAGGCAATAAATTGAAAGGACCCTTTAAAGCAGACACATACTCCATGCCTCTCACTTGAAAAGTGCCACTTGATACTTTTTTAGAAAAGGAATTAAAATAATGAGAAACACCACGAGATGTTGTGGAAGAAGTATTTCTCAATTCGATCGATGGTTTAGACACTATAGAGTTAAATTGATAAAAACCAATCCACTCGTGCTTAAATGTTGAGTCTATATCCTCCACAATAATGGGGTCATTGTATTGGACATGCAACACCAAACTACCTTCCCTATATTCAGCATCACTGACTATCAAAAAATCTTTTTCTGCTAGACCCTTACGAGTATTATGTTGATACGATAAGCACTCCTTAGTCACCTGCTTAGACGTCCAACTGCCATCTACATACTCACTCCAAGCCAGTCTAATTTCCCAAACCTCTGTCGCTTCATTCAGAGTGATTGTGTCGCCAGCAGCATATGTTTTTTTATCTATTTCAGCCGGCTCTTTCTTTTTAATAAACTCCGGCCAAAATAATAGTACGCGATTTTTCCATACCACTGGTACAAGGTGAACGCCACTATTTTCACCATCTTCCACACTCTTAATACCAGCAGAAATTTCTTCCCAAGCGCTCCACTTTTTAAATTTATTTAATGTACGATAATAATATTGATAGGGCGCGGCATTGGTTCTACCAAACACATGTAGTTTGAACTTTTCTTTCTTAAAAAGGTTATAAATGAAAACACCGCCGTCATTTACTGCCTCATCTTTCAGGTCTTCTTTATATAGGCCACATATTTCTAAATTACCCACTTCATCAACGCTATAAACATAGGCTCTTAGCGCCGCTTCTACGTTTCTATCGCTAATATCATTTTGCGTAAGATAGGATTCTAGCTCTTTAAAAAACTCACTCTTATTGTTTCGCCACTCTGGTTCTAGCCAGTTTTCTGGGTATAAAAATATTTTTCTATTCGCCTCCCATACTCGGTAATTTTTCATCCACTGCCAGCGGTCCGTATCAATATCGCTGGGTGACACTTGCTGCTCTATATTTAGTAATGAACGTGTAATAAACATTTGCACCGCTGCGCTCGCCTGAACAACGCGAGAGGTTTCCATACAGGATGTCATCTGCACATCAATTAATAAGTGCTCAAAAAGGCCATCTGCATCCTTCACACCCGCTTGTTTAATGGCAGGTTTTTGCAGTAAATAGGCCACTAAAGCCTGCTGCTGATGTTCACGCAATTGATCTGAAATTTTACCTGCTACAGTTAGCCATTTTTCGTTGCTATACTTTGCTTTAACCGCCTGTTGCAACTGTTGAGATTGCTCACTGAGCTGCTCGTAGCTAGCTTCTGTATTACCCCAAGCAATCACCTTTTCGGCTGATAAACCTGTTTGTTTGATTAGCTGCGTAATGGTGACCAACTGCGTTAGTATTATTTCATTATTGAAGACTTTGATATCAGCATCAGTGAATGAAAAATGATATTCGATGATAAAGCGCAAGTCATGCTCGCTAACACAGGTTAAAATAGTGAGTAATGGCAAGGCTTGTGCAAATGTCGCGTCTGAGGTATTGGCAAGTGCAAACAAGTCAATAAGCGTGACGGTTTGTTCTTCGTGACTTGTTAACACACGTAAACGAACATATGCGTCTAACCGTAACAGCTGTTGCAATGTCATTGCATCAAAATTCAAACCATCAAAATCAGTACTATTCGCCACCAAATAGGCTACTTCATTTGCATCTAGGTTTAATGTATTAATACACAATGTTGCGCGGTCCAACCCTGTTAGTAGCGTTTGATACGCATTGATTAAGCTATCAGGCAAGGGCGTTTCATCTAATACATCAGTATCATTCACAAAAGTAATCAACCCACCTGAAATCGCCGTAATAGTAGCTTCTTTACCGACCACTAACTGATTAACTAATTGAGGACTAAGATCTAAAACATTCGCGGTATTTTGTAACAAACTTGCTAATATGTCTTGATCAATCGGTGCCGCAGATAATTGCTTCACTTCTGCACAAATGGTGTTGAGGGACTGTAGTACCTTAGTTTTTGTTAACCCACTAGCAGGGTTTGCACCATTCGTTGCACCTTTTAGCAAATAGGCTAATTGAGAAATACTGAGCCCTGCATCCTTAACCGTAAAGAACTGCTCAACAAACGCAAGTGTCTTTGCTGGGTTAACCGCTTGATAGCTTGTTGCGCCAGCAGTGACAGTCAGCTTACTGAAGGGGTATACCCCGCTTAATTCTATAAAGCTAATCAGATCAGCAACACTAACTTCCAGCCTTTTCGCAAGGCTGCTATAGCGAAAAATAACACTCAGCACACTCAAACTATTTGCATGCTCAGTAAAATTTTCTGCCGCCAAAATAGCGTTAAACTCCATCTCAGTTATGCCATAAGCGCCCTGTATTAACGACGCTTTTTCAGCAATAACGATTGCTGTTTTAAGGTACTCCCCCGAAGCATTGGCCGCAAAATCTGGATCAATGGGCAAGGCGGCTTTATTTAAAAAGAGCCTTTCATACAAGCTATCCGTTCCACTGGTTTGTATATCACCCCAGCTAACCGCCAGTTCGATAATCGGCATGCCTATCAAACGCACCAACTGCATAGCTGCATCTACTTTGGCAAGCGTTCGATGCGTAATATTTGACTCGCCTAGTGCCGTTAATAGGGTATCTGTTTCAACAACCGTTAACCCCAGTTGACGCTGTAAGCGAATAAAGCGGTGAAGCTTTTTCCAAAATGTCGCTGTACCAGAAACAGATGGCGTGCCACTTTCCACATAGAGTTGATTCATCGTGCTAAGGCGAGTATTCGCTAGGTTGCAGGAAGCATCGGGCGCATAGAGTGTCACAATTGAATTAAAATCCGCTAGATGACTGCGGGCCCATATAGTGACCTGCTCGACGATATTTTGATCTCTATAGTTGCCATTAAAGTTGGCAATTAATGTTTGTGCATCATCGCGACTAATAGTATTAGTCAGGGTCGAATCAATGAGGCCTGCTTCTCCCCCTTCCATACGATAAATATCATCATCTCCGATTAATTCTGCTATATCTAACCAATCACGCATTAAAGTCGTTTGCGTTTCAACTTCTGAAATCAAGCGCTGAAAAACGCCAAGCAATGGTCGGTGTGGATTTAAAAAATGGGTTTTTACCAGTGCGATTAAGTCCGTATACTGCAAATCCATGCGACGTAAAAGCTCAGGAATATCTGTGCTTAGCTGCTTTAACTGGCTAGCAGTGCCTGCCCCATAAAAACCATACACTGTGCTTGTATCTCTAACATTATTAAAACTCCTAGCAGTCAGAATTTGATACTCAGCCTCACTTAAGCCTATTGATTCCGCTGTTATTGCATACTGAGCCGTTTCGCTAGCATTAGCATTTACCGCGCTCAACACAGCACGACGACTTAAGCCTAACTGCTCATAATAGGCACGGAGTGCGTCGAGTGGCTGATGGTAAGGAAGCGTAGATGGGTAAATAGCCCTGTGCCCTTCCTCTTCATCACTCAGTAAACGGTAAGCACTCTCCCTTACATGCTGCGGCTTGGCACGCAGCTCTTCAGCTGTCGCAGAGCCCGTATCAAAGCCTTGATAATCGTTGAGCTCCTCTCGCGATAAAACAGCATTGGCCTCCATGACTTCATTGGCTAAATCTACATATGGAATGAGCGTGTGCGTGTTTTCGCAGTTAAGCGGTAAATGAACTAGATCTGGTCTTCGTTTTAATAAAATATCCAGTGCTGATGTATTAGGTAACTTTGAGCCTGACACCGACAAAAACCGTAAAATATCGACGTAATAAGCCGCAGGACCATAAATCGACTGACATTGCTCACATTCGCAAATATCTGGGCTGCCAAATAGGCGGCTATAGTTCACCTCATTCGTCTCAGCGCCATTAGTACGCTCTTCTATTAAACGATTAATCTCCGGTTTTACCTTACTAGGTATAATCGAATTCGGGGTATGGGCAGATGCATAGTCTGATAATTGCATCAGGTGGATCTCAGCGGCCTGCGTATTTCTAGCAGCCATCTGGTGTATCATCGTCGCATGTTCTTCTCCACCCAGTAATGCTGAATACTGTTTTATAAATACTTTTTTAGGGATATTCTGAATAGCATAACTGGAGAGTAACTGATTGCTTTTTAGTACATTGATATGTTCTGGCACCACACTCACTTGGTTTAAACGCTGTAAGGTCATCAGCTCACTGCGCACCAGCGTAAAATCCTCCTTCGCCACGGCTTTAATCGCCTCATCAAAATCATGAATTTTGGATGTATTTAAATTAAAGGCTTTATTCGTGGTTAAAAAAGTCTCGATTTGCTTTGCCGTATTAGCCCCCTCCACCTTCACCTCACCATCGCGCACTAACTGAGCTGCACGTAAACTAGGAAAAGCCTGATCAAGATTAGCCTTCACCGCTTTTGCATAGTTGGTTTGACGCTGCTTCTTTGTCTTTCCAAGAATAGACTCCGGTACCTCTGATTTCTCAATTAAGCTATCCCATTGCTTATCCGTGAGCTTAACCAAATCATCTACAGCCTTAATGTGCGGCGCAGCCTGCAAGACTTTAATCAGTGATCCATTATGCGCAGACATAACAGACAATTGATGGGTAAATAAAAGCTTCTCTACTTCTTTAGGTTTATTTGTAAACTCCGGCTGCTGTAATAAATGCTCACCCCAAAACAATGAAGCATCGTCCCCCTTGAAACTATGCAGCGCCTGCGCAAAAGCTTTTTTTTGTTTTTGATTAAATGGCACATATTTCAGCACAGCACCAAGAGAAGCAGGATTACTCGGGTCGCCATCTGTCACTATTGCATCCACCGCGCCATTACTTACCCCGGCTAAAAAGTCCTTTAATACCTGATTACTAGGTGCATCAATCTGCTTATTCTGTACCGCTGTTTTAATCAGTGTCTGTAATTGATCTGCATGGACAATGAATAAAGCCTGCCAATTGATAGTAACTCCCTGCCGCGCTAGACCATAAAAAAGCGCATGTGAATGCTTTTGATCAATCAGCGCCGCATTAGCCGTCGCAAACTGAGCTGTCTCGACGAATAACTGCATATGTTGCGCATCAATCTCTAATTCACTAGCGGTAAATGCAATCTGCTCAGGTGATTGCGCAATCACAGCTAAGCTTGAGTCACTCTCTTTTAAAAAGCTTTGGACTACCGATAGATAGCGCTTGTACTCACTGACGGTTTCTTGCTTTTGGATAGTGATATCAAGGTCACGTACTACGCTTTTTTCGTAATATTGTGCGCGCACTAATGTTGAACGCCCCACAATTTTATTGCCATCGATGGCATACACCACAATATCCGCTTTATTGCGCTCAGCACGCTGATAAAGCCACGTATAAAACTGTATGCCGTACCGGCCTTTTGTATCGGTTTGCGCTTCCCCTAGAAACTCAAAACCACCATTGGCCACCAGTGCTGTTAACGTGCTCACCGTTTGGTAAATACCAACAGCCGATAAATCTAAATCAAAAGCTAATAGTGATTGCTTTTTAATCGGCATATCTTCACCATCAAGCACTGCACCGCTCACCTCAAAAGTCTTGTCACTAGCTAACATACCGGCCTGCTTTAAACTAATTTCTAAAGCACTGCCCGTGGTAGCGTCAACAAGGAGGCTATTACTTGCAGGTAAAGTAAAACCAAATTGCGCTGCCAAACTTTTTAATTGTGAGCGCGTACTAACGCCTGCCTTTCTGGCCTTTTTCTCCTTTTCCAATACTGGAAAGCCTAAAACAGCAAGTACCTGATGCAGCATTGCGACATGGAAAGAAATATCATTTATCTTAATTTCAGCAATATTCAGCTTCATTTTATTTCCTTATCTTCTGTTTTATTTTATCCGTCGCGATTTAAAAAGCATCAGGTTTTCAGATCATTTTTCTAAGTTGTCTGTTTTTAAATTTAAATTGGGGTTGCCACACTTTTCAAATCATTTATATAAAGTGTTTTGACCTTATATTGCTCTCAACAATTCAATATGGTCCACCAATAAAGTATTTTTCCTTTCCAGTAAATTCACCGTAAAAAAATAACAACCGCCCTCAATTCGATATAACAACTCCTTGTTGTAGGGTGGAAAAGCGAAGCGCATTCCACCGCGTCCGTGTAAATTTTGTTTCACAGATTTTTCGGAAAAATTTATTTTTTATTGTTACAACATTGATAAAAACGTTTATTCGTAAGTATCATCAATGTCGTCAATGTCGGATTGCGCTTCGCTTATCCAACCTACGCTGGTTCCAGCGTACGCGGTATCACTTGTTTCTGTCTGATGACGCTACGCCGCTACGCTTATCCAACATAAATATTCTTATAGACCAGAGTCATATAGTAAGCTCATTAACCCTCTAACTAAGCGTCCAGTAGCATGTTGAAGAACACCTGATCCATGACTCTCACCAGACTCAGCTTGTGCGAAAGGGAAGCCTGCAGCAGCAGTTTCCCCTACTGCTAATACTTCATCTCCTACACCAGCAAAAAGAGTAGATCCGAAGGTAATCGCTCCAACAACAGAGGCATTCAACCTACCTCTTCCTCGTCTGAGGGCAAACCTCTCGCTTTCATTTGCTTCTGCTATTGCACCAGGAATCACCCCAAGTGCCGCAAGCAGAGGGCCTGCTACTCGTAGACCGCGTGAAACAATTGAAGGCCTTTGAGTTGACGGAGGGTCAGCATAACGCGCAGCTCCGCTTTCAACTGCTTCATCCACCTCGGTATCAGTAGCATCAGCTATAGGATTACGTTGTCTTGTCTGAGACCGCCCACGGATATCAGTATGATCATTGGCAACGTGAAGATCATTTATTTGAAGTGCGACTGCGGTCAGAATTCTTTGTTCTGTGATCGCATTTAAACCGTCTAAACTCTGGCCAGCTGCGTTGCGTGCTGCTATTGCTTCATCTCTAGCTTGCAGCATTCTCTGAACGGATGCCTCTACCGATACGTCCCATCTAATTTGAATTAATGCAGCGTCACTGATTTCGTCTCCAGCGGCAATCGCTGCACGCAATCTTCCACGTATCTGCATATCCATTCTTGTCTTAATAACCGCCATGTCTCTTGGTATGGTCAGGGTATGCATTCGCTGATAAACAGCATGGGTAACAGGAGAAACACCATTTACCGGATCTAGAGTGTTTAGATAATCATTAATTCTCGCTCTAATATGCTCATGTTCGCTAAGACGAGTGTCGTTAGCATCACGAATTGCTTTTAGTTGGTCCACATATCGTTCGATATCTCCAAATTGCGCGACAAGAGTTTCGGTGGGTTGAGTCCCGCTAGAATCTATTCTTCCACACGGAGACGAGACACAATATTGGTATACATTCCCCCCCCCCTCAACCCCAATAGGATCCGAACTCCCCCACCTACCCAACCAAGGCAAATAATACCGAGCCGTGTGATAACTCAAGCCCGTCTCTTCATCCCTCTCCATACCCGTATATTTATAGCGTTTCGCCACTGCTTTAATATTCGCATTTTTAGCACTATAGGCAGTCGAGCCATAAGGGTGGTATTCCTCATAGGAAATCACCTCGGCAGCACTGTTTAACTCCAAACCCACGCTGCCCAAATGATTACTGTATTGATAACGAAACAAAACGCCCGCGTCTAAATTTGTATTATTGGTTGTCAGTACATTCTCAACGATTAACACGCGATCGTCGGTGGCAAATAAATGGTAGGTTTCGATCTCTTCTAATATCGTATTGTTTCGATCGGTACGGCGATACAGTTCCATACCGCCTAAATAAAAGCGCTCTTCTATAATATTGCCGTTGTTTTTTTCGATGCGTTTACGGGTGCGCTGTTTTTGTGAATCGTAGTTATAGAAAACATTTCCGCCACCACCGAGATTGACGTGATGAATCATGTCGCGGTAATCCCAGTGCATATCGAAGGTTTTACTGGTGCGCTCTAAGTTGAGCATGCTGCCGTGGGTATCGTAGCGATACGGTACGGATAAACTTGTACTCGCCGTATCTGCATAGTGCGCTAAGTCTGCAATCCTATTGCCAGGTTTGCTGGTGGCTAATAAACGGTTGCTGCTATTGGCATATTGATAAAAGCGATTCCAACCTGGTGCGCTTGCACTGGCGCCTTGGTGTTTAAAATTGAGAATATTACCAACTGCATCGTAGTGATATGTCTCGGTATAGTTTTGCAGGGCATCGTCAGAGGGAATAACAATGCTATTACTATTCGAAATGTTATCACGTTGCGTATTAAATGTTGCGTGCTCGCGGCCCTTTGCTTCGACTAAGCGGTAAAGAGCATCGTAAACATAGTTAAATTCTGGCTTAACAACGCTGTTTCTAAAATAGTTAACTTGCTGGGCATAGTCCCGAATATGGGTGATATTGCCAACGGCATCGTAGGTGTAGTGTAAATCTTGAAATACGTCGACACCTTTTGTGGTGGTTAACTTCGTTAAACGATAGGTCTTATCATCGTATTCATAATCAGTCACTGTGCCATTGCCGAGGACTAATTGTTGGCGCTGGCCTTTTACATCGTAAACAATATTGCGGATGGCTTGTGTGGTAATACTATTATTCGTGAGGCCTTCATTAACGATAAGCGCTTCACTTTTTAAGACGCCACGCTGGTTGTATTCAGGTAGGTAGGTTGGCGGCGTATAGCTTGTGACAGTTGGCCGCTCTAAATGCCAATTTTGTTGCTGCACCATTCTATTCAAGGCATCGTATTGGGTGTTTTGGGTGAAGGTATCTGGCTCAAAAAAGCTATCGTCCGGCGCTGGCGGCCAATCGATTACCTCGGCTTTTATGGCATTGCTGAGCTTGCGTGTCGCCTGTAATAAGTTACCTTTAAAGTCGATATGCTCTGTTGTGACTACGCCAGATTGGTCGTAATGTTGAATCACCTGCCCTCGTAGGTTTCTGGATTGCGCATCGCTAGCATCAGCGACAGATTCGCCATAGACAATACGTTCAACCGCCTGCCAATCACCATTATTAATTTGCCAATCGTTAGTAATTTGTAAGTCGTTTTGTGTAGGGCGACGTAAGGCATCGTATTGTGTGCGATAAATTCTATTTTCAAATGTAGTTATACTAGGCGTTTGATTATCGCTTGCCGATGTGCGTTCGTTAATATCCCAGGCATAAAATGGCTGGCCGCTAGCATCGTTAATCAGCCATCTGTCGCCGGCATCCATACTGTGTTGAAATAATAAATTACCGGCAATGTCGTAAGCAGGTACATAGTCAACGGTAGGATCTGCACCTGCCGATGCGGCTACGGTATAACGCATGACTAAGTTTTGCCGTGCGTCTTCTAACCACAGCGGTTTGCCTTCGGTATCGAGCTTGGTATAGGTGACGTGCTTTTCATCTAACCACGGGCGGTCGAGTAGATCGGGTTGCGGCGCCGAAAGATCAGGTGTGCGGTTATGAGCAACAGCAATGACTTCCCGGCCTAGGGAGTCTAGGTATACACTGGCTGGCGTATCGGCATGTTTGGCAGCTATATCAGCAGCTCTTTGCTCGTCTAAGTTGCCAGCTTTCATGCGCTGATACCATGCATTACCTTCCTCAAGCACGGTATCGTTTTGGTCGTAACTTTTTACATGCCAAGATGAAAACTCTGCTCGGCTATAGGTGTCATCGGGCATATCCGTTCTCACAACTCTGCCTGCTGAGTCGTAGTAAATAATGGGGGTTACGCCGATCTCTTGCGGCTCTTCAAAACGGTGATTGGGTGTGCCGTCTGCATTAATACTAAAATACGGTTCGTATTGTTTTACCGGCTTGCCTTTGTTGTTAAGCACGGTTTTGCCGTTAGCAATCCAACGTAATGCGTCATCACCTTCTGCGGGCTCTGCTTGTGATTTTGTGACTAAGACATTACTGCCGGCATCGGAGTATTGAAAGGCTACTTGAATCGGGCTAATTGCACCCGTGGGTAAACTCGCCACATGTTGCTCGCGCACAATAGTTGCGGCAGCAGCTGGGCGTTGGGCATAGCTAATAACATTGCCTTCACTATCGCGGGTTTCGCCAAAGTCATATACAGTGCGCGTACTGGCATTGGCTAATAATCTTACTGCGGTTTCTGTATTAAAGGTTTCTTCGGTAAAAAATTGAATACCTTGGTTAACATCGATGTCCAATAAAGCGTCGCCGACAGTACCGTTAAAGTCATTGAGATGGTCACCTTCATCACCCTTACCTAACACCGCTGCTGCAACGGGAAAGCCTAAGGTATCAAACACAACCGCTGAGCGGTTGGCATTGATATCTTCAGTAATTTCTGGCGCCAGCATGCGGTAGTTAAAACGGATAACACGGGTGGTATTGATAACGGAGCCATGCACGGTTTCCACCGCAGGGGCGCTACTGGTTTGGATATAAATATCGCGCGGATCATATTGCAGCGTGGTGGTGTGGCCAAAGGCATCGGTATAGGCTTCTGGCAGATAAAAGTGATCGGCTGCATCAGCCGCAAAACCTGCTATGCCTGAGCGTATCCAATATTGATTGGTGCCAGCCAAATCAGGAAAGCTTTTGTAAAGTTCCTCTGTACTTAAGTAGCCACTTTTTTGTTCGTCTCTGAGATCTGTACGAATAGTAGGGGTGATTTTATCGCCGAGTACAGCATCAATGAGTGTATCTGTTAGCGCAAGGGTGTAGGTTTCGTAAGGCAATGCTAATGCATTTAATTCGCCTAGGCCTAAGGGCGTTTGTAAATTTTGATTAAAGTACAACACCCGCGACCACTCTACGATGCGCTTTTGCAGGCTATGGCCATCGGCGATTTGTTCGTAATTCAGTTCTTGAACGACTGTTCCCGCAGCTTGATATTGGGTACTAAGCTGCAATGCCTGTAATTGTTGCAAGGTGAAGTATTGATTACCTAACTGTACGCTTAAGCCCGTAAGCTCATAGCTTTTTACTTCACTAGGTAGTGGTAAGTGGTAGTGATCAAACTCGCCGTTGGTAACGCGATTAGGTGGGGCTAAGGTGTCCGGTGGCAACACGGCATCGGTAAAATGATTTTCTGAGTAGGCTATATGTGGCTGACTTTGGACTTCGTTAATTAACGAAACCGTTCTGCTATCTAATCCACCGTCTTCATAGTTATGTAAACGTGGGTAAACCACCGCTACGGCCTGCAAGACATTGCCGTATTCATCAATATTGGTATTAAAGCTATGAGCAATGCGTGGGTCGGGTGAAACATTACCTTCGGTTAAATCTAACTCATAGTTGTAGGTAATGGCTTCGCTTTCTGTGACAAAAAAAACAGCATGTTTGTGATCGCCCTTTGGCTGCAAGCGTTTAATTTCACAATTGTGATATGCCGCTGTAAAAAGTTTTACTGGCACATGTTGATTGTCTTCTAAGGATGTTACATCTAGCTCGTAGACTTCTTGCCTAAGTGGCATGCCTTTGCATGCACGCATAGCCTCTAGCCACTCATCGCTGTTTAGCATGAGGTGGCTTAGTTTTGGCTCGGGAAAAATATTTTCTTGATAAGCTGAATCGATGACACCTGATGCCACATTATTTGGAAAATACTCTTGCTCAAATTGGCTAAGTATTTTATCTCGATCGATAGCCGCTCCTGTGTGAAACCAGGTAATGGTTTTAACCGGTGGCTGGTAAAGTGTGTCGTCGCTTATATAAGGGCTATTTGTATTTGCGGCTTCAAAGGTGCCATAGGATTCGGTATCGACTTGTTCTACCCTGCCAAATCCGCGGAACTCTCGTTCTATACCATCAAAATAACCATGATGGTAACTATAGCTAGAGGCAAAGCGGGTTTTACGCCATTTGTCGGTGACAATGACTTGCTCAACTACATGTACGGGAAATGGCAAGCGCGTGACCCAAGGTTTGCCTGCTTGCTTATCTTTTAAATAAAAGTAGGTTGAAGGCAGGTACTGAATGTGCGTTTCTGCACCTAGATTATTATTGGTATTAATCAGCAGGTGAGGCTTGCCCTTAGCCATCAGTTCTATATAGCGGATTTGCGTGCCTTGGGCATTGGGTAGTGGGCTAGACCAGACTAAACAGGCGGTGCCATTACCTAATAAATCCACTGCGCTAACGGCGCTGAGGTTATCCACCAGTGGATAACCACTGATAACTTGTGCAGCGCTCCAAGTATTTCCTGACTGATTAAAATAGATGCTAGCTTGCTGGCCACCTAAATAAATAATATCGATGGTGCCGGAGCCATCGACATCTGTTAAGCGAATGCGTTGTGGGGAGAATTGATCATCAGTATCAAACCATGGCGCATTACCCATGGTGATTTTTTTACCGAATTTACCGTAGCCTAAACTTGGCCAATAACAGACTTCGCCATTTCTGATACGCACAATATCGGTTAAGCCATCACCCGAAAAATCTGACTGGAAAATAGTTTCTTTGGCGTCGGCAAATAAAACTCGCGGACCATCATCTTCATGTGTCGCGGTATGATGGCTGCTTGATGCGTCAAAACCTTCTTTAGCTAATGACGGATACCAAGTGATGACGTCAGCCTCAGTAATAACCGCATCAGCATGGCCATCGCCGGTTAAATCAATAAACTTAAGGTTAGCATCTTGCCAATTAATATTAGGGAGCTGTTGGAAAGGTATAAAGTTTTCCCACGTGCTATTAGGGTTTCGCTCAAAAAAACCGCCGGTTGAAGTCGATAACTGTACAAGATCTAACTGGCCATTGCCGTCAATATCCATCAGCTGTTTTGTGCCGCCGCCCAAGCCGCCGGCAGGCATTCTTGCCACGGTTTGTGTTTGGCCTAATTGCGCTGAAAATGTATTTTCTACAGTTCCATTTTCGTTAGTTACTCGTGAACGGGTTACCGTGGATTCATTCGCTTTGTAAAACCATGCACCTGCTTGCTCTGTCAGTACGCCACTTAAGCCTTCCCCATTTAAATCTACCCAGCGATAGATGCCACCATCAACGCCTTGTGGTAAGTTTTCTAAATTGTCTGGTGACAAAGTTTGTACCGTATCACCGACAACTGCCTCACTATAATTAAATGTCACTGGCGGTAAGGACCGCTGCGCATATTCACTGTTGGATTTTTTCCGCCAACGGGTATGAGCAATTGCCGATATTTGTGTGTAGGTCTGATTCGATTCCGTATTTGTTTCATAAATGATGTCTGTAGAGCGAACTAAGTAGTTAGCCCCTGTTCCTTCTTCGGCTTCAATATCAGTGCCGTCAAAGTGATGGAACATGAGGATTCGCTTACATAAACGATAATGTCTTAGCTCAAAACCCGATCGATAATTTGAAAAGGCATCGAATCGAGCAGGCCACGGGTTTATTTCTTCAGGGGTTGGTGTTGCTTCATCATGCTCGCCATAATCAAACACAAGCTCAAAAAACCATTTTTCACTCGGTTGGTTAATGGGTACATCGGGCTCCAATACTGGAAGATAAGGAGTATGATTCCCATATTTAATTCGTTTTATGTATCTGTTGGCTGTTCGACTCTGCTCCGTTCTATGACGCTCATGAGGTAAAAATGCATCTACGCCAATTGAATTTTCTGATTTATATTCATATTCAATGACATTGCCTTTGGCATCATAGCTTTGGCAGATCAACCAACTAAATATTTTGTTTGGGTTAGCCGGGTCTGCAATTCTGCTTTCTTCGGTTTTGCCATACCAAGTGGTGATATTATCTTTGCTGATTGAGCGCCAAAAACAATCTTCTGGAATACCTTGATTTACCCAGAATTCAATTAATGCAAACAAACCTTCTATACGAGGACGGTAACGCGTTATTTTGTATTCTTGATTATTGAGCGTTCTATTTAAAGAAACCTCTACCCAATTGCTACCCTCTTCTTTTAATGCAGGAACAAGGTCTTCGGCGCCAGACAAAATAAATATGTCAGCCTCACTACCCGCAAGATAACGCGGTAAGCCCTTATCGGTTTTCCGGCTGATAGAAGGTAATGATAAGTTCCAGCCTAGACCAAAAGACCCATTGCCCGCACCGGAATCATAGGCGAGGGAAAGTTGTGGACCAAAGCCAGAACGGCCAGGGCTAGCAGCAATAGGAATAGAAAACGAACCTGTACCGGTTACAGGGTTGGATGCAAACTTCTCACCAATACCATTAATAGCCCCACCACCTTTGGGGAGTGCTATTGACGGTATTTCAATTCCTTTCGATACGGCTGATTCAGTGCTGGAGGAAGAGCGCGAATTAATTCCAGCTTGATCTTGAGGTATCGGACTTCCACGAAAAGCATTCTCTTTCATGGCCAGTTCCATCAGGTTTCGCATGGTTATTATTTATGCGAACGCTTACAAGGCGGTACTCCCCCCTAACCTTCAACCCACCTAAGGACAATCACACTAGCATGAGCCTACTTACTATGTAATTAGCTAATACTAGTGATAGTTATTAAAAACAGTAATGACCAAAATCGGTAAAAACCACTAAACCGCCTGCCCTGCCACAAACCCTGAGGCCCATGCCCATTGGAAGTTATGGCCGCCTAAATGCCCAGTGACATCTAAACACTCTCCAATAAAGTACAAGCCTTCGACTGCTTTCGCTTCCATGGTTTTTTGGGAGATTTCATCCGTTGAGATGCCGCCTAGCGTGACCTCTGCGGTTCGATAGCCTTCGGTGCCTGATGGTTTTACTTGCCAGCAGCTAAACGCGTTAGCGATAGTCGCTAGTTGTTCATTACTGTGCTCGGCTAGCGGGCCTGAAAAGTCAAAAAGTTCACAGAGTATTTGTGCCATACGGCGGCTCATGCGTTGTGCAAAAACAGTACTGATATCTGACTTAGGCCGCTCCTCACGTTGAGCTTTTAGCCAAGCGTATAAATCCTCATCAGGAAAAAAATTGATCTCCAGATAGGCGTTTGGAGTCCAGTAAGATGAAATTTGCAAAATTGCGGGGCCGCTTAAACCGCGATGCGTAAACAACATACTTTCACGGAACGTTGTTTCACCGACCGACACTTCAACAGGGTGTGACACACCAGCCAGAGGTTTAAGTACCTCCAACAGTTCCTTCTGCAGAGTCACAGGTACTAACGCAGCGGTGGTTGGCAGTACAGTCAGGCCATATTGCTTAGCTATATCATAAGCAAAACTGGTCGCTCCACCGTTGGGGATAGATAAACCACCCGTTGCAATTACCACAGATTCTGCCTCTATTTTGCCGATAGAGCTCGTTATGAGAAAACGATCACCTTTTTTTTCAATAGTGGCAACCTGCGCTTCTGTTTTGATATCTACACCAGCCCAGTCGCATTCGGTCAATAAAACTTGCAGGATCTCTTTACTGCAGTCATTACAAAATAATTGGCCCAGCGTTTTTTCGTGGTATTCCACGCCATGGCGCTCAACTAACTCAATAAAATCCGAGACTCGATAACGGCTTAAAGCAGATTTACAAAAGTGGGGGTTGTCGGACACAAAGTTAGCATTAGTGTTGTGCAGATTGGTAAAGTTACATCGCCCACCACCCGACATTAAAATCTTACGGCCTATTTTTTTAGTGTGTTCTAGCAAAAGCACCGAGCGGCCGCGGTAACCCGCCGTCGCTGCACACATTAGCCCCGACGCTCCAGCACCGATAACAACCACATCTGTTTTCACGCTATGAGTTAACCTTTTTCGCTATCGCTGTTGTTTTCGGCTTGTTGCTGCTGCGCCATTTTTTTGATTTTTTCGGCTAAACGTCCGCCTTTAGGCTGTTTTTGTTCGTTACTATCTGCTTTAGCCTCTTCCGCTTCTTTTACTTTTTGATACACGGATTTATGTTTTTTCTTTTTCTCGAGTCCGCGTTTACGGCGTGTCTCGTAGCTGTCTTCTTCAGTTAATTTATCGCGCTTATCAGGTGATATACGGATGTCCAAATGCCCTACAGTTGGGCGTTTTTTCTTTGTTCGGCTCATAATCTTTAGCTCTTAAATCTATTAGTAGGGTTTATTACCCGTACGCTCATTCTTGTTTGCTTCAGCTTCAGCTTCAGCTTCCGCCTCGGCCAACGCCTGCGCTTCTAAACGTAAACGCTCCTGCTCTGCCCACTTAATTTCCCACTCTGTTACTGTTTCAAAGCTGATAGCACCCATTTTACCCGAACGCATATCATGCAGTAGCACTTCTGACGCTTTGTGGCGATCGATAACACCACCGGGGCGTAGGCCTCCGCGCTTACGACCTATTTCATCGAGCAACTCATCACTTCCAACGGGAATACTTTTTAACTTATAACGTGTTTCCAAATACTGAGGGTATGTATCTAGCATAAACTTAGCGGCATACAGGGCTACTAATTCGTATTCAATGGCGGTGTCTCTAATTGCACCACTGGCCGCTAAACGGTATCCAGAATCGACATCTTCAATTTTGGGCCATAAAAAACCTGGCGTATCTGAGAGCGCCATGCCGTTTTTTAGGGTATACCGTTTTTGATTTTTTGTGACAGCCGGCTCATTACCTACTTTAGCGATACGACGTCCTAACAACGCATTGATTAACGTAGACTTCCCTACGTTAGGAATCCCCATGATCATCGCTCTAACGGGACGATCATGGTTAGCACGAGTAGGCACCATTAATTTGCACATATCTGGGATCTTTTGAACCAGCTTTTTTTGATCTTGGCTAAGCGCGATCGCCTTAATGCCCTCTTGTGCATTATAAAAGTCTAACCAAGCCTGTGTTTTAACCGGATCAGCTAAATCAGCCTTGTTTAAAATCTTAAGCACAGGTTTACCTTTGCGTAGACTTTCAACTAACGGGTTCTCACTCGACTTAGGTAAGCGGGCATCAAGCACTTCTATTACGGCATCAATTTCATCGATCACTTGAGCGATTTCTTTGCGCGCCTTGTGCATGTGTCCGGGAAACCAGTTAATTGCCATCGTATTCTCCTGCTGTAGATGCGCACATTATACCAGTCTCTAAAGGAAGACGCTGATTTACACTCAATTTTTCGCATTAACAGCCGTTAGCTTCTATATTGATATTCTAAGAAACGCGAACAGGAACCTGCCAAATGTCCGACGCTAATTTGCAACCGCAAATTCTCATGGCTAGACAACCCATATTTGATGTAAAGCAACGTGTTGTTGCTTATGAGCTTTTATACCGCAGTGAGGCAGATTCTGAACAAGCAACTTTTTTAGGTGGAAGCGCGGCTACTACTGAAGTGCTACTTAATGCATATACCTCAATTTCGGATGCCGGTGCGTTAAAGCGTGTTCCCGCTTTCATCAACCTTACCTATGATATTGTTGTAGAAGGAAAAATACCGGATCTTCCTCGCAAACAAGTTGTACTTGAAATGCTAGAGGACGCCGAAGTTGATGAGGCATTTATTGCTGGCGTCAAAGCCCTAGTAGATGACGGGTACCGTATCGCACTGGACGATTTTATTTATAGCCCTAAATACGATCCCCTTTTGAAACTAGCCCACATAGTTAAAGTTGATGTTATGTATCATAGCTACGATGAAGTTGTGGTCTTACTAAAACAAATTAAACCTTTTAAAGTCACGTTGCTGGCCGAAAAAATAGAAACACACGAGAAACTAGAAGAGTGTATTTCTCTGGGGTTCAAGTTATTCCAAGGGCACTTTTTGAGTAAGCCCAAGTTAATTACTGGGCGTAAAATTAACACCGGTCAAGTCGCACTTCTGCAGCTAATTCAAGAGCTGCAAAAGCCCGACGCCAAACCTGAAGCACTCCAAGCTCTAATTATCAAAGACCCGGTATTGACTTATAAACTACTCAGGATTGTTAATTCGGCGGCTAATTCATTGGTACGTAATGTAGAGTCGATTAGTGATGCCATCGTTTTGTTGGGAATACCACAAGTCAAAAAATGGGCGACGCTCATCGCAATGACAGCCAACCCAGACAAACCAGAAGAGCTATCCAGAGCATTATTAATCCGCGGTCGAATGGCTGAACTGATTGCTGAAGCGCAAAAAAGCAATCATGCATCCAGTTACTTTATGGCTGGCATGATGTCTGGACTCGATGCCTTGCTCGACCTACAACAGGATCAACTGTTGGAACAAGTGCCTCTTGGGGATGAAATTAAGAAGGCCATTACCACAGGCGAAGGCCAAATAGGTCAAGTACTGACCGGCGTTATTGATTTTATTGCGGGGAACTGGGATACCCTACCAATAGACTTTGATGCCGACTTATACGATCAAGCCTACCGAGAATCACTGGATTGGACACGTGAAGCCATGCAAGCGATGGCCGAAACAGACTAACGCCCACCTCACTTCATTCAGACCAAGACCAGTTCAAGCTTATTGCTGCTGGCCTCTCTACTCACGTTACAGGCTACGCTACACTCTACCTATTGTTGAATGTATTCAAGTAGCGCCAAGGTAGAACATGATACACATTGCCATCATAGGTAGCGGCCCCAGTGGTTGCTACATCGCTGATTACTTAGCTAAAAAGCTCGATAACGCTCAAATTGACGTATTTGATCAGCAACCAACGCCATTTGGCTTGGTTAGAAATGGGGTCGCTCCCGACCATCTCATTACCAAAAACATTACTCGCCAATTAGAAAAAGCATTTGCTCGACCCAATGTGCGTTTTATTGGAGGTGTGCGTATAGAATCTACCCCTCAAGCTCACTCTTACTGCGCATCATTAACGCCTTTAGAGCTTGAAAAGCACTACAACATTATCGTGTTGGCAACAGGAACCACACACGATAGGCAGCTAGATTTACCAAACCAAGAAATAAATGGGGTCTACCCTTCCGGGACATTGGCAGCATGGTATAACGGGGATCTAACTCAGAACCAGCATCCCTATATTGGTACAAAAATTGGCATTATTGGGCATGGAAACGTTGCTTTAGATGCCGCTCGGCTATTACTCAAAACTCGCGAACAACTCTTAAAGAGTGACATGCCCGATCATGTAATCAATGCCCTAACCGAATCCCAACCTAACCGCGATATTTATTTAATTGGCCGAGGCAGCGCTGCGAACGCTCACTTTTCCTCAGGAATGATCGCCGAAATTTTAGAACTTCCCAATGTCGCCTGCTATCGCACTGACACAAACATACCCGAGGAATTGCCACCCGATGTTCTCAAGCTGATACCTAAAGAGCACCACAGAGATCGACTAAAAAACCTAGCGTTATTCAGGAAAATATCTGTTCTCAACGGTGGCCTTGTAAAGATAAGACCAGCTCACTCGCCACGATTAACCTTTATATTTGACACTACACCAGTCAAATTAAATGGCGAAGAACGAGTAGAAGCTATCGACTTACGTACTTCTGATGACACCAAGACCCGACTACCGATCGATACGTTAATATCTGCGATTGGCTTTGAGCAATCGCCGACTTCGCTTAATTTCACCGAACCCACTTATTCAGTAGGCTGGTGTAAAAATGGAGCAAAGGGTGTCATTCAAAGCAATCGGGTTGATGCGGTAAATACAGCAAGAGACATTATTAATGCAGTGCAACAAAGCGTTCCCTGCGACAAAATTGGTTATCATGGTATAAAAGCAATATTAGATACTCAACCTGCGCTCATTACGTCTTTTAGTGACTGGAAACGTATCGATGAACATGAACGAAATGCAGCAACAGAAGATAGACCACGTAAAAAAATAACTGACTATGCAACGCTGACAGCACTCATTAATGCAGGCAAATAGCTAGCTTTGCCGACCTTGATACAACTTAACAGAAGCTTTTAACTATGCCTTTATCGACACCTTCAAATCGATCATTATTTCATACCCGCTCCGTCAAATGCCAAGGCTATAAACGTGAAGACGGGTTATGGGACATTGAAGGTCATATGACTGATGTAAAAGCCTATGATATGCCACACCCTGATACCTCAGATAAAACGCTAAAAGCTAATCAGGCACTCCACGATATGTGGTTACGTATTACCGTAGATATGGACTTGGTAATACATGATGCCGAAGCGGCAATGGATAGTACGCCGTTTGAGTATTGCCCCCAGATAACACCAGCTTACAAACAGTTGATTGGATTACAAATCAAAGGGGGTTTTACAAAACAAGTTAAAGCCTTGCTTGGGGGCATTAATGGCTGTACCCATTTAATCGAATTGCTTGGCCCGATGGCAACAACCGCATTCCAAACAACCCATCAAATACGTCGCCAAACGCAAGATTGGACAGAGACAGGTCCTGTACCCAAAATTATGGATACCTGCCACTCGTGGAGTCGAAGCGGCCCAGTTGTAAAAAGGAAGTGGCCACACTTTGCATCAGACGCTGAAAACGATTCGTGAAACCACTATAGAAAAACAACGTAACAAACTGATTTATAAGCCATAGATAAACAATTATCATCTATGACTTAACTCTCATATAGGTAGCCTTGCTTAGCTCTCAGCTGATAAAGTGAGTGGCTCTGCAGACACCAGCACACCGTTATTATCAGCATACACATATTGTCCTGGCACAAAAGTTACCCCACCAAACGTGACAGGGACATTCAAATCTCCTAAACCACGCTTATCCGTTTTCATTGGGTGTGTACCTAACGCTTGGACACCCACATCGAGCTGCCCTATGGCATTCACATCACGCAAACAGCCATTAATGATAATGCCTTCCCATTCATTTTTTTCAGCTTTTTCAGCTAACATATCTCCTAACATGGCACGGCGCATAGAAGCCCCGCCATCAATAACTAAAACTTTGCCTTTGCCAGGCAAAGCTACTTGTTCACGCACGAGAGAGTTATCTTCGAAAGCTTTGATGGTCACAATCTGCCCCCCAAAGGTTTCTCGCCCACCAAAATTACCAAACATTGGCTCAACAACTTGTACTAAATCAGGAAACTGATCACATAGTTCCGGCAATAAATCTTCCATGGGTTTCTCCTTAAGGCAATAAAAGACATGACATTACTATTGTAAATTTCGCACCTGCAAAATGCACTACAACCATTGACCTACTCACCGGGGCATTAAGAGTTCGACATTAGCTGATTACTGAGCCTTACCCTTATGAGGCACGCATGAAGATGAAAGTTTTTCAATCAGGCGTTTGATTCACTACAGATAGTCTAGGCTTAGTCGATATATATGATAAGTAAATCAAGTTTGGGGCGGGAGCATGTCCATTACATTGTATTCACAATTCACATCCGGTTTTCAGAACTCTATGGTTAGTTACCAAGATTCTTTAAATGCCCGGACGCCACAAGCCGCCTCTGAAGATACGGTACTCAACCGATTAGCCGAAAATATTCCAGGCATGAGCGCTGGGGATCTTAAATCATTGGACAGTGATGATTTCTCGCCTGAGAAGGTAGCTAACCGGATCGGAGATTTTGTTGCTCAAGGGCTAGAAGCCGCTCGTCGTAGTGGACGTTCAGAAGAAGACATCCAGAATATGTATAACGCTGCCGTTTCTGGCGTAGAAAAAGGCTTTGCTGAAGCAAGAGATATTCTCGACAACTTAGGTGCTCTTAAGGGCTCCATAGCAGAAAATATTGATGAAACAGAAAAGCAAACGTTTGCTGCTTTGGATGCTATCAACCCATCAGCTCAAGATGCGGCCAATAGCGCTACCATCAGCCGACTAACAGCCGCCGAACGCTATGAGCAGTCAGAATCGCTGTCTTTAAAAGTAACAACCCAAGATGGCGACGAAGTAACGATCAACTTTTCCAATAAAAGCCGCTATGAGCAGTCGTTTGGCGTTGAGTCTGATGGTTCAAACACATCTGCCCTATTCAACATAAGCCGAAGCGAAGCAAGCAACTACCAATTTTCGGTCAATGGCGACTTAGATAATGATGAGATTGACGCACTTCAAAATCTAATTAAAGACGTGAATGAAATCGCTGGCGAATTTTTCGATGGTGATATCCAAAAAGCCTTTGATATTGCGAGTGAGTACCAGATGGATAAATCCGAATTATCCTCTATGAACTTACAGCTCACACAAACTGAGCAATACAGCTCTGTGGCTAAATATAGCCAAGTAGAAAACCAAAACACGGTGACACAAGATGCCGCTAAGCGCCTAGGTAACTACGCACAAAGCTTTGAAAATGCCAGCGCAGCCCCAACGCTAGACTTCGTGAAGGAGATCCGCGAATTTAGCCAAACACTATTAGAGTCACTGGTAACGCAGGATGCAAGATATCGAGAGGCCGATAGTGAACAGCAAAACCGTTATAACAGCCAGCTAGATGCCATAGCTGAACTGACTAACCGAATGCAACCGTCGTTTGTACACAATCAGGAGTAGCATAACTCCTAAACCTTTCGGGGCCCTATGGGCCCCTTTTTAATGCCTATAAAAGTGATTAGCCTTCTATCTGGCAGCCCTTAGCAAATCTAACAATACTTGTGCAGGATGCGGTATTACCTGCTTGTCCATCCGCTTAACCTGGCTTCGGCAAGAGTAACCAGTAGCCACTAACTTCCCTTTATTGTCCGGGTCGTTAACCACATCGCTCCAACTTAAGTTATAGATAGTCTGAGAGGTCGCTAAGTTATCGGCTTCATGACCATAAGTACCGGACATACCGCAACACCCCACAGGCTGCACAGACAATGTTTGGCCTAAGTCGGTGAAAATTGATTGCCATTGACGTAAAGACGGTGCTGCCGATGTCTTTTCTGTGCAGTGGGATAACAGTTTATATTCACCGCTTCGTACATTCACAGCACGCTCTTTAATGCGCTCAGACTGAGTGGCTAACCACTCTTGAATGAGATTAACTTGCGGGGTCACCTCAACGACTTGAACATACTCTTGACGGTAAGTTAATGTCATAGAAGGATCCACTCCCACTAATGGGATACCATGCGATTCTAGCGCTTTAAGCATGTCTGCATTTTTTATAGCCGCCTGTTCAAAAGCTTTCATAAAACCATGCACATGTAATGGCTTCCCATTTGGCATGAAAGGGGCGACCAATACAAAAAAGCCTAATTCACGCAACAAATCGACTATATCAAGCACCAATGATGCTTCGAAATAACTCGTAAATGCATCTTGAACGATGATCACAGCTTTATCTCGCTGAGCAGGAGACAAGGTAGCGATCACTTGTGGTGTTGCTAATTCCACCGCCCTCTCTTGTAGCCCTTTAACCAAAGAACGTGCACTAATACTTGGGCTATCAACCATACCCACTGTTTGGCGCAGAACTCGTTTAACGACTTTATTTTCCATCGCCCAGTTATACGGCGCGGGGAATTTAGCGATAGTCGGGATCATCATTTCTAGCCCGCCTACCATATAGTCCTTCACTGGGCGCAGGTAGCGGCTGTAATACACTTCAAGGAAACGAGCTTTAAAGTCAGGCACATTGACTTTAATCGGACACTGACCCACACATGATTTACATGACAAGCAGCCTTTCATGGCCTCATGTACCTCATGCGAGTAATCGTACTCACCCTTCTTCTTATTCAGGGAGTTTTTAATACGCACCGGAAGTGACTTGATGAACGATGATTGTTTCACCTGTTCACTGGCATCCACCAGACTAACGCCTTGATTAGACATTAAGCGTAGCCATTCTCGCGTTAAAGATGCACGGCCTTTAGGTGAGTGTATACGCTGACGCGTACCTTTCCACGAAGGGCACATGGCATCTTTTGGATCATAGTTATAACAAGCACCGTTCCCGTTACAATACACAGCGGATCCATAAGCCGCTCGTGTGTCATCTGGAATCTGACGGTCCAATTGCCCGCGTGTTTGCACTTCATCTATTTTTAGCAGTTCTACACCGGCCAACAGAGGCGTCGCTATTTTACCCGGATTAAGCTGGTTATTTGGGTCAAACCAACCCTTTATGCGCTGCAATTCAGGATATAGCTCACCAAAAAATGCAGGGGCATATTCAGAACGAACGCCCTTACCATGCTCGCCCCATAGCAAGCCATTATATTTTTGAGTCAGCGCGGCCACTTGATCTGTAATTTCTCGAATTAAGTGCTCTTGCGCCTCATCTTTCATATCAATAGCCGGACGCACGTGTAAAACGCCCGCATCAACATGCCCAAACATCCCGTAAGCTAATCCGTGATTATCGAGCACAGCTCTAAATTCCATGATGTAATCAGCGAGGTTCTCTGGAGGAACTGCCGTATCCTCAACAAACGGTATAGGTCGGCGCTCACCTTTAGCGTTACCCAGTAAACCCACAGACTTTTTACGCATGCCCCAGATTTTGTTGATTTCGCCCGCGCCTAAGGCAACCGTATAACCAAAGCTCTTACCAGGCTGGCCCGAAACATCATCCAAGTGTGCCGTTAGGCGGTCAACTTTAGCACGCAGCTCCTCTTCATCATCAGACGTATACTCAACTAAATTAATCCCCTGTATTTCAGGGTCTCCTTCGTTGACAGGGAAATAGCTACGTACCGTATCCCACACAATATCGCCCATAGCCAAGTTAAGTACTTTGGAATCTACCGTTTCAATTGACGTTGGTCCCCAATCCATCAGCGCTTTAGCATCACGCATGCTGGTCTCAAAGCTGTCATATTGAATGTTGATCAAAGCCGAGTATTTTGGAATAGTCAGAACATTTAGTTTGGCTTCTGCAATAAAGCCTAATGAACCTTCACCCCCACACAGAATAGAATTTAAATTGAAGCGGCCTGATTCATCTCGAATATGCGCCAAGTCATATCCGGTCAAACAACGGTTCAGAGGTGGGAATTTGGCATCAATCACCGATTTTTTTTCAGTGTATAGCTGATCAAGATCGCGATGTACTTGGCCGATGAGCCCAGCTTGCTGCTTGATTTCTTCCAGCTCATCTTCCTCTAAAGCAAACGAATCCCACACCGTGCCATCGAGGAAAACACTGGTCAGTGATAAAACGTGATCGCGCGTTTTACCATACATGCAACTGCCTTGCCCGCTAGCGTCGGTATTAATCATTCCACCGACAGTCGCTCGGTTACTCGTGGACAATTCCGGTGCAAAAAATAACCCATAAGGTTTTAGAGCTGCATTTAATTGATCTTTAACAACGCCAGACTGCACCCTAACCCAGCGCTCTTGCACATTAATTTCTAGAATTTTGTTCATGTGCTTGGATACATCAACAACCAAACCATCGGTTAACGATTGTCCGTTCGTCCCTGTACCACCGCCTCTAGGTGTTAATACCACACTTTTAAAAGAAGGCTGCGCAGCAAGCTGTGCAATCAGCACCAAATCATCAGTTGATCTAGGATAAATAACACCTTGCGGCAATACTTGATAAATACTGTTATCCGTTGATAGCGCTATGCGGTTTGCATAATCATTATTCAACTCGCCTTTAAAGCCTTTAGCTTTTAGGGTGTTAATAAAATCCAGATAGCGTTGAGCCGTGGTTTCAACAACAGAAATACGTGGGATCATGGGTTCTTGTCATCAATATAATTAGAATGCACACATAATGCAGAAGTCTTATTAATCATTCAAACGATAAAATTTAATGAATTAATCGCTAAAAATGATAAATTAAATACCTTTATAAACCTGAGTATCAACTCATGCTCCCCATCAACTATCGTCACCTTATTGCCTTTATCGCTGTTTCGCGCCAAGGAAGCTTTACGCAAGCAGCTGCGCATTTACATGTCACTCAATCCACTCTAACGGCCACCATCAAACAATTAGAGTCACAGACCGGCATACAATTACTGGACAGGACCACACGAAGTGTCCACCTGACACAAGCCGGTGAACGCTTTTTTCCTGTCGCCGAACGTCTAGTATCCGACTTCGATGCCGCTTTGTCGGATTTAAAAGCAAGCGCCTTACAACAACAAGGCAGTGTATCGTTAGCGGCTTCAGCTTCGGTGGTAAGCACTCTACTACCCCATGTTATTGCGCAATATCGACAGGATTTTCCGAACGTAGCGATGACAATAATCGAGGAAGGTGCTAGTGGCATAGAGTCCGGTGTAGATGACAACCGTGCCGATTTTGGAATTGGGAGCAACCACAGCAACCAACCCACCCTTCACTACACTCCCCTAATTAAAGACCAGTACGGGGTAGTGCTCCCTCAAGATCACCCTATTCTTGACCAAAACCCAACGCTGATTAACCCTTCAGATATCACAAACTTTCCACACATATTTTTGACTAAAGATAACGGTATAAGATTACAACTAGACGAGTATTTGCAACAGTGGCCCACAATAAGTAAACGTGCAGCCGTCGAGGCCACAACACCTGCGACCTTAGCTTCATTGATTAAGTCGGGAATGGGAGTGAGCATTTTGCCGGCACTAGCCGCCTCTACCTCGGCGTTTACCGAACTGACATTTGTGCCGTTGGATCAACCCGATATGTATAGAGAACTCTGCTTGATAACTCGCAGGGGCCGCTCGTTAAGCCCAGCAGGCGAAGAGTTGATGCGTAGGGTTATAGAATTATTAAAAGATATAAAGCTGCCTCCGGGTGTCGAGAAGGCAGCACACCTATTGATATGAATTACTTTAAATCAATGCCATTGGGGCTAATAGTAATGAGCCCCTGTTTCATTAAAGCACCGATAGACATCTTATAGGCTTTTTTGCTGACCCCAAATGTTTGATAAATATCTTCTGGCGCGGATTTATCACCCAACGGGCTATGGCCACCACGATCTTCTAAATCTTCTAGTATACGACGCGACAATTCATCTACTTTGCCATATCCGGGTTTATCTAACATCACATCGACTTTGCCATCTTCGAGTACCCGTTTGATATAGCCATCGAGAGTTTGGCCAACACGGACTGTTCTAAACAGGTCTTGATTGTGCAGCAAAGCCTGATACTGACCATCGACAAGAACCAAAAAGCCAAGATCACTTCGGCGCCAAACAGATAAACTCACTTGTTGGCCCATTTTTAGATGCTCAGGCGCAGGCTCTAAAAACTTCTCAATTTTAGCCGACGCAGCCAGTCGGTCACTGTTGTCAATGTAAACACGTACGAACACCTTTTGACCAACTTCTAAGGGCTTGCGTTGTTCACCGTATGGCAACAGCAACTGCTTAGGAAGCCCCCAATCCAAAAAGGCACCTATGTTATTAACCTCAGCAACCTTTAAGTAACCGAATTCGCCTACTTTAGCTAAAGGGACACGTGTTGTAGCGACAATAAAATCATCTGTATCAAGGTACAAAAATACATCAACTTTATCGCCGACAGTCACTCCCGCGGGCACATCTGCCTTGGGCAGCAACACTCCACCAAATTCACCGCCATCCAGATAAACACCAAATTCAGCTTCACGTATTATGCTTAGGGTGTTGTTTTTGCCTATTTCAATCACTGTGTTTACCTGTCTTATTACTGTGCTAATACAAAGCGCAACCTTACCAGATGTCACGCCTGCGCCCAATCTAAACAATAAAAAAAGGAGCCTATGGCTCCTTTTATCTATATTTAAAAATCATCGGCTTTGATCGAGACTTTTAAGGCGCTCGATAGCTTCGACTTCTTTATCAATTTGATCCATTTCTTGAGTGATGTGGCTGATGTAATCCACGCTTTCACGCATTTGCTCGCCCGCTTTTTGAGAGGAACCCACCAAATTTTGCATCTCACCACCCAAGGCCAGAGCCCCTTCAGCAATACGAGCCATGGACTCTTCGGTATTGGAAATGGTTTTACGTATCTCATCAATCGAGCCAGTAACTGCGTTAATGGTGTCACCCGTTTGATTCAAACTTTTTTGCGTATTGTGAGACAACTGACGTACTTCATCCGCTACAACAGCAAACCCTCGCCCCGCATCGCCAGCCCTTGCCGCCTCAATAGCAGCATTAAGAGCTAAAAGGTTGGTTTGGTCCGCAATGCCGGATATCACACTCAAAATCGATAACACTTCTTCTGAGTTATGCTTTAGGTGCTCTACTTTGTCGTGCAGTGCTTTTCGATCTTCATTTTGGCTTTCTATACTGGTAGAAAACTCCGTAAAACGTCCCTGTATATCTTCAACGACTTTACCAGTTGTTACCGCATAGTCAGAGACATCATTAAAGCTATCTACCATTTTTCGCAACAGTGGGCGATATTCGCCCATATACTCAACAAGCTTCGATTGTACCGTGTTTATATGTTTTAAGCTGTTAGTGCGTGATTCTAAAAAGAACTGCCTAAAGTCGCTGTAATGCTGCGGAAAACGATCAGCATATTCATCTTTAAACCGTTGCCCTTCTTCCACTTTAAAAAATAACAATGCGGTTAATGTTTGGTTCATATGAACCCCCAACAACTCACCAAAAGTCGAGAAACCCGCCACAGGAATATCCGAGAAGTTAACAACCTGGCTTAAGTTATTCGCATTATTTAACCGGCGTAAGATACAGTCATTAGCAAGCATTGCGATTGGTTTAACTGACTTGGTGGCCATAAACGCATCAAAATCTGAGCGAGTTGTGCTTGCAAAATCTTTGGCTTTCACTAAGAAGAGTTGATCACCAAACTCCATGTCGCAAAAAAATGAAATACTACCATTGTCAGTATCAATGCCAGCGGTGGATCGTATAAATAATTCTGAGCCGATTTTTACAGCAAAAGAATAACCAACCAATGCATCATTTAACTGAGCGGGTTGGCATCGGAAATGATCACACAAGGCGTTAACAAATGTTTTTAACTCAGATGAGCCTTGAGAGACAACCGAGCTTACTTGCCGAGTGTATATATCAGATTCAATAACCGTAAAGGCCGTTGTTGTTTCTTCAAAATTATGAGATTTAAAAATGCCGTAGCGTATTTGAGGCGCTAATTTAGCAAAGGCAATAACAGCCGAATTCCTAGCAACCCTATCGCCATCAAAGACTAGCGCTTGCTTAAAATCTAGTTTCCCGCCAGCTGAGCCACCAATAAAGTAGCATGGGAACAAACCACTCTCATACAAACCTTGCATGAAAAAGTTTTCACTGGCGGTTAACCCATCGAAAAAAGTAATGGCAAGCGTATCTTGATAATTCACATCAAAGGGTAAAGTAACCTTTGAAATTTCCGCAGATAGTTTATCAACACGCTCCTTGCGGGGTATGGTCACCTGGCCGCTCTGGATATCCTCACAGAGTAGGGGCACTGATCTGACTTCTACGTGAGTCAATATCTCACTACTAAAGCTTTGCAGAACAATATTATCCCAATGCCCTTCGGCCGAATGATAAAGTGAAGATTGACATGTGCTTAGCTCACCGGCTGTCATAACACCCATCACTTTCTTCGCAAAGGGCATAGCCGATATTAATCGGCGCATTGTCGTTTCAAAGTCTAAATGCGGAGAGACATAAGCAATGACAAGAGAACATTCACCCTGATCAAACGCTAACGACTCAAGCGACTCAGGTACTATTTTTTGGCTTGTAATCGAGACTATGTTAATAGGAGCTATTGAGCTACGTTTATTGTTATTTTTTGAGCTGCGTCCGAACCATCCCATCTTCCATCACCTTACATCTGATGTTTCATTATTCATTCTGTTGAAAGCACTAAAGCGCAGCCAACAATGGCTAACACTATAAATATAGAAGCAAAAATTATATTTGCTGATATTTATCGGCTAAACACTTACAAAACTTAAGGATAAATCTTCACATAAGGAAACAGCGATTGATGTAGGCAGACTATGAGTTTGGTATAAAAAAGCCATGATATGTAATCATGGCTTATCTAGGATATTCACCAGATTAGTGAAGGTTGTCATACTTCTTTTTTATCTCGATCAGCTGAGGCTGAATATCAAGGGGGGCATAATTCATGGCTTGTTCAAAAAGCTCCTTGTTATCATCTGACAGGCGATCCTCTTCTGACATTGCTGTAAGTTTACGCATAGCCTCGACAAATTTAGGATGTAATGATTCATCTTGATGCATGGTGTAGCCCTCCAAAAGTGTCGCGTTAGAAACGCGTTAAATACCAAAAGTGGTGTTTAAAGATGTCCGGAAATCCGGCAAAAGTACTTCCTCCATCTTGCAGTTAACATTAATAATGACCGTATAGAGTCTATTTCTCATATTCGGTTCGATATAAAACTAATCAGTTGTTTGCCGACGAGCGCGATAATCATTAAGGATTTTTTTGTACTCAGCATTAATTTTAGACTTTCTTTCACTTAACTTAGATGCTGGCTCATGAGTATCTTCAATAATTTGCTGCTTTCGCTCACTCAACGTTTGTTTATCAGCATCATTATACTTCACTGCATCCGTCAAATCGGCAGTGCCACGACTTCGCTTACTTTTTGGGTCCTTCTCAACTTCGCCTGAGTCTTGCTCTTCGTCTGTTTTCTCAGGATTGACTGTAGGCACTGGTTGACTAACCGGTTCCTTAGGAAAAGCGGACGGAGAAACGTTACGAAAAGGAGTAGCTACATTATTATATGCTTTTTTTTGAGCATCCACGCCGGCGGGCGCTTGGTCGCTATAATGAACCACACCCTGTTCATCTACCCAGCGGTATATATCGGCTTGAACGATTCCTGCCATGGCACAACTAGCAAAGACCAAAGCTACACTCTTAACATTGATGTATGTTTTAACAGGCATGCGATTCCTTGCTTTTCTACCGGTCGTCGTTAAAAAACCACGTTTGTAGCAACAAAGTGGTTAAAAGCAGTATAAAAGTACTTCAGTCAGCCCACCAGCTTTTTCATCCCGCTAAATAGCATCCCCTATACAGTTTTATAGTCAATTCAGGCATAATGCGCGCACATTTTATAAGGTTAATAGATATGTCATTAGAACAACGCCTGGCTGATAGAAGCCAATCAACATGCGAATTATGCGGCTCAATAAACGACCTCACTAGCTTCGCCGTAGAGCCTTCCGATGGCAGTTTGGACCAATCGGCTTTCCTCTGCCAAACATGTACAGCACAGATTAAAAATGCTGATGAAACGAACATCAATCGCTGGCGTTGCTTAACAGACAGCATGTGGAGCCAAGAGCCAGCCATTCAAGTATTGGCTTGGCGTCAGCTAACTCGATTAGCGGGAATGGGAGAAATTTGGGCTCAGGATGCATTAGAGCTGATGTACTTGGATGACGATACGACTAAGTGGGCGCACCAAGGCGTCGAGGCTGATGATGTAGAGCCAACGCTAGACTCTAACGGCTCTCCATTACAAGCAGGCGACAATGTGACTTTAATTAAAGATCTGGACGTTAAAGGTGCAGGTTTTACCGCTAAACGAGGCACTGTCGTCAGAGGCATTTCATTGACATCCAACCCAGAACACATCGAAGGACGGGTAAATGGAACGCGCATAGTACTCGTTAGCAAATTCCTTAAGAAATCATCATAAGAAATTGATTTTAAATCATATGCGCATAAAAAAAGGTGCGCATATGGCCTGTTGAGGTATTCAAAAAGTGAGGTCTGTTAACTGTACATTGGCTTATTATCGTTAAGGGCCAACCACCCTTTCACAATGCGGTATATGCCCCAAACCCAATTGGCCAACAAGATAAAATATCCCACAATAAAAATAGCGGTCAGCAGCCCAACAACAAACCATAAAATTGAGAACCAAAAGGTTTTAATCTGCCAATTAAAATGGCTTTCTAGCCACGTCCCTTCAACATCGGATTTTTTAACATAATTCATAATCACAGCGACCACCGCCGTGATACCGATAAAATAACCAATCGCCTGTAGGGCATAGATGAGCGTAGTTAAATCTTTATCTTTAGGCAGGTTTTTCGATTGCGGATCAATGTGTGATTCTGGGTACTCCATCACAACCTCATATTTAACCAACGAAACTATATGATGAAAAGTGCGTATCACTAGAAGCCATATTTACTTATCGGCATAAGCTCAAGACAAGCATCATCAGCCTCTAGTGACCACGAGTAATTCAGACTACGCATTCAACGCAGAAGTTTCATTTAATGGTGATGCCCGCCTTCACCATGCGCATGCCCGTGCTGTATTTCTTCTGCAGTTGCTTCTCTCACATCTTCTATACCTATCTCAAACGTTACCGTTTTACCAGAGAGGGGGTGGTTAACATCTACTGTCACCATAAATTTACCCACCTTAACAACAGTGACCTGACGCTTACCTTCTTCCGTTTCTAATAGCGCTACCATTCCCGGTTTCCATTGCTTTTGACCAGGCTCTGCTCCTTGCAAGTGTTTTGCCGGTACGCGGTGTACTGCACTATCATCACGCTCTCCAAATGCATCGGCTGGCGCTAACGTTGCGGAGAAAGAGTCTCCCGCCGCTTTGCCTTCAAACTCGGCCTCTAACGCTGGCATCAACCCAGTATGGCCATGCAGATAGGCCACCGGTTTACCTTCATCTGTAGCTTCAAGCAATTCCCCCGCCTGATCCTTTAATTGGTAACTAAAACGAACCACTGTATTTTTTGCAACAAGCATCTTTTTTCTTCTCTATAACTGTTATTACATGGCTGAGTGATGTGACTTTGACAAAGACAATAAAGCCTCATCAACAGTGTCTTCTAATGAAACTAATCCTCGGCTATACGCAGAAACAAAGCCTTCTTGTTCCGTATGCGCTAAAAAGCCAAAAAGTTGCTCATAATAACCCAATGCGTTTAAAAAAATGGCAGGCTTTTTATGATAATCGAGATATGACCACGTCCAAACTTCAAATATTTCTTCAAGCGTCCCTATTCCGCCTGGCAAAGCTACAAAACCTTCCGCCAACTCGGCCATTTTAGCCTTGCGTTGATGCATATCCTTAACCACAAATAACTGGGTTAACCCTGGATGCGCTACTTCTTTTTTTACCAGCGCATCCGGTATTACACCATAGACCTGACCACCGGCCTTTAATGCACTGTCAGCTATCACCCCCATCAACCCAGTGTGCCCACCACCGTATACTAACGTATGTCCTTGTGTGGCTAACTTAGTGCCCAACTCTTTAGCTAAATTGGCATAACCGGAGTTATTACCTAGGGAAGCACCGCAAAAGACGGCAATATTCATTTCAGATTCTCTCTTTGTAGACTTTAGCGCCAATGCGCTTACACTAATCACAATTTAGATATTAGCCATAAGGATCTTGACCATGAAAAAGGCCGTTTTATGTCTTTCTAGCCTGTTATTACTCACAGGCTGCTCCGACAACGAAGTCGGTGACGTTAGCCTGGGATTATTTACTTTAAAAGATATTAAGCTTGATCAGATGGTTGATCCTATCGTGACAGGGGTTACGTGTCATATTGCATCAGTGGAGGCTAATTTAAGCCTATCAGACCCAAGCGACAGCTCAATTGCCTGCCGCCAAACCGGTGAAATAACCCCAGAGATGATTGCACAAATCGATAAAAGCAAATCAGGTGAAGTTATTTTAAAGAAATCTAAAAGCATCTTCTTTAAAAATATGAAGGTACGTCGTATTCTGGATCCAGAAAATCAAACGCTGATGTACTTGTCATACTCTACTAAAGAAACAACAGGTAGCTTTAAGCACAGCTTGTCTACAGTGCCTTTATGGGGCACAAAAGCTTATGTTACTCCGCCACCGACTCCATCGAACTAGCACTGCAACACATCTAATTTCAGCCCTTGAAGGTTAATAATCATCTCACGCGCGGCGGTCGACAATGGATATCGCCGACGCGTAATAATTCCCACATCATGACTAATAACAGGGCTACTTAACGGTTTGCACACAGCACCCAACTCTAGCATTTGTGCCTCACATAACGAAGGCATAATACTGATACCCAACCCCTTAGATACCATTTGCCCAATGGTCGTTAATTGATGGGTTTCTAGCTGCGGTGATATGTGCAACCCTTCTTGCTCTAAGCGTGCATCAACTAAAAGGCGAACACTAGACGGACGCTGAAGCACAATAAAATCATTCGGTAAAATATCAGCACCGGTTATCTCTGCCTTCGTATTAAGAACATGCTGTCTCGGAATAACCGCCATAAAACGATCGGTGTAAAGCTTTTGAAAGACTAGGTCTTCAGCTTCCCCAGGATCAAATGCGATACCGACCTCTACCCGCCCCGTTCGGACCATATCGATAACGTCCTCAGCTATCACATCGTGAACCGTCAAGTTGATATGTGGGTGGTGCGCCCTAAACTTCAACAACACATCAGGCAAGCAACTTGAGGCAAAAAAAGGCATGGCGGCAATAGCTACTTTTCCTCGAAACAACGCAAATCGGTTGTGCATTTCCTCCAATGCTTCATCCAGTTCTGCTAGCAACCGTTGTGCAGTGGGTAAAAAAGCCTCGCCTTCAGGGGTCAAAGCCAGCGTTCTGGTTGTACGGGAGAGCAAAGGCCCACCGAGCGCGTCTTCTAAATTCTTGATAGCAACACTCAATGCCGGTTGCGAAATATGAATTTGCGAACACGCCTCTGTAAAGCTACGTGTTTTAGCTACAGCTACAAAAGCGCGTAACTGCTTGACTGTAATATTCATTTACTCAGAATCCCCGATCCAGTCGATGATAAGTCATTTATAAATAAAATTTATTATTTATTCGATTAATTGCATTGGATAAATAATATAGAGTGTAAGACACTAGATGCATAATGATTTTCCAACGCGATGGAATAGCGATCCTAATCAGAATTGGGTCACCCACATAAAAGCAACAACTATTGAAAGGCATGGAGGATTCGATGTCAGGGTTTAATAAAGTAGTTAACAGCTATGAAGAAGCAATGGCTGGTCTAGAAGATGGCATGACAATCATAGCCGGCGGATTTGGCTTATGTGGTATCCCTGAAAACTTGATCTCTGAGATTAAGCGAAAAGGTACTACCGATCTTACAGTGGTATCTAATAACTGCGGCATAGATGGGTTTGGCTTAGGTATTTTACTGGAAGACAAGCAAATCAAAAAAATGATCTCTTCTTATGTGGGTGAAAACGCACTGTTTGAAAAGCAATTATTAGCTGGCGAACTAGAAGTTGAATTAACACCGCAAGGCACGCTAGCCGAAAAAATGCGTGCAGGAGGAGCCGGTATCCCTGCTTTCTTTACCGCGACGGGTTTTGGTACGCCTGTTGGTGAAGGTAAAGAAGTTCGCGAATTTAATGGTCGTTCTTACATCATGGAAGAATCGATTACAGGTGATTTTGCCATTGTAAAAGGCTGGAAAGCTGACCGTTATGGTAATGTTATGTATCGCCACACCGCGCAAAACTTCAATCCAATGGCAGCAACAGCAGGAAAGATAACAGTCGTTGAAGTTGAGGAAATAGTAGAGCCAGGTGAGTTAGACCCTACACAAATACACACACCGGGCATATACGTAGATCGCTTAATCCTCGGTACTTTTGAAAAACGTATCGAACAACGCACTGTACGCAGTTAAGGAGGCAATACAAATGGCTTTATCACGTGAACAAATCGCTCAACGCGTTGCCCGCGAACTGCAAGATGGCTTTTATGTGAATTTAGGGATAGGAATCCCGACTCTTGTTGCTAACTTTGTACCAGAGGGTATGGAAGTAATGATGCAATCAGAGAATGGTCTTCTTGGTATGGGCCCCTTCCCAACCGAAGAAGAAGTTGATGCAGACATGATCAATGCCGGCAAACAAACCGTGACAACGGTTAAAGGCGCATCAATTTTCTCATCTGCAGAATCATTCGCTATGATCCGTGGAGGTCATGTGGACTTAACCGTTCTGGGTGCGTTTGAAGTAGATGTAAATGGCAATATTGCTTCATGGATGATTCCAGGCAAACTCATCAAAGGTATGGGTGGTGCAATGGATCTTGTGGCGGGCGCTGATAACATTATTGTTACTATGACTCACGCATCGAAGCACGGTGAATCCAAACTACTACCAGAATGCTCTCTTCCCCTGACGGGTTCTGGTTGTATTAAAAAAGTGGTTACCGACCTTGCCTACATAGAAATAGAGGACGGCGCATTCATCTTAAAAGAACGCGCGCCCGGTGTATCAGTTGAAGAAATTGTATCTAAGACTGCGGGCAAGATGATCGTCCCTGATCATGTTCCCGAGATGATTTTTTAATCCCAGCACGTTTTAAAAAATCTATTTGTTCTCGACTTAGCCTGGCAACCGCCGGGCTTTTTTTTGATCCATTTTAACAATTAGCGCATCTGTCTGTAGTATAAAGGTCGCCTCATATCTTTTATCTATCCTTGTCAATCCAAAGGACTGTTGATGAATAGCAAAACGTTTACTGAAGACCTGTATCAAAAGATGGTAGACGAAGAGGATGCTCGCGCATGCAAAGCCATTGATGAGTCTGCCTGCAAAGTAGTACCCGGAAACTTTGTTCTCACTATTGTGAGTAATTTTTTCTCAAAGCTAGGGGATGCCGTATCTAACCCTAAAATTGTTCTTCCTTGGATTATGGAAACTATCAGTGCCCCTCTTTTTTTACTGGGCTTTTTGGTTCCTATTCGAGAATCTGGATCAATGATTCCACAGTTGGTTATCGCTAGTTTTATCCGGAAAATGGAGATTAGGAAGTGGGTTTGGGTCTTAGGGAGTGTTCTCCAAGCAGGCTCAATGGCAGGCATGGGTTTTGTGGCATGGACTATGGAGGGGGCCGCAGGCGGGTGGATGATAATCGCTTTGCTGATTATATTTAGCCTTTCACGCGGTTTAAGCTCAGTCGCCGCGAAAGACGTCCTAGGAAAAACTATCCCCAAAAGCCAACGTGGCAAAGTCACAGGCTGGTCTGCTAGCGCTGCGGGGTTAATCACCTTAGCTTATGGTATCGTGTTAGTGTTTACGCCAACGGATGACTTTACTCCAGCGGTATACGGCCTCATGTTGGTGAGCGCGGCGCTTTTTTGGGTAGCTGGTGCATTTGTTTACGCAAAAATCAAAGAATTTCCAGGTGAAACATCCGGTGGCGCTAATGGTTTTCTTGAAGCGATAAAACGCGTCAATATTCTCAGGACAGACAAACCCTTCCGTAAATTTGTTATTACACGCTCTTTACTGCTGTGCTCTGCGTTAACAGCCCCTTATTACGTAGTTCTAGCACAAGATAAGCTTGGATCCCCTGCTTATCTTTTAGGGTTATTTGTGATTGCCGATGGCGCCGCCGGACTTATCTCAGGTCCTATTTGGGGAAAATTTGCTGATGTATCCAGCCGAAATGTCATGATAATTGCAGCTGCTCTCACGGCTATTCTAGGCATAAGCGTTTTCATGATTGATTCACTACAAAGTGAATGGCTATCACTCATGTGGGTCTTACCCTTGGTTTATTTTTTCTTGAGTATAGCGCATCAAGGTGTTCGGGTTGGCCGCAAAACTTATGTCGTTGATCTAGCTGAAGGAAACAAACGTACAGATTATGTGTCCGTCAGTAATACGCTCATCGGAGTCATACTTCTATTAATGGGGCTTACCGGCACATTAGCGACCTTTTTAAGTATCAGCCAGATCATATTGGTACTTTCCATGCTAGGTGTGATTGGTGCTTGGATGGCGAAGACATTGCCTGACGTAGAAAAATAAGCCATCAACTGACATTGTCGTTGTTTGGATGTGAAGGATGACAAATGCTCAAAAGCCTCTGCGTTAGTTTATTGGTTTTAGTAACTATTACTGGGTGTAGTAAGGTGAAATCGGTTGATGTTCTTAATTTTGTTCTCCCCTCTAATCATTACACGCGGGAGACGATACATTTTGCCAAAGACCCGCGCTTATCAATGGATATCTACCAGCCGAGCTCTGCGACCGACAAACCCGTTGTCATTTTCATTTACGGTGGTGCTTGGAAAATGGGTGAAAGCTCAGAATATAAGTTTATTGCCCATGCTTTAACGGGGCTGGGTTACCCCGTCATCATTCCTAATTACCGACTGTACCCGTCGGTCACATTTCCAACATTCGTTAACGACGTTGCTCTAGCTATAGCTTATGCCGAAACACACGCTGCCCATTTATCAGTTGATATAAATATGCATGGCTATGTTCTTATGGGGCACTCCTCTGGTGCTCATACAGCAGCGTTACTAGCCACTCAAGAATCTTTACTACACAACAATGGCGTGATGCATAAACCAATAGGTCTCATTGGCCTATCAGGCCCTTACGATCTGCCGCTGGATGACCCAGAAGTAGAACCTGTTTTCAGCGGTGCTCCTGCCGAGAATGTAAACCCTCTACTTAACGTCAATCAACGCATGCCACCAACACTCCTACTTCACGGGGCTGATGATGACAGGGTTATCCCCAAACACAGTAAAGACTTCGCTGCGAAGATCGAGAAACACTCTGTTGCGGTTACCTTGCGGGTCTATCCAGGTGTTGACCATGTCAAGATAGTAGCGAGTATAGCGGCCCCATTACGCTTTATGGGCGATAGCTACGACGACATAGCTCACTTCTTATCGAACTTAGAACGACATAACGACACGGCATCAACGCTGACAACCCCTATGAGCAAAACCCAACGAACCGACCAAACTACAACTACGACAGCAACAATAATGAATACGCAATAGCGTAATAAGGACATCTATGAAGCAGCGACTCGTTGCCGTAATTTATAACCCTCATGCAGGGACTTTACTGCAGCATGCCGATAAGAGCTTTGAGGAGTTCATCTATCAACTCACTCAAAGTAATAACCTAGTAGATATTCATGCAATCCAGTTTTCCGCCAGCAAACTGGCCGACATTCAGCAACAAGTTATTGAACAGCAATACGATGAAGTGTGGGCTGCCGGTGGTGACGGTACTATTATATCCGTTGCCAAAATGCTTAAAGAAACAAATATACCCTTAGGGATAATTCCCGGCGGAACCATGAACCTGCTAGCTCGTGATTTAGGTTTTTCGCTCGATTTAACACAAGCTGTATACCAGCTAATAGATTCCACGCCAGGCTATATCGATGTTGCCCAACTCAATGACGAACCCTTTTTCTGCATAGCGAACATAGGTTTATCGACGCGACTCACCGAGAAACGCGAAGCCCTTCGACAACAACCCGGATGGATTAGATGGCCGCGTGTTACCTTTGAAACTATAAAGAACATGTTTGTGTACAAGCCACTTAAGATACGAGTGGTGACACCTGATAGCGAAATTAACATCAAGACTCGTGCACTTTCTGTTAGCAACAACCCGCTTGGAGATAGTATTGGCCTAATACCTGAGCGCTACCACCTCAATAAAGGGTTGCTTGGTATATACATAACCCGAAGCCGATCGTTGTGGACACTGCCAAAACTGGTCTTGAAGTTTATCAATGGAAGCTGGAAGCAAGACGCCGACATCCTAGATATTGAAACCCCAAAAGCTGATATTTTTATAGATACGCACCGTACGATGAAGATCATGATTGATGGAGAACTGCATAAATTAGCGCCACCATATCACTTTCATGTGCGTCCTAATGCACTCAACATCTTGAAACCGAATGTACCGCAGAAACGGGATCTATAATGTTTAATCTTGTTCATATTTCAGATTTACACTTTGGCCGTGAAGTCCCCAAAGTCATTAACGGCCTAAAAGACGTTTTGGGAGAGATACAACCGGAACGAGTCATCATCAGCGGCGACCTTACCCAAAGAGCAAAGCACGAAGAGTTCTCAAATGCCGCACACTTTTTACAGTCTCTAAACATCCCTTTTTTTATTGTGCCAGGTAATCACGACCTTTCGGCTCATCGTTTAATAGAGCGTTTTGCATACCCTTGGCGCAAATGGAAAAAGTACATATGTACTGAACTAGAACCTCTGTATACGAACGACAAATACATGGTTATAGGGGCCAATACCGCTCGACGCATGGGCTGGTATCTTGATTGGTCACGCGGACGCATTAATCAATTCCAAGTGAATAACACGATCACTCACTTACAAAACGCGGACTCTACACAAGTGCGCTTTTTAGTCGCCCATCATCCATTCTGGTTACCCGCTGTTTACGAGTTTAGGCACCTTATTGGAGGGCGAGATAAAGCGCTATCTCAACTGAGCCAACATGGACTAGATATCATCATGAGCGGCCACGTACATATGTCTTATGCTGAAGTCGTTGAAGGGGTGATTATTTCGCACGCAGGCACAACACTGTCTGACCGCCTTATCCCTGAACAGCCTAACAGTTTTAACCGCATTACTGGTGATAGATCACACTTGATTATTGAGCTGTTTGAATGGAACGGAGAGCATTTTATCTCTCGCAAACAACAACACTTCGAGCGCACACCCTCCGGATGGACACGCGAAAGAGTTGTCAAATAAACTGATACATTAAGCCTATATTAATACTACAATTTTTTTCATACTCTAGACTGCTTATTTCTAAAAACTAATAAAGATTTATACTTTTTTGCCGATGATCTAAGCAGACTGTTTTGACTTTGAGCGGTATTCAAACAGTCGTTTAAATCAACAGGATAGATGATACGATAGGCACCTATTTTACTTCATTCCTGAAACGACAAATGTTTTTAAGTAGTATAGGGTAAATATGAAATTCGTTGAGAATCCAACGCAGTCTGCAGAATACCTCCGCCAAGCAATTCCATTGATGGTGAAGTACAACATACCGCCCAACCCACTCAATTATGCATTGTGGTATACCTACGTTTCTAACCGTATACCTACACTCAATTTCCAAATTGACCAAACCATAGAAACCTATGGTACTTGCCCTACAATGATGAGTGAACAGCTCTTTCGTCAGCATGTCATTAATGAAGAGATAGAGCATTCTGAAAAAGCTCAAGCGGAGTTTATTAGTATCGCTACTAAGCTAGGCTCAAAAGCCAATGCCGCCGCTCAAGAAACATCCGAATTCCGCACCATTTTAGAAGAGTCGCTCATCGCACTTAACAACCCAGAAAACGCCAACTCACTCGACAATATTATTAACAACTTATCAGAGCACACTGAGTCCCTCAATAAGGGAACTATTCGTTTTCAAAAAGAGCTTGAAGCCTCTCAAGCCGAAATCCTCAAACTTAAAAAAGAGCTTCAAAAATCTCGTCAAGATGCCAGTATCGACCCACTCACTGGGCTTTTCAATCGCCGAGTATTTGATACAGAGCTGTCACAAATTATTGGCGCCAGGGGTGATAAAAGTGCAACCTTGGTCATGATTGATGTAGACCATTTTAAACGCTTTAACGATGACTACGGCCACCTAATGGGCGACAAAGTTTTACAATACTTTGGCAAGCTTCTGAAAGAAGAATGCCCAGAACCTATGCTACCTGTGCGCTTTGGTGGGGAAGAATTTGCTATTCTAATGATTGGCAAAGATCAAGACCAAGCCTTCTCCATCGCTGAAACTCTTCGTGAAAAAATACAATCAATCCGTATTAAACAGAAAAAAACAGGCAAGGTAATCAGCTCAATCACTGCATCATTTGGTGTTTGCATGAAGGAATCAAATGAAACCGCTCAGCAATTAATCGAGCGAGCTGACAAGGCACTTTATGCTGCCAAAGGCAATGGTCGAAATTGTGTGGTCACCGCTTAATACCACTCAAAAATTAACAACACATGACTGCCACGGACATTTAAATGTCCGCGACGCGATACAGTACTGAATCTCGATAACCAGTAATAACAGGTATTAACCCCGACAGTTCTTTATCCAGAGATGCATCGCCTGTATCAACAATGAGTGGACGCCCTTCTAATTCCGCTATTTTTGTTTTTGTCGCTATAACAACCAGATTGGCGCGGCCCACACTCTTAATTAATTCGGGTGAAAGTTGCTGGTTCCCTCGCCCCAATATATGTCCTTGGCCACCAATAACGGTAATAACAATTTTACAAGCATGTTCCTTGGTAAGCTCGTTTAGTTGAAGCGCCGTGCAATCGCTGGCTATTAACTCACCATTTTCCACAACATCTACACCTAATAAAGTGTTTTCCAACCCAAGCTCATCCATCACAGCCTTGACTGTAGTGCCAGAGCCCATAATGTAACGAGTATCTGGCTCCATTGATTCCACTAAATAGGCAGCGATATCGTCCAGCGCCAATGCTTCAGACTCCTTGCCTCCATTTTTAACATGTTGCAGATAGCGATGCTCTTGCGGAACAGACAGCTCACCATAATAGCGCGCGCGTACACGCCCCGCCCGAAACTCATCCTCATCAATATCTCGCACTTCTTGAGGGGCGAGTGTCACTAGCTCGCCGCGCACTAGCATAGCGACAATCTCTCCCGCCGCTTTAGGTGTGACAGCATAAACACCCGAATGGATTTTTACGCCAGCAGGGATTCCCAACACGGCCATGCCTTCTGAGGAAGCTCGGCAAACATTGCGTGCGGTCCCATCACCACCAGCAAACAAAATAAGGTCCACTCCAGCTTCTGTCAGGTCTTTGACTGCTTGTTCCGTATCGTCTGGCGTAGACTCTCCACTATTGATGCTACCTAAAACCTGTGGGGCAAAGCCTGCTTGCTCAGCCGCCCACTGCCCCATTTCGCATGGATATGTAATCACATCAATTGGCAGCCCCTTAAGGACAGCTAATGCGGTAGCGACCCGGTCTTGTGCTTTAGGTTCTGCCCCCAAATGAACAGCAATTTTAGCGGTCGCGCCACCATCACTGCCTTTTAATGCGACACTCCCGCCTAAACCAGCAACAGGGTTAATGATCAAGCCTAACGTAAATTTTGGAGTTTTAGGGGTGCTCATGAAGATAACCTAATTCAGACAAATAACATTGATAAACAAACGCTGTCATAATCAAAGCAGAGTCTTCTTCCATGTGGTCAAACTTTACCCCATGCAAGAAAACGCCTAGCTCTACTTCTTCTACATTTTGCAACTGTACTGTGAGTAACAGCACTTGGTCCAACCCGTTTAGGTCAAAGCGCATCGTCACAAATAGCTCATCACCGACTTGGCCCAAAGGCACTGGCGATTCTAACCCCATTCCTTCAAGCGAAATGTCACGTGTATGAACAATGCGAGGCAAACCTAAATGGATACCTTGTTGCTCATCTTGATGATCAACCGACACGGCCATATTGACCGGTATGCGCGGATGGTAACGAACCGTATGATGATTAACCACACTAGGATATTCTAAATGCCAATGTGGGTAAGGGTGTGCAAATGACTTTATAAGCCGACAACTAAACGCACACATCCGGTTACCCGCCATCATTTTCACCGTAAGACGCTGACCTTCAAGGTTAAGCGAGGCTGCAGCTTTTGGCATAGTACATATCACGCTCGCGTCCGACTTTACACCGATGTAATTAACCGTAAAGCTTTTGCGGGGGCTCTGGAAGCTCAGAGTCATTTTCACACCCGGCTCGGGGTTTAATTCGGTAAATGATAGTGCTGTTTGACTACTGGATAACTGACGTATCATAGTTTTTATTTGGCCTTACTCTGACGGTACATGCGTGCTGACGGGCGAAAGATTAAAACCGAATGCAGACAGCAACTGACGCTTGTAAGGATCAACCACCCCATTCACTGTTAACGTGGAAAACTCACGACGCACTGGATAATTTTTTCGCAGTAGATCAAAACTAGCGGCTTGATTAACCGCTGACAAACTACGTCGAAAACGCCTGTCATCACTGACTACTGAGTAAACAACGGATATGACATCCAACACACTAGCAGACTCCGTAACAGTAACCGAAGAAATAGGGGCAAGGGGCAGAAGCTCACGTAATGGTGGTGGAGCCGCTATACCCAGGAGTTCAGAAAGTCGCTCACGTAACATATAAGTACCTCGCAACTTTCCATCTAAGCTGTATCCGGCAATATGAGGAGAACCCAAGGCCACTTTATCCGCTAAGTCTTTATCTACGCTAGGTTCGTGCTCCCACACATCCAGCGCAACAATTAAGTCGTTACGTTGATCCATGACGCGAGATAATGCCTGGTTATCAACAACAGGCCCACGGCCGGCGTTAATGAGTACAGTTCCCGGCTTTAACAGTCTAAGTTCCGCTTCACCTAACATGTGATAAGTTGCAAAGCTTCCGACCGTCGTTAATGGTGTGTGCAAGCAGACAACGTCACTCTTAGACAGTAACGTATCTAAACGTGTAAAGCCTTCCTCCCCTTCTGCTAGCGCTCTTGGCGGATCACAGACAAGTGTATTTACACCAGCGAGGCTCAATCTTTTCTGTAAACGACCACCAACATTACCAGCACCAATAATGCCTACCGTTAGCCCTCGCAACGGGAAATCCTCAGGTAATAAGTTATGAATGGCGGCCAGCACGTAATCAACAACCGCTTCAGCGTTACACCCTGGTGCATTGAAGAAAGGGATACCTCTATCCAACAAATACGCTTGATCAAGGTGGTCCATTCCAATGGTTGCAGTTCCTACCATCTTTAAGTGTTTAGCACGCGATAGCAGTGCCTCATTGACTTGAGTTACTGATCGAACCAACAACACATCAGCTGTTTCAACATCTTTGGCAGACATGGTACGACCGGCTACCCTTGTCACAGAAAAGCCATTGAACATCGTATCCAATGCTGGCATGTTTTCATCTGCCACTATTTTTAATGGGTTATTCAATTACTATCTCTCCGGTCTTTACAAATGCGTAGCTTTAAGGCTCAATGGCGCGCCATTATAGTGTGCATTGGCACAACGTTGAACGGTAATCCTTTGTGTTAATTTATTGGCGTAAAAATCAGGAATATCTCGTTATTCGCCTTTATCAAGATCTGGTGGGTGACTGGGTAGTCTCTCAAACAAGAGGCATAGTGCAGTCTACACATAAAGAAGTCTGCACTCACACCGTCATGAATGACTACATGCTGGCACGGAGCCTAGTTATATCACTCAATAAAGAGATGCGTGCCCAAGGCTATAAAAAAACGATCAGCTCTGAAGAGCAACTCGGCTTTCGTTTTGAATAGGAAGCAGTACTAACGCAGTGCCTGCTGATAGCGCTTATGCAGTATTCCCACCCGTTTTACGTACGCTTTAGTCTCGGCATAAGGCGGTACGCCATTGTATTTTTTAACAGCTCCCGGTCCAGCGTTATAGGCAGCGGAGGCTCGTTTAATATCACCCGCATATAGCGCTAGCAATTCGGCTAGGTATTTCGCACCACCCATAATATTTTCTGATGCATCAAAAGGGTTCCCAACCCCTAAATAACGGGCCGTCGCAGGCATAAGCTGCATAAGCCCTTGTGCGCCTTGATGCGATTTAGCTGTCACTTTGAACGAGGACTCGGCATGGATAATGGCCCGTATCAAAGCAGGGTCAACATTATAGGTTTTAGCCGCCGCCGCAACGGATGATGAATAGGCTTTCGTATTAATGGGCGTGTTATACCAGTCCACTGTAGACGAAGGGTTACAGGCATAACATTCATATCGGATAGTTTCGTACTGAATACCTTTTTTCGGCTTTACGTTGGTAATAGTAAGAACACCATTGTCTTGCCGATACTTGTAAATAGATTCAGCCTTTGAAGCATTGGTTTTAATGGGTGTTTTTCGTTGGTTACTTGGGACGTTAGTGTACTCGACAACCCCATCAGCACGCACAATTTTACGTATCTCACCTGCGCTAGCCCAATTGCTCGCCGCCATTAAGTGCAATCCTATGACCCCAAACACAAAGGGCGCGGTCAGAATGCTTAGGTTATCCCCAACGCTCCACTTCATCCTTCTTCTAAAGCCCCCATACATTCAATCATTTACACGACAACCATTATAACCAATTATATCGGCCATATATTAATAAATTAGAGCCATTCCCCTTGTAATCCCCATTACGTCTAGCGAAAATGCGCGGCATCATTTACGCTAATAAAAAAATCGACTCCCCTATTTCATGCGTTACCTTGTATAAGGGAGCTTAAGGAGATCATCATGTTCGAAGCCTTGCGTGCTCTGCCGGCTGACCCCATTTTAAAACTCATGGTTCAGTGTAGAAACGATCCAAACCCACTTAAAGTAGATTTGGGTGTGGGCGTCTACAAGAATGAGCAGGGGCACACACCTATTATGGCAGCGGTAAGAGAAGCCGAACAAAAAATGCTCTCATCACAAACCAGTAAGGTTTACATAGGGCCGGCCGGATCCGAACTATTTAACCACCATATTGCTGGCTTACTGTTAGGTTACGACCACCCTACCATTAAAGATAACCGCTTAGTTTCAGCTCAAACACCAGGTGGCTGTGGTGCTTTACGTGTAGCCGCGGAATTAATTAACCGCAGCGCTCCTTCAGCCACCATGTGGGTAAGTGACCCTACTTGGGCCAACCACGTTCCGACCTTTAGCGCTGCAGGCCTCACCACAGCAACCTACCCTTACTATGATAATGCAGCTAAAGAAATACGCTTTGATAGTATGCTAGCAACGTTAGAAGAAGCTAAAGAAGGAGACATTGTTCTATTACATGGTTGCTGTCACAACCCATGCGGCGCTGACCTAAACCAACAACAATGGCAAACAATAGCCGATCTTCTGCTACGTAAAAACCTGATTCCTTTCATTGATATCGCTTATCAAGGGTTAGGCGACGGCTTGGATGAAGACGCCTACGGTCTGCGCTTATTGGCTAACCAGTTGCCCGAAATGATTATCGCATCGTCGTGTTCTAAAAACTTTGGTTTGTATCGCGAGCGCACGGGTGCAGTTATGGTGATTTCAGCATCAGCTGACGCCTCAAAAGTTACCGCAAGCAACCTCATGAACGTTATTCGCAGTAACTACTCCATGCCACCAGCTCATGGCGCATCGATTGTAGAAACCATTTTAGACGACTCTTCGCTGACACAGATGTGGAAGCAAGAACTCAACGACGTCTGTGTTCGAATCAACGATATGCGTGCTCGGCTAAGCCAACAAATAGCAGCAACTGGCTGTCAAACTGACTTCAGCTTTATTCCAAAGCAAAAAGGCATGTTCTCATTTTTGGGCGTTACACCAGAGCAAGTACATCAGTTAAGGGACGATTATTCGATCTATATGGTAGATTCTAGTCGTATCAGTATTGCCGGTTTAAATCCGCATAATATTGATTATGTCGCACAAGCCATTAGTTCAGTCGTTAAGGCTTAGTTATATTCCAACCCCTAACAGTATGAGTGAACTCTATTCATTATCGCTTTCTAAAAGAAGGCGATAATGAAAGTGTATTTTTTAAAATACCATTAGAAGACACTACACTCTTAAAACGCAAAACTGTCACCAATCACAATCAAAAATTTAAATCTGCTCATAATTGATTAAAAAAACAATTTTTAATGAACCCCGAATTAAAATTGTGTACTAATATAATATCGATTCATTACGATCAACGTAGTTAGGATTAAGTTTGCACAGGAGGTGCGGCATGTCCCCAAACTATATTTTAAAAAAGGTTGAAGCTTACGAGTCGTGGGCTCTGCCTGAATTCCATACCACCTCTGATATGCAGAGATGGCAGTGGCTGGACCGAAAGCTAAACCAAGCATGTTGTATTCGATTGCGGATTACTTTAAAAAAACTTAAAGAATCAGCATAAAAAAAGCGGGCCTTAAGCCCGCTTTTTTGTACACCACTTTTTACATTACTGGCTTAACTCAAGCAGCAATTTATTTAACCGAGCCACGTAAGAAGCTGGATCATCTAACTGACCGCCCGCCGCTAAATCAGCCTGATCAAAAATAACCAGAGCCAACTCACCAAAACGATCTTCGTCTACTTCTTGGTCCAATTTCTGAATTAATGGATGCTCAACATTAATTTCGAATACAGGTTTAGTATCAGGCAACTCTTGCCCTGCCGCCTGCATGATTTGGCGCATTTGCGCACCCATATCGTAGGCGTTAAGCACTAGGCAGGCAGGAGATTCGGTCAGGCGCGTAGTGACACGAACGTCAGATACTTTTTCGGTTAAGCGCTCTTTTAAGCGCTCAATTAAGCCTTCACTCTTCTTAGCCGCCTCTTCTTGAGCTTTTTTGTCTTCTTCACTAGCGGCATCGTCTAACTCTAACTCCCCTTTAGCAACGTCTTGGAAGGATGTCCCTTCAAAGTCGAAGATATGGCTCATCATCCATTCGTCGATACGCTCAGTTAGCAGAAGAACCTCAATACCTTTCTTACGGAAAATCTCAAGATGCGGGCTGTTTTTAGCCGTGTTGTAGTTCTCAGCCGTTACATAGTAGATCTTCTTCTGACCATCTTGCATACGGCCCACATAGTCTTCTAGTGAAACAGTAGGCTCTTTGCCTTCACTTTGTGTTGAAGCAAAGCGCAGAAGCTTAAGAATTTTCTCACGGTTTGTATAATCTTCAGCTGGGCCTTCTTTAAGCACACCGCCAAACTGCGACCAAAACTCAGCGTATTTTTCTGGCTCATTTTTACCCATTTTAGCCAGCATATCTAAAACGCGCTTAGTTAATGCCGTACGCAATTTATCGACATTAGGATCTTTTTGTAATATTTCACGCGATACGTTTAGGGAAAGGTTATTAGTATCAACAACACCCTTTATAAAACGCAAATATAACGGTAAGAATTGATCAGCCTGATCCATAATAAATACACGCTGAACATATAATTTCAAACCGCGTGGCGCTTCACGGTTCCACAGGTCGTAAGGCGCATGCTCAGGTACATACAACAAGCTTGTATATTCAAGATTACCCTCAACGCGGTTGTGTGCCCACGTTAGAGGCGTGTTGTAATCATGAGAGATATGCTTATAAAATTCAGCATACTCTTCGTCTGTTACATCCGCTTTATTGCGAGTCCACAGCGCTGTTGCACTGTTAACTGTTTCGTCTTCTGGCTCTGCTACGGCTTTTTCTTCGCCGTCTTGCTCTTCACCTAAAGGCGCTTCTTTTTGCATTACAACAGGTAGAGCAATATGGTCTGAGTATTTGCGCACTAAGTTGCGTAAACGAGCACCATTGGCAAACTCTTCTTCACCTTCTTTTAGGTGTAAAACAATTTTTGTACCACGGCTTGGCTTATCGATACTTTCGATTGTGAACTCGCCTTCACCCTCAGAACTCCAATGCACACCTTCCGCGCTTGGCTGACCTGCACGACGTGTGAAAACATCTACTTTTTTAGCCACAATAAAAGCAGAATAAAAGCCAACACCAAACTGACCAATCAATTGGCTATCTTTAGCCTGATCACCACTTAATTGGTTTAAGAAATTCGCTGTACCTGAGTTGGCAATCGTACCTAAATGCTCAATCACGTTATCACGTGACATACCAATACCGTTGTCTTCGATAGTGACGGTTTTAGCCGCTTCATCAAAGCTGACATGTATTTTTAGATCACCATCGTTTTCGTAAAGGTCGCCATTGGATAGCGCTTCATAACGAAGCTTTTCTGAAGCGTCCGATGCGTTCGAGATTAACTCGCGCAAAAAGATCTCTTTATTGGAATATAAAGAGTGGATCATAAGATTTAATAGTTGTTTGACTTCTGTTTGAAAGCCACGTGTTTCTTTCTGCGTTTCAGTGCTCATAATTTCCGTACCCTATCTCTTTCCGGAATGTTAATGACTTACACCGAAGATGGGGACATACGAACAAACTTCAAGGGCTATCGGAAATTAACCTGCAGAAAACCGTAAAAAATTACTTAGTGTCAGGCTCTACCGACATCATCAATGTTTTAAGAGTGGACGATTTGAACTCGCGTCGATACAAGATATAGACAATTAAAGTGGACAGCCCCATAAACAAAATAGGGTTAATAAACCAGCCTAGCATCGCTTGGCTGAAGTAATAAGTCCGCAAACCATTGTTAAAATTATTAGCGGCTAAAGATGTCATTTTTGCTATGCGGGCAGCATTGGCTTGGCAGACTTGGGCAGAGACTCCATCCGCAGGACGCGGAACACCACCGATCATCACCGTGACGAAGCCGTACTGACGTAGGCTCCAGGTAAACTTAAAAAAGGCATAAACGAATAAAACAATCATCATGACTATTTTGATCTCCCACTCTTCCCGGGTTGCCTGAACAGCAAAGGGAATATCGGCAATCACATCAATAGCCTTATCAGTCGAGCCTAAAACCGTCATTAGGCCAGCTAAGATCAGCATGGTAGTCGACGCAAAAAACGAAACACTGCGCTCTAAGTTGGCAATACCCGCATTATCGGCGATTCGGTTTTCGCGTTCATGTAGCTTTACCATCCATTCGTGACGATACATGTGAAGCACACTGGACAAGCACGGCGTGGTATACATCGCTTTTTTCGCATAAATCATGTAGCCGCGAAAACATAGAAAAAACCACAAAAGCGCAACAAGATTCATAGCATTTTGTTGAAAAAAAACATTCACCAGCGACATGGCGTCATCCATATAAAGTCTAATATTGGCTATTGTAGAGCAAGCTTGTAGATTCTCAATGTATCTATCTGATATTAGAATATATTTATCGCTAACTAATACTTCCTGATGCCTCTTTCGAGGCCGATGGCATTAGGGGCAGCGTATGAATCACAGCGAGCAACAAATAAAGCAACAAAGCTAACTGTGGTACTTCAAAAGCACTCGCGACCATACCCACACCTAGATATCCGGACAACGCCCCCAGCATAATCACTGCATGTCGATTATGGTTCAGTAACTGTTTTAATAAGACCCATAAGCTAAACGCAATAAAAGCGGCAAAGGATAATACCCCAGCAATTCCCTGATCATGATAGATATTGACGATAAGATTTTTAGCATGCCAATCTAAATGGTTATCACTGGTAATGAACCAAAAATCGTTGCCCGCTGAAAAGTTACCATTTTTCAGCAATGAACGACCCGACATGTCTAAAAGTTCAAGATCATCGAGCAGCATTCGAGTTTGCCCTGCCACTGATATACCTAACGTTTTAGGGCGCATACTTATAGCGCTGTCACGTAAAGGGACGGCTGGAAAAGCATCAATTAACACGGAGTAAGTCGCGCTCTTCCACTCATTACTAGGGGGCAGTTCGGTAGCTGTTTCTTGGCACCTAAATGAGTCATCTATCCACTTCTCGCACAGTGAGAAACGTAACAAAGCACGAGCTTCTGGGCTGCGGTACCGAAAATGATACTCGTAACGCTTACCCTGCTCTACCGATACATATTGATTGGTAAACAATGAACGACCTGCACTCAAAGCCAAGAATGTATTATCTTCATTCGTTATCAGGTCATGCATCGCATTGGGCATGTCTGTATTAATATTATCTAGCATAATAGAGCGCGGTAACGTCCCAGGTCCGTTTCCAAAGGCATACGACATAGCCGAACCATTAACTAGATTCGCAACTCTAGCCCATTGATTAACACGTGTGTCCTTATCTTGAGTGGCTATCGACAGTCTTTGAGTCAAAAACGAATCAAAAACAAACGGGATGGCCACCCAACTAGCGGCCAAGCTAAATACCAATACAGATATGCCTGCCACCCAGCGAACAGAAACATGCTTCCTCACCGCCAACATGTAGCTAGCTAACATTACACAGCCAACTAGGCTAGCAACCAAATAAGGCCCACGGGAATAGGTCACAAATACACCATACAAGGCCACCAATAACACACATAAGGCCAGCAAGCGCATTCTATAACCTGCACGGGTTATAAATGGATATAAAAGGAACGGAATGGTAGTGATTAAAAATATATCGATATGGCCGCCACCCGTATGCATGGTAGCAAAGCTTCCACGCACACGATGCATCACTGTTTCAAAATCAAATAAACCCGTAAATAAATAACGCTCAGCTATTACCGCTAACAACAAACCAGCCAGACCAAGTAGCATGCCTTGTGTGAAGCGCAAAAAACTCTTTTGATTATGTTTAAAAAAGAACGCAATCACAGGTAACAACAGCACAAACCATATCCATGCTTTACTCAAACGAACTGCATTAACCGGACTGTAAAAAGAAGTAGTCGCGTTATTATCCCATAGAGTGTGCCCCCAGAGAGCATGAACCACACTAACCACATAAACGAGACTCGTAATAATAACCAGCAACCATAATGGTCTATTTTTACGCACAATATTTACATCATAGTGACCTGCTAAGTATTGACTACCGAGGGTTAGCAAAATAATAAAGTCTAGCTCAGTCAAAAAGAACCGGCCCGACATAGGGTACCAATCCAACAAGGGGATCCCCGCCGGAATAATCACCAAAGCCATCATCGGAGAGCGCTGTAAAATCGCGATATATGCCAACCCAAAAAGGCATAATAAAACAGGTGATACCGGATAATTGATACAGTAAATACCTGCAGCTCCCCACGCCACCATAGCAAAGCTAATTCGCCCTAAACTCGCCTGGCTAAAATTAGGAATGTAAGCACGCCACCCAGAAATCACCGAGTTGTTGGCAAAGTGATAGGGATCTTCATGGGTCGATGACGTCTCTCTCGTTAAAGTACGCCCTGTAAACTGGAACACTTTAGAATCTACACGGTAAACACTGCGATACATGAGCTCCAAAAAGCCATATATAAAGGGAATCGCCATTGCGATAATTAAAATGTTTGTTAAGTCAGGTCGCAAACTCGCCCAAAGTAAACCACCGACTTCAACCCCTAACGCTAACAATGCCCCCAACCACATACGTTTTGGAAGACGTTTCCATTGCTGGGTAGGAATTAACAGATGGTTCGCTATTGCCGTTTTATCAATACTCCACCAAAACAAAGTCAATGGACTAATCAGGGCAACTTGCAGCAATGCACTTTTAAAGGCAGCCATCTCAGTTGTGAAATAGTGATAATAGAATGGAATAAAAGACATTTCGGACATAATGTGAGCGATAGCAGGCAAATCAAACGCAGGCATTAATGACCAGCCCTTTATAAAAAGAGCCAATGCCATATAAGCAGGCCATACAAAGGGAAAGCGATCACGATAAATACGAAGACAATCTAAAAATGTTTGATGCGTCAGCAAACCAGCTAGATGCAAACCGACATAAACACCACCCGTTTTAACTAACGCGGACGTTAACGTACTGTTCCCTGAATACTCAAAAAACTGTAACACTTCAGTAAAAGCAAAGAGCAAAAAGGCCAATAAAACAATTTGGCCGCGAGCAAAACGCTTAGCAATATTTGTATGGTAAGTAACAAAACCCAACGCAGTTGCGATTGAAAACTCAAGGCACCCGATCAACACCTCACGAGCCGACACACCAAAAGAATCGCTACTGCTGAATGTCCCCAACAGCGGCATCCCCCTTTGTTGGATAGCCTGTTTAATTTCGCCAGCAGAGATGAAGAAGTCAAACGGTAACAAAGAGTAGCCCAATACCGCTAAGGCAAAAAACAGTAACAAGCTATCACATGATATGCGCCCTTTGAGTAATAAACGTTGGATACCCTGACTCAGCCAACTACCCCAAAAAGCCCAAACGAGCGCCCCGGTAATGATACCTACAGACTCAGAAATAATGTCGTTTTTAGATACGGTTCGCGGGGCAACATAAACCTGAATAAATTCAACAAGCACGCTCAATGCCACCATGGCTGCTAATGCAATAATAACTTGAGCACGTTTAAACCTAAAACGTCCGTCCGGTGCTAATACAGCCATCCAAAATAGACTAACCGGGATATATATGATGGCGTTAGCTAATAAATCCGCACGCGATGAGGCGCCTAGCTGGAGGTATCGAATATCAGAAAAAAGCGCTAAGGCTTCTGCAAATGAGTGTGGACGAAGAACAAAAGGAACTAAGCTGCCGTAAACAACAAATAAAGTTGATGCCAACGCAAAAACCAAAAATAACGGACGTAACTTAACGGGTATATCCCTCATGGGAGCCATCCAAAATCCTTTTAATCGTAAACCCTTTCATCGCTAGTTATACAGCGCTTAATCCTAAGCGTAAATCCTAACATGATTTATCTAAGCCCAAATGACTCACTTATTTTATTAAAGGCTTTAATTCATTACTGAGCAAGAAACCGAACGATTAACTACCAATCAACCAAAAATGCTCGGTACTGAGTACCGAGCATTTATACATTACCGATGGTCCCTTAATCGGTCACTCATTAAAACCATTTAGAAAATAGGTTCGATAACCAAGACCAGAAGTGCGTTTGACGTGGTGACTCAACATGAACCGTTTTAGTGACCTGCGTCGTTGCGCCTTGATCATCAACTACCGTCAATGTCACGTCATAATCACCCGCAACACGATAGTTTACATGTGCACGTCGTCCCTTCGCCGTTTGCCCATTACCTAAGTCCCAACGATAGCTAACCACTTTTCCGTCTTCATCTTGTGCCCACGCTTTAAAATTAACGCGACCATCGCGGTTTGCTTTAAAAGTAAAATCCGCTTCAGGTGCTGTATTTAGCGTGGACAACGCCAACTCGACAATCACAGGATCGTGATCTGATGAGCGATAAGGATCAGCAGAGTAATAATCACTTACTTGGTCGCTGGTTTTATACTCTTCGTTATAGTCTAACGCGCGTGGTTCATCGGTATTTATATGCCAAGCCGTCATGTTTACAGCGGATGATTGAAGTGCAGCATTGGCTAGAGCATGATCTAATTGACCGGTTTCACCGTCATAAACATACGTATAAAAATCTTGAATGTTTAGCGTATCAGCTAGGTTGTTATAACCGAATTCTGCGAGCGCCGTTATTGGGTCTTCTTTTGCGTAGCTGTTCAAATCACCAATGATCAAAGAACCCTGCTCTTCACCATAGGTGTTATTTAACCATTCACCAAGCGCTTTAGCAGCCCTAGTCCGAGTGAGATTACAGTTACCTTGACCATCCCCAAGATCAGGATCGTTTAACGCCTCGCAGTCTGAGCCTTTAGATTTAAAATGGTTCACCGCAACCACAAGACTACCTTCATCAGGCAGAACCCCAAACTGCTGAGTAAGCACAGGACGGTTTTTAGTCGTATCAAATAAGACCGCGCCGGAATCATCTAATGGAGAATTAGCTTCATCCAAGACAATAGCCGGTCCAGACAATGACACTCGTGCTGGCTTATAAATCAACCCTACAGCAATATCATCATCGCCTAAGAGCTCTCGACCTGGGGAAACAAACGCATAGGTTCCTTCGCCCATGTGAGCATTCAGAGCCGCAACCAATGACGCAATGGCTGATTGCTCACCATAACCATCATTTTCGATTTCCATCAAGCCAACAATATCAGCGTCGATACGGCTGATCGCCGATACAATCTTAGCCTGTTGTTTAATAAACTCTTCTACAGTGCTGGCCCCGCGTGCTGTAGGAAAACCAGAATCTGCATTTTCACCCGTCAAACCATCACCGTTGAAGTAGTTCAACACGTTGAACGATGCGACTGTAACATTACCTTGATGCAACAACTCAGGATATTCAGTTCGCGGGTTTGTCGGCTCAAATACCGGCTCAACAGCGGGCATTACTTTCCACTCACTGTAACTGTAATCTAGCACCCCAATAAGCCCTGAGACGGAGTCGCCTACTCTAACCGTGTTATCAGCAGCTAAGCCCGGTGATGGATAAACGACATGGGCTGGGTTTTGAGTGTTGGAAGCATCATCGATCAGTATCTGGTCTAAGTCATTCGCCAAACTCATGGCTACTGCGTCATTCCCTGGCGCGGCAACCTGAGTTGGAATGAAGGCACGCTTGCTACCTAAGGTAAGCATGCCGTAGCGAGCTAGATTATAGGTTTCGTTAACAACCAAGCTTTGTTCAAAAGCCAATTGCATCCCTTCCCACTGTTCCCACTCTTCACTGGATGACACAGGCAGAGAAACTAACGCAGGGCTGGGCAATATTTGATCCGTTGCACAAACTTCAAACGCTTGGACATTGGTGAGTTGTGTCTTGTTGTAATACTCACCTACTGTGCCTAGTAAACGGACACGATCACCAACAGCAACATCCACATCAGTTGTGGCATTAGCAGAATAGATGAATAAGCCTTCAGACGTGGAGGCATTCGCATCAACTTCATTGTCAGCCATCTGAACAAAAAAGCCACCTATGTCAGGGGCTAAGAAAGTAACTATGGCCTCAACTTGAACGGGCTGGTCAACCAGTGCTGAAACATCACTGCTACCTTGAATGGTATGGATTGGGGTTGCTTCAACACCACACACTAAGGAACTATCACCCGTGTCTGGCTCCCCGACAGTATCATCAGTACCAAATTGGCCTAAATGATCGCTGATATCCTGTTCGTATTCGTCCCACTCCACAGACGGATAAAATGCATCATCAGCAACGGCATCCCCGGCTTGGATACCGTCAGCGCGTCGCAACGTGTTGTTTTGTGTAGATGCGACGCCGTCACTCCACTGGCTACCAGGATCAACACCTAGCTGGCCAATGCTATCGATTACTTGCTCACCATTTTCTAGAATAATAGCGTCATCGCCATTGAACCAGCTGGCCGAGTTAGTGAGGTTGATGTAAGGCATACCTGCAAACACAGCGTCAGCATGGCTGATAACAAACGTGCTGTTAGGTTCGATTGTATGACCGCTTAGATCAATAGTCGTCCCTGCGGAAGTACTGCCATTAAAGTAAAACTTTAGCGCATATCCATCTAAGTTTTGAGCTTGTCCGGAGTTATTGTACAGCTCGATCGCTTTGTTATTTCCGCTTCCTTCAATGTACTCAGAAATAAACACATTAGCTGAGACCGATGAAGATATAATTGAAGCGATTATCGCGGGTAGCATGCGAAGTTTCATATTTTATCCTTTTGTATATCGATAGAGTTTATCGACAAGAGAATAAAAACTTTGTGGGTCATTCCCATTAATAAACCGTGTCTAATCAGTTACAACCGCATGACAATCGCGCCAGCCACGTATAGCGAAAACTAAGAGCTGCAGCTCAAACAAATACCGCCTGCCCACTCCGGCGGCTTGGCGGCATAGCGCTCATATTCATCTTTCTCTACAAATGGGTTTCTCAAGACAGCCAATAGCGTATTCACTAATCGATAGTCGCCTTGATGAGCTTCTCGTATGGCTTCTTCAGCCATGTAATTACGTAACAAGTAAACCGGGTTTACCGATTTCATATGCCGCTGCCTTAAAAGAGCGCTCGTCGCCTCGTTATCTATCCGGTTGCTGTATGCGGATAACCAGCCCGTTAGCGCACTAGGATCAGCCGCGTGTAATAAACAAGCTTGAATAGTGGCGTCATCTTCGGGGTTCAAACGGGATAAATCACGCAAAAAACGATTTTGATCCACATGATGAGCTGCACATAAACTATTAAGTTGATCTATCAATGATTTATCAGCGGTTTCTTCGCTCAGTAACCCTAAACGATGACGCATTAATCCATAATAAAAACGATCATATAACGTTCCGCACTCATCCAACGCTTCTATTAAACCTTCTTTAGGTACCAAACCGACCAATGACTGAGCCAGACAAGAAAGGTTCCACCCCATAATATTAGGTTGGTTTTTAAAAGCATAACGCCCTTGTTCGTCAGTATGGCTACTCACAAAATTAGGATCATAGGTGTCCATAAAGGTATAGGGGCCATAATCAAACGTTTCTCCCAGAATAGACATGTTGTCCGTATTCATTACGCCATGTACAAAACCGTAGGCTTGCCATTTTGCGACCATGGATAAGGAACGGTCTCGGATCTCACGGAACATCGCAAGGTAAGGGTTTGATGCCTGCTTGCACACAGGGTAAAAACGATCGAGGCAATAATCAGCCAGTACTTTAAGGTCATCTTCCATTCGACGATGATAAAAATGCTCAAAGTGTCCAAAGCGAATGTGACACTGGCTAACTCGTAGTACTTGTGCGCAAGGTTCCATGCCTTCTCGCATCGTATAGGTTTCGCTGCCAACCAACGATAACGCTTGAGTGGTAGGAATATCTAAGCCAGTCATGGCTGCACTGACTAAGTATTCACGAATACTCGATCTCAATACAGCCTTACCATCCCCCATGCGAGAGAATGCAGTTTTACCCGCTCCCTTTAAATGCAAATCCCAGCGCTCATTTTGGCTATTAATCACTTCACCTAGCAACAAACCGCGCCCATCACCTAAGTCGGGATTATAATAACCAAACTGATGGCCAGCGTATTTCATGGCAAGTGGCTCACTGCCCTCAAGTAACTCCCCGCCACCAAAATACTGAGCGAGTTGAGACGGGTTTATTTCACACGGATTTAAGTCAAGTAATTCAGCAACCGCTGGGTTAAAGCTTATCAAATGTGCATTTTTCAGCCCGGCTGGGTTAACTCGGTGATAAAAATGTTCGGGGAGTTGAACATAACTATTGTCGAAGGTTAGTTTACTTAGTGGCTTATACACAGGTGACATACGTGGATCCTAGAGGCTTTAACGCTGAGATATTATCCTACCAAAACGCTCAACTATATTCAGTAAAATGATAGCCTAGCCCATCAAAGACGCGCTCTAATGTAGTTAGGCTTGTTAAATGCTTATGATAACCCCATGATCTTATGTACGATTTACAATAAACTCTGGCTTTACAATGCGTATACGCAATCTTGTTAGGTAACTTATGTACCTCGAACTATTCGATATATTTTTATTAACCTTGGTTATCGCTGCCGTGGCTTTTTGGTGGTCCTCGCTTAAACATCGAGACCTAGCCCTACGTACAGCACGGGCTAGCTGTAAGCAAATGGGGCTTCAGCTTTTGGACGAGAGCGTAGGGTTAAAAAAGTTACGTTTACAACGTGATACTGATGGTATGGTAAAGCTACTCCGTTGTTATAGCTTTGAATTTGCCTCCACAGGTGATGAACGCTACATCGGCGAAATAGACATGCTAGGAAAGCGCATTACCCGCCAGTTCCACCAACCACACCGTGTGTTGGATATTCATTAACTTTTAACTGGCCGCTCATGACGATGAACCCTCTATTACTCGATAACCAATTATGTTTCTCCCTTTACTCAACGTCTCTGGCAGTCACACAAATCTACAAGCCCTTATTAGAGCCGTTAGGGCTAACCTATCCGCAGTATTTGATCATGCTAATTCTGTGGGAAAAAGAAGGGCTTGGTCTAAAAGACATTTGTGAGCGCTTGTCACAAAAACCCGGAGCATTAACGCCTGTCATTAAACGCATGGAAAAAGATGGCTTAGTCCTTCGTCAAAAGAATACCGAGGACGAACGGCAGCTTGAAATTTATTTAACTGACCATGGTAGGTCATTAAAGACAGAAGCATTAGCCGTTAATGCTTGCCTTGTATCGTCATGTAACTTGAGCTTAGACGATCTAAATGAGCTAAAAACACGCCTAGATCAACTCCGTTCCCAACTCAACAGCATCAACCCAGCCAATTAACCGAGAGCACCTTACAAGCACTGCTTTTTATTTTAGTTATTGCAATAACTAATTTATCAGGTAAGATTCAAAGCCTCGATGTTATTCACTACGACACAACAATAGTTATCGCGATAACTAAGGAGCAATATTATGCAAGCGATCTACACGGCAGAAGTTACTACAACCGGCGGCCGCGAAGGCCAGTCTACATCTTCCGACAACAAATTAAATATCACGCTATCCACTCCTAAAGCACTGGGTGGAGATGACGGCGCAGGTACTAACCCCGAACAATTATTTGCAGCGGGATATTCAGCCTGCTTTATAGGTGCGATGAAATTTGTTGCCGCTGAAGACAAAACTAAGTTACCCAAAGATTTATCCGTCAACGCCCTAGTGGGTATTGGCGAAAACCCTAAAGGCGTTGGCTTTGCCGTGAGTGTTACGCTTAATATCAGCCTGCCAAATATGGATAAAGCCGCCGCTGAATCTTTGGTAGAAAAAGCTCATCAAGTATGCCCTTATTCTAACGCCACTCGCGGGAATGTGGATGTCACGCTTAACCTTGTTTAGCCATAAGGTTTAGCAAAAGCCTAGGTTATATAATTCCTAGGCTTTTTTATTTAATAAACAACTAATTAGTTGTTACTTCCGCAAATACCTCCTTAGCAACAAACATACCATTTAAGGCAGCAGGAAAACCGGCATAGACAGACATTTGTAAAATAGCCTCGACAATTTCTTCTCGGGTACAGCCTACATTTAGCGCACCATGAATATGAACGTTCAATTGAGGTTGGCAATTACCCAGCGCTGTTAGCGCTGCAACGGTGATTAACTCGCGAGTTTTTAAATCCAAGCCTTCTCTTTGATAGATATCACCGAAGGGATACTCTATTACATAGCGCGCAAGATCAGGGCAAATACCCGCTAAACTATCAATAACCTTGTGCCCTGCTTGACCATCTATCTCGGTTAGTTTTGCCAGCCCTTGTTCGTAACGCAGCGATACCCCATCCTTAGCAATCTCTGATCTATTCGATGTATTTGACATTTTGCCTCCTAGCCGTTTGATAAATATCTAACAACTAGGCTACAACTTTGAGTTAACTCTAAGTCAAGCGTCAATTATCGAACACCCCATCATTTAATGGTCCAGACGTTCAGAGTACCATGCCAGCTTCTGCTCCAATGCCAAGAGGTTTTGTTGATCTTCTTTAATTTTTTGGGCTAAGAATTCGGCATGCGATGCTAACAATCGTTGACGTAAAGCCAATGTTGTATCCCCTTCGCTACGCAACACCGCGTATTCTTTAATTCCTTTAAGCGGCATACCGGTTTGTTTTAGCCGCTTGATAAAAGCAACCCACTCTATATCTTTTTGTGAAAATTGGCGGTGACCGCTGCTATCTCGACTAACAGAAGTCAGCAAATCAATTTTCTCGTAGTAGCGAAGTGTATGGGCAGAAAGCCCCGTCACCTCAGCAAACTGCCCAATATTCATCCCAAGCCCCTTAGTGACTCATTATTTGCGAGACAGACTCAGCGAGACTAGGATCTATCTCTAGGCCCTAAGAAAAACCAAAGCACCAAGCCCAACACAGGCATAAGCAGAATTAATACCGTCCACAATACTTTAGTTCCCGTACTAGCTGGGCTTTGTATCACCCGAATGATGGCCCAAATATCAAGGACAAAAATAATAAAACCCAACAACCCGCTAATTTGTATACTCATCTAATTAATTCCCTTTAGGACTTTGTTTATTCGACATTGGTCATACCGCTACCCTGTGTGCGCTAAGACAACGAAATTGCTGATACTGTTCCCGTAGAAAACTAAACCGGTTTAGGACCCGCCTTACAGCACTGTTTTGCACGAGACTTGATCAATTCACCTAAATTACGTGTAAGAGGTCCTGCATAATCTGCACCGCTGTACATTAAATACAATTGTTCAGTTCGCTCACCTCCCACCTCCAATGGCAAGGGTTTCAACGTACCTTGATCTAACTGATCTCTAATTTTCAATTCTGGCAACCATGCATAGCCCAAGCCCGCGACTGCCGAGCTAATCGACAAACCCACGTGACTCACACTCATACGTTTTTGCGCGCCTAACCAGCCTCGGTCTAGATCTGCCTTGCCAGAGTCCATCACAACGAGCTGACGATGCAATCGCAAATCTTGCACACTAATTTCTCGTCCTAAATGATGCAAAGGATGTGTAGGCGCCGCAACAGCCGTAAACCCAACAATCATGAGCGGATCACCCATAAACCCTGGTGGCGCTCTACCGCCAATGACAATATCAGCCGAACGCGTCAACAATGCCTCTTCACTGCCACTGAGCACTGTTTCTTTCAGCTCAATACGCACATTAGGATGCTCATCGCTGAACTCTTTTAAAATATCGAGCATTAGCCACTGAGGAAACAAGGCATCCATAGCGATATGAACTTCAGGCTCCCAACCTGCTGCAAACTGACCTGCCACTGATTCTATTTGTTCAGCATCTTTTACTAATACCGTAGCGCGACGGTACAAGGTTTCCCCTGCGGGTGTGAGGCTTGCTTTGCGGCCGGCTAATGTAAAAACGCGAACCCCTAATTGTGTTTCTAGTTTTTGAATCGCATAACTCACCGTCGATTGGCTTTTATTAAGATGCTCTGCTGCAGCGGCATAACCACCTTGCTCAACTACCGCTATTAGTGCTGACCACTGCTCTAAAGAGACCTGCATACCGCTCCTTACATATAAAAAATTTAGGTACCTAATTGCGACATTAAAGTAACCATAAGAAACAAAGCACGAAAATAGTTCTAAATTTTAGATCAAAAAGCACTATTTATCCTAGTTAACAACCTTATTTATCAATATATACTAAACCCAAATCAAATTCTTCACCACCCAACAGGAGATTTACATGGCTACGTTGTTATATATTCAAAGCAGTATCTTTCAGGAAAATGGCCAATCAAGCCAACTTGCTTCTCGCTTTATCGATACATTACAAACCCAGCAACCGGATATAAATGTAATCACTCGCGATGTTGTTGCCGATAATCTACCACACATCGACGCAGCAATTGCTGGTGCTTTTTTTACACCCGAAGCTGACCGTAGTAACGAGCAGCAAGCGATCGTTGAACGCTCCGACAACCTAATCGCCGAAGTAAAAAAAGCCGATTACATCGTCATAGGCCTGCCTATGTATAACTTCGGTATTCCATCTCAGCTTAAAGCATATTTCGATCAAATTGCGCGTGCAGGTATCACCTTTAAGTACACAGAAAACGGTGCCGTTGGTCTCATTGAAGATAAGCCTGTTTATCTCCTGACAACCCGCGGTGGTGTTCATAAAGATAACGGCGATTTCGAAGTGCCTTATGTTAAAGAATATTTAAGCTTTTTAGGGCTAACGAGCGTTGAAACTATTTATGCCGAAGGCTTAAACATGGGCGAAGAAATAGCAGATAAAGCGCGTGATGCAGCCACGAACGCTGTCATTGCAGCCGCTTCACAATTGTAAACTTGGCTCGCCTTAATCGGCCAGGTATATAGCGTTCAGCTTCAAAGGTATAAGTAGTAATTAGCGAGGTGAAATCATGGGATTATTAGTTAACGGTCAGTGGAAAGACCAGTGGTACGACACTGATTCAACTAATGGGAAGTTTGTCCGTGATGACTCTCGCTTTCGCCATTGGCTGACTCCCAACGGCGAAGCAGGCCCTGACGGTCAACAGGGCTTTAAAGCCGAGGCAGGCCGTTATAATCTCTATGTGTCTCTAGCGTGTCCGTGGGCGCACCGCACACTCATTGCCCGTCACTTAAAAGGACTCGAAAAGCTCATTACCGTAGATGTCGTACACCCTCTGATGCTAGATAACGGCTGGACGCTTGCATCTAATTTCACAGGTGCAACAGGAGATTCATTGTATCAACACGACTTCTTACATCAGGTATATACGAGAGCCAAAAGTGATTACAGCGGGCGTGTGACTGTCCCTGTTTTATGGGACAAAAAGACCCACACCATAGTCAGCAATGAATCCGCTGATATTATTCGCATGTTTAATGATGCGTTTAATGAGTACGGGGCCACTGAAGGCGATTATTACCCTAAAAACAAACGCGAAGAGATAGACCAACTCAACAACTGGATCTACGACCACATCAATAATGGGGTTTACAAAGCTGGCTTTGCCACCACTCAAGATGCGTATAACGAGGCCGTTATGCCTCTTTTTGCAGCGCTTGATAAAGCCGATAAAGTCCTCAGTTATCAGCGGTTTCTTACAGGATCCGACATGACCGAAGCTGACATCCGGCTGTTCACCACCTTGATACGTTTCGATGAAGTCTATCACGGGCACTTTAAGTGCAATATTAGGCGTATAGCCGATTACACTCATTTATTCGGATATATGAAAGATATTTATCAGACACAAAACATAGCCAATACTGTCAACTTTAATCACATAAAAACGCATTATTACGCCAGCCACAAAACCATCAACCCAACTGGAATCATCCCATCGGGGCCGCAATATAATCTTGATACACCTCACGGGAGAGACGCATAATGAACTCGGCAACCATACAATCCCTTCCCTGCACCATCGCCAGACTGATACCTGCCATAGACGCCCAAGACGGTGCCGGTGTGAAACTAAAACGAAGCCTAGGGCGCGGCGGCAATACTCGTGTCGATCCTTTTTTGATGCTAGATGCCTTTTCCTCAGCTAATCCCAATGACTACATAGCAGGTTTTCCAGCACATCCTCACCGAGGCTTTGAAACAGTGACCTATATGCTAGAAGGCCATTTGATTCATCGAGACCATATGGGAAACGAGGGCAATCTAAAATCGGGTGGTGTACAGTGGATGACCGCCGGACGTGGCGTAATTCATGAGGAGCGCCCTAAGCTTACCGATGGTGTCATGCGTGGTTTTCAGTTATGGGTTAACTTGCCTGCTGACGAAAAAATGAAGCCAGCCTTCTATCAAGACATCCCTGCAGAACAAGTACCCTCTATTAGTTTGCCCAACGGCATTACTGTTAAAGCCATTGCTGGGTCGATTAACGTTGAAGGGCTATCTCTTCAAGGCCCTATATCGGGCATTACAACCGAACCTGTTTTTATTGATGTGACTTTGCCCTCGAATACCCATATCAATTTACCAATAACCACTGATCACCAAGCATTTATTTATCAATTTGAGGGCGAATCTTGCATTAATGACACTCCGGTTGAGCCGCATAATGCCGCTGTGTTAACTCAAGGAAATACTGTTACCGTAGTATCCGGTGACAAAACATCGCGTTTTTTACTTCTATCTGGAAAGCCCATTAATGAACCCATAGCACAGTACGGGCCGTTTGTAATGAACACGATGGAAGAGGTTGAGCAAGCCATTCAGGATTACCAAAATGGTACTTTGACCGACTGAAAGGCAAAAAAAAGCCGGACAAGAGTCCGGCAAGTTAAAACTAACTAAAGCAGTAGTTATTTCGGCAGGCTGGCAGAAAAATCCAGCATTCTTTGCAATGGACGACGAGCATCTTCAATTAATGCTTCATCTACAAGCACTTCCCCTTCACCCGTCTCTAATGCCGAGATAATATTTTCTAAACCGTTCATCGCCATCCAAGGACAGTGAGCGCAACTTCGACACGTTGCGCCACTACCACCGGTGGGTGCTTCTATAAAACTTTTACCCGGCGCAGCTTGTTGCATTTTGTAAAAAATACCGCGATCAGTCGCCACAATAAACGTTTCATTGGGCATTTCTGCTGCCGCTTTGATCAACTGTGTCGTCGAACCTACTGCATCAGCAATCTCGACAACCGACTGAGGCGATTCAGGATGAACAAGAACGGCCGCATCAGGGTAAACTTTTTTAAGATCTAAGATCCCTTTAGCTTTAAACTCTTCATGGACGATACAAGCACCGTCCCACATCAACATCTCTATGCCCGTTTCACGTTGGACATAATCACCGAGATGCTTATCAGGTGCCCAGATAATCTTTTTACCCTGATCGGCTAAATGCTCAGCTACTTTTAACGCAATACTGGAGGTTACGACCCAATCAGCACGGGCTTTAACCGCAGCCGAGGTATTGGCATACACAACGACTTCGTGATCTGGATGGGCATCGCAAAAGGCCGAAAACTCATCAATTGGACAACCAATATCCAGCGAACAAGTTGCCTCAAGTGTCGGCATTAAAATGCGCTTTTCTGGGTTCAATATTTTAGAAGTCTCACCCATAAACTTAACACCCGCTACAACCAGCGTTTTCTCGGGGCGTGTCGTACCATAACGTGCCATTTCTAGCGAGTCAGATATACAACCACCGGTTTCTTCGGTGATTTCCTGCACGATAGCATCGGTATAATAATGAGCGACGAGACAAGCATCTTTCTCTTTTAGTAACTGCTTAATACGTGCTTTATATTGGTCTTTTTGTTCCTGACTCATTTCGTCCGGGAGATGCTCTTGGGCGAAATGCTCTTGAATCAGGATACGGTCAGATATGTCCTGTTTGCTCAACATAGTCGGTCTTGCCATTCTTTTTGTGAGTATCATTGTGGCGATATTATACCATGGCAGCTTTAAATTGCTGCCACGCAAATAACAAGTGCATTAATCACAAGAAAGTAGAGAATCAGACTACGTAGGCATATAGCGGGTAGGATCATCAACCCCCGCCTCTTTAAAGCCAATCGCACGAAGACGGCAGCTATCACAAATACCACAGGCACGACCATCATCATCCGCTTGATAACACGAAATAGTATCGGCGTAATCAATGCCTAACTCGTGGCCAACCTTGATAATGTCTGACTTTGACAAGGTCATTAACGGGGTGTGGATTTTAATTGGATGACCGGTCACGCCCGTTTTAGTCGCCAAATTAGCCATGGTTTCAAATGCATTAATAAACTCGGGACGGCAATCCGGGTAACCCGAGTAATCAACCGCATTAACGCCAATAAAAATAGCGTCTGCTTCTAATACTTCAGCCCAACCTAATGCCAACGATAAAAAAACAGTATTACGAGCAGGAACATAAGTCACGGGAATACCGGACGTTTCTTCTTCCGGCACTTCAATGGAGTGATCAGTCAGTGCTGAACCACCAAAATCCTCAAGGTGTAAACGGATCACGCGATGATCAGTTACGGCTAATTGCTGCGCTACTTTGCGGGCCGCATTTAACTCAGTTAAAGAGCGTTGACCATAGTCAAAACTGAGTACATAACAATCAAAGCCCTGATCTTTAGCCATTGCTAACGCGGTTGCCGAATCCAAACCACCCGACAACAAAACCACAGCCTTTGGTGAAGGCTTACTCATAAAACAGTGTCCTACGTCTAAAAAAATAAAATAAGCGAGAAGCGCTTATTGTAAAGCGCTCTCAGCTAAACGTGCAGCGGAGCTTTCTGGGTATTCTTTAACAACCCGCTCCATGAATGAGACCGACTGTGCAGTATCACCCTTCTGTTTGAATAGTATACCTAATTTATACAAGGCATCCGATGCTTTACGGCTATCTGGATAGGCTTTTACGACAGTTTGGAATTCCGTCTCAGCGCTGTCTAAATCACTAGTCGCCAAATATAATTCGCCTAACCAATAATGTGCGTTAGGTATGCGTGGGCTTTGCGGATAATTCGTTAAGAAATCATCGAACTGGGTTATAGCTTCACTAAAAGACCGCTGCCTAACGAGTGCAAATGCAGCTTGGTAATCGTCTTGATCATTGCCCGCACTTGAAGATGATTCGCTTGTATTGTTTTGAGAAGAGGAGGCAGGCGCGAGCTGGGTAGAAGGTGTTTCATTAGAGGCTTCAGTGGCGGGTGCTGATGCTTCAGGTTCGGGAGCTAGCGGCAAAGCACCCAACGCTAACTCATCGGTTAATGAGCCCGATTGTTGGCGCATTACCTCGCTTATCCGGCGATCTAGGTCTCTGTAACGCTCTTTCTGCTTCGCTTGTAATTGATCAATTGTATACTGTTGAGACTCTACCATGCCTCTCAATTGACGCATTTCATCCTGTAACTGCTGAATGGTGATGATCAATTGGCTATTGTTAGATGGAGCACGGTTAATCCCTGACGCGGAGCCACCCGAGTTAACTTGGATAACTTGTACATCTTCCGCGTAACTGGCTGTAGCCGAAGCTACAGCCATGAAAGCAGCCGATGTAATGAGTGCTTTCTTTACATTCATTAGCGAGACACGTATTTCAATTCAACACGACGGTTTTGTGACCAGGAGCCATCGCCTGAACCTAATACTACCGGCTTTTCTTCACCGTAGCTGATAGTTTCAGCTTGTGCTCCAGATACACCATTAACCGCTAAGAAACGCTCAATTGCTTTCGCACGACGCTCACCTAGTGCCATATTGTATTCGCGAGTACCGCGCTCATCAGCATGGCCTTCTAAACGAATAGAAGCCGACGGATGAGAAGCTAAATACTGAGCATGAGCTTCTAAATCAGCCACGCTGTCTGCACGGACAGTGGAATCATCGAAGTCAAAGTAAAACACAGTTTTTAAGTTAGCAACGTCTAGATTGCCATCTGTACCCATGCCAGAAACACCAGAAGCGTCGCCTGTGCCGTAAGTGTTAGATGAAGAACCTGTTGCTGAGCCGCCCATAGAAGAGTCGTCTTCGGATAGAGTGCTAGGTGAACTACAACCCGCAATCCATGCTACGGAAACAGCTAAGGTTAACGCTTTAACAGCATTTGATGCGCGCATGATAACTCCTAATTAAATGGCAAAATGCCATAGTTTTTTCAATTAAATTAATAGTTGATAACATTTATTGCAAGTACGGTGACCATGCCGGTTCACGCACATCCCCATCACCATTAGGCATGGTAAAACGTACACGACCGTCAAGAGAAACACCGGCGAGAACCCCTTTTCCACCTTTTTTAGTCGCATACATAATGATGCTGCCGTTAGGTGCAATTGTCGGAGACTCGTCGAGACTAGAACTTGTTAAAATATCCAGTCGGTTTGTTTTTAGGTCCTGAACAGCAATGTGGAAACCACTACCGTCTTGATGAACCATCGTCAGGAAACGACCATCCTGAGTCAATCGACCACGACTGTTATACTTGCCTTCATAAGTTAAGCGCTTCAGTTCGCGAGTCGGAAGATTTAGTGAATAAATTTGCGGTAATCCCGCCCTATCCGATGTAAATAAAATAGACTGCCCATCAGGTGCCCACGTTGGCTCAGTATCTATGCCGTAATGATGCGTTACCCGATCAAGCTGCCCTGTTGCTAATGTCAAAATATAGACTTCAGGGTTACCATCCTTTGATAAAACCAATGCTAACCGTGACCCATCAGGAGACCACGCAGGAGAACCGTTCAAACCACGAAACGTTTGAACTTTCTGGCGCTGGCCAGTTGCTAACTCTTGCACGTATATAGCTGGGCGGCTGCTTTCAAAAGACACATACGCTAATTTAGAGCCATCTTGAGACCATGCTGGCGATAAAATAGGCTCCTTTGATTGCAAAATAGTTCTTGGACGAGCCCCATCAGAATCAGCCATTTGTAATTTGTACGTAAAATTACCAGGCGTGTTCATCTTTGCAGTTACATAAACAATGCGTGTAGAAAAAGCGCCCTTTAAGCCTGTCAGCTTTTCAAATACTTGATCAGAAATATAATGAGCAACGTCGCGTAAGTTGTTGCTATTACCGGTAACTGTCTCAGACCACACTTTCCGCTCTTTTAGTACATCATACAATTCAACACTGGCTTGCACTTGACCGTTAGCCGCAGGAGCTACACGCCCGATAACCATGTAATCATTGCCAGATACCCGCCAATCTCTAAAAAACACCTGCTCCTCAGTTGACGGCGTGCCTAACATATTAGAACGGTTCATTGGCTTAAAAAAACCACTACGTCCTAAGTCATCAGAAACGATTTGAGCAATGTCTTCATTTAAAGCTAAACCAGCTGCTTGAAACGGTACGACAGCAATAGGAGTAGGCGCATCCACACCTTGCGTTACTTCAACGACTAGATCTGCACGTGCTGTGACAGCCATCATCATTAAAAACGCACTTATGAACCATTTTTTCATTGTTTTATCACCTTAATACCGTAAGCCTTCTGGCCTAAAAATCACTTTAATACGACGTAGGTTCCGGTCAAACAACACCGGATCAATTTCTGACGCCCGCGAGAATCGCCCTACCTTGTATACCGCATTTTCGGCCGAACGATCAAATCCCAGATCGCCACTACTTTGTACAATTTCAACGCTATCTATTTCTCCCGAAGGGAATAAAACAACCAATGCCGTTGCTTGCATACCATTGCGGGCTGTAGCGGGACGAATCCAGCGTCGCGATATTTCACTGACCACATAACTACTAAAATCAGCGACTGTTTGCTTGTTCTTCTCTAATGCCGCTTGGCGGCGTTTCTCTAACTCTGCTTTTTGTTTCGCTTCTGCCGCTGCTTTTTCAGCAGCAACACGCTCGGCCTCTTTACGTTTAGCTTCTTCGGCTTTGCGCTGCTTGTCAGCCTCCGCTTTTTTCTTAGCAGCTTCAGCGGCTTTTAACTTCTCAGCTTCAGCGGCTTTTTGCGCGGCCTCTTGCTTTTGTTTCTCAGCGGCTTTCTTTTTAGCTTCTTCCGCTAATTTCTTTTTCTCTGCTTCATCTGCCTTTTTTTCCAGGATTGCTTTTATGGCAGACTCTACTTCTTTTGGCTTAGAGTTACACAGAGATTCTAACGTAGCCTTTTGTTCTGCGGTGATATCTAAACCTTTAATTTTGGCGATACATTCATCAAACTCTTTTATACGAGCATCCTCAACCTCTTTTAACCTCTTCTCTTCAATACGCTGTTTTTCTAGATTCTTCTTCTCTTCTTGTTTTTTTAATTCTTCCAACTTTTTTTGAGCTTCTTGCTGCTTTTGCTCTTCAAGCTTCTTTTTTTGAGCTTGAGCTTCAGCCTGCTGCTTTCTTTCAGCTTCTTGAGCTTGTCTTGCCTGCTCTGCTTGTTCCTGCTTTTCTAACTCTGCCGCTTGGCGCGCTTGCTCGGCTTGTTTCTGGGCGGCTTCTTCTTTAGCTTCGGCAATTTGTTGTTGGTTTGCGACTTCTGTGGCCAATGATTTTAAATCAATCATCGTGGCTTGGATGTGCCGCGGTGTTTGACGCGGGTCTTGTTTGTGTTGAAACCAATGAGGCACCAACAAGAGCACCACACAAACGTGCACAAGTAACGCAAGTACAATCGGTAATATATAACTACGTATACGCACAGATAATTACTCAGTTACCAAGCCAACACTGGCTGCACCAGCCTGTTGCAACAATGCCATCAAACCAACCACTTTTTCATAGCTTACGTTTTTATCGCCACGAACAAGCAACAATTGGTTTGGTGTTTCATTTAAAATTTTCTCGACTCTTTCGGAAACTTCCTCTTGAGAGACCTGAGTAGTATCGTCACCGCCAATATTAATATAATAAGCCCCGTCTTTATCCACGGTTACAACCACCGGCTCTTGATCCTGATCGTTTACTGGGTCAGAAGCGGCTTGAGGCAAATCAACACTGACACCTTGCGTCAGCATAGGGGCCGTAATCATAAAGATCACCAACAACACCATCATCACATCGATGTAGGGAACGACGTTTATATCCGCGTTAAGTTTCCGTTTTTTCTTCTGGCGTCTAATCATGATAAATACCTATCGAGAAAACGATTACAGCGGTGAATGAATACGACGATGCAAAATAGCGTAAAACTCTTCGGCAAAGGTTTCGTAATGACTCATCATCCCTTCTGATCGAGCAGAGAAACGGTTATACGCAATAACAGCCGGAATAGCAGCGAACAAACCAATAGCGGTAGCGACAAGCGCTTCAGATATACCCGGCGCAACAGAGGCCAAGGTTGCTTGATGCACATTAGCTAAACCACGGAATGAGTTCATAATCCCCCATACCGTACCAAACAAACCTATATAAGGACTTGTCGACCCCACAGTAGCCAAAAAGGGAAGATGCTGATCTAGCTTTTCTTCCTCTCGTGACAAAGCCACACGCATGCTACGTTGCACAGCGTCCATCACAGCGTCGGGGTCATAATTCTTTTGTTGTGTCATGCGCGTGTATTCTTTAATACCCGAGCAAAAAATATGTTCTGCACCCTCTAGCGCTTTATCAGTGTCGCTAAGTTCTCGGTAAAGCTGCCCCAAATCTACGCCGGACCAAAATCGCTCTTCAAATGCGCGCAACCTTTTTTTTGCTTTTCCAAAAACAGAAATCCGCTGAAAGATAACGATCCAAGAAAGAAAAGAGGCCAACACCAAGATAACCATTACAATTTGTACGACCAAACTGGCTTCGACTACCAGACTCCAGATCGAAAGCTGCTCACCCACTGTAAAAATCTCCAATACCAAACCGTTCTTACTTATGCCAATTCATAAGTAAACAACAAAAGATGCACGAATATCCTGCAAACCTATTCCCTAGGCACAAATCTGTGATTGACGACCTTGGTAAAAGTTCAGCAGATGAGGTAATTAGGACGCTTTTAGCGACGAAAAGACCCGATTTAAGAGTGCACACAATATCAGGCGCGCAAATTTATACAAGATACGCCAGAACCAAACCGCTAATATATTTTCAATACTCGCGGTGTGTTTTAAAAACAATTGTTTAGGAGGGTAAAACCAAGAGGCAGGCTAATCGATAGAGGGTTTATCGATACCAAAATGGAGATAAGCATGATCGGTAACGACACGCCCTCGCGGTGTTCGCATAATATAGCCTTGCTGAATAAGATAAGGTTCTAAAACATCCTCTATTGTCTCTCGTTCCTCACTGATCGCAGCCGCTAAGTTATCAACTCCCACTGGACCACCCGCAAATTTCTCGATCATGACTAACAACAAACGACGGTCCATATGATCAAACCCTTGCTCATCCACACTCAGCATATTCAGCGCAAGATCAGCAATAGGCTTGGTGATTTCACCATCGCCTTTAACTTCGGCATAGTCCCGTGCCCGTCGTAATAAGCGATTAGCAATTCGAGGAGTACCCCGGCTGCGCTTGGCCACCTCTTTTGCCCCCTCTTCACTAATAATCGTTCCTGATAAACGGGCTGAGCGCATCACGATATTGGTTAAGTCTTCGATATTATAAAACTCAAGACGTTGTACAATACCGAAGCGGTCTCGCAAGGGAGAAGTGAGTGAGCCAGCTCGGGTGGTTGCGCCAACCAAAGTAAAAGGAGGCAAATCGAGCTTAATGGATCGAGCGGCAGGCCCCTCACCAATAATTATATCCAGCTGGTAGTCTTCCATAGCAGGATACAAAACTTCTTCTACATTTGGGCTAAGGCGGTGTATTTCATCAATAAATAAAATATCACCGGCTTCTAAGTTTGTTAGTAAGGCGGCTAAATCTCCGGCTTTTTCTAAAATAGGGCCAGATGTTGTTTTAATATCGCCTTCCATTTCATGCGCGATAATATTAGCCAGCGTTGTTTTACCAAGCCCAGGAGGCCCAAAAATCAGTGTATGATCCAGCGCCTCACCGCGATTACGAGCCGCATGGATAAAAATTTCCATTTGCTCTTTGACAACGGGCTGACCGGTGTAATCCGATAGTTTTTGCGGGCGAATTGCACGATCGAACTGCTCTTCCACCTTACTAGTCTGTGTGGGCGCTATAAAGCGGTCCGCTTCGATCATTTACAACCTCGTAATAACATCGGGAAACCTACCATTTACTTACTTATCCTCAGTGGCCTGCAGTATGAAGAAGTTTTAGCCCGAGACCATTGATTTAAGTGCTAACCGGATTAACGACTCGCTACTGTTAATATCGCCTAATTGTTTCTCGGCTTGGGCAACCGCTTTAGCAGCTAAGGCTGGCTTATAGCCCAGCGATACCAAAGCACTTTCTGCTTCTTGGCGGTATCCATCAATAGCAGCTGACGCGGCTTCAGGTAAGTCATTACCCGTTAACTGGAAGTCGGCAGGCTCAGCGGCCGGTAATGTTTTTAGCTTATCCTTTAATTCGACTATTAAGCGCTCTGCAGTTTTTTTACCCACTCCAGGGATACGTGTAAGCGCGGCGGCATCTTCGCGCTGCATGCAAGCCACCAGCTCTTGAGCTGTCATGCCGGACAAAATAGATAGTGCAAGTTTAGGCCCCACACCGCTGGCTTTAATCAACGCCCGAAATAAAGTGCGCTCGTATTTATCATAAAAGCCATACAATAACTGAGCATCTTCTCGCACTACAAAGTGGGTATATAGTGTAACGCTACAACCGGGATCTGGTAATTTGAAGCACGTATTCATCGACGCCTCGAGGTCATACCCAACTCCATTCACATCAACCATGATATGAGGCGGCTGTTTTTCTGCTAATTCACCTTTTAAGCGTCCGATCACGTCTCTACCTACCCTATTTCACAAAGCCAACAACAGTGTATAAATATACAGTAGCTGTTTAAAAATACCAACTGCGAGTCGCGATACTTATCACTCTCGCAGAAACTATTGCTTAAACCCTAGGATTACTCGTCAAAAAGTGCTTCAACAAACTCATCAGCTTTAAAAGGACGTAGGTCGTCTACTTGCTCCCCTACCCCAATAAAACGAATAGGTAACTTCAATTGCTTAGCAATCGCAAAAATAATGCCGCCTTTCGCTGTGCCATCTAACTTAGTCAGCGTAATACCAGTGACACCCACGGCTTCTTGGAAGATTTTAGCCTGACTCATGGCGTTTTGGCCGGTGCCTGCATCCAGAACCAACATAACTTCATGTGGCGCAGCTGGGTCGATTTTGCGCATGACTCGCACAACCTTTTCCAGCTCTTCCATTAGATGGTCTTTGTTTTGCAAACGTCCTGCCGTATCAGCAATTAATACATCAATAGATTTAGCTTTAGCTGATTGCACCGCATCAAACAACACGGAAGCCGAGTCGGCACCTGTATGCTGGGCAATGACCGGTACATTATTGCGCTCGCCCCACACTTGTAGTTGTTCAACAGCCGCGGCTCGGAAGGTATCGCCAGCAGCCAACATCACACTTTTCCCTTCGCTTTGGAAACGCTTTGTCAGCTTGCCTATCGTCGTTGTCTTACCTACCCCATTAACACCCACCATGAGAATCACATAAGGAGCATTTTCAGCCTGGGCAACTAACGGCTGTTCAACATCGCCTAATAACCCAGCCAGTTCATCTTTAAGAGCTTGATGCAAAGCTTGTGCATCCGCTAACTGATTACGTTGTACGCGCGAAGTAAGCCGATCAATAATATCCGTTGTTGCTTCTACGCCTACATCGGAAGTTAGCAGCAGAGTCTCTATATCTTCGAGTAGCTCATCGTCTATTTCTTTTTTACCCAGAAAAAGCGTACCCAATTGCTCAGTCAAATTAGCCTTGGTCCGGCTTAGACCAGCTTTAATACGAGCAAACATGCCTTTCTTCTGCGGCGCTTCGTCTGTTACAACAGCGGGTGTGGCAGCTGGCGTATCAATCACTACAGGCTCTGGGGCCTTATCGGCTTCAGGCTCTGTTTGCACTTCGGTCACGTCAGGCTCTTGCGCGCTTTCTGCTTGCATGTCTTGCGGGGCAGACACAGGCTCTTTAGCGGAAACGGGAAGCTCATCCTTTATGGCGGCAGCGGCATCGTCTACCACTTCGGTTGATTCTTCTGAAAGCGTATCTGGGATGGTGTCGTTTACTTGCTCACTCGACTGGGACGCTTCGTCTACTTTATCTTCAGGAAGCTTGTCAGCGGTTTCAACTGATACTACTTCTCCCTGCTGTACATCTGATTCGTTAACGTCCTGTTTATCTTCATTAGAAGAGAAGATAGATTTCAGCTTTTTGAACATGGATAATCCCCAAACACCTAAACCAATCTCCTATTGAAAGAACCAAAAAAGAAAGGCTAACTATTCTGTTGTTACTGGTATGATTTGAAAGGGCTAATCTTATCATAGAGAGCCGCTGTACAAACCTATTGATGGAAATTTGTCACGTCTATGGAATTTATTTGGATACTTTTCGCATTTGTCTGCGGCTTACTTGTTAAATACTTCAACTTTCCTGCCCTAATCGGCTTTTTGATTGCTGGCTTTTTGTTAAATTTCTTAGGCTTTGAGCCTACGGAAAGCTTAGAGACGTTGGCGCATTTGGGTATAACACTCATGCTGTTTACCATTGGGCTAAAACTGCATGTTAAAGATTTATTGAAACAAGAAGTTTGGGCTACTTCACTGTTACATATGGGAGCCTGGACTCTGGTCATGGGCACCTTGATTATTGGGCTCAGCATCCTGAGCTTGCCGTACTTTATCGACATAGATTTCAAAACAGCGGCTCTTTTAGGATTTGCGTTTAGCTTTAGTAGCACCGTGTGCATTGTTAAACTGCTAGAAGAAAGCGGTGAAATGAAAACGCGCCATGGACAAATAGCCATAGGCGTTCTTGTCGTGCAAGATATTGCAGCGGTCGTTTTCTTGGTGTTTGCTACAGGCAAAATTCCCTCACCATGGGCCTTGTTGCTTTTTGGCTTAGTGTTTATTCGGCCAGCACTGGATGTTTTATTGCTTCGTGTAGGTCACAGCGAAATGCTGCCACTGTATGGCTTTTTCTTAGCGATAGGTGGTTATCAACTATTTGAATTGGTGGGTGTAAAGGGTGATTTTGGAGCGCTCGTTTTTGGTGTCTTACTAAGCCATCACCCCAAAGCTACTGAGCTCACTAAATCTTTATTAAGCTTTAAAGACCTATTCTTAATTGGCTTTTTCTTATCCATCGGCTTTACCGCATTGCCAACGTGGTCAATGCTAGGAATAGCCAGTTTGTTGTGCATATTATTGCTCGTAAAAGCGTTAATGTTCTTCGCCGTTTTTACGCAGTTTAAGCTACGTGGTCGCACCTCATTTCTTGGTGCTCTAGCCCTGAGCAACTTCAGCGAATTTGGCCTGATCGTAGCGGCTTTATGCGTGGATTCGGGATGGCTTAACAAAGAATGGCTAGTCATTTTGGCGCTTTCGGTCTCCCTTTCTTTTATTGTCACTAGCTTACTTTATCGCAATGCCCATCATTATTATTTGGTCTATAAAGATACCATCAAGACTTTCCAATCAGCTAAACGCCTACCTGAGGATGAGTTCATTCAACCGCCTGAAGCTGATATTTTGGTCATTGGTTTAGGACGTGTGGGTACCGGCTCTTTTAAAGCTTTGCAGAATATGATTGATAAGCGTGTTGTTGGCCTTGATGCGGACCGTCAACGAGTAGAACGTTATCAAAAAGAAGGGCTTAATGTTTTTTTTGGTGACGGTGAAGATGCTGATTTATGGGAGAGCTTTGACCTGTCCGGCATCAGCTTAGTGTTACTTGCACTGCCATCTATTGATGATAATCGCAACATTACCAATCAACTCCACAAAGCTAACTTTAACGGAAAAATAGCCGCCATCGCTCGCTACCCTGACGAACGCAATGAGTTACTCGAAGCAGGTATTGATAACGTATTTAACTTCTACACAGAAGCGGGTATCGGTTTTGCAGAAGAGAGCTTATTACTCATTGGTGAGCAACCAAATGGAGCGTCTCTCACTAACTAGCTAGCTAGGAACAAAAAAAGCCCCGCTCTAGCGGGGCTAAAGAAGTAGTAGCTAATTATCCCTGATAGGTAACATAACCAGCTATGGGCCTACTTCAAACTTACAATCAATGCATAATTAAAAACTATCGCCGGGAACTCGGATCCAGCCTTCCATGAGCACTCTAGCACTGCGGCTCATTACCGCTTTTTTAACCTGCCACTGACCAGTCTCTAACGTAGCTTCAGCCCCCACTCGCAGTGTCCCGGAAGGATGCCCAAAACGCACAGCCGTTCGTTCACCACCACCTGCGGCTTGATTAACCAAAGTACCCGTAACGGCGGCTGCGGCTCCTATTGCTACGGCTGCTGTCCCCATCATGGCGTGGTGTAACTTACCCATTGATAACGCCCGTACTAATAAGTCCACATCATTTGTCGTCACCGACTTTCCACTGGACGATACGTAATCACTCGGTTGAGCAACAAAAGCTACCTTAGGTGTATGCTGGCGCGTAGACGCCTCGGATATATGGGATATTAGCCCCATCTTAACCGCGCCATGAGCCCTGATGGATTCAAAGGTCGCTAGCGCCTTAACGTCACTATTAATATCATCTTGTAACTCCGTGCCACTGTAACCGAGGGCCTGAGCCTCAACAAAAATCGTCGGTATACCGGCATTAATGAGTGTTACTTTTAACGTCCCCACACCCGGAACCACCAAGTCATCCACTAGGTTACCTGTTGGAAACATAGCGCCTTCCCCGTCGGCCGGATCCATAAACTCTACTTGCACCTCAGCCGCTGGAAAAGTAACGCCATCTAACTCAAAATCGCCTGTTTCTTGAACGGCACCATCCGTCATTTGAACATGAGCAATAATCGTTTTTTGAATATTAACTTGCCAAATACGTACAATGGCCGTTCCGTTTTCAGGGACACGACTGGGATCCACTAAACCGTTACTAATAGCAAACGCACCAACCGCGGCCGTTAAATTGCCACAATTTCCACTCCAATCAACAAACGGCTTATCGATAGTTACTTGGCCAAACAGGTAATCGACATCGTGATCAGCTTGTTCACTTTTAGATAAAATAACCGTTTTGCTGGTACTTGACGTCGCCGCTCCCATACCATCAATTTGCTTGCCGTAGGGGTCTGGGCTACCCATTACACGTAGTAATAAATTATCACGTGCTGGGCCGGGCATTTGCGCGGAAGCAGGCAGGTCCTTTAAGCTAAAAAACACCCCTTTGCTAGTGCCGCCGCGCATATATGTCGCCGGGATTTTTATTTGAGGCAAACTACTCATCGTGAATACTCCTAAAACAAGGTGCCAATACTACTCATTAATGATCAGCACCTGCTTATAATGTGAAGGCTAGGCTGCAGTCGACTCTAAAAAGTCTTGTGCAAAGCGCTGCAAAACGCCGCCAGCACTGTAAACGGACACCTCTTCTGCCGTGTCTAAACGGCAAATTACCGGCACACGGAGCTCTTCACCGTTTCTTCGATGGATAATCAAAGTTAATTCAGCTCTCGGTTTAATCGTACCTTCTACATCAAAGGTTTCGGTGCCATCAATTTGATATGTATGACGCGTTTTTCCGGCAATAAACTCACAAGGAAGTACTCCCATGCCAACCAAGTTGGTACGGTGAATACGCTCAAACCCTTCGGCCACGATAACCTCGACACCAGCCAAACGAACGCCTTTAGCTGCCCAATCACGTGAGGAACCTTGTCCATAATCCGCACCCGCAATAATTATCAGTGGCTGCTTGCGTTCCATATAAGTTTCGATAGCCTCCCACATCCGGCTTTCTTTACCTTCAGGCTCGATACGTGCCAACGATCCTTGTTTAATTTCACCCTGTTCATCAGTACACATTTCATTGAGAAGCTTGGGGTTCGCAAACGTTGCACGTTGTGCCGTTAGGTGGTCTCCACGGTGAGTTGCATAAGAGTTAAAATCTTCTTCTGGCAAGCCCATTTTATGCAGGTACGCCCCAGCGGCACTGTTTAACATGATGGCATTGGAAGGCGACAAATGATCAGTGGTAATGTTATCTCCCAACACGGCCAGTGGACGCATACCTTTCATGGTTCGCTCGCCTGCTAGCGCTCCTTCCCAATAAGGAGGACGACGTATATAAGTACTTTGTGGCCGCCAGTTATACAAAGGGCTCTCTGAGCGCTGCGCTTTCCCTAGATCAAACATTGGAATATAGATTTGATTAAATTGCTCAGGTTTAACGCTTGAAGCTACTATCGCATCGATTTCTTCATCTGTTGGCCAGATATCTTTTAGCGTAATAGGCTTACCATCTTTGTCAGTTCCTAGCGCATCTTTTTCAATATCAAAACGGATCGTCCCAGCAATCGCATACGCAACAACCAATGGAGGAGAAGCCAAAAATGCTTGCTTAGCGTACGGATGTATCCGTCCATCAAAATTCCTGTTACCCGATAACACAGCCGTCGCATACAGGTCTCTATCAATAATTTCTTGTTGGATCTTAGGGTCCAATGCGCCGCTCATACCGTTACAGGTTGTGCAAGCGAAACCAACGATACCAAACCCAAGTTGCTCCAGCTCAGGCAGCAATCCAGACTCTTCCAAGTACAATTGAGCAACTTTAGATCCAGGAGCAAAAGACGTTTTAACCCATGGCTTTCGAACAAGGCCTAGGGCATTCGCTTTTTGGGCAATCAAGCCTGCAGCCACCACATTGCGAGGGTTACTGGTATTGGTACAACTAGTAATGGCCGCGATGATTACCGCCCCATCAGGCATTAGACCGGACTCTTCTTTCCAAGCCCCCGCAATACCACGGGCTTCTAGGTCGGACGTAGGTAAACGGCGGTGAGGGTTCGATGGTCCTGCCATGTTACGACCAACACTCGATAAATCGAAGGTTAGAACGCGCTCATAGCGTGCGCCAGCTAAATCATCTGCCCACAGACCTGTTTGTTTTGCGTATTTTTCGACAAGAGCAACCTGCTCAGGCTCGCGGCCCGTTAATTTAAGGTAATCAATCGTTTGCTCGTCGATATAAAACATGCCTGCCGACGCCCCAAACTCAGGCGTCATATTAGAGATAGTCGCTCTATCTCCAATCGTTAAATTTTTGGCCCCGTCTCCAAAAAACTCTAAATAGGAAGAAACGACTTTTTGGTTGCGTAAAAATTCGGTAATGGCCAGTACTATATCAGTGGCCGTAATGCCAGGCTGACGCTTGCCCACCAGCTCAACTCCAATAATATCCGGTAAGCGCATCATTGACGGGCGCCCAAGCATGACTGTCTCGGCTTCTAACCCCCCAACCCCTATCGCTATCACTCCCAATGCATCAATATGTGGAGTGTGACTGTCGGTTCCAACACAGGTATCGGGGAAAGCAACTCCCTCGCGGGATTGGATAACCGGAGACATCTTCTCAAGGTTGATCTGATGCATAATGCCATTGCCAGCGGGTATGACATCCACATTTTCAAAGGCTGTTTTTGTCCATTCAATGAAATGAAAACGGTCCTCGTTACGGCGATCCTCAATAGCACGGTTTTTTTCAAATGCGTCTACATCGAAGCCAGGAGCTTCTACCGCAAGCGAATGGTCTACAATAAGCTGCGTAGGGACGACGGGATTAACTTTTGAAGGATCACCACCTTGATCGGCAATCGCGTCACGCAGACCCGCTAGATCAACAAGAGCAGTTTGGCCCAAAATATCATGGCACACGACGCGTGCTGGGTACCAAGGAAAGTCCAGATCTTGTTTGCGTTCAATTAATTGTTTGAGCGCGTCAGTCAACAGTTCTGGCTCACAACGACGTACAAGTTGTTCGGCCAAAACGCGTGAAGTATAAGGTAAAGCCGCGTAAGCGTTGGGCTCAATTGCATCTACCGCTTCGCGAGTGTCAAAATAGTCTAATGACGTACCAGGCAGTGGTTTTCGATAATTAGTATTCATAACAGCATCCTAAAAGTGATTATGCAGCTATCACCCGCCTTCATTCTTTTGATATTCAGAAAGTCAGGGATAAAAGCAAACAATGGGTATACCGCGCTTTACGATTTATAAAGCGCGTATAATGGACTGAGCTTACGAACGCTCAGCAATGGGAACCCACTCACTAGAATCAGGGCCGGTATAGTCTGCGCTGGGGCGAATAATTCGGTTGTTAGCACGTTGCTCCATTACATGTGCCGCCCAGCCGGAAGCACGAGAGCAAACAAAAATCGGTGTAAACAACTTAGTAGGTATGCCCATGAAGTGATAGGCCGATGCATGGAAAAAGTCTGCATTACAAAACAGTTTTTTCTCCCGCCACATGACCGACTCAACTCGCTCAGAGACAGCGTAAAGCGAGGTATCCCCTACTTGCTCCGATAGCTTTTTAGACCATGCCTTAATAATACTGTTACGAGGGTCGCTATCACGGTAGATAGCATGACCAAACCCCATAATTTTATCTTTTCGGGATAGCATCCCCATAATGGCGTCTTCAGCTTCATCAGCGTCGCTCCACTGCTCAATCATATCCATCGCAGCTTCATTGGCACCACCATGTAAAGGGCCGCGTAAAGATCCTATTGCAGCGGTGATACAGCTATGAATATCCGACAAGGTTGAGGCGCAAACCCGTGCTGTGAATGTGGATGCATTGAACTCGTGCTCAGCATATAAAATAAGTGAAGCATGCATTACATCTATATGTAATTGTTCAGGTTTCTTGTCATGAAGGGTCCACAAAAACTGTTCACCAATAGAGTCTGCTTCTGTTTCAACATTGATACGCTTACCTTGGTGACTATAGTTGTACCAATAATTAATCAAGCCTGGAAATACAGCTAACATACGGTCTATTTTTTCGTGTTGCTCGCTAAAATCATGTTCAGTTTCAAGATTACCTAACATCGAACAACCCGTACGCATAACATCCATTGGATGAGCATCTGCCGGAATATTTTCTAGTACCGTTTTTAAGGCAGAAGGCAATTGACGCAAAGACTTCAACTTCGCTTTATAAGCATTAAGCTCCGCTTGATTAGGAAGTTTTCCGTACAATAATAAATACGCAACTTCTTCAAACTCTGCATGATCAGCTAACGCTTTGATGTCATAACCACGATACGTTAAACCTGCACCTGATTGACCCACTGTACAAAGGGCGGTCTCCCCTGCTGATTGGCCACGCAGACCTGCTCCAGTCAATTTTTTTGCTTCTGCCATTGTCATTTCTCCTTATGACATCGAGTAGTTCTATTACTGTACTCGTGCCATTTTTTATCTTTATTATCTTTTAATATGCCTTACTTGTTTTTGCCTTCAGCAAAGAGCGCATCGAGCTTTTGCTCAAAATCGTGGTAGTTCAAAAAGTCATACAGCTCCATACGGGTTTGCATAGTATCAATGACGGCTTTCTGGTCTCCATCACGCAAGATCGACTCAAATACATTAAGTGCGGCTTTATTGGCAGCACGGAACGCCGACAAAGGATATAACACCATTGTTGCTCCATGCAGAGCCAACTCTTCTTTGTTGAACAACGGGGTCGCGCCAAATTCTGTGATATTGGCTAGTAAATGAGCACCGCCTATGCCGTCTGCAAAGGCCTTATAATCATCTAACGTATGAACGGCTTCTGCGAAAATTCCGTCGGCTCCTGCTTCCAAACACGCTTGAGCACGCTCGACGGCGGCTTCTAAACCTTCCATCTGGAATGCATCAGTTCGTGCAATGATAAAAAAATCATCATCGGTTTTCGCATCCACTGCTGCTTTAACGCGATCGACCATTTCTTCTTTAGAAACAATCTCCTTATTAGGTCGATGTCCGCACCGTTTCTGAGCCACTTGATCTTCAAGGTGGATAGCACCCGCCCCAGCCTTAATCATCTCTTTAACTGCACGCCCGATATTAAAGGCACCACCCCAGCCCGTATCAATATCGACAAGTAGCGGTGTCTCTACTGCACTACTGATGCGCCTAACATCTTCTAACACGTCATTCATTGAAGTCATGCCTAGGTCAGGTAAACCGTAGGAAGCATTGGCTACACCACCGCCAGACAAATAAATGGCTCGGTGGCCAACTCGCTCAGCCATCATGGCATGATAGGCGTTAGTCGTGCCGACAATTTGCAGCGGCTGAGTTTCATTAAGTGCTTGACGAAATCGAGCACCAGCGCTTGGATTAGCCATGAATTTCCCCTTTGATGTTGGATGACAAATTGAGTTTGTTTTCAATATTCTGACGTGCTGCGCTGATATGACGACGCATTAACAGTTCAGCCAGTTCAGGATCACGCGCCTCTATCGCATCGACTATCTGTCGATGCTCTTTCAAAGCACGTTTCGGGCGAGAGCTTGATACACTAAATTGGTATCGGTACATGCGGACAAGGTGATATAGATCGCTGCCAAGCAGTTCTAGCAGTTTCTCATTTTTACTACCTTGTACTATGCGGTAATGAAAATCGAGATCACCTTCTTTTTGAAAATAGGAGCGTCCATCAAGCTCCTGCACACTGCGCTCATGTTCATCTAGTAGCGAGCGTAAATCGGCAATCTCTTCATCTGACATATGCAGGGCAGCCATGCGACAAGCCATGCCCTCTAAAGCTTCGCGAACATGATAAATTTCGACTAGCTCTTTTATCGACAATTGAACCACGCGCGCACCAACATTTGGTTTACGCTCTATAAGGCGCAATCCTTCAAGGCGTCGCATCGCTTCTCGTAATGGACCACGGCTAATACCATAGGTACGCGCCAATTCAGGCTCACTTATTTTTTGGCCTGATGGAATCTCGCCTTTAACAATAGCCGTTACAATTTCAGCACATACACGATCAGCGAGTGTGATGACTTCTACCGGTAATTCACGGATATTTGATTTGGTTGTCATAACCGTACTCTCTACAGATTGTCGACAATATTTATAGAGAAGTACGATAGCGCAGCAAAATTAGGCCGTCAACAAACCTAAAGTCTAAGATTGTCTACATAATTCCGGTTTTAGGAGTCATTCAAATTAGCTAGCGTAGAACCTTTTTGCTTCGTTATTCATCGTTTTAGCGATATTACGAGGCTTTTGATAAGGTAAAGAATGATCAGTACCTGGCACCATAATGTAATGCCAATTTGGCAAAGTATCATCCAGATGCTGATGATAGTCATGCATGGCATCCACACTCAGCCCGCCTATAAAGCTCGTCACATCACCTTGCGCCGCAATAAGCGCAGGCCTATCTACCTCATTAATCGTCGCTGTAACGCAATCTAACGCATTAGCAAACCCAATGGGCCTATGACCTAAACGTGACATTGTTAAGGCTTCTACCTGCTTGGAGATGCGTCTATTGGGAGAAATCGTATTCATAAACGCTAAAATCCCAACACTTTTATCCGCTGCACGGAGGTGAAGAGTCGCCTCGCTGTATTTTTTACGTAGTGCTTTTGTTTCGTCCCATGTTGGTCGATCTAATAAAGCAGACTCTAATAAGAACTGCTTACCTATGCGGCTTGGATACTGCTGTTTATATAGCATAGCGACCATGCCTCCCATAGAATAACCACCTAAATCGAAGCTCCACCAGCCTAAGTAGTCAACTAAAGAAGACAAATCAGTAACGAGATCAGATGCTGTAAATGACTCTTCTTCACCACTTAAAGGCCATGTATCCCCCATACCGCGCAGATCTGGAATCAAGACTTCTTGCCATTGATCTAACATCTTCGCGATAAATGACCATGTATCCATGCCCGCGACACCCGCGCCATGCAATAACACAATTCGGCGTCCATTTTTAACATCTGGGTTAGTATACAAACGATAAGTAATAGACTGGCCATTGGTTTCTAGTGTCAAAGCCGGCCATTGCATGTCATCAATCATGGAACAAAATCTCTTCAGTCAATCGTTTAGCCCCGTCGAATGACGGCAGAATAACGAATGTAGTTTATAAACCTAGTAATAACTCAGCACGTAAACTTATGTGTCGACAATTTCCTGCCAACTCCTAACAACGCACTATGGGTGCTCATTATACTGGCGCACTATGATTTGTCTTATCATGCTCGCATGATTTCGGCTATTTCCTTAAAATACGCGCTTCTATTATTCCTAACATAAGGATTAGCCGTGCCCGGCCCAATTCCACTTAGTTACAGCACGTCGAGTACCGAATACTTTGAGCGCATCCGCTCGCTTGGCGGAGCTTGGCTACTGGACAGCGGAAAACCAGATAGCGAACGAGGACGATTTGATATACTTGTTGCTCAACCAGCATTTCGTGTTCGCTACGCACAAGGAGCAACGCAAATACTAGCAGGGACGGCTAATGAAGCGTGGTCTATCAACGAGCACAACACCCGCTTTACGCAGACACACCCAGAACTGGCACAATTATTACATCACTATAGCGAAACAAGCCTTAGCGCTACCAAACCATTTAACCTGCTTAAATCGCTGTATTTATTGCTAGCTCAGCGTCAAAGCACCCATGAAGAAATACCCTTTTATTCAGGGTTTGTAGGCTACTTTGGATACGATCTAGGCCGCACACTAGAAACCTTACCCCAACATGCAGCAAACGAGTTACACATCCCTGATATGGAGGTAGGTTATTACCAATGGGCCATCATTGTTGACCATGAGAAACAAGAAGCATCGCTGGTCGCGCATGATCAATTTCCTGAAAGCAGCCTAAAACAGCTCGCAGACCTCACCTGCTCTTCAGACAACAAGAGCAAGTCTATTCGTTTTAAGATAACCCAAGCTTTTGCGAGCAACACACAAGAAGATCAATACCATCAGCGACTCAAGCAAATAAATGAGTACATCCACGCGGGTGATTGCTATCAAGTCAATTTTGCCCATCGTTTTCGCGCCGAGTACGAAGGTGACCCATGGCAGGGGTATAAAACACTTCGAGCTGCTGCCCCTACTCCTTTTTCGGCCTATCACGATACCGACAGGGGCGCGATTTTATCTCTATCACCTGAGCGCTTTGTGATGTGCGATGAAACAGGCAAAGTAACCACGCAGCCTATCAAAGGTACACGACCTCGGGATGACAACCCTGAAATAGACAATGCCTATATAAACGACCTAATCACCTCTGAAAAAGACCGTGCAGAAAATGTAATGATCGTTGATTTGTTACGAAACGATATTAGCAAAACATGTATAGCCGGTAGTGTGAAAGCGCAAAGACTGTTTGATGTAGAGCATTACAAGAATGTTCACCACCTAGTCAGCACCGTAATTGGCCAGCTGCAACCCCAGCAAACCCCGATCGATTTACTTGAACATTGCTTTCCTGGAGGCTCCATCACAGGAGCGCCCAAAATTAGAGCGATGGAAATTATTGACGAACTAGAATCACACCGACGCCACATTTACTGTGGCAGCATCGGCTATATATGTAATAGTGGGCGTATGGATACCAGTATTACTATCCGTACGTTGTTAGCCGAAGATAACGCTATGTATACGTGGGCCGGTGGTGGAATTGTTGCTGATTCAGTATCCAGTGCTGAATATCAAGAAACGTTCGATAAGATCAATAATCTACTAAAAGCGCTAGAAACGGACGCCTAACTGGCTCGCCAGCCGTTCCAAAATTATCTAGCAGACACAAACGCTAATAATAATTGACCGATTGGTCAATTAAACACCAATAACTGTTCTATTTTGCCCACATAATCATATATGATCATGATTCAGCTACGGGTATTGTTAGATGGATTTACGATTCAAGGAAGCCGCCGTAACAAAGCGCTTCTACATATCATTATTGGCAACAACATTAGTTATTTGTGCACTCCTGACAATCAATCAATACTTGATGGTATCGACTAATACAGGCTCCCCAGTTACCAATAAAGGCGATATTAGCCTTTCGAACTATTCTCCCGTTGTAGTCAAAGCCGAACACATTTCTTATCTGGCAGAAAACAGCTCAATTAATAAAAACGATTTACTCAACTCGACGTTAGGCCAGTGGAAGACAATTGAATCCAAGCACCTATCACTAGGCCGTAGAGATATGGCTATCTGGTATCGAATACCTATAAAAAACACAAATGCCACCACTACAGATCAGGTACTAGAAATACAATGGCCTAATCTATATTCCGCCGAGCTTTACCGCTATAACACCAATTTATTGTCTTACGCTGTGCAGCACAGAGGGCTAAGCACCCAACCTATTCCTAACCGCATCAGCTCACCCACACCCGCTTTTTATTTTACGCTAGCGCCACATGAGTCCACGGTGCTTTATCTGCGCGTTAAAACAAGCTATTTCCAGTATGTCCCAATGACCTTCTGGGCGGAAACGCTTTTCCAACAGCAATTACAATCAAAAATTATTATCTACTCGTTATGCTTTGGTGCACTGAGCGCCATGCTGATTTTCAATCTATTTTTATTTCTTAAATTACGCTCCAAAACATATATTTTCTATTCAATGTATATTTTAAGCATAAATTTTTATGAGTTATGCGTTACCGGCTACGGCCAAAACCTATTATGGTTCAATAACATACCGCTAAAGCTCATAAGTTATGAGTTATCTGTTTATTTGGGCTTTTTATTCTGTAACGTTTTTATTCGTTACTTTCTACACCTTAAAAGAAACTTAAAACGCGTCAACTCAATACTCATCATTTATTGGTCAATGGCGACCCTAAGTTTACCGATGGGTTATTCAATACCGCAGCAAGTCTCCGAAATAGTAGCAGCGCTTTCTTGTATAATCGCCCTATTTACTGGGTATTACTTATTCATTAGAGGATATCGTAATGCCTTGTACTTCTGTATTGCATGGGTATTCCTCACCCTATCGGCTATTGCACTCCTATTAATGGTTATCGGCTTTTTGCCGTACAGCCCCATTATTGAGTACGGACAAATGATGGGCTTTGTTACGGCAGTACTGACCATATCACTAGCCTTGGCAGGCAACCTTCATGTTGAACGGCTGCATAGAATTGTGGCGCAAGAGAAAGCTCTACAGCTAGAAAAACAAGTGAGTAATGAGCGTGCCGCCAAGCTAGCAGCGCACAAGGCGCTTCTTAAAGCACAAGATGAACAAAACGCATTACTCGAGCAGAAGGTGATTCACCGAACCCATGAGCTTGAGTTTTTAGCACACCAACTGGAAACAGCGAATCAACAACTCTCAGAGATCAGCCTTACAGATCCGCTCACGAATTTAAACAACCGCCGCTTCCTCGATCAAAACTTGGAAATGGTGTCTAAATCAGCTACCCGCGCAAACAGCACGCTCTCCATGTTGCTAATTGATATTGATCATTTTAAGAATATTAATGACACTTATGGACATCTAGCCGGCGATACTTGCTTAGTCAAAATTGCTGGCATATTGAAGAAGCATATTAATAGGGCTACAGACAGTATTGCTCGGTACGGTGGAGAAGAATTTGCGATTGTTCTACCTGGAACCCATGAAAAGGATTTAGTCATCATCGCTGAGGCTCTTCGCAAAGATGTAGCAGACAGCCATGTCAGTTTTAACGGCCACAAAATCAAGCTGACCGTGAGCATTGGTTGCGCCACCGTTAGGCCAAGCGAATTTATCCCGCCTGACTGCTTAATCGCTCTGACGGATAAAGCGCTTTATAGGGCCAAAAATAATGGCCGCAATCGCTGCGAGTGCTCGTTTACTCTGTAGAAGAAAGCATCATTCTTGTTTGCTTTCTAGATGCCGGCGTAACTCATTCAAATCTTTAATTTGTTTGATCTCTTCAAAAAGCCCGTCAGCCTCTTCTCGCTGCGAGCGCATCATTTTGAGCCATTGCTTGATACGTCCATGCACATAGCGAGGCATCATTTGCGACTCTACCATCGTAAAGTACTGCAACAGCATATTGATGATAGTTTGCCACTGTGCAGATTCGCGCTGATTTCCATTATTGATAGCTTTGATCATCATTGCCAGCTCAGGGCGTGCGATCAACCCGCGACCAATCATTACATCAGCACACCCACTAATTTCGCGGCAGCGTTGGTAATCATCGGGCGTCCAAATTTCGCCGTTTGCCACCACTGAAATAGTCAAATGCTCTTTAAGACGTGCTATCCATTCCCAATGCGCAGGTGGCTTATAGCCTTCTACTTTGGTTCGTGCATGAATAACGACTTCTGACGCTCCAGCCTCTTGAATAGCTAACGCATTCTCTAACGCAAGTGACTTGTCTTTATTTCCCAGCCGCATCTTCGCGGTAACAGGCGTCGCTTTGGGGACCGCGGCTCTAACCGCTGAGATAATGTCATGTATGACATGAGGTTCATCCAGCAGTACCGCACCACCTCGATGCTTGTTAACCGTTTTAGAGGGACAACCAAAATTAAGGTCAACCGATGGGGAACCTAATGCAGCCGCTTTGGCTGCATTACCCGCCAGTGTCTCGGGGTTACTGCCTAGTAATTGCACAGCAACCGGAACACCGTGAGACGTTCTTGCAGAGGTGAGTAGTTCGGGTGCAAAACGTGTAAAGACATGCCTTGGTAAGACCTGATCCGTAATACGTATAAACTCAGTCACACATTGATCTACCCCACCAAACTGAGTAATCAAATGCCGTACAGAAGCGTCGACAACACCTTCCATAGGCGCAAGGATAATTCGACCGGTGTTGAGGGTAGGCATGCTATTTCACTATTTGATAAGGTAGAAAAAAGAAAGATCAACGGTAGAACGAGAACAGCCGCGCTTATGTTCGAGCTCAAATATTTCCAGCGAGACTTAACGTGGCTCAAGCTAGCTATATTCTCGCTAACTTGAGCGCTACAGGATCAAACTGCAGCTAAACCTAACTCTAAATCACGACGTATATCGTCTAAATCTTCTAAACCAACTGAAAGACGAATCAAGTTATCGTTTACCCCGGCCTCAGCACGCGCTTCTGGTGTCATTCGTCCATGCGTTGTTGTGGCAGGATGGGTGATTGTCGATTTTACATCACCTAGATTACCCGTAATGGACATCATTCTGGTTGAGTCAATAAAGCGCCAAGCCGCTTCTTTATCCCCTTTCACCTCAAAAGATAAGACGCCGCCAAAAGCTTTCTGCTGTTTTTTAGCCAACAAATGTTGTGGATGCTCCTCAAGGCCGGAATAAAATACGTTTTCAACCTCAGGCCGAGCTTGCAACCAACGCGCAATCTCAAGAGCAGCCCGACTATGAGCATCCATACGCAACTTGAGCGTTTCCAAACCTTTTTGAAAAACCCAAGCGTTAAACGGACTCATACACGCACCACCTGTACGAATAAAACCGTAGATAGCTTCCATCAGCTGGTGCGAGCCAAGCACTACACCACCGATACAACGCCCCTGACCATCAAGATATTTAGTCGCTGAGTGCACAATAATATCAGCCCCTAACTTCAACGGCTGCTGAAGTGCAGGCGTGAGAAAACAGTTATCAACCACCAACAGTGCATCTACGCCATGGGCAATATCAGCAATCGCTTGAATGTCGCAAATCTCAGCTAACGGATTAGATGGGGATTCAAGAAAAAACAGTTTTGTATTGGGCTGTATAGCTTCACGCCATGTATCTAATGATTTTGGATCAACGTAAGTCGTCGTAATCCCTGCTCGGCTTAAGTATTTATCAAATAATGAGATAACTGAACCGAATACACTGCGTGAACATACGATATGGTCACCTTGTTGCAACAGAGATAAGCCAACACTTAAGATGGCCGACATTCCTGAAGAGGTAGCGACACCACGCTCAGCACCTTCCAACGCAGCCAAACGTCGCTCAAATGCGGCTACCGTTGGATTAGTGAAACGGGAATAAATATTCCCTTCTTCTTCCCCACCGAAACGCGCAGCAGCTTCACGAGCGCTTGAATAGACAAAGCTGGAGGTAGGAAAAATCGCATCAGAGTGCTCACCTTCCATAGTACGGTTTTGGCCCGATCGCACCGCCAACGTTGAAAACTCGGCCTCGGGAAGGTCAAATTGAATACGTTCTTCTCTTTCAAAACCAGACTTTGCCATAACCTATGTGTTCCTACTGAATCTTTGTATGAAGATCGGCTGACGCCTCATCGGCGTGTTCAGACGTCTCCTCATCAACCTTCGCAAGGTCATTACGTTTTTGATCTAGACGTTCTAAATAAAGTTCATCAATATCGCCCGTCACATAATGCCCATCAAATACTGAGCTATCAAAATGTGTAATACCTGAGTGCTCTTCCGAAACAGACGCCTGCAGGTCTGACAGATCTTGATAGAGCATCCAATCAGCACCGATAGCTTCACCAATTTCGTCTTCAGTTCGGTTGTGAGCTATAAACTCAGTAGGCGAAGGCATATCAATGCCATAAACGTTAGGGAAACGCACTGGAGGTGCTGCAGAAGCAAAGTATACTTTGCGCGCACCCATGTCTCTGGCCATCTGTACAATTTGCTTTGAGGTAGTACCGCGTACGATAGAATCATCTACCAGCATAACTACCTTACCCTTGAACTCAGATTCAATAGGGTTAAGTTTACGACGCACTGAACGCTTGCGCTGAGTTTGTCCCGGCATAATAAAGGTACGGCCGATGTAACGGTTTTTAATGAAACCTTCCCGGAAAGTCACGTTAAGGTGCTTTGCCATTTCCAGCGCCGACGTACGGCTGGTATCGGGGATAGGAATGATGACATCAATATCGTGTTCTGGGCGCTCCCGTTGCACTTTTTCAGCAAGCTTTACACCCATACGCATACGCGCTTGGTGAACATTAACGTCATCGATAATAGAGTCCGGACGAGCCAAATATACAAACTCAAATAAACATGGAGTCAGTGACGTTTTCTCTGCGCATTGACGTGTATGAATATTGCCTTGCATATCAATAAAAATTGCTTCACCAGGCTCGATATCACGCACGCGAGTAAACCCAGAAATATCTAAAGCAACGCTCTCAGAGGCAACCATCGTCTCTTCGCCTCCCTCAATAGAGCGAGTTCCGTATACTAGAGGACGAATACCGTTAGGGTCGCGAAAAGCTAAAATACCATAGCCTGTGATCACAGCGACAACCGCATAACCACCTTTTACTCGCTTATGTACATTGGCAACTGCAGCAAAAATATCATCAGCATCAGGCACAAGCTTACCTTGCTGCTGAAGTTCATGAGCAAATACATTTAATAAAACTTCAGAATCCGAAGTAGTATTAATATGACGAAGATCTGCACGGAACATTTGATCAGCCAACTCATCAGCGTTGGTGAGGTTACCGTTATGGCATAAAGCAATACCATAAGGGGAGTTCACATAGAACGGTTGAGCTTCAGCCGCACTCGAGCTGCCCGCTGTAGGATAACGAACATGGCCAATACCCATGTTGCCCATTAAACGTTTCATGTGACGTGTGCGAAACACTTCGTTCACAAGCCCATTGTCCTTACGCATGTAAAAACGGTTACCTTCACAGGTCACCATACCGGCTGCATCCTGACCGCGGTGTTGAAGCACTGTGAGTGCATCAAAAATAGTCTGGTTAACAAAAGACTTGGCTACAATGCCGACAATACCGCACATGCAAACTACCTCAAGAGGAAATAAAATAAGCGTCAGACCTGATAAGCAGGCCACAAAATTTAATTAACGTCCTGCGTTCCAAATGACCTGCCCTACTTCTGTGGCGATCTCTTTGGTCCAATTTTCCATTAACACAAAATGTGGAATCAATTGAGATTGATTCCACCAAATGTCCTGTACAGCTGGGGTGTTAGCGAGCAGCGCCACTATCACCACAACAATTAATCCACCACGCACAATACCAAACCCCATACCCAAGATTCGGTCTGTGCTACTTAAACCTGTTGCATGAACAAGCATTTCAACCAAATTACTCAGTAACGCGCCAACGATTAAGGTAAGCACAAATAAAATGGCGAAAGACGTCACTATTCTAAAAGAGGGTGTTTGGATGTAGTCGACCAATACGCTTGCTAATGCTTCACCAAAAAGCCGAGCGACTATAAAAGCGGCAACCCATGTGGCAAGCGACAAAGCCTCTTTCATGAAGCCACGACGCAGGCTGAAAAGCCCTGAAATAACAACAATACCGATGATTGTCCAATCAGCCCAGTTCATTGATTCCATAGATACCCAATTAATTTTGCGCGCATTCTACCAGACACCTCAGCGTAACCCAATCACTGAGTCGTGAAACGAATAATGATGCCGTCTAAAGCAAAGTCATTTTTTAAGGTTTCTTTTAGAGCCTCTAAACGATCACGTTTTAAATCAGGCCCCACATACACCTTATACAGCTCAGCCTGACGACGGGTATATACCTTGTGCCCTGCACCAACCAACTGCTTTCGTAAAGCTCTAGCGTTTGCCTCATCTTTAAAGCTGGCTAGTTGCAATGTCCACGCAACAGGTACATTTTGCTCATCAAGTTGCGGTGCTGGCTCATTGGTGCCAACAACAGGCTTTTTCGCTTCTTCTGCCACGGTTTCATCGCTGTCAGCGGATGCCGCTTGAGCATCAACCTGAACGACTACCGGAGGCTTAATTTCCTTAACAGGAGCCACCTCCATTGTATCCGGCAAAGGCTTAGATTGAGGTTCAATATCAACCATTTCCGGCATTTGAGGCGCAACAGGGATACGAGAAGATAAATGACGCTCTTTGTAACCCTCTCCGGTTAGCAACCAAGGCAAAATAGCAATCGCTGCCAACCCGACAACAAGCAGACCAACAATTCTTTTCTTTCGGTCTATATCCATCTAAATCACATCCCTTCCTAAGGCTGCATAAGCTTCACCCACTGTGTAAAACGATCCAGCCACAACGATAAGCTTAGTTTCTGCACGCTGCTCCAAATAAGCCAATGCAGTTGATACATCATGATGACACACAGGAACATCGCTTGCCTGTGGCTTATGTGCTTTTTCCCAACAGGCTTTTAATTGATCTGCAGTCTGGCCTCGATTAACGCTCAAACCTACAAAATGCCACTCATTAACGATTGGGGCTAGGGCTTCAATCACCGCGATACAGTCCTTATCGCTCAACATTCCCAACACTAACGTAATCGGTTTTTTCAACTTGGCGAGCTGTTCGCCCAAGTATTGAGCAGATTGCGGGTTATGAGCGACATCTAATAAATACTGCTGCCCATTATGCGCAAAGCAATCCATGCGCCCTGCCACTTTAGCGACCGTCAACCCACGCGAAATGTCACTCTCAGTTACATCTAAACCTGATAACGCTATCGCTTGAAGCACGGTTGCCGCATTTTGTAGCGGCAGAGAAGGAATAGGTAAATTCGTATAAGTAAGCGGTTGTTTTTTGCTATCGGCGCCGTTCCAATCCCATGAATTGGTTTCGTGCGTAAAATTAAAGTCTTGCCCAACTTGAAATAGAGGAGCACTAATTAATTGCGCATAATCGGAGATACTATTAGGTGGAGCTGGATCGCCACAAACAGCAGGTGTTGACTCACGAAAGATCCCTGCTTTTTCTCGACCGATACTTTCTCGATTATCACCCAACCAATCAACATGGTCTATATCGATTGTTGTAATAACGGCGACGTCTGCATCAACCAAATTAACAACGTCTAACCGCCCGCCTAGCCCTACTTCCAATAGTGCAACATCCGGCTTGCGCTGAGCTATTAACCACAAGGCCGCCAACGTGCCCATTTCAAAATAAGTTAGCGAGATATTCCCGCGCGCTTGATCGACAGCGTTGAATGCTGACACTAACTGGTCATCTGTTGATAATAGGCTATTAAAACGTATGCGCTCGTTATATCGGCTGAAATGAGGTGAGGTATAACAAGCCGTGGAATAACCGGCTGCCTGCAAGATTGCATCAAGCATAGCGACCGAAGAGCCCTTACCATTAGTGCCCGCTACTGTAAAAACGGTCACGCCCTCAAATGAGAGGTTCAAGCTATCATACACTTGGCGGCAGCGGTCTAAACCCATATCGATAGCAACAGGGTGACTAGCTTCCATCCAAGAAAGCCACTGAGCCAAAGTAAATTCAGATCTATTCATTTACTTGATACACATCCAAAAAGAAAGGCCGGTAAACCGGCCTACGCACTGGAACAATAAATTAAGGCTGCTGTTCAGCTACAACCGTTTCATTGTCTGCTTCTTCTACTTCCTGCGGCTCAATTACTTCTTCAGACGTCTCAAAACGCCCCATAAACATAGAAAGCACATTAAACAAGCGATCTCGCAACTCTAAACGCGAGATAATCATATCAACTTGACCATGTTCTAGTAGGAACTCAGAACGCTGAAAACCTTCTGGCAGCTTTTCTCGAACTGTTTGCTCAATTACTCGCGGACCAGCAAAACCGATTAAAGCTTTTGGTTCAGCAACATTCAAATCCCCTAGCATAGCCAAACTTGCAGAAACACCGCCATAGACAGGGTCTGTTAGTACAGAGATGTAAGGCAATCCAGCTAAACGCATTTTTTCCAATGCCGCGCTGGTTTTTGCCATTTGCATTAATGATGTTAATGCCTCTTGCATACGGGCACCACCCGATGCCGAAAAACAAACAAGCGGCATTTGCTTTTCAAGTGCAACATTGACCGCACGTACAAACCGCTCGCCCACGACAGCACCCATGGAGCCGCCCATAAACTGGAAATCAAACGCTACGGCCGCTATAGGCATTCCGTTAAGCGTACCTTCCATAGCCACTAGCGCATCTTTTTCACCCGTTGCTTTTTGGGCTGCACTTAAGCGGTCTTTATACTTTTTAGAATCACGAAACTTGAGACGATCAACAGGTTCTACTTCACTCGCGATTTCAGTGAAAGAGTTAGCATCAAAGAAAGTTTTTAAGCGTGCTCGCGCGCCTAAGCGCATATGATGCTCGCACTTGGTACAAACGCTTAAGTTTTTTTCTAGCTCCGGAAGGTACAACACTGCTTCACATTTAGGACACTTTTTCCAAAGCCCTTCTGGAACACTAGTGCGCTTGTTCTCAGAACGGACAAGTGAAGGAACAATTTTGTCTAGCCAGTTACTCATTCTTATCTAAATCCAATGCGTAAAATTATATAAATCAAGCGTCCATCGCGTGGCGCATGTCGGCAATGATACCAGTTACTTTTGCAGAAATCTGTTCCGGATTATCAGCATTCTCTGCAATAGCATTGACCAGAACACTACCGACGATAACACCATCAGCAATTGTGGCCACGGCTGCCGCTGTTTTACCATCTCTAATACCGAAACCTACGCCAACAGGCATATCCGTATGGCGGCGAACTATATCAAGTTTGCCTTTTACTTCATCCACATCAAGTGCACTAGAGCCAGTGACACCTTTCACCGAAACATAGTAAACGTAACCCGATCCGTATTCACATACACTTTCAATACGATCTTCTTGTGTGGTTGGAGCTAACAAATAGATAACATCTAATGCATTTGCCTTCATCACGCCGGCAAACTCAACTGACTCTTCAGGTGGCAAATCAACGGTTAAAACACCATCTACACCAGCTTCCTTAGCTAATTGAGCAAACCGCTCATACCCCAACACTTCAATAGGGTTCAAATACCCCATCAACACGATAGGTGTTGTGGTATTTTCGGTACGGAAGGCTTTAACCATGTCTAGCACATCGAGCAAACGAACATTGTGACTCAGAGCACGCTCGCAAGCCAACTGAATAACAGGACCGTCTGCCATAGGGTCAGAGAAAGGAACACCCAACTCAATAATATCCGCACCCGCATCAACCATAGCATGCAACAACGGGACTGTTACCGATGGATTAGGGTCTCCCGCTGTCACGTAAGGGATTAGCGCTTTTTTACCTTCAGCTTTTAACCGGCTGAAATATGAATTAATACGACTCACGCTACTCTCCTAAATCTCAATGCCGTCTATACCAGCAACAGTATGGATGTCTTTATCTCCGCGCCCCGACAGGTTGACCACAATAATTTGGTCTTTATCCATGTCTTTGGCAACTTTTACCGCATGCGCAATGGCATGGCTAGATTCAAGTGCTGGCATAATACCCTCTACTTGCGTGAGCATACGGAAAGCCGCTAATGCCTCATCGTCAGTAACCGAAGCGTATTCGGCACGCCCTGAGTCTTTTAACCAAGCATGCTCAGGCCCTACACCTGGATAATCCAAACCGGCAGATACGGAATGCGTTCCTAAGATCTGCCCTGCATCATCTTCCATCAGGTAAGTACGATTCCCGTGTAAGACTCCTGGACGACCCGCACATAAAGGTGCTGCATGCTCACCGGTTTCAACACCATGACCGCCAGCTTCTACGCCTATCATTCGCACATCAGCATCTTCGATGAAGGGATGGAACAAACCAATAGCGTTGGACCCGCCGCCTACACAAGCAATCAGCACGTCAGGTAAGCGACCTTCTTGTTCAAGGCATTGCTCACGAGCCTCGCGGCCTATTACACTTTGGAAATCACGGACAAGTTTTGGATAAGGGTGTGGGCCTGCAGCCGTACCGATGATATAAAATGTATTATCGACATTAGTGACCCAATCTCGCATTGCTTCATTCATCGCGTCTTTTAGTGTCTTTGTACCTGATTCGACTGCAACAACTTCAGCGCCGAGCAACTTCATACGATAGACATTGAGTGTTTGACGACGAACATCATCTATACCCATGTAAACCTTACACTCTAAGCCTAAGCGAGCAGCGACTGTCGCGGATGCTACGCCGTGCTGACCTGCGCCCGTTTCAGCGATAATCCGCGGCTTGCCCATATGCTTAGCCAGCAATGCTTGGCCTATTGTATTGTTTACTTTGTGAGCGCCCGTGTGATTTAAATCTTCGCGTTTTAAATAGATCTTTGCGCCACCCACTTCACGCGTTAACCGCTCAGCAAAGTACAAGGGTGAGGGACGACCGACATAATGCGCCAAATCTCGATCAAACTCCGCCTGAAACGCAGGGTCTGCAGACAGTTTTGCATATAAAGCTTCTAACTCTTGCAAAGCGCCCATTAACGTCTCTGATACAAAACGACCACCGTACGGCCCAAAATGCCCTCTTTCGTCAGGCAACTGCTTTAGCGCAGCTAGATCATTCGTTGTTAGCACAAGCTACCTCATCAAAAAATCGTTGTAATTTATCGGGAGATTTAATTCCCTTACTGGCCTCTACACCACCACTGACATCAACGGCATAAGGCTTTACGTATGTTATTGCTTCACGGATATTTTTATCATCCAAACCACCCGCTAAAATAATTGAGGACCGCATCGAGCAGGGAATCATATCCCAATTAAAAGACTCCCCAGTACCGCCGGGCACCCCAGCTTTGTAGGCATCCAGTAAAAGCCCTCTGGCTGTCGCATACTGCTTAGCAACCTTATCTACTTCAACACCAGGCTTCATTCTCAGCGCCTTGATGTAAGGTCGGGAAAACTGCTCACAAAAAGCAGCCTTTTCGTCACCATGAAACTGCAGCAAATCAATTTTACATTCATCAATGACAGTATTGACCAGCGCAGGTTCAGCATTAACAAATAATGCAGTTGTCGCCACAAAAGGAGGGAGCTGTTTGATGATACAAGCTGCAGCTTGTGGTGTTATATACCGCGGGCTTGGTTCGTAAAAAACAAAGCCTAGGGCATCAGCCCCCGCTGCAATGGCATGAAGGGCATCCTCTAAACGCGTTATACCACAAATTTTTACACGAACATTCATGAAACAATCATCACATCAAATTGCGAGCAATGTTAACAGATTGAGCACCCAAACGTTAGCCACTTGTGTTTAAGAAATGCGGCCCCAAAGGTGAGGCGGGGAGCTGATAGGTATCAGGGTACTTAACATCAACAAAATACAACCCATGCGGAGGAGCCGTTACCCCGCCTTCCCGACGATCACGCGCATCCAGTATATCTTTCGCCCAATGTGCGGGTTTTTCTTTAGCGCCAATAGCAATCAGGACACCCGCTATATTTCGAATCATATGCTGCAAAAAAGCGTTAGCAACCACATCAATCACGATCATCTGCCCTGAGGCATACACATTCAAGGATTTAACGTGACGTACAGGGCTTTTAGCTTGGCAGTTAACAGACCGGTAAGAAGTAAAATCATGTTCTCCTACCAAATGCTCACCTCCTTTACGCATTAGCTCTATATCTAACGTTTTATGCGTCCAAGTAACACCTTTATTCAAAATCGCAGGTCGTACAGGCTGACTCAAAATTAAGTAGCGATAACGACGTTCTAATGCACTGAAGCGCGCGTGGAAAGAGTCATCGACGTCGACTACCCAATGGATCGCTATATCGTTAGGTAAATGCGTGTTAGCCCCCATGACCCAAGCCCGCTGCGGGCGGGATACAAGACTATCAAAGTGGATAACCTGATATGTCCCATTTACCCCGGCATCTGTACGACCAGCACAAACCACTGAAACAGGGTTATTTGCAATTTTAGAAAGTGCTTCTTCCACGTATTGTTGCACAGTGGGCACATTGCCTGTCTTTTGTCGCTGCCACCCCTTGTAGGCACTGCCAGCGTATTCTACGCATGCAGCATAACGATAAGGGGCGATCGAAATCGCCCCTTGGTTGTCTATTGATGGAAGTTCTCGCTCCGTCAAGCCAACCCCTCCAATAGACCCCGCGCCTCTGATACTTGCGCCTCATTACCCTCTTCAGCTATTTCATCCAAGATATCCTTAGCACCTTCAACATCACCCATATCTATATAGGCACGCGCTAAATCTAGCTTGGTTTCAACTTCATCTGCCCCGTCTAATAACCCTAAGGCATCAAATGGATCTTCATCTATCTCTTCTTCCGCCGATGAGGTCTCTTCAAGAGCGATATCGTTATCAGTACTATTAAGCAGCGCATCTAACTCATCATCCAACTCTGCATCAAGATCATGCTCAATATTGGACGTTAGCTCTTGTGTTACCTCTGTATCTGAAGGCGTTTTGGGTAGCTCATCATCGAGCTCCAAGCCTGCTAAATCGACGTCTGCTTCAATCTCTGCAGTATCATCAATTTCTAGATCCAAAAGCTCATCCAGCGAAGCTTCTGAGCTTTCCTGCTCTGCGTCAACCAAACCTAGATCGGCATCAGCATCATCCAAGCTCAACTCTTCTTCACTCAACAAAGAGTCCAAATCCAAGTCGTCTAGATCATCACTCAGCGACTCCAGAGTTTCATTAGGGACTTCAACGGCTTCTGAGTGGTCATTTGAATCAGCGGATAGATTTTCAAGGTCGTCTTCACCATCAAGCATACTATCAAGATCTGCCATGAGATCTTCTTCATCAATAGTAGCTTCTTCTGCCTCGGCGACCACCTCACTTTCAACACTGTCCTCATCCAATAACGCATCTAGATCAGCCAGCGTCGTTTCATCATCCGATGCGTTATCACTTGCCGAGTCAGTTGACGCTTGCGCTGGTTTGTCACCAGACACACCCTCAGACTCATCATCAAGAGCAAAGTCCAAGCCCTCTAATTCGGCCTCAAGCTTACTCATTTCATCTTCTAGGTTATTACCTGATAGATCATCAAGGTCAAAGTCTAGGTCTTGCGATGCCTCTTCAGATTCTGTCGACTCAAATGGCGTATCCGCCAGCTGTGTCAAGCCTAGGGACTCAAGCGTTTCTTCGGCACTATCTTCATCATCGTCGATGGAGTCGACCATGCCCATACCAGAGCGCTCATTGCGCTGACGAGAAGCCTCTTGCTCAACTTCATCATCCAAATCAAGCGAGATAAGCTCATCCAAGGCAGTGTCGTCTGCAATGTCCAGCCCTTCGTCATCTAGATCCTCAGCAAGCATAGCATCTAGGCTCTCATCTAACGGATCAAGCTCCGGCTCGGCAGGAGCAACGGCAGCATCTACGGCCGTGTCAGTTGGCTCATCAGGCAGCGACAAGTCCAGTTCTTCCAAGTCGTCATCTAAACCAAGGTCAAATTCGTCATCATCAACCTCTTCAGAGACATCTTCACCTAAAATCGCGTCTAGCTCATCGAGATTAGCCTCGTCATCCTCTAGCGCTGTTTCAAGGGACTCATCTTCTAAGCTATCCTCTGATAGAGCATCGAGATCATTTTCGAATGACTCATCGAGATTTAGATCCATATCCAGATCTAAATCTTCCAAGTCATCAAGATCATCCAAAGACTCTAGTTCATCCAGACTGTTAATATCATCTAAGTCAATCGACTCTGACTCTTCCTCAGCTTCTGGTGTTTCAGCTGTTTCGTCGGCACTCTCTTCCAGTGCAGCGGCGAGTTCGTCATCACTGATTTCTTCTTGAGGTTCTAAATCGACAGGAGCAATAAGTGCCTCATCCACCTCATCATCTGCTGACTGACGTTTACGACGAAGCAACAACCAAAGACCGGCTAAAATGGCGATAGCACCACCACCCAAGCCTGCCAAATAAGCCGGCGTACCTAAGATTTTATCCAGTATGCTTTCACTGCTTGCATTAGCTTGTGCTGTTTCTGCTGCTTCTTTTTCTCTTAATAACGCCTCTAGCTCTGCAAAGCCGTCATTTTTTAATTCAAGTAAGCGCTGCAAGGAATCAAGCTGCTGTTGAATAGCATCCAACTTATTGTTCAAGTCGGAGTTATCTCGCTCCAACCTGTCGATAGACTCGAGTGAAACAGCAAGCTTTTCTTCAAGCTCTTCATTCTTCGCTTCAAGCTCTTGAGCTTTCTTTTCAGCATCCGTTTCTGCACTAGGGTTCTGAGAGTTCTGCGCCGCATCATCCTTGCTGGCATCCGTCGGGGTAATTACTTTTAACTGCCCTTCTGGAGCTGCTTCAACGTCCTTGGAATCAGCGGCTTCACTCTTTAGACTGGGTTTACTTCCGTCAATTGGCGCCGGCGCCGAAGGCTTGCCTCTATTTTTCCAAGCAGCCGTTTGTCGCCTCACTTCGGCGGCGGCTTCTTTCGAAGTAATTGCTCGCGCTTCAGCTTCTGTCGGTAGCTGGAGCACTAAGCCCGCTTTTAAATTGTTTATGTTGTTATCTGGAAATGCTTCGGGGTTCTTCTTAAACAAAGCGACCATCATTTGATAAGAAGATATATCCGGCGCCGCTCGGTGCTCGATAGCTAAGCCCCAAAGCGTATCCTTGGAATCCACATAGGTTTCTGTTTTAGGATTGGCGCGAGTTTGGATATTGCTAGCCCTAGTCGCAGCAGGCTGAGGCTGAGACCTAGCGGCTGGCTGCACAGGTAATTGACGCTTAGGCTGCGGCTGAACAGCAGGTACGACCGGCTGACGCGAAGGAACTGCTGCAGGAATAACAGGACGCTGAGTGGGCGACGGATCAAAGACTGGCGGATCCAAAAGCACTGTATACTCACGCACTAACCGACCGCTAGGCCAATTAACTTCGACCAAGAAGTTTAGGAAAGGCTCCTTGACAGGCTCGCGTGATGTTAGCTCAATCACACCCGTTCCATTAGGATTAACCTTAACCTGAAAGCGCACACCATTTAATGCTCTTTGCTGGCTAATGCCCGCCAATGCAAACTCATCCTGCCCTGCCATACGAGGGCGGATCTGCAATGGGTTGAGATCCCTAATTTGGCTGAGCTGAATTTCAGCATTTAAGGGTTCATTTAGGGCCGATTTGATACGAATATCACCTAGCCCCAAAGCGTTTGCCTGTGACGATGCGATTGCACCCGCAACAGCCATACTTAGTGCAAGTTTGCGCAGCATTTCCATTTCCTTAAGTTACTTGCTGAATTTTTCTTGATATTCAGCAAGTTGCCGGTCAGATGTTTGATCAAAGTATTATTAAAAACTGCTAGCGGGTCAAGAAACCCGTGAAAACAGTTGTTTTTTTACGGCTTTTATTAAACTCAGCTTAATTTATTGAAAAGATTCCTGATAAAGCTCAGCTATTTTTACCGCATTTACTGTTGAACCATAACGCAGATTATCGGCCGTCATCCAAAAACTTATACCAGTATGATCGCCCAATGTTTCTTTCACACGACTAATAAAAACGGTATCCGTACCGACAGAGTCACTTACTGGGGTGGCAAGTTCGTTTTCGCCATTAACAAGCTCGAAGCCCTCCAGCTCATCAATCAACGCTGAAAACTCCGCAGACGATATGTCGGCCTCTGTATTTAATACAACAGACGCGCTATTTCCATGAAACACAGGCACCCGGACAAAACTAGGCGCAATCGACAACCCTGGGTTGTTCATTATAATTTTAGTTTCAAGCATTAACGCTATTTCAGCATTAGTGTAGCCATTGGCTTCTAAATCACCCACTATTGGCAGCACATTGAAAGCGATTTGTTCAGTATAGCAACGCTTTTCCAACTCGCGCGCATTAAGCAACTGCGCTGTTTGCTTCGCCAACTCATCAACACCAGACTTGCCTGATCCTGACACTGAATGCATCGCTGTAAAAGTAATATCATTCACCGGCGCTTTTGGAACCATCGCTTTTAATACAGGCATCAGCATAAGCGCATCAGGGGATGGATTAGTGATAATATGTTTTTGGCTGCTCATAGCGATACGTTCATCATTAACACCCGCTATCACCATAGGCACTAATGGATCGTATCTAAACGCACCCGTACTATCGATCACCAAGGCACCGCTTTCTGCGGCTAGTGATGCATATTGCTCGGTAATGGCTTTAGACGCATTAAAGAATGCAACCTGCACCTTTGAAAAGTCAAAGCCTTCTAACGCCTGAACAACGTAGGACTTCCCCGCAAACGAGATCGACTCTCCTACCGAGTTACTGCTGGCGAACACGTAAAGCTCACCTATCTCAAAATCGCGTTCTTCTAGTACTGTTAAAAGATGCTCTCCCACCTGACCGGTGGCCCCAACAATTGCGATATTAAGCATGAAATTCCTATTAATAACGTTAAGTTCAAACAAAACAGCCCGAACGAGTGTCGGGCTGTAGGCATAACCAAAGAGCGGTTAAGCTTCTAACAAAATGCGCAACATACGGCGCAACGGCTCTGCCGCTCCCCATAAAAGCTGATCACCAACACTAAATGCATTCAGGTACTGAGGCCCTAAATTCATTTTACGCAAACGACCAACGGGTACAGACAGTGTACCGGTAACTTTAGCTGGCGTGAGCTCTCTCATAGTCACATCACGCTCATTTGGAATAACTTTAACCCAATCATTTGCCTCAGCCAGCATTGACTCAATTTCATCCATAGGGATGTCTTGTTTCAATTTGATAGTGAATGCTTGGCTATGACAACGCATGGCACCTATACGGACACAAGTTCCGTCAATAGGGATTGGTGAGCTAGAGCGCCCCAAAATTTTGTTAGTTTCAGAGAAACCTTTCCACTCTTCTTTGCTTTGACCATTTTCCAAAGCAACGTCAATCCACGGGATCAAGCTACCAGCCAAAGGCACACCGAAGTTATCGACCGGCATATCGTTGCTTCGAATGGTCTCCGCCACGCGGCGATCAACATCTAAAATGGCACTTGACGGATCAAGCTGATCAGCCACTGACTGATGCACCATGCCCATCTGCGCAATCAGCTCACGCATGTGACGTGCACCACCGCCAGAAGCAGCTTGGTACGTCATGGAAGTTAACCACTCTACGTGACCCGCTTTAAACAGACCACCCAACCCCATCAGCATTAACGATACGGTACAATTGCCTCCGATAAAGTTTTTAACTCCATTAGCTAAGCCCTTATCGATAACGTCTCGGTTCACGGGATCTAAAATGATCAGCGCCTCATCATCCATGCGTAATGAAGATGCAGCATCAATCCAATACCCTTTCCAGCCTGCTTCACGCAACTTGGGGAATACCGCTTTTGTGTAGTCACCACCTTGGCATGAAATAATGGCATCCATCTGTTTCAGCTCTTCAATATCCGTTGCATCTTTCAACGTTGGAATTGATTTGCCAATATCAGGACCAGCCTGTCCAGCCTGTGAAGTGGTGAAGAAGACGGGCTCATCGATAAAATCGAAGTCACGCTCTTCTAGCATGCGTTGCATCAGCACAGAACCAACCATTCCGCGCCAACCGACAAAACCTACACGTTTCATTGGAATCCCCAATAATAAATTCTTAAATTAGCGACACAAAAAGGCCGATTCTGCAAAGAACCAACCTGAATGTGTCGACATAGTTATTGTACGATGATTAAGCGCTCAATGCAGCTACTACTGCATCGCCCATTTCAGAAGTACTGACTTGCTGCATTCCCTCTGACATTATATCGGCAGTACGTACATTCTGATCTAACACTCGGCTCACAGCCGCTTCTATACGGTCTGCCGTAGCACCGGCATTTAACGAATAACGCAACATCATTGCAGCCGATAAGATAGTCGCTAAAGGATTAGCCTTACCCTGACCAGCAATATCGGGTGCTGAACCGTGACACGGCTCGTACATCCCTTTACCGTTCTCATCTAATGATGCTGAGGGCAGCATACCAATAGAGCCGGTTAGCATCGCTGCTGCGTCCGACAGGATGTCACCAAACATGTTCCCGGTAACCACAACATCAAATTGTTTAGGCGCGCGTACCAATTGCATCGCTGCATTATCAACATACATATGGCTAAGCTCTACATCCGGATAATCCTTAGCAAGCTCCTCCATGATTTCGCGCCACAAAACGGTCACTTCGAGTACATTCGCTTTATCAACTGAACACAAGCGCTTACCACGCTGGCGAGCCGCCTCAAAAGCCACACGACCAATTCGACGGATTTCGTTTTCATCATAAACGTAGGTGTTATAACCCTCGCGAATACCGCCTTCTTTCTCACGAATACCGCGCGGCTTACCAAAGTAAATACCCCCCGTTAATTCACGAACAATTAATATATCTAAACCAGCCACAATCTCAGGCTTTAACGATGACGCATGCGCCAACTGCGGGTAAAGAATAGCTGGACGCAAGTTACCAAACAGCTGCAAATTAGAACGAATACCCAACAAACCCTTTTCAGGACGGATTTGAAAGTCTGGAATCGTGTCCCACTTAGGGCCACCCACAGCCCCAAGTAGTATTGCATCTGCAGACTGAGCAGCCGCCAACGTGGCTGGCGGCAACGGCACACCATCAGCATCAATTGCTGCGCCACCTACTAACGCTTCAGAAAAAACCAACCCTAACTTATCTTGCTGATTAACTAACTCTAAAACGCGTTTAGCTTCAGTAACAATTTCTGGACCTATGCCGTCACCCGGCAGAATCAGTACACTTTTAGACATATCTATTCCAAATCTCTTCAGTCAACTATTAATAAGGCTTGATCGCGTCAAACAACCAAGGCGTTTCTTGGCGACGACGAGCCTCATAAGCCTTTATATCGTCTGCGTTTTGCAATGTAAGGCCGATATCGTCCAGACCGTTTAGCAAGCAATGCTTACGAAAACCATCGACATCAAAAGTCATTTCTGTGCCAGAAGGAGTAACCACCACTTGCTTTTCCAAGTCGATAGATAATTGATAGCCTTCTTGGGACTCGACTTCATTAAACAACTGATCGACTTGCTCTTCGTCTAAAACGATTGGCAATAGACCATTTTTAAAGCAGTTGTTATAAAAAATATCCGCAAAACTAGGCGCTATAACACAACGAATCCCAAAATCTTCTAACGCCCAAGGCGCATGCTCACGACTAGAACCACAACCAAAGTTCTCACGAGCTAGCAGAACAGACGCACCTTGATAGCGAGGCAGGTTAAGGACAAACTCTTTATTTAAGGGACGGCCTGAACAATCTTGGTCTGGCTGCCCTTCATCCAAATAGCGCAACTCATCAAACAGGTTAGGACCAAAACCTGAACGCTTAATAGATTTCAAAAACTGCTTGGGAATGATCATATCTGTATCAACATTGGCGCGATCTAATGGCGCAGCGATACCGGTATGCACTGTAAACTTTTTCATTTTATATCTCCGCTACTTAGGCGCCCATTAACTCACGAACATCAACAAAATGGCCCGTGACTGCTGCTGCCGCCGCCATAGCTGGGCTAACTAAATGTGTACGACCACCAAAGCCCTGACGCCCTTCGAAGTTTCGGTTACTAGTCGAAGCGCAATGCTCGCCATTGCCTAACTTATCCGGATTCATAGCCAAGCACATTGAGCAACCGGGTTCACGCCATTCCAGCCCCGCTTCAATGAATATTTTATCCAAACCTTCCTGTTCGGCTTGCTGCTTAACCAGCCCTGAGCCAGGTACAACCAACGCCTGTTTAATAGTGCCAGCTACCTTGCGCCCTTTTACCACCTCTGCTGCAGCGCGAAGGTCTTCAATACGCGAATTTGTGCAAGAGCCAATGAAGACGCGATCCAACTGAATATCAGTAATTTTCTGATCTGCCGCCAGACCCATGTAGGTTAAAGCGCGACGAATACCATCTGCTTTAACTTCATCAGCTTCGTTCAATGGGTTAGGCACTGTCGCCTTAACGTCGACAACCATCTCTGGCGACGTTCCCCATGTAACCTGAGGAATGATATCTTCAGCTTTGATAACGACAACTTTATCAAAGGCAGCATCATCATCCGAAACTAAGGTCTTCCAGTAAGCACACGCTGCATCCCATTGCTCACCCTTAGGAGAGAATGGGCGGTCTTTAAAGTAATCGATGGTCTTCTGATCAACAGACACCATACCAACGCGAGCACCGGCTTCGATAGCCATATTACAAATGGTCATGCGGCCTTCCATAGAAATACTATGGATAGCATCTCCACCAAATTCGATAGCGCACCCGTTACCGCCAGCTGTCCCTATAACACCTATAATATGCAAGATAACGTCTTTAGCTGTAACACCAAAACCTAACTCACCATCAACACGCACCAGCATATTTTTCATTTTCTTAGCGATCAGGCACTGCGTTGCTAATACATGCTCAACTTCAGAGGTACCAATACCATGGGCCAAGGCACCAAAAGCGCCATGAGTCGACGTATGTGAATCACCGCAAACCACAGTTGTACCAGGCAAGGTCATACCCTGCTCCGGCCCTATGACATGCACGATACCTTGTCGAGTATCGTTCATTTTGAATTCGAAAATACCAAAATCATCACAGTTAGCATCCAGCGTCTTAACTTGAATACGCGACACAGAATCAACTATCTCATCAACACCGCCTGCCCGCGGAGTGGTCGGCACATTATGGTCAGGTGTTGCCAAGTTAGCATCAATACGCCAAGGCTTACGATTAGCCAAGCGCAACCCTTCAAACGCCTGAGGTGATGTCACTTCGTGTAAAATATGGCGATCAATATATATAAGCGCACTACCATCATCGTTTTGACGAACTAAATGCTGATCCCACAATTTGTCATATAAGGTCTTGCCAGCCATAGGAATACTCCCCAATTAGGCATTATTGTTCTCGTTAAGCAGCCGCTCGAAAGCCACCCAAATTATATGGTTATGCTATAGAAGCCCACCAAATAACACAAATTCATTATTTTTATACAAACGATTCCTAAAAGGAATAGTAGGGAATCAGCTTGCCCCTTTCGCCTGATTCCAGCGAATACATTCTTCTAGCGTCACACCTGACCCACCAAAGATGTTAAGGGCACTTCCAATGGTTAAATCTACCTTTCCGGATGAAAGCTGATTAACCAACTTCAAGTCCGCTAAAGAACGAGCGCCACCAGCATAAGTAACGGGTATAGAGCACCAGTCACCCAACTTAGCTACCAATTGCTCATCGATTCCCGCCTGCAACCCCTCAACGTCAGCAGCATGAATTAAAAACTCAGCACAATGCTTTTCTAGCTCAGCCAAGGTTGCGCCATCAATAATGGTATCTGTTACTGTCTGCCAGCGGTTAGTCGCGATTTGCCAACCTTTGTTGGTTTGGCGACAACTCAAATCCAAAACCAAACGCTCGACACCTACTTCTTGCTTTATTTTATCAAGACGAGCCCATGAAAACTGACCATCCTCGAACAAGTAAGAAGTCACAATGACATGAGAGGCGCCTGCCTCAAGATAAGACGCAGCATTAGCATGGTTAACACCACCACCAAACTGCAAACCACCAGGCCATGCACCTAATGCTTTTAACACCTGCTCTTCATTACCCGGCCCCAGAGCAATAACATGTCCGCCCTGCAAGCCATGCTGATGATATAAGCCAGCGTAATATTCGGCATCATGCTGGCTAATAAAGTTGGTTTGAGCACCTTGATCGCTCAAGCTACCTCCAACAATTTGCTTAACTTGGCCTTGGTGAAGATCGATACAAGGTCTGAAAAATGTCACAGCCACTCCTAACATCAGCGCTTAAAATTTATTTGATGGATTATAAACGTTCCGACCCATAATGCAGAATGAGTACGCGAATAAAATACACAAGATTTTAAGCCATCAAACAGCAGGGCAAAGTATATGAATGAATTAGAAAGATAAGAAAGATAACTTTTCAGAGAAGCCTTACGAGCGCAAGACTCTTATGTTTGAAATTGGTGCCCGGAGCCGGAATCGAACCGGCACGACCGTTAAGTCGCAAGATTTTAAGTCTTGTGTGTCTACCAATTTCACCATCCGGGCAAAATTTCTTTTTCAGCTTAAGCAGAGCTTAAACATGGAGGCGCGGGTCGGAATCGAACCGGCGTACACGGAGTTGCAGTCCGCTGCATGACCACTCTGCCACCGCGCCTTACGTTTTGATTGGAGCGGGAAACGAGATTCGAACTCGCGACCCCGACCTTGGCAAGGTCGTGCTCTACCAACTGAGCTATTCCCGCATCACTCAAAACGTGGGGCGTATTATAGAGAGATCTGAGACGGTGTCAACACGCTTTTACAATAAATTTTTACTTAAAGATTAAATACTTACATTTCACTCGTGAGAACAGGCCATGCGGCCTTCAAATAAATGATCATAGACCATAAAGTCAAAATAGCAGCACCATACATCGCCACGATACCAACCCAAGATAAAACGGAAAATGGCGTAAATGAAACCAATAACAATATCGATATCATCTGAAGGGCCGTTTTTATTTTACCTATGTAAGATACAGCCACATTAGCCCGCTTACCTACTTCAGCCATCCATTCGCGCAATGCTGATATCACTATTTCCCGTCCAATTATAATGATGGCCGGAACAGTCATCCATAACGCCGAAAAAGTTTGCGTTAGCACGACCAGCGCCGCAGCAACAATCAACTTGTCCGCAACTGGATCTAGAAAAGAACCTAACGCTGAGGTCTGATTCCAACGACGCGCCAAATAACCATCAAACCAATCGGTAATCGCAGCTAAAGCAAAAATCACCCCTGCTGAAAAATGCGCGTACGGAACTGGCAAATAATAAATAAGAATAAATACCGGGATCAAAACAATCCGCAGCAAGGTTAATAGATTGGGTATATTCATGGATAACAGCACCTGTCCTGACAGTTCCCTGTCAATCTTCTGGATGTAACGCTCCATAGATCTCCTCTGCGAGCGCGCTGCTTATGGTAGAGACTTTGGCAATTTCTGCAACACTCGCTCGCTCAATTGCTTGAATACCACCAAAATGCTTTAGCAACTCTCGTCTTCTTTTAGGTCCTACACCGGGAATCCCTTCTAAACGTGATTGGTTCCTAGCTTTTCCGCGCCTTGCCCGATGGCCTGTGATAGCAAATCTATGCGCTTCATCACGTATATGCTGAACAAGATGAAGAGCAGATGAATCCGACGCCAAAGTAACCTCTTGACCAGTTTCAGCAACAATTAGCGTCTCAAAACCCGCCTTGCGGGTCGTCCCTTTCGCAACGCCTATAATTTGCACTTCATTAATCTGCAACTCACGTAAAACATCCACTGCTTGCGTGACCTGACCTTTACCGCCATCGATAAACAATATGTCAGGCAAAGCCCCCTCACCTTTTTTAATGCGAGTGTAACGCCGAGTTAGCGCTTGATGCATAGCGGCATAATCATCTCCGCCAGTTATACCTTCGATATTAAAGTGACGGTAGTCTTTCTTCAATGGTCCGTTATGATCAAACACAACGCAAGAAGCGACCGTTGCCTCACCTGAGCTATGCGATATATCGAAACATTCAAGGCGCTTGGGAATAGCATCAAGGTTAAAAGCCTCTTGCAACTGAACAAATCGCTGATACATAGTTTGCTTACTGGCCAAATGACTAGACAGCTGCTGCTCAGCATTGGTCAATGCCAGCTTTTGCCAACCGGCTCTTTCACCTTTCACGCGGTAATTGACGCTCACTTTTTTACCACGATGCTCCGTTAAGGCCTCTTCTAAACACGCTTTATCATCCAAGTCATGGCTACAAATAATGACATCAGGCAACTCTCGCGCACTGCCCAAGTACCACTGAGCAATAAAGGCTGATAACACTTGTTCAGGGCTATCCTCTATAGAGACTTTGGGGTGAACCGCTTTACTGCCAACAATCCGCCCACCTCGCACATACAGAACATGCACACAAACGCCCCCGGGCAATATAGCGCATGCAATTACGTCAGCATCCCCCGCATCGCCAGCAACAAACTGCTGCTCTTGTATAAGCTGCAAACTGCTGATTTGATCACGATAGACAGCAGCTCTTTCAAAATCCAATGATGCAGCGGCCACTTCCATCTGATCCGCTAATTCCTTCATAATCACATGGCTTTTTCCCTGCAAAAACATGCTCGCATGCCGAACATCTTCTTGATAAGCCTCTTCCGTAATGGCCTTAACACAGGGTGCACTGCAACGGTCAATTTGATACTGCAAGCAAGGTCTTGAGCGGTTTTTAAAAAACGTATCGTCACACTGACGAATTTTAAACAGCTTTTGCAAGATCCCCAAAGTATCGTTAATCGCCGCGCGGCTTGGAAAGGGGCCAAAGTAGCTTCCTTTTTTACGTTTAGCTCCACGATGAAAACTTAGCAACGGATAAGTATCTTTATCAGAAACAAAAATATAGGGATAACTTTTGTCGTCCCTCAACAAAATATTGTAGGGAGGCCGGTACTCCTTAATCAAATTTTGTTCTAGCAACAGTGCTTCAGTTTCACTGTTAGTGACTGTTACATCTATCGTGCGTATGTGGCTGACCAGCGCTTGCGTCTTAACTGTCAGCCCAGTTGCTCGAAAATAACTAGATACGCGCTTTTTTAGATTCTTCGCTTTACCAATATAAAGCAGCTCACCGGCAGCATCTCGCATTTGATAAACACCAGGCCGCTGTGTTAAGCGAGCGAGAAATGCCTGACTATCAAAGCCATCTAATGTGGTGTCGTTGTTATTACGTGACTGTGCCATTAGCTCTCTGTTTTTACTTCGTGTAATGCTTTATTAGCCTGCATATGAATATGCGTTGCCTTTTGATGTATAGCTTCTAGACGCTTTCGTGTTTCATCATTAATACCGGCACCACGAGATAGCGACACCTCAAGATAAACGCTAATTTCTGCAAAATAATACAAGCGAGCATTAAATGATTTAGCGCGCTTTAGTTTTGCCATGGAGGTTTGAGCGCCGTTCATCAATATTGTATTGATATTAGTGTCAGAAAGAACCGGAAAACGGTGTAGCTCTCGCTGATCCAGTTCTGGCTCACCCTTAGTAGAGATATCGATCATATTCACGCCCTAGCTCAAAAATAGTCTGTAACGATATGATGTCATTATTAACACGCCATCGCTATAGTGAGGCACCACAGACAATAAGCTTACGCATTAAATACACCAACAGATGGACGTTTAATTGTGACCACAGACCGTCTAATAATTGATATTAATAACGATATTGATTGGCTCAAGGCATCTCAGCCTCTCATGCGGCATAGCAACATCCATTTTTTTAACACACATCAGCCATTAACCCAAAACACCCAAAGCTTAGTCGCTTACGGTAAGCCACCTATCTTCAGGTTAGGGCATTTATTTGAGGAGGTTGTCGACCGCTTTATTAGTCTTACCTCTAAACTTGAGACGGTAGCGCGCAACATTCAAATACGTAACGGCAAAACCACATTAGGTGAGCTAGATTTTCTTTACAGAAATTGTATTGACGGGTCTATCACACATTTAGAAGTCGCTGTTAAGTTTTATTTGTTTTGCCCTGATGACGCATGCCTCAACGAAGCATTACCAATACCGAGCCTAGCGAAATTTATCGGGCCAGGCAGTAAAGATAGACTCGATAAAAAATGGTCGCGCCTTACCAACCATCAGCTGCAGCTCACTGCAAACCCAGTAACTCAAGCCGCACTAACAGCCCTAGACTTGCCTTTACCTCATAAAAGTGAGCTTCTATTAACCGGTATTCTATTTTATCCGTATCAAGCCGATCGTTTTGATTTAATTAAACAACATGTAGGACTAGAAGAGCTCATCCACCCCAACCACCAGTACGGATGGTGGCTACCTACAAAAGAAATCGACCAAATTAAAACTCAAGCACTGAACGAACATTGGCAATTTTTATTATTACCCAAACACCACTGGATAGCGGGAGCGTCGCACTATGATGCGCAAGAAATAGAGGATAAAAGCTTAAGTTTTACTGCATTGAAAGCAATGATAGATAAGCGTCATATCGCACTACCTATTATGATTGCCTGTGTACAAAAACATAAAGATGGCTTTAAAGCCGTCGCGAGGGGGTTTATTGTAGAAGATAACTGGCCGCACACACCCTCTGGTAGCAACAAACAGACAGATCAAAATAGCAAAAACCTATCAACATGACTCGCCATGCTCTTCAAGGCTTAGTTTAAGCGCTTATAGCATATCTTGCCTTGTTGATAAGCCCTTGTGGGGGATCTTGTGCGGCAATTAATCGGCTAGGAGTTACTTTCCAGCAGACTGGGCAGCTTCAGCTTTTTCAGCATCAGCAGCGATGTTTTTCTTTAAAAAACGCACCCCCACTACCACTAGCGCAACACATACAACAACAATAGCCACACTGGGAACAAACGACATCATACTGTATTTATCGAAGCCTAACATAAACATATACCTTTATTTATTATCACAAGAATACAGCAATTATAGTCATTTATTGATCTAGCTCAAATCGCTTTAGTAGGCTTGACGTATCCATCCGACCCCCACCCAAAGTCTGAACTTCAGCATAATAGCTATCGACAAGCTTTGTCACGGGTAGTTGCGCACCGTTTCTAGACGCTTCATTCAACGCAATGCCTAGGTCTTTACGCATCCAATCAACCGCAAAGCCAAAGTCATACTCACCAGCCAACATTGTTTTGTGACGGTTAGCCATTTGCCATGAACCAGCGGCGCCGTGCTGAATTAACTCAAAGACTTGGTGAGCATCTAAACCGGCTTTTTGAGCAAACTGGACCCCCTCTGCCAACCCCTGCAAAAGACCAGCAATACAAATTTGATTAACCATTTTAGCGAGCTGACCACTACCAACCGGGCCTAATAATTTAATCGATTTACCATAGGCTTCCATCACAGGTCTAGCAACAGCAAATGCCTCGTCAGAGCCTCCCACCATTACACTTAAAACACCATTCTCTGCCCCAGCCTGACCACCAGAAACGGGGGCATCTAAGAATTGAACGTTAACTTCAGCCGCTTTTTCACTGATTTCTCGCGCCGCTTCTGCTGATGCGGTTGTATGATCAACCAATATAGACCCAGGCATTAAAGACTTCAGCACACCATCGCTGCCTGACGTCACTTCACGTAAGTCATCGTCATTACCGACACATACAAAAACAATGCTCGCCTCTTTAGCGGCCTCTTTTGGCGTTAAGGCCAGCTGGCCAGAGAACTCAGCCACCCAACTCTGCGCTTTTGATTGCGTGCGATTATATACAGTGACATCGTGCCCAGCGGCAGCTAAGTGCCCCGCCATAGGGTATCCCATTGTGCCTAAACCAATAAAAGCGACTTTCATATTATTAATCCTTATTTGTTTATTAACCGTATACTCATTTTATTTGCGTTAAAATGCAGCTAATAGTTTGTACCTTTGTCATTTACCATGGAGCTTGTATGCGCCCTACGTTACAAAAAGCATTGTTAATGCGCTATTTTTTACCCAGCCTAATCATTTTGCTTAATGTATTAAATACTGCCAAAGCAGATGACAGTATGATGTTTAGCGAACTTGCTTTTCCAGACACAAATGGCACAACAATCAACATGACAGATTTCAAAGGCAAGATTGTACTGTTAAATTTTTGGGCGACCTGGTGCCCTCCTTGCGTTAAAGAAATGCCTTCTATGCAACGCTTGAAAAATCACTTTGCCGACCAACCATTTGAGATTGTCGCGATCTCTGCTGGGGAAGAAAGCGAAGCAGTTACTGAGTTTTTACCTCGCTTGAACACCGAATTTACCTTTCCTATTTTAGTTGATGCCAAAGGTATATCATTTATGGCACTTGGCATTAAAGGACTCCCTATGAGCTTCCTATTAAACAAAGACGGTAAAAGCATTTTAACTATTATGGGTGGTCGAGAGTGGGATGACGAAACACAAATCAAGCTCATTGAAAACGCCCTGGCTGGTAAGCCATTACAGTAACGGAGTATCAGCTTGTCCAACTATGCAGACACAAAAAAGCCGACGATTAGTCGGCTTTTTTATATGTGAATGGCAAGCGAATTAACTAGCCTGCAAGTACACCTGCTCTGCAGCCTTAAGCGCTTTGCCTGCTTGTACAGAAGCTCCCATTCCCAGCAACGTACTTTCCAGCGCAGAAAGACATAAGGTTACATTGCGGCGATTAGCTGAACTACCCATCAAGCCAATACGCCATACCTTACCAGCTAAGTCTCCCAAACCAGCTCCAATCTCAAGGCCGTACTCGCTTAACAAAGTCGAGCGAACCTTAGCATCATCTACTCCTTCAGGAATAATGACTGAATTTAGCTGAGGCAGTCGATTAGCTTCATCAACCAAAAAACCGATGCCCATTGCTTCTAAGCCAGCTTTTAAAGCTTGATGATGAAACGCGTGACGCTGCCAAGACTCCTCTACGCCCTCTTCGTGTAAAATAACCAACGACTCATGCAGCGCATACAAAGCATTAACAGGAGCAGTATGATGATAAGCTCGCTTACCTTCTCCTCCCCAATACCCCATGACCAAATTGGTATCTAAAAACCAACTCTGAACACTTGCAGTGCGGCTTTTAACCTTATCTACCGCCTTGGCACTCAAACTAATGGGGGAAATCCCCGGCGCGCACGAGAGACATTTTTGCGTTCCTGAATAAATCGCATCAACCCCCCATTCATCAACCCGCAACTCTGTTCCCCCTAGGGATGTAACCGCATCAACAATAGTCAGTGCCCCTCTCTCTTGCGCTAAAGCACAAAGAGCTTTGGCATCAGAGCTAACACCGGTTGAAGTCTCTGCATGAACAAAAGCCAAAATAGCGGCATCCGGATGCGCATCAAAAGCAGCAGCTACTTTATCCAAGCTCACCGCAGAACCCCATGCATCCATCACCATGACCGCTTCGCCGCCCGCACGCTCTACATTCTCCTTCATGCGGCCGCCAAAAACACCGTTCTGGCAAACTATAACTTTATCACCCGGCTCAACCAAGTTGACAAAACAAGCTTCCATGCCTGCTGAACCTGGTGCAGATACAGGCATTGTTAGCTCATTTTCTGTTTTAAAGGCTTTTTTTAATAGCTCTTTAATTTCATCCATCATCCGGACAAACTCAGGATCTAAATGACCAATAGTAGGCCGAGCCATAGCTTCCAAAACGCGCGGGCTCACATCTGATGGGCCAGGCCCCATTAGAGTTCTAATCGGAGGATGAAACGATGTAATCATGGTAGTTGCTCTCTTTAGATCGGAAAATCTCAAATCGGATAAAATCAAACGCTTAATCATAAAGCGTTTGATTCAAAGGATTAATGAGCCATTAGTGCAAGTTTACTGACCAAAACAGGCACATTAAACAACTAACCGACCAATGGCGCGAGTTATCTCAATGACCATGGTGGCAGAATGCTTTGCAGCGGTTTCTAAAAATTGATCGAACGACAAATTAGACTCTTTTCCTGCAATATCAGATAAGGCACGAATGATAATAAATGGCGTACCAAATTGATGGCACGTTTGCGCAATCGCAGCGGCTTCCATTTCAACCGCTTTCATAGCGGGAAATAAGGCGCGAGCATGCTGTACACGGGCAGGATCATTCATAAAAGTGTCACCTGTCGCAATCAAACCACTTACTGTCCTCATTCCTGCTAACTTCTCGATGCATTGCTCCGCTAGCTCGGCCATGAGTACATCTGGCTCAAAAGCCGCCGGCAAGCCTGGTACTTGCCCAGGCTCATACCCGAAAACAGTAACATCAACATCATGATGGCGAACTTCAGAAGAAATAACGATATCGCCTACTTCTAACTCTGGATCAAAACCACCAGCCGAGCCAGTATTGATGATGCAGTCAGGCGTAAACGCATGAAGCAGCAATGTTGTGCTAACCGCCGCATTCACCTTACCAATGCCAGACTTTAATAACACAACCTCTAGATTGCCTATTTGACCGGTATAAAAATCATACCCACCGATGGCATGCTCTTTACGGTTTTCCAGCGTGTTACGGAGGATTTCAACCTCCTGATCCATCGCGCCAATAATCCCAACAGTAATTTTCTTGTTATCTTTTATAAGGTCCTTTAAAGACCGAAGTGTAGTCATCTAACTCAACTTTCCTTCTGGATGCCTTGTATGTGAAAGGCTGAACTCGTGGTAGTATTTCAAAACTAAAGGATACGCAATTTAACCACCGGAACAAACTAAAATGAACGTAGAAAGTTTTAATTTCAACCACACTAAAGTTATAGCGCCCTATGTACGTCTTGTTGGCGTAACCCAAGGCGAAAAAGATACCGTTCATAAATACGACATTCGCTTTTGCCAGCCAAACAAAGAACACATGCCTATGCCGGCATTACACTCACTAGAACACATGATTGCCGAGTTTTCACGCAACCATACCGACTGCGTACTGGACTTTGGCCCGATGGGCTGCCAAACCGGCTTTTACTTTTCACTATTAAACCATAGCGATTATGAAGAAGTCTTAACCATCGTCGAGAAAGCGCTCAACGATGTCTTGATTGCAACTGAAGTGCCGGCATGCAATGAACTTCAGTGCGGCTGGGCCGCTAGCCACGACCTAGAAGGCGCAAAAGTCATAGCTCGCGACATGCTAGCTAAACGCGATGAATGGCCAACCGTATTCGTAGACGAAAAAGACCCTGATAACTGGCTCTCTTAACTGGCAGCCACACAAAACAGCAGCAAGCCTTATAGCTGAGCTGCTGTTATTCTTCAGACATTGTTTCTAGCTCTTCTCCAGCCAACATACCTTCATGCTCAACCTCTCCCGCTAAGGCTTCCACTCTCTCTGCCTCTCCCGAATCGATCGGCGACGGATACAGACCCGCCCACCCTAATCGATCAAACAAACTGGCAACTTTATGAGAAACGGGTGCTTTAATCGTAATTCGCTGATCGGTACCTGGGTGCGTAAAAGTTAGCTCTGTAGCCATCAACAACAACCGATGAGAATCTAAATGCTCTCTAAATAGCCGATTATGACGACCTTCTCCGTAATTGGTATCGCCGACCAACGGATGAAATATGTGCTTCATGTGGCGTCGTATTTGGTGTTTGCGCCCCGTTTTAGGTTTAACTTGTACCAATGAATAACGCGCACAAGGGTAACGCCCAACGGCTATTGGCAGCTCAACCGTCGCAAGACGCCGATAGTAAGACACAGAAGGCTTGGCAGGTTTATCTTGATCAGCTAGTGGGCTTTCTTTCTTATCAAAAATAGGCTTTAACGCGTAATCAATCACATCAGACTCGGGAGTAAAGCCGCGCGTCACACATAAGTACGTTTTCTCTACCTCTCGATCCATAAACTGCTGATTGAGTGCTTTTGCAACCGCTTTACGCTTGGCAAACACTATCACCCCGGACGTTGCCCTATCCAACCGGTGCACCGTATAAACCGGCTCGCCTCTAAAATATCGACTGAGCGAGTAAACAAGGTTCGGTGTTTTTTTGGGCGCTATCCAGCTTGGATGCACTAACAAGCCCGCGGGCTTATTGATAGCAATCAGATCATCGTCTTGATATAAAATATCCAAATAGGGCATATAAACGTAAACTTTTTATAAGATTTATGAGGTGCAAGAGATTCTACGTTGAATCTTTTACCCGTAACAGCGTCTTAATAGTTGAAATACACGAAGATGTTGCCATTATAGGCTTAGTTAATAAAACACTTCAGAGGACGATATGAGTAATACTCGTACTATTAATACTTCGCAAACGGAACAATCCGTACTGCAAACCAATAAAGTAATTCGCAACACTTACATGCTGCTTGCGATGACTCTGGCTTTCAGTGCCGTAACCGCTGGCATCTCGATGGCTATCAACCCGCCATTCATCGTTTACCTTGGGAGTGTGATAACCAGCTTTATCTTGCTGTTTATCATCAACAAAAAACAAAACAGCTCAGCGGCTCTCCCGCTAACGTTTTTGTTCACAGGTTTGATGGGGTTTGGCTTAGGTCCAATACTCAACATGTACTTGGGCATGGCAAATGGCGGCCAGATCATTATGACGGCACTGGGCATGACAGCTCTAACATTTGTTGGACTTTCGGCTTACGTACTGACATCTAAAAAAGACTTCAGCTTCATGGGTGGATTCCTAGCTGCCGGCTCAATTGTACTAATTGTCGCGATGCTAGCACTTTTCATCCTACCGCTCTTTGGCGTTAATGTTGGCGGGCTAAGCATTGCATTCTCGGCACTGGTTGTATTATTGATGGCTGGTTTCATCCTATACGACACTAGCAACATCGTTAACGGTACTTATACCAACTACGTTATGGCAACGGTTGGCTTATACCTGAACATCTACAACCTATTTGTTCATCTAATGAGCCTGATTGGTGTGTTTAGCGAAGACTAATAACCTAACGGCTCACACGCCCCGCTTTCTTTGGTAGGATAGCGGGGCGTTTTTATTCACACCCTAACCTCTAGCTTTGACTGCGGCCTTGTTATGCTTTTTTCTGTGTTAGTTTATGGTTCTCCTTTCAATAGTTCCTGCGCACAAACCGCGTTTCGATTTACCCAAGCTGCACTTGAAGCTGGCCATACAATCCATCGCGTTTTTTTTTACGGAGACAGCGTATTTTCAAGCTCGCAATTAAACGCTCCTCAACGTGATGAATGGAATACATACCAAGCGTGGGCAGACCTTGCTGATCAGTATCAATTAGACCTCGTCGTTTGTATTGCTGCTGCATTAAAGCGAGGCGTATTAGATGAAAAGGAAGCAAAAAGACACGAGAAAGCACACTTCAATGTAGCCCCTCCTTTTCAGCTTTCCGGGCTTGGCCAGCTTACCGATGCAATGATGTCTTCTGATCGTATTATTAGTTTTGGTGAATAAGGAAAAACCATGTCATTAACACCAACCAAAGCCGATAAATCGATACTCATTATCATTAGCAAATCAGCGTATCAATCGCCTACTATCAAAGAAGCATTGGACATAGCACTAACGTGCGCTGCTTTTGAACAAGTGATCAGCGTGCTGCTGACCGATCACTCAGTGCTGGCCCTTTTGCCCAATCAATCGCCTTTAGCGATTGGACAAAAAGCTATTAATAAACAATTAGCCGCATTGCCAATGTACGACATAGAATCTCTTTACATAGAGAGCCATGCTGAAAGCCATTTAGCGCCGCACCAATCCGTTATCCCAAATTCTTTGATTTATGTGGATGATAAAGAAATAGCGGACCTCATTCGCTCACATGATATTGTTCTGCGTTTTTAGATTCGTTTATTGATATTGTCACGCCCATTTACGAGAGCCACACAATGAGCCAAACGACACTTCACACACTCAACAAAGCTCCAAATAGCCACTCAGCATTATGGCAAAGCTGCTTAGCCGCCATAAAACCAGACGACACCCTTCTTTTGATTGAGGATGGTGTCTATGCGCTTGCCAGCTCTACTCAACTACTTAATCACAATCAAGCAACGTCAGTGCTATATTTAAAAGCCGATGTTGAAGCGCGCGGCTTACACACTTTTACCTCTCCATCGCAGCTCATCTCTGATAAACAATTTGTAGAATTAAGCTGCTCACACCACAAAGTGGTAAGCTGGTTCTAATGCGTACTATCAACATACATGAAAGCTCAGTTGCTCTTGATGACGAAGGGTATTTACTTGATTTATCCCTATGGAATGAAGCCTTAGCAGAGCACCTTGCTCATGAGGAAGGCATAAAGCTAACCGAGGCACACTGGGAAATCATTCACGTAGTACGCGACTTCTATAACACTTACGATTTATCACCCGCCATGCGCCCACTAGTTAAGGCCGTTAAAATGGCTTTAGGCGAAACGAAAGGAAAAAGCATTTATTTGATGAAGCTATTCCCTGAAAGCCCAGCCAAGCAATCAGCCAAAATAGCCGGCTTACCGAAACCGACTAATTGTCTATAAAAACGGGCGCTTTTTTTCAGTAAATTAAAGAACCAAATAGCCCATTATCACAATGTCTCTATTGGAGTTTTTATGCCCCGTTTTGCTGCCAACTTGAGCACCCTTTTCACTGAATACCCTCTTATTGAACGCTTTAGCAAAGCAGCTCAATGCGGATTTACCCACATCGAAATTCAATTTCCATACTCCTTAGAGATACGTCAGCTACAAGACGCGCTCACACACAACCACTTACAAGCCGTACTCATCAATATCCCGGCTGGAAATTGGGCGCGTGGCGATAGAGGAATGGCATGCGATCCAAAACGCACATCCGAGTTCAGAAAAGGCGTCCATCTATGCGCCAAATATGCACACCATTTAAATATTAAACTCGTAAACTGCCTCAGCGGTAAACTTCCTGCTAATGTCGATGCAAAAACGGCCGAAAGTACACTTATAGAAAATCTGCGCTATGCTGAATCTTATTTGAAAGAATATGGAATAACGCTCGTTATTGAGCCAATCAACACAATAGATATTCCTGATTTTTTCTTACACTCAACTCAGCAAGCGGTCGATATCATTAAAGCATGCGGATCAGACTCAAGCATTCGCGTACAAAGTGATATTTACCATATGCAGATGATGGGAGAGGACCCAATAGACACCCTTACAAAGCTCCAGCAATGGATAGCTCACATACAAGTCGCCGACGTGCCTGGCAGGCATGAACCGGGCACGGGAGAGATCCCTTTCGACACTGTATTTAGCGCTATTGATCAAATGGGCTACAAGGGGTTTGTCAGCTTTGAGTACTTCCCAGAAAAAACAACTGAGATAGGCCTATCGCATTTAGCACAATGGCATCTTCACTAAAAAGGCGGATACACCGACATGAGCTTACAAGCCGATTCTGACCGTATGAGTATGAATGAAAGCATTCAGCAGTCTACCAAAGATAAAAAAGAACGTGCCAAACGCGCCAACCAAGAAGAGATTGTCTACCTACAATGGGCAACATTTAAAGTAAATAACGAGCTGTATGGCATAGATGTAATGCAAGTAAAAGAGGTGCTGCGCTATACAGCAATTACGCCGGTTCCTGGCTCAGAGTATTACATCATGGGCATTATCAACCTACGAGGCAATGTAGCAACGGTAATTGATCTACGCCGTTTCTTTAATATGCCTTCCGTCGGTCTTGATGACGACACCCGCATCATCATGGTTGAGTTTAACGAGCAAGAAGTGATCGGCTTGGTTGTCGATAGCGTTGATGAAGTTATAAACATCCCGCAAAACGAAGTTGAACGAGCGCCTAGCGTAACAAGCGATGAAACGAGCCGCCGCTATGTACAAGGAGTCTCTTACTACAATGGTAGCCTGACGATCCTAATGGACCTTAGCAAAATGATGGCTAGCATCACGCCTATTAACGAAGAGGATTTTCACTAATCCTTTGAGGTTTATACATAGGCAATTAACGAAACCAGTTATTTGCCTATGTGCAATACTAATTGACGAGACCGGCTTTTATGGCGGTGCTCCCATACATAAATACCCTGCCACGTTCCTAATGCCAACCGCCCATTTAGAATAGGAATCGATAAGCTCGTGGCAGTTAAACAAGATTTAATATGGGCTGGCATGTCATCCGCCCCTTCAAACACATGCGTGTATAACGGATCATTCTCAGGGACAAGTCTGTTCAACCAACGCTCTAGATCTCTTTGAGCACTCGGGTCTGCATTTTCTTGAATAGTTAAACTCGCGCTTGTGTGCTGAACGAAGATGTTACAAATCCCAGAGTCAATGCCCGCCACATAGACTTGCTCTTGCACCTGAGATGTACACTCAAACAAACCTTGAGACCCTGTTATTACCTCTATTTGCACAACCATGGGTATTGTAAAGCCTACAAAAATTAAGAAGACCGAGCTTGGCTAAATAGCCGATGAAAATTAGCTGAGGTAACCTCTGCCACTTCCTCAATGCTCACACCCTTTAAATCTGCCACGCACTGCGCTACCTCTACAACATATTTTGGCTCATTCTTTTTGCCACGATAAGGGATAGGCGCTAAATAAGGAGAGTCTGTTTCTATCAATATTTTCTCAAGAGGGATCGCTTTAACGACCTCTTTTAACTCTTGAGCATTTTTAAAGGTAACAATACCTGAAAAAGAAATCAGGTAGTTCATTTCAATAGCCGCTTGTGCCATAGCCAATGACTCGGTAAAGCAATGCAACACCCCACCTGATTCACCCCCATGTTTTTTAATGAGGGCCAACGTGTCTTCCCTTGCATCACGCGTGTGAACAATGACAGGCAACGCCAATTGGTCTGCAACCCGCAAATGATTGGCAAAACTTTCTTTTTGCAGTTCGCTGGTATCTTTTGTGTAGTAATAGTCGAGCCCACTTTCCCCCAAGGCAACAACCTTAGAGTGATCTTTTACCCATTTCGTCAACTCCGCTTCGGACAGCACATCTTCGGCTTTTTCAACATGACACGGGTGGATCCCAAACGAAGCATGAATCGTTGGCTGATCAGCTATAAGCTGGTACATGCTGGGAAAGTGCTCTTTATCAATAGAAACACACAACATTTCATTAACTTGGCGGGCGTGAGCTGCGCAAACAGCTTCAGAAAACTGCCCAGAATAAGGGGTAAGATCTATCTTATCAAGATGACAATGGGAATCGATAAACATAACGGGGGCTCTTGCGATGACGCGATTATTTATAAACGGAGATTACAGTGTATGGGTTCTTCGGCCGGAATTAAGCGCGCCGGCTAAATGCGTCTCTATTTTTTGAACCAGTGACGTATCCTCTGCCGACATTTGAATACCGATACCTGGCTTCTTACCGCCTTGAGCCGCTTTGGGTGTTACCCATACGACCTTTCCGGTGACGGGGATTTTATCAGGCTCATCCATTAGATTAAGCAGCACAAAGACTTCCTCACCCAACTGGTAAGTCCGCGTGGTGGGAATGAACAAGCCACCATTCTCCACAAAGGGCATATACGCTTTGTACAGATCTTCTTTTGTCTCTATGTTCAGTGACAAAATACCATGGCTAATACGCGGTACTACTGACATTAGATATATGGAACTCCGTCTCTATGGCTGTATTAATGATAGCCAATCTAAAAATATTCGTTCAAGTAACAGTTGTTTATTGGGATTATGCCTACGCTTCAATCCTAACAACTCTTCTTGTATTGCGTCCATTAAGATAAAGATTTTATCGGGCGTCGTGTTTTTAGCAACACCTTTAATCATTTTTTCCATGTCGCCATTTCTTATACATTCAAGCTCGTCAGTTGCTTTCATGCGAGCAACATCTGACAACACGCCTAACACTAAGCTTAGTACAATTTCGACATCTGTTTTAACAAACTGTTCCGCGGCTTCGATTGGGGTTTTACGCCCACGTAACATATCACGTAATGATGATAAAAGATCGGCTCTTAATGCCTGCTGACCGCTTGATTTAAAAGCCAAACCGGTTAGCGGTGCCCCATGAACTACGCTTAATAAACGAGACGCTTCTGCCTCTTCTATCGACAACTGCGCCATAAGCCATGGAACAGACTGCTCAGAGGACGGGATTGCGCAATCTAAACGCTGGCAACGGCTTTTAATTGTAGGCAACACCTGCCCTAATTGATGCGTTATTAAAATCAATAAGGTGTCTTTGCCCGGCTCCTCAAGTGTTTTTAACAGCGCATTGGCCGCCGAAATATTCATTGCTTCTGCTGGTTCAAGTACAACAACGCGATAACCGCCCTGCTGCGCGGTATTTTGCATAAACTCTGTCAGCTCTCTTACCTGATCAACCTTTATCGCCTTTCCAGCCTCATCTGGTTGCAAATAATACAAGTCGGGATGCCCACTACTAGCCAACAACTCACAGCTACGGCAGTGACCACAAGCTTTGCTATCTACTGGCTGATGACACATAACATAACCAGCTATTGATTCAGCCAGCCGTGCTTTACCAATACCGGGGGCGCCATTAAGCAGCAATGCATGAGGCAGCCGATTTTGATCAAATAACGATAAGACACGCTGCCATTGAGGTAAAAACCAAGGAAATACTTCAGCATTTAATGCATGGTAGCGATCAGCCATTTCACTCATGCCAGATGCAACCTTTCTTTTAACGCACGGGCGATCTCCTGCTGGACAACCGCTAATGAATGGCTCGCATCAATGACCGCGAAACGATCGGGGTCTTCATCACAACGTCGTTGGTAGCCAGCGCGTACCTTCTCAAAAAAAGTCTTTTTTTCAAGCTCAAAACGATCAGGCTCACTACGCGCCATTGCGCGCTCAATCCCAACCTCAACATCGAGATCCAACCACACCGTAAGATCCGGGCTCAAACCTGCTTGCACAAAGCTCTCGAGCAACTTAATACGCTCCCAACTGATCCCTCGCCCCGCACCTTGATAGGCAAACGTTGCATCCGTAAAGCGGTCGCTAAGCACCCAAGCACCCCGCGAAAGAGCAGGCTTTATGACCTGATCAATATGTTGTGCACGCGCAGCAAATACCAGAAGCATTTCAGCATCATCATTCACAAGTTCCTGACGAGGACTTAATAGCAACGCACGAATCTCTTCTGCCAAGGGCGTCCCTCCCGGCTCCCTTGTTAGCACCACCTCAACCCCTGACGACTCCAGCAACGCTTTGATGAAGGCGATGTTAGTGCTTTTACCCACACCTTCTGTGCCTTCTACTGTTATAAAACGACCTGTCGGTTGCATTATTTCTCCGGTGTAGAACGATACGCTTCTTTGCGTCGTAACTGATAATCTCTTACGGCCCTGTTATGCTCTTTTAGGGATGATGAAAAATAATGAGAACCATCACCACGAGCGACAAAATAAAGAGCACGCCCGATCTCTGGATGCAAAGACGCTTGTATAGCATCACGCCCAACCATTGCTATAGGCGTCGGCGGTAAACCGTCAATGGTATAGGTATTGTAAGCGGTGGGCTTACGTAAGTCTTTACGACGAATATTACCCTTGTAATCATCCCCCATACCATAGATAACCGTTGGGTCAGTCTGCAAGCGCATACCAATTTGCATCCGCTTGATAAAGACACCCGCTATTTTTGGGCGCTCAGCGGGGACAGCCGTTTCTTTTTCGACGATAGAGGCCATAATTAGCACCTCATACGGCGACTTATACGGTAGGTTTTCAGCTTTACCAGCCCAAGACTGTTCTAACTCAGCTTCTAGCGCTTTATAACTGCGCTTTAATAAGTCCAAATCACTCGTGCCACGCACCAACTTATACGTTTCTGCTAAAAATAAACCCTCCGGGTGGTTCTCTTTAGCACCGATCAATTTTAGAATTTCTGCATCTGACTTACCCTGCAAGGTTTGCTCCAAGACATCATTATTCGCAAGCGCCTGCTTTACTTGTTTAAACGTATGCCCTTCAACGATGGTAAAGCTATGCTGGACACTGTCACCCACAACAAACTTATCCAGCAAGGCAATCGGTGTTAAGTCTTTATCTATATAATACTCACCCGCTTTGATTTTGTTACCTAGCTGGTTCATGCGCGCATAGACTTTCACAAACAAAGGCTGACTAATCACCCCTTGTTTCTCCAAATCTTGTAATAGCCCGTTGAAAGAGCGTCCTCGCTCTACGATATAAGACTCAATAGGCTCTTCAAGCGCTAGGGGTGAAGTCATGTATTGATTAAACTGCTGCCAAGCAAACGCAGCAACCCCTGCACCAATTAAGATCAATACCAATAACGATAAAAACAACTTCTTTAACAAGCGTAAACCTCTTCTAATTTAGCCTGAAATTGACGAGTGATAGGTCCGATGGACCACGTTTTGTGTGCTAGCTTAACAACAGGCCAAATATCAATGGCCGAATTGCACAAAAACACTTCTTCGGCACTACTCAACACATCAGGTGAAAATCGCCCTTCAACCACAGTAATATCTAATTGTTCTGCAATACTTAGCAGTTTTTGGCGAACGGTGCCAAGAATGCCGCACCGATCCAACAACGGCGTAAACAATACGCCGTCTTTTGCCCAAAACAGGTTACTCATTGTGCCTTCAACGAGGTTCCCATCGACGTCCAACATAAGGCCTTCTGAGATATGTGGATCATCCCATTCCTGTCTAGCCAACACTTGTTCGAGACGATTGAGGTGCTTTATACCAGCTAACAAAGGGTTAATACCCAACGCGGTATCGCAAATGCGCACTGTAACCCCTGTGTCTTGGCACGGCACATTAAGTGTGTAGGGTGATATTGATACAATAACCGTAGGATTTACGTGATTGCTCGGTTTATATCCTCGCTCTCCCACCCCACGAGTTACAATTAACTTTAAAATACAAGTTTCTTGAAGAGCCGGCGAGAAAAAAGACTGACAGTCTTGCTCAATCCTTTTCAACAAACCATCCGACCTAATACCGAGCCGCTCACAGCCTAATAAAAGACGCGCTAAATGCGCATCCCAGAGTAACGGCCGCCCCTGTCGTATTTTGATCGTTTCAAATAAACCATCACCATACTGAAGCCCTCGATCATTGACCGAAATTTGGTCTACGAGGGCCCCATTAATAAGGATGGCGGGTAACGGAAGTTTAGTCATAGATGTGAAGCATAACAGAGAGTTATGCCCCTGTGATCATCCAATACCTTATCTGGTTATGAGAGCTTACGGAAAACAAGTGTTCCATTCGTTCCACCAAAACCAAAGGAATTTGATGCCACGGCTTCTATCGCACATTCTTGCGGCTGATGAGCCACATAATTGAGATCACAACCATCAGAAGGGTTATCTAAGTTAATGGTTGGCGGCGCAACTTGATCCCGAATAGCAAGGACAGAAAAGATAGCCTCTACTGCACCAGCCGCCCCTAAAAGGTGACCTATCATCGATTTTGTTGAGCTCATTCGCAAACTATCAACCGACGAACCAAACACCTTTTTGGCGGCATTGGTTTCAGCCAAATCTCCAGCTGCCGTTGACGTTCCGTGCGCATTAACATACTGCACTTGATCAGCATTTAAACGGGCATCTTTAATAGCATTAGCCATTGAGCGAGCCGCGCCTTCTCCTGTCTCAGGTGGAGCTGTCATATGGTGAGCATCGTCACTCATACCAAAACCAACTATTTCACAATAGATATGTGCACCGCGCGCTTTGGCATGCTCATATTCTTCAAGCACGACAATACCAGCACCATCACCTAGTACAAAACCATCTCGATCTTTGTCCCAAGGACGACTCGCGGCAGCAGGATCATCATTACGTGTTGAGAGCGCTCTTGCAGCAGCAAAACCACCGATGCCTAGCTCAGTTGTTGCCATTTCGGCACCACCAGCAACCATGACATCAGCATCACCGTACTGAATCATGCGCATTGCAGACCCAATATTGTGTGTGCCCGTAGTACATGCGGTGGTAATAGCGATATTCGGGCCTTTAAAGCCGTAACGAATAGCCACATTACCGCTAATCATATTAATAATACTACCCGGCACAAAAAATGGAGATACACGACGAGGTCCGCTATCTCTTAGGGTTGCGTAAGTACTCTCAATGAGGGACAGCCCCCCAATACCCGAACCAACAGCACACCCGATACGTTCTGGATCAGTATCACTTGTTTCCAGCCCTGCATCTTTAATAGCCTGATGCGCGGCAGCCATACCATACTGGATGAACAAATCCATTTTCCGAGCATCTTTAGGATTCATATACTCAGAAACGTCAAAGTTCTTTACTGATGCAGAGAAATGCGTGGCAAACTTGGAAGCATCAAATTGCTCTATAGCGCTGGCGCCACTTTTACCGGCCAGAATACCTTCCCAGGTGCTCTCTACAGTGTTACCAACCGGTGTCAGCATACCAAGGCCAGTAACTACCACTCTTCTGCGAGACATAAGGCCACTCCGTCTAAAACCTAAAATAGAAAAGCCGCAGTCTAAAAAATAGATGCGGCTTTTCGATCAAACTATAACTCGAAGACGAGTCGATTACTGATGAGCGGTAACGTAATCGATTGCCAGCTGAACGGTAGTGATCTTTTCAGCTTCTTCGTCTGGGATCTCAGTTTCAAACTCTTCTTCCAGCGCCATAACAAGCTCAACTGTATCTAAAGAATCAGCGCCAAGATCTTCAACGAAAGATGCTGAATTGGTGACTTCTTCTTCTTTAACACCGAGCTGCTCTGCGATGATTTTCTTTACGCGCTCTTCAATATTGCTCATAACTCTTCCTATCTTTTTATCAACCCTTCACACCGAAGGCATGAGTTCGTGATTTTATTAGAACCAACCTCGTCTTAGCAAGGAGGTAGCTTAAATTCATTATTAGCTGACGGCCAATTATCAACAAATCGCCGTAAATTACAATCTTTAAAGCGACAAGAATCGCCTTAGTTCATGTACATACCACCATTTACTTGAATACTTTCACCTGTTACGTAACCCGCACCTTCGCTAGCTAAGAAACCGACTACGGCAGCAATCTCTTCAGGTCGCCCCAAACGATTCATAGGAATCTGAGATTGAAGCGCATTTTTATGCTCCTCAGCCAAACCACTAGTCATATCGGTATCAATAAAGCCTGGCGCTACGCAGTTAACAGTAATGTTACGCGAACCAATTTCACGGGCCAGTGCTCGCGTAAAGCCTTCCATACCCGATTTAGCCGCCGCATAGTTAGCTTGACCTGCGTTACCCATCGATGCAACAACTGAACTAATGCTTATGATACGTCCCCAGCGGGCTTTTGTCATACAGCGCAAGCAAGTTTTCACTAAACGATACACAGAAGACAAGTTGGTATTTATAACATCATCCCACTCATCGTCTTTCATGCGTAGCATAATATTATCACGCGTAATGCCAGCATTATTCACTAGAATAACAATCGCCCCAAACTCATCTTGAACGGCTTTGATAACGCTTTCTATTGAGTCACTATCAGCGACATTTAGCTTAACGCCTTTACCTGTGACACCCGCTTCAGACAGATACGCAGAAATTGATTCTGCACCACCATCACTCGTAGCCGTACCAACAACCACTGCCCCTTGCTTACCCAGCTCCAGCGCAATGGCTTTACCGATACCGCGCGTTGCACCCGTAACTAATGCAACTTTACCCTCAATACTCATAACACAAACCCTTTTTATTATTGCGCTAAAGCGCCTTCCATTCCGGCAATATCATTTATCGCAGCAAGCGTAAGCGGCTTATGAATTTTTTTATTCAAGCCCGAGAGCACTTTACCTGGTCCACACTCTACTGTCCGCTCTATACCCTGCTCCACCATAGTCTGGACTGAATTAGTCCATAAAACAGGGCTAAACAACTGCTCAACCAAATTAGTTTTTAATTGATCCACGTCACTTGCAACGCCCGCTGATACGTTTTGAATAACAGGTATTTCAGGCATTATCACAGGTACATTTGCTAATGCTGCAGCAAGCTTTTCAGCAGCAGGTTTCATTAATGCACAGTGGGAAGGCACGCTAACAGGCAGAGGCACAACGCGCTTAGCACCCGCCTCCTTGCAAGCTACTTGCGCACGCTCGACTGCCGCTTTTTCACCTGCAATAACTACTTGCCCCGGACAATTAAAGTTAACAGGAGAAACAACCTGCCCCTGGCCTGCCTGATCGCAACTGGATGCTATTAGCTCATCAGACAACCCCAAAACCGCAGCCATTGCACCTGCACCGGCAGGAACAGCTTCTTGCATATACTCGCCACGTAAACGCACCAAGTTAACGCCATCGACAAAACTCATAGCGCCAGCGCACACGAGCGCGGTGTATTCACCCAAGCTATGCCCAGCAACAACATCCGGCTTAGCTCCGCCTTTTTCCAACCATAGACGCCACAGAGCAACACCTGCAGTTAATAAAGCGGGTTGCGTTTTATCTGTTTGATTTAACGTTTCTTCAGGTCCGTTTTGTACCAAATCCCACAGATCATAACCCAATACGCCCGACGCCTCCGTAAAGGTATCCTGTATGATTGGATTGTCAGCCGCCAGCTCACTTAACATACCTAAATGCTGGGATCCCTGACCTGGAAATACGAATGCAAAAGACTGCGACATAGCGCCCTCGACTCAAACTAAATACGATAAGCCAGCAAATAAACGCGGCCATAACAAAGGATGTGTATTTTACATGAATGCGCAAGAATTAGAACGCTCAGTTCCCCTCGCCTCAATACTTACGATAGCTCTTGAGACGCTCAGCTATAAGTTCGGGTACATTTTTTCTAACTTCTATGACAGCCTGATCCAGCGCATAGCCAAAACACTTAGCATTAGCACTACCATGACTTTTAAGAACAATACCCTGCAAGCCAATCAATGTAGCACCATTGCGCCTTGAGGGGTCCATTTCTTCTTCAATTTCACGCAGAATAGGTGCAGCCAGCATAGCAACTAGGCGACGATACATATTCTTCATAAAACTGCGGCGCACTTTACGACCAATGAGCTTGGCAAGGCCTTCATTACTTTTTAGTGCCACGTTTCCAACAAAACCGTCACACACAACCACATCAGCACGACCACTAAATACCCCGCCTCCTTCGACGTAGCCTATATAGTTAATAGAATTGTTCGCAGCAATAAGCTCATTCGCTAAACGCACCTGCTCATTACCTTTAATCACCTCTTCTCCGTTATTTAACAGAGCAACCGCAGGCGATTTTATATCATCCACAGCCTCAGCTAGCACCGACCCCATAATGGCGAACTGAAGCAGATGCTCTGCGCTCGAATCAACATTCGCCCCTAAATCCAGCATATAACAATGCCCACCAGAGGTTGGCACTGACGTAATAATAGCGGGACGATCGATACCCGGTAGCATTTTCAACTGCTGACGACCGAACGCCATAAGCGCGCCAGTATTCCCAGCACTAACGCAAGCATGTGCTCGCCCCTGCGCTACGCACTTAATCGCCTGACTCATTGACGAGTCCTGGCGATGCCGAACAGCAGACGACGGCTTCTCATCCATAGCCACCGATGCTCCAGAAGCAACAATTTCTAGACGCGACAACAACTCATCTGACAAGCTAAGCTTATCAAGAATCGGCTGCAATACATCTAGTTCAGCATGAAGACGAATCGAGAGATCAGGATAACGGGATAAAGCAGAAAGTGACGCGGGAAGGGTAACGCGGGGACCGTGGTCCCCACCCATCGCATCAACAGAGAGAATGACGCGATTGATCAAGCTTATTCGCTGTCTTGGTTTACAACCTGACGACCGCGGTAAAAGCCATCTGCTGTAACGTGATGACGACGGTGAGTTTCACCAGTAGTCGCGTCTACAGACAGAGTAGGACCAGTCAACGCATCGTGTGAGCGACGCATGTCACGACGTGAGCGTGACTTTTTGTTTTTCTGTACAGCCATGGTAGATAACTCCTAAATCATTTCTTGCCGGCTTTTAACTGAGCCAGCACACTAAACGGGTTCGTTTTTTCGATGACCGATTCTTCAGTCATGTCCTCGTCGCCAAAGGAGGTCTGAACACTACAATCTGCATGGTATGGAACAATAGGCAGACTGAGAATTAGCTCTTCTTCAACTATTTGCAACAGTTCGATCTCTTCGTCCTCAACGATTAATGAGTCGTAATAGCGAGGCAGTTGCTTTGCCTTCTCCTCATTAAACGCGATAGCCAGATTAAACTCTGCCTGGACATCGACTTCGACCGGCTCCAAGCAACGTTGGCAAGTCATATGAACTTTACCAAAAGCACTGCCTGAGATGGTACGGATCCTTAGTTCATCCAAATCAAACTGAAGATCCACAGTAATGGGATCATCATGTTTGCATAAAGAAGACGCAAAATTAGGCATCTTCTCAACACTGGATTGGCCAGTTAACCGTATTCCCCGCTCAGCTAGCTTTCGCGGGTCAATTATTTTCGGTAAGTTACCGTACGACATAAGCGCGCAATTCTAGGGCTCAAGGCCCCTCCTGTCAAAGGGAATCAAGGTAGATTCATAAAAAAATCGAGTGTATTTTACGCTTTCACGACGCAATAGATAAGTCTTTAAGGAAAAGATTCATGCAATCACTGATTTTAGCCTCTAGTTCACCTTATAGACGTGAAATCCTCGACAAATTAGGCTTGAATTACACCCATTCAAGTCCTGATATTGACGAGTCAGCAAAACCTGGAGAGCCTATACCAGATTTGGTAAAACGACTGGCCGAAGAAAAAGCACTTGCTGTAGCTGAGCAGTTTCCTCATGGCTTGATTATCGGCTCTGATCAAGCCGCCAGCCTAAACAATCAAATTTTAGGAAAGCCATATACCTCAGAAAAAGCTTTCGACCAGCTGAAAGCCTCTAGCGGCCAACGAATAACGTTTTATACAGGCTTAGCGGTATTTAATGCAGACCAGCAAACCATGCTCAGCGAGGCTATTCCGTTTACTGTGCATTTTCGTACATTAACCGATGAGCAAATAAGAGCCTATATCGAAAAGGAGCAGCCACTGAACTGTGCTGGGAGCTTTAAATGCGAAGGGCTAGGCATCGCACTTTTTTCAAAACTGGAAGGTGATGACCCAAATACGCTTATTGGCTTACCACTAATTAAGCTAATTAGCTTCCTAGAACAAAATCAATTCTCTGTATTATAAAGCGGCGCACGGGAGAACTTTTTAACAATAAAGGTGCGCACTCAACTTTATGAGGCGCACCTTTTATTTAACACTTAATGTAACTGATAGGATTGGCGCAGACCTAATGAATTAGCAATTGTCTCGCCAAACGAAATACCAAAACGATCAATGACTTCATCTAACGGGCTCATTCTAGGCGAATAGTTAACGATGTTATCAACTCCCACCACTTCACGCGCGACATAGCCAGTACTGCCTAAACCATCAACCAGTCCTTTTTCTAGCGCTTGCTCACCTGTCCACACCAAACCAGAAAACAAGTCCGGGTCGTTGACTAGTTTATCTCCCCTGCCTTTTTTAACCTGATCAATAAACTGCTGATGCGTGGTGTCTAATACCGTTTGCCAAAACGCTTTGTCACTTTCCTTCAATGGGCTAAATGGATCTAAAAAGCCTTTATTGCTGCCCGCTGTGAGCGCTCGACGCTCAACGCCTACTTTATCCATCAAATCAACAAAACCAAAGCTACTAGAAATAACCCCGATTGACCCGACCAAACTAGCCTTATCGGCATAAATTTCATCAGCGGAGGCCGCTATGTAGTAGGCTCCTGATGCCCCAATATCCATTATCACAGCGTAAAGCGGTTTTTCAGGATGTAGCGCACGTAAACGCTTAACTTCATCGTATACATAACCCGACTGTACTGGACTACCACCAGGGCTATTAATACGTAAAACAACGGCTTTTGAGTGTTCATTTTCAAACGCCTTACGCAAAGACCATGCAATACTATCGGCATTTGCTTCTTCACTGGCAGATATTGGGCCGTTAATATCGATTACGGCCGTATGTTCTTCACTCTCTTTTGCCAAGTCTGATGAAATGCTAGGGCCCATCCAAAACATAATGAGCAACCCAAATAAATAGAGGAATGTTAATGCTTTAAAAAAGATTCCCCAGCGGCGAGCTCTACGCTGTTCGACAAATAATCCGTTAAGTAGCTTCTCTATAAGCTTCCATTCTTTACCTTCGCTCTTTGCAGACGCCTTATCTAATTGAGCCTGCAAAGCCTCTGGTCGTGTTTCGCCCCAATGGTTGTCGCTTTCGCTCACGCGAGATCTCCTTTTTTAGTAAGCCAATGTTCTAATTCATTAAAATGGTGCATAGATAATAGAGGATCGTATTGATATAAACGATCTATATGATGCGCTCCATAACTCACAGCGATTCGCCCAACCCCTGCTCGTCGCCCCATATCCATATCGAACTCGGTATCCCCAACCATGATCGCCGCCTCTGGAGCAACTCCCGTCTGCTCTAAAATCTCGTGCAGCATATGTGGGTCGGGTTTAGAGGTGGTCTCATCAGCACAGCGCGTTATTTCAAATAAATGACCTAATTCCGTTTGGGCCAACACACGGTCTAGGCCCCGCCGATTTTTGCCGGTAGCCACAGCAAGCCGATACCCCTTGGCACGCAAGTTCTCCAGCGTTTCCCGGACATAAGGAAAAAGCGCCGTTGGTGTACTGTCACCTTCTATATAATGATAAGCATACCTTTCACGCATTAAATCTGATTCGCGTGGGGTAATTACTGGAAACATTGCTTGCAAAGCTTCAGGTAAACCCAAGCCAATTATTTCCCGAACAGTATCTTCTGATGGTTTATCCAGCCCAACCTCTAATGCCGCTGACTGCATGCTAGAAATAATTCGACCGGTTGAATCAATAATTGTGCCGTCCCAATCAAAAATCAGTAATGAATACATCTATTTTCCTTAAATAGCCGCTGTGCAAGACAAAAAAACAAAACACTTACGGCAAGCTTCCAAAATTAAATAGTAGCGGATATAAGCACCCCACCCGATAGAATGCAATGCTAGCTATTGATTAGGGGCCTACACATAAAATGATGTTAATAGTCGTTTATTCAACCCTATCAGCTTGTTAAATAGGGTTAAAACTCATCCAAAACATAACTTTTTCCTGCTTAAGCTATTAAACCGGCGTTTCATCGCGATTTTTTTAAACATAACAGTAAATTTCACTTGCGCAATCTCTATAGAATTTGCTCTTTTATGTTCAGGGGGCCTCCCTGACTTATTAATTGATCGGAGAAATATTATGCAAGCGATAGTTGATGGCCTAAACAGCATCATCTGGAGCCCAGCACTGATTTATTTGTGTCTTGGCACCGGGCTTTTTTACTCCGTACTTACACGCTTTGTGCAAGTACGTATGTTTGGCGAAATGTGGCGTTTATTATTTTCAGGATCTAGCTCAGCCAAAGGTATATCATCATTTCAGGCGTTAGCGGTTTCATTGTCTGGACGCGTTGGTACCGGGAATATTGCCGGTGTCGCAGCGGCAATTGGTTTTGGTGGCCCTGGTGCTATTTTTTGGATGTGGGTTGTGGCATTTTTGGGCGCCGCTACCGCTTATATCGAATCAACATTAGGCCAACTCTATAAAGAAGAGCACGAAGGCCAATACCGTGGTGGTCCAGCTTTTTACTTCGAGAAAGCGATGGGGCAGAAATGGTTTGCTTGGATTTTCGCGATTGCCACTATTACCGCCTGTGGATTACTGCTTCCTGGTATCCAGTCTAATAGTATCGGTAATGCTGCAGAGATCGCTTTTGGTGCAGGCGGCACGATAAGCACCTCGATGGGAGACCTGAGCGTTACTAAAATCATGACGGCTGTCGCGATTGTATTAATTCTCACGTTTATCATTTTTGGTGGAGTGAAGCGCATCGCCAGCTTTACTCAAATTGTTGTACCTTTTATGGCATTAGCCTATATCGTTATCGCTTGTTCGGTCGTGGCGTTAAACATAGATCAGCTACCGGGCGTTATTGGTATGATCTTAGCGGATGCTTTTACTCCACAAGCTGGATTTGGTGCGGCCATTGGTTGGGGCGTAAAACGCGGCGTATATTCTAACGAAGCAGGACAAGGTACAGGTCCTCACGCAGCAGCCGCTGCCGAAGTACAACACCCCGCGCAACAAGGTCTTGTTCAAGCCTTTTCTGTTTACATTGATACTCTATTTGTATGCTCAGCAACGGCCTTCATGATTCTGATCACGGGTGCTTATAACGTACATGGCATTGGGGACACGTTCATTATTCAGAACCTACCAGCCACACTGGCAGCAAACAGCCCCGCCTTCACTCAGGCCGCTGTTGAGACCGTTCTACCGGGTGTCGGCGAGCCATTCGTAGCACTCGCGTTGTTCTTCTTCTCATTTACCACTATTTTAGCGTACTACTACATAGCTGAAACGAACCTTGCTTACCTAAAGCGCACGCTTAAATTACCCGGATTTGATTTCTTACTAAAAGTAGCTCTACTTGCCTCAACTTTTTACGGCGCAATTAAAACAGCGAACCTCGCGTGGGGACTCGGTGACGTGGGCGTTGGTTTGATGGCTTGGCTAAACATCGTTGGTATTTTAGTTATTTTCTTTATGGCTAAACCCGCGCTTAAAGCACTTATTGATTATGAGAGGCAGCGTAAAGAAGGTAAAGATGAATACACCTTCGACCCTAAATCTCTCGATATTGAAGGTGCAGATTTCTGGGAAAAACGTTTTAACAAAAACAAATAAGCACCAACCACACTTGATAGCACGTTAGGTGCTATCAAGCTCGAATACTTGTAATAAAAGCTCGTTACTATTTTCCTTTTTAAAAAATCATTAGGGAAGAATAGATTTATGAGCTTTTATCGTCACCCTCGCCTCGCACCTATAGCACTTGCTGTCACCATGGCTGCTTTAACAGGCTGCAACAACAGCAAGGACGATGAATCCACATTGTCACTGCGAGTCGTCCATATCAATGATCACCATTCACACCTACAAAGCGAATCAGCTTCTTTGACGATCGACGGTGTAGAAACCGACGTAACACTTGGTGGATTCCCACGTGTTGTGAGCATGATTAATCAACTCAGCAACAGCAGCGATCCAGTGTTAAAACTTCATGCTGGCGACGCAATTACTGGCGACTTGTATTACACCCTATTTAAAGGTGAAGCTGACGCTGCACTCATGAATCAAGTCTGTTTCGATGCTTTTGAACTGGGCAATCACGAATTTGATGATGGGGACAGCGGTCTTGTCTCTTTTCTTGACGACCTAAATAGCGGTAACTGCAATACCACTGTATTGGGCGCCAACGTAGTTCCCGAGGTCGGTGTTTCACCTTTAGCACAAAACACCTCAACTGATTACATTCAGCCTTATCTCATCAAAAGCTACGGAGATCAAAAAGTAGGCATCATCGGGTTAGACATTGCTTCTAAAACGAAGAATTCATCAAGCCCTGATGCTACAACCGAGTTTTTAGACGAAACCGCTACCGCTCAGAGCTACATTGACGAACTTAAAGAACAAGGGATTAACCAGATTATTTTGTTAACTCATTATCAATACGAAAATGATTTAACATTAGCGGCTAACCTTACAGACGTAGACGTTATTGTAGGCGGCGACTCTCACACCTTACTGGGTAACGAATTTGAAGACTTTGGTTTAAACCCAGCAGGCCCATACCCTACCCAGGTTACCAACAAAGATGGCAACCCGGTATGTGTTGTTCAGGCATGGCAGTACTCCTATGTTGTTGGCGAGCTCAACGTTGAATTTAACAATGAAGGTAATATTGAATCCTGTACTGGGCAGCCCCATTTATTACTCGGCAACGAGTTTTCGCGCGACGACATTAATGGTGATTCTGTAAGCGTAACTGGCAACGAGCTTGCTGCTATCGAATCCAGTATTGAAGCATCTCCTGTACTCGATATCGTTGAAGAAGACGCGACATCCGCTACTATCCTTGAAGGCTATTCTGAGCAAGTCGACGTACTTAAAACAACGGTGATTGGTAGTTCGAATGACGACCTATGTTTAGAACGCATACCAGGTCAGGGACAGAGCACTCTTTGTTCCACTAGCGAAACGCAGTCTCAAGGTAGCGATATTTCTAACCTTGTTGCATTGGCCTTCAAAACAATGAGTATTACGTCTGATATCGCCATCCAGAATGCCGGTGGTGTTCGCACTGATATCGCCATGGGTGACATTACCATCGGTGATGCTTACACTTTATTACCGTTTGCCAATACACTGTCCGAACTAAGCATGACCGGCGCAGAAATCATCGCTGTCCTTGAAGATGCTTATGACTACGCATTGTCCCCCGACGGATCTACTGGTGCCTACCCTTATGCATCCGGCTTGCGTTGGGATGTCGATAGTTCTCAAACGAAAGGGAACCGCTTTACCAATGTGCAAGTGAAGCTTAAAGACGAGAGCGTGTGGCGTGCTATAGATGAAACGGAAACTTACACCGTTGTCACCAATAACTATATTGCCCAAGGTCGCGATGGTTACGATACATTTGGCGTTATTTCCGCACAAGGACGCGTTGTCGATACCTTCTTAGACTACGCTCAATCGTTTGTTGATTATGTCGAAGAGCAAGGCAGTATCAGCAAACTACCTAGTAGCGAATACAGCACGCAAATGTTTTATGATACCGACGGCAATCTTCAATAATTTCTAGCCGCAAACAGCCTAGCTTATTTTTAAAAACTCAAAAAATAAGCTAGGCTTACTCTTGATCGTCACCCTTTCTTACAAAATGAATCTACCTGACATTTCACCCCTAAATTAGCCTTATTACAAATTGCTAGGTATGTTTATAAGGAGATTTCTCAGAAAAATATTTAATAAAGCGCCTGCATCCTAAGGACTAGGATCAGTTCTCAAACTCGGTACAATAAAGAAAAGAGTAAACCTAGTTATGGACAAGGAGTTTGAATCACACGCCGTTAAAACTAGCAGCCCTACGATGCTGGAGCGTACCTATATAGATTTAGTTCAAAATCGCTCTTTATGGTCTGACGGGCTCGACCATGCATTAAAAACAGTTGTTAAGCACTGCGCGCTTTGTATGCAAGTGTCTCGCTGCAGCATTTGGCAATTTACTGAGCACGATAAAATTTCCTGCGCTCAAATGTACAACGCAGAACTACAAAGCTACCAAACAGGGAAATCCCTTTCTATCCTCGACCTCCCTATCTATTTTAATGCTATTAAAAGTTCACGAGTCGTAGATGCACACGATGCACACCGAGATACCAGAACTCAAGAACTCGCCGCAGACTACCTTATACCCATGGGTATTACTTCTATTTTGGATGCGGCTATTAATAATAAAGGGGTCATTGAAGGCGATATATGTTTTGAACACATTGGCCCTCAACGCCATTGGAGCGAAGACGAAAAAAACTTTGCAGCGTCAGCCGCCGATTTAGCCGCACAGCTGTATATGTATTACGCGATGAAAGACAACGAATTGCGTTATAAAATACTTTTTAATCAATGTGCAGATGCCGTATTTATATCCCGTAATAACACAGTGATTGACTGTAACGAAACGACATTAGAAATGTTTGGTTGCCAACGGCATGATATTTTAGGTAAGCACCCTGCTTTTTATTCCCCTCCTCACCAAGCGGATGGCGCCGACTCTTTTATTAAAGCTCAGCATCACATACACGAGGCCTTATCAGGAAAACACCCTATCTATGATTGGCTTCATACACGGCTAGACGGCACACCTTTTTTTACACGCGTAAAACTCTCTTGTGTGGAATTAAATGGACAAGCTCACCTCATAGGCACCATACATGACGTGGACGCCTTTCATAACGCAGAACAACGCATTATAGAGCTTAACACCTTACAAAAAGCCATTGTGGCCGGCGCTAAATACGCCATTATTTCTACCGATACAGATGGTCTCATACAATCATTCAACCCAGCTGCTGAACAATTGCTAGGCTATCAGCATACAGAAGTTATCAACCGCATGTATGTCACAAGCTTACTCAAAAAAGAAGAAGTCAGCACCAGAGCTGCTAAACTAAAGGCTAAATTAGCCTCCTTCTCACAACAGGGCCCGGTCACTCAATACTCTGACGATCAAGAGTGGACTTACCTACATAAGAATGGGAATGAAATACCCGTTATGCTCTCCATCACGGTCCTCAAAGACAATGACCGTAAAGTGGTGGGCTATTTAGGCATTGCCTATGACTTAACGGCATGGAAAAAAACGGAAAGAGACCTAATTACATATCAAAAAGAGTTGGAGCACCGGGCCAATCATGACTCATTAACGGGGCTGCCAAATCGAACACAACTGCATGAGGACGCTAAAACACAAATACAAGCAAGCGCATCAGATCAGCAACTCACATCATTGATGCTTCTGGACCTTGACCGCTTTAAGGAAATCAACGACACCTTAGGACATCATACTGGCGACCTTTTACTCAAAGCCCTTGCAACCCAACTACAAGACGTTTTGCAACAATACAACGCCACTTTATACCGTTTAGGCGGCGATGAGTTTGCAATTCTATATTCATCGCTTAACTCACTTCAGCAAGCTTACAGTCTTGCACAACGGCTCAGCGACTGCATTCGACGACCTATAGAAGCGGAGGGTATTTTACTGGAATTAGCGGGAAGCATCGGCATCGCTATTTACCCCACACATGGCAGTAATGTTCACGATCTATTACGCTGTTCTGATGTCGCCATGTACAGCGCGAAACGACAATCGCAAAGCTTTACTATGTACGACAACGCTCTTGACTCGCACAGCCCTCGCCGCCTCAAAATGATGGCAGAACTTGGCAATGCTATTCGTACAAACCAATTAACGCTTTTTTTCCAGCCCCGTATCGAAGTAAAAACTGGGCTATGTGTTGGATGCGAAGCCCTAATTCGCTGGAACCATCCCGAATTAGGGCGGGTGCCACCCGATGAGTTTATCCATTTAGCGGAAATGAGCGAAACAATACACGCGCTAAGTCATTGGGTAATCGAACATGCCATACAACAAATAAAAATTTGGCAATCCGTCAATATAAACATCCCTGTTGCTATTAATTTATCAGCTCGCAACCTTGTAGACTTATCACTGCCTGATACAATTGAAACGCTGCTCGAGCAAAATAACGTTGAGAGCAAATGGCTAGAAATAGAAATCACCGAAAGCGCTTTTATATCTGACCCAGGCCGGGCCGAATCAGTAGTGAATGATATTAATCAATTGGGTATTTCGATGGCAATAGATGATTTTGGCACCGGCTACTCATCCTTGAGCTACCTAAAGCGTTTGCCCATACAAACCTTAAAAATTGACCGCAGCTTTGTAGACGATATGCTTCAAGATGATCAAGATGCAGCAATAGTCCACTCTACCATTGGCTTGGCCCACAGTTTCGGACTAACCGTAATTGCGGAAGGTGTAGAGAACCAAGACACGCTTGAAGCGCTTTCAGCACTGAACTGCGAACATGCACAAGGGTTTCATATATGCAGACCTATTCCACCTGACGAGTTTATTCAGTGGTTTTCGCAGTCACTGCCCGCAAAACCGTCTTTGTAAAACGAAATGGCACAAAGGGGATTCGAATAACCTTGAAGGCTTACCAATCCAAAAGGGTTATTACTTATTTTGTCGTAATAAAGACTCAAAGCACTCGGCTGACATAGGGCGACTCAAGTAATAGCCTTGTGCAGAATCACAGCCAAGCGAGCATAATTTCTCTAATTGCTCTTCGGTTTCTACCCCCTCAGCGACAACGCTCAAGCCCAAAGCATGGCCTAAAGATACCGTTGCGCTGACAATCAGCGCCTCATTGGGATCGTGCAACATATCTTTTACAAAGCTCTGGTCTATTTTCAAGCGGCTAACACTTAATTTACGCAAAGCCACCAAAGAAGAATACCCCGTCCCAAAATCATCGATAGCTAGCCCCATCCCTTCAGACACATAGGAGTCAAGTAATGCTAATGTGTGCGGCGATGCATCCATATAAGCCGATTCAGTAATCTCTATTTCAAAACAGCTCAGCGGTACCTCGCTCTCGTCAACTTGTTGCAGCAATGCTTTCATGCCCTCTTCGCTGCGCAACTGGACAGGCGATAAATTAAAAGAAATACGCTCAAATTCGAGTTGGTTTGAGAACCATCGAGACGCATCACTGCATACTTGCTGCGCCACCCATAAACCGATGTCGTCGATCATTCCACGTTTTTCTGCGATGGCAATAAACACTTGGGGACTGATTATCTTTTGCTCAGGATGACGCCAACGCAAAAGCGCTTCCCCGCCTTCTAAAGCTCGCGTCCGGCATGAGTACTGTGGCTGATATTCGACGTATAGCTGCTGGCGTATTTGTGCGCTCCCTAGTAGGTGAGCCAGTTCGGCGTCCCTCTTAACCAAGTCGGTCATTTCGCTTTGATAAAATGCATAACACGAACGACCGTTCTCTTTTGCTCGGTATAGTGCGATATCTCCTCTGGAAATCCACTCATCGACCGATAAGTCTTTATCGCAAACAACAACACCCGAACTAATTGAGGTTTTAATGACATGGCTATTGAGCTCAAACACAACTGAAAAACACTGAATAATTTTCTCCGCCATTGCCGCAACATCTACAGGATCACGAACATCACTTTGCAAAATAGCAAATTCATCACCTCCCAAACGTGCAAACGTATCTTCAGCACGCAGTAATTTAGATATTCGGTGGGAAACTTCCACTAAGAGCGCATCACCGACTGGATGCCCTCGGGTATCATTAATCTCTTTAAAGTGGTCGATATCCATCATGTGCAACGCACAAATATGGCCAGAACGGCGATTTAATAACAGTTCGTGTTCAAACCGGTCCTGAAATAATCGACGGTTGGGCAGACCCGTCAGGGCATCATGAAACGCCAAGTAGCGAATCTGCTCTTCAGCCTGCTTGCGGTGAGTAATGTCATGAAAAGTAACAACAGACCCTATAATTTTATCCTGTTGTTTAATAGGCGAGCTCCAGTACTCGACTGGGAAATAGCTCCCATCCTTGCGCCATAACACATCAGAATCCACGCGATAACTATGGTCATCTCTAGCTGCGCTTAGCATCATGCACTCATCAGCACTAATTTTGCGACCTAAACGGTCTGAGTGATGAAAAAGAGCATGTCCATCTTGCAGGATGAGTTCATCAAACGAAAAACCCAACATATTGATTGCTGCCGGGTTGATAAACGTAATCAGCCCATCTAAATCAATCCCAAAAATACCTTCTTTACTATTTTCGAGTAATAAACGAGACCGCTCTTCCGCTTTTGCCAACGCCTGCTCTGATTGTCGCTGCTCAGTAATGTCCGTTCCTGATGATAAAATACCGTACCGATCGCCTTCAGCCGTCGTGAGCACTTGGTTATACCAGCGAATTAAGCAGGTTTCGCCTCTACTGTTTACAATAGGGCGCTCAACCTCTTGATTAGGTGCGTGTTCCCCTTTCATTAAATTTGAAAACGCTAAACGGGCAGCATCTCTATCGGCCTCTGGAATGAAGCAATCAAACCAATTTAGGCCGATCGCTTCTTGGTGCGTTACCCCCAACAAACGACAGGCAAATCGATTTAACAATGTGATGCAACCTGCTTTATCAAGCGTAAAAATAATGACACCAACAATATTCAAATAATGATTGGCTTGCTCTGAAACTAGCACAGGTAAATTTTCAGAGAGACTGTAACGAATAGCCTGCTCCATTTTAGGAAAAGACTGGATAGATAATAATAAACGGGGGTTTGAAGGCTCTTGGCAAGTCAACTGCAAAGTGACCAACCAATATTGAGCACTGGCATCTTTTATCCGAAGAACTCGGGAACCCTTAGTGCCGGGTTCTGAGCCTTGCGCGGTGAGTTGAGACCAGCTTTGCATGTCATCAGGATGAATTAAACTGTCAATGAAGTGGGGTTGCTGCCACTGGTTAGGAATAAAGCCTAAAAATGGGTCTGAGTCAGCATCGACAGAAAAAATACCAGCTTCATGCTGATAGTACCCTGATATAAAGAAGATGATTTCTATTGAGTTTTTACCTAGTAACGTAGATTTTACAGTACTCATCTATCATTCCACCCAAATTAGAAAATAGTCTGCGTACTTTTTCAAAATTCCAAAACTATCTTAAATTTCCGCCTGTCTGTACTATAAATAATACCCAGTTTTCCTAATCCTTCCACATTAATAGTACTTTTTACTGGCAATGATCAATAAAACATACATGGGTTATGTTTTATTGATCAATGGTCTGACCACTAGATAAAGTAAGTACGTAGCGGCGGGAAGCCGTTGAATTCAACGGCACAATAGCTGCTTGTGTAGGCACCTGTAGACATCCAATAAAGCTTATCACCGATGTCTAGTGACAAGGGTAATGCGTACTTGTAATTTTCATACATAATGTCCATGCTATCGCATGTTGGACCGGCTATCACTACTTCTTCTTTCTCTCCTGCTTTATCAGTAAGCACTTGGTACTTTATTGACTCGTCTAAGGTTTCAATCAAACCATTAAACTTACCCACGTCGGTGTAAACCCAACGCTCTAATGCCGTTGACGATTTTCGTGAAATAAGAACGACTTCAGAAACCATTACGCCCGAGTCCCCAACAAGCGAACGACCTGGCTCCAGAATCACTTCAGGGACTTCTTCTGGGAAATCCTCGGTTAAAAAGCGCGAGATCTCTTCCAAATATACCGATATATCATTGTTCTTTTGAAGATATTGCGCCGGAAATCCGCCTCCCATATTGATCATCTTCAAAGCTATGCCATGCTCAGTGAATAAACGCTCAAACACAACTTTGACTTTGGCTATAGCCCCATCCCACGTATCTATTTCGCGTTGTTGGGAACCTACATGGAACGAGACACCGTAGGGCTGTAAGCCCAGATCCCTTGCTAATACTGCTAATTCAATAGCCATTTCTGGGCTGCACCCGAACTTGCGAGACAATGGCCAGTCAGCCCCCTCAGCGCCTTCTGTTAAGATTCGTATATACACACGAGAGCCCGGAGCAAACTCAGCAATATTACGCAAATCGGCTTCAGAATCTGTCGCAAATAGACGTATGCCACGCTCGTAAAAGTACGCTATATCTTTGCGTTTTTTGATGGTGTTTCCATAGCTTATACGATGGGGTTCAACGGCAAATTGAAGCACTCGATCCAGCTCGTAAATTGACGCAATATCAAAGTTAGCCCCTAAACTTGCTAGTAACCCTACCACTTCTGGTGCGGGATTCGCCTTGACGGCATAGTAAATACTGGCGTAATCAAAACCTTTGACCAACTCTAGATATTTTTGCTGGATAGTTTGCAAATCAACTACCAGAAAAGGAGCCTCTTTAGTCTCGGCTAAGTGTTTTACGCTTTTCCAAAACGCTGGAGCTATTTGATCACGAGCATTCACTATTGAATCAACCTCATCTATCTTTTAGTAAAAGCATTAATAAAAAAGCCCGTAATGGTTAACATTACGAGCTTTCAATTGGCTGCGGAGTATAGATCAAAAGCAGCCTGACCACAAAGAGCTGTTCCTATCTAAATGGTTCGACCGTGTGTCACAATTTGTTCGATATCAGCAAAAGATTTAGCTTCGTATAGCACATCAAAGCCGACTTTCAGCTGGCGAGAAATATCGCTGGCCGACACGATACCGCAGATCTTTTTGGTACTCGTGGCATTATCAACCACTAATACATGCTGCTCACCAGAACCTTTAAGGGTTTCCATAACATCACCGATTTTAACCTGTCGTGCTTGCTCCATGGTTAAAGCCTTTAGGCGGGATTTAGCAATCATCACGTGTTTGATCAAAACATCTTCTCGAGGAATGTCATTACTTTTCATGTAAGCCATAACGTTGCGGCCTAAAATCTCACGTGCTGTGATAATACCCACAAACTCGCCTTGATCATTTGTAGCCAACAATAAGCGCACATGCTGGGTTTTCATGACCTGAAGAGCTTGATCAACTTGCATATTCTTTGATGCGGTAATAGGCATGACCGTATTGAAGTCGGTCATAACTTTTTCTGCAGGGCTTGCTAATGTAATTTGTTCGCTAACGAATTTTGGAGTAACAACTTCTGATACATCAGCGATATCTTGCAAACGAACTTGGCGAAAATCTTTTAACATCGCCGGCCTCCTTAGGGGACTGAGTTAAAAAAATTGAGGGTGCTCCCTAAAACCTGCCAGCTGCAATCTAAAATCTAAATGGGCCATTAGACTGTGCTTTGTAAGTAAAAAGTACCTTGAGAAACCAGTAGTGATTGCCCAAACACCTCAACCCTGTAACCACTAGACTCAAGGGGCTTCACGAAAGTTCCGATATAACTTGGCCGCCCGATTTCCGCCCCTTGATATATCATTCGATTATGGCTTTTTCTTTGCCCTGTTTTCTGCTCTTCACGTAGCGCTAAGGCTCCCGATAATGCGGCCGCAGCACTCCCTGTGGCGGGGTCTTCTGCAATGCCTGAGGCTGGTGCAAACATGCGCATTTTTACATCACTTTCATCGCTACAGACCGCATAAATACAGACATCTTCAACTCTTTCACCTTTTAGATGATCAGCCCAAAAATTGAAATTAAAAACAGCATTTTCAACATCTTTTGGGTGCGTTAACGGAATCATTAAAAAAGGGATACCGCAGTCAGCAATATAGGGTAGATCTGCAATTGTCTGTTCATCTAATGACAACAAAGCTGCAGCCTGATGCTGATCATATTTAGACACCTCAACTATGGGATCAACGGCGCATTGGAAACGCGCAATGTAGCCACCATGTTCAATAGGCTCAAATTCTATAGGTACAGGGCCTACACCCTCATCTAGCACGAGCGGGCTCGACATATCTAACCAACTCAATTCACGTAACAAACATGCAGTCCCTATTGTAGGATGACCGGCAAAAGGCAATTCACGATCAGGGGTAAAGATGCGAACAGGCCAGCGATTGGTAATGGATGACTTTTCACCTATGAAAACGGTTTCTGACAAATTGAGTTCTTTAGCTATTTGTTGCATTACATGGGTAGGCAAATTTACAGCATCAGTAAAAACGGCTAAGGGGTTCCCACCAAATTGAGTGTGAGTGAATACATCTAAAGTGTAGTACGTTAATGACTGCATGCTTTTGCTCCCTACTGGTGTTTCGAAGAACGGTTCCTGTCTACCTTTATTCTGACGTTTTATTAGCTGCGCCACATAGGTTTAGTCCCCTCTTTTAATGCATCACTTCGACTCAACCCTATGTCTTTTAAAGATGTTTGATCGAGTAATAACAATTGTCGACGTGTTCTCTGACGATTGAGTAGCCGAAGACATTCGTCTACTACACGTTTAACCAACCCTATAATAACCATAAGAAACCTCCGTATGTTTTCTCGTTGCGATGTGTATAGATTACGGAGTAAACTGAAACCATTACAGATCCAAATACAATTTTTTAAAAACAGTACAGATAAACAAAAACTGATCTGTACTGCTAAAAAAACGTGAATCTGTCACTGCACTATGGAAAACCGACGCAAAAAGGTACTGCACGTGAAACTCTATGAACAAACGGCTCTACAGATCAGCGAGCGTATTGAAAAAGGCTATTTCCTAGTAGGTGACAAACTTCCTTCTATACGAGAGCTTAGCCAATCTCATTCGGTCAGCATTTCAACCGCGCAAGAGGCTTATCGGTTACTTGAAGATCAAGGGTGGGCTGAGTCACGCCCAAAATCAGGCTATTACGTGCTGGATAGGCAGAACACGCCGCTTAATCTCCCCAATATCACTCGCCCTTCTCAACGGCCATTAGAAGTTACTCACTGGCAGGAGGTTTTAAACCTGTTATGTGCAAATTATCAACCCGACAGCATCCAATTAAGCCGAGCAATACCTGACTTAGATGCCCCCTCTATTAAACCGTTAACCAAATTACTCGCCGATATTAACCGACAACTACCCACGCGCGATTTGCTCTCTTATGAAACACTACGAGGCTCTGACAAGCTACGGCTTCAAATTGCCCGATTAATGGTGGATTCTGGTTGCCAATTACATCCCGACGATCTAGTTATCACTAACGGCTGCCAAGAAGCGCTTTCTTCAAGCTTGCTCGCGCTTTGTAAACCCGGTGATATCATTGCAGTGGATTCACCTAATTTTTATGGGTCGTTACAGATCATCAAAGCACTAGGCTTAAAAGCACTAGAAATCCCCACGCATCCTGAGACAGGCATCAGCCTAGAAGCTTTAGAGCTGGCACTCGAACAATGGCCCATCAAAGCCTTACAAATAACGCCAACTTGCAACAATCCGCTGGGCTACACCATGCCAACCGAGCACAAGAAAAAGCTGTTGGCACTCACTAAGCCTTATGATTTAGCGATCATTGAAGATGATATTTATGGCGACCTTGCCTATCAATCGCCGCGCCCTCCTTCTATTAAATCGATGGACGAAGAAGGTCGTGTTCTGTACTGCTCTTCCTTTTCAAAGACACTCGCGCCGGGCTTACGTGTTGGCTGGGTCGCTCCCGGTCGCTACCTCAACCAAGTAATGCATATGAAGTACGTTGTCACGGCAAGTACATCGACACAAGCTCAATTAGGCATTGCAGAGTTTATTGCACAAGGTGGCTACGAACGCCACATACGCAAAATGCGCCAGCAGTATCAGAACAACCGTGATTACTTAATACGCCTTATTACAGAGCACTTCCCTGACGGCACGCGTATGAGTTACCCACTCGGCGGTTTTGTTTTATGGGTTGAGCTACCAGGGGATATCGATACGGTTGAAATGAATAAGCGGGCCGAGCTGTTTAACACCAGCATTGCTCCAGGCACGCTGTTCTCTGCTAGCGGAAAATACAGGAACTGTATGCGACTCAACTTTGCCCAACGCGGTGACGAACGCTCCGACAAAGCCGTTGAACAGCTAGGTTTATTGGCCAAAGCCATGATTAAAGAAAAACAAACAGTCCAGTAAGCTTCCGAAAACCTGATAACTGATTAAAAAAGCAAAGCTGGCATATTGATTGCTAAATTTACTGATTAGCGACATGTCGACGAATAAAACTTGACTCAAAAGTCAGAAAATTAATATTCTAATATGACAAAATCAGATGCCATCAGCGCTCTCAGGGGGAAAACGTGATACGGTTTTTATTAGACGGGCAAGTTCATACACTCAACGATGTAGATCCCAACACAACCGTACTCGATTACTTGCGGCTTACGCTTGGCAAAACAGGTACAAAAGAAGGATGCGCTTCTGGCGATTGCGGCGCATGTACAGTGGTGCTAGCAGAGCTCAACCAGAACAACCATGAGTCAACGCCGCCACTCATTTACACAACCATCAATAGCTGTCTTACATTACTACCCGCATTAGATGGTAAGCAGCTTATCACCGTCGAAAACCTTAAACATAACGAGCAATTACACCCCGTTCAACAAGCCATGGTTGATGAGCACGGTTCTCAATGCGGTTTCTGTACACCTGGCATTGTCATGTCTCTATTTGCTCACTACAAGAACGCGGCTGCAGACACCCCTTATAATCGTCATGCCACTGAACTCGCACTAGGCGGTAATTTATGCCGCTGTACAGGTTACCAACCTATATTTAACGCAGCCAAAGCCTTATCAACCTTATCCAACACCGATCAGTTTTCGCGTAATAGTGCTCGAACGGCCGAAGATCTGCTGAGCATTAAGCCCACCGAGCAACATTCTCTCTCTGATGGAACACACCGTGCTTTTTCGCCCACCAGCACCCAGCAACTATGTGAATTATTAAACCTTTATCCAGAAGCCAACCTATTAGCCGGCGGAACGGACTTAAGCCTCTCGATCACACAGTATCACGAAGCACTCTGCACTATCATTTATGTAGGCTCAATAGCGGAGCTACAACACATTCGTTGGGCAAACGGTACGCTCGTCATTGGCGCTGCCGCTACGTTATCAAACAGCGCAAACGCACTAAAGCAACACTTGCCAGACTTTGCCGAACTACTTAATCGATTTGCCTCTCTGCAAATTCGCAATCAAGGAACCCTTGGCGGAAACATAGCCAATGCTTCTCCAATAGGAGACTCCCCACCCGCTTTGATCGCCGCTGACGCCTCCCTAACACTTCGATCAGCCAGTGGCTCCCGTACAATCAACCTTGAAGACTTCTTTGTCGATTACAAAGTAACGGCACTAGCCAGCGGAGAATACATAGAATCTATTCACATTCCGCCACAACCGCCACAGGCTATTTACAAAATTTATAAAATTTCTAAGCGTTTAGACGACGATATCTCAGCTGTACTAGGCGCCTTTAGAATTGTTTGCAACTCCCAGAATGTCATTGTCGATTGTCGTTTAGCTTTTGGTGGAATGGCGGCAACCCCCAAACGGGCTCAGATTACAGAAGCATTTTTACTGGGCAAAGAATGGAATGAAGCGAACGTATTAGCCGCAAAAGACCTCCTGCTTGATGACTTTACGCCGCTCAGTGATTTTCGTGCGAGCGCCCAATACCGACTACTCATTGCCCAAAACTTACTTGAAAAGTGCTGGATAGAGTCCACCCACAGCACCGACAAAACAGTAGCCAGCACACGTATTACAGATGCATCGCTGTTAGCGCCCTATGATTTAGCTATTGATGTCGGGACAACCGCCTCAGCCCAAGGAGATGCATCATGAGCCATACACCAACGCCTACGTTATCGCATGAAGCCATGCTGGAGCGCTTTAAGCAGGATTTAAAAACCGGTGTCGGCAAAAAAATCCCTCATGAAAGCGCCGAACGCCATGTCACAGGCGAAGCCACTTACGTTGATGATCGGCTTGGCTTTACAAACCAATTGCACATCTATGCGCTAATGAGCCCTCACGCCCATGCTGAAATCTCCCACATGGATTTGTCCGGTTGCTACCAACCCGGTGTTGCTTGTGTATTAACGGCGAAAGATGTGCCCGGCCAATTAGATATAGGCCCAGTATTTCCCGGAGATCCTTTATTAGCGGACGGCAAAGTCGAGTTTTTAGGCCAACCCGTTATTGCTGTTGCTGCCACTAGCTTGGAGATTGCTCGTACAGCCGCTAAAGCCGCATTGATCGAGTACAAACCTCTGGACGCTATTATTGATGTTGAAGAAGCGCTAGCTAAGAAACACTTTGTTCAAGAAAGCCATGAACACCGGATTGGTGATGCAAAAGCAGCCCTCAGTGACGCCACTCATACACTGTCAGGCGAATTGCATATCGGCGGGCAAGAGCACTTTTATTTAGAATCACAAGTTGCCAGCGTTATGCCGACGGAAGACGGTGGGATGATCGTATACAGCTCAACCCAAAACCCGACAGAAGTGCAAAAACTGGTAGCCGAGGTTATTGGCGTGCCTATGAATAAAGTAGTTGTTGATATGCGCCGAATGGGAGGCGGGTTTGGAGGTAAAGAAACACAATCTGCGTCACTCGCCTGCCTATGTGCCGTAGCCGCTTTAAAAACAGGTCGACCAGTTAAAATGCGCCTGCCGCGCCATGAAGATATGACCATGACGGGTAAACGGCACCCATTTTATAGCCGCTACACAGTGGGTTTTGATGATTCGGGCATCATCCAAGGCATTGATATTGAGCTGGCCGGTAATTGCGGATACTCACCTGATTTATCAGGCGCTATCGTCGACCGCGCCATGTTTCATGCGGATAACGCATATTTTCTTGGCAATGCCGTAATTACAGGACATCGCTGCAAAACAAACCTCGCATCAAACACGGCCTTTAGAGGCTTTGGAGGCCCGCAGGGTATGGTCGTCATCGAAGAAATAATGGATGCCATAGCACACCACCTGAAAACAGACCCTCTGACGATCCGCAAGCGCAACTTTTATGGAAAAACCGAGCGAAACATTACCCACTATCACCAAACGATAGAAGACAACCTGCTTGACGAGATGATCAACGAGCTGGAGCACAGTTGCGATTATCAACAACGACGCGAACACATTAAAGAATTTAACAGCCGTAACCGGTTAATGAAGAAAGGGATAGCCCTGACGCCCGTTAAGTTTGGCATTTCGTTTACGAGTAGCTTCCTTAACCAAGCAGGCGCTCTAGTGCACATCTACACCGACGGCAGTATCCACCTTAACCACGGCGGGACTGAAATGGGGCAAGGCCTAAACACGAAGGTGGCGCAAATCGTCGCCGAAGTATTCCAGGTGGACCTTAAGCGTATTCAAATCACGGCAACCAATACAGGAAAAGTACCCAACACATCACCAACGGCGGCCTCCTCCGGGACGGACCTCAACGGTAAGGCGGCCGAAGCCGCAGCAACGACTATAAAACAGCGGCTCATCAGCTTTGCCGCTTTGCATTTTAACTGTGACAAAACAGCGGTCTCATTTAACAATAACCATGTTAAAGCAGGCGAGCAGATTATTAGTTTTGATGAGCTCATTGCCCTAGCCTATGTTGGGCAAATATCGTTATCGAGCACTGGCTATTACAAAACACCCAAAATTTACTATGACCGTGACAAAGCCGCTGGTCGCCCCTTTTACTACTTTGCATATGGCGCTGCCTGCAGCGAAGTCGTTATCGATACGCTAACCGGCGAGTACCGTGTTGTACGCACTGATATCCTTCATGACGTAGGAGCCTCATTAAACCCCGCTATAGACATAGGGCAGGTTGAAGGTGGTTTCATTCAAGGTATGGGCTGGCTGACCACAGAAGAACTTGTCTGGAACGACCAAGGAAAGCTAATGACGAGCGGACCAGCCAGCTACAAGATCCCCGCCATTGCCGATACCCCTCCTATTTTTAATGTAAAACTGGTAGAAAATCGGAAAAACCCTGAAGATACCGTCTTCCACTCCAAAGCCGTTGGCGAACCCCCCTTCATGTTAGGAATATCTGTTTGGTGTGCATTAAAAGACGCTGTAGCAAGTTTAGCGGATTATACTATTCACCCTTCTATCGATGCACCAGCAACACCAGAACGCATCCTGATGGGCATCAACAAGCTGCGTCATGAGCAATCTGCCAACCAACAAGCCACGGCCGGTGGTAAGGCATGACATCGACGAGCTGGATCCAGCAACTAGCAGCAATCACGGCCGCCGGCGAATCAGCGGTTTTAGTCACGGTGGCAGAGCATAAAGGGTCAACGCCACGAGAAGCTGGGGCTAAAATGATTGTCACCTCAGAGCAGTGCTACGATACGATTGGCGGTGGGCACTTAGAACACAAAGCAATTAAACATGCTCGTTTGCTTTTAGCGAATCGTGCACAGCGGTCGCAGATAGAACATTTTGCTTTAGGCGCTTCGCTAGGCCAATGCTGTGGAGGCGCTATCACATTGCTATTCGAACCGATCAACCCGCCCGCGCTAACAGTCGCCATTTTTGGTGCAGGTCATGTAGCTAAAGCGCTAGTGCCTATTATCGGGCACCTGCCTTGCCAAGTAAGGTGGATAGACTCTCGTGAACACGAATTCCCGTCAAACATCCCCTCCAACACTCAGCCCATTATTAGTGATCAACTGACTGATGACGTGCAAGATCTACCTCCAAACAGTTACGTGCTGGTAATGACACACAACCATCAACTCGACCAAGCTATTGTTGAGACTGTGCTAGCTCGCAAAGACGCGCTGCATCTAGGTATGATCGGATCAGACACAAAACGGCGAAAATGCGAACACCGATTGCGCCACAAAGGCTTTACAGAACAAGAGATTATGCAGTTAACTTGCCCGATTGGATTAACAAGCATTAGCGGCAAACTACCCGGGGAAATTGCCGTATCCGTTGCCGCCCACCTGATTCAGACCTATCAACAACAGGTGGCTACTGCGTGCAAACAAGGCACACAAAACACCTCTAGCCACGCCGAAATACACCACCTTGGCTAAGTGGATTTCTACTATTCCTTTAGCGAACTAAACGAGCTACTGACAAACTATGACCGATACCCAAACCGCCTACCGATCAGCATTGTTCCATACACTCGATAACCCTGCTCACCAACCAGCAGGAGAGGCTCACCAATATTTTGCTGACGGGCTATTAGTCGTCGAGAACGGCACAATAACCCACTGCGGCGACGCTGAAAGCCTTCTCAAGGAGTTACCGCCCCATATCAAGGTCGTAGAACTACCCAACAGCTTAATTACACCCGGTTTCATTGATACGCATATCCACTACCCGCAAACCGAAATGATCGCGTCTTACGGCGAACAATTACTGGATTGGCTTGAAAACTATACATTCCCAACTGAAAAGCAGTTTAGTGATCCCGAGCATGCCCGGCGTGTAGCTTCGTTGTTTTTAGACGAACTACTGAAAAACGGAACCACGACCGCTCTGGTGTTCGGCACCGTTCACCCGGAGTCCGTTGACGCTTTCTTTAATGAAGCACAAAAACGACAATTACGGATGATTGCCGGCAAAGTTATGATGGACCGCAATGCACCAGACTATTTAACCGACTCAGCCCAAAGCAGCTATGACGAAAGCAAGCAGCTGATCGAGAAATGGCATAACAAAGACCGCTTAGCTTATGCTGTGACGCCCCGATTTGCGCCCACCAGCACCCCAGAACAATTAGATGCTGCCGCCAAGCTACTTAAGCTTGCGCCAGACTTATATTTACACACCCACTTAGCTGAAAACAAAAATGAATGTGAATGGGTAGCCGAGCTATTTCCTGAAAGCCGCTCTTACTTAGACGTGTATGACCAACACCAACTCCTGACAGAGAGATCAGTCTTTGCGCATGGCATTTATTTAAATGACGAGGACTGCTGCCGCTTGCACCAAACCGGATCATCGGTTGCTTTTTGCCCCACCTCTAACCTGTTTTTAGGCAGCGGGCTGTTTAATGTAAAGAAACTAGAATCGCATAAGGTGAATATAGGCATGGGAACCGACGTGGGTGGTGGCACAAGCTTTTCGATGCTTCAAACCTTACAAGAAGCCTACAAAGTAACTCAACTTCAACAACAACGTATTGATCCCATACAATCCTTTTATTTAGCAACACTAGGTGGGGCGCGCTCGCTCAGACTAAGCGATAAGATCGGCACGTTACTACCTAAGAGCGAAGCTGACTTTGTCGTTTTGGATCTTGAATCCACGCCATTAATAAAAGCACGCATGGCCAACGCAAACAGCATATCTGAGCAACTATTTATCCTAATGATGCTAGGAGATGACCGCAGCATCAAAGCCACTTTTAGTGGTGGTCGATGCGTGCATCAACGTTAAGGGTTAAGCCTGCAAGTGCCCGAATACGCTATCTAACGTGTCGGGCGCTTTATCCAAACGCAGTTTGGCTTCAATGTGGTCCATGTGCACATCCATTAACTCAACCGCTTTAGCCTTATCTCCCTGCTCGAGAACATCAATCAATTGGCTGTGCTCATCACCTGCACAGTGCTCTCTACCCCTAATTTCGTACAAGGCTATAACCAACGAGGTTTGCGACACCAGACTACGCATAAAATGTTCGAGAGGCGCATTACCGGCCATTGTTGCCAATAACAAGTGAAACTCGCCAGACATACGGATAGCGGCGCCTTGGTCACCTTTTGAAAATAAATCATCTTCATGTGACACATGATCACGCAATTGTTGAATTTGTTTGGCAGAACAACGGCCGGCGGCAAGCTCAACGATGGCTTTTTCAGCCATACGCCGCGCGAATAAAACCTGCACCGCTTCATCCACAGTCGGGCAAGCAACAATCGCCCCTCGGTTAGGGCGCAGCTCTATTATTTGCTCTGATGATAAACGTGAAAGCACACGACGAATAATCGTACGACTGACACCAAATAACTCGCCAAGCTTTTCTTCACTCAAGCGTGTTCCCGGTGCCAACTTCTGCTCTAAAATCGCATCAAAAATATGGCTGTAAATTGCCTCATCTTGTTGAGCACGTTTGCGTTCAGGAGGAGAAGCCATTGTATTTTTCATGTTTCCATTCTTTTTAAAAAATAGCTCGCCGATTTAACGTCAAAGAGAAGCAATGAACAACCATTAAATGCTTTATTAACATACACGCACTAAAACACCTAAAGACTAAAAAACAGGTAAAACCTCTATTTTAGTCCCCAAAAAGAGCGATTTAGCTATAAAAAACAGTAGTTTGTTTGTTTTTTAACCACAACAATCATTCTCATAGCGCTTATTTATAACGCTAACTACCTCGATACGTTGAAAAGCTATAAGGCGAAACAATTAACGGCACGTGATAATGATCGGACTCATCAGAAATCACAAAACGAATCACTACATCTTCTACAAATGATGGCCCTGAGCCTAAGGTCCCCGAACGTCTAAAGTAATCACCAGCCTCAAAGACCAACTCATACTTGCCCATCTTAAAATCATCAGCGGCAAGTATAGGTGAATCGCAACGGCCATCACTATTGGTCACAATCTCGCTTAGCAGCTCTGATTGACCATCAACAATACGATACAACCGGACCTGCATAGCACTGCCAGGACACCCTTTTGCTGTATCTAAAACATGTGTTGTTAAGTATCCCATATAATTACTTCCTCTTGTTCATTCTCGGCTCAACCCAGTGGCAACTTATAGCTCTCACTTTAGCGGCTCTTTCTTCAAACATTAGTAGACATCGCCAAACGAAAAAAATTGTGCACAATTTTGAATCATAGGCCATCTAAAATCGAACCAAAAAAGAGCAGAAATGTGATTATGCTAAAAAAATAACGATTATTTCCTTAAAGATATCGATTTTATAATCATTTGTCTTTATAAAGGTAATTATAAATTGTATACAATGTTAATTTTAAAGAGGCTGCCATGGACTATCCACGCGACTTGATCGGCTACGCCGGAAAACCTCCCCATCCACAATGGCCAAATGATGCAAAGATCGCTCTTTCTTTTGTACTCAACTACGAAGAAGGTGGAGAGCGGAACATACTCCATGGAGATGAAGAATCAGAAGCATTCTTATCAGAAATGCCATCCGCCGTACCATTTCCAAATGCTCGACACATGAGCATGGAATCCATTTATGAATACGGCAGCCGTGCTGGTGTTTGGCGCATTCTTAACCTATTTAAGAAAAACGACATCCCGCTTACTATTTTTGCAGTGGCAATGGCCGCTGAGCGCTATCCTGAAATCATCAAATTTATGGCGAATGAAGGACATGAAATCTGTAGTCATGGATATCGCTGGATAGATTACGCCTTCATGGACAAAGACGAGGAACGAGAGCACCTTATCAAGGCCATTAAAATACTGACTGATATTACTGGCAAGCGACCGGTTGGCTGGTACACCGGCCGCAACGGAATCCACACTCGTGATCTGGTAATGGAAGAAGGCGGATTTCTATACGACTCAGACGCCTATGATGACGACCTTCCCTATTGGGTCAATAACGATGGGAAAGGTCACCTCGTCATCCCTTATACACTCGACACCAACGATATGCGTTTTGCGCAAGTACAAGGGTTTAATACAGGCGAGCAGTTTTACCAGTATTTAAAAGACAGCTTCGACACGCTTTACGAAGAGGGAGATACTGCGCCCAAAATGCTATCTATCGGCTTGCATTGTCGTCTAATAGGCCGTCCTGGCAGGCTTGCAGCACTTAAACGCTTCGTTGAATACACCAAACAATTTGAAGGTGTTTGGTATGCGCGGCGCGAAGATATCGCTACCCACTGGCACACACATCATCCATTTAAGGGTTAAGCGATGAACACAAAACAATGCTTTACCCATATCAAACCCAGCACTATGAGCTTGGATGAATTTGTAGAAACCTTCGCGGACATTTACGAGCACTCCCCATGGGTTGCCGAAAAGGCCTTTTTATTAGGCCCGCTTAACCAATTCGATGAAATTGATGTTTTACATCAAGCGATGTCGCAGTGCTTATTAAACGCCAGTTATGACGAGCAACTAGCACTAATAAATGCTCATCCTGACCTAGCCGGTCGCGCCGCTATGAAAGGAGAGTTGACGGCCTCCTCCACGGCAGAACAGTCAGGCGCGGGCATTAGCGAATGCACACCTGAAGAATTTGATCGCTTCACTCGTCTTAACGATACCTACAAGACACGTTTTGGCTTTCCGTTCATCAAAGCCGTTAAAGGTAGTAACCGCTACCAGATACTCGACGCGTTTGAACAACGCATCACGAATGCCCCTGATGTGGAATTTCAAACAGCACTAGAAGAGATCAATAAAATTGCACGTTTTCGCTTAGAAACCCTTTAATGATAAGTGCTTTATCAAGACCAAGTACTATTGACGAGATACAAACAAATGACGAACAACACTGAATTTACACACCTCTTAAACCTAGCGGATGCACGACTAGACTCCATCGCTACCTTTGTCACCGACGACTGGTTTGCAGACGTAAACCGAATGCTTCAGCCACAGCCACCTGTTTGGAAGGAAGGGGTATTTGACGACAATGGCAAGTGGATGGATGGATGGGAATCTCGCCGCAAACGCTATGAAGGCTATGATCATGCCATTATAAAACTTGGGGTTGCAGGCGTGTTTAAAGGTGTTGATATTGATACCACTTTTTTTACCGGAAATTATCCTCCTTCTGCCTCACTTGAAGCCTGTTATAGCCCAGAGGCCGAACCAGACGACTCTACGCAATGGACTCAGGTGCTAGCGCCTGTCAATCTTCAAGGCGATAGCAACAATTTATTTGATATTGACTCTGACCAACCGTGGACCCATGTTCGTTTTAACATTTTCCCTGATGGCGGTGTTGCTCGTTTGCGCATTTATGGGACACCTTTTGTTGATTGGTCTCAAAACCTAGATCAAACCTACGACTTTGCATCCGCTCTTCTTGGAGCTCGCTCTCTTGCCTGCAGTGACGAGCACTATGGAAAAATGAGCAATATTCTAAACCCTGGGCGCGGTATTAACATGGGTGACGGCTGGGAGACTGCTCGTCGACGGGTACCCGGAAACGACTGGGTTATCATCCAACTAGCTAAGCCATGCCTACCCGAAGAAATAATCGTGGACACCCACTTTTTTAAAGGTAACTATCCCGATAGCTGCTCAATACAAGCAGCCCTTGTTGAAAGTGCTACAGATGAACAGGTAGCCACTCGTAGCCTATATTGGCGAGAGCTACTACCCGCTCAAAAGCTACAAATGGATCGTGAGCATACCTTCAACAGCGAGCTGAATGACCTCGGCGTAGTTTCACATATTAAACTTAATATTTTCCCAGATGGTGGCATCAGCCGTATACGTGTAATCGGCAAACTGCCTGCTTAAAGAGGAATAAAAGCATGACAAGTTCTGAATCGACAACAGCTCTTTCGGATAAATTATTACAACCTGAGCCACTCACGGCTGAAGCATTTGCACCTTATGGCGATGTAATTGAAACGGCTGATCGAGACTATTTTCTCATTAATCAGGATTATACTCGACGTTATCACCGCTTAGCCGACGTCGATACAGACAAAGACGGATCTGCTATCATTAGCATTTTTAGGGCGCAGGTTTATCCTCGCCCTTTACAGATTAATATGATGGAAAAACACCCGCTTGGCAGCCAAGCTTTCATCCCTTTAAACCAACAAGCTTTTCTGGTGGTAGTTGCTCCGCCTGGCGACACCGTAACACCCCACGACTTAAAAGCGTTTATTACCAATGGATTACAAGGGGTTAATTATCACAAAGGGACATGGCATTACCCTGTTATTGCGTTAAATAATGATGACGAGTTTTTAGTCGTTGACCGCTCTGGCACTGGCAATAATTGTATTGAAGTGTTTTTTAACAGTGACCAAAGTCCTGTACTGCAAACTTGAGCTAACTGATAAAGGCCGTTACTATGACTCTCCTTCTGAGCAGTACAGAACTTTCTCCACAATGAGTAGAATCCGCGAGCGTAACCGCGAACGTATTTTAGAGGCTGCAGCCATAGAGTTTGCAGATAAAGGGTTTGCCGCCACTAAAATTATCGATATCGCTAAAAAAGTACAATTACCCAAACCCAACATCTACTATTATTTTCAAAGTAAAGAAAACCTATACCGTTGTGTTCTCGAGTCAATTATCGAGCCTTTACTAGAAGCTTCCACCCCATTTGCAACATATGACGACCCCGCCGCAGCGCTGCAGGCATATATACATACTAAAATTCGTATTTCAAAAGAACACCCACATGCATCCAAGGTATTTGCTAGCGAAATAATGCATGGCGCACCTTATTTACCGGCTGATATTTCCGATAAACTTATGCAACAAACCGTCAGTACTACCGCGCGATTAAACGCTTGGATGGATGAAGGAAAGATGGATAGAGTAAACTCGCACCACCTACTCTTTGCTATTTGGGCATCAACACAAACATATGCCGATTTTGATTGGCAGATTGGGCGAGTGACAGGCAAAAAGAAGTTAAGTAAGAATGATTATCAAACCGCTGCCGAACTGATTACCAAGATGGTATTGAGTGGCTGTGGCTTAACATTACCCTCTAATAATCACTAAAATTTATGCTATTATGAGGATGTACTTCCTGTACAGCAATCACGTATTCGTTTTACCAAAACACAGCAAGCACTTTATAAAACACAGGCTATTTTCAGCTAATGACAGAAGAAGATTATCTAACGCGGCTACGCGAGCTTTCTTTAGAGCAGCTTTCGGACCTTCTTGTAAAGGTTGAGGCAAAGGCAGCTGCTAAAAAAGAAGAAAAAGAACGTCGCGCTCATGCAATCAAAGTACCACCCAGAACAAGTAATGATATAAAGAAAATGGCAGAGGAAATGGGGCTAGATCTTTCTGGCTTAATGCGCGAAATCTCTCGTCGCTAAGCAACCATCCAACACCACCGCAGGACGCGCAGACGCTTCAGTTAAGGACTTATCATACCGCTTTTCCGGCTTTACTCTGGCTCAACCAGTGTGAATCTTGATTGCGTAGTGCCGTCTGATAGCTCTACCGACTCGATAAACATATCGTAAGGTCGGACCCATAACTGACGATTACCATACAAGGGGTAGTACAAAACTAACCACTCTTGAGTTTCGGAGTGACAAACAACATCGACTAATTGATATTCAGCACCTTTATAATGCTGATACCTTCCTACAGCAAGAATAGGCTTAATTAAATCTGATGGTTTATCTGCTTGCGTATTCATAAATTTGCCTTCTTTAGCTTCTCTAGCTCGTTTTTAATGACTTCCATTGACTCAATACCCGATAACTCTTTCCAATAGGCGGATACGTGTATAGGAGTAGATTCCAGACCAACCACATCATCGGGTAGGGCTTTAATAACCTCGTTAAGCACAGCTAGATGAGAAGAAGACAGCATCCGCTCACCTATTTTCCAACTCCAGCCTTCAGTCAAACCATCACAACTTATTGCTTTTACACGGAACACTTGCCATGGCACTGTTTCTGGCTGTTTCTTATGAGAGTTATTGCGGCTCATTCGATACGCCGCGACATTAATAGTGTCACTTTCATATTCGCCTTCGGCTCGGGGTGGCTCAACATGCACTAATTGCACCGTAAAGCCCGCTTTACGAGCGTCTAGTCGCAATGTGGCTAACAACTTTTCACGTTTAGAAGGCATCATCCACATGAGGGAGCCTAAAAGCGACATGACCACAAACACTATGATTGTTACTTCCATCAATCAACCTCTGCCAAGAACCGTATAGGCCCTGCTGTTAAAATAGATATATGACCTTTGATAAGCATCATGCAAATTTAAAATAGCCTGTGGTAAGCTCAAGTCACGTCATACGAATAAGGAACCAGATCATGGGCGTTTATTCCAACATACTACTTGCTGTTGACCTATCCGATGAATCGGATCAACTCATCGAAAAAACACGTGCTATAGCTCGTAACAACGACGCTACGGTGACGGTTTTACATGTTATAGAACCTCTGAGTTTTGCATATGGCGGCGATGTCCCTATGGACCTAACCACCGTTCAAGATCAGCTCAATGAACACGCTCGAACTAACCTAGCCGCTTTTACTAAAAAGCTTGATTTTCCCGTAGCGGATCAAATGGTTTTAGTAGGCCATACCGAAACAGAGATCCATCGTATAGCCGAAGCTAAAAACTGTGATTTAATTGTTGTAGGTAGCCACGGGCGTCATGGCCTTGCCCTACTACTGGGTTCAACGGCCAACAGCGTTTTACATGGAGCACCTTGTGATGTACTCGCTATTCGCATCGAAGTAACCGACTAAACATCGAGGGCTTTTTTAGCCCTCTTGCATTGCCTCTAACTCAACCCAGCGCTCCATCAAGCGCTCTAGTATCGCTTCTTGCTCAGATAGCTGAGCCACTTTTTCTGCAACTTTGGCGTGATCTTGCTCGTAAAAAGCTGGATCAGCCATTTCAGATTGCAAAGCTTCCAATGAGGTTTCGGCCGCTTCTATTTCAGCTGGCAAACTTTCCAGCTCGCGCTGCAGTTTGTAGCTCAGTTTCACAGATGCTTTTTTGGGTGCAGGAGCGGCTTTGACTGCCTCTACTTTTGCAGCTTCTTTTGCAGGCTTTGGCGCATTTTTACCCGCTTCTTTACCTACAGCGGTTGGTTCAGGGCGTTGGCGCAACCAATCTTTATACCCGCCTACATAAGCTTTAAGGCGTCCATTACCTTCAAAAGCCACCGTACTCGTTACCACGTTATCAAGAAAGGCCCGATCGTGACTTACCAGCAATACCGTGCCTTTATACTCCATCAGAATCTCTTCCAGTAGCTCAAGAGTTTCTACATCAAGGTCGTTGGTTGGCTCATCGAGCACCAGTAAATTAGCAGGTTGGCTAAACAATTTAGCCAGTAAAACGCGATTACACTCACCACCCGAAAGTGCTCTTACTGGTGTGCGGGCACGCTCAGGCGAAAATAAAAAGTCATTTAGATACCCAATAATATGACGAGTATTCCCGTTTATCTCGATCGACTCACGGCCTTCAGAAATATTGTCAATAACCGTCTTATCCATATCCAGCTGACCACGCAACTGATCAAAATAGGCAACTTCTAATTTAGTGCCTCGTTTAATACTGCCCGAATCAGGCTCGATATCACCTAAAATTAATTTTAACAGCGTACTTTTACCAGCACCGTTCGGGCCTATTAATCCAACCCGGTCTCCCCGCTGCAGCGTCATAGAAAAATCACGAATAACCTGCTTACCCTCAAAAGCAACACTCACATGCTCTAGCTCGGCAGCTAGTTTGCCGGACTTTTGAGCTTCTTCTAAATTAAAGCTCGCTTTGCCCTGCCGATTCATCCGCTCAGCACGCTCATTACGTAGCTTTTCCAGCGTGCGAACACGGCCCTCATTGCGGGTACGTCGTGCTTTGATTCCTTGGCGTATCCATACTTCTTCTTGCGCTAATTTTTTATCAAACAATGCGTTTTGACGGGCTTCGTTCTCAAGCAATACTTGTTTTTGCTCTACATAACTCGTGTAGTTACCCTTGAAACTGGTTAACACACCCCGGTCTAGTTCAATTATACGTGTAGCCAGGTGATCTACTAATGCTCGGTCATGCGATACAAATAATAAGCCGCCTCTAAACTCAATCAGTTGCTGCTCCATCCATTCAATCGTGCCAATATCTAAATGGTTTGTTGGCTCATCCAGTAATAACAAGTCAGGGTTCTGAACCAGCGCTGCACCCAATGCGGCACGACGACGCCAACCGCCAGACAATGACGACATTAACGCCTCGCCATCTAACGACAGTTGAGTCAGCACTCGCTCTACATTTTGTTCTAGCTGCCAGCCATCCAAGGCTTCAATCTTTTGCTGAAGTGACTCTAATTTAGACATTGAAATATCGTCTTGTGATGCCACTTCATCATACTCCCGACGTAAATTCACAATATCTTGTAAACCTTCAGCAACGACATCCCAAACACGACGTTCGTCGGCTGCAGGTAAGGCCTGAGGCAACTGTGCAATTCGGCAGGCAGGATCGATCCAAAGGTCGCCACCATCGAGTGCAACTTCTTTGTTGATCACTTTCATCAACGTGGATTTACCCGCTCCATTTAAACCCACCAAGCCAATTCGTTCGCCAGGTTCAATGTTAAGCTCAACGTCTGTTAATAGTGGGCGTGTACCAAAAGCAAGCGAGGCTTTGTCAATTCGAATTAGCGGCATAATGAACTCAATGAAAGTTGGTGTAAAAACAGCTCGGCATTTTAACGGAAAGCGCCTCGCTATGCAGTGCTAATACCATCTCTGTCCTGAATTACCGCAAATTAAATGGATTAAATCGTATCCTGTAGCTTATCCATCGATAATTGGTCGCTATCTTTACCTTCCTTCCAATACGCCGAAGCAAAAAGCTGCTCATTCGGCAAACCTACATTATCGCGAACGAAACGGCGTAACTCACGAAACACACTCGCTTCTGATGCAATAAAAACATGAGTATCTACTGGTAAGCTCTCCATTTGTTTTACAGCCTCAACTATGCTGTCATGCTTTCCTTTTTCAGCTAAGTGCCAGCTCACTTGAACATTCTTAGGCCAATCAATCGCTAAAAAATCTTCTGAACTAGGCACTTCTAAAAACGCATGAACCGTGGCACTAGAACCAATGAGGTTTGCGTAGGCAATTACGGCATTAATGGATGTTAAATCCCCCACCAACAAGTAAGTAGATGCATCAAAGTAGTCCATTTTACGCGGCCCAGGACCGCCAATAGATACTTTTTGACCCACCGATACCGTATCAGCCCAATCGGTCGCTGGCCCAACATGCTGACCAACCACAAAATCAAGTGCCAACTCTCTTGTAGAGGGATCAAACGCTTGTATAGTGTAAGAGCGCATAATCAACTTTTCAGAGCCTTGGTCGATTCGCAACTTAACATAAGCACCTTGCTGATCTTCTGGGAAATCACTCAACGAATCGCCCGTTAGAACAATCCGCTTCAAGTGAGGAGACAGTTGCTGCGTTCTTGACACCACCACTTCGCGCACCACACCTCTTCCACCACGACGACCATTACCACGTTGCTCAGGGGCACTCTGTTTAGCTGTCTGTATTTCTTTATTTACCATGCTTTTTCCTTCACTATGACAGAGGCACAACAATAATTACTAGAGAGCCTTAACCCTCTACCCCATCACGTTTGTTAGATTAATAAGAAGTGCTAAGTCATAACCACACTCTAGCACTTAGTTGATATTATCAATCATATTATTTTAATTGATAAAGTCAACCATTTTCAGTATTCTTATTGACCAATAGCCCTTGATCTATCACACCCTAGGGAGCCACATGCAGGACTCAAACGACTTTAGCGAAACCATTTATTCCCTCATGTATGTATTCAAAGTACGTTTACGTCATGTCATTCGCGAACACACAAAAGATATAAATGGTATGCATGTGCGCACACTACGTCTAATCGAGCAACAGCAACCATGTACAGCCTTGGATGTTTCGGTCGGTTTAAATCGCGACAAAGGCCAAATTACCCGGTTAATAAAAGAGCTCATTGCCAATGGGTGGATTATTAAAACACCTAACCCTCACGATAAACGAAGCCAGCTACTCGCATTGACGGATCAAGGTGAGTCGCTCATGACATTAATTGCTCAAGAAGAGAAGATCATCATTAAAACGATGACAAACGGATTATCAGAAGACCAACTAAACACATTCAAACAAACTGCTAACCAATTGATAAACAACTTAAAACAACAAGACACATCTGATATCACTTAAGAAGTTCCCCCATGAAACTCGGCAAACGTTTATCAGCAATAGAAAGCTTAGTCACTGATCAATACACCCAAATTTGGGATTGCTGCTGTGATCATGGATTGCTAGGGGCCTCTCTACTCGCCCGACAAGCTGCTCAGGTTGTGCATTTCGTAGATATATTGCCCGAGCTAATGAATGAAGTTGAACGGAAGTTACAGCAATTCCACCCAAAGAAAATAAACACGGCAAGTGCTTCTGTATGGGAGGTTCATTGCCAAGATGTAGCGACTCTCACTATTCCAAAACAGACCGGAAAACACCTAATTATTATTGCCGGTATTGGTGGTGATTTAATGGCTGACCTTATCGCTGCGATTAACCAAAAAAATTCGGATGTTGAAATAGATTACTTACTCTGCCCGGTTCATCATCAATTTAAACTAAGAGAGACACTGATAGACTTAGGCTTTGCCTTGATTGAGGAGCAATTAGTCAAAGAGAACAAACGTTTTTATGAGCTACTTTTGGTTGCTAACAAGCCGCCCTTATCTAGCAACACAATAACGCCTGTTGGCGAACGTATCTGGACAACAACCTCTCCTGAACAAAAACAAATTGCCGCCGAGTATCTAGCCAAAACCATCGGCCATTACCAACGCTCAATGCTCAACTCCTCGCAAGAAATCGAGCCAATTATTAACGCCTACCAAGCTATAACTATCCGATAAAGCTAAGCTTGCTTTTGAGTTATACAAACGTTTGACAAGCTATACATGAAAGCTCACGATTACCTGATTAGTTCACTCCAATGTAACAAACCTCAATACTTTGCTGGTTATGTGTTTACTCGTAAACTGGCAAAGTATTATTGAGTAGAAAGGCCCTTTTTTTGAAACAACGTATCTCTATTATTTTACTGTTCACCTGCTTAGCAGGGGCCTACTTCTTTTACGATCCTTATATTGCTAACTTTTACAAGCGCTATGAAACTGATCTCCCTTGGACACGATTAGATTTAAGTAAACCAATAGGTTTATCAACTCGCATGAAATTAGTCGCACTGAGGGATGACCTAAACCAATGTGAAACGCTGCTCGAAGAAGCGGGGATTCATTATCAGCGCCTACCCTCACGCGGCGGTGCTGAATGCTTAGCAAACGACCTAATTAAAACACTGCCTTCTGAGCCCCTTGTATCCAAACTAACCCCACCTAATGTAGCCCCTGCTTGTTCAGTGGTGGCTGCTTATGTTGTTTGGGAGCAGCAAATTGTGCAAACCGCTGCTTTAGAGTTTTTCCAACAGCCGGTTACTGGCATTGAGCATTATGGATCTTATAATTGCCGACGCATGTACGGACAAGCTAGCGGTCGTTGGAGTCAACACGCAACAGGCAATGCCATTGATATTGCTGGATTTATTCTAAAAAACGGTGAGCGTATTAGTATTAAACGTGATTGGAAAAATGCGGGACAGAAATCTAACTTTCTTAAGGCTATTCGCGATGGCGCTTGTGATGTCTATGCGACGGTATTATCTCCAGAATACAACGCCGCACATGCCGACCACTTCCACTTTGACCAAGCTCAGCGTGGAAAAACAGGATGGGGAGTTTGCCGTTAACGGCCTAGATACTGATTAATCAGCTCAATTAATTGGGCATTTAAGCGTTCTTCTAACTGATCAGTGTCATCATCAAAGAGCTGTAAATATTTAGTCGACTGTTCTCGACTCAACGTTCGCCCCATCACTTGATAATCCATCTCGGGCAACATTTTATCCATGCGCGGCAGAACCTTAATAGCAATATGCGCAGGTAATGTCCGCTCAAAGTTATCTAAAGCAAAACCACAAAACCGTGCTACGAGTTTATCTCCTTCAGGCCCCAAACATCCCGCCTCAACTCGACAAATCACCGTTAATTTTTTCTCTTCTGGTATTTCCACCGACATTATTACCTACCCATTAACCAAAACATTGATCCATTACTGATCTACCATTCAAACATTTGGTAGTACCAACCCCTCACAATAGCTCATGCGCACTTAGAGTTTTAAACAAACACGCCTTCAAAAATGCAGCCAAAAACATCCAAATCACATAAAAGATAGTACAAAATCAACAATCTACAAACATACAAACGTTTAATTTAAATATTGATCACTAACAATTCACAACCATGTTAACCTGATCAAATGCTGGCTATTCTGGGCTTTCAATGGCAAAAATGACGCTAGCCTTTAACCAGTATAGTTAAGTATGAAGAGTTACTAGGTAAAAACACGAACGTTTAGGGACACAGATGAGAAATCAATCGTCACACAAGGCAGTCTCAATATTAGGAGTTTTGGCTTGTTCATATTTTTTAACCTCATGCGGTGGTGGTAGCAAGACGGACGAAACTACGGAAAAAGGCCATTACCAACCTCAAGCAGGAGCTTCATGGCAATGGCAACTTACCGGAACTATTAACAAAGAATACAGCGTCGACATTTATGATATTGATCTATTCGATACCAGCTCCGAGCTCATTTCTGAGCTACACATGTCAGGCCATCATGTTATTTGTTATTTTTCGGCAGGGTCATACGAGCCATGGCGACCAGACGCGGATCAATTTGAGCCAGCAGACCTAGGTTACCCCATGGATGGATGGCCAGACGAGCGCTGGTTAGATATCCGATCAAATAAAGTCACTCAACTCATGCAAAGCCGTCTTGAATTAGCGTCTAGTAAAGGATGTGATGGCGTTGAACCAGATAACGTCGACGGCTACGCTAATGACTCGGGTTTTAATTTAACAGCGGCAGACCAACTCACCTTTAACCGTTTTTTAGCCACCCAAGCCCATCGATTGGGATTGGCTATCGGTTTAAAAAACGACCTAGAGCAAGTGAATGACTTAGTTAGCTACTTCGACTTCGCGGTCAATGAGCAATGCACGGAGTTCAATGAATGTGAATTGCTCCTGCCGTTTATTGAAACAAACAAACCGGTACTATCCGCAGAGTACAATAGCACCTACGTCAACAGTGCTTCCGCAAGAAAAGCACTATGCGATACGATGAATAATCTTGCATTTAGCACGCTTATTCTTTCTGAAGACTTAGATGACAGCATCCATTTTAACTGTCAAGCACCGTAACGTTAAAAAATGCATGCATTATTTTGCAGGAGTTGAGTGGAACTTTATGAGTTTGCCCTTTTCTATTTTTAAATTAAGCGCAATACGTGCAGACGACCCAATGACCACAAGACCTAATTCAACCCAAAAAAATAACGAGGCTTTTGGATAAAGAATTCATACAATACACCGATAGCCTAAACATAAGGCGTGCCAACAACACAAACATTTTGGCGGCATATCTATCATTTTCCCATAGCTCAATTACACGGCTATTAACTGATCTACTGTAGGCACTTATACAATGACGTTCTCTTTAAAGCCTCGTTTCCACCTCATCGCACTTTTAGGCGTTTCACAGCTATTAGTTTCGGCTCCTTCAGTATACGCCGCCACTGACGCCCAACAACGTGCTCTGTACACCAAAGCCAAAGCCGCTTTTAACAAAGGTGATTCCGTACTCGCCGACCGGCTTACACAACAATTAGGCGACTACCCTCTCGTTCCCTATTTGACCGTGCGTCAAATCAAACGCGATATTAGCCGCCTGGATGACCAGTCTGTTAAACAGTTTGTCGTAGCAAATAGAGCAACCCCTTTTGGTGATGACGTTCAAATAGCGCGTTTAAACAATCTTAAAAGCCAACAAAATTGGACGGCTTACTTAACGGCCTTTGAAGACTACCCTCTCTCCAAAAGCAAATACCAATGCGATAAAGCCTATGCCACGCTAGCCACGGGTAAAATCCAAGAAGCCATGACCCTTGCCGATTCAATGTGGGTTGTTGGTTACTCCCAAGATAGCGCATGCGATCCACTCTTTGCAGAATGGATGAAAAAAGGCCACCCAACATCAGACCAAGGGAAGGCTCGTTTCTGGAACGCCGTTTCGAGCAAAAACTTTTCAATTGCTAAGTACGCTGAAAAATTCATTACTGACACAGCCGATAAACAAGACGCCGCTCTCTTTTGGAAAGTACAAAATGATCTTTCTCTGATTGAAGATAAAAGCCTACTTCACGATAACAAACCAGAACACGGCATCATTTTAGCGTACGCGGTTCGCGAATTAGCCCGAAAAGATATCCATGCAGCAGCCGATGTCTGGATTCGTGACCGCCATCGCTTAGCCGTAACTCCCGAAAAACAACATGCCCTAAACGACTATTTTGGTAAACGTTACGCTAAAGGGTTTCGATCTAACGCCAAACAAGTTCTAGCTAAGCTTGACCCCGACTTTAAAGAAGGCGAACTAACTGAATGGCGTATTCGCTTAGAGCTCGCGGATAAAGACTGGAAAGGCGCTTTAGGCTTAATTACCTTGCTACCTGATGACATGCGCAGTAGTGACCGCTGGCGTTATTGGCGCGAAACGCTTAAAGCGCGTCTCGACAGCAACTATACGCCCGACTACTCTCAGGTTGTAAAAGAGCGTAGTTTCTATGGCTTTTTAGCGTCCGAGCTATCTAACGATCCGTTTCGTATGAACCACCGCCCGGCTAACATCACTGAAGAGCAAAAAGCACGTATCCTAGGCTTACCCGCTATGCAACGCATGCGTGAGTTACTATCTTTTGGTTTGGAATATAATGCGCGGGTTGAATGGAATGCCTTAGTTAAGCAACTAGACGAGTCTGACAAACACGCTGCCGCACACATCGCCTATGATTGGGGCTGGTACGACCAAGCCATACGTGGTGCAGCCTTAGTTAAAGCATGGGACGATCTAGACATCCGTTTTCCAAAGCCACACCTTCCGCTTTTTGCCGAGTTAGCTACTGCACGTAATATTAATAGAACATGGGCTATCGCTATCGCTCGTCAAGAAAGCGCCTATCACCAAACAGCTCGATCTCGCGTTGGAGCCAGAGGTTTAATGCAACTTATGCCTGCTACTGCACGGGAAACGGCCAAAAAATACGATATTGACTACAAACACCCTGATGAGCTGTTTCAGCTAAGGACGAACGTAGAGCTTGGAACTGCCTACCTATCTCAAATGCTAGAACGATTTGATGGCAACACGGTGTATGCAACAGCGGCTTATAACGCTGGTCCACATCGCGTTAAACGCTGGTTAGAGCAACGCGGTGATCTGCCTTTGGATGCGTGGATTGAAACTATTCCATTTGACGAAACACGCAAATACGTCCAAAACGTGCTGACATATCGCGTTATCTATGACGTACTATCTTCTAACCCGAGCCGGCTGCTCAATGATAAGGAAACAGCCTCACTCGCCCTGTCTAGTCTCAACCTTAAAAAAGGGCCTTTAGAGACTAAAGTACCGAGCACACAATTACAGTAAGCATCACCTGTTTTTACCGGTGAGCTTCTTCCCTAACAAAGGCCCTACGGGGCCTTTTAAAATGAATAACAATTGATCTTAAGATACAAACAATCATAGGCTGCCACATCAACCAACAAATGCCTGCAACTGTTCCGCCGAAAAGGGCCAATTCAGCACGCCCCCTTGCTCATCTTCAAGTACGGGTATTTGCGTCGCAAAACGAGCCATCAAACGATCATCATACGCGATATCAATCAGATCGACCTGATGCTTCTCCGGGTTCAAGCTCGCGACCAATAACGCTTCTGCATCTTCACATAAGTGACAACCTTCAGATCCATATAAAATAAATGTACGCACCATGTCCCTGCTTAATATCGTGACCAAAAAACCATTATTGCAGTTATTGGGCTCCATTACAGCGCCATGGCGCACCGCTTTGTCATAAAAGTACCAAGGCAGAAAAATTAAGCGCTGTTTGTAAAAAACCACTGGCCTAAAGTGCTATAAAACAAGGTGGTAACGGGGTTGCAAGCCCGCCCTGCTCAAGGCTATTCTGAGAGCAGCATATAACAAGAGTTACTCTGACATTAACACGTAGCTCCCCGCTCATCCGGTTTAAGCAGCAGGCAGTTTTAGGAAAAGGCACTCACATGGAAAACGACTCTAGCACGGTACTGAACGACCCTCAGGAACTACTTAAATATATTAATAACGAAACACAGAAAATACTCGAAAACTATACAGCGGCCGGCGGTGACGATGTATTCAGCCAATTCAGCCGATCATGGACAGACTTGATAGCGCGTTCAATGGAAGACCCCTCTACTTGGGTTCAAGCGTTTACCGAATACCAACAAGCTCATATGTCTCTATGGCAGAGTTTTTTTAGCGGCCAGCCAGATGCAGTGCCTGTTGCAAACCCCGAAAAAGGTGATCGTCGATTTAACGGCGAGGAATGGACAACTAACCCTGTTTTTAGCTACCTCAAACAGTCTTATCTTCTAAGCTCTAACCTGCTAAAAAGCATGGCATCAAACGCTAACTTAGACGAAACAGAGCAGCGAAAGCTCGATTTTTACACACAGCAGTACATTGATGCGATGTCTCCGACTAACTTCGCGGCTACGAACCCTGAAGTCCTACAACAGGCCGTAGACACTCAAGGCCAAAGCTTGATAGATGGTCTGCAGAACCTCCTGTCCGATATCGAGAAAGGCCGCATCTCGATGACGGATGAAAGTGCTTTTACACTCGGCGAGAACATCGCAACCACTGAAGGCGCCGTCGTTTTTGAAAACGAACTGTTCCAGTTGATCCATTACAAACCCAGCGGTGAAGAGGTTTATGAAAAGCCAACCCTCATCATTCCGCCTTGTATCAACAAATTCTATATTCTAGATCTACAAGAGCATAACTCGTTTGTTAAATTCTGCGTCGATCAGGGGCAAAATACATTCCTGATTTCATGGCTAAACCCGACACCTGAGCAAAGTGATATCGATTGGGATAGCTATGTGGGCGAGGGTATATTCAAAGCCATAGACGTGGTTAAAGATATAACTCAGACTCCTAAGATTAACGCCGTGGCTTGGTGTATTGGTGGCACACTATTATCTTCAGCACTTGCTGTTATGGCTGACAAAGGTGATGACAGTGTAGGATCCGCGACTTTCTTAACCACCCTTACTGATTTCGAAGATGCGGGTGATCTATGTGTGTTTATTGATGAAGAACAAGTTAAAAAGCTGGAAGGAAAAGTAACGTCTCAAGGTTATTTATCGGGCCGCGAGCTAGCCACGTCTTTCAATATGCTGCGCTCCAATGACCTTATTTGGTCTTATGTTGTCAATAACTACTTAAAAGGCCAAACGCCAGCACCCTTTGATATTTTGTATTGGAATAGCGATTCAACTAACCTGCCTGCTGCGATGTACACATATTACTTAAAAAATATGTATCTCGAAAACAACCTATCTAAGCCCAACAAGCTAAAGGTCTGCGGTACGCCGGTTGATTTAGGAAAAATCAAAATCCCATGCTATTTCTTATCCACGGCCGAGGATCATATCGCTCCTTGGAAAGGCACTTTCAAGGCAACTGAAACCTTCGGATCGAAAATAGAGTTTGTTTTAGGCGCGAGTGGTCATGTAGCTGGGGTCATTAACCCCGCCTCTAAAAATCGCCGTAATTTCTGGACCAAAGGAGAACAAGGTAAAGGGGCTGATCATTGGCTAGAAACAGCGGAGCGAGTGGAAGGATCGTGGTGGCCAAACTGGCACGAATGGTTACGTCGTCGTGCCGGCAAGAAAATCGAAGCACCTAAAGATTATGGCAACGCTTCCTTTAAACCTATCGAACCCGCACCGGGCCGCTATGTTGCCGTAAGAATCGACTAACACTTTTCCAAAAACATACAAAGCCTCTGTAAAACAGAGGCTTTTTTATGGATAAAGCCTACAAATTTAGTAATTTCTTAGCTCCTATTACTGTTACTATACCCCGGAAAAATGGACGCATGCCATCAACACATATGGCATTTTTTGTTACACCTCCGATTAAGTGATTCTTTCGTGAAAAAACTACTTTTCATCAACGAGCTTCGTTATCTCTTCGCTCTTGGCTTGCCCATTATGCTCACCCAAATTGCGCAATCATCTTTGGGATTCGTTGATACTATTATTGCAGGCCAGCACAGCACCCAATCATTGGCGGCCGTTGCACTAGGTACGAGTTTGTGGTTTCCACTTTTTTTGACCTTTACGGGCGTACTTATGGCTACCACCCCGTTAGTAGCCCACAGCGTAGGTGAAAAACGCCGAGATAAAACCCCGGGTCTAGTCCAACAGGCTTTCTGGATAGCGCTTATTCTTGGAATTGTTAGCGTCTTATTATTGCGATCAGCCTCCCCTTTATTCGACTTAATGCGTGTTGAGCCCGACCTAACAAAAGAAACCCTTGCCTATTTAAAAGCAGTCTCATTTGGCTTGCCGGCAATGTTTATATACCAAGTTATCCGTTGTTACTGTGATGGGATCAGTCAAACACGCCCAGCGTTAATTATTTCTATCACCGCTCTCTTGCTAAACATCCCACTCAATATTATTTTTGTGTTTGGGTACTTTGGTCTCCCAGAATTGGGGGGCGAAGGCTGTGGCTGGGCAACGGCTATTGTTATGTGGTTTATGCTTTTTAGTGGGATCTTTTTATTAAAAACAAGCCACCCACTCAAACTTCCTAAGGTTGAAAAGCGTCGCCTCTGGGTTCCCGGTGTCACAAAGCAACTATTGATGCTAGGCCTTCCCATTGGGGCGTCTATCATGGTTGAAACCAGCATGTTTAGTGTGATTGCTCTGGCGCTTGCCCCTTTAGGTACCACTATTGTTGCTGCCCACCAAATTACACTGAGCTTTACTAGTCAGGTTTTCATGATTCCGCTAAGTATCGCGATGGCTAGCACTATTCGTATAGGGACCCTAATGGGGGCAAAACAAGCAGAAAAAGCTTGGATTGTTGCAAGAATAGCCCTGTGTACAGCAGCTACTTTAGCTATATTTACAAGCATCGGTGTTTGGCTATTTGCATGGAACATTGCCGACATTTTTAGTAATGAACTACCCGTTATAGAATTAGCAACCAGCCTACTAATCATTTCTGCCTTCTTTGAAATTTCCGACGCGCTTCAGGTGACTACGGCAGGTGCTTTACGTGGCTATAAAGATACAAAGATACCGCTGATTATCGTTTGCTTTGCTTATTGGGGGATCGGCTTACCATTAGGCTATATTTTAGGTATGACGGACCTCATCACGCCTTCGATGGGTGCCGCCGGCTTTTGGTATGCTCTCGTCATTGCCCTAAGCATTTCGGCAGGGTTACTGATCATTCGTATACGTAGCGTGGCTCGCAATGCAATAGCTTAATCCAGTAGCGCTAAGCTAGCACATGCATAAAACATAAGGCTTTAACCATGCGTCAATGTTTGTTGTCGAACTTAGCGAACACGTTATGCAACATGGGAAGCATCTGCATATTCATCCTACTAACGGGATGTGATAACCATCCCGAAGAACAGGCTGTCATGCAGACCTATCAAGAACGTGTGGCAAACGTTCTAGATCAACCAATAGCTAGCCCAACCCCGCAGACTAACTTCCCTGCCCTTCCTGCTTTGCGTGAGCGATTACAACCAACCATTGACCTGCGCGAGGGGCTACTTGATATTTTAGAGCTAAGCGAATGCAACTTAATCCCCTTGATTGCTAAACGAAACAGCTCCTTAGGTAAAGTTTCCTCTCCCAGCCAAATACTGATTTATGAAATAACTTTTTATCAGCGCCTTATCGAGTGCGTCCCTATATTGGAAAAAAATCCAGATACCAAACCTGAGACCATCGCTCGTTTGCACCACATTGCGCACGTTAAGCAGCAAGAGCAACCAAAGTATCTCTGGAACGCCCTCTACACAGGACAGGAGATCGACGAGTCATTAGCTCTCAATCAAGCCACGCTGCCTTTGGGAGTGAATAATGAACACCCCATCCAAAATGCACTAACTAGCTGGGAATATTTTGCACAATTATCCCAAATGTTGAAGCAACAGGATTACTCTCGTGCGAATCAGATGCTCACTGATATCGAAAAGCACATGGAAGATTTGTATAAAAACCCGGCCGGCACACCACTGCTACGCTCTTTAATGCTACTAACACACTATCTCAATACGACAGCTGATGTTATCGAAGCACGGCTACAACGCCGACCTTTGTGCTTTAATGAAATGAGCAATCCAAAAGCAGACATACTTAAAACTGTATTTACACGCTTTTATGCGACAACTATTCAACCCTACATGGCCACGGTTCATCGATTGTCAGAACAATGGTTTTCCGCTCATACAAAGATTCGCGAATTTGTTTCACCACCGGCAAGCACACGCCTCTATGACGCTAAAGTTTTTACTCGCGCAACCGACATAAGTCTATGGAATCAATACATAAATGCTCGAAACAGGCATACGCAGGCATGGCAACGTATTCTTAGCCAATGCAACCTCATGCCCAACGCAAATAATCGCTAAGAGAGTTTGCTGTATCGCGTTTTGTGAACCATGCTTATTGATAACCACGAAACATCAGTCAGCTAATGGATACGCAGTCAACCGTGACAGAGCTTATCAACACACCCAAGCACCGCTCCTCTAGCACATTACAGAGCTATTTTATGTGCTTAGTAGTACTGGCTGGTCTCTCTTTCTTTTCACTGATAGCGGTAAGCGATATCAGTGTAAAACTAACCACAGCCTACATAAATCAGCTAGGCAACGAATACGGTGAGGAAGCGAAAAGACGTTTAATCGCTTGGCAAAACCTAATCAAAGAAAGCGCAGACCTACCCGAAAAAGAGAAACTCACACGAGTAAACAACTTCTTTAATCAGGTACGCTTTTTAGACGACATCGATCATTGGAAACAAAAAGATTACTGGGCCACACCACTGGAGTTCCTCATCAGTAATGGTGGTGATTGTGAAGACTTTTCCATTGCTAAATACTACACGTTGCGTGAATTAGGCGTCGACATCGACAAAATGAGTATCGCCTATGTTAAAGCGCTAGAACTCAATCAAGCCCACATGGTTTTAACCTACTATGACACCCCCAGCTCGGTACCATTGGTGTTAGATAATTTGATAGCCGATATTAAACCAGCCTCGCAACGCCCTGATTTACTTCACGTTTATAGTTTCAATGGTGATAATCTATGGCTATCAAAAAAAGGACGCCGTGCACAGTTAGTAGGTACATCAGAACGACTAGGCCCTTGGGTTAAACTGCAGTCACGATTAGAGAATAAGCATGTTAATGTTAACTAACCACAACACCCTACACACAACAGCATACCTAGGAGATCTTTATGTCACTGGTTAATCAGCTTATTGCTGCCGTATTTGCCGTGCTGATCGGGCTTGTCGCGGGTACGTTATTTATTATGTCAGACAGCTCCAAAAATATGCTTCTTACTCAATTAGAATCGCATGGTCAGGATACGGCAACTCACCTAGGACTTTATCTAGCCCCCTATGTGGCTGACAAAGACACAGCGACCATCGAAGCGACCGTTAACGCTATCTTTGATAGTGGATTCTATCAAAAAATAGTGATTCGCTCTGCCGACAATGAAACGCTGTTTGAAACCAGTACCCTCCCCCAATCAGGGAAAAGCGTGCCAGACTGGTTCGTCAGCTTAGTCCAGTTAACGCCACCCTCAATGAGTCGCGAAATCAGCTTTCAATGGCGTAAAGTTGGCTCCGTGCTCGTTCAAAGCAGAGCCGATTACGCCTATTCTCAGTTATGGCAAGGGGCACAGAATACATTAATACTTTTCGTCTCTTTATCTTTGTTAAGTGTCCTGCTGTTAAGTACGCTCATACGTTATATTTTAAGCCCTCTACGTGGCGTAGAAGAGCAGGCACAAGCCTTGGCAGAAAGGCAGTACATAGAACAAGAAAACATCCCCAAAACCCGAGAACTTAAGCGGGTTGTCCTAGCCATGAACAGCATGGTTAAGCGCGTACAAAAAATGTTTGCCGAACAATCACTGCATATTGAAGAATTGCGCAAAACAGCCTACCAAGACAACCTTACGGGCTTAGCTAATCAACGATCTACAATGGCGTTGCTAAGTGACTGGTTAGACAACCGCCAAGAGTTTGGGCCTGGATGTTGTATTTACCTGCATGTTAACGATTTACAGGCTCTGAACTCAGCCTTAGGCGAAGAAGAAGCCAATAATTATTTGAAGCATATTGGCGGCACACTGTCGAAACTTGCTATGCGTTTTGACCCCAACATTGTAGGCCGATTAACAGGGTCAGACTTTGCTGCAATTCTTCCGACCGTTGATGAAGAACTCATAAAAAGAGAACTTAATGAGCTAGCTGTACAACTCACCACACAGAGTAATTTTATTTCACCGCAAGATGGCGGTATGCCATTCCACATCGCAGTCACCACTTTCGATACACTAGCAAGTGCTAATCTCGTGATGTCAGACGCCAAACTGGCTATACAGGTGGCCAAAAAACAAAGCACGGCTCTCTTGTTACCCGATACGTTTACCGGTTCTACAGTCGCTTCTGAATCATGGCAAAAGCATGTCGCCAAAGCCATTCAGAACAAGAATATTTTCATACAATTTCAACCAGTATTCTCATCGCATTCCACCCAAGACAACCCGACTATTTTGCAGCGCGAACTACTTGCTCGCATCCTGAATAAGGCAGGAGAACCTTGCTCTGCTGGCGAGTTTATCCATGTAGTAAAAGCCTTAAATCTAATTTCAGCTCTGGACCGCGCTATTTTAGAAAAAGCAGTTATACATTTAGCTGAATACCCAGAAGGCGGCCCTCTGACGGTCAACTTGAGCCAGCAAACCATCCACGAGGATGGCTTTAGCACATGGATAACTCAACTGCTCAAACAATACGCGCCAGGTAACCGACTAAATATTGAGATTAATGAAACCGCTGCACTGAATGATATTGAGCACATTGTGTGGTTTCGCAACCTACTAAGACCAACTGGCGTTCAATTTGGTGTCGATAATTTTGGTGTGCACCCAAGTGGTTTCAGCTACCTATATTCGGTTCAGCCTAGCTATATCAAAATAGATGGATCATTAAGCCGCGAGGTGGATACCAGCGCAGAAGACCGCTTCCTGATCAGCAGTCTGATTACAGCAGCACATAGCTTAGATATTCAAGTTTACGCCGAGCGTGTAGAACGGCATGAGCAGGTTCAGCAATTAAACCTACTTAAAATTGATGGCACACAAGGCTTCCTATATGGGCAACCCGAAGCACTCAATTAGCAATCAATATTTATTTAAAGCAACGCAAAAAGCCCGATTACTCTTAGTGTAACCGGGCTTTATAGAATAAGCTCACCTTTTGGGTTACTAGGCTAAGCAGCACTTACCTATATATACACCCATCAGTTGAGCCGTACATGTCCTAATTAGCGCTTGTTCAAAGCCACTAATTGATCTAGTTTGCTGCTAATACGCTCTTCACGCTCTTGAACACGCTTTTGCTTTTCTTGTTCGCGAGCCGCTTCACGGCGACGCTGATGAAACTCTTTTAACTGACTTTTGGCATGCTCAGCTTCTTCAGCCGTGACTTTACCAGCAGCTTCACCTTGCAAATCAACGCGGTCAACGCCTTCAACCATTGAACGGAAGTATTGAGGCGAACGAACATAAGATGCCAGTGCTCGTTTGATTTTGTTCTTTGCTACTTTTTCTTCGGCTAACAAATCATCTTGGATACCTATTTTAAGCGGTTTAACGTCTTCACGGTTAAACGTTTTAGGGTAGGTTTCCATCAACAATTTAAGTGCTGCTTGGTTTGCCGCGCGATTTTTAGTTTTAGTTTTGTTCTTTGGGGTAACTTCGTCGTTCACAACTTTTCTCTCAATAACTCGCTCAATAACACGTGTATTCGTACTTTCGGCCTGCTGTTCTAGCCGATCTAATCTTGACTCACACTCATCTATTAAAGACAGAGTAGAGGCAATGACTGATTCTACATTCTGACCCACTCAGTCACCTTAGGATTCGCCAACGCGAATATAATACCTGAATGTTTCGTTTTCATGGATCTGCTCTAACAATTCATGTCCGAGGAATGCACAAAACTTCGGAATGTCACGTTCAGTAGAAGGATCGGTGGCAACAACCATCAATACATTCCCTGATTCCAGCTCTCGCACTTTGTTGTGTAACAACATTACAGGTTCTGGACAGTAGAGCCCTGTCGCATCTAACAGGCTATCTTCTTTTATATCTATCATGTTCAGTTCCATATTCAATGCACCCCTATTGTCGCAAATAAACGGACCTAGCGGAAGCCGTGTCCTCAATCGACTAAAAGTTTACGGATCTCTGATCGGATCAACACAGCGGCCTGCTCCAGATGCTGACGCTGAGTACACCCAGAAGCAACACGCGGCTTTAGATCATGATTGCCATCAGCAAACCAGTGAACCGTCACGATTTCAGGCAAACAATAGCCCTCTACCTCTTCTTTATTGCCTAAAGGATCACGCGTGCCCTGCATAACAACCATGGGTTTAGACAGGCTCTCAAAATGTGATATGCGTAATTTATCTGGCTTGCCAGATGGATGAAAAGGATAACCCAACGCAAACGCCGCTATCGCAGAAGTTTGCTCCAATACCATCGAAGCAATTCTCCCTCCCATGGATTTCCCCATCAAAAAGAGAGGAACATCATCATAACGAGCTATTACCTCTAGGCAATCATCTATCAACTTTTCGGCTTTTGGAGGCGGTGCTTTCTTTCCGGTTACGCGCCTATTGGCCATGTAAGGAAACTCAAATCGTATTATTTGAATATCATCGGATGCCAAAGCCAGTGTCATATCGCTCATAAACTCGCTATCCATTGGCGCACCAGCACCATGCATAAACAGAATACGAGCCTTTTTAGGTGTACCGTGGGTTAGGAATGTCATATTTCTCGTTCATTTTTGAAAGCCACTCGTTCCACCATGTTGATGCAAATCAAGTAAAGCCACAATATTAATAGGGTTCCACGCTACCAAAGCCCCTAGACCAAAGGCCTATTGTACGCAGACATTAGTAGCGCCTCGAATAAAGAATCAAAAATATTATTAGAAAAACCTTAAAAAACAACAACTTAAAAAAACACATTTTATCTATATAGAACTTACAGGGAATATATTTCCCACACTTCATGTGCGACAATACGCCCCATTCAACAATGGAATCACGTTGAAACTGCAGGGCTATTCCAAGATAATTGCCCGTGGAACTCTATTGTAAACTAAGATAGTAAAACTAAGCTTTTGATGAGAGCCTGACATGAGCACTGTAACTGAACACCCAACTTATAATTATAAAGTTGTGCGCCAGTTTGCCATTATGACGGTGGTATGGGGCATAGTCGGCATGTCAGTGGGCGTCTTAATCGCTGCCCAACTGGTATGGCCTGCACTAAACTTCGATACTCCGTGGCTAACCTATGGTCGTATACGCCCACTACACACCAACGCGGTTATTTTCGCCTTTGGTGGTTCCGCGCTGTTTGCAACGTCTTACTACGTTGTTCAGCGTACATGCCAAACCCGTCTGATATCAGATGGCTTGGCTGCATTCACCTTCTGGGGTTGGCAAGCCGTTATTGTGCTGGCAGCAATCACACTGCCGATGGGCCTGACCTCATCAAAAGAGTATGCAGAGCTTGAATGGCCAATCGACATTTTACTTGCAGTGGTATGGGTTTCTTATGCAATTGTGTTCTTGGGCACAGTTAAAATGCGTAAAACATCCCACATCTATGTAGGTAACTGGTTCTACATGGCTTTTATCATTACCGTGGCGGTACTGCACATAGTAAACAGCATGGTCATTCCAGTCAGCATGTGGAAATCATACTCAGTTTACCCGGGTGCCGTTGATGCCATGGTTCAATGGTGGTACGGGCACAACGCTGTAGGTTTCTTCCTAACGGCGGGCTTCTTGGGCATGATGTACTACTTTGTACCTAAGCAAGCGGAACGTCCAATTTACTCTTACCGCCTATCCATCGTTCACTTCTGGGCGCTTATCGCGACTTACATGTGGGCTGGTGGTCATCACCTTCATTACTCAGCCCTTCCTGACTGGACTCAGTCTGTTGCCATGGTTATGTCTTTGATTCTTCTCGCTCCTTCATGGGGTGGCATGATCAACGGTATGATGACGCTTTCAGGGGCTTGGCATAAGCTTCGTACCGACCCTGTACTTCGCTTCCTAGTTGTTTCTCTTTCGTTTTACGGCATGTCGACTTTCGAAGGTCCGATGATGTCTATCAAAACGGTTAACGCCCTTTCTCACAACACAGACTGGACCATCGGCCACGTTCACGCGGGCGCTTTAGGCTGGGTTGCGATGATCTCTATTGGTGCGACTTACCACATGCTGCCAAAGATTTTTGGTAAAGCTCAAATGTGGAGTGTCGGTTTAATCAATGCTCACTTCTGGTTGGCTACTGTCGGGACTGTACTTTACATCTGTGCGATGTGGGTTAACGGTATTCTGCAAGGTCTAATGTGGCGCGCTGTTAATGAAGACGGAACATTGATGTTCAGCTTCGTTGAAGCACTTGAGGCATCACATTACGGCTATATGGTTCGCTGGATGGGCGGTATGTTCTGGGTAACCGGTATGCTGCTGATGGCCTTCAACACTTGGCAGACTGTTCGCAAGAACAGCAACGCCCCAGTAGCGACTGCTGCTGCGCAGGCAGCCTAAGCGAAGGAGCAGAATAGATGATTAAACACGATACTATTGAAAAGAACATTGGCTTAATGATTTTGCTGATCATCCTCGTTATCAGCGGTGGTGGTCTTGCAGAGATAGTTCCATTGTTCTTCCAAGCACAAACAACAAAGCCTATTGAAGGGTTACGTACTTATAGTGCTGTGGAGCTTGAAGGGCGTGATATTTATATCCGCGAAGGCTGCCATGTATGCCATACGCAGATGATCCGACCTTTCCGTGCAGAGACTGAGCGTTATGGTCACTTCTCTACTGCCAACGAACACGTATGGGAGCACCCGTTCCTATGGGGTTCGAAGCGTACCGGTCCTGATTTGGCCCGTGTGGGTGGTCGTTACTCTGATGATTGGCACCGTGCTCACTTGTATAACCCACGTGATGTAGTCCCTGAGTCTAAAATGCCGTCCTATCCTTGGCTATTCGAGAACAAACTAACAGGATCAGATACCGCTGCTAAAATGGCTGTTCTGAAAAAGTTAGGTGTTCCTTACACCGAAGAGCAAATGGAAACCGCGCAAGACGACGTGGCTGGCAAGTATGAAATCGACGCATTGGTTTCATATCTGCAAGCGTTGGGTAAAACACATTCTGTTTACAACAATAAGCGGTAATTACAGTGAGTTACGATGTTTACGGTCCATTTATTCCGGTAATTATGCTACTGACTTTCGTTGGCTTGTTTATCTGGGTGCTATTACCTGGTAACAAAAAGCGATTCGATGAAGCATCTCAACTGCCCTTTGCAGACGATAAAGAAAAGGCAGCCACCGAAGAGGCGATGGATCCAAACAGGAGAGTGGAAAAATGAGCTTTTTTTGGAGCGCTTGGGTATCAGTCATTACCTTAGCAGTAATTTTTGGTTGCACTTGGTTACTCCTGCAAACTCGTAAAAGCGAAAGCTTTAAAGAGGAAACAGAAGAAACACTTGGGCATGAGTTTGACGGCATAGCGGAATACGATAACCCCCTACCTCGCTGGTGGTTCATGTTATTCCTTGGCACCGTTGTATTTGGTCTTGTTTACCTAGCACTTTACCCTGGTCTAGGAAATTTCAAAGGCTTACTAGGCTGGACTTCTGCCAACCAGTGGGAAGAAGAAATGGCCCACGCTGAAGAGGTTTACAAACCAGTGTTCGCTAAATATGCGGCCATGAGTGTTGAAGACTTACAAAAACCTGAAAACGCAGAAGGTTTGCGTATGGGTCAGCGTATGTTTGCCAACAACTGCTCGGTTTGTCATGGCACAGCGGCACAAGGTGCACACGGCTTTCCTAACCTAACCGATAACGATTGGTTGTATGGTGGTGAACCAGAAACAATCACTCAAACTATCGTTAACGGCCGCCAAGGAGCCATGCCTGCATGGGGCGCTGTTTTAGGTGAAGACGGTGTTCGTGATGTGGCAAGCTACGTTCTTTCCTTAAGTGGTAAAGAAGTTGATGCCGAAGCGGTGACCAACGGTAAGAAGTCATTTGAATCACTGTGTACCGCTTGCCATGGTGTAGACGGTAAAGGGATGCAAATGCTGGGGGCGCCAAACCTGACCGATGATATCTGGTTGTATGGTAATAGCTTTGCTGATGTAGCGCACACTATTCGTGCCGGTCGTGCTGGTGTAATGCCGGCGCACAAAGACCTACTCAGCCAAGATAAAATCCAGCTAATCGTGGCGTATGTATATAGCTTGTCTAAGTAGTTATTGACGGTTATCAATCAAAAGGCGATAGGGTTAATACCGTGTCGCCTTTTTTTGTAGAAACCATGGTAATATTAAGATCTTCTAATAAACATTAGCACATGCTAATTAGCACGACCCCAATTCTCTATTCGGCTTGCGAGCACAGGCATGAACCAGATACCTATAAAAGATGTTACCAACCCCAAAAAACCAGAAACTGAAAGCTATGATTTGTACGCCAAACGCGAACACATCTACGTAAAGTTCTACCGGGGTATTTTTAAAAACCTACGCATTATTAGCGGCGCCATTATGCTAATAATGTTCTATGGCTTTTCTTGGATTCAATGGGATGGCAAGCAGGCCGTTTTGTTTGACCTACCTAATCGTCAGTTCCACGTATTTGGAATGACGTTCTGGCCGCAAGACTTTATGCTGCTCTCTTGGCTACTCATCATATTGGCGTTTACATTATTTTTTGTCACTGTTTTCGCTGGGCGTTTATGGTGCGGTTATGCCTGCCCGCAATTTGTATGGACTTGGTTATTTATTTGGGCTGAGCGCATAGCAGAGGGTGACCGTAACCAACGCATGAAGCTAGACAAAAGCAACATGAATGCCAGCAAATTGCGCAAGAAGGCGGTAAAACACTTTCTTTGGCTCATTATTGCCATTACCTCCGCGATCGCCTTTGTGGGTTATTTCTCACCTATTCGACAGCTTGTACAGGATGTTGCTAATTTCTCGCTTGGCCCTTGGGAAATGTGGTGGATCGGCTTTATTGCTGTAGCGACTTATGCCAATGCAGGCTGGCTTCGAGAACAAGTCTGTATCTACATGTGCCCATACGCTCGCTTTCAGAGTGTTATGTTCGACCAAGACACCCTCATTATTTCTTACGATGAAGAGCGCGGAGAGAAAAGAGGTAAACGCAAAAAAAATGCAGATTATAAAGCTGAAGGCTTAGGCGACTGCATTGATTGTGGACATTGTGTCAATGTATGCCCTGTCGGAATCGATATTCGGGATGGGTTACAGTACGAATGTGTTGCTTGTGGTGCATGTATCGATGCATGTGATGAAATCATGGACAAAATGAATTACCCAAGAGGGCTTGTCCGATATACAACTGAGCATCAACTAACAGGTAAAAAAACACATCTCATACGCCCTCGCCTAATCGGTTATTTTGCAGTGCTCCTGCTGATGTGTGCAGCTTTCGTTTACGCTATTGGTACACGTGTTCCAATTGAGCTTGAATGCATTCGTGACAGAGGACAGCTGTACCAAGAAACAAACAATGGCATGATTGAGAACATTTACACACTCAAAATTGCCAATAAAGAACAAGTTGCCCATCAGTACCGTATCTCGGTAAGCGGAATTAAAGGTATCGAACTCATAGGTAAAGAGCTTGTTACGGTTGAGGCAGGCCAACTCATCAACCAAACAATTCGCTTGCGCGTTGATCCAGCTAACCTAGAGCACCCAAGTTATGACATTAAGATAACAGCGGAGGCTACCGATGGTAGCGGTATTGAAATAACGAAAGAGAATCGCTTTATCGGCCCTGCCCCACGCAGATAGTCGACCCAAGCGTTAATTCAGGTAAAATGGCTGCCACACTTAATGGCAGCTATTTTTATACAAGCAGTAGAGATATGACTGAAGAAAACGAAGTAATAGCACCGTGGTACAAACAACCTTGGTTATGGTTCATCCTTACCCCTCTTATTGCTGTTTTTATTTACGGCTTTTCTTTTTTATACCTGTCAATCGTAACGATGGACGGCGTAGTCAAAGATGATTATTACCGTATCGCCCGTGGCTACGAAGTAAAATCAGAAAAGAACCAACGAGCGTTGGATCAAAATATCGAAGCTCAAGTCAAACTAGACACTATTACCGGTGATGTTATGGTTTCGCTTTCTGGAAACCTGAACCCTGCTCCTGCATCGCTAACCCTCGATATTGTTCACCCCACGCACCAAAAATATGACCAAGCAATTACGTTAAAAGCCGTTGGCGCTCAAAACTTATACACGGGCTCCCTAACAGGAAAAATCACTGGCAAACGCTTTTTGTTTTTATTCCCTGCAGACGAAAGCTGGCATCTCCATGAAGAAATGCAGCCGCCCTACGATCAAAAAACAGTTGATATGAAACCAGAGCAGTAGAGCCCTTAAACATGCAAAGCTCTACCAACGAACGCTGCTTTCACTGCGGACAGGCAATTCCATCCGGCACACACTTTAGCGCGCTTATTAACGATAAAGAGCAACCTATGTGTTGCCCCGGATGCAAAGCCGTTGCCGAAACCATTGTTTCCAGCGGCTTGACGCATTATTACAAGCATCGTCAAGGTGAACTGGTCCTACCTCCTGAACTCGTTGGGCAAGAGTTACCTAGCAGTGTTCAAGATGAGCTACTTCTCTATAACAACCCTTCTATTCAAAAAGAGTTTGTTTCTGAAGTAGAGCCTGAAATTAAAGAAGCCGTTCTCGTGATCGAAGGGATTACCTGCGCCGCTTGCGTCTGGCTATTAGAGCACCATATAGCGAAACAAGCGGGCGTCATCCAAGCTTCAGTTAATTTAACGAACCACCGCGCTCGTATCCGTTGGAAAGAAACCGATATACAACTGAGCGATATAATGTCGTCCATTTATCGTATCGGTTATAAAGGCCACCCCTATCACCCTGATAAAGAAGAGCAACTGCTCGAGGTTGAAAAGAAACGTGCTATTCGCCGCTTAGGTGTCGCTGGCTTAGGCATGATGCAGTCAATGATGTTGGCTATGGCGTTATATGCAGGTGCTTTACAAGGTATAGAGCCGGTCTACGAAGCATTTATTCGATGGGTCAGCTTGATTATCGCCACCCCTGTCGTGTTTTATGCTGCCCGACCTTTTTTTGTCGCTGCCTTACGAGATTTGAAAGCCCGCCATTTAAGTATGGATGTGCCTGTATCGATAGCAGTGGGAGGAGCCTACCTCGCGAGTGCTGCCGCTACCCTGCTGGAAACCGGAGAAGTCTATTATGACTCGGTTACCATGTTTACCTTCTTCTTATTGATTGGCCGCTACCTTGAAATGCAAGCGCGTCACCGTACAGGTCGCGCCGGAAACGCATTACTCAACCTTTTACCCTCCAGTGCCACTCGTATCATCAACGGCAATGAAACCTTAATTCCAGCAACAGAGCTCAACGTTGGCGATGTTGTGTTAGTCAAACCCGGCCATATAATTCCGGCGGACGGTACAATCTGTGTGGGTGGCACATCGGTAGATGAATCTGCATTAACTGGCGAGTATCGCCCATTAAGCAAGCATATCAACGACTCTGTTGTCGGCGGCACTATTAATGTAGAGAACCCCATTCAAATACAGCTCACAAGCGTGGGGACAGAAACAAAATTATCAGCCATTGTGCGCCTATTAGATCGCGCCCAACAAGAAAAGCCAAAGGCTGCACAAATAGCTGATAAAGTAGCCAGCTATTTCGTAGCCGCTGTACTCATTACGGCTGCTGTTGTGAGTTACGCTTGGTGGCATATCGCTCCAGAGAACGCATTCTGGATCACTCTTTCAGTACTGGTAGTCACTTGCCCTTGTGCTCTATCATTAGCCACTCCAACCGCCCTAACAGCGGCTACCGGTACACTGCGCCAACATGGCTTACTCATTACTCGCGGGCATGTGCTCGAAAGCCTCTCAACGGCAACGCATATTGTTTTTGATAAAACAGGCACACTGACAGAAGGTAACCTTTCTCTACAGCAAACAGTAACGTTCGGGCATTACGATACTGAGCACGCGTTAACGGTAGCAGCCGCATTAGAAGCCCACTCTGAACACCCAATCGCTAAGGCGTTTCACCGCTTCGGAGCCCAATCAGCCGACAACATAAAGGCGAGTTTAGGACAAGGGATCTGCGGCGAATATAACCAACAACAGTACCGTTTAGGAAAGCCTGAATTCGCCTCTCAACTGTGCAATCAATCGATCAGTTACCGTGATGCTCCCGACCAAGATCAGCAGTGGCTATTATTATGTAACGATCAAGCCCCAATAGCCTGGTTTAGCCTGAGTGATCAAATTCGAAACGACGTTCCATTAGCCCTTAAGCAATTAAAGCGCCTAGGGTTTAGCGTTAGCATGCTCACCGGAGATAGCTCATCGGCTGTATCCGCAGTAGCCGAACAACTCGCTATCACAGACATTATCAGCAATGCTTCTCCGCAGGATAAGCTTGCGCACATACAGCAACTGCAGCGCCAAGGGGCGCAAGTTATCATGGTAGGCGATGGAATCAACGACATTCCCGTGTTAGCCGGTGCTCAAACCTCTATAGCGATGGGCAGTGCAACCGATCTCGCCAAAACGAATGCCGATGCTGTACTGATTAGCAGTGAAGTAACCTGCTTAGTCGACGCTATTGTCCTAGCACGTAAAACGCAGCGCATTATTCGTCAAAACCTAGGCTGGGCAATCTGCTATAATTTGCTGGCGCTTCCCCTAGCAGCCTTGGGCTTTGTGGCTCCTTATATGGCAGCTATTGGCATGTCTACAAGTTCACTGGTTGTTGTAGGCAACGCTTTGCGTCTCACTCGGTTACCCCGTCGTAAACCGCTACACTCAGGCCAGAAGAGTCGTTAATTATGGAAATTCTTTTTTTTCTTATCCCACTCGCTGTTATTTTAACAGGCGCTGCTATTTGGGCTTTTTTTTGGAGTGTAAATACCGGCCAATACGATGATCTTGATTCACCCGCGCACAGCATTTTATATGACGACGATGACGACCTCATACCCGACGAAGCAAAACAAGATAAGAAGTAAATAACGTGCCCACCAGCCTCACACTAACCACGGCTATTATATTAGGTTTGCTTGGCAGTGCTCATTGCCTGGGTATGTGCGGTGGTATTGCAGCCTCTATTGCCATGACGCAGTCTCGTCGCTACTACTTGGTTGCGTACAACGTTGGGCGAATATTCAGTTACGCTTTGGCTGGTCTTTTGGTGGGCAGTATTGGATTCATGATCAAAGATCCCGTGACAGGGCTTATACTGCGCACGGGTGCAGGTCTCTTGTTAATCGCCATGGGGCTTTATATCGGGCAATGGTGGAAAGGGCTAACCCGAATCGAAAAATTGGGGCAAGGGTTATGGTCTATCATCCGCCCCGCCGCCAGCAAACTACTGCCCGTTCAGACACTTAGCCAAGCTCTACTGCTTGGCTTCTTTTGGGGTTGGCTGCCATGCGGCCTTATTTATAGCACGCTTATTTGGAGTGCCTCTGCACAACATCCATTAGAAAGTGCTGTACTCATGTTTACCTTTGGTTTGGGTACCCTACCTGCCATGCTGGCAACTGGGTTATTAGCTAATGAGATCAAACAATTACTCCAGCGCCAATGGATTCATACTGTAGCTGGTATTGTGATTATCGCCTTTGGCATTTACACCATTCCATGGACGGGATTAACGCACTAGTTTGACCCCTGTCAAAACAACACACATCCGTATCCTCTAACATGGCGTCAATACTATGATGATGTACAGAGGATCTATTTGTGGCTCAACCAACTCAACTTGCTTGGAATACAGATTTAATCAAGCGCTATGACCTAGCAGGCCCTCGATACACCTCATACCCAACGGCTTTAAAGTTTGATACTGAGCATAACGAAATTGATTTAATTCGCACTGGGTTGAAAACCAGTGATGCTCATGCACCGCTTTCTTTATATATACATATCCCTTTTTGCGCTCATGTTTGCTACTACTGCGCCTGCAATAAAGTGATTACGCGCAACCGCGATAAAGCCCAGCCTTACTTAGACACTCTCTACAAAGAAATAGAACAAGCCGCTGCTTGGTACGGTAACCAGCGTATTGTAAACCAATTGCACTGGGGCGGCGGCACGCCTACTTTTATCAGTGACGAGCAAATGCAAGAACTGATGACACATTTACGTCATCACTTTGCTCTGCGCAATGACGATAAAGGCGATTACTCAATCGAGATAGACCCGCGTGAAGCTTCTTCAAACACACTAAAAACATTGCGCGCCACAGGTTTTAACAGGATTAGTTTAGGCATCCAAGATGTTGATCCTCGGGTACAAATAGCCGTTAACCGCGTGCAGTCAACTGAAGATACACAGCGCATTCTTGATGAGGCCCGCTCATTGGGGTTTAAATCCATTAACATGGATTTAATTTATGGATTACCGCACCAAACACTCGAAACGTTCAATAAAACGCTCGATACAGTTATCGACATGAGCCCCGATCGCTTATCGGTATTTAACTATGCCCACATGCCTGATCGGTTTCGCCCACAGCGACATATCAATGTAGCCGACTTGCCCAGCGCCAATGAAAAATTGGCTATTTTACAGTCAACGATTCAAAAACTGCTCAATGCCGGTTACGTCTATATTGGCATGGATCATTTCGCAAAGCCGACAGACGAACTAGCTATCGCTCAACAAACAGGCAAATTACACCGTAACTTCCAAGGCTACACCACACATGCCGATTGCGATTTAATCGCCATGGGCGTATCGGCTATTAGCCAAGTAGGAGACGTGTATTACCAAAACGAGCACGATATTACGGCGTGGAGTGCAGCCATTGAGAATCGAGGCCGTGCCATTAGGCGCGGCATACAGCTGACTAAAGACGACCACATACGTCGTGAGGTTATCACCCAACTTATTTGTCATTTTTCACTGGATACTACCGCGATAGAGACAAAATACGACATCAACTTCTTCGACTATTTCAATGATGTGTTACCTGAAATCAATCAGTTTAAAGAAGACAAGTTGTTATCGGTTAAAAAAGACAAAATCATTGTTTCGCCTGCTGGACGATTGTTGATCAGGCGCATATGCATGGCCTTCGATGCCTTTATACCAAAGGAGAATACCACTCTAGGTTATTCAAGGATTATCTAATATAGCCTTCACCCGCTATCCTAAATAGTCCATAATCTGCTTTGTAAACGAGGCGGTATTGGCTAATTACGACAGGAAATTGTCATGACAGATTGCGGTAAAGAAGGGAAAGTTCATAGTATTCATCAGTCACACTGCAAAACATGCAGTTTGAGCTCTTTGTGCTTGCCTGTATCACTCAACATGACCGAAATGGACCGTCTCGATGATATTATCGAAAAAAGCCGTCCGCTAAAGAAAGGGGATCACCTTTTTCACCAAGGTGATGCTTTTAAATCCGTATACGCCATTCGCGCCGGTAGCGTCAAAACCTACACAATTACGGACCAAGGCGAAGAGCAAATTACCGGTTTTTACTTTCCTGGTGAACTTGTCGGTCTAAGCGGGTATGACGATGGCATTTATCCGATCTCGGTTAAAATGCTTGAAACAACAGCCGTCTGCGAAATTCCGTTTGATAATTTAGATGACCTTTGTGGCCAATTGCCGGAATTACGTCGCCAAGTTATGCGCACCATGAGTAAAGAGATTAAAGACGACCAGCAAATGATGCTTTTGCTTTCTAAAAAGAACGCTGAAGCTCGTATCGCTACGTTCATATTAAAACTATCGCAACGCTTTAAAGCCCGAGGCTACTCCGAGCACAACTTCCGTCTTTCCATGTCACGCAATGAAATAGGGAATTATTTAGGCTTAGCCGTCGAAACCGTGAGCCGTATCTTTACACGTTTCCAGAAAAGCGAAATTCTGGCTGTTGATGGCAAAGAAATTGAGCTGTTAAGTATCGACAAGCTTTATGAAATATCCGGCGAATGCCCTGGCACTTCAGAGCCAACCGATACGCAAGAGTTATCTATATAAAGCATTCTATCATTGCTCTTTCTTTAGGGCTGACCTCATATACTGCAATGCCGGACTCAAACGGCATTGCCCCTTTCAAATAAAAACAGCACTAATTGCGCTCAAAAACTCTCCTTTTGAAGGACAGACAACCGGCCTTATTCAACTAATCATGGTTACAGAAACAGAGTTAACGCCGCCATACCGTTAACCGTACGTGCGCTCTTAGCTCACAAGGGATAACCATGAAATTAATCAGTCTACAATGCCTCAGCCAATATCGCCTGTGGTTTAGTTTAGCCCTGCTAGCCGCACTTTGTAGCTATGCGCTGGTTATTAATAACATGCAGCGTACACAATTTTTTCAAGCGACAATCGATCAAGTATTATCAGATGATTACCCCATAGAACAGTCTCTTAGGCGGTTGTTATATCAGGAACCCGACTTATCATTAATCACGCTCTGGAAGGATAATGACCTTATTTATCCGGGTGAAGGTTTAGATAACACACTGGCTGAATTGAGCCGCTTAAAAATGGCTCTCCCGTATTTCGAACAATTGCTGAAGTCACAGACTTCTCACCCTTTGATAATCAACAGTAGTCAATATCATTGTTGGGAGAATGGTTACACCGTCTGCACTTGGTCTACATACACCACAACAGCCTTATTTATGCCGACACTGTGGTTGGCGATCTTATTCTCGTGCATCGGCTTTATACGTCTTGTTCTGAATTACTACGACAAACTAATCCAGACAATACATGACCTTGCATCGCCTTTATCAAATGTTCACCTATACACCTATCTATTGGGTCAACACATCGGTTTCACTTCGCCTCAACCTTATCTGGACACATTACAACAAGAAACGAACAAAGCTAAGCATCTTCTGTATCAACTCAACCACCTTATGAGACGACCATCACTAAGGCACCCTAAAGCTAATTCACCCATCAATCACAGCACCACCCGCACACCCGGCGACCTTTTTACTCCAATCAACATCATAAATGAGCACATACACACGTATTTACCGACGCTCTTGCAGCAACGTCGTACTATGGAGATCACCGTCGATTCCATCAGCGCCACGTCATACAGACGCGATGATGCGCATAGTGCAACTCAAGCACTCAACCGTATTCTTTCTAATTTATTGGATAATGTGGTTCAACACTCAAACAAAGGGCTATTCATCTATCACTGCAATCAGGACGATGACAGCCTGTCTCTTATGTTAAAAAATGAGCGATGCTCGCCACATGTGCAAACGCCGATAACAATTAACGATGGTACAGGGCTCGCCTCTTGTAAATCCTTATGCAAAGCATTTGGTTGGCACTTATTAATTGATAGCGATGAGTGCTTTGTATCTGTAACACTCACGCTACCCAAACAGACCAACCTTAAAAAACGCCAACAGGACACTTCATGTATCGCGTTTTAATAGTTGAGGATGACTCCGCCTTACGCCAGGGTTTATGTAATTTACTGCAAGCCTCGCTGTACCGCTGTTATGATTTTTCTTGCGCTGAATCAGCCGTCACTTGGTTATCCACTAATCAACCAGATATTTGCATAATAGACCGCCAACTCCCCAAAATGTCAGGAGATAAACTTTGCCAAACAATCAAAGCCCAACATCCTGCGCTATCCGTTTTGATCTTATCCGGTAAAAACAGCGATTCTGATAAAATTAGAGGACTACAGTGCGGTGCCGATGATTATGTAACCAAACCCTTCAACCCTGAGGAGCTGCTTGCTCGTTTAGCCGCAATACGCCGCCGAATTCCGTACCTTATCCCTACCCCGCCTTCAAACCAACTCAAGCTAGGCGATACAATAATCGACCTAAATACCCACACAGTGACGTTTATTGACGGCTCCACTCAAACATTAACACTTAAAGAAGCCCGTATAATAGAGCGCCTGCAACGAAGCACAAACCGAGTAGTCACGCGGGACGAACTGTATGACTTTGTATGGGGCCAGCACTACCTGCCTAACAGCCGCGCGTTAGATCAGTATATGGTCGGATTACGGCATAAGTTACGCGACACATCACACGAGCATCGATACATTGTTACCGTCCGCGGGCTGGGTTACAGCCTAAATTGCTAAATCTTACATAATCCTGACACTTCAGCGCCTCGCTCCTTTTATTATCGTGGAGAAACGGTCAGTACTGCCGCCATCAACGACATAATGATAAGGATAATAGTCATGTCAGAAACTCATCGCTGCAACCACAGCCGACGCAATGCCATTAAAACCCTAGCCGCCGCTCCTTTGCTCGCCCCTTGCGCTAGCGCATTCGCTAACGCACCGGAACCACCACCTTCGCCAGTCAGCGGCCAGTCCCTTCAAGAATCCGTAACCCAACTCCAAACCCTATCCAATGCACCGATCAAACGGATAGAACGCTTCCAACTAGCACCAACCGATTTACCCTGGCAAAAAAGTTTAGGGAAACTAGAGCAAGGCCAAGCAGTCACGTTTTTGCTTACTGGACACTGGTGGTTTTTTAAAGAACAAAGTCGCTGGCTTGAACCAGGTTTTGTATTTTTCGCACGTACCACCAACAAGACGGGTAGCAGTGTTATTTACAACGCCATGCAAAACACAGGGACTTTTTATGCTGACCGTAACGGTTCTTTAGAAATAGCCCGCTCGGTTGGCGAATTCGCATCACCACAAGGTGATTTATGGGTACCTATTGAGCAGTATCAAGCCAGCGAAGGCCACGTGGAAGGCATCGCCATCATCTGGGAAGGCGACCCCAAAAAAGGCCTGACTCAGCTGTCGAGTGCGGGGGATGTGCAAGGCATGTTAAAAACCGAACTTCAGCGCCAACGTCTGTTAAGTTTAATGCCTGAAGGCTGGAGCAATATTTTCATGTTTGGCGATGGAAGCATCTACACCGAAAACGCCAAAGGACACATAGACTGCGAGACACACAAGAATGTTGGCATTTTGCAGTACCCTCTTGCAGATCAGCCCTTAGTGAGCAACTTGCAGCTAGATTGGGATTGGATTGTCCATCAGCTCCCCTCCCCACTGCCTGAAGATACACTCCTTGCTCACGATTACCTATCCATGGCGGTCGAGTTTGATGACGGGCAAGACATCACCTATATGTGGAGTTCCAGTTTACCGGTAGGAAAAGTGTTCCGCTGCCCCATACCGGGGTGGGATCAAGTAGAAACCCATGTTGTTCAACGAAGCGGAACAACCCAGTTAGGCCAATGGGTATCAGAGCAGCGTAATTTATATGACGACTACAAAACGATCATCAATGGACCCGCCACACGCGTCGTGCGTGTGTGGTTAATTGCCAACTCCTTGTTCATGCGACAGTATGGAGAATGCGCCTATCAAGCCATCCGAATAGGCCCAACCGGACAACAGCAAACCATTCTCTAGCGAACGCTACTGCATACAGTTTCGTTTCAAAACCGCGTAATTAAGGGCGGCTACTTTTGCCGCCCTTGCCTTTCAACGATATAATCTCTTTTTATGTCTTGTGTGGTACACAAGCGCTTTTCTGTTTTAAGCAAGCCCAGGAGCTAAGCATCCATGTCTTACGACGAGTTTTACGTCAAATCGGTTATCCGTACCTTGCCAGATTGGCCAGAGCCCGGTGTGATGTTTCGTGATATCACCCCTATTTTCAAAGAGCCAAAAGCACTACGCATGGTCGCGGACGCCTTTATCCAACGTTACATGGACGCCGATGTCTCACACATTGCCTGCATTGATGCACGCGGGTTCTTAATCGCATCAATCATGGCTTATCAAATGCAGAAACCGTTGGTGTTAGTGCGCAAAAAAGGCAAGCTACCCGGCGAAACCATCCACGAAGAATACAAACTAGAATACGGAACGTCTGCTGTAGAAATGCAAAAAGACGCGGTAGCAGCCGGTGATCGTGTTTTAGTCTTTGATGATTTAATCGCAACAGGCGGGACTATCCTAGCCGCTTGCACCTTAATCAAAAAATTGGGCGCTGAAGTCGTTGAATGCGCTGCACTCATCGATCTGCCTGACCTAAACGGCTCGATGCGTATACAAGATGCCGGTTTCCCTGTTTACACCATGTTAGCTTACGAAGGTTTATAGTCTCCCTAAGCCACTTCAGCACAGCGGCAGCAATAGCCACTGTGCTTTCTCCCTACCTTATTGTGTAATCAAGGTTAATTGATGAACACGCTGCCAATTTTCGACGTACTTCCCGAACTCATTTCCGCGCTAAATCAATCCCATACGGCGATTCTACAAGCCGCTCCCGGCGCAGGTAAGACGACTCAAGTACCCATAGCCTTGTTGAACGAGCCATGGCTTGGCGAGCAAAAAATCATCATGTTAGAACCTCGACGTCTGGCGGCCCGCTCCGCAGCCGAACGTTTGGCTTCATTGCTTAACGAACCCGTCGGCCACACGGTTGGGTATCGGATTAAGTTAGACACAAAAGTCAGCCGGCATACAAAAATAGAGGTTGTCACGGAAGGCATACTCAATCGCATGCTCCAAACCGATCCGGCGCTGGAAGGCGTGGGGTTGGTCATCTTTGATGAGTTCCACGAACGGAGTTTAGATGCAGACTTGGGTTTAGCACTTACGCTACAAAGTCGTGAATACTTTCGAGATGAAGAACAACCACTTAAACTATTAGTCATGTCTGCCACCTTAGACAGCCAAGCATTATGCCAGTTATTGGATAACCCCCCGGTAATCTGCAGCGAGGGGCGATCTTACCCCGTGGATATCCGTTACTTTGCTCCTCCAAAAACCGCTGGTTATCCAGAGCCCATCGAAAAACGCGTGGTACGTATTATCCAACAAGCCCTGCAAGATGAGCACGGTAGCCTGTTAGTGTTTTTGCCGGGTCAAGGTGAAATACGTCGAGTCGAATCGCTGTTAGCAGATCAAATGCCTTTATCATCCGGTGTGATTGTAGCGCCGCTATACGGCAACCTTAATTTTGCCGAGCAACAACGCGCCATTGCGCCCAGCTACAATGGTCAGCGAAAAATAGTACTGGCCACTAACATTGCAGAAACTAGCTTAACAATCGAAGGGATCCGTGTGGTGATTGATGCGGGACTCAGCCGCCAAGCCATTTATGACCCAATAACCGGCATGACCCGCCTTGTGACAAAAAAAGCGTCACGTGCAGCGACTGATCAACGGGCGGGCCGCGCAGGTCGCTTGGAGCCAGGCGTATGTTACCGCCTTTGGAGCCAAGACCAACAGCAGCAGTTGAGCGCTTTTACGCCGCCAGAAATAAGCCAAGCCGATTTAGCACCACTTGCATTGCAGCTATTCCAATGGGGGTGCGACACTCCGCAAGAATTACAATGGATAGACCCGCCCAACGCCGGCCGTTACCAACAGGCTTGTGACTTACTGCGGCAACTAGGCGCACTTGAAGCAACAACACACAACACATACAGGTTGTCGCCTTATGGCCAGCATATGGCAAAGCTACCAATGCACCCCCGCCTAGCTCACCTTCTAATCACAGGAAAATCGATAGGCGCCCTCACGCTTGCTGCCGATTTGGCCGCCTTACTCAGCGAAAGGGATCCGCTTAAATCGAACACAGCCGACATCCATCAGCGCCTTACATGGCTCAGGGCTAATACACCAGAAAGTCAGCACTTACGCTCCTTGGTCAAACAACAAAGCCAACGCTTTCAGCAGCTCATCACGTCACAAAAAAGTGATCTACCGCCAGCCGAGAATCACTTAATGGCCCCAATGGACATAGCACAGCGTGCTAGCCTACTGGTAGCCTCCGCGTGGCCAGATCGCATTGCGAAACGCATCAACAATGATGGCACACAACAAGTTTACCAACTGGCCAATGGCCGCCGAGCACGCCTTTATTCGCCCGACCCGCTTAATAAATCAGAATGGTTAGCCATTGCTGAAGTGATACAACAAGAAACCACGTCTGGTGATCGTATTACACTCGCGTTGGCGCTTGACCCTTTACTGTTAGCCGGCATGCTCAAACCATTAGTAAAACATGAAACGGCCGTTGAATGGAGCACGACAAATGGACGGCTAGTTGCTGAAGAACAAACCAAGGTAGGTGCAATCATCCTCAGCCGTAATGCCCTTAGCCAATTACCCGATGAAGAAGTTCAAGCAGCGGTAAGCCGCTGGATTAAAACATCAGGACTGGAAGTACTTCCATGGAATGCCACGACACATGCATGGCTAGCACGAGTGCGTTTCCTCATAAACTCGGCCAATGAACGCTCTATTAACGGGTTTTCTAGGGAAGAGCCTTGGCCAGATTACAGTGATGCAGGTTTGCTAGCCTCGCTAGATTCATGGCTGATCCCTTATCTAGGAAAAGTGCGCAACCAACATACGCTAGCAAAAATAGACCTCCTATCACTGCTGAAAAATCAGCTTAGCTGGTCACAGCTGCAAACAGTCGATCAACTCGCACCTAACACCGTATCAGTACCGTCAGGGCAATCTATAACCCTTGATTACAGTGAAACTCCTCCCGTGTTGGCTGTTAAATTACAATCTATGTTCGGTTGCACGAGCACGCCTGTCGTATGTGGCTCGCCCGTCAAATTACATTTACTGTCACCTGCAGGAAGACCACTGCAAGTTACACAAGATTTGGCGCACTTCTGGAAGCATGTCTACCCCGAAGTAAAAAAAGAAATGAAGGGACGTTACCCAAAGCACCCGTGGCCAGATGACCCGTTAACGGCGGTAGCCACGCACCGAACGAAACGGGCAATGGGCTCTAGCTGGTCTGGTTAGACTCAAGCGGCTAACACTCACTCACCCACACACCGACATCCATCTTTGCCGTAGCCGAGCCTGCGAAGGATCCTGAGATAGGAGGTACTGACTCAGCCCGATGGGAAACGGCTACCGGTATATGATCTGCTCCCACAATATCTCCAATGGTCGGATCAAACCCTTTCCAACCACCTCCCGGTATATACACTTCGGCCCACGCATGTGTAGAGCCCACTTGGCTAGACATCAACGGCGCATACAGATACCCGCTCACAAAGCGAGCAGCCAAGCCCAAGCATTTAACCGCTTCCATAAAAAGTAAGGCAAAATCTCGACACGACCCAGAACCTAAAGCGAGCGTTTCTTGCGCCGACTGAACGCCCGGCTCTTCTCTCGCTTTGTATATCAAGGTTTGATTAATAGTATGTGTTAAACCTTGTAATAAGGTATACGTTTGAACTGGATCATTGGCATGCCAAGTGGACGAGATCCAATGATTCAATAACTCTCTGGTCTTTTGGTCAGGTAATACCCGATAAGGAGATAATAAAAACTGATCGGCTTCATCGTAGGAAAAAGGATAGTTAATCGCATAGTTAGCGACTATAAAGTCCAAAGGCGACTCATTATATTGCTGAATAACCACTTCGCTTTCTATCGCTAGCCGCTGAGTTGACTCAGAAAAATTAGCAATAGCCACTGCGTTACCTTCCACATCACTGTGCCAAAAAACTTGGGCGGCAGGCAAAATGTTAAGCGCGAAAGATTCGATACGTAATTCGTAACCTTCACGAGGACGTAACAATAAATGATGCGCCCCTAAAGAAACAGTATCCGTATAATTATAGTAGGTACGGTGAATGATTTTATAGCGCTTCATAAGTACCTATGTGTGTTGTTTGAGTTTGCAAGCAGACCACCACTTGAGTTCAGTATGCGCCTGTACTGAATTAAACCCAAGGTACTTTTAAAACATCTAAGCCTGTTTTGGTACTACCTGCGCCTGCTCATCACCTACTTAGTGCCCCAAATTTTGGATACGGCGCGACTAGACCCCAAAGTACCAACAATCACAGCGACGACTCCCAGCCCCAAAAAAACAACAACAGGGATGAAACCACCTAGCCCACCGCTAGCGATCGCAGCCCATGCGGCACCAAAAGACAGTATGATAAATAAAGAACCCAGCACGTTTAACGCCACACGGTGAGACTTTTTGTAGTTTGCCGATTCTATACCGGTCTCAAAAAATTTGAGAACTGGCCAACACAACTTAGTTAAAGAACTTTTCATAAGAGCGACCGTAACTCCATCAGTATTTAATTTGATAACAAGAGCTTACCACGCAACCATTAACTATCAATCGCTTACCCATATTTCATTTCTCTTCATCCTAGAACTCAAGCTTTCTTACTCGGCTACAATCAAGTTTTACTCCTGCCAATCAGAAAAATGGTTCAGTAAATAATCAATTGCCAGCCGTGCACGTAAGGGAAGAAACTGTCTATTGGGATAAACAATCCAACTACTAGCGCCATTGCTCCAAAAAGACTCAAGCACAGGAACTAAGCGTCCACTGCTAAGCGATCTATCAAATGTACTTTTTGGCATATATGCGATACCCAAACCTCTTTCACACGCATTAACAACAATATTTGAGTTATTACTGCGCCAACGCCCGCTGACCTTTATATTCTCGTAAGCACCATTATTATTAAACAACCAATGATCGTTGTTAGAGATAATACAACTATGGCTTTTTAACTGTTTAGGGTTATTAGGTGTGCCATATTGTTTTAAATAATCCGGACTGGCGGCCGCCATCATGGGCCGCTTTACTAACTGGCGAGCAATTAAATTCGAGTCGTTTAAATCACCATAGCGGATCGCAAAGTCTATCCCCTGCTCAACAAAGTTGACCACGTTACTATTCACATCAAAATCAATGGATAGACTAGGATGTTCACGGCCAAAGGCCATCAACGCTGGGGCGACAAAATGTTCAGCAAAACCACCCGCAGCACTAACGCGCAATGTACCGCTTAAATGGAACTGTTGTAGAGTTATTTGCTCATTGGCCTGCTGCAGCCCAACCACAAGCTCTTTGCTTTGCTGATAATATGCCATGCCATTGTCAGTTAAACTAACTGAACGGGTCGAGCGTGCCAACAAAGAACACCCTAGCCGCTTTTCAAGGCGAGCTACTTGGCGGCTAACATGACTAGTACTACAGCCTAGCTGCTTAGCCGCTGCCGAAAAGCCGCGACTCTCGGCAACCGCCACAAACTCAATGATGCCCTCAAAACTGTCCATCACATCCCTTATTATTGCTATATAGCAATTGTAATTACCAAATGCGACCCATTATCACCCGTTTTGAGATGCTTTACAGTAATGACAACGTAAATTTTGAAACTCATAATTCATTGAGGGAATATCATGAAAAAGATACTCATACCCGTGACCAATCACGCCACATTGGGCGACACTGACCAAACTAACGGCACGTATTCACCCGAAATCACACATGCCATTCATGTATTTATGGAGCATGGGATCGAATATGATATCGCCTCGATAAAAGGTGGTAAGGCTCCCCTTTACGGAACTGACATTGAAGACGATTCTGTCAATGATAACGTTTTAGCTGATGAGGGCTTCCAAAACCGTATCAATAACACGATCCCTGTTACGCAAATCAATATTGATGATTACGATGCGGTTTTTTATCCAGGTGGTTTTGGTTTGCTGTCTGATTTAGCCACTGACAAAGCCTTTGCCGCACTCAGCGCCACACACTATGAAAATGGCGGTGTTATTGGCGCCGTATGCCACGGCCCAGCGGGGTTATTACCGATCACACTAAGCTCTGGCGAGCCTCTACTAGCTACTAAATCAGTAACGGGGTTTACTCGAGAAGAAGAAATCGATTACGGCACAATTAACGACGTACCGTTTCTTCTAGAAGAGTCATTAGCACGCACAGCCGCACGATACAGCAAGGTACAGCCATGGGGTGAGTTTGTCATCGAGGATGGCCGATTGATTACCGGTCAAAACCCAAGCAGCGCTCATGCCGTTGGGAAAGCAATTGTTAAACAGCTTTCCGCTTAATAGATCGATGCTCCGGCTTCTAGCACCGGAGCATCTTTCAGATGCGCCTAGGCTTATGCCTTAGGTGCAAAATGCTCAAAAACTTGTTGCCCTGTTAACTTGTCCGTTTCATTACGGAATTCATAATACTCAGGTTTTTCTTCAATAAAGATTTCACTTAGTAGAGTAAACTCTTGATCTTGAAATAGACCAGCAGGAAGCATGTACTCATTAGCGGGTAACAGATAATAAAATAAATGCGTACCACAGTTTTGGCAGAAACCGCGCTCAGCCCAGTCAGACGATTTGTATCTAGCTGGTGTTTCTCCTGTAAAGCTAACATCTGAGCCGCCGTGCACCGCAAACATTGGGCCACCCGCCCAGCGACGACACATAGAGCAATGACATAACCCCACTTCATTATGGTCGGCCATTTCTACTTCGATATTTCCACACAGACACTTACCTTTCATACATCCTCCTTGTTGAGTCGAGATACGCCTCAGCTTTGAAACACGACCGAACATGAGGTTACACTACACAGCGCAAACCATTAGAGATGACTACTCGATCGATAATTATCGAGAATAACCGTAGCACAAATTTTATACAGCTCACATCCGCCCCCGCCATGAGGGCCCCGTAAACGTTCTAGCTGTTTAGATACTAGCTATCGCTTGCTAGATATCGTTAACGAATGCATACACATACCAATCAATTTGCGAGTGCATCCGCAAAGGCGTAGCGAAAACGCCAAGCGATCTGCTCATTCATCATCAATGCAAAAGCACGCCACTCGTTGCTAGCATCTTGATAATAGCCAGCGTAGGTTCTAACCCCCGTAAGGGTGCCTGTTTTTGCCTGTACACGACTGTTTCGCTGCGGTAATAAATAACGCCATGGACGAAAATGCTCTAACAACACCATCATCTGCTCGGCACTGAGATAATTATCACGCGACAAACCAGCACCATCAACAACCGCATAGTTTTTCCACTCAAAAGCTTCAGCTGACTCTGTCATCGCATAATGGCGGGCATTGTTGACCAATTCAGTCGCGGATAGCGCTGTGCCTAACTGATCTGAAGCCATCATTAAAAATAATTGATTGGCGATAAAGTTATTCGAGTATTTAAGCATCGCAATTAAAACCTGCTCTAAATTTTTAGAGTTATGGTGCTGATAGATAGGCTGTGCTTGTTGTGGTAAAAGGCCAATGCGAATAGGTAAATCCTGATCAAATACTATCTGGCTAAACACCTCTGCAAAATATTGCGCTGACATTTCCCGCCCACCAGGAAGTGAAACCCGTTTTGCTTTACTGCCCACAGCCATTTCTTGTCCCAAGGTTTGGGCTAAAGCCGTGATAGGCGTTTGTGGCTCTGCCGACTGTATAACCCCCTGCTGGCGTATCAAATTGACACTATTAAAGTTAAGGGCTAGCGCCGCATTTCCTGCATCATAAGGGTTATCACTATCGCCGCGCCCCAGATCCACATCGGGAAATGCACTGGTATCTATGCCTATTTGTAGAATAGTTTTATCCCTCAAAAAAGGCGCGAGCGCAGACTTAATCAACAATAATTCTTCCGATACTAAATAAGGATCACCATAACCTTTAATCCATAAGGTAGATCCCTCGACATAAAAGTCAGTCGTAAAATGGTGGTCCAACCCCCAACGCTGGATAGCCAAATAGGCCGTTAGTATTTTAAGTGTTGATGCAGGTAACAACGGCATGTCTTCACGAATATGAATAGCGGGCCGCTCAATAGAGGCCTCTACCATTACAGAGGATTTTGCGGATTGTCTGACTTGCGCCATTAATGGAGCTAATGTCGAATCGAGTTCATCTGTTTTGTCCGCAAACGTTAACGGAGCATTAACACCGAACAGACCCGTTATTATCAGAAAAGAAAGTTGAAATCGGCGTGTATTAAAATAAGCGCTTAAGTGTGCAAAAAAGCTGGTCATGTTACTGGCTACTTCTACAAAAAATATGAGGTCACTGTAGAGCGGTATAGTGCGATATAGTTTCGTCTATTACCAGCCTATTAATAGATGCCATAAAGCATGTTTACCAAGCAGGCGCTTAATCGTTTTATACCTGTCATTCTTAAGCAATTACCTCTAAGCTATGGCGGTTTTTACGGATATTTAGAGACACGCTATGTGGTTTAAGAACTTAATTTTTTATCGTTACACCGAATCCACCGACTACACACAAGACCAGCTAGAAACAGCCTTTGCAGAACACCTTTTTACCCCGTGTAAAAGCCAAGAGCTGAGCCGTTACGGTTGGGTTCCCCCACATTCAGCACTCGACCAGCAAACGATTTTTAGTTCTGGTGGCGGTTTTCTAATCACCGCACAAAAAGAAGAAAAGATGCTACCTGCAAATGTTATCAAACGTTTGCTAAATGAGCGCGTTAGCCAAATTGAAAGCGAGCAAGCACGCAAAGTTTACCGTAAAGAAAAATTACAACTTAAAGATGAGATCGTCATCGACTTGCTACCGCGAGCATTCAGCAAGTTTCAGCAGACTAGCGCACTGCTGTTACCCCGCGAAGGCTTGATTGTAGTGGACAGCGCCAACCATAAACGTGCTGAAGAACTACTAAACCTATTGCGCAATAGCCTCGGCACTTTACCCATTGTATTACCCGATGTTCATCAGTCGCCTGCCGTTGTCATGTCTGAATGGCTTAGACAAACCAAGACAGCCATTGGCTTTACTCCCAAAGACGAATGCGAAATGAAAGACCCAACTGACGAAGGCGGCACCATTCGCGTTAAAGGAGATGACCTACATTCGGATGAAATGATTGCCCATTTAGATACGGGCAAGCAAGTGGTGAAACTAGCATTGGAGTGGGATGAAACATTATCGTTCATGCTACAAGATGATTTGAGTATCAAGCGTGTAAAACTCAGTGATGAGTTATCGGAAACGTTAAATCAAGAAAGCTCAGAAGACCCGTTAGTTCGCTTAGACAGTGATACCGCGCGCTTAGCGTTAGAATGTCAACGTTTATACCCTCAACTGATGGACGCCTTTGGCGGCGAAGTTCAACGCTAACTCGCTTTGCAACAGTCTTATCACCGCGCTAGCGTAAGCGATAGCGCGGATTTATCGCTATAATGATTGCAACCTAGTTATGCCACGGTAGACTAGCCCCTTTTTTATAGCGAGACCCTCATGTATAGCGTTAAAGAGATGTTTTATACCCTACAAGGCGAAGGCGCACATGCTGGCCGTCCGGCTGTATTCTGTCGTTTTAGCGGGTGTAATCTCTGGTCTGGGCGCGAGCAAGATCGCAATAACGCTGTTTGTAGCTTCTGCGACACCGATTTTGTCGGTACTGATGGTCAAAACGGCGGTAAATTTAAAACGGCTATAGAGCTAGCACAGCGTATTCAATCCTTTTGGCCTTCACCAGAGGGGGTTCCATTTGTTGTCTTTACTGGCGGCGAACCCGCTTTACAACTTGATAAAGCCTTAGTGGATGCTATGCATGATGCCGGTTTTGAGATTGCCATTGAAACTAACGGTACCAAACCTCTACCCGAGGGCATTGACTGGATTTGTGTAAGCCCTAAAGCGGATGCAGAGGTCATAATAACCCAAGGCCATGAACTAAAGTTGGTTTACCCCCAAGCATTGGCCATGCCCGATCGCTTTGATCATCTTGATTTTACCCACCGATACCTGCAAGCACTCGATGACGACAACCAAAAAGATCACTTACAACAAGTTGTCGAGTATTGCATGCGACATCCTCGCTGGAAAATGAGTTTACAAACTCACAAAATTGTTGGTATCGATTAACCAACCGACTGTGTAGCGCGTATTACCCTTTTTTAATAAGTCTACACTACACTGAGAGTAATAATCATCTCAGAGTACTGACTTTTCCAAATACTATTTTTTAAAAAATATGCGATTTTTTTTAGTTGAGACTCAAAACAAACAAAGCGCTTTCATTGTGCAGCGCAACAAACCCATACATAATATTGGTCAAAGCTACGCTATAACTAGCGTCTAGCAAGGTGTCCACGGTTCCTGTGGATAACTCTGTTAACACTGTAAGAAAAACGTCTTGTAGAGCCTATAATACCGAGACTTTACTTAAATTGATCACTTTTTAACCAGATGTATTATTCTTTATAAATCAATAAGTTAACAAAAAACAAGTCAAGATATCACCCGTTTTTTGCTCAATTGGTGATAATATCCAATTGTTAAATGAGAATGCTTATGTCAAGTGAAAAAATGATATTTTTTTAACGTTTACTAACACTGAACCGTCAAAAAATCGCACCATAACGAAACACGATTTCGCCCAAACAAAAGGCACTTAAATATGACACGCCCTATCAGTGAGCAAAGAAAAAGTGAAGCACAGAAAGTAACGATTATTGGTGCCATTTTAGATACCTGCTTGGGCTTTGCTAAAATCATTATCGGCCTCCTCTCTAACTCAAGCGCCTTAGTTGCTGATGGGATACACTCTTTCTCTGATTTACTAACCGACTTTGTAGTCGTATTTGTATTTCATATATCAAGCGAAGAACCTGACGAGAACCATCCTTGGGGGCATGGCCGATTCGAAACAATAGGCACTGTTATCTTAGGTGGCGTTCTTATCGCTATTGCCGGGGCAATGGCCTTCGATAGCATCTTAAACCTAATCAACAGTCAAACGTTAGCCAGCCCAACATGGCCCGCATTAGTGGTAGCGGGTTTGTCTATATTGTCGAAAGAGTGGATTTTTCGATACACACTAGCAACAGGTAAGCGTTTAAAGTCTGATTTACTCATCGCAAATGCTTGGCATAGCCGAACGGATTCGTTCTCATCTATCGTTGTGCTCATAGGCATAATAGGCACAATGGCTGGTATTAGTTGGTTTGATGCCGTTGCAGCGATTGCCGTAGCGTGTTTTGTCGCCAAAATAGGTTGGGACTTAACCTGGGCTAGCGTTAAAGAGCTAGTCGATACCTCCCTGCCTGAGGAGCGCGTGCAGGCGTTTAAAGAGACCGCCCAATCTATTGACGGCATTATCAACGTTCATAGCTTTAAGAGCCGAAATATGGGCGGTAAAAGTCAATTAGAGATGCATATACAGGTTGCCCCCTATCTAAGCGCCTCAGAGGGTCATTGGTTGGGTGACTTGGCCGTTATGGCCTTATTACAACGCTTTGATGATATAGGGCATGTGATCTTTCATATTGATACTTATAATGACGAAGAAGAGCACTTCTGTCGAATATTGCCATTAAGAGCCGAAGTGCAGAATGAGCTTAACCAGCACTTAGCAAACATTGTACCTCATCTAAAAGATTACTATCTAACACTCCATTATCATCATGATTTAATTGAGATTGATCTAAAACTCCCAGACACAGGATCAGCACAACTGGCATCAGACAAGATCAGCACGCGAGACTTAAGCCAACAACTCAATGCCGCATTAGCATCTACATCTTGGTTTGCTGAACTGACTGTCTGGCAGCATTAACATGGACGAGTGTAGGCTCGCTAAAACACACCTTCTCGATTGAATACTAGATACAAAGAAGCCTCTGAGTGAAACACACAGAGGCTTCTGTTGGGCGGCCTAAAACCTATAGATTGGATATTCGGTTTAAACCTGCAATCGCAGCAACACGATAAGCTTCTGCCATGGTCGGATAGTTGAAGGTTGTATTTACAAAATACTCAAGCGTGTTAGCTTTGCCTTCTTGACGCATAATCGCTTGGCCGATGTGGACGATTTCTGATGCTTGGTCACCAAAACAGTGAATACCGAGTATTGCTAGCGTTTCTCGATGGAACAAAATCTTTAACATACCTACCGGTTGGCTGGAGATTTGCGCACGAGCGGTGTCTTTAAAGAACGCTTGCCCCACTTCATAGGGGATACACTCTTTAGTTAGCTCTTCTTCAGTTTTACCAATCGAGCTAATTTCAGGAATCGTATAAATCCCAGTCGGCACTTCATTGATGTAGCGGAAATTGTCCGCACCAACAAGATCTGCTGCCGCCGAACGGCCCTGATCGAGTGCCGCTGATGCTAAGCTAGGCCAGCCGATTACATCACCAACGGCATAAATGCTTTCAACTTTCGTGCGGTAATGGTCATCAATCTCTAGCTGACCACGGTTGTTCGCTTCTAAACCAGCCGCTTCGATGTTGAGTTTATCCGTGTTGCCTGTACGGCCATTACACCACAAGAAAGAGTCGGCTCGAATACGCTTACCTGATTTTAAGTTCATGATGACACCATGACCGTCACCAATAACGCTATCGTATTCTTCGTTATGACGAATCTTAACGGAGGTGTTGCGCAAGTGGTAACTCAGTGCATCCGAAATTTCGCCATCCAAAAAGGACAACAAACGGTCTCGCGTATCTATCAAATCGACTTTTACGCCCAACCCACTAAAAATAGAAGCATACTCACAACCAATAACGCCAGCACCGTAAATAATCATGGTACGAGGTGTATGGCTAAGCTTTAGAATAGTATCAGAGTTATAAATGCGCGGATGGTTAAAGTCGATATCAGGCGGGCAATAAGGACGCGAACCTGTTGCTATCACGATATTTTTAGCACGCAGCTCTTCATCGCCTTTCGCTGTTCCTTTAACCAGTACTGTATTCTGGTCTTTGAATTGCGCACTACCAAAATATACATCAACGCGGTTACGTGCATAAAAGTTAGTGCGTAGCATTACCTGATTCGCCATCACTTTTTCGGCACGATTTAATACTTTAGAGAAAGAGAACCAACGTGGTTCACCGATATCACGGAACATAGGGTTCGTATTAAATTCAATGATCTGTTTAACAGAGTGACGGAGCGCTTTAGAAGGAATAGTACCTTTGTGCGTACAGTTACCACCTACCGCTTCTTGCTCTTCGATGATAGCGACACGTCGGCCATGCTTTGCTGCATTCATCGCAGCGCCCTCACCCGCTGGGCCAGAACCAATCACCACCACATCATAGTCATAAACAGCCATTCAATTCCCCTTGCTGGTCTCTGTTGCTCTAATTATCTGTAATATCAATTATTTATAACATTGTACTTCAAGATATAGGTTATGTATTCAAGCGTTAACTTCTATCAGCTAAACTTAACGACTTGTTTTAATCTCATAACCTAAGGCATCTGCATCAGCCAGCTCCGCTATACGGCGCTGCTTTTCATCTTCATCATCACAAATAGCCTTATCGCCGCCGCAGATATCACACGCGGTATCCATTCCTAATGCTGCCATGCCACCGCATGAGCCACTAATTGGCTTCCTTCCCATCAGTACACCCACGGACATTGCAATAACAATCAGCAACAAACCGGCCAGTACAAAAACAAAAATTTCCACATTAACCTCACTTCACCAAGCGTGCTTCAAAGCCCGGTGTCATCATTTCTTTAAAACCATTTTCTGATTTTACTATAAAAAACGCATCTATCTTATGCGCTTTAGCATAAGCCATGGCTTTTTCTTCCCCCATCACCGTAAATGCAGTGGCCAGCGCATCAGCTTCAGCACACGTTGCACTCAATACCGTTACAGAAGCAAGCTTATGAGTAATTGGATGCCCTGTTGACGGATCAATAGTGTGGGAATACCGGATCCCCTCTTCTTCAAAGTAATTTCGGTAATCGCCGGAGGTGGCTATCCCAGTATCACTAACATGGACAATGCGTTGTACCGAGCGTTCAGCCCCAGCAGGACTTTCTATAGCGATCCGCCATGTTTCTTCGTTAGGCTTTAACCCAGAAGCACGTAATTCACCGCCTATCTCGACTAAGTAACGTTGGATACCTTGCTCCTCTAACAACTGCGCCACGGCATCGACACCGTACCCTTTAGCTATCGCTGAAAGATCAACATAAGTATTAGCGTGTTTAGTGACTTGCTGGCTCTCTGGAATCAACTCTAACTTTTCGTAACCAATACGGTTACGTAAGTTGTTAATCTCGTCTTCTTTTGGAGCTTTAACAATACGGCCGTCTGGCCCAAACCCCCAAAGGTTAACCAAAGGTCCCACTGTTACATCAAATGCGCCGTCCGAATGCTGACTAATTTGCTGCGCTAGAGACAGGACGTGAAACAGTCCATCAGAAGCCGTAATTGTACTTTCAGCAGACATTTTATTGAATGTCGATAACTCTGAATCATCGATATAAGTAGACATCGATTGATTAACAGCTTTTAGCAGTGTTTCAATCTTGTTGTGGATATCAGTTACTCGGTTATCGTCACTATCGACCCATTTTACCGAGTAGGTTGTACCCATAGTCATGCCCGCTGTAGAGACAATGACATCGTTTTTTTGCTGACTACATCCCACTAAAAACAAAAAGGCCAGCAGCAAAGCTGCCGGCCAATGTGGGATACTTTTTAAAGCATCCTTCATTGATTAACCACCAAAGTCATCAAGGAAGATGTTTTCGCGCTCAACACCCAAATCAACAAGCATTTGGATAACAGCCGCGTTCATCATCGGTGGTCCACACATGTAGTACTCACAATCTTCAGGCGCTTCGTGATCCTTCAGATAGTTTTCGTACAACACGTTATGAATGAAGCCTGTCATGCCGTCCCAATTATCTTCGGGTTGCGGATCAGACAGCGCTAAATGCCATGTGAAGTTGTCATTCTCAGCTTGAAGCTGATCATATTCTTCGTTGTAGAAGCACTCACGCAATGAACGAGCACCATACCAGAACGAGATCTTACGCTTAGAGTTCAAACGCTTGAGCTGGTCAAAGATATGAGAACGCATTGGCGCCATACCTGCACCACCACCGATAAAGACCATCTCGTTGTCAGTGTCTTTTGCAAAGAACTCACCGAACGGCCCGTATACAGTGATTTTATCACCCGGTTTTAAACTAAATACATAAGAAGACATCAAGCCTGGCGGCACATCTTTACCCGGAGGTGGAGACGCGATACGGATGTTGAATTTAACAACACCACGCTCTTCAGGATAGTTAGCCATAGAGTATGCGCGGATTACTGGTTCAGTAACCTTAGACACAAAACGCCATTGATCAAACTTATCCCAATCACCACGATATTCTTCTTCAATATCAAAGTCTTTATAGTGTACTTCATGAGGTGGCGCTTCAAGCTGCACATAACCACCAGCACGGAAGTCTACGTTTTCACCTTCAGGTAGACGCAGGGTCAACTCTTTAATGAAGGTAGCAACGTTAGGGTTAGACTCAACCGTACACTCCCATTTCTGTACACCAAAGATTTCTTCTTCTAGCTCAATGTTCATGTCTTGCTTAACAGCAACCTGACATGACAAACGCCAGCCCTCTTTAGCTTCTTTCATTGTGAAGTGAGATTCTTCCGTTGGTAGCATAGAACCACCACCATCAAGAACCTGACACTTACACTGTGCACACGTACCACCGCCACCACAAGCTGACGGTACAAAAATACCAGCTTCAGCCAAGGTTTGTAGCAATTTACCACCAGCAGGAACCGTGATTGCCTTTTTTGGATCTTCGTTGATGTGGATTGTCACATCACCGGAGCTTACTAACTTTGAGCGAGCTGCCAGAATTACCGCGACAAGTGCAAGCACTACCGCGGTAAACATGACAACGCCTAGAACGATTTCCATAGGGTTAAATCCTTCTGTTGATCATGTCTGAGCAGAACTACAACTGTACGCCAGAGAAAGACATAAAACCTAAAGACATCAAACCTACTGTAATGAAGGTAATGCCAAGGCCACGTAATCCTGCTGGAACGTCGCTGTATTTCAATTTTTCACGAATACCGGCCAGCGCTGTAATAGCCAACGCCCAACCTATACCCGCACCAACACCATAAACAACACTTTCGCCAAAGTTGTAGTCACGCTCAACCATGAACAGTGCCGCACCCATAATGGCGCAGTTTACAGTGATTAACGGAAGGAATACGCCCAGCGCGTTATATAGCGCAGGGAAGAACTTATCCAACACCATCTCAAGGATCTGAACGATCGCTGCGATTACGCCGATATAAGAAATGTATCCCAAAAAGCTCAGGTCTACTTCTGGATAACCAGCCCATGCTAACGCGCCTTCACGCAGCAAGCCGTTATACAGTAAGTTGTTAACAGGTGTTGTAATAGCCAGTACGACGATAACCGCAATACCTAGCCCCAACGCTGTTTGTACCTTTTTAGAGATCGCCAGGAATGTACACATCCCCAGGAAGAACGCCAAAGCCATATTTTCAACGAAAATCGCTTTAACAATCAGACTGATATACTGTTCCATTATGCAGTCTCCCTTTTAGTATTTGGCGCCATTTCAAACTCAGGTGCTTCAACCTGTTTCTTATCCACTGTGCGAATAATCCAGATCAACATACCAATAATGAAGAAAGCACTTGGAGGCAACAACAGCAGACCGTTAGCTTGATACCAACCACCGTTATTGATGAGTGGCAGAATTTCGAAACCGAACAAGCTACCAGCACCAAATAATTCGCGGACGAAACCAACAAATATCAACACCATGCCGTAACCTAAACCGTTACCGATGCCATCCATGAAAGACACACCAGGAGGGTTCTTCATAGCAAAGGCTTCAGCACGGCCCATTACGATACAGTTGGTAATGATCAAACCAACGAAAACCGATAACTGCTTAGAGACATCGTAAGCAACAGCTTTCAATATTTGATCAACCACAATTACCAAAGAAGCGATAATTGTCATCTGCACGATAATGCGGATGTTGCCAGGGATATAATTACGAATTAGCGAGATAAAAAAGTTAGAGAATGCTGTAACAACCGTTACTGCAAGCGTCATAACAACCGCTGTATTCAAGTTTGTTGTAACCGCCAAAGCAGAACAGATACCCAAAATTTGCAGTGCAATTGGGTTGTTCTTAACGATTGGGGTTACCAAAACATCTTTAGTAGTCGACATAGCTTACGCCTCCCCTGCTTTCAGGTTTTTCAAGAAGGGTGCATAACCGTTTTCACCCATCCAAAACTGAACAAGATGTGTAACACCGTTACTCGTCAGAGTGGCACCAGACAAGCCATCAACTTGATATTGAGAAGATGGTGACGAAGGGTCAACATTGCCTTTAATCAAATGAATTTCAGGAGACCAAGTACCTTCTTCATAGATTTTCTTACCCGGCCACAATGCTTTCCATTTTGGATTATCAACTTCGCCACCAAGTCCCGGTGTTTCTGCATGCGAGTAGAAACCTAAACCAACGACGGTGTTTAAGTCGCCTTCTAAAGCAAGGAAGCCATACAAGGTAGACCATAAGCCGTAACCGTGAACCGGTAAGATGATACTATCCAACTGACCTTCTTTTTCTACAAGGTACACTGTCTGATAACGTGCTTCACGCTTGATCGATGCGATGTCTTCTTCGCGCGACAATGCACGAGACATCTCAGGATCTTTAGACGCTTTAAGCGCATCATAGGTTTCAGCATCAACAGCATCGCTGAATTTACCCGTTTCAGTATCAACAATTTTAGTTGTGATCTGAGAAAAGAGTTCATCCACTGATTTTGACGGGTCTAACAAACCAGCCGCCGCCAAAATATTAGTTTTGCGGTCTAACTCTTTGTTAGCGACTTGCTGTGGCTTTAATAAAACAGCCGCAGCAGATACTACAACAGAGCAGACAACACATAGCAGAACGGTGACGAGAATCGTACGACCGATCGAGTCCTTATTAGCTGACATTACGTGCTAACCTCCGCTTGATGTTTGCCTGAATAACAAAGTTGTCAATCAGCGGTGCGAACAAGTTACCGAACAAAATTGCCAACATCATGCCTTCTGGGAATGCTGGGTTAACCACTCGAATCAGCACCACCATCACACCAATAAGAGCTCCGAAGAACCACTTACCTGTGTTGGTCATAGATGCCGATACCGGATCGGTCGCCATAAAGAACATACCGAAAGCAAAACCACCCAAAACAAAGTGCCACCAGAAAGGTAGACCAAACATAGGGTTGGTTTCAGAACCAATCATGTTGAGGAGCAAGGACATACCGACCATCCCTGCCAACACCCCGGCGACTATTCGCCAAGCGGCAATTCGGGTCAATAATAATGCACCACCCCCAAGCAAAATAGCTAAAGTGGATGTTTCACCAATAGAGCCTTGAATACGCCCAAAGAACGCATCAAACCAAGTTAGGTTAGTCGCTAGAATAGCGTCTACGCCACCAGCTGCAGCCAAACCAAGCGGTGTCGCACCAGAGAAACCATCGACAGCGGTCCAAATTGCATCACCAGACATTTGTGCAGGGTATGCGAAGAACAAGAACGCGCGGCCAGTCAAGGCTGGGTTTAGGAAGTTTTTACCTGTACCACCAAAGACTTCTTTACCGATTACCACACCAAATGTGATACCCAGTGCTACTTGCCATAAAGGCACAGTGGCAGGAAGAATTAATGAGAACAAGATAGAAGTAACAAAGAAGCCTTCGTTAACTTCGTGTCCACGTTTCATAGCAAACAGGACTTCCCAAAAACCGCCGACTACGAAAGTTACGGCATAAATAGGAATCCAATACACCGCACCATGCACGATGTTTGCCCAGATACTCGTGGGGTCAAAGCTTGCTAACGAAGCTACAATTGCGCCACGCAACCCTTCGGCTTCTGTTAAGCCTAACGTTGCCATAGCGGTATTAGCCTGAAAACCTACGTTCCACAAACCGGCAAAAACCGCTGGGAATGTACATAGCCATACCGTAATCATCATACGCTTAAGGTCGATACCATCACGCACATGTGATGCCGACTTAGTCACCGCGCCAGGCGTATAGAAAATGGTATCTACCGCTTCGTAAAGCGCGTACCAATTTTCATACTTACCGCCTTTATGAAAGTGCGGCTCCATTTTATCTAGAACATTTCTGATGTTCATTCGCTGCCTCTCTTAAGTCTCTTTCTCGATGCGCGTCAGGTTATCGCGAAGGATCGGGCCGTATTCGTACTTACCTGCACAGGCAAACGTACACAAGGCTAAATCTTCTTCGTCAAGTTCCAGACAGCCAAGCTGCATCGCAGAAACGATGTCACCCGTGACCAAAGCACGCAGCAATTGAGTTGGCAAAATATCCATTGGCACAAGGCGTTCAAATTGCCCTACTTGCACCATTGCACGCTCAGAACCATTGGTAGTGGTCGTGAAATCAAATTTTTTGCCAGATGAAAGGAAAGAAGCAAAGATATTAAGTACAGAGAACTTATTAGCACCTGGAGAAATCCAGCCCATAAACTCACGCACGTTACCTTCTTCAAGTATTGATACCTGATTAGCGTAATAGCCTAAGTAGGCCAAACCGCCTTCTGCTTTTCGGCCGTTCCATACAGAACCCGAAATAACACGAGCGTTATCAGAGGCAACAGCCCCGTCAAGCAAATCAGATAGTGCGGCACCCACACGCGTTTTAATAATTGCTGGCTTAACAGCAGCAGGGCCGGCTACAGAAACTAGGCGCTCAGTGAATAAACGTCCTTCTGTAAACAACTTACCAATGGCAACAACGTCTTGATAGTTGATAGACCAAACAAACTTTTGGCGTGCAACAGGATCAAGGTGATGTATATGAGTACCGGCGTTACCAGCAGGATGAGGACCATCAAACTCTTCGACAGTTACACCTGGAGCGGTTGGTATTGCGGCTCCTGGTGCCTTACACAAGAAAACTTTATTCTCGGTAAGTTTTGTTAACAATCCAAGGCCTTGCTCAAACGCTTGTGCATGCTCATTAATGAACAGCTCAGGATTAGCAGCCAGTGGATTAGTATCCATTGCGGTAACAAAGATAGACGATGGAATTGCAGTAACGGCTGGGACTCGACTAAATGGACGAGTACGCAAAGCCGTCCATAACCCTGACACCTGCAAGTTTTCTACGACCTGTTCACGTGTCAGACTGCCCAATTGCGCGGCATCATAGCGCGCAAATTCTACCGCTTCTTCTTCAGCGTCTAATTCGATAACGACCGAAAGGAGTACACGTCGCTCACCACGATTAATCGCAGTGACTACACCAGCACCTGGCGCAGTAACTTGAACACCTTCAGTTTTCTTATCGGTAAAGATCAATTGACCGAGTTTGACACGATCACCCACCTTGACGGCCATTGTTGGTTTACAACCAACATAATCTGGTCCACTCACGGCGACCGAACGAATCACAGGAGAAGCAGAAGACACTACTTGCTCCGGAGCACCCGTAATCGGTAGATCCAGACCTTTATTGATCTTGATCATACACCTCACCCAAAACACTATTAAAAAAAATTTTGAGGCTAAGTTTTCGTTTTACACAGATAACAAACTTCAACTAACGCTGTGGTTAGATTGCATCCGTTTCTGATATTTTTATTCGGAAAACCTACTACCCCACCAAAAAACCTGACAAGTATACCTGAGCGACATACCGCATATCTACAAACAGGCTAGATTATTCGGGCAGAAGACACCCTTTACGGCAGGAAATTCGCTAGACGCTTTCAATATATCTATATAATTATAGGAAATATTAAAGATTAGACCAAAAAAAAGCCGCTTTTCGCGGCTTTCTCACTAAATCAACAACTTACTTACTAGCCTTCGGGAAGGCAGGTAAAGTAACGTTAGACATAAACTGCGCCATACGTAAAACTTGGCAGCTGTAGCCAAACTCATTGTCGTACCACACATACAATACACAACGATTACCAGTCGCGATTGTCGCTAATGCATCCACAACGCCGGCTGCACGAGAGCCCACAAAATCAGTAGAGACAGCTTCAGGAGAGTTGCTGTAATCAATTTGCTTTTGCAATGGCGAATGTAATGCCATAGTGCGCAAATAGTCGTTCAAGCTCTCACGCTCAACTTCTTTACCCAAATTAAGGTTAAGAATAGCCATTGATACGTTCGGTGTAGGTACACGAATAGCATTACCGGTTAGCTTGCCTTCCATAACCGGCAGAGCTTTAGATACAGCTTTTGCTGCACCTGTTTCGGTAATAACCATATTCAGACCTGCCGCACGGCCGCGACGATCACCTTTATGGTAGTTATCTATTAGGTTTTGGTCATTTGTATACGAGTGAACGGTTTCTACATGACCGTTTTCAACACCGTATTCATCATTAACCGCTTTCAAAATAGGAGTGATAGCGTTTGTAGTACACGACGCCGCTGACAAAATATTATCGTCAGGCGTTATGTCATGGTGGTTAACGCCCATAACAATATTTTTAACACCCTTACCAGGTGCCGTTAGCAACACTCGCTGAACACCTTTCGATTTCAGGTGTAAAGCAAGGCCGTCTTTATCACGCCAAATACCCGTGTTATCGATCACTAATGCATTATCGATACCGTACTGCGTGTAGTCGACTTGATCAGGCCCGTCAGAAAAGATAACTTGAATTTCGTTACCATTAGCAATTAGCACATTGCGCTCTTCATCAATCTGAATAGTGCCCTTGAATGAACCGTGAACAGAGTCACGACGCAACAAGCTTGCACGCTTTTCCAGATCGTTAGACGCCTTTCCTTTGCGGACAACGATGGCACGTAAACGTAACGACTGACCTCCACCAGTGCGTTCGATTAACAAACGTGCAAGTAAACGGCCAATACGGCCAAAGCCATATAGCACCACATCAGTACCCTGATGCTCTTCTTTACCGATTACTGAATCCAGCTCTTCCTCAAGAAAAGCCTTCATGCTACGTCCATTGCCTTCTGTGCGGAATTTAACCGCCAGCTTTCCGATATCAACATGAGCGCTATTTAGATTTAGTGTATCTAACGCTTCAATCACCGGGTAAGTATCTAGTACAGATAACTCACTGGCTTCAACCTGACGCGCGTAACGGTGCGCCTTCAGGATATCGATAACAGAACGCTTAACAATAAGACGTCCATAAACAGAAGTTTCTACGTTACGGTCACGGTACAAACGACCAATGACCGGAACCATGGCTTCTGCAGTTGCTTCGCGCTCTTTCCAATCAGCGAATACTTGATTTTGGCTCACAGGTTTCTCCAACTTAACATCAACGCACATTTAAAAATGTGGGGCGTATTATCACTTTTTACACACAATCGGGCAAATCAGTCTCGCTATACTTTAGCCGGACGTTGATTTAAGTACTTTAGTGGGCCTCATTTACAAGAAAAAGAGGCTTTTGGTGTCCTACTTTTTATTGTCGAAACTTTGTAATTGAGTCTGTACCATTAGCGCCTGTGTTGTAACAAATCGTTGATATGGGGAGAAAGCGAGTGACCGATTGGGTCTTTCCAATGCCGACAAAAGCCGGCGATATTAAATGGCTAGGCAATGTTCATGAAAGCGCAGCCGGCTTGGTTGTTGCCAAAGCGGCTCAACAGCACCAACGATTAACACTGGTCATTACCAAAAACAGTGATAGCGCTGCATTGATCGAAAACGAGATTCGTTTTTACAGTGCTGATAACGCATTAGAAGTACTGCCATTTCCCGATTGGGAAACTCTACCTTATGACTCATTTTCACCGCATCAAGATATAACCTCAGCGCGTGTAAGTACACTCAACCGCCTTTCACAGATAAAACGCGGTATCGTTATCGTTCCACTGAGTACGCTTCTGCATCGCATTGCTCCCCCATCATTCTTACAAGCCCATTCATTGCTGCTAGATACAGGGCAACGTTTGAATATTGATCGCTTGCGCGAACAATTAACCAATGCCGGTTATCGCGCCGTTGAAACCGTATACGAGCACGGTGAATTTGCCGTTCGTGGCTCTATTATCGATCTATACCCCATGGGGTCAGACACCCCATTTCGAATCGATTTGTTTGATGATGAGATCGACACCCTTAGAACTTTTGATCCGGAATCACAACGCTCAATCGACAAAATAGACCAAATTCGATTGCTACCTGCGCGTGAATTTCCGTTAACCGAAGAGGCTATCGCCCTTTTCAAGCAAAACTGGCGTGCTAACTTTGATGTTGATTACCGCCGCTGCCCAACTTATCAAGATGTGAGCCAAGGATTAGCGCCTGCAGGTATCGAGTATTACCTACCTTTCTTTTTCGATGAAACAGCAACACTGTTTGATTTTTTGCCAGCCGATACACTCATCATTACAGAGGAATCGCTTGAGACACCCTGCAAACAGTTTTGGAGCGATGCCAATAGTCGCTTTGAAGACCGCCGCCATGATATCGAAAAGCCTATCCTCTCTCCAAACCGCGTATTTTTGCCGGAGAATGAGTTATTCAGCGCCCTGAAACCATTTAAGCGGCTCCAGTTCTGCGCTCAAGAACTGGAGATAAATGCGGGCCGCAGCAATTTTGCCAGCCAAGCCACGGCAGGCCTTGGCGTCAACGCCCAATCATCCAACCCATTGGGAAAACTCACCCACTATATGGATGATAATCCACAACAAAAATGGTTATTCTGCGCCGAATCACCCGGGCGCAAAGAATCATTGCTGGAGCTGCTATCCAAGGCCAATATAAAGCCAGATCAGATTAAGAATTGGGCTGATTTCGAAGCAGGAAGCAGCGCAATAGGCATGACGGTCTTCCCACTTGATCGCGGTTTAAACATACCCAACCGCCTAAAAGTGATAACAGAGTCGCAACTGTTTGGCGGTCAAGTATTTCAACGTCGCCGTCGCGCCCGCGAAAAAGATCAATCCGACTTGGTCATTCGCAATTTAGCCGAGCTAGCACCCAACTCTCCTGTGGTCCATATTGATCATGGTGTGGGTCGTTACCTTGGCTTAGAAACCATCGAACTTGACGGACAGAAGAATGAGTTTGTAGCGCTTTCGTATGTTAACGATGCCAAGTTATTTGTCCCTGTTTCATCGCTCCATTTAATCAGTCGCTATAGCGGTACAACCGACGAACTCGCCCCTCTCCATCGCTTAGGCACCGAACAATGGAGCAAAGCTCGGCAAAAAGCGGCAGAAAAAATCCGTGATACGGCAGCAGAGTTATTAGATATCTATGCCCGCCGCGCTGCCCGCAAGGGCTTTCAGTTCGATGATCCGGATGAAAATTATAAACAGTTTGCTGCCAGCTTTCCTTTTGAAGAAACGCCAGATCAAGAAACGGCCATCCAGTCTGTATTGCGTGATATGACATCCCCCCAGCCCATGGATCGGTTAATTTGCGGCGATGTTGGGTTTGGCAAAACCGAAGTAGCCATGCGAGCTACGTTTATGGCCGCACAAAGCAGCAAACAAGTGGCAGTGCTGGTACCTACCACACTCCTAGCTCAACAACATTTCGAGAACTTTAGAGATCGCTTTGCTGACTGGCCCGTAACCGTTGAATTAATTTCGCGCTTTAGAACGGCAAAACAACAATCTGCCGTAATAGAAAAGCTTAATGATGGCCAAATCGACATCATCATAGGCACCCATAAACTCCTACAGGGCGACATAGAGTTTAAGAACCTTGGACTCGTTATTATCGATGAAGAACATCGCTTTGGCGTCCAACAAAAAGAGCGGCTTAAATCGCTACGCTCTGAGGTCGATATCCTTACCATGACAGCCACGCCTATTCCTCGAACACTGAATATGGCGATGAGTGGTATGCGAGACTTATCAATTATTGCTACACCACCCGCTAGACGCTTAGCCGTGAAGACTTTTGTCCGCGAGTCAGACAACCCAACCATTAAAGAAGCGATTTTGCGCGAGCTACTGCGCGGTGGACAAGTCTACTACTTACACAATGAAGTAAAGAGCATAGAAAAAGTCGCTGAAGAGTTGCGCGCATTAGTTCCTGAAGCGCGTGTAGGTGTAGGCCATGGCCAGATGCGAGAACGTGAGCTGGAGCAAGTCATGTCAGACTTCTACCACAAGCGTCACAACGTTTTGCTGTGTACCACGATTATAGAAACAGGTATCGACGTTCCTAATGCCAACACTATTATTATCGACCGTGCTGATAAATTTGGCTTAGCTCAACTACATCAGTTACGCGGACGCGTTGGACGCTCACATCACCAAGCGTACGCATATATGCTGACACCGCCGCCCAAAAGCATTTCAACTGACGCCCAAAAGCGACTGGAGGCTATAGCACTTGCGGAAGACCTGGGCGCAGGCTTTACGCTAGCCACTCATGACTTAGAGATTCGCGGTGCCGGTGAGTTATTAGGCGAAGAACAGAGCGGCCAGATACAAGGCATTGGCTTCAGTTTGTACATGGAAATGCTTGAAGAAGCGATCCAGGCCATTAAAGATGGCAAAACGCCTAACCTCGACAAACCTCTGCACCACGGGGCAGAAATCAATCTACGCATACCCGCTCTTATCCCCGATGATTATTTACCGGATGTACACAACCGACTCATCATGTACAAACGGATTTCGAGCGCGAAAAATGATATCGAGATTAAAGAACTACAAATCGAGATGATCGACCGTTTTGGCATGCTACCCGAGCAGACTAAGAACTTATTTAGGTTAACAAGTCTTAAGCTCATAGCTAATGATCTAGGTATCGTTAAACTGGACGCAGGAAGCGGCAGTGGGCGACTAGAGTTTGGCAGCGACACCAAAATTGATCCATTCACCTTAGTCACGCTGGTTCAAAAACAACCTAAACGCTACAAGCTAGAAGGTGCAAGCCACCTTCGTTTTACCGCGCCTATGGACGACACAGAGTCACGCTTTAACGCCATCGAGGACTTATTGACAGCGTTAACCCCTAAAGGGTGATGTAAAGTACTATATGGACATTAACGAACAGGGATATCCAAGGATGGACATCCCTGATGTTCAACTAGGACTGAGGAGCAGATTGTACGCCAACAGATGACATCTGAAACTCTCCTTCAGGCACCAAGTGGACGGTAGATGTTGGGAATGCCACCTCCGCATTGTTCGACTCAATGATCTCCATCACCTTCAACAGAACATCCTCTTTTATTTCATGATACTCAATCCAATCAGTTGTTTTGGTAAAGGTATAGATAAAAAAGTCGAGCGAGGAAGGCGCAAATGTATTGAGGTTAACAATCATTGTTTGGTTTTGATCGATAGCCTCATGCCCCCTCAACATATTCTTAACATCTGTGACTATCTGGCGAACCGTAGCAACATCACAATAACGAACACCTACTGTCTCGTAGATACGTCTATTCGTCATACGTGATGGATTTTCGACCGAGATACTTGTGAAAGTCGCATTCGGAACGTATAGAGGACGCTTGTCGAAAGTACGTATGCGCGTTAAACGCCAACCGATGTCTTCAACTGTGCCCTCAATATTTTTATCAGGACTTCTCACCCAGTCACCTACTTTGAAGGGCCGGTCAAGATAAATCATAAGCCCGCCAAAAAAGTTAGCTAACAGATCTTTAGCGGCAAAACCAACGGCAATACCACCAATCCCACCAAAGGCTAAAACCCCCGAAATACTGTAGCCAAAGGTCTGTAAAACCACCAAGCCAATAGTAATGATTAACGCCAACCTTACTAGCTTGCCCAATGCGCTTACGGTGGTTTCGTCCATGCTGGTGTTAATTCCAACCGGATCAATCAGTGCTTTTTCGGTTAAACCAACAAAACGTACTAAGAACCAACCAATTAAGATAATAACGGAGACTTTTCGGATGGGAGTTACCACATCCAATAGTACAGTGCCTGTAGAAGCATCAATGACATCAAAAGCAAAACCGCCACCAATTACCCATACGAGAATAATAACGGGCTTGCGCATCGCCTCTATTAGCAGGTCATCCCAAATTGTTCGTGTTCTAGCTAAAGACTTATGCAGACGGTTAAAAAAACGTCCCAGAATAAATGCCACAATGAGTGTCACCAGCACAATAGCAAAAACAACAACAATCCAAGCATTTTCCTGATTCAATGAGAAAGATTCGGTTATCCATTGTTGTATGGGTTGCGCTATCTCTTTACCATCAAACTCCATTACGCTAATTCCATTTCTACTTGCTGTTTAACATCAGCTATTCTCAGCTGATCTAATACTTTATTTTTATGACGCATCCGTGAAATACGTAAACTACGGTGACAAAGGCCGCCATCTTCCAGCGAATCCAAATACCCCAGCACTTGATCAGCAGCCTCCGGTTTATTACAGACCAACACCATATCGCAACCGGCCTTCAAAGCGGCCGCGGCTCTCTCTGGATATCCACCAGCGACAGACGCTCCCTCCATGCTGAGGTCATCACTAAAAATAACGCCTTCAAACCCAAGCTGTTGACGCAATACCTCTTGCAACCAAAATGGCGAAAACCCTGCGGTGTTTTCCGTTACCTGCGTATAAATCACGTGGGCGGGCATAATGGCATCTAAGCCTTGCTCAATCATGAATTTGAACGGCTGCATATCCTGCTGGGCAATCACAGAAAACGGACGCTCGTCTGTAGGAACCGCCAAATGCGAATCCGCAATAACCCAACCATGCCCAGGAAAATGCTTACCGGTAGCAGCCATGCCTGCTGAGTGCATCCCTTTCATAAAGGCAGAGGCTAAGGCCATAACTTGTTCTGGTGTGGAACCAAAAGCGCGATCACCAATGATTTGGCTACGCTCAAGATTCAAGTCCAAAACCGGCGCAAAACTGATATCAATATCCAGATCAATCAGCTCGGCGGCCATTAGCCAGCCAATCATTTCCGATAATGCGACAGCCTCTTCGGGTCTATCTAGCCAGCGATCCGCGATAACTTTCATGGCGGGCAAGCGCATAAATTCATCTCTAAATCGTTGTACCCGCCCCCCTTCTTGATCAACTGCAATGACGATATCAGGCGCTACTTGACGAATATCGACCACTAATGAGCGCAGTTGTTGTTTGGACTGATAATTGCGCGCAAATAAAATTAATCCACCCACGTGCGGATGCTGCAGACGCTGGCGCTCCATATCGGTCAACTCATGACCTGCCACATCTAACATGACACAACCGGTACTCATTACGACTCCTCAATCAACAGCGGTGTCCCCACTGAAACACGATTAAATAATGTTAATAAATCATTGTTGCGCATACGGATACATCCATGCGAAGCAGGAACCCCCATAGGCTCTGTTTCCGGCGTACCATGTATGTAAATATAACGACGCATTGAATCGACATTACCCAAGCGGTTGACGCCAGGCTCGCAGCCACTGAGCCACAAAATACGTGTCAGTATCCAATCTCGTCCAGGGTTAGATTGCGCAAGTGCTGATGAGTAAATTTCCCCTGTAAAACGACGGCCAATAAATACTGCGTTTTCTGGAAGGCCCGCACCAATTTTAGCGCGAATAATGTGTAAACCACGTGGGGTACAACCGGAACCGGTTTGTTCTCCGGTGCCATTAGCGGCGGTTGAAATAGAAAACCGGGTCGTTCGACCCGGCTCAATTAAGGTTAGCTGCTGCTCTTTTATATTAAGATGCAGTTTCATCAAGTAATCCCTGTTTAATCCACTATAGGCTGGATTCTATCAGAGCCTGCAAAAATGTGTTTGTTCCGAACGCGCCATAAATCCGGCGGATATCACGGGAATCATACGATGGAAAATAAGTTCGATTTCTATATCTTTGTTTAACTCGCTTTTTTCAATGCGCGCAATGGTATGAATATTTGAAAAAGTAAACACCATAGAACCTAATAAAAAATGCAATCGCCAAAAGAACTCATCATCATCCATTGGCGAAGAATCTTGACGCAAGAGTTCCAAAAAACCAGCCAAACGGCTGCGATACAAACCCAACAAATAGGTGCGCAGCTCTTCTTGATTTTTCATGTAAGCTAGATCAAGCAGCCGCGAGAACATCGATAAAGCATGAGTGTTATGGTTATGCACTTGCAATAACCCACGCATTAGCATTTCTATCAATTCGTTAAGCGTAACGGTATCGTCACTGTTTAATGAAAGCCGCTCATGAATAGCATCTTCGATATACTGACAAAGAGGATGCAAGTAACTTTCCGCTACCGCTTGAATAAGCCCTTGTTTAGAACCAAAGTGATAATTTACCGAAGCGAGGTTTACATCAGCTGCTGTTGTGATTTGCCGCATCGTCGTTTCTGCAAAGCCTTGTTCTGCAAAAAGGGTTTCAGCGGCAGCTTGTATTTGCCGAGCAGTTTTGGATTGCGACAAGCCCGAGTCTCCGATCAAATAGTTGTTTTAAACATACATAAAAAACAATAGACCATGTTTTAAAAAAACACCAAATTTACGTATGCAATCAACTATTAACGGGACAAGAAACGGCTATTTGAGGCGCGCTCCCAAATTTTAGAAAAAACGCCATCCGCTGTTTTAATTGACAGCTCACTTAAGCGCTCTTGCAAAGATTTTTTAACTTCATAACGCACCTTGTAGACATCAGCGTTTTCGCAAGCAGCCATGATGTAATCATCACTGGTTGCTAACTGATCAACCAACTTCAGTTCTAAGGCCCGTTTACCAAACCACACTTCACCCGTAGCGACGACCTCAATGTTCATTAAAGGACGATACTGGCTTACAAACTCTTTAAATAATGCATGTGTATCTTCAAGCTCTTCTACGAACTTCTCTTTACCTTTTTCAGTGTTTTCACCAAACATGGTTACGGTGCGTTTGTATTCACCCGCCGTGAACATTTCGAAGTCAACATCATGCTTTTTAAGCACACGATGAAAATTAGGTAGTTGAGCGATTACACCTATCGAACCAACCAAAGCAAACGGCGCTGCTAGCAACTTATCGGCTAGACACGCCATGAGATAACCGCCGCTGGCAGCCACTTGATCGACGATAATTGTTAGCGGAATACCTTTGGCTTTAATACGCTCAAGCTGAGACGCGGCTAAGCCATAGGTATGGACTAATCCTCCTGCACTTTCTAAACGAAGCACAACCTCATCTGTTGGTCTAGCAAAGGTTAAAATGGCAGAGATTTCTTCACGCATAGGTTCAACATCGCTAGCATGCACATCACCATCAAAATCCAACACGTAGACCCGTTTCTTTTCTACATTGTCTTGGTCATTAGAAGGCGGAGCCTTCTTTGATTCCTTTTTGCGCTGTTTAGCTTCTTGTTTTTCTTGCTTTTTCTGAAGTTTAAGCTGTTGCTTGTATTGATCTTTATCTAGCACAGCCGCTTCAACCGCATCCTTCATATCGTCATACACGTCATTCATCGAGGTGATTTCAACTTCACCATCACTGCTATCACGACGTCCACGTGCACTAATAGCGATAATCCCTGCTAAAGCAATCAATATAGTTACCAATACGGTAAGAGCTTTGGCAAAAAACAGACCGTACTCAAAGAAAAATTCAGACAACTTCCACTCTCCAAAAAATTTTGCGCTGGGTTCCAGCAATCAGTCGCGTAATGTAACACAAGCGAGATAAGCAATGACACAAAAGCCGCCTAGACCCTGATATACTCCGCACTATCTCATGTTGATGTTTTAAGGAAAAGTTTGTAATGAGTAGCGATATTACCGTTGAAAAAGTAATCAGTAAGCTAACATCTCGCTTTCAACCCGATGCCGCAAAAGGCATGAGCAGTGTTTTTCAATTTGTTTTAGAAGATGGCGACGACTTTTTCATTCATATCGATGATCAAATGTGCACACCAGAATACGGACAACATGAGGACCCCTCTATTGTGCTTCGCATGGACAGTGCAACATTTATACGGGTAGTTACAGGGCAACAAGACGGCATGAGTGCTTTTCTCAAAGGTAACTTACGGGCTGAAGGGAATGTCATGTTGGCGACTAAACTCAGTAAGCTATTTAAGGCCTAGCGTAAACACCGTAGCCGCAATTTTCCGCGCACAGCCAATAAAACCGTTATTACACTTTACCTAACATAAAATGTTCGATTAAGGCATATGATATTGCAAATGACGGAGGCAAGTCGGGCATATGATCTCGGTGATACCAATGCGCCTCTTCTATTTCAACACCATCAGGCGCTAACTCACCGCCTGCGTATTCAGCGAAGTAACCCAACATCAAAGCATGAGGAAAAGGCCAAGATTGGCTTTGATGATAGCGCACGTTTTCTACCTGAATACCCACTTCCTCCATTATTTCTCGATGCACCGCTGCCTCGGCTGTTTCACCTGCCTCAATAAAACCGGCTAAGGTGCTAAAACGCCCAGGTGGAAAATGAGGTGAGCGCGCGAGCAGACAGCGATCCCCATCAGTTACCAGCACAATAATACACGGAGAGATACGCGGGTACTGAACTAACCCGCAGGCAGCGCAGTGTTTCGCCAAATCAACTGAATGGTGTTCCATAACACCGCCACAACGCCCACAAAAACGATGCTGATCATGCCACACCGAAATTTGTGAAGCGCGCGAAAAAATAATGTACTCAGCTTCACTAGTGGCTTCACCCAGAAGCTTGCGCAGATTCAAAGGGCTGTAATGCTGACTGCCTATCTCGCTTAAAACAGCCACACTGTAAAGGGTATTCTCTAACTCCCCGACGGCGTAGACGGCTTCAGCTTCCGCTAATTGAGCACTGGAAAGTTCTACAACAGCACTCCCCGTTTGCATTTCCAGCAAAGTGCCATTGACTGCCATAAAATACTTATTAACCAAAACACACCCCAAAACCAATACTTTTGTTCTAAATCAAATAGTTAACATTTATGGACAAAAGCCTAAATGACAAATAAAAATTATTACTTATGATGCACGAGCTTAGCTCTTTTTACAGAAAATTGTTCAGATTTCAACCATCTACTGCTAGGCTAGCTCGCGCTTTATGTTCAACAAGTGAACAAAAGTCTGTTCATTAATAGGAAGATGACCCATGACCACCACTTTTTCTCAGGCAATTATGCGGAATTTCCTCGGGAATTCGCCTGTCTGGTATAAGCAAGCTATTATTGGCTTTCTAATCCTTAACCCAATTTTATTAATGGTAGCAGGCCCTGTTACTACTGGTTGGGTACTTATTTTTGAATTCATTTTCACATTGGCTCTTGCGCTTAAATGCTACCCTCTTCAACCAGGCGGTTTACTGGCCATAGAGGCTATTGCTATTGGGTTAGCGTCACCTGAGAGCGTATACCATGAAGTCAGTGGCAACCTGCAAGTTATCCTTTTACTTATGTTTATGGTGGCAGGGATTTACTTCATGCAGGGGATGTTATTGTGGATCTTTACAAAAATTTTGTTAAACGTCCGCTCTAAGATTTACCTTTCTTTATTATTCTCTATTTCTTCGGCTTTTTTATCTGCTTTTTTAGATGCACTGACTGTAACAGCAGTTCTAATTAGTGTCGGTGTTGGTTTTTACTCTGTTTATCACAAAGTAGCTTCTGGCAAGCATAGCGACCATGCGCATGATCACGGAAACGATGACGCCATCCACGAAGTCAATCGCAGCGAGCTAGAAGACTTTCGCGGTTTTTTACGCAGCTTACTCATGCATGGGGCGGTCGGCACAGCGTTGGGTGGTGTATGCACCCTAGTTGGGGAACCACAAAACCTGCTTATTGCAGAAAAAGCGGGTTGGGACTTTATTACCTTTTTCACACTAATGGCCCCTATCACCATGCCTGTTCTCGTTGCAGGTTTGCTAACATGTGCCTTACTCGAAAAAACAAAAGCCTTTGGATATGGGGCGAAACTGCCCGATAACGTTCGCGCTATTCTGGAAGACTTTGCGGCTAAAGAAGACGCTAAGCGCACATTACGTGATAAAGCCCAACTAGGTGTTCAGATTGTAGTCGCTATATTTCTAGTATTTGCATTGGCGCTTCATTTAGCCGAGGTAGGCTTGATTGGTCTCACTATTATTATTCTGCTTACAGCCTTTAACGGCGTAGTAGAAGAGCACCAAATCGGTAAGGCATTTGAAGAAGCGCTACCCTTTACAGCACTACTGGTTGTCTTTTTCTCGATCGTGTCTGTCATACACGATCAGCACTTGTTCCAACCTATCATCCATGCTGTTCTTTCAATGGATATTGATGCACAACCCGGTCTATTCTTTATCGCCAACGGCGTTTTATCAGCCATTAGTGACAATGTATTTGTAGCAACCGTTTATATTAATGAAGTAGTTGCAGCGCTTAATGCAGGCGAAATCACTCGCGAGCACTTTGATGCGCTTGCCATTGCCATCAATACAGGGACCAACATCCCGAGCGTTGCCACTCCCAATGGTCAAGCAGCATTCTTATTTTTGCTCACCTCTGCACTTGCTCCATTAATTCGTTTGTCATACGGAAAAATGGTCGTGATGGCTTTGCCATATACAATCGTGATGAGTTTAGTCGGCTATTCAGCCGTTGTTATAGCCCTTTAATACAGGCATACAAAAAAGCGGGCATTTTCGCCCGCTTTTTTAGTGTTTTGTCGTGCTACCCTTTAACGACAGAAGCCTCATCAATCGTGTTCCACAAGCATTGCCCATCTACTTTTTTATCCAACTTTCTTAAAAAAGCTTCGTGGGCCTGCAACTCACTGTCATCCGCTTTTAGCACTGTTAAACCTTGCGCTTCTTCTCCTACTCGTTTGAGTACAACAACATCGTCACCACCGTCTCCATCCTCATCCGCGAGCATCAAAGATCGCTGCCCACCAGTTAACGCTAAATAAACATCGGCCAGAATCTCGGAGTCGAGTAACGCGCCATGCAATTCGCGGTGCGTATTATCGATACCATAACGTTTACATAACGCATCTAGGTTATTCTTTTGCCCCGGATGCTTTTTTCTCGCAACTAATAATGAGTCAATCACTGAGCAGACATCACGTATCTTAATGTCTATTCCATTACGCGCTAGCTCAGCATCCAAGAAGCCAATATCAAATGCTGCGTTATGAATGATTAGCTCGGCACCGGTCACAAAGTCTAAAAACTCTTGGGCAATACCACTAAATTTGGGCTTATCCGCCAAAAATTCATTGGTAATGCCGTGAACAGCCATAGCCTCAGCATCTATCTCGTGATCAGGCTTTATATACTGATGGTAAGTACGCCCTGTTAATCGGCGACGCTCCATTTCAACGCAACCAATTTCAATTACGTTATGGCCTTGTGACCACTCTAAACCCGTTGTTTCTGTATCCAGTACTATTTGACGCATCGTGCTTATGCCTTTTGAATAATCTCTTCAACACCACGGTTAGCCAATTCGTCAGCTAACTCATTCTCTGGATGGCCCGAGTGACCTTTTACCCAGCGCCAATCGATAGTGTGCTGCTGTGTTAGTGCATCTAATTGTTGCCAAAGGTCTGCGTTTTTGACTGGCTTTTTGGCGGCGGTCTTCCAACCGTTTTTTCGCCACCCTGTGATCCACTCGGTAATACCTTTGCGAACATATTGAGAATCGGTGGTTAAAATAACGTGGCAATTGCGCTTTAGTTCGGCCAACGCTTTGATAGCAGCCATTAATTCCATACGGTTATTGGTAGTGCCTAACTCCCCACCCCATAACTGCTTTTCTTTCTCACCATAACGCAAAAGGGCTCCCCAGCCCCCCGGGCCTGGATTTCCTTTACAAGCGCCATCGGTGTAAATCTTAACGGGTTCCACGTGTTTGACCTCTTGTTGCCGGTTCGACTACCGGTAATTTAATAAAACGACGGGAACGTTTTCTATTTTGGATCACCCGCATACTACCTACATCTTTTCGAGCAAGCACAACATTAAAAGCGCCGGCTCCTGGCACAAATCGTTTTAAAACTGGCTCGATCCACTTAAAACGCTGGCGAATAGTATCCGTTTGGTAAGGCGGGTAAAAGTAATGACTTTCGGCTTTAACTTCCGTTAGTTCCAAAAGGCTAATCCAATCACTTAAACGGCCATGACCAATGAAATGCGCATGATGCCAGATTGGCTTTGTTTGTTTACGGCTAAGTTTGCGGCGTAGCCCCCACCAAGACCAAGGATTAAATCCGACTATGACTATGTAACCACCTGGGCGCAATATACGAGAAGCCTCACGCAATACCTGATGAGGCGTAGAAGAGAAATCCAGAGCATGGTGCAAAATCACAACATCAATACTGTTATGCTCTATCGGTAGCTCATTACTTTGCGCAACAATGCTAAATGGATGCATTCCCAGTTCTAAACGGTGATAGACAATGACCTTATGCGGAACCGTACTTTTTTCGGCTACATCTACTAGCGGATTTAAGCTTATTTGAGCCATATGGCTTCCATATAGACCAGACAAAATGCGATTTAAGACATCTTGTTCTGCTTCCCAAAGCTCGTTGCCCAGGCCTTTGGATAGCCAAGAGCGAAGCGGGTCTGTTAACTCATCACTGCTGAGCTGTTGTTTAAACTTCATGAAAGCCCTGTATTGCGATTACCTGTAAAGATTTCCACATATTAACAGCCCACTCGCTTTAGGGTAATCTCTAGCTAATTAAAATTAAAGAGAGCCCAACATGTTGACTGTAAAACCCTTAGCTGCCTTTACGGATAACTATATTTGGCTACTAAAGCACGACGATGGGAAACACTGTGTCGTTGTAGATCCAGGTGATGCAAACGTTGTTATCGACGAGCTAACTAAAGAATCACTGATACTTAACGGCATTTTAATTACACATCATCATAACGACCATACTGGCGGTGTAGACGAGCTAAAATCACGTTATAAAGTACCTGTCTATGGGCCTGAAAACTCCCCTTACAAAGGTATAACCCAAACGCTAAGTGATGGGGACACGCTGATGATTTTAAACGAAAGCTTTGAAGTATTAGCTGTGCCCGGGCACACCTTGGACCATATCGCTTTTTATACCAACAGCACTCAAACGCCCAAACTATTTTGCGGTGATACCCTTTTTTTAGCAGGATGCGGCCGACTTTTCGAAGGCTCGCCTGCTCAAATGTTAACCGCAATGGATAAATTTCGTGAACTCCCCCCCAAAACAGAAGTATACTGCACACACGAATATTCGTTAGCAAACCTAGCTTTTGCTAACGCAGTTGAACCCAATAACGGAAAAATTACTCAGACACTGAACCAATGCAAAAAACTTCGTGAGCAAAATAAGCCCACGCTACCTTCTAGCATAGAGCAAGAGTTAGCCATAAACCCCTTTATGAGGACGCGCAAACCCAGCGTTGTAGCCTCAGCCAAGGCGTACAAGGAAGTTTCGAATATGGATGAAGTTGCTGTTTTTTCGGCGATCCGCGAATGGAAAAATAGCTACTAACATTGACCTTAACCTGCGCCCTGATAAAATCGCGCGTTTAAATTGATGGATTAACTCATTATGCGTAGTCGTACACTCGCTCCTCTGCTAGTAATAGCTGGATTTATGTCTGGCTGTCAGATGTTTGAGCCTATTGAACAACCGACTGACGCTGGTGTTCTTAATCATGATCTCGAAACACCTCAGACCTCAATAACGGCTAAAAGTGCCCAAGAGAATCCACCAGGTCAAAAGCTGGCCTCTATCCAGACCATAGATCAGCTCGCCTCAGGCACTCTAATTTCTCCCCCCGACAGAGCTACACCACCCGTTGATGCCGTCTACCACCCGCCCGAGAGTGATAATCTTTGGGACATAACACGCAGCCATTTAGCTCTTCACAACGAAGCTCAACATGATGCCGTACAAATCCAGATAGACTGGTATCGTAAATACCCTGGGCACATGCGCCGCATCACAGAAAATGCATCTCGCTATTACTATTACATACTCAACGAAGTGCTCGAACGCGGCATGCCAGCCGAGATCGCTTTATTACCAGCCGTAGAAAGCCACTTTGATGCAGATGCCTACTCCAAAGGGCATGCCGCTGGTATTTGGCAGTTCATCCCAAGCACTGCCAAATACTTCGGTATCAAGCGAACACGCTGGTACGATGGCCGCCGTGATTTGATCGACTCTACACGGGTTGCACTAAACTACCTAGAAAAACTAAATAAGCGTTTTGATGGCGATTGGTTGTTAACAATGGCAGCGTATAACGCTGGCGGCGGCACCGTATCTAAAGCGATTCGTAAAAACAAAAACCAAAGGAAGCCAACCGACTATTGGTCACTGCCTTTGCCTAAAGAGACACGCCTTTATGTGCCTCGAATCCTAGCGATAGCATCCTTCGTTAGCGACCCAGATGAACATAATATGGAGTTGCCGGCCATTCAGAATGAGCCGTATTTTGATATTGTAAAAACGAAAGGGGCTGTTAATTTAAAACAAGCGGCCAAGTTATCTGGCACGCGACTAGCTGAACTGCAGCTATTGAACCCAGGCTTTTCAGAGTTAAATACAGACCCTGCTGGCCCCCACCGATTGCTAGTGCCCGTCAATAAAGCCAACCAAATGATCGCGGCCCTCAATGGTACCGCTACAGGACAAATCACAGAGTGGGCAAGCTACACTATCCAAAGCGGAGACTCGCTCAGTACTATTGCAGATAAATTTGGAAGTTCAGTAGCCGACATAAAATCAGCTAACGAACTTAATTCAAATTTACTGATTGCTGGGAAAAGCCTGATCATTCCTCAATTAATTAACGACACGCAAACCAGCTCCACCACCCAAAAAATTGCTAGCGCCTCTTCAACAACACCGCGTTTTGATGACAACAGCATTTCCCAATACAAAATTAAATCGGGCGACACGTTATGGTCTATTGCCCGTAAATACGGTGTAGAGCCAAGTACAATTGCGCAATGGAATAATATGGGCACACGCGATACTTTGGTCGCTGGGCGTTCATTACGTATCGGTAGCTTACCTTCCTCAATAGCACGAGATGAGGCAGAAGCGCTGCGCAAAATCGGTTACCAAGTACAAAACGGCGACTCTCTATCAGTTATCGCCTCACGTTATAACGTTTCCATCGATGATATTTTAGCTTGGAATAAAATTTCGGGTACATCCATCAAAGCGGGTCAAGAATTAACCCTCTTTGTTGATTAAACATATCTCTATTACTTTTTCTGTGGTTGATCAGCTTAGCTACCAACCACAGAAAAAACCTCCTAACTCTGCCCATTCTGTCGTTTTTACAGCCTCCCCGGCAAGATCAGTAGAACTATTCCTTTTTTTCCTACTCCATATCGGTATGGTAAAACATTGAATCCACTGATATAACTATTCACCTCATCACTGCAAGGACCCTTTGGAAAAGAATTTATGCCTTCGTATTCATTGAAAAAGTTAATTGTTGTAGCTGGGTTGGTTTGCTATTCCTCATTTACTCTTGCCGCTCCTTCCCATGGTATCGCTATGCATGGCGACTTAAAGTACTCAAGTGACTTTACCCATTTTGACTACACAAACCCTGACGCTCCTAAAGGGGGCTCAGTAAAACAATGGGCATTGGGGACATTTGATAGTTTTAATAACTTTATTATCAAGGGGACTCCCGCTGACGGCTTAGGGCTTATTTATGACACCCTTACCTCACAGTCTACCGATGAGCCTTTTTCTGAATACGGGCTCATCGCAAAAACTATCGATGTCGCTGACGACAACAGCAGCGTTACGTTCGTACTCAATAAAAACGCTAAATTTTCGGACGGCGAGCCGGTAACAGCAAACGATGTAGCATTTACTTTTAAGACTCTGACCACCGAAGGTAGTCCGGTTTATCGTATATACTACGGTGATGTAAAAGACGTGGTTATCGTTGATGAGCATACGATCCGATTTGAATTTAAGAGCACTAAAAATGCTGAATTACCGCTCATTCTTGGTCAGCTACCTGTACTGCCGGAACATTATTGGAAGGACAAAGACTTTAATGCGCCTACATTAGACAAACCTGTGGGTTCTGGCCCGTATATGCTAGATAGCTATGAAGCCGGCCGGTCTATTACTTACAAGCGTAACCCGAATTACTGGGGTGCAGACATCCCGGTCAATAAAGGCCGCTATAATTTCGACTTCATTACCTACGATTATTATCGCGACACCACGGTTTCTCTAGAGGCCTTCAAAGCCGGCGAATATGATTTTCGCCAAGAAACCTCCTCTAAAAACTGGGCAACTAGTTACGTTGGCCCCATGTTTGATAACGGGCAAATTATTAAAGCCGAAATACCTCACAGCCGCCCTACGGGGATGCAGGCATTTGTATTCAATACGCGCCGTGATATTTTTAGCAACCCCGATGTACGTAAAGCGTTAAGCTATGCATTCGACTTTGAATGGACAAATAAAAATCTTTTTTACAGCGCGTATGCACGTACTAACAGCTATTTTTCCAACTCAGAAATGGCAGCAGAACAGCCCATAACCCCGCAAGAGACTGCCCTTCTAGAGCCATTTAAAGATCAGTTACCTTCCGAAGTCTTTACCGATGTATTTAAAGCACCGGTATATGATGGCTCGGGCAACAACCGTCGAGAGTTACGCACCGCTCTGCGCTTGCTCAAGTCTGCAGGATGGGAGTTAAAGAACGGCAAGCTTCTCAACAAAGAAACCGGACAAGCATTTACGTTTGAAATATTGCTAGTGCAAAAAGAATTTGAACGTATTGTGGCGCCAATGCTTAAGAACCTCAAACAGATGGGTATCGAAGCCAACATCCGTATTGTTGACGTGTCTCAATACATCAACCGCCTTCGCGACTTCGATTTTGACATGGTCGTCAGTTCATTTGGACAATCGTCATCACCCGGCAACGAGCAACGAGAGTTCTGGGGGTCTTATAACGCGGACATGAAAGGTAGCCGAAACATCATTGGTATTAAAAACCCAGTGATTGATGCGTTAATTGAAAAAATCATAGAAGCTCCTAGCCGCCAAGAGCTAGTCTACCGCACCCGTGCACTAGATAGAGTGCTGCAATGGAATTACTATGTGATCCCCCAATTCCACAGCACTAGTTACCGCATCGCTTATAAACCTTTCTTTGGCATGCCAAAAACTCGACCGTTATATGACATAGGCTTTGATACCTGGTGGGTTAAGGAACCAACGAAGTAATGACAGCCTATATTTTACGGCGCTTGATCCTCATTATTCCAACGTTGATAGGCATACTGACGATCAATTTCATCATCATACAGGCCGCCCCCGGAGGCCCGGTAGAACAAACGCTTGCCCATATGGAAGGGATGACTAATTCCGCCATTCCCGGCAGCTCTGCTTCTGGCGATATGGCTTCTGGCGGTGAAAGTGGCTACCGCGCCGGACGAGGACTTGATGATAGGCTTGTCAAAGAAATCGAAGCTCTATATGGCTTTGACAAACCCGCGTGGGAGCGTTACTTCCATATGCTGGGCAATTACCTCACTTTTGATTTTGGTAAAAGCTTCTATAGTGACAAACCCGTCACCGATTTAATAATCGAGAAACTGCCTGTATCGCTTTCGTTAGGCTTATGGACCACGCTTATCACCTATTTGATTTCTGTTCCGCTTGGCATACGCAAAGCGGTCAAAGATGGTACGCCATTTGATGTCTGGAGCAGCAGTGTCATTATTATCGGCTACGCAATCCCCAATTTTCTTTTCGCTATTCTGCTTATCGTACTATTCGCTGGTGGCAGTTATTTAGACTGGTTTCCGCTGCGAGGCTTAACATCCCCCAACTTTGATGAGTTAACACTGGGAGGCAAAATAGCAGACTACTTTTGGCATATATCATTACCGGTTTTAGCTTCAGTCGTTGGCAGTTTTGCGACGCTAACCATGTTGACTAAAAACTCTTTTTTAGACGAAATTAATAAGCAATACGTCTTAACGGCCCGAGCCAAAGGTTTATCAGAAGATAAAGTACTTTATGGACATGTCTTCAGGAATGCCATGCTGCTTATTATTGCGGGGATGCCTGCCGCTTTGATTGGCATATTTTTTACCGGCTCTATGCTGATAGAAGTTATTTTTTCGCTTGATGGCCTAGGGTTGTTAGGCTACGAAGCCGTCATCAATCGTGACTACCCCGTCATTTTTGGCACCTTGTATATTTTTACGCTGATAGGTCTAATCATGAAGTTAATAAGTGACCTGACTTATGTTGCCGTGGATCCACGTATTGATTTTGAAAGTCGGGAGTCATAACCATGAGCCCGATCAACCAACGTCGTTTAGCCAATTTCAAGGCCAATAAACGGGGCTACTGGTCACTGTGGATCTTTCTCGCGCTGTTTATATTTGCGTTGGGTGCAGAACTTGTGGCCAACGATAAACCGCTTCTATTGAAATACAAAGACGAGCTTTATGTCCCTGTCTTGTACGATTATTATGAAACTCAGTTCGGAGGAGACTTCGAATCTCCGGCCGATTACAAAGACCCCTATATTCAAGACCTAATCACACAAGAAGGCCAGGGATGGATAGTCTGGCCATTGATCCGCTATAACTATCGAACCATTAATTATGACCTTAGCGTCCCTGCCCCCTCACCTCCAACCAGCGAAAACTGGCTAGGTACAGATGATCAAGGCCGCGATGTGCTTGCTCGGGTGATATATGGGTTTCGGATATCAGTACTTTTCGCACTGGTTCTAACCATAGTCAGCTCTGTCATTGGCGTAATAGCGGGTGCTGTTCAGGGCTATTATGGTGGTAAGGTTGATCTATTCTTTCAGCGTTTTATCGAAATCTGGTCTGGCTTACCGGTACTTTTCCTCTTAATAATTTTAGCCAGTTTGGTCGAACCTAACTTTTGGTGGCTACTGGGCATTATGCTGCTTTTTTCGTGGATGAACTTAGTCGATATAGTGCGTGCAGAGTTTTTACGTGGCCGAAACTTAGAGTACGTGAGAGCCGCAAGAGCGTTAGGAGCGTCCAATTCGACCATTATGTTCAAGCATATTTTACCCAACGCCATGGTTGCTACATTAACTTTCATGCCATTTATTTTTAATAGCGGCATCGTGACATTAACTGCGCTGGACTTCCTAGGCTTTGGACTACCTCCTGGCTCAGCGTCCTTGGGCGAGCTGATCGCTCAAGGTAAAGATAACTTACAAGCTCCTTGGCTTGGCATAACCGCCTTTGTGGTTTTATCGATCATGCTCACTTTGCTTATATTTATCGGCGAAGCCGTCCGAGACGCGTTTGATCCAAGGAAGACCCTATCATGACTCAGATAACTGACAACCAACGGCCTCTAGTGGAAGTCGAAGATCTGAGCGTTCGCTTTACCCAAGGCGAGAAAACCGTAGATGCAGTCCAGTCTGTTAGTTTTACGATAGAGCCCGGAAAAACAACCGCGTTAGTCGGAGAATCTGGTTCAGGAAAGTCTGTTACCGCTTTATCGATCATGAGACTTCTTGCCTACCCCAAAGCATCCCACCCTTCTGGACGTGTTCGGTTTAACGGCATTGATATTTTAAGCGCTACGGAATCTACATTGCGCCAACTTCGCGGTGGCAAAGTTAGCTATATCTTTCAGGAGCCGATGACCTCGCTGAATCCGTTACATCGAATAGAAAAGCAGATTGGCGAAAGCATCACTCTTCATAAACCACTCAATGCCACACAGGTTAGAGAGCGTATTATTGAACTACTGTCACTGGTTGGCATTCGTGACCCAGAATCGCGACTAAAAAGCTATCCTCATGAGCTATCTGGCGGTCAACGCCAGCGCGTCATGATCGCGATGGCGCTAGCCAATGAACCCGAACTACTTATCGCAGACGAGCCAACCACAGCACTAGACGTCACCGTGCAAAAGCAAATTCTTGAGCTACTAAAAGAGCTACAAGAAAAGCTGGGTATGGCAATTTTGCTAATCACACACGATCTCAACATAGTGAAGCATTATGCTCACCACGTGTGCGTGATGTATCAGGGAAAAGTGGTTGAAACAGGCCCTGTTGACGGCGTGTTTTCTTCCCCCAAAAACACATACACCCAAACATTACTCAACGCTGATCCCAAAGGTGCTCCTGCGCCAGTCGATGAAGATGCCCCCACAATCTTAGAAACTACCAATCTACGTGTATGGTTTCCGATTAAAACCGGCTTTTTTGGGCGTACAAATAGTTACATTAAAGCAGTTAATGACGTATCACTGCACGTTCGCAAAGGTGAGACATTAGGTATTGTCGGCGAGTCAGGCTCGGGGAAAACAACCTTAGGGATGGCTCTACTTAGACTTATCAGCAGCAAAGGATCTATTAAGTTTCACCAACGCCCTATTGACTATTTAAATCAAAAACAGATTAAGCCTATGCGTCGACATCTACAAGTCGTGTTCCAAGATCCGTACGGAAGTCTTAGCCCGCGCATGACTGTGGGCGAGTGTATTGCAGAAGGGTTGGATATCCACGGCATCTGCTCATCTCAAGAACGTGAATCAAAGATTGCTAACGCTTTATCGGAAGTGGGGCTAGATTATGATGTCCACTGCCGATATCCCCATGAGTTTTCTGGCGGTCAACGCCAACGTATAGCCATAGCCCGCGCGTTAATTCTCAAGCCTGAAATCATTATTCTAGATGAACCCACATCAGCTTTAGACCGTACCGTGCAAGTTCAGATTGTGGACCTACTTCGCTCATTACAAGCTAAATACGACCTCAGCTATATCTTTATTAGCCACGACCTTACTGTTGTACGTGCCATGAGCCATCAAGTTATGGTCATGCAGCAAGGCAAAGTTATTGAACAAGGAAGTGCCCATAACATCTTCACGCAACCACAACAGACCTACACCCAACAACTGTTAGCCGCCGCGCTCACCTAACCGCGATTAAGCCCTCTTAGGTTCGACAGTCTTTACTTGTTTGCTGATTTTACCTACATAAACGCAAAAAAACCGGCTATAAAGCCGATTTTCATATGCTGTTTCATTAAGTATCTATCATTGCGTGCAAAGCATCGCCAAAGACATCAGGTTGTTTTCTTACGTTTGTTTTGACGATGCATATCAACTACAACCGCAGCCACGATAATTGCACCTTTAATGATATCTTGATAGTAAGCATCAATACGTAAGAACGTGAAACCAGATAACATAACCCCTAATATCAAGGCTCCAATCACTGTACCGGTAATGCGTCCACGTCCACCTGACAATGAGACCCCACCGATAACAGCGGCGGCAATCGCATCCAATTCATACATTAGCCCCATACCGGCCTGTGCGGTTTTGATACGAGCAATGGCAACCATCGCCGCTAAGCCTGCAAGTAGACCCGCTATCATATAAACTTTAATTAGATGCGCATCGATATTAATACCCGAAACACGAGCAGCCTGTGGGTTAGCGCCAATCGCATACGTAAACTTACCAAAGCGGGTATAACGCATAACAACATGGAAAAAAGCGGCTACAAAGAGGAAAACAACAACAGGCATCCAGCGATCTAAACCATTACCTAACAATGCGAAACTATCGGTAAAACCAGACACTGGGCTGCCATCCGTGTACCAGCGCGCTACACCACGTGCTGACACCATCATACCCAAGGTTGCAATAAAGGGTGGGATCTTCGTTTTCGTGATCAACCAGCCATTAATAAAGCCTGCAAGCGCACCGACTAGCAAACCTACTACTATAGGAATAATAAACGGTAAGTCCACCAACGATGGATGAATGATCTTTGGCCAGTCACTGCTTTGAGCGAAAGTAGCGGCAATCATCGCCGACATTGCAACTACTGAGCCCGAAGATAGATCGATCCCCCCGGTAATAATGACTTGTGTTACACCAACTGCGATGATCCCGATCACCGACACCTGTAGAATTATAATTTGTAAACGGCTCATGTTGGCCAAAAAGCTTTGCCCAACTAAAAACCAACCTAGCACTTCAAACAGAACTGAAATACCCAGCAAAACTAGAAAGATACTAACCTCTGCGGGTAACTTCTTTTTTGTTACTTTTGGTGCTTGCGGCTCGTTACCTGCCACCGAAGGGCTGCTTGTTGTTGTAGTCATGTTAACCTCGTTATATTTCTTATAAGGCGGATTATTGAGCAGCCAGGTTCATAATAGTTACCTGATCAGCTTGTTCCCTATCGACAATGCCTGTTATGCGTCCGTCATGCATAACGAGCACCCGATCACTCATCCCCAGCACTTCGGGCAGCTCAGATGAGATCATGATTACAGCTACCCCCTTATGGGCTAACTGCGTAATAAGTGTATGGATTTCAGCTTTAGCCCCCACATCAATACCGCGGGTAGGCTCATCTAAAATCAGTATGCGAGGGTGAGTCAGCAACCAACGCGCAATCAGTACTTTTTGCTGGTTACCGCCAGAAAGATTTTCAATAGTCTCTTCCATGTTGGGTGTTTTAACGCGCAATTTTTTGCACATTTCTTCACTCTTAACGGCCAACTCCGCTTCGGAAACAAAACCACCGTTAACGAAATTTTCATGAAGCACGGCTGATTGGACATTCTCTTGTATATCTAAAGGAAGAAAACACCCTGTTTCTTTACGATCTTCAGTAAGAAAAGCCATTCCTTGTAAGATGGCATCGTGAGGATTAGCAATTTTGACCTCCTCACCCAAAATGGAAATGCTCCCCCTATCCGCTGGAGTAACACCAAAAAGTGCCTCTGCCACGTTTGAACGCCCCGAGCCAACAAGGCCTGCAAAGCCTAGGATTTCTCCCGCGCGGACATCAAACGAGATATCAGAAAACACCCCGTCTAGTGTTAAGTCTTTTACGGATAAAACAACATCCCCTATTTCGACTTCTTCTTTAGGAAACATCTGAGTAACGTCACGACCAACCATCATTCTGATAATATCGTCACGTGTTACATCAGTTGATAAATGAGTCGCTATATATTGTCCATCACGAAAAACTGAAAACTCATCAGCTATTTCGAACAGCTCATTCATTTTGTGCGTGATATAAACGATCCCTATTCCACGCTCACGAAGACCTCGAATAATCTCAAAAAGGTGGGCGACCTCTGTTTCAGTAATTGCAGATGTCGGCTCGTCCATAATGAGCACATCCGAATTAAAAGACACTGCTTTTGCAATTTCGACCATTTGGCGGTTTGCAACTGTAAGCTCACCAATTTCAACTTCAGGATCAAGCTGGATATTCAACCGCTCAAACAACTCAAGTGTCATGCGGTTCATTTCATCGTGGTCCACTAAGCCAAACGAATTTTTCGGTTCACGACGTATCCATATATTTTCTGCCACTGTCATTTGATTCATAAGAAGAAGTTCTTGATGAATCATGGCTATCCCAGCTTCTTGCGCCATTAAAGGGGTTTCTAATTTAAGCGGCTTACCATGCAGGCGCACTTCACCTTGATCTGGCTGATAAATTCCGGCAATAATTTTCATCAAGGTCGACTTGCCAGCACCATTTTCACCCATCAGAGCATGCACTGTACCTGGACGAACTTTCAGCTGAACATCATCTAAAGCTACAACACCCGGAAATTCTTTTCGGACGTTAACCACTTCTAGAACATATTCAGACTGTGATGATGCAGGAATTGCGCTGCTTTCAGACACCAATCCCACTACTGATGCGCTAGTCATAACGCAATCCCTCCATTTAATTATTGTTATTTACTTGTTGAGGTACTCTTCAAGATTAGCTGGTGTGACTAGCTCAAATGGAACCCAAACCTTCTGATCAACATCTTCACCTTTAGCAAGCTTAACAGCCGCCTCTAGAGCACCAGAACCTTGACCGACAGCACTTTGATAAACCGTTACATCTAAGTCACCGGCTTTCATAGCTGCTAAGGCATCAGGTGTTGCATCAATACCGGCAACAACAACACTATCCATAGAGCGACCGGATGCTTTAAGTGCCTGAATCGCACCAATTGCCATTTCGTCGTTATTGGAAATTACTGCATCAAACTCAAGGCCCGCTGATAACCAGTTGGTCATCAAATCATTACCTTCTACACGGGACCACTCAGCCGTTTGCTCTGCAACAATTTCCATGCCGGAACATTCTTTAGTTTCAATCACATCATGGATATCTTTTGTACGTTGCAAAGCTGCTTGGTTAGATAGCTCGCCCATCATCACGACAACCTTGCCCTTACCGCCTAGCAAGCGACAGACCTCCTGGGTTTGGAAAGTGCCTGAGTCGACTTCGTTTGACGCAACAAATGCTTGGTTATCCGGCAGCATATCGATATTGATAGGTTGTCGGTTTACATAAATTAAAGGAATACCAGCGGCCTCTGCATCACTACTCATAGAAACCGTAGCGTCTGTATCAACGGGGTTAATAATGATGGCGTCAACACCGGAAGCGATGAAGTTTTGAATTTGATTAAGCTGTGTACCGACTTCGTTTTTCCCATCTTCGATCTGAACATCAACGTTCTGCTTTTCAGCTGCATCTTCAATGCCGTTACGAAGAGCGGTTAAAAAGTTATCATCAAACAATGCCATTGAAACACCGACTTTTAAATCAGCCGCTGACACAGAAGTAGAGATAATTGCCGTAGCTAATGCAGTGAGAGCTAGTTTTTTCATCTTATTTGTATCCTCTTTTAGGTGCCCGGTTGCACCTATCTTTTTATTATTAGAACCGGAGAAGCATGTCTCGCTAACAAGAGATCCTTAGAAGCAAGTGACTGCAACAGTGGCTCTTTATATATTCAAAACCCAATACATTCATTCCAATAAATTCATGAGTTAGAACATATATTCCAATTTGAACCGATTAGGGGCTTTTGTCAACCCTAAATTGTTAAATAGAAGGCCAGCAAAGAGTCAGACTGCCTGTTTAGCAGATACTTCCTCACCCTTAATTGTGTAAATCCCTCTTATTCTAAATCATTGCAACTAAAATTGATGAATAAGTACATCTTTTAAACAGAATCTTGGCAAAAAATACCATTACCAAGATAAAAAATAGAATATTCCATTTTTTATTTGTTCTATTGAGATTAAACCATCAAATAATTCTAAATTTATCGAAAATGATGTTTTTTGATGTCATCTCATCAAAAAAAGAAAGGTTTCGTTGACTGGTTTCGTTTTAGAAAACTACTATCAGCCGACACAATAACTCTAACAAAGCAGATTAACGCCTTACTTTTTATAAGCGACAAGGCATTATCACCATCGCAGGAACAAAATATGTCAACAGTATCTCCACGCTACGGCTTAAACCATATGGTTTGCCCGTCATTAACTATTCAACAATTTCTTGAGACCGCAAACCAATTGGGTGCAGAAACCATCGAGTTTCGTAACGATATCGGCACTAATAGCCTAACTGACTTAACCACAGCTAAAGCAGCTGGGGAGCAAGCAAGATCACTCGGAATTACCGTTCTCAGCATTAACGCTCTGTACCCTTTTAACATCTGGAATGCTGATCGGGCTGCCCAAGCAGTAGAAATGGCCAAGGTTGCACAAGCCTGTGGCGCTGTTGGCCTGGTCATGTGTCCCTTAAATGACGGATCGCATACACAAGCAACGCCGCAACGTTTTGACATGTTGAAAGAGGCGCTACTAGCCATCACGCCAATTTTAGAAGACCACAACCTGATAGGTTTTATTGAACCGCTTGGCTTCCCCATTTCATCTTTGCGCACAAAACGCGAGGCCGTTGAGGCAATAGAGGCTATAGGCCAAAGCAACCGCTTTAAGCTAGTGCATGACACTTCCATCATCGAGGGGCTGGCGAGGATGACTATTTCCCTGACCATACCGGGCTGGTTCATATCTCGGGGCTTGAAGATCAAGACGTTTCTTTTGATGACATGCTAGACAGTCATCGATTACTAGTAGGCCCTAAAGACCGTCTTGGAAATGTTGAGCAGTTACATCAACTCCATAAAACTGGCTTTAACGGTCCAGTCTCTTTCGAGCCTTTTTCTGAACAGGTTTGGGGGCTGAATGACCCTGCCACCGCTGTCCTCGATAGCATGCACTATCTAAACGACGCTCTCAATAGATAACACTTTAGTGAGACCAACAATAAGAAAGAGAGGCAACTATGCAAATCGCACTTGACCCTTATATGCATCGTCACTTATCACTCAGTGAATTATGCAAAGCCACGAAAGAGATGGGATACGATCATATAGAGCTATCGCCCCGAGCTGATTTTCTACAATGGTGGACCCGACCTCGCGTGTACCCTGAGCGCTTAAACGCTTTTAAAAAAGCATTGAAAGATCATGAATTAACGGTTTCAACATTGCAGCCTATGTATCGCTGGTCAAGCCCATTTGAAGACGAGCGTAAAATGGCAATAGACAACTGGAAACGTACGATCGAAATAGCGGTAGAGCTAGACTCCCCCTTGCTAATTTCCGAGTTTGGCCGCGGCGGCTCACCAGAGCGATCGTTAAACGATACTCTTGGCATTCATAGCGCTGAAGCGTGTGAACATGCCTTTTGGCGCTCAATGGATGAGCTAGTACCTATCCTGGAGCGCGAAGGTCTGGTTTTAAGCATAGAGCCTCACCCTGAAGACTGGGTTGAGACAATGGAGCCAGCCATAGATATTATCCGCACAATCAATTCCTCCTCGGTTAAAGCCTCGTATATTGCGCCGCATGCTTTTTACTATGGTGATGATTTAGCAGAGACTATTCGTATGACCCAAGGTGAGCTAGTTCATGCTCGCGTTGCGGATACGTTCAACCATAAGGCATCGTCCCAACTTAGGTATATTGTTAACCCGCCAGGATCGACAGCGCGCGTTCATCAGCACTTAGATATGGGTGAGGGCGAGATAAATTGGGATACCTTTTTTAAAACTCTCAGCGAAATTGGCTTTGATGGCGTGTTATCTAGCTGTGTTTTTGCCTGGGAAGAACGCGCAGAAGACTCATCACGCTTCATGCGAGACGAAATACAAGCCTACGTAGATAAATACTGGAAATAAGAACACACAACAAATTACCTGCCTCGACACACCTCAATGGCGGCGAGGCTTTCTCCTCATAAAAATAAAGAGAACCACTTATGACAATTAATATTGGTGTTATCGGCACAGGTGCCATTGGTGCAGACCATGCCCGGCGCATTTCCAAAACGCTGATCGGCGGCAAAATAGTAGCGGTTAATGATGTAAATACTAGCCAAGCTCAAAGTCTTGTTGATGAACTTGGCTTGAGCGCTACCATTCACAATAGCGGCCATGATTTAATCAATGATGACAGCGTCGATGCAGTATTAGTTACCTCGTGGGGTCCCACACACGAAGAGTTTGTTGTGGCCGCTATAAACGCCGGTAAATATGTTTTTTGTGAGAAGCCGCTCGCCACTAGCGCACAGGGTTGCCAAAATATAATTGAAGCCGAAATGCAAGCTCAAAAACGCCTTGTTCAAGTTGGGTTTATGCGCCCTTATGATTCGGGTTACTTACAGCTAAAAAATGCGATCGACTCAGGCCTAATCGGCGAACCATTAATGGTTCATTGCGCACATCGCAACCCAAGCGTTCCGGACACTTACCACACCCCAATGGCTATTCATGACACGCTGATCCATGAATTGGATGTACTTCGCTGGCTATTAAATGACGAGTTTGTCTCAGCCCAAGTTGTATTCCCTCGCAAGACCAAATACGCGCACAGCGCACTGGCTGACCCGCAGATCGTCTTATTAGAAACTAAAAAAGGCGTTCGAATTGATGTCGAAGTATTTGTAAACTGCCAATATGGATACGACATTCAATGCTCTGTGGTGGGCGAAGAAGGCATCGCAAACTTGCCTGAGCCACAAAGCCTGTTACTGCGCAAAGAGGCCAAACTCTCTAATGATATTTTAATGGACTGGAAGGATCGCTTCATAGCGGCCTATGATGTAGAGCTACAAGCGTTCATTAACGGCATCGCTAATGACAAACTGACCGGGCCATCCGCTTGGGATGGAATGGCAGCCTCTGTCGCCAGCGATGCGTGCGTCAAAGCACAACAAAGCCAACAAATAGAACCGATAACCATGCCTGAACGACCAACGTTCTACTGTTGAATCCATAATTAACACGAAGGCGCCCTTGCCTATAGCAAGTTGGTAAGCGAGGGCGCATTAAATACAGGCCAAGAGCTCGACACTCTATTGGCTGGTAAACTCCCCCAAATTACTGGGTACGACCAACTTAAACGGAATCCTCGTAACAATAGGACCTCCGGGGTCTACCTTTGTAAGCAACAAATCCATTACCACTTGAATCGCTGTTGCGGCTTGGGCGTTGGCATCCTGATAGACAGATATATCCAGTTCTTTTTTTTGTATCGAGGCTATTGCGTCCGGTGTAGCATCTATCCCAGCTACCACGATACTTTCCATGGGCACTTTTTCCTCTTTAAGCGCCTGTATAGCCCCTAAAGCCATTTCATCATTATTGGCAATCACTCCGTCCAGCTCCACACCTGACTTCAGCCAGTCCTTCATTACTTGATAACCCCCATCTCTTGTCCAATCAGACTCTTCCTCTGCTCTTAGGATTAACCGATTACACGGGCGGATAGAAATAACATCATGGATATCCTTAGTGCGCATTAATGCCGAAGCCGAAGAAATGTCGCCCGTTATGATCCCAATAGCCCCTTGCCCACCTAAGACTTTACACACCTGATTAGCTTGCAGCTCGCCTGATTCTTGTTCATCAGGTAAAACGACCCGTTGCAGGCTCGGCAACGAGTCCACATTAATTGGCATTCGGTTTAAGAAAACCAAAGGGGTAACCGCTTTTGACGCATCATCACTTATTTGAACAGTAGCATCCGTGTTTACAGGAATAACGATTAAGCCATCTACCTCGTCAGCGATAAATGCCTTTACATGGGAGAACTGTATATCCACTTGGTTTTCTGCATTCATAAAAACCAGTTCAATATCCGAATTTTGTGCATGAGCTTGCATAGCATTACGTAAAATCGTAAGCCATCTATCATCAAACAAAGGCACGGATACACCCAATGTCATTTGAGCAGCGATTGAGGGAACTGAAAAAAATAGCGCAAAGCACGCGACTGCGAAAAACTTTTTGAGGAGCATAAGAGCCATCCTTGGTTAAAACTACCACTAAACAGCACTACGACTACCAGACAAAAATCCGACACCCTCCATAGCGCACTTTCAAAACCCAGAAAAATGAATAAAAGCTGAATTTTTATTCAAGTATAGATAAAGACCTTTTGATTTTCTCTAACAGCGACATAAAAAATTTATCAGCGCTCGCTAATGAAACAAAAATTCTATTTTTTAAAAATTAAAGAAAATATTTTCTATCGTATTGCTGTTTTAGAATTTTTGTTCTATTCTTTCGTAAATGAAATGTCGGCACTGTCGCAGGGTTGTTTTGCTCAGGCCGAGGGGACTCGAAGTACAGCATATGCTCGCATGTGTTACAGGAGAAAAATAATTATGAGTACTGAAAAGACTCTGGACCTGATCTGCCTCGGTCGTGCGGCAGTGGATATTTACGGCGAACAAATTGGGAGCCGACTTGAAGATGTAAATAGTTTTGCAAAATACTTAGGTGGCTCATCAGGGAACATCGCTTTTGGCACTGCCCGCCTAGGCTTAAAAAGCGCCATGCTGACTCGTGTTGGTGACGAGCATATGGGCCGCTTTGTCCGCGAAGAGTTAGCCCGTGCCGGCGTTGATACCAGCCATGTTATTACTGATAAAGAGCGCTTAACTGGCCTTGTACTTCTAGGAATTAAAGACCAGGAAACGTTCCCACTCATTTTTTATCGCAAAGACTGTGCTGACATGGCCGTCGACTCGAGCGATTTCTCGCCTGAGTTTATAGCTTCTTCAAAAGCACTATTAATAACAGGCACCCATCTATCAACGGAACAAACACTAACCACCAGTAAAACTGCACTAGAATACGCCAAAGCACACGGTACAAAGTGTGTTCTGGATATCGATTACCGGCCGGTACTTTGGGGCTTAACAAGCCTAGGTGATGGTGAAACGCGCTTTGTCTCCAACGAAAGCATCAGCAAACACCTTCAAAGTATCCTGCCGGATTTTGATTTGATTGTCGGAACTGAAGAAGAAATTCATATAGCAGGTGGCAGTACCGATACGATTACAGCACTGAAAACTATCCGCTCGCTAACCCCTGCAACCATAGTGTTAAAGTTAGGCGCATTGGGCTGCACCGTCTTGGATGACGATATTCCAAGCAGTGAAAGTGACTTTGATGTCTTCACCGGTGTACGAGTGGACGTGCTTAATGTACTTGGGGCCGGAGATGCATTTTTAAGCGGCTTTCTTCGTGGCTGGCTACGCAACGAAACGCATCAGCAATCTTGTACCTACGCCAATGCATGCGGCGCCTTAGTCGTTTCCCGACACGGCTGTGCGCCAGCCATTCCTAGCGCAGAAGAGTTAGATGCCTATATCGCTAGAGCTGAGTCTATTCCGCGCCCCGATTTAGACAACGAACTCAATTATTTGCACCGCGTGACTACCCAGCGAAAGGCCATAGAATGGAAAGACCTGTGCATATTAGCATTTGATCACCGCAAGCAGTTATTCGACATGGCGCGCGAAGTCGGTGCCGACCCTGCTCGTATTAGTGATTTAAAACGTTTATTGGTCAAAGCTACGGAAATCGGTTCTCAGCGCATTGGCTCAAGCCAAGTGGGTGTCCTTTGTGATGACACATACGGACAAGCCGCATTGAATGATGTTACGGGTCGCGATTGGTGGATTGGACGCCCTGTCGAGTTTCCAAGCTCCCGCCCTATTGAATTAGAAGGTGGACGCAGCATCGGATCACGGCTAAAAAACTGGCCTCGTGAGCATATTGTTAAATGTTTGGTGTTTTATCACCCCGCTGACCAAATCGATACGCGTGCACAGCAAGAACGCCAAGTTATTGAACTATACAATGCCTGCTGCGCTTCCGGCCACGAGTTATTACTAGAGTTAATTCCGCCAAAAGATAGCGAAATTAATGATGATATATACATCAACGCCATGCAGCGTTTTTACAACCTCAACGTCCGTCCTGACTGGTGGAAATTGCCACCTCAATCAAAAGCCAACTGGCAGCGCATCAGCGATTTAATTACAAACAGAGCACCTCATTGTCGTGGCGTTGTGATGTTAGGGCTCGATGCTCCCGCTGAAGAGCTTAAGAAAGGATTTATGGATAGCGCAGGATTTGATATCTGCAAAGGCTTTGCTATTGGACGCACTATTTTCAGCGAGCCTAGCCGAAAGTGGTTAGGTGGCGAATATAACGACGAGCAATTCATCAACGCTATTGTCGAAAACTACCTTGAGTTAGTGGCCACTTGGAAACTACGAAACAGCCAATCTAGCTAGTCTATGCAGCTAAAGCCAAATCATTTACAGCGCGGTTAACAAGGCAAGGATATGAAAACAATAAAACTCACCATGGCACAAGCGGTAATCCGCTACCTAATGGCTCAAAAAGTAGAAATCGAAGGCGAAATTAAACCCATGTTTGCGGGATGCTGGGCAATCTTCGGCCACGGAAATGTCGCCGGTATAGGCGAAGCGCTGTATCACGTAAAAGAGGAACTCCCTACCTACCGTGCTCACAACGAACAGGCAATGGCACACTCAGCCATTGCTTATGCTAAGACCATGAATCGTCAACAAATGATGATGTGCACAGCATCCGCAGGCCCTGGCTCCGTGAATATGGTAACAGCAGCCGCCGTTGCGCATGTGAACCGTATACCTGTCTTGTTCTTACCGGGCGATACATTTGCAACACGCATGCCCGACCCTGTTTTGCAGCAAGTGGAAAACTTCCATGACCAAACACTCACATCAAACGATTGTTTTCGACCTGTTAGCCGCTTCTTTGACCGCATAACAAGACCGGAACAATTGTTAACGTCACTGCCACAAGCTATTCGTGTACTCACAGACCCCATCGAATGTGGCCCAGCTACACTGGGTATGCCCCAAGACGTTCAGACAATGGCGTTTGACTACCCTGCCTCATTTTTTGACGAAAAAGTACACCATCTGCGCCGTCAAGCACCGGACAACAGAGAGCTAGAAAACGCCATTACTATGATCAAGCAGGCGAAAAAGCCAGTAGTCATTGCTGGGGGCGGCTTACATTACTCCGGTGCACTGAAAGAGTTCGATCAATTTGTGAGCACTTATCATTTACCGGTGGGTGAGACCCAAGCGGGCAAAGGCGCTTTACCATGGGATCACTTGCAAAACATGGGCAGTATCGGCGTAACAGGTGCTGCTTCTACCAATGCGTTATGCAGTGAATCCGATCTGATTATCGCCGTGGGGACTCGCCTAGGGGATTTCACATCTGGCTCTAGAGCATTAGTGAACCCCGATGCCAAAATTATTTGTTTAAACGTCGCTTCCTTCGATGCCATCAAACACAAAGCTCAACCTTTAGTAGGTGATGCAAAACTGACATTGGCACAACTCACTGGCGCACTTGACGATTGGACCCCTGATGGCCAGTGGCTTGAGAAAGCGGAACAGTTGCGTGTGCACTGGCAGCAATCAGTCGATATCGCGACTACAGACCGTGGAACAAACCTCCCTACGGATGCTGAATGCGTGGGAGCGGTTAACCGTGCCGCTGACGAAAAGGATATTGTCGTTTGTGCAGCAGGCGGCCTACCTGGCGATTTACAAAAGCTCTGGAGGACGCGATACGACAAAGGCTACCACATGGAATATGGCTATTCATGCATGGGATATGAATTAGCTGGAGGCTTAGGAGTAAAAATGGCTAAGCCTCAATCCGAAGTATTCGTGATGGTCGGAGACGGCTCCTATTTAATGCTCAATTCGGAAATTGCCACCTCAGTCATGCTTGGGCAAAAGATCATTATGGTTGTACTTGATAACCGCGGCTATGGATGTATTCATCGTCTACAGCAATCGTGCGGCGGCCCGGGGTTTAATAACATGCTTGATGATTGCTTAACCACAGAAAACGGCGCCCCTAAAACCGACTTTGCAGCCCATGCAGCTGCACTGGGAGCGCGCTCCGAAAAGGTCAATAACATTAGCGAACTTGAAGCCGCCTTAGAACGTGCGAAAACATCGGATATCAGCTATTTAATCACGCTAGATACCGATGTGACGCCGCAATGGGAAGACGGTGGAAGTTGGTGGGACGTTGCTGTTCCTGAAGTATCCCAAAGAGATGCTGTCAATGAAGCCCGCAAACGCTACGAAAGCTTTAAAGCACGCCAGCGCCAAAATTTGTGATGTAAACCGAACAATCTAACTATAAGCCTTAATTTTGTAAGCCATAAAAGTGCTGCAGGAGAATAATAATGAGTGTACGCATCGGTATAAACCCTCTTTCTTGGACCAATGATGACCTACCAACACTGGGTGCAGAAACGCCATTAGAGGTTTGTCTAAGTGAAGGTAAACAAGCTGGTTTTTCAGGGTTTGAACTAGGTAATAAATTTCCGCGCCAACCCGAAGTGCTTGGACCCATTCTAGACAGCCACCAACTAGATCTTGTTTCTGGTTGGTTTAGCGGTGAGTTACTAACCCGTAGCGTCGAAGAAGAGATCGAAGCTATCGAAGATCATTTGCATCTATTAAAAACCTTAGGTGCAAAAGTAATGGTCTATTGCGAGGTAACAGGCTGTATTCATGGTCAACAGGGCACTCCCCTCTCTCATCGCCCACGTATTAGTGAAGCAGAGATAGCGGCATTAGGCGAAAAACTCACTAAGGTTGCCGAATATACCTTGTCTCAAGGTGTCCAGATTGCCTACCACCATCACATGGGGACGGTTATTGAATCCGAAGCCGAGGTGGATCTTTTAATGAAGTACACCAGCCCCGCCGTTGGACTGCTGCTGGATACCGGACACTTAACATTTGCCGGTGGTGATCCAATCGCCGTTCAAAAAAGGTATGCCGATCGCATCGTCCATGTTCATTGTAAGGACCTACGTGAAGCCGTCCTCAATGATGCCAAAAACCGTGATTTGAGTTTCCTTGATGCGATGTTAAACGGTGTGTTTACCGTCCCTGGAGATGGCTTCATTGATTATCTAAGTATCTTTAATGGACTTAACGCCTCGAACTATCAAGGCTGGTTAGTTGTTGAGGCTGAACAAGACCCTGCCGTCGCACACCCGCTCACCTACGCGACATTAGGTGCTAACAACCTTAAAAAATTCTGCGCAGAATCCGGATTAAACCTCGTCGATTAATGCAGATAACGATACTTATCATGAAAGTAGTGCTGCGCGAAAAGCCAGCGCTACCCAAATAAAAAGGAACACATCCATGAATACACTAGGCAATTACATCAATGGCCAACACACAGAGAGTACTAGCGGCCGAGTAGCGCCGGTGTTCAACCCCGCAACGGGAGAACAAACCCGACAAGTCGTGTTGTCCAGCGCTGATGAAACGCGAGCAGCTATCGCCTCTGCACAAGAAGCCTTTGCTAAATGGCGCGCTGTTACACCGCTTAATCGTGCACGTGTTATGTTCAAATTTAAGGCCTTACTAGAGCAGCACGCCGATGAATTAGCAGAAATGATTACGGCTGAGCATGGTAAGGTTTTCTCCGATGCTAAAGGTGAAGTAACACGCGGCTTAGAAGTGGTCGAGTTTGCCTGCGGTATTCCGCACCTTCAAAAAGGAGAGCATAGCCTTAATGTGGGCCGTGGTGTGGACAGCATGTCACTTATGCAGCCTCTTGGCGTTTGTGCAGGCATCGCACCGTTTAACTTCCCTGCCATGGTGCCTATGTGGATGTTCCCAGTTGCTATTGCTTGCGGTAACACCTTCGTGATGAAGCCATCAGAAAAAGACCCTTCAGTGCCATTGCGCTTGGCTGAACTGCTAACAGAAGCGGGCCTACCTGAAGGCGTATTCAACGTAGTGAACGGCGATAAAGAATCGGTAGATGTGCTTTTATCCGATGATCGTGTACAAGCCGTAAGCTTTGTAGGCTCAACGCCTATTGCCGAATACATTTACTCGACAGCATCAGCCAACGGCAAGCGCGTACAAGCACTCGGTGGCGCTAAAAACCACATGATTGTTATGCCAGATGCCGATCCAGAACAAGTGGTTGGCTCACTTATGGGAGCCGCATACGGTTCGGCTGGTGAGCGCTGCATGGCTATCTCTGTTGCCGTGTGCGTTGGCGATGAAGTGGCAGACAACCTGGTAAAACGTATCGGTGAAGAAATAGACACTATGCGTGTGGGCCCGGGTGTAGGCTTACCTGAAGAAGCACATATGGGCCCTGTTATCTCAAAAGTCCATGCTGACAAAGTAAAAGAATACATCACCTCTGGTGTCGAAGAAGGCGCTACCCTATTACGCGACGGCCGCGAGTTTGTGTGCAAAGGGAACGAAAATGGCTACTTTGTAGGCCCTACCCTGTTTGATAACGTAAAACGCGGTATGCGCATTTACGAAGAAGAAATCTTTGGCCCCGTTCTATGTATAGTCCGCGCCGAAAGCTATACAGAAGCCGTGCAAATGATCAATGAGCACGAATACGGCAACGGTACCGCTATCTTTACGCGTGATGGCGATACAGCCCGTCAGTTCTGCGAGGAAATCCAAGTTGGTATGGTCGGTGTAAACGTGCCAATTCCAGTCCCGATGGCCTTCCACAGCTTTGGTGGCTGGAAACGCTCGTTATTTGGTCCACTACATATGCATGGCCCAGATGGCGTTCGCTTTTACACGCGCATGAAAACTGTAACCGCTCGCTGGCCAACCGGCTTACGTGCTGGGGCTGAATTTTCAATGCCAACCATGAAATAAACTGTATCGAGTTGTCCCTTGCTCTCCATACCTGAAGAGTAATGCTCTGTTGCCACATCATTGATAGTGGTTTTATAGCCCATCGTTTAGATGGGCTTTTTTTATTCACAACACTAGGCTGACGCTTTTACGGCTGCACGAACGCGCTTTAGCGGCCTATCGACAACGTAAGTAATAAATACCGATAGCACAACACACAATAGACAAGCCCCCACAAAAGTAATGATCCCTTGATACGAATCTCCTCTAAGCGGCTCGCCCCAAATCATCATCGACACAGCCAGCCCTGCCAGCCAATGAAAGAGATAGGTAGGGTAACTTAAATCCCCCAACCAGCCATCAACTCGCCGGTTAACTAATGGGAATCGACCTCTAATTAACATAACTACCAGCAAAGCGTTAACCATATAGTTAAGGTAGAAGCTAACATGGTGAGCCAGCTCCATTAGCACACTCTCATCTCTTTCATATCGGATACTAGCGGCTAAAAAGGCATTGATAATAAAAGCCAAAAGCAAAGCCAGTACTACATAATTAGACGCTAGGAACATGCTCTTAGTCTCTAATTGTTGGCGATAGTGATAAATCAACGCACCTACCGCAAACGGTAAGCTCCCAGCCAATATTGATGAATAACGAGCACTATCACCCCACTGTTGAATATGAGTAAGCGCCATATACAACGCACTTGTATAAAACCATACCCATGTAATTTGTCTATTTTTAGAGATGCCCAACATTATGAGTACATAGAAAATTAACTCTATTGTTAACGCCCACGTTGGAGGGGAAAAACGGGGCTCAACCTGCCCAGGAAATGCGCTGAAATACAACAAGGAAAGATTTTGAAACCACTCTTGTGCTGACGTTGGCAGATAAATAAAGCGGCGATAGCTTCGAGTAATATCTTCACCCAATATAAGAATAATCACCAACGACAGCGACAAAATAGCCCAATAAGCAGGGTATAAACGTAAAAAACGATTAACACCAAAACGCTTGTAGCCCACCCAAGAATAACCATATGTATGCTGCATCACATAGGTCATCAGATAGCCACTTAAAATAAAAAAGCCATGTACCGCATATTGCCCAATAACGGGCACCAACAACAGATGTTGTATGACCACAGCCATCGCTAAAAAAGCACGGTAAGCCCCAAACATGTCACATTCCTTGTAATAGTTCCTCAAAAGAGCCTATCACAACCTGTGAAGCTTACTAATAACTATAAGTGAGAACTGAGTGTTTACCCGTATTAATGAAGATTAACGATCAGAAAATCTCCACAAGGCATACAAAATTGGTTTTCTTCAGATCAATTAGGTTAGTGATCGTTTCCTGCGTATACCCACATAGGCTCCGTTTTACCCGCCCGCTCAAACCCTAGTGATTCATAAAACCGAACAGCGTCACCATCAGCCGTTAGCATTTGCTGATGAAAATTGGCATAAACGTCTTGTAAGGCTGCCATCATAAGCCTACCGACACCTTTACCTTGCTCACTGGGATGAACCAGAAAATGTGGGTAATACACCACTAAATGCCCATCTGATATCGCATTACCCAACCCGACCAAACGCCCTGATATCCTAGCCGTTACTAATGAATGAGAATTGCGTAAGGCGGCCATTAACGGCTCAGGCTTATCAGCCGCCGACCAAGCATTCGCTTGATACAAAGCAATCACTTCATCCGTTGTAATAACGTCCGTTAACGAAATATCAACCTGCATATGATCCCCTTGTATCACGACTTTACTCGTACACGATTATTCCTGTCCCGAATAGCTAGAATTTGATCATTATTAGCCAAATCATGTTCCGTTTTACTCATGCGATCATACAAGACCACATTGACCGTTGCGGCCAAATTCAGACATCCATTAGCAGGGATGTAAACGACATCATCAGCACGATCAATAATGTCCTGGCTAATCGTTCCATCCTCAGGGCCAAAAATATAAAGCGCCTCAGCCGGATGCTCAAACAGAGTTAATGGCACAGCACCGTCCACCAAATCAACACAAACCACCTTAGCGGTCGGGGGGACAGCTTCGATAAGATTGGCTACTCGCTGCAAGGGTATCGCTTGAGCTCTGTTTTGAGTATCGGTATGGAAACGCTCGGCTCTATCGTATCGCTCACCCGTGTAAAAAACAGCCTCCGCTTGGAAGCAACCAGACGCCCGCAACACAGCCCCAACATTGGTTGGGCTTTTGGGGTTAACAAGGCCAATACTAACGCGAGGTTCGGGCATATATAGAGCTTCCATCAAAAGTTACTTTTTCCAATGGCAGCACGGCCATAAAAAGGCTGTCGATAGTAACCAAGGTATAGCGGCGAGTAAACTGCACACTACCTATATCGCTATCGCTGATAATTAAGAACTTGCCCTTTAAATGGCTTTACCGTGTAGTCACACTCGATGGGGCGAGCCTGCGTATGCACCCAGCCTAAGTGCGTCATTCGCTTACTAAACTTAGCGTGATTCCCCCTACCGGGATCAATAAGAATGATTTCACATTGCTCACTAGCATGCTGATTTAGAAACGCAGCTAACAACTCAATATGCTCAGCTTCATACAGCAGATCGCTACCAATGATAATATCAAACTTACCCATATCATTAGCGGCGTCAGCCCAACCAACACGGTAAAATGGTATGTTAGGGTCGCCGTTAAGTTCAGTATTCACATCCAAAAAAGCCCCTACCTCAGGATGATAATCTGTGACTGTGATGTCAGCTTTTCTATGATTAAGTAGCAGGCTCGCTAAAGCTAACCCACAGCCGACTTCTAAAATACGCTTACCAGCGAACTCACGAGTATTAATTTGATGCGCCAAGACTAAACCCGAATCCCACAAAACGCCGAATAAAGGCCAAGAAGCTGACGAAATACCTAATGCTTCGGCAATGCCATCATCATCGGAAAATTCTTGGTTATCACGCAGAGAGCGCACGTGAATATCCGTGTTATCAAACTCGATTGTTTGATACTTAACACGTGGAGAGGACATAAAGTACCTAAAGGTAAGAGAAGCCCAACGCACTTTCAGTGAAGCTTAACCGTTGAGCAAGGCTTCTATTGTACTCTATTTAAACAACTGACATAGAATTTAAACACGACATAGTCTTAGGACTAACGATGAGAAAAATTCTGAACTATCCATTTATCTAATTGATTTGCAAATTGTTGCTTTTCTCTTGGCCCTAACGTTGCCGTCTTTCCAGTATGAATACCACTGGCTCTTAGGGTTTCATTAAAATCACGCATAGTCACTTTTGCTTTGATAGTCTCGCGAGAATACATCTCACCACGCGGGTGCAGCGCATCGGCTCCCTTTTCCATGACTTCAGCAGCCAACGGAATGTCTTGGGTAATCACTAAATCCCCTTTGAGCACTTGGCGCACTATTTCGTTATCCGCTACATCAAAACCTGTTGGCACCGTTTTCGCTTTGATAAATCGAGACGGAGGCACCTGTAGAGACTGGTTAGCAACGAGTGTCGTCATAATACCCACGCGCTCTGCTGCACGAAACAGAATCTCTTTCATCGCTTTTGGGCATGCATCAGCATCTACCCATATTTGAACCGGTCTTTTAGCTTCGCTCATCATAACGTCCATTTGGTTTACGCCGTACAAACGCGCGGATTATACAGCCATTGGTCCACAAGGTAATTCAAATAAATGGAGTGTCATTTTTACGGCAGCGCCGTCATCAATTTTATTTGAGCAGAGATCTCAACACCTGCCGAACACTACGCCAACGGCTGACTAATAAAGCACTAAAAATTAACAAACAACCTAATAACTGCATAAACGACATAGTTTCACCGAACCACAACGCGGCTAGCATGGCTGTCCAGACGGGTTCTAATGTCATAATAACCGCAGCGTTACTGGCGGTTGATAAGCTTTGCGCCCATGTTTGCATAAAAAAACGTAAGCTAGTGGCAATAAAGATACTGGCAAAAAACCAACCCCAAATTGAAGTACTCACATCAAATGCCCAGCTTTCACTTACATACGAAACGGGAAGAGCAACGAGACCCACCACTATTAATTGAATCGCCGCTAATGCTATAGGCGACGTTTTAGCAGCGGCGCGGCTATTAAGGTTAAAAGTGAACGCAAAAAAGATAGCCGACAAAAGAAAGCAAAACTCACCAAACCCCATAACAAAGTGGCTATCTAGTGATAAGGCTGCCAAGCCCGCAATGGCAAAAGGTAATGACTGCCAAATAGCCTTGCTGGGTGTGTCTCCAAAAAATAGCGCCACAACAGGTACTAAAATAACACCCAAGCTGGTAATAAAAGCCCCCACACCAATGTGATTAGCGTAATGCAAACCTAAGATCCAAAAAATCATCGCTACACCAAACGATAACCCGACCAACGCTGTTCTGAGCAAGCCTCGACGCCCCAATCTCGATAAAGGCCTCCATCCGAAAGCCGTTAAGACTAGACCAGCGACCAAAAAGCGCGAGCCAATAAAAAAAAGAGGAGGTAAACCAGAAAGAGCCTCTTTTGAAAAAATCCATCCTGCAGCGGCGAGCAAGGTTACGCACACTAGAATGCAATCTGATTTAGTAGCATTGGTTAGATTCACAATTCCCTTCTTTTCAATATGTATGCATCAGACGTTCGTTAATGTTTATTTATTTTCATTAATGTTCGATTGTAAGCATTTGATTTTCAAAATGAAATATTTATTCCCGTAAGCCATTGTAACAAGCCAGTACATGAAACTTGTAACTCAAACAAAATCTTTTCGTAATAAAACAAAAATTTAAGCTTAAGCGCTTACAAAAAGAACATTTATTATGTTATTTTACTACATATTAAGCACTCAGTGGCTTTCTTAAAATCGGCTATAGCCCAAAAGTGCGTTTACTAATCACATAATTATTAGAATGTTAATTCCAATAATGTATTATATAAAATAAACGTTTCACAAATCAGTCACTCAACACACTGATGCGTGAATCAAAAAAAATAATAGGAGTCACCATGAGTACAATTAAAGTTGCTATTAACGGATTTGGACGTATTGGTCGTAACGTGTTGCGAGCTTTATATGAGTCTGGCTACCGTGAACAAATCCAAGTCGTCGCTATCAATGATTTAGGCGATGCGGAAATCAATGCGCATCTCTTAAAGTTTGATACCGTGCATGGCCGGTTCAATGGCGAAGTAGAGCTTGGCGATAACAGCATCATCGTCAATGGTGACATCATTAAAATCACTTCTGAACGCAACCCAAGCGATCTTCCTTGGGGCGAAAACGATATCGATGTCGTATACGAGTGCACAGGCATATTTACAAGCCGAGCAAAAGCCGCAGCCCACATCGAAGCCGGTGCTAAAAAGGTAATCATTTCTGCACCCGCTAATGATTCAGACTTAACCGTCGTTCACGGCATCAACCACCACTTATTGAATGCCGATCACCACATTATTTCTAACGCTTCTTGCACTACTAACTGTTTAGCCCCGATCGCCAAACCGCTAAATGATGAGTTAGGCATAGAAAACGGCTTAATGACCACTATCCATTCTTACACTAACGATCAAAAGCTGAGCGATGTGTATCACACAGACTTGTATCGTGCTCGTGCAGCGGCCCACTCAATGATCCCAACAAAAACAGGTGCTGCCGCTGCCGTTGGTTTAGTGTTGCCAGAACTTAACGGGAAATTGGATGGCATGGCGGTTCGCGTGCCAACCATCAACGTTTCATTGGTTGACTTAAGCTTTGTAGCAAGCCGCGACACCACTGTAGAAGAAGTGAACTCCATTCTAAGCAAGGCCGCTAACGGCGCGTTAAAAGGCATTTTAGAAATCAACTCTCTTCCGCTTGTATCTGTTGATTTTAACCACAACCCTGCCTCTTCTATTTTTGACGCGAGCCAAACGCGCGTGAACGGCCGTTTAGTCAAAGTTATGTCATGGTATGACAATGAATGGGGCTTCTCTAACCGCATGCTGGATAACACCCTAGCATTGATGAACGCATCACACTGAGGTTTCTCATGCAACGCAGAACTAAAATTGTCGCTACATTAGGCCCTTCAACTAACTCCCCCGAGGCTATTGAAGGCTTGATCATTGCGGGCGTTAATGTAGTCCGCATGAATTTTTCGCATGGAAGCCCAGAAGACCACAAAGAGCGAGCTAACTTGGTACGCGAATTTGCGGCTAAACATAAACGCTTTGTCGGCATTTTAGGCGATCTGCAAGGCCCTAAAATTCGTATTTCTCGCTTCGCAAATGGCAAAGAGATCCTCAAGAACGGCCAAAACTTTATTCTAGATGCAAACCTTGATCGTGATGCAGGCACGTCAGAGCGCGTAGGTATCGATTATAAAGAGCTTGTCGCTGACTCTCGTCCTGGCGATATCCTGTTGCTAGACGACGGCCGTTTAGAATTTGAGGTTAAGTTTGTGCAAGGCCAAGAGATTCACTGTCACGTATTAGTGGGCGGGCCTATCTCAAACAATAAAGGCATCAACCGCAAAGGGGGTGGCCTATCCGCGGCAGCATTAACAGAAAAAGATAAGCGCGATATTTATGTTGCGGCTGAGATCGGTGTTGATTTCTTAGCAGTATCCTTCCCTCGTGATGCCGCTGATATGGAAGAAGCCAGCCGTTTGATGAAAGAAGCCGGTTGCAACGCTGGGCTAGTTGCTAAAATTGAGCGCGCCGAAGCAGTAGCCGATGTAGAAACCCTTGACGGTATTATAAAAGCCTCTGATGGTGTGATGGTTGCTCGTGGGGACCTGGGCGTAGAGATTGGTGATGCCGAACTGATTGGCGTACAAAAGCTGATCATCGACCGTGCGCGCACACTTAACCGATTTGTCATTACAGCGACGCAAATGATGGAATCGATGACTCATGCCCCTCTTCCTACACGCGCTGAAGTATTCGATGTCGCGAATGCGGTGTTAGATGGTACTGATGCTGTCATGCTTTCAGGCGAAACGGCGGCCGGTGATTACCCTATCGAAACGGTAGAGGCGATGGCACGAGTCACTGTGGGCGCAGAACGCCACCCGCACAGTAAAACCTCTAAGCACCGAATCAATGAAGCGTTTACTTACGTAGACGAGACGATTGCCCTATCCGCGATGTATGCAGCTAATCACCTAGAGGGTGTTAAGGCGATCATCTGCATGAGTGAGACAGGTGCAACTCCGTTATTAATGTCACGTATTCGATCTCGCCAACCGATTTTTGCTTTTTCACGTCATCCACGTACCCAAAACAAAGTCACCATTTATCGCGGCGTTAAAACCGTACCGTTTAATGCTGACGATATCCCTAACGAACAAATCAACCGTTTAGCCGTCGACGAGCTAGTCAGTCGTGGCGTGGTTGAAGAAGGCGATCTCGTTATCATTACCAAAGGTGACTATGTCAACGCCCAGGGCGGCACCAACACAATGAAAGTCGTTAAGGTAGGTAGCGACATTCACTAAATCCGTTTTAAAAATGATCCCGGAACTTATAAAAATGACAAGCATCATCCAGGAAATAAAAGCCCGCGAGATATTAGATTCTCGCGGCAACCCCACTGTTGAAGCCGATGTAATATTAACAAACGGTATTGTTGGCACCGCCTGTGCGCCCTCAGGTGCAAGCACAGGCTCCCGTGAGGCTCTTGAACTACGCGATGGAGATAAGAGCCGCTATTTGGGAAAAGGTGTCCAAAAAGCCGTAGATAATATTAACAATCGCGTTTGCGAAGTACTCAAAGGTTTAAATGCCAGAAACCAACGCGCAATAGATGATGCTATGTGCAAAATGGACGGCACAGAGAACAAATCGGATTTAGGGGCTAATGCAATCTTAGCGGTATCACTGGCTTGCGCAAAAGCGGCCGCTACTGACCTTAACATTCCTTTGTATGCGCATATAGCTGAATTGTACGGACAACCTGGACAGTTCAGCATGCCACTTCCCATGATGAATATCATTAATGGCGGAGAGCATGCCGATAACAATATTGATATCCAAGAGTTCATGATCCAGCCGGTATCTGCCACCAGTTTTCGTGAAGCACTTCGCATGGGCGCTGAAGTTTTCCACGCACTAAAAAAAGTCCTCCAGAGCCGCAACTTAAATACAGCGGTTGGTGATGAGGGCGGCTTTGCTCCGGACTTAAGCAGCAACGAAGAAGCCCTAGTGGTCATCCGCGAAGCTATCGAGCTAGCGGGATACAGCTTAGGTCATGACTTCACCCTAGCATTAGATTGCGCTGCTTCCGAGTTTTACAACGAAGGGCAATACCAGCTAAACGGTGAGGAGAAAACATTTAACGCCGAAGGCTTCAGCGATTATTTAGCCAGTCTTACGGACAAGCACCCTATTGTTTCAATTGAGGACGGCTTGGATGAGTCGGACTGGGCAGGTTGGAATTACTTAACGCGTAAGTTAGGTGCTACAACTCAGCTCGTTGGCGATGATTTATTCGTTACCAATACCAAAATTCTTAAACGCGGTATTGATGAGAAAATTGGGAACGCCATTCTGATTAAATTCAACCAGATTGGTACGCTTACTGAAACACTCAACGCGATACGAATGGCTCAAGATGCGGGTTATCGCGCCGTCATTTCCCACCGCTCTGGTGAAACAGAAGACACAACGATTGCAGACCTTGCTGTTGGAACCTGTGCAGGCCAAATAAAAACAGGATCTCTTTGCCGCTCCGACCGTGTCGCTAAATATAACCGCCTACTACGCATTGAAGAGGAAACCGCAGGAAGCGCTCCTTATCGTGGGCGATCAGAACTACCAGGCCAACGTTAAGCGGAGTAGTTAATATGCCTAAAATGTATGTTATCGGGAACTGGAAAATGCACGGTTCCAAAATAACCAATTGCCGCTTAATAGAAGGGATTCTATCTAAGCTCCCTATTCTGACAAAAGTTGATGTGGCTATTTGCCCCCCTTTTCCGTATCTGCAGCAAACTAGCGATAAGCTTTTCCGTCGCCCAATATTATTGGGCGCTCAAGATCTGAGCTGTGCAAAAGAAGGGGCTTACACTGGCGAAGTGTCGGGCGACATGCTGCGAGACCTTAAGACACGTTTTGTATTAGTAGGTCATTCTGAGCGCCGCGCCATCCACAATGAATCAGACCAGGTGGTTGCCAATAAATTTGCAGCTGCACTCGAGGCAGACCTTATACCCGTGCTATGTGTTGGCGAAACACTTGAGCAACGCGAAGCAGGCCACGCAGAGCAAGTGATTGCTGAGCAAGTGAGTGCAGTTATTAACGCTGTTGGTGTAGAGGCACTCTCAAAAGGAATTATCGCCTATGAGCCTGTCTGGGCAATAGGCTCCGGTAAAACCGCTACACCGCTACAAGCACAGCACATACACGCTTTTATTCGAGGTCTTGTGCGTGAACATAACGAAACTATAGGTTCGGATTTATCCATTCTATACGGCGGTAGCGTCAATCCGGATAACGCAGCAACGTTATTTGGGCAACCCGATATTAACGGCGGACTGATAGGCGGCGCTTCCCTCAAAGCCGATAGTTTTGTTTCTATTTGCTTAGCGGCAAATATGTGAACACATTCTTTTAGGTAAGGCTCTTTTATTTCTTCGACTCAGGAAAAATAAAAGGGCCTTTTTTGTTCAACCTTAACAATAATTTTGGATCATACTTTCCATGACCATCTTGCTCCTGCTCATCGCATTGGCAGCCTTCTTGTTCATAGCACTCGAAGAAGTCACTCATATCAATAAAGCCAAAACTACTCTATTTTTTGGTACGTTGGCTTGGTTAATCTTATTTTTGTCGCCGCCCCACGGTGCAAGCCCAGAGTCTCTCAACGAGGCTCTAGGTGAAAACCTTATGGAGATAGCTTCGCTGTGGCTGTTCTTAATGGCCGCTATGACCTTTGTGGCTTTCCTCAACCAAAAAGGCCTGATTGAATCGATCATACACCGTTGTTTACCAAAGCAGATTTCAGAGCGCCGTGTAACCTTTTTAGTCGCTGCTTTCGCATTTGTGTTTTCATCATTATCAGACAACATCACCGCCACTTTAGTATCGATCACGTTAGTCATGTCACTGGGCCTACCTAAAAATCGAACCATGCGATTAGCGGTGCTATCGGTCTTTGCTGTTAACTCGGGAGGAGTTTCCTTAATCACAGGTGATGTCACTACTTTGATGATTTTCCTAGAAGGAAAAGCATCAATTGATAACCTGTTATGGCTCAGTATTCCTTCCTTTTGCAGTGTCTTATTACTAGCAAGCCTGTTAAGTATTGGCTCGAACAATATCGTTGTCTTACAGAGAAAAAACGTAGAATACGATAAAACGGGCCTCGGTATTGCGGCTCTGTTTTTATGCACTATTTTAGCCACCATTCTATTAAACCTGATAGCTGGTGTTCCTCCTGTACTTACGTTCCTCTTCGGTTTATCGGTAATGTTCTTGCTGGGACAAATTTTATACCGAGATGAAAAGCGTGAAAGCTTGCTCGACTATGTGCGGCTCATAGAATACGACACTCTACTTTTCTTTTTAGGCATCTTGTTACTGGTGGGTATGCTTAAAGATATTGGCGTACTTGATCAGATGGTAAAAATTTACGATTTACTACCAACCGAACTGGCCAATTACTTCCTAGGATTACTGTCAGCTTTAGTAGATAACGTGCCATTAACCGCTGCTTTGCTAAAAGCAGGCATTATGATGAACCCTGCACAATGGCTATCCCTAACGTACGCTGTTGGCGTAGGCGGCTCCTTGTTAGTGATAGGTTCTGCGGCTGGTATAGTCGCTATGAGTAAAGTGAACGGCCTAAGCTTCTTCCGTTATATGAAGTACAGCTTTTTACTCTTGCTTTGCTACAGCGTTGGTTATGTCGGTAGCTTACTCATGGGCCAATGGCTCTACAGCTAGCGCTATAAAGACGCGTTATACAGCGTGATGAATAGGCGTTTGATTGAGATACTCAAGAGACTGCATCTCGATCAAACGGCTATGAGTTCGTGCAAACTCAAAGCTTAGCGCCCCGCCCCCGTAAAGATCTTCAAAGGCCACGTCGGCCACTAAGTACAAATTAACACGCCGATCATATAACTCATCAACCAAGGCAATAAACCGGCGCGCAGCGTCGTCTAAACGCGCATATTTTACCACTCTATTCCCTGTCTCAGTTGACTCGCCACTGCCGTCCTCCGTGCCACGCGCTTTAATCCAGTCTCGTATTTCTCCACCTAAAGCATGTACGCCAGTAATCAATATCGTAGAAAACTTGTTCGCCAGCTCTACATAATCTTGCGGCGCCCTTGGGCCTGAGCATATATCGTTAAAATCAAACCAAACGACCTGATCCGAATACCGCTGAGGGCTCATTTGTCGATGATTAATGAGTAAAGCGCTGTTTTTTTCGTAAGGCGCATTCTGATTAAGCTGATCAAACAGTGCATCGGGTAGTACTTCATGCGTTTTAAAAAACGTCTTTTTTAACTCCATATGCCGTAGGCGATGATCTTCCTTACCGTCTAAATGAAACTCATGCATGTACTCTTGTAATAATGCCCGGGCTGAGTCAAATTTATGCTTGTGTAAATCATCCATAAATAGCAAACGCACAGGGATGTTAGACGTTGTAATTAATGTGACACCACTTTCAAATAAGGTTTTCAATAAACCTCCCAACAAAATGGCATCACCAATATCGGTGACAAAAAATTCATCAAAGCATAAAACACGGCACCGTTTAGCTAAACGCCGTGCGACAACGTCTAAAGGATTTTTCTGACCACTCACCAGCCTCATTTCAGCATGGATATGCATCATAAATTGATAAAAGTGCATCCGTAACTTCCCCTTTTCAGGCAAGCTATCGTAAAACAAATCCATAAGGAACGTTTTACCTCGGCCCACATCGCCCCACATATAAAGCCCCTTTACAGGAGGAGTCGCCCCCCACAAACCCTTTCTTTTAGGCGGGAGTGTTAGCTTTTTATGAATGTCGTCCAACCGCTTCACGGCAGCTAATTGAACGGGGTCACGTGCAAAGTTGTCTTTTAACAGCTGTGCTTCAAACACGGTTAATGGGCTGGCTGGCATATACCCTAATCTTCCAAGAGAGACTAATTTTCATTAAGTTGCAGGTGTATAACTAAAAAGCCCTGCGGGAAACAGGGCTTTCACTGATGGTATCATCGTTTCAGCGATGATCGCAAAATCACATGAGGGTACGCTTCTTATCCAACCAATACATCAGCACAGGTATAACCATACTCATGGTTAACATCCTAAACATTTGATGGGTTGCAACAAATAAAGCATCCACCTCTTGATTCATCGCTATAGCGACCATCACCTCCATTCCTCCAGGTGCATAAGCCAGCATTGCTTGCGTCCAAGGAATATCATTCCAATAATGCAAAATAGCCGCAAAGCTCCCGGAAATAATGAGTGTAATAATCAAGCCGCCCATTGCCGCTTTTAGTTCTGGAATAACCTCTCTTAGCACCAAACCATCAAAGCGAGACCCGATCGCACAGCCCAAAAACACCAGTAGAGTGAGAAGCATCATTTCCGGAAACTTCCAATGCCACCCAAAGCTCAGTTTCAAAATGAGTGTTGCGGCAATCCCCCCAACCAGCATGGCTGCCGGAACTCGCACTTTACCCAAAATCCAGCCCAGGATAACGGCTAAAAACACCGTGGCTATCATTTGTTCTGGATGCTCAATATAAAAGCCGCTAAGGGTAACTTCACGTTCGGCAAGAGGTAAGAAAAGAGGAACCAAAAAAACAAGAAACAACAAACGAACGCTGTGAGTCAGTGCAATACGACGCACATTTGCATTAGTGTCTTGTGCCATGGCCAACATTATCGCTAAGTTACCCGGCACCGCACAAAAGAGAGCCTCATTCATTTTCCAGCCCGGTAAACGGGCATAATAACGGTAGGTCACTGCCAGTAACGCAGCCATCATACCGCACATCAACACGGCGGACTGTCCCCAATAGATGAGTTGATCAATCAAATCTGCTTCGATGTTAAGCGCAACAGATATACCCAAAAACAAACTGACCATTGACGAGGTTGACTTAGGCATAGCGACTTTAATGCCACTGATCGCGACCACTACAACAGAAATCAGCGCCCCGACTAGCCACGCCGATGGCAAACCAACAAGATGCGCTAGTAATGCCCCGCAAACACCAATAAACAGTGTCCTAATGATTAACCACATACTGAGCTAATCTCCTTAAACCAAAAAAAAGGGGCAACCAAAGGCCACCCCAAAAATCTCCTGCTAGGCAGAAAACGACAGAACCTTTACAACAAACTACTCATCCACTTCGGCAGCAGTAGCCATCGTTTTACGCTTCTTAAGCACGCGCATGGACAGAGGGGCAACAATAGCCAACACCGTAGCAACCGCTAAACCATAGGTCATTGGCCCATTGAGTAAAATGTTCCAATCGCCTCCACTAATTGACAATGCACGACGTAAGTTTTCTTCCAACACCTCGCCTAGTACAAGCCCTAAGATAACTGGAGCCAATGAGAAGTGAAGCTTACGAAGGATAAAGCCAATAACGCCCAGCACCACCATAAAGAACAAATCAAAACTATCACCGTGAATCGAATAGATACCAATAAAGGTAAGCATCACGATTACAGGAACCAAGTAAGCTTGGCGAATAGACAACAAGCGAACAAACAAACCGATCATTGGTAAGTTCATGACTAATAACGCAATATTGCCCACAAACATCGATGCAATTAGGCCCCAAGCAATTTCAGGACGTTGCTCAAACAATAGCGGCCCAGGTGTAATGTTAAACATCATGAGTGCGCCCAGCAGAATAGCGGTGGTTCCGCTACCCGGTATTCCCAACGTCAACATAGGTACCATGGCTCCCGCAGCAGATGCGTTGTTAGCCGCTTCTGGTGCCGCTAAACCGCGGATATCACCTTCACCAAAGTGCTCGTCTTTACCCTCAGCAAACCGTTTTTCGGTACCGTAGGCTACGGCGCTGGCAATAGAAGCCCCCGTACCTGGCAAAACCCCTATCAAGAAGCCCGATAGCGTTGAGCGCAATACAACCCATTTAACCGCAACTAAGTCAGCAAAAGTCACAAAGCTTTTACCCACAGGTGTTATTTTCAGATCATTACGTGCCCAAGATTCCAGAAGAACAAACACTTCGCTGATAGCAAACATCCCAATAACAACCACTAAAAAGTCGATGCCATCGAAGAAATTGGGGATACCCATTGTAAAACGTAAAACGCCTGTACCTGAATCGATCCCTACAGTCGCTAAAAGCAAGCCAATAACCACCCCTACCAACGTTTTAACGGGACGACTACCCACCATAGTCGCTAAGCACGTAAAGGCAAAAACCATTAACCAAACGTATTCAGATGGACCAAACTTAATCGCCAATTGGCTTAAAAGCGGAGCCGTGAATACCATTAAAAGTAAGGCGCCCATACTCCCAGCAAACGAACTCACCGCTGATAACGCCAATGCTCGACCACCCTCACCTTTGCGTGAAAGCGGATAACCATCAAGCGTTGTCATAATCGCGCCCGCATCCCCCGGGACATTCAACAAAATACTGGAGATCCGGCCACCATACTCGGCTCCGTAGTAAACACCTGCCAACAATATTAATGCCGATTCAGGCGGCAAACCTAAGGCATAAGCCAGTGGCAATAAAATAGCAACACCATTAATAGGACCGATCCCCGGTAAAGAACCGATCAAGGTGCCAATAAAACATCCCATCAAAACCAATAAAAGGTTGAGCGGGAGCAGCGCCACGGAAAACCCGGTCGCTAAATAACTTAAAACATCCATCGATCAACTCCCTAGAAGACGCCGGCCCACCAAGTGCCAGAAGGAACATTGAGCTGCAATAAAGAAGACAGCAAGAAGTAGCTAACCACGCTCATTACCAGTGCATAAACGCCAGCGCGAATCGGCTTTTCGCCAAATAACCAGCTGAATACACCACCGACAATGAATGTCGCCACAATAAATCCTGCATGCTCAAACAAAGCGGCATAAACGGTCATTAGCACAAGACCTGCTAGGATTTTCCCCAAGACCTCTTTGGAAGGATGCCAATCATTCTTACTGGGTTTAATAAGTAGCCACACGGATGTGATGGCTAAGATCACACCCAAAATTACTGGAAACGCTTTAGGGCCTAAAGGCTCGTACTGGAAGGGTACATCTAGCTTAAGCGCTGCCCAGACAATCAGTCCGGACAGCAGCAGCAATGCACCCGCAAAAATGCGGTCATACATGCCTAGTCTCACTTAATTAAGCCAGCTTCTTTTGCAAGATCACGCATGTAACCTACGCGACTTTTAACGTATGTGTCGAACTCATCACCCGACATTTTGAAAGGAATAAGCCCTTTATCTTGTACCGTTTGCAAGAAGGCCTCGTTCTCATACGCTTTATCAAACTGGGCAGCCCAGTAATCATAAGCTTCGTCAGACACGTCTGGGCCTAGATAAAAACCACGTAGAATAGTCCACTCAGCATCATAGCCTTGCTCTTTGGCAGTAGGAATGGCTTCAAACTCACCTTCTAAACGCTCAGGAGCCATCACTGCTAACATTTTAAGTTTGCCAGCTTCTAGCTGACCAACCATTTCACCCACATCACCCGGATAAATTTGAATATGTCCGCCCAGTAACGCCGCTGTTGCTTCACCGCCGCCCTCATAGGCAACATAGCGCATTGTTTTTGGATCCACACCAGACGATTTCATCAAAATAGCGGCTTTCATCCAATCTTGGCTGCCAACACCACCACCAGCGCCCAATACATATTTAGTCGGATCTTTTTTAACATCAGCCACTAACTCAGCCAATGTATTCCAAGGAGCATCAGCTTTAACAATAACGGCGCCGTAATCAACACCCGCCGCGCCTACCCATCGGGCATCATCTTCACTTAACTTGCGGCCAAACTTGCCCTGAGCAATGTTCAACAACGAGCCAGAGCTAAAAGCCACTAAAGCGTTGCCATCATCACGACGGTTTGAATTGATATAATTATAAGCCACTGCACCCACGCCGCCTGGCATGAATGTAACCGCCATAGGGATGTCGGTAATACCCGCTTCCTTAAAGCCGTTAGATACGATACGGCACGTCAAATCGAAACCACCGCCCGGTTTAGCCGGTGCAATACATTCAGGTTTTGAAGGTTCGTAAGCCATAACATTCATAGCCGTTGCTAGACCAGCCGCTATCGCTAGCGCGTGAAGTTTTAACTTCATGGGAGCATCTCCAGAATAGATATTTTTTGTTGTTAGTTTTATAGGCGCTTCTTAGCGCCCATGAAATATAATCCTTCAAGCTGACAGCTACCTGACAAGCACAGAAAAAATAACAAAGAGATTGCGCAATTTATCGGCGCCGATATGCTTAGCGAATGCGAATACTCCTGATAGAAGACAATGAAACGCTGGCAGACGCCACCCAAGAATACTTCCGTCAAATAGGCCATCCACTGGATTGGACTATTTCGGTAGAGCAAGCCGAACGCACGCTATCTTGGGATGACTTTGACCTGTTGATTTTAGATATAAACCTACCCGGGCGTAGTGGTTACCAGCTATTGCAATCGTTACGCAGTAAAGGAAAAACAATACCGGTACTCATCCTTACTGCACGTGCCGAAATCGATGATAGGGTAAGCGCCTTAGATTTAGGCGCGGATGATTACATGGTAAAACCCATCGACTTTCGTGAGCTAGCAGCCCGTTGCCGTGCCTTACTTCGTCGTGAACGAGGTGAAGCCAGCAACGCCCTGATTTGCGGAAATCTCGTATTTGATTTAGCGACACACCAAGTCACAGTGAACGGCGAGCTCGTCGAATTACGCTTACGCGAAGTGCAGCTACTGGAGCTTTTTCTAAATAATTTAGACCGTGTATTAACGAAAGAAGAAATAGCCAACCGTTTATACACATTTGACGAAGCACACACACCTAACGCTATTGAGCAAACGTTAACTCGCTTACGAAGAAAACTCGCCAATTCATCGTTATTAATAAAGACAATTCGTGGACTCGGTTATTTAGGGCATATCGATGACTAAAGCGGGTTATTCATTACGTCAGCAACTGATTGTACGCACCGCTCTGCTAATGACGTTAGTGTTTGTAATCCTCAGTGCTGGCGTATGGGATTATGCTCGCCGAGCGGCTGACATCTCTTTTGATAGGCTACTCAATAGCGCTAGCTTGTCCATTTTAGAACGTGTCACCGTCAGCAACGGGCAAATTGATTTAGACCTACCTTACGCGGCACTTTCCATGCTTGAATTAGCGCCCAGTGATAAAGTGTTCTATGAAGTCATTGACCATAACCGACAGCACCTTACTGGGCATAAAAACATCCCCTCCCCTAACGATTATCGCCCACACAACGAACCTGAGTTTTATACCGCAAATTACCGCGGCGAAGCCCTTAGTTTAGTTGCACAAAGCAAACGTCTCATTGCACCCGAAGCTCATGGCTGGGTCACTATCAAACTAGGCCAAACCCGATTAGCCCGACAAGAACTGGCCGACGAAATATTTTATAGCGCCATAGCCACTTTGCTAGGCATACTGCTGCTCACCTTGATACTTGTCTGGTTAGGGGTAAGGCGAGCCTTAGAGCCTTTGAGTACGCTGTCACAAAAACTAAAATCGCACAGCGCCACTCAACACCATAATTTAGAAGCGACACCGATTCACGAAATAGCACCGTTGGTTGACGCCATTAATAGCTATCAGCAGCAGCTCATTAACAACCTAGATACCATGAAAGTATTTATCGCTGATGCCTCGCACCAAATTCGCAGTAGCTTAGGTGGATTACAAGGACAACTCGACATTGCACTGCAAACAGACGATCCCCACGAGATGTCAGCACGTTTAAAGAAAATAAAGGATCAACTACAACAACTAACGCGTTTAGCCAATCAATTGTTAGCTCATGCACTGGTCACCCATCGTAGTGACACCCAAGAGCCGCAAATCATTGATATCAATATACTCATGCAAAGCGTTTTAACAGAGGTAGTGCGCGACCATGCCCATACTGATATTGAGTTTTCATACCACGCCGATGAAGCAGATTGTAAATTACTGGGTGACAACATAAGCCTCCGTGAAGCTATCAAGAACCTGCTCGACAACGCCATCAAATACGGACCACCCAACAACCATATCGATATCGTTTTAACTCATAAAACGGCGGCTGAATTTATTATCCAAATCGATGATTCTGGCCCCGGTATTCCGGCATACATGCGCCGCCAAGTACTGCAACGATTTACTCGGCTATCTCAAAAAACAACGGGGTCTGGATTAGGGCTAGCCATAGTAGAAACGGTTGTCCAAGCTCATAATGGAATACTGACTTTGTCGACTAACGCAAGAGGTGGATTAACAGTGACGATTCAACTGCCCAAGAGCACTGCATCATGATAGTAAGACTTCGCCAAACAGGGTTACTTATCTTATTGAGCTATTTTTTGACAACCACACCTGTCAGCGCGCTAACGGATGACAATACCCAAGAAAAACTCATTATCTTCAGTGCGACTGACACCGAAGCTATCCAGCCTGTGATTGCTGCGTTTCGACAACGCATGCCACATATCACCGTCGATTATCAGGAATATCAAACGAGCGAGCTTTACCATAGCCTTCAACATTTAACGTCAGAGCAAATGCCCGATTTAGTTATTAGCTCTGCGATGGACTTACAAATTAAATTAGTGAATGACGGTTATGCTCAGGCATTCACCGACCCAGTAACGCAAGCCCTTCCTCAATGGGCAAACTGGAGAAACGAAGCTTTTGGCTTCACCTTCGAACCCGTCGTTATTGCCTACAATAAAGCAGCATTCACTGGATTGATTCCTCCCGAAACCCATGAGGAATTAGCGCTTTCATTACGCAACCACACCCAGTTTTACACTAACAGAGTGGACTCTTACGATATACGCCTTTCCGGTGTTGGTTATTTATTTGCTTCGCAGGACGAAATTAACTCAAGTATTAGTAGCCGCTTAAAAGAAAATTTAGGCCGAGTGGTTACCCACCTGCATTGCTGTACCAGCCAAATCATCGAAAACCTCTCCAACGGCCAATCAGTGCTCGGTTACAATTTATTAGGCTCTTACGTAATGAAACATGCCGAAAATAACCCCAATATCGGGGTTATTTTCCCGCAAGATTACACCTTGGTCATGAGTCGCGTCGCCTTTATTACAAAGCAGGCGCCGAATCCAACCAATGCTAAGGCATTTTTACGCTTTCTGCTGTCCATTGAAGGGCAGCAAATTATCGCAGATGACAGCGGTTTAATTGCGTTGCACCCGCAAGCACAAGGGCCCTTTACCAGCGGCAAACTGACTCAGGACTATCCTTTACGCTTTAAGCCCATCCCTCTCGGGCCTGCATTAATGGTGTATCTAGACCAACTCAAACAAAGACGCTTCATCAACGAATGGAGCAATACGATGCTCTACGATGCAGTAATCCCTTGAGAAGCGTTTTTTGAAATGCCTGAACCACCCTAAGAATGTTCTCGATAAAACGACATGAACTCTTCGGGTAATATCGGTTTAGAAAAGTAGTATCCCTGGATTAAATCGCAGTCGGCCTGTGCAAGGTAGTCAGCCTGCTCTTTGTGCTCAACCCCTTCTGCTACCACTTTAAAGCTCAGCTTTTTCGCCATTGTTATAATGGCAGAGGTGATCGCTTGATCGCCCTTATCGTTAGGTAAGCCATCGACAAACGCTTTATCTATTTTAAGCTCATCCAATGGGAAGTTTTTAAGATAACTGAGCGATGAATAGCCGGTACCAAAGTCGTCTACGGATATCTGCAAACCTAACGACTTAAGCTCATGCAATAAATTTATGGTTGCTGCCGCATCATCCATTGCCAAACTCTCTGTCAGCTCTATGATGATGCCCGAAGGGTCAACTTGAGTCTCGGCAAGGCACTGGGCTACAAAATCAACAAAATTGGGGGCGCTAAACTGTTTTCCAGATACATTAATGGATATGGAAACGTCCTTCATCCCCTCTTGCTGCCACTGCGCTGCCTGTGTACAAGCACGTCTAAATATCCATTCTCCTAGCGCGACCATTAAACCGTATTGCTCCGCTACCGGGATAAAGAGAAAAGGCGGCACTATACCATTGACCGGATGACGCCAACGTACCAGCGCTTCTCCCCCTTTAACCACACCCGTTTGAGCATCAACTTGAGGCTGGTAGAGCAAGAAAAATTCTTCATTAGTCTGTAACGCCTTTCTCAAATCTTGCTGAAGATCCACGCGTTCTTTTAAGTCTTCATTGGCCTCTACACTGTAGAAGTTAATGTGGCTCACGCCTTCTTCTGCAAGGAAGTCGGCGGCATAGCTAGCATTTTTCAATAATGTATCAGCATCATCACCATCATCTTTGGCTAACGAAATACCCATACTAATGTTCATAAAAAGTTCAAAGGTGTCGATTTGAAAAGCACGTTCAAATGCATTAATGAGCTGCTCGGCAATAAACGATGCATTCTCTGGTGTGCCTACATCATGGACCAATACAGCTAACTCTTCGGCACCAATGCGCGCCACTAATCGCTGAACGTCAGCAACATTTTCTGTCGATAAAAGATCGATCGACATCAAGGTATTCATTAAACGTTTAGAGGCCGCTTTAAGTAACGCATCTCCAATACGTGAACCGTAACTGTCACTGATTCGTTTAAAGCCGGATAAGCGCAGTACTAAAATTGCTGAACGACTATCGTCAGCGCACGGAGCGCTCAGCGCCGCTGATAAACGGTCACGACATAGAATACGATTAGGCAACCCCGTCAACGCATCATAGTAAGCCAACTGATCTTGATAGGCTTTAACCGTTAATATATTGCGAACTCGCAAAACCAGTTCACTAGGGTCGACGGGCTTAGCTAAAAAATCAGTCGCGCCTAACTCAAGAGCTTCTAACTTTGTTGGTCCATCACTAGAAGAAGTCAGCACAACGATAGGGAGATGCTTGGTTTCTGGTTGGTTACGCAAACTGCGAAGTACCTCAAAACCGTTCACTTCTGGCATGACTAAATCGAGTAATAAAACGTCTGGCTGATTATTAGTCACTTGTTCTACGGCCTGAGTCGACTCACTCAAGCCCATAAATTGCTCGCAGCCCGCGTCTTCAAGGAAAACTTGAATAAGATCTAACATGATGGGTTCATCATCGACCATCATTATAAAAGAATCCGCTAAAACGGTTCCTTGTTCAGCCACCATTACCTACCTCAATATCTTGTAGCGCGTCCTAACCGTAATCCGGCTGGTTAAGCCTATTAGGTCAAAAAAGAATTATTCTAAAACGATAGTACTAGTCTAGATCAATATGCTTAGCCATGTGAGCTATCATCGATAATGCGTGCTCAGCGGCTTTCTCATCACGACTCTTACTACCGTTTTCTAACTCTTCAGCAAGTTCTGTAAACTCATCAAAACCAACGCTGCCTGCCGATCCTTTTAACCAATGAGCAAGCTCAGCTAGTGTCTTAAAGTCTTGCTCAGCCAGTGCCGATTGCATTAAGCCAACCTGCTCAGACAAGCGCGTAACAAATCGTTCCACAATGGGTCTGAATTTTTCATTCTTAGCTAATAAACTGGAATGAATTTTATGGGCTAACTCATTTTCACCGACGTTATCATCGGTAAGTTTTAGCGCATCAATCAGATGTTGCGTGTCAGCACCATCTATTTTAAGGACACTGGATTTCAGGCGCATAAACGCTTGAATTTGACCTTCTCGGTTATCTGCGTCAGCCGCGTGTTTTAAATCTTCTGCGTGCTGAATCAGTTCTGCATATCCTAAGCTACTCGCTGTACTCAGTATCCAGACAGCCCCTTCTTTAAGTGGCTCACTATTATGTGCTTCTAACCCAGCATGCATGAGGAGCATGTGCTCCTGCAGCCTTTGCGTTACTTGATGGCTGATTGCTTGATATTTAGGATGCGTTTTAGCAAGCCCCGCTGTCTTTATGGGAGCCTTAGCTATGTTGTGATTTGTCGAAACTGGCGCAGTTTGTTCGGAAACGGACCCAACACCCATTTTAGCGCGCTTAACTAATACAGAAATTTGCTCTAGGTGCGCATTCGCATTTGAGTAATCTTTAGCTTTTGCTGCTAATTCTAACTCTTTGGCCGGTTCGGTAAAGTCTGCAAAGCCAACACTACCAGCAGAGCCTTTTAACCAGTGCGCCAAATCAGCAAGATCATCAAAGCGGTGAGTATTTAACGCATGCTCCATTGCTGACACTTGGCTTGGTAACTTATCGGTAAACCGTTTAATTAAACCGGCAAAGCGCTCATGAGTAGCTAACGTAGAAATCAAAGGCGCCATTGATCCCGATAATGCTGTAGGTTGGCTCTCCTGCTCAGGCGTAGCGGTGTTAGCGTTAGACTCTGCCAGTGCATCAGTTGCGTCAGATTGGGTTGCACCCAACAAATCAGCTAATGTGGCTAACAACTCATCAATATTGATCGGCTTGGTCATATAGTGACTATAACCGGCCTCTAAACAGCGAGCTTCTATTCCTTTCATTGCATGGGCGGTCAGCGCGATAATAGGCTGGGTTAAGCCCGCTTCACGCATCGCTTTTACGGCTGTATAGCCGTCCATGACAGGCATTTGAACATCCATCAAAATCACATCAAACGACTCGGCCAACGACTTCTCAAGCCCTTCCTGACCATGAATACCCGTAGTAATGGTAAAACCGTAGTCTTCTAATACCAATTGAAGCAACTCACGGTTTTCATTACCGTCATCCACCACCAAAATGTTGGCAGGCTTAAATTGCCAGCGCGTTTCTTCTTGATGTGACGTATCGTCTAAACTGACCAATACTTGCTCTGGCTGAATCCATTCAATGACAGCATCATCAGCCACTACCACATCTAAAATTAAAGCAAAGCAACTGCCCTGCCCCATCACACTGCTAACCTCAATATCCCCACCCAAAGCATGTGCGAATTTTTGGCTAATTGATAAACCAAGCCCCGTTCCGCCAAAGCGACGGGTAATAGAACTATCGGCTTGAACAAATGGATCAAATACTGAGTTTACTTGCTGCTCAGTCATCCCTATACCAGTGTCATTCACCGATATTTTTAATTGAGGTACTGCATTATTGAGCACACTAACGTTCACGGTCACACTACCTGTGTCAGTGAACTTAATAGCATTACCAATTAAATTGGTAAGGATCTGCCGCACTCTACCTGGGTCAGTCAAGATTTGTAAGGGCAGCGCTGTGTCAGCTTCAAAAATTAAGGCTAGGCCCTTCTCATCTGCCTTCACCTTCATGGCCTGTAGCACTTGCTGGATCAGCTGTGCTGGCTTGCAGTCGATCGATTCCACATCTAAGTGGCCCGACTCTACTTTTGATAAATCTAAAATATCATTAATCAGATTTAACAAATGCTCACCACTTGAAGATATCGTATTCAAGTGCTTTTGCTGATCGGGTTCTAGTCCATTTCGATCACGTCGCAGTAATTCAGTAAAGCCAAGAATAGCATTCATCGGCGTTCGGATTTCATGGCTCATGTTAGCCAAGAAATCACTTTTAGCTCGGTTTGCTTGCTCCGCTTCATCCTTCGAACGACGCAATTCTATTTCTTTTTCTTCTAAGGCTGTCACATCATCTAAACTGACCAAAACCCCGCCCACTTTTCCGCCAGGCAAAAGCACGGGAGAGCAGTTCACCATAAAGGTTCGTTTAGGTTGGTCAGGCAATTCTAGCTTAACAATGCTATTGATCAGCGGATCACCAGACGCTAATGCGCGTGACCAAGGTAAATCAGAAAACTCGGCATCCTCAGGTAGGCTCCAGGGAAAAATATCCGCTTTTACACCCACTAACTTTTCAGCGGGCATGTTACTTAACGTGGCAAATGCATGGTTTGCCAAAACGATATTTTGTTTTACATCCATGACCAACAAACCTTCAGCCATGGTATCGAGTGCCGATTTTACGCGATCAGGGATCGCCTGCGATGGATCCAGCTGTTTGAGCATCCTACGCAAATACCAAAAAAATAGTACAAAGCACCCCAAGGCTAAGAACTGCGTGAATAAAACCACAGGCTTGTATAAGAACCCAATAATGCCTTCGTGCTCTATGGGCGTAAATCGTAGCTCAATCTGCCCCCATTGAGTTGACCCTTCCCATATGGGCACCATAATTTCAGTATCACTGGAAATATCATTTTCTAGAGGCTCCCACACTTGAGAATGGTCGCCAACATCTACCATTAGCCGTCCATCTTTACGTCGTACACCAGCGCTGAGTAGTTCCTCATTGCGGGATACAGTTACCTCTAAAGTGGCATTCATTCGTTGTAAATCAGAGCGCGTAATAAAAATTGATCCGTTAGCCGCAATGGTTTCAGCTAAGGTAACTCGGTGCAATCTAGTCGAATTAGATACATCGGGAAAAAGCCCCAATAAAGCGGCGACCATTACCATACTAATAACAATACTGATTTGGCCAATAGCAATACGCGCTATTGAACTTTGCTTTCCAAAAATGCGCTCTATCACTTCGGCGTCTCGCCTTCTGTATGCTGGGCATCTAGATCATCTGATCCTGCAGCTGTTTCTGGTGTTTCTTTTACTAAATCTTCTAGGGAGGAGTTGTCACCTGCGTCTACATCCGTTGCACCTAACCCCGATAACACAGGCAATGGATCGATAAAGCGCCACGCTGGCAGTGACGACAGAACGCTTGATAAAAGCACGCCACTACGTAGTAACCATGTTACATAACCTATTGATAAACCAGAAGATACGGCGATACCACCACCCACGACCATTTTATCCAAGGCCAGTTGCTCAGCCACCTGATTATTCATGGTATCTAAACTCTGCATTAACCCCTCTGACTTCATTAACATCATCGGATCAGATAATTGCGCCCAACTCTGCTGCAGTTGATTACTCAACGCTATTTGTTTGCCGACTTCTACCGCGAGTATGTTGATCTTTGCGTTAGCCAATTCGGATAATGCCACTTGGCCAACCACTTCTATTTCATCGGTTAATAATTGCGCAGCCACAGCGGAGCTACGCCCCCCTTCATTTGATGAAACCAATGACGGGTCTTGCACATCCGCACCTGCCTGATTTGAGGATTGTTCTTCGCTCACCTCGTCATTGCTATCGGCTGATTCAGTGGCCGTAATCTCTGTTTTTGCCGCCGAAGTTTCGGACGCTTCAACAGGCGCCGCTGGGGACATAACCAGTTCAGTCAGTTCTTCAGTTTGTTCTGTAACTACGGGGGGCTGGGCTATGCTGTCGCCTTCGGTAATAGCATCAGTGTTGGCACTGACGACCAACTCCGCGTTGCCAAAACCGTCCACGTAACTTACCGCTACTGAAAACTGTTGCCCTGCATCTGAACTTTGTAATGTATAGCTTGGCTGATTAGCACCTGTGATCAGCTCTCCATTGCGATACCATTGATAATTAAAGTCACCTAAGCCATCTTCGTCTGCAATTTGGCTATTTGCAGTTAGCACTGAGCCAATAACTAAGTCACCTGCCACCTCAAACGAACCCGTTGGCAGGTCATTAACATTTGCGATATCACGTAATTCATCACTCAAGAAATGTTCACTGTTACCCAAGCCATCAATGTACCGAGCCTCTACTTGAATAGATTGCCCAACGTCGGCATCTACTAATGTATAACTATCACCAATGACGCCAATGGAAACGCCGTTACGTAACCAGTGATAACTGAGATTCGTCACTCCATCGGCATCGAACAACTGGTCATCAATGGTCACGGTCGTATTCTCTACAGGCTGTCCCACCAGTGTTATTGAACCCACGGGCACGTCATTGACAGGGGTAACCATTACGCTAGCTGTATTAGTAATACTGCCGGTACCATCGCTGATCAAATAACTAAACGAAACACGGCCATTATAGTTTTCAGCAGGCACAAAACTCCAAGAGCCATCCGCATTGCTGACCAGCTGCCCTTCTCCTTGCGTTATCGCTAAATTGCTTACCACAAGACCCACACTATCAATATCACTAGCGTTCGCTAACAATTCATTTTGAGTGATAATGCGTACGCCACTGTCTTCATTAATGGGGTTTAAGGTTAGCGGCGTACTCACTGGCAAATCATTTACTGGGTTGACCACCAGAGTCGCCGTATTGCTCGTGCTAGCCGCGCCGTCACTAATGGTGTAACTAAAACTAATAGTGCCATTATCATCAGCAGTCGGTGTGTAGTTCCATGTACCATCGGCATTAGCTACCAAGCTGCCATTACCTTCAGTGATCAATAAATCGCTAGCGGTTAGGTTATCGCCATCCACATCACTGGCATAACCGGCTAATAAATCATCTTGGGTGATCACACGAAAACCGCTGTCTTCGTCTATCGGCGCTAACGTGGCAGGTGTGCTGACCGGCGCATCATTCACTGGGGTAATATCGAGTGTGGCTGTATTACTGGCGCTATCGGTTCCGTCACTAATGGTGTAACTAAAACTAATAGTGCCATTATCATCAGCAGCCGGTGTGTAGTTCCATGTACCGTCAGCATTAGCTATCACACTGCCATTACCTTCGGTGATCAATAAATCGCTAGCAGTTAGGCTATCGCCATCCACATCACTAGCATAGCCGACTAATAAATCATCTTGGGTGATCACACGAACACCACTGTCTTCATCTATCGGCGCTAACGTGGCAGGCGTGCTGACCGGCGCATCATTCACGGGGATAATATCGAGCGTGGCTGTATTACTGACGCTATCGGTTCCGTCACTAATGGTGTAACTAAAACTAATAGTGCCATTATCATCAGCAACCGGTGTGTAGTTCCATGTACCGTCGGCATTAGCTACAAGGCTACCATTACCTTCGGTGATCAATAAATCGCAAGCAGTTAGGCTATCGCCATCCACGTCACTGGCATAGCTGCCTAACAAATCATCTTGGGTAATCACACGAAGACCGCTGTCTTCATTTATCGGCGCTAACGTGGCAGGCGTGCTGACCGGCGCATCATTCACAGGGATAATATCGAGCGTGGCTGTATTACTGACGCTATCGGTTCCATCACTAATGGTGTAACTAAAACTAATAGTGCCATTATCATCAGCAGCCGGCGTGTAGTTCCATGTACCGTCGGCATTAGCTACCAAGCTGCCATTACCTTCGGTGATCAGTAAATCGCTAGCGGTTAGGCTATCGCCATCAACGTCACTGGCATAACCGGCTAATAAATCATCTTGGGTGATCACACGAACATCGCTATCTTCATCGATGGGAGTAAGCGTCGCGGGAGTGCTAACGGGCGCATCATTTACCGGGTTTACAAAAATACTCGCTGTGCCTTCAGTGGTTTTATCTCCATCACTGATGGTGTAGCTAAACGTTACCAACCCGTTGTAATTCTCTGCACTATTAAAATAAAAAAGATTGCCTACCCGATATACATTGCCCCACTCGGGAGAATCGATAACAAAGTTTTCAACTAATAAGTCTCGGTTATCAGTAGTCTCCGCATCACTGGCATTACTTGTAAGCTGATTTTTATGGAAAACTAAACCACTGTCATCTTCATTGGTTGGCGACAAAGTAACATGGGTACTGGTGGGCGCATCGTTAACCGGCGTAATGTCCATAGAGGCGGTATTAACGACGCTATCAGTTCCATCGCTGATGGTATAACTAAAAAGAATCGTACCGTTATCGTTCGTAGCAGGTGTGTAGTCCCATGTCCCATCAGCATTAGCTACAAGGCTACCATTACCTTCGGTAATCAATAAATCGCTAGCCGTAAGGCTGTCACCATCCACATCATTGGCATAACCTACTAACAAATCATCCTGCGTGATTGTGTAAGTGCCACTATCCTCTAGAATGGGAGCTAACGTAGCCGGTGTACTGGTTGGCGCATCATTTTGCGGCGTAATCTCTAACGAGGCAGTATTAACAATGTCATCGGTACCATCACTAATGGTGTAGCTAAATTCAATTGTACCGTTATCGTTTGCGGCTGGCGTGTAACTCCAAGTACCATCACCATTATCGTTTAGGTTTCCGCTACCTGAAGTAATAGTCAGTGCACTGGCCGTAAATGCAGCGCTATCAACATCCGTCGTATTAACCAATAATTGCTCTTGGGTAATCGTACGGGCGCCACTGTCTTCGACAATTGGGGATAATACAACAACCGTACTCTCTGGCTTATCGTTCACGGCAGTCACCTCAAATGAAGCAGAGGTTGAAATGTCGTTTGCACCATCAGAAACAGTATAAGAAAGTTCGACAGGTCCGTTGTAGTCAGTAGCGGGAGTATAAGACCAGGTCCCATTGCCGTTATCGAGCAGGCTACCCCCGCCTATCGAGATAGTTAAGTCACGTACGTCTAACAATGTACCTTCAGGATCGGTAGTATTTTGTACAAGATCAGCTCGACTAATCTCTAACGAATTATCCTCTTCAATATTATTGAGAACCACAGGGCCGCTACTAGTGGGTGCCGAGTTAACTGAGTTTTGTGTAATAGTCGATACTATATTAGGGTTTACCGTATCAGTACCGCCGTTGCTGGTACCGCCAGAGTCCTGCAAAGATTCAAAGGTGAACACTTTAGTGGCATCGGTTTGGCCTGAGCTTGTATTCTCATAGGTAAGTCCATTTAAGGCATCGGCCAATTCACTCCCCGAAACTCCAGAGGCGGTAAAGTTTATTGTTGCGGTCCCACCGACCAACGAAACATTATAGGCATAGCTAAATTCCGCTGATGCAATACTGCCAGCAGTTCCACCCGTTAATATAATATCGTAGCCGCTAAAATTTAGCTTCTCGGAGCCTATATCCACAACATTGGTTAGGCTGAATGTAAACGCCGCTACCGAATCAAAGCTCTCACCTAAATCCACGTTGGCATCTACAAACAAGGCTACTGGGCTATCCCCCTCCCAAAACACTGGGTTTCGCGGAGTCAAAGAGACTACTGGGGAGTCGTTTACCGCGGCTATTTGAGCACTAGCGTCACTGTAGATAGGTCCTTCGGATTGGCCTCGTTGATCAATATAGGAGACCTCTACACGCACATATTGATTAGCGTATTCTTCTAATAAGGATAACGTCGATTGGGTTGCATCGGATATATCACTCCAACCAGTAGAGCCATCCGCTGATACTTGCCATTGATAGTTAACCTGCTCTGAGGCTATCCCATCGTCGTCAGACATCGTGGACAAATCGGCCAATAATACGTCCCCTTCGACCGTATTACCCGTTACCGTTGGTGCACCGACAAAGTCATTATAATATGGGATGAGCGCTATAGAATCGGGCGACTCATTTTCGTCATCCAGTCCAATATCTGAGCCATCGAATACAACGGTTGCTGTTCCACTGGTCGATGATGTAGCATCCAGAACATAAATATCGGTGGCCCTAGCCGATGGTAATAAACCCAATAAAGTGCTTTCATTTTTTTCAAGCGAGAAGAGCATTTGCCCTGCGGTAAAATTCGCCCCTTCGAAAGTGATATCTTCTTGGATCACCTCTATGCCGCGAATAGCCGAGTTTGTTGAGCCATCAAAAAGCACAAAATTATTGCTGTAACTTGTATTCTCCTCACCTACGGTTTCGATGGTTAGGGCTTGAATTTCTCCATTTTTATCATCGCTATCATTAAAAACTAAGTCACCTGCATTTAAAGTCACACCCGCTACGGTTACTGTTTTTTCAATAAGAGCAAAGTCAAAGAGATCTTTGCTGGTCAGGTCATCCAGCAACACAGAGGTGGTCCCGCTGGTGTAATCCCCTGGGGTATCAGGCCTAAAGAGAGCAATGTCTTTTTTCTTGACAGCTACATCATCAAAATTCTCATCGTCAGCTGTCGAAAACAGTAAATCACCGGGCATCAACGTGACAGGGTCACCACTGCTGTCGGTCCCCACAGTGACATACGAAGTAACATAATGCAGCCCCGAAATAGTGACATCACCATCACCTAAATTGGATATCGAAAAATAAATACTTAACGTACCACCGGATGTATCACCAAATTTCAAATCAGGGTCCGATAAGCTGAGGACATCACCGGCTTCCCATGCTTCCAAACCATTAACCCCGGAGTCATCAATGTCATCAGAAGTGGCCAGAATAAGGCCGACTGAAGGTGCCGCCAACGTAGATGACCAATCATCATTCAGCTGTAAACTAACGGCTTCAACCGCACCAAATGATCGTTCAAGGTGCCAATCGCCACCTAAATCACTTGCGCCTGTTGTATCATCACTGGCAGCCACATCCATGCTAGATAACTGCTGGAAAAGCTCGGCAAAAGCCACGCCATCATCTGTCGATAGTAAATCACAGCCGTAAATTAGTAGATCAGCGTTTTCGGTAACAGAGGCCCCCCATTGAGCCAGCAGATCGGCCTGCTCAGTTAAGGTCTGTTGCGTAACCCAGCTGTTACCTAGCTGTAAGCCAGTGCTATTACCGTGAGAAAGTAAGTGAATAGCACTAATCTCTTCATAATTTGTCACGATAGATGATAGTTGCTCAAAGCCATTCTCATCAGCATTTAAATAGACAATTTCGTAGGCAGTGGGCGTGTTATGAGAGGTAATTTGGCTTAGCAGCTCAGTCTGATTTTCAACGCCCGCGTCAATAACAATAAGCTCAACTGAGCCTGTTTTATCTATGGGGTCTAAAAAGCTATCGGCGCTTGCCAACAAAGTATCAGCTTCACTAACAAGTAACCCAGAGAAGTCGTCATGGGTTAAATTTGAGTTATTGGGCGAGTGCTGGTTCTGCGCGAACTCCTCAACAAACAAATCGACATCAACGGGGTTGTTGATCTTGTCTGTTTGCTGCACTAATAAATCCAGGGCTGAGTCAGCAACGCCCAACGGATCTGCAGACAGCATCACACGTGGCTCTAATCGTTCTATACGATAAGCTCTATGAACTAAACGCTGTTTTCTATCACTTATCATAGCCGCAACCACCTCTATTTCTCACCCTACACAGAGCTTACATGTCAGCTCTAGTGAGGAATGCAGGCTTATAAACTGCCCAATTTCTGCAGAATAGCCTCTCGTTTAGCTTCGTTAATGGACTCTACTGCTAACCACGTGGCTGATTCTTTTTCGGTACGCGCTACCACTTCGGACTTAATACCCATACGCGTCAATGCCGCTTGGCGCATATTGGCACTTTGAGGGCCATTATATGCCCCAAACGAAATACGGCCTTGGTAGGTTTTTTGTGGCATGACCATCATATCTTTAACCCCCAAACGGCCAAATTGAGCTAGTAGCTGCGAAGATGGTTGCCGATAACTGTCCGCCGACAACACCAAATAACCTTTAATAAAATCAAAATCCGCATCAACACGTTGAGGATCAAACCCATAAGACTCGATTATTTGCGCGGCTTTTTTTTGCTCTTTGTCGCTAGCAAAAGGGCCAAACTTATAACTAGGTATTACGCCACCTGACAGCTCAATGCTTTGCGACATTGGCGCTTTAGACGACTCTTCGCTGGATGTTGCAGAAGCAGGAAGCTTAGCACTGTCCGTTAAGGGGGCTTCGCTGGCAGAGGCTGTATCACTAGGCGCCTGTTCGGCGTTATTAGGTTCAGTGTAAAGCGCATCACTTAACTTTAGAATGCATTTCACGCCCGACACAATATGGTTCCCGGGGTTGTCCATGGTCAACCGAACACCAAATGTCCCACTGGCCGTATCCCCCACGGGGTCAACCACTTCTATATGCGCACTGTAAGGTGTATTTTGGTTTGTCTCTGGGTAAACATCGCCCAACATGTTGTTATGTATTTGGCCGAAGTATTCCATGCCTAGCACCGCTTCTACATGCAGCGGGTTAAGTTGTACCAATTGCATAACCGGGCTGTCTTCAACGTACTCGCCCTCTGACTTATATACCTGTGTCACAACACCATCGAAGGGCGCAAATACGCGAGTATTATCTAACTGTGCTGCCGCTCGCTCTAACTCTAGCTGGCGAACAGCATAAGTATCTTTGGCTTGTTGTAAGCGCCAGTACGACACTTGCTCAGAGCGTTTTGATTCATCGATATTTTGACCGGACACTAGCTTCTTTTCTTGTAAATTACGAACACGCTCTTTTTGCAAGCGGTCATAACGAAGGTTGATCTCCTCAGCCGAAATTTCTGCCTTCATGTTCGCTTTTAACTTAGCCAAGTTTACGTTGGCCTCTTCCACACGGGAGTTAAGCTCAACTAACAACTGCCCAGCTTTAACATGCTCACTGCGCTCTGCATGTATATGACGGATCACACCGGAGGTAGCCACACTTAAATCTACCGACTTACTAGGGGTTATCACACAATCCACGGCTGGCAAATCCAAAGCCCAAGCAGAGTTAGGGCCTACTATGGCAGCACTCATTAACGTTGCTGAGGCGCCATAAAAAAACCAACCCGTGAATAGCTCTTTATAATTCATTAATGTCCCTTGAAAATTCACTCGTTCTTAACCCAACCACGTAAGACATTGACTACAAAACTAACACTCAAAGAGCCCAACCATATGTACGCAAAAGATTCACATATAGCCAGTCTAGTAGACGATTAGCCAAACTGACATCTTCAAACTCAAATTTTACTCGTGCATTAATTGGCTTAAAATCCAAGTCAGCAACAGAAGCGGCTTCGACCTGCACATCAACAATAAAATGCTTACTTAACAAACGAGTTCCCGACGCATCACGATCATCAACCGCTATACCGCCCCCCATTAAACTGCCTAGGTATTTTGATGGAAGTTGGTCGGCCGCCGCAGGGACAATGCGCTCGATTTTCCCGGTTAGCGACCGGCTAGGTAAGGCATCAAATAAAATGTGTACGCTCTTTAAACCATGCCTTATCTTGGTGATATCCGCCTGGTCAATGACCGTTGTTATCTGCACATTATTGGCATTAAACACAGCAGCGAGGGCCTCTCCCCTTTCCAAATAACGCCCGGAAATATCCTGCCAGCGCGCCTTTTCTAAAAAACCACTCGCTGGAGATGTAACGGTAAGCGCATCGACTTGAGCACTGACTTCAACCAAACGTTTTTTCATACTCGCTATTTGTTCCCACATATCGGCGGCCGCTAGCGGGTCTTGAGACAAAAATTGGTCATAGCGCGCTTCTAAACCGGATAACTGCGCCTCTAAATTTGTTTGCTGCTCACGAAGAACGGGGTTAGTTAGCTGGAGAATAGCTTGCCCTTTTTCAACCCAATCACCCACTTGCACCAATGGGCGCTGAGCAACACCACTGGCTTTAGCTATAACCCGCTCGTTATTATCGTGCAGCACGATTCCCGAGGCGGGCAACGTAACCGGGAAGCGAAAAATAAAACCCACTACAAAAACACAACAAACCACGATACCTAATACCGTATAAAAACGTGATTGTTGCTGCTGTAGTGTTACGTCTTTATAGACTCGACTCAAGCCACGGATAATCGGGAACAACAATTGCTGAAACAGCACATACAGAGCCAATAAACTACCTAACGCAAAAAACACAGTACTCAAATACAGAGTAATCCACAGGCTGATAAATAACCGATACGGTATCGACAATATTCCGTATATAAAAAAACAGTATTGTTCTCTACGGCTGTAATTTTCGACCCTGCCAGACAAACCTAAAACCCAACGCGCCAATAAGCCTCCAACATAGTTTTTAGCCTTCGTACTCAGATTATCAATGCCTAATGCATCGGCCAGTATGTAATAACCATCAAACTTCATAAGGGGGTTAATATTAAAAACCAGAGTCGAAAAGGTGCCGATAAAGAACACATCGAACAACAGATCAGACATCAAAGTACCACTTGAGGAATAAGCCCAGAGATTTAGAGCACATAAGGCCAGAAAAAACTCAATTAACATACCGGCCAAACCAACAATCACGCGCTGGCGACGGCGTGGAAAACGATAACTGGATGATGCATCAACATAAGGTAACGGTATAAATACTAAAAAAACAATACCGCATTCATAGACATGACCACCAAATCGTTTAACCGCTAGGCCATGGCCTAGCTCATGACAAAATTTCATCAATGGGTAAATTAAGATCATGAGTAATGCATTGCTCGGGTCAAAAAACCGGCTTTCCCAGTGCAAAGTAATCGCTGACCATTCAATTGCAAAAACAGACACAGAATAAAGCAAGAGCAACCCAAAAAAGCACATAAAAGGGAGGCTAAAAGCCACGCGGCTGAGTGGACCTAATAACGCTAACCAGTGGTCTGGATTATGAAGAGGAACTTTAACCGCCATGGGCTGTTTCAATTTTTGCAACCATGACAAAGATGAGTCTTCCTCATCGGCGACGGCCAAAACCCCCATGCTTATTAACAAACTCAGAGTATCCTCAACGTCGCGCCGATGGTGCTCAACCTCTGTATCAGGCAACGTGGTGAGTATAGAAGCGAGTGGTGTTTCGCCATCGCAACGGACAATTAATTCACGTGCCCACTCTGCGCAACGTAAATAAGCATCGCTGTTTTTCACATAGAGTAGATACGGATAGTCAGTGTGCGAAGCTTGAGGGATGAACTCCACTTCTTTAGCCACATAAAGCGTTGCGGCGGCTAACCGCGACAACAAACCCGTGGACAGCGTATTCTGAGGCGCTTGCGCCGTCATACTAGCCACCGCCAATACTGAATACGGCACCAGTCAATAAAGTGATGAAACAAGACCCAACCAATGGGCGCTTTCCCAACCTCGACTCGCGCTACCCCTTCCATATTGGGACGTAAATTATTTAAATCGTCATCTTCCAGTTGTGCTTCAGCCAAATACACCGGCGCACCGTCTTGATCATCAAACAAAGGCGTTGCGTGCAGCAAGGTTAGTGTAAAAATCTGATTAGGCAGCGCCGCCAATTTAAGCTCAGCGCTCTGTCCCTCTTTAATGAAACGAATATCTGCTTCTTTTACGCTCAACATGGCTCGGTAAGCATTAAGCGGTGATATTTCAAATAGGACATCGCCGTTGTCGACAGGAGCATTTATCTGACGAGTGAGATCACCCTTTATAATTATTCCTGACATTGGCGCCTTAAGCTGAGCCTGCTCTACTCGCAAAGATGCCTGGTTAAGCTGCGCCTGGACTTGATCGCGTTTAGCTTTCGCTACGTTAGCTTGGCCATAGTCGCGCCCCGCTAAATGCTTTCTGTAACCTTTGTCATACTCTTGCAACTGACTTTCAAGGCGCAATTGCTCTAAACGAAGTGGCTGGTCATCCAACATCGCCAGCACAACTCCTTCATTGACGGTATCACCAGCACTTAAAGTCGCTGATTTAATATAACCGTCAAACGGAGCCACAACAGCCATTTGCACCTTGCCCTCAATTACAGTGTCGACCGCTACACGATAATTAACCGGAACAAACACTAAAATGGCGCAGCAGATAAGTGCCAACAATCCGTATTTCCATTTGATGTACCAAGAGCTTGATGAGGTAGTCTTCTCTAGAGAAGACGTTTGCACCGACGCATCACTGACAGAGTCAGCTGCCGTTTTTGTGCTAGGTGTTGCTGAGGGTTCTGCCGCTTGATTTAATAGCTCCGCCAACCATCGAATGGACCATTGAATTAACTTTTTAGTCGCCTCTACAGAGTCCTCTTTCACTTTTACTCGTATTGCAAACGGATAGTTACCCTGCTGAGTTGGAATATGAGTAGATACAATCAGGTATGGGTCCGAATACGACGTCACTACGGCGTCTCTCTGAGAGGAAAATACAAGAGTCTCCAGTAGTTTTTCGGATGGTTTTTTAGAGTTAGGCCACGCTGAGTAAACAGGCTTTGTGTTGGCCTGCTCACTAATGTGCTGCAACACGGCACTCTGAGTATCAGGAACCATCTTACAAACCAGTTCTAACCACTGTATCAATGATGACAATTTCGCACCTACAATGAGTCATAGAAGAAGGGTGCGTCACTGTCAGTTCATGCACCGAGTTACGGGGAGTATATCGGCCGATTTAACAAAAATATTAGGGTTAAAACGAGATAAGGCGGGGATAAGCTCACGCTATAAAAGAACGTAGAAATAAGAGGTTACATCATAAGATAAGGTATGAGACAAATACGATACCAAGTGATAGGTCTAAGCCTGCCAAGACAAGTCAACGTCTCGGCAAGCAACGTTGTGCTTGTCGAGACGACGGGGCAAATAAACCCAACGACCTACTAATGGTTCTTACACCTTCATCTCATTCGCTTTTTTTACCGCCAGCTACTGAGTATTGCATGGCCACTTTACGTGTTTTTTGAAAATCTTCTAACGAAAGCCCGCGGAATTTAGCGTAAACCTGAGGATTACTCACACCCAACACCGCTGCCATTTTCTCTAATACAAAGAAGATAACACCATAGCGGATCATCTCAAGCCACTTCTGATCTCGCACTAACGTTTGCTCGTCATCTGTTAGCTCGTACTCTTGCATAAGATTATCCAAATCACTGATAAAACGCTCTCGATGCTCAGGAATAATCAAACGACGCAAAAAATTATTAAGGCGGTATCGTGTAAGGCTCGTCTCAATGGTGAACGGATAGGTGCCTTCAATTTTTTCAATACCCGCTAATTCATAATGTACATGATCACGGTATGCCTGCAACTCCGCTTCCTTAGGCATATCCCCTAAGTCTTCATAAATGACGGTAGCGATGTTCGTCATCGATGGAAGATAAGTCGTCTCGTAGACGTTATTCACTTGTTCGGAAAGTGCGCCGCGCATGATCAACCACATAATCACTTCAGCCCCTTCCATCCCACCTTTTTCAGCGTATTCAGCCAACCGAACCTGGGTCAATGCTTCTGGGTCGCTAGCCAATAATGCTAAAAACTCCTGATCCCACGCTTCGTTGGTAAAGCCACAACGCTCACCGTGAATCTGATGCGATAAACCGCCTGTTGCCACAATTGCCACGTTCAAATCTTCTGGGAAACTTTGCACGGCTTTACGAAGAGATTGGCCTAATTTAAAACAACGTTTCGCATTAGGAATAGGCATTTGCAGCACACCGACCTGTAAAGGTACAACGGTCCCTTCCCAGCCCTTAGACGCGTCTGGGGCTATCATCGATAACGGCGAAAAAAAACCATGATCTAACGGCTTCTTCTGGAAAATGGACATATCAAACTCATCCGCTACAAACGACTGACCAATATGACGTGCTAAAGCTGCGTGACCGGTAGCCGGTGGGTAGTCACGTGCACCACCACCTTCGTCGGCCGTTACATAGGTGTCATCAATACCGAGTGTAAATGCGGAATAATGATCAAACCCAAATGATGTGATGTGGTCGTTAAAGATCATAAATAACACGTCGACCTTTTTCTCTTGTACCCAATCGCGAATGACATTAAAGCCTTCGAAAATAGGTGACCAAGCAGGGTCGTCTTGTTTATTAGTATCTTTAGCGAATGCGATTGTTGGCGAGTGCGAAGCGCCTATACCGCCAATGATGTTAGCCATCTCTACTTTCCTCTTCTTTTCGTATTTTTATTCGATCTTATCGTGACGCCTTGCAATATTCAGCGCACAACAAAACACAGACCTCTGCTCACAACAAACCAAGCGCTAAAGCTGGAAAGCTAATAACAAGCACTAAACGGACAAGATCCGACAACACAAACGGGAATACTCCTTTGAATATATCTTGTATCGATATATGCGGTGCTACCGACTTAATCACGAACACATTCATCCCGACTGGCGGTGTTATTAAGCCCATTTCAACCGTGATAACCGCAATAATACCGAACCAAATAGGGTCAAAACCGGCCGCTTCAATCAGCGGATAAACAACAGGTACCGTGAGCAGTAACATTGCAATACTGTCCATGACACAGCCCAGCAGCACGAAAAGCAGCAATACACACATAAGCACCATGTAAGGTGTCAGCTGTAAGCTATCGACCAGCTCAACCAATGAGAACGAAATACGCGATACCGATAAGAAATAGCCAAATATCTCAGCGCCTATAATCATAAAGAAGATCATTGACGACATATAAAGCGTTTCTTCAACGGCCTCAAAAAATAGCTTATAGCCCATGCCACGAAACAGCGCGATAAAGAAAGTACCTGCTGCACCGACAGAAGCGGCCTCAGTCGGGGTAAACAAGCCCGTATAAATCCCGCCTATTATCAACGCAAAAACGCCGGTGAATGGCACTAATCCTTTCAAACCAATGAGCTTTTCTTTAAGACTGGTTGTTTGTCCCGGCTGAGCTAGATGTGGAAAAAGTGAGACAACGATGGCAATAGTAACGCAGTACAACACCAAGCCTAACAGGCCAGGAATGACACCGGCGATAAACATATCACCTACCGATTGCTCGGTAATCAATGCATAGAGTAACAAGGCAATTGATGGAGGAATCATAATACCCAACGTTCCACCCGCCGCCAATGTGCCGGATGCGAGGGATTTAGCGTATCCGTTCTTTTCCATTTCGGGTAACGCCACACGCGACATGCTGGCCGCTGTTGCCATTGATGATCCAGAAATCGCTGAGAAAATACCACAAGATGTCACGGCGGCGAGTGCCATACCGCCTCTCCAGCTGCCGAACAGCGTTCTAGCACCTTCAAATAGCTCTTGCGACATCTTCGCTTTAGAGGCGAAGACTCCCATTAAAATAAACATTGGAACCGGACTAAAACTGTAGTTCGTCAAGGTTTCAAATGGGCCTGAATCCAAAATAGACATGGCCGGTTGAAACGCGACGATAGAGACAAACCCCACAAAACCAGTAAACGCCATGGCTAACGCAATCGGCATTCGAATAGCGATGGCGGCAAGCATCCCTACGATGCAAATTAAGCCAATTAATGAAGCACTCATAACGACACCTGACCTTCAACAGCAAACAGATTACACAACGAAATACGCAATGCAGACAACGCAAGGATGGCAGCAGCAAACGCGCTAATACCATAGAAATAATACACAGGAATCAGCAAATCCTGAGTCGTTTCACCTGACATCTGAGACATAGTCACCGCATGGTAAAAGCCATAACACATGGCCCCACCCAGCAAGACATAACCCAGCATATAAACGCCATCAAACAATGCTTTTGTGCGAGGCTGGAAGTTGTCAGTAAACAAATCAACAATCACTTGTGAGCGCCCGACTGAATGCGGTAGCGCAAAAAACACCATCATCAGTAAGCCATATTTAATCAGCTCTACCCCACCAATAAAGGTAAAATCTAGCTGGCCATCAGTCATACTAAAGATCGTACGCGTAACAACATCAGACAGCGTTACAAACATCATTGAGATCAGCAAAAAACCGCTCACCAAATGCATGACATAAGTTAAGCGATCTAGCAGCTGGCTAAGCAGCTTCATAACAAACTCCAATCAGGAATAATAAGGCAGAGCCGGATCAACAAGGAATCCTGTTTAATCCGGTCTGTTTTTAGGTCATAGCAGGCAGGGATTAATGACAGCTAATAGCGAGTTCTTGCGCGCGTAAATAGACTTCATTTGCAGGAAGACCTTTGGCCTCCAGCTCGGCTAGGTACTCTTCTGTTGCTTTATCTAAAACCGGTTTCCATTCGGGGTTATCAATACCGCCTTCCACCGTGTAAATCTCATGGCCTAACGATACCGCCTGCTCACGACCTTTTTGATCTAAATCATCAAATACTTGACCCGCTTTTTGCGACCATGTCGTACCCGAGTTACGATCAATAACCGCTTGTAAATCAGCTGGCATACCGTTGTAAACCGACTTATTCATTACGACGGTGAAGGATAAGGTATACAAACCACCCACCTCAGTATGTTTCGGCGTTAGCTCGTTTATACGAAACACAAGCTGACCTTCCCACGGCAATGAAACGCCATCGATAACACCACGTTGCACAGACTGGTAAGCTTCAGGTGCGGGCATACCCACAGGCTGTGCACCTAAGCCTTCGAGTAACTTCGCTACAACAGCCGTCGGACGACGAATACGTAAGCCTTGCAAATCAGCCGGCTCTTTGACTAATTTTTCTGTGGTATGGATATGACCCGGGCCATGGGTAAACATAAAAAGAGGCTTAGTGTCTTTGTATTCACTATCCAATAACCCCTCTTCGTACAAGCCCTCCAAGACACAAGAACCATGCGTAGCGTTATGTGCAATGCCTGGCAATTCAACAATTTGTGTTAATGGAAAGCGGTTAGCCGTATAGCCTTGAATCGCAATGGCCACATCAGCAATACGGTTCTTAACCGCATCGTATTGTGCCGGTGGCTTCGCCAGTGTTGATGACGGGTACATATCGACTTCAATACGACCATCCGATTCAGCTTCGATCGTATCCGCCCATTTTTGAGCCAATGCTTTATGAGGCCCTGAAACCGCAGGGAATTGATGTGAAAAACGTAAAGTGTAGTCAGCGGCATGAGCATGACCTTGAATCAGTAGACCAAGGGTCAGTGATAATGCAGCTGTTAACAACGGCTTCTTCATAAAAAAACTCCCAGTATAATCAGATTTATTATTTTATAAACCGTTACTGTTTGATCATTAGTGCCGTCTAATCTTGACACGTAATCAACAATAACTTCTGATTAACAAGCTACCACTGGGCGTTTAACGGTGATAATTAATTAACTGACGAAGCCATTCAATTATTATATAGAACTCTTTTTTCACTCATCTTCAGAATCATCAAAAGACGCTGCGCTTCTCAACAACTCGATAAATAAAAGCTGCGTATTTGTTGGCTTCCAGCCATCTCGAAGCGATATTCCTATTGGCCGACAGGAGTGCAAAAGATCATAAGGAAGCGTTTTAAGCACTCCCAAAGAAAGCTCGTGTTGTATCTGATGTTCAGAGATCATCGTTAAACGATCGCTCCCCAATAGTAAAGACCTAACCAATATTTGCGAGCCCGTTTCTACCAGCTGAGTCGGTACATCTACACCGGCATCAGTAAAGGTACTTTCGAATATACTGCGCGTCGGCGTGCCTTGGCGTGGCACCACCCACGGATAGGCACGTAACTGTTTTATATCGATACGTGGCTGTTTGAAAAGAGGGTGTTCCGGCCTAGCAACAATACCTACCGGGGATGAAAACAGCTCCTCTTGCATCACATCACCCGCCGGGGCAGGCAAGCGCAACGCCCCGATAACCAAGTCAATATCACCATGACGTAGATGGAACAGTAAATCATCATAAGGCCCATCGTTGACCTTAATTCGAAAATCCGGATGCTGCTGCGAAAACTCAATAATCGCTTTTGGTAAAACCGAGGTTCTCGCTAACGGCATACTCCCAATCACCAATTGACCTGTCTCTCGATTATGCAGCGCGTTAACTTCATCCTGTCCTTGATTAATTTCCGAAAAAGCTAATTTACTCGCCTTAGCTAACGCATTGGCCGCCTTACTGGAGCTAATTCCAATACTGGTCTTTTCAAAAAGCACTACCCCTAACAAGCTTTCTAATTCACGCGATGCGCGGTGTAGCGATGACTGAGAAACACCGAGGTTACGCCCTGCCAAACTAAAGTTTTGCGCCTCAGAAACCGCAACAAGTGCTCTCAGCTGTGTCGTTGTCAATTGCTGTAACAAGTGTGTTGCCGAGGCCTTACCGCCGCCTAAACGAATAGCATCCTTCAGTCCTGATAAGATTATCTGAATGGCTCTATCCACTCTTACTGCAAAGGTATCCCCTGACTCAGTCACAAACATACCGTCACTTCGGCGCGTAAATAAAGTAGAACCGACCCCCCCCTCTAATTTAGCTATCGCTTGTGTAATGGCGGGTTGAGACAGATACGCTTTCTCTGACGCTTTGCTAATACTCTTGCAGCGCACGACTTCTAAAAAAACCCGAAGATGTCGAATATTCGAAATCAGCATGAGTGAATACGCCCTTTATCATCCTTTTATAAAATCATAGACTATCTCAAAAACGAATACCTTAAGTTTAAAAATTGAATAGCCAAGACACCAAGCGAGATCAATACTAGCCTGGCAATGATTAACACGCATTACTGTTCAATACGTTCCGCTACGTTTATTTATTTTAATAAGAGAGACGCAGATGATTATCGACTGTCATGGCCATTACACGACTACCCCGCCCGGCGTAGGTAACTACCGCGAGCAACAAAAAGCTGAACTCGCGAAAGACCCAACCCACAAGAGCGCTAGAGGCCGCTTTGTCGTGAGTGATGATGAAATCATCGACAGTATTGAAAATAACCAATTGCGGCTTCAAAAAGAACGTGGAACTGATCTGACGATATTCTCCCCTCGCGCCAGCTGGATGGGGCACCATATCGGGAATGAATACACGAGCCAGTATTGGACAGAGCACCAGAACGACTTAATTAAACGGGTATGTGATTTATTCCCTAACAACTTTGCACCGGTCGCCCAATTACCACAATCACCGGGAGCTGACCCCGCTAAGCTAGTACCTGAACTGATACGTACGGTTGAGCACATGGGCTTTATTGGGTGCAACTTAAATCCTGACCCATCCGGTGGTTATTGGAAAGACGTATCACTAGCGGACAAGTCCTTTTATCCTTTATATGAAAAGATGTGCGAGCTTGATGTACCTGCCATGATCCATGTAAGCGCCGCATGCAATGACTGCTTTCACACCACAGGATCACACTATTTAGGGGCTGACACGACAGGGTTTCAGCAATTAGTGATGTCTGATGTGTTTAAAGACTTTCCTACACTAAAAATTATTATCCCGCATGGCGGCGGCGCAGTGCCTTATCACTGGGGGCGTTTCCGAGGTCTCATGCAGGATCAAGGTTATGAGCCACTTGAAATATCCGCGCTGAAAAACATTTACTTTGATACCTGCGTCTACCATCAAAAAGGTATCGACTTACTACTGGATATCGTTCCCACAGAAAACATCCTGTTTGCATCAGAAATGATAGGCGCTGTACGTGGTATCGACCCTGAAACAGGTCACTACTTTGATGATACAAAACGCTACATCGATAACAATACAAAACTAACAAGCGACGCTAAACAGATGATTTTTGAAGGTAATGCTCGCCGTGTCTTTAGCCGCCTCAGTATTGGTTGATTGCTAAACTAGCCAAGGAGCCACACATGCAAAATAATATCGTTGTTCAACATATCGAACGTGCAGACCCATCCGTTATCGAAGGCCTACGTCAATGCGGCGTCGCTACCGTACACGAATCGCAGGGTCGACGCGGCTTACTCGCTGATTACCTACGCCCCATTCAACAGGATGTGACTATCGCAGGATCTGCTATTACTATTTCGGGCGCAGCCGGTGATAACTGGATGATGCACGTAGCCATTGAGCAGTGCCATGCAGGTGACATCATGGTATTTTCCCCCACTTCTCCATCTAATTTCGGATTTTTCGGTGACTTATTAGCCACATCAGCCCTATCACGTGGTGTGGTAGGTTTAATCATTGACGGCGGTGTGCGAGACACACGAGACCTACGCCAAATGAACTTTCCTGTTTGGGCTAAACATGTTTTCTCACAAGGCTCCATTAAAGAGACCCTTGGCTCCGTAAATGTACCTTTGGTCTGTGCGGCTGAGTTAGTTAACGCCGGTGATATAATCATTGCAGACGATGATGGCGTTGTCGTCGTGCGCCGTGAAGAAGCTGAAGAAGTGCTGGCTGAATCTCAAGCCCGCGAAGCCCGCGAAGAAGCCAAGCGTATTCGCATGGCCAATGGAGAGCTTGGATTAGACATTTACAATATGCGCTCTCGTTTAAAGGAAAAAGGCTTAAAGTATGTATGAATCCGTCCGCTGTATGTGGATGCGAGGAGGCACCTCTAAGGGAGCCTATTTTCTAGCAGAAGACCTACCCACAGATACCACTGCTAGAGATCAAGTGCTGCTCCACATTATGGGCTCGCCTGACCCTCGTCAGATTGACGGGATTGGTGGTGCCGATCCTCTGACCTCTAAAGTGGCCGTCATTAAAGCATCGGACAAGCCCGGTATTGATGTCGATTATTTATTCTTACAAGTATTTGTCGATCAAGCCATTGTTACGGACAGCCAAAACTGCGGTAACATTTTAGCGGGAGTCGCTCCTTTTGCGCTTGAACGCGGTTTAATTCCCATCACATCCAATACCACGGATGTATCCATTTATATGGAAAATACTGGGCAAACAGCGGTACTTAGCATTGCAACACCTAATGGACGGGTAGCCTATGACGGAACAGCCTGTATCGACGGCGTTCCGGGAACATCCAGCCCGATCCCCATCACATTTCAAGATACTGCAGGCTCTAGCTGTGGTGCTTTATTGCCAACGGGGAACACTGTAGATGTCATCAACGGAACCCCAGTTACTTGCATTGATAATGGTATGCCCATCGTTGTTATTTCGGCTGCCGATATGGGCATAACCGGTAACGAAACACGCCAACAATTAGAGCAAAACGAAAGCCTTAAAACACAGTTAGAGACAATACGATTAACTGCAGGCCCGTTAATGAATCTAGGTGATGTAACCCATAAATCGGTTCCTAAAATGACCTTAGTAAGCCCGGCAGGCCAAGGTGGGTGTCTCTCTACACGCACCTTTATTCCTCATCGTTGCCATGCTTCTATTGGTGTTTTAGGTGCTGTTAGTGTTGCTACAGCATGCTTATTAGAAGGCTCACCTGCACACAGAGTTGCCGCATTACCAAACGGTCTAACAAAAACGCTCCCTATCGAACACCCGACCGGTGAAATGACTGTCATTTTGTCTACCGATGACAATAACATCGTTAACAATGCAGCTGTTTTGCGTACCGCCCGCAAACTATTTGACGGTTTTGTATTTCCAACCGCTAGCCGCTCATAGCAAAAAAACAACATCGCGAAAGCCAGATTTCTCACTTATGAAAAGCAGCCTGAACCCTGACATTTTCAGGGCTGCTTTATTTTTATAAGATGCTGATAAATAGACATATTTAAACCGTTTAGCGAGTGAACTTTTTGCTTTTATTTCTCTCTTATTTAAACCCAGTAAGGAGGTTGATAATGGACGAAAAAATACTCGCTGTACTTAATACGTATCACGATAGAATTAACAAAGAACGCACTCAACCTAAACAAGAAGTCCCCGGTGGTCGAGACGGCGGCAATGACCAACGTATGCGCGCGGTTGGCCCAGCAACAGGCCAACTTTTAAACCTACTTGCAAAAAGTTTACACACACCTCATATTTTAGAAATTGGTACCTCTTTTGGTTATTCCGGTACTTGGCTAGCTGAAGCGGCACGCGCATCAGGTGGTCGTGTCACGACCATGGAAATGCACCCCTACAAATCTGAATACGCTAAAAGTATGCATGAAAAAGCAGGGCTTGCGGAGTACGTGGACTACCAAGTAGGTGACGCTGTTGAATTAATCAAACAGTTATCAACTGATGTCGACTTTATCCTGCTCGATTTGTGGAAAGATATGTACGTACCCTGCCTTGAAGCGTTTTATCCGAAGCTAAACTCCGGTGCGATTATTGTTGCCGACAACATGATTCGTCCCGGAAATGAAGCCGTAAAAGCCTATGGTCGCGAAGTAAGAGCAAAAGCAGGCATTACCAGTGTATTACTACCTGTCGGAACAGGATTAGAAGTTAGTCGGTACGAGCCATAGCTCATACCGTACATTTCTATTAAACCTAAACCAGTCAGACCGCTGCCCCACAAAAAAACCAGTTAGGATTATCCCCCTAACTGGTTTTTTAATGGCTAATTATTAACTAGGTAGTCTCAGGTACCGGTTTACGGAAAAAACGCTTAGCATCTTCTAACAACATAATATTGACGGGGACCATAATCAAAGTAATTAACGTACCAAACAAAATACCAAAACCTAACGATACGGCCATGGGTATCAAAAACTGCGCTTGTACAGCCTTCTCAAACAATAGCGGCATTAACCCTAAGAACGTCGTCATCGACGTTAGAGCAACAGGACGAAAACGAGCAACGCCAGCCGTTTTCACTGCTTCTTCAACAGCCTCAAAAGCCGACATTGTTTTACTAAGCTCCTGCTGACGCCGGTTTGAGTACTCCACTAGCACAAGACTATCATTAACAATAACCCCCACCAGCGCCAACAATCCCAACAAGCTCATAATGGTTAAATCCATCCCCATTAACCAATGTCCGGCCAAGGCGCCGATAGCGCCAAAGGGGATCACCGACATGACAATTAATGGCTGAGCGTAAGATTTAAAGGGAATAGCCAGCAAAGCATAAATGGCAAAGAACACAAAAACCAACCCAATTATCAGTGACGAGAACGATTCCTGCTGCTCGCGGGCTTCACCTTCTAACGTATAGCTTGAGCCCGGGTATTGGGACACTAAGCCATCCATAAATTCAGCCAAGCTGCGTTGCAATACAGTCGTATTAGTTGCAGCTTTATCCATATCCGCTGTTACGCTCACTGTACGCTGCTGGTTGATACGATAAATAGCTGAAGCCCCACGGGACGGCGCAAGATAGGCCACTTCATTCAGAGGAACCATGCCCGTATCCGTTTCTATCAGAATATTTCGCAAATTACTGATTGCTTGCCTCTCATCCTTCGGTAAGCGCACATACACACTAACTTCGTCTCGGCCTCGCTGTACGCGCTGAACTTCTATACCAAAGAAGTTTTGGCGTACCTGGCGGATAATATCGCCTCGGGTCAACCCTAACGCATAGGCTTGCTGAGTGAGTTCTACTTGCAGCTCTTCTTTACCGTCCGATAAGTTATCGACAATTTCAAACAGGGTCGGATAGGTTTTCAAATGGGCTCGCACTTGATCAGCCATCGCCGATAGGTCTGCTACATCGCTTGCGCTCATTCGGATATCAACGGGATCGCCACCTCGGCCGAGTTCGGCTCGATAAGTTAAGGATTCAGCGCCTGGTACCGTACCGATTAATTGACGCCATTCATTAACTAGCCTCGTAGTCGTTAGCGAGGGGTCGCGCTCTTCGGCAGGTGTTAATTCAAAACGCACCATGCCGTTTTCGGCACTACCTCCCCGACCACTGGCCGAGAAAATATTTTGCACCACACTTTCACCGGTTTCCTCATTTCGGTAGTCATTTTTTAAGGTACGCGCCGCCTCTACCATTTTAACAACCACACGATCCGTCACTTCAAAAGGCGTACCAGCAGGCATGGTTAAAGTAGCAACGGCTGTATCACTCTGAATGCGTGGGAAAAAGACAAACCGGGTCCATCCACTAAAAATCATAGCCAGTGATAACATCAGTACTGCAATGAATATCATGAGAGTGGTTAACCGATTTTTTAAAGCCACAGCTAACAAAGGTTGATAATAACGAAGAATAAATGACTCAAATCCATCCGCAAAACGACGCTGGAAACGAGCAAAGCGACCCTCGGATTGATGTTTACGAATGCGCACATGCTTTAAGTGAGCAGGTAGAACCCACTTAGATTCTATTAACGAGAACAACAATACGGGAATAACGATAAAAGGCAGTTGGGCAAAAATAGGGCCACGCGCGCCTTCCACAAATGCAATCGGTAAAAAAGCCGCTATTGTCGTCAATATCCCAAACGTGACAGGCACTGATACCTCTTGTGTGCCTTTGATAGCGGCGTCTAAACCACTCTCAGAGGTTTTAAGGTGTGTATAGACGTTCTCACCGGTCACTATCGCATCATCAACTACCAAGCCTAATACTAAAATAAAGCCGAAAAGCGATATTACATTCAAGGTAATGCCAAATAACGGCATGACGAGGAACGCCCCCATAAAGCTGACTGGGATTCCAATAAATACCCAAAAAGCGATGGAGGGTCGTAAAAAAAGAGTCAGCAATAAGAGTACTAATATACCGCCCTGACAGGCGTTGACAATAAGGGTTTCTAGTCGGCTTTTTACAATTTCAGAGTCGTCATCCCAAAACGACATCTCCAACCCATTGGGCAATAAGCCCTGTTGATCCGCCACATACCCTTTAACTTCATCAGCAACCGTAATCGCACTTTGCTGACCAACTCGGTAAACATCGATCATAGCTGACAAAGAGCCGTTAAACCGGCTGCGCATTGCACTTTCTTCAAAGCCATCATTGACCGTGGCAATGTCGCGTAAATACAGCACACTGCCGTCAGCATTGTTCTTTATGACCATCGACTCAAACTGGTCGCGGTTGTACGCTTGGCCTTTAGAGCGTATTAAAATTTCTCCGCCATCCGTATCCAAACTACCCGCAGACAAGTCCAGTGAGCTATTGGCTATTTTATCGGCCACCTCGGACAACGTGAGGTTATATTCTCGTAAATTATCCTGCGCGATTTCTACGGATATTTCGTAATCTCGCACACCATCCAATTCAACCTGGGTAATATTAGGTAAACGTAATAGATCATCACGTACTTTTTCGGCGTAAAATCTCAGCTCTTTTTCATTCAAGGAGTCCGAAGACAAAGCTACGCTGATAACTTCACGCACCCTTGTGGCTAACGCGACTACCGGCTTTTCGGCATCATCAGGGAAAGAGTTGATCTCATCTACACGAGCTTTAACATCAGCCAGCAACTCACGCGCGTCATACCCTTTCTCGGCCTCGATAGATACGGTAGTACCTCCTTCTACCGAGCGGCTGCTTAACTCTTTTATTCCTTCTAAATCGGATACAGCATCTTCTATACGTGTGGCTAAGCTTAGTTCTGCATCTTCGGGGGTAGCCCCATTCAGACTCACACTTACACTAATGGTATCTGATTCGAAGCTTGGGAATATTTCTAATGGGATACGAAAGTTAAGTGACATTAAGCCCGCTAACACAATCGTTACCATTAACAAATTAGCCGCGACATGGTTACGCGCAAACCAAGCGATCATTGCGCCTGCCCTCCGGTAGCGGACACCGCACTCCGCGCCTCAGGTCTACCATCGGTTTTGTTGGGCCGTGCGCCTTCCTGTTCTTGTGACCTTAACTGAGCGGGAGTCCCGGATATCACTTGGCCCAGTGCCGTCGTCACAATGGTGTCGCCTTCAACCAAACCTGAGGCAATAATAGCTTCTTGTTCATTTTGCCATGCGATACTGACTTCCCGGCGCGTCACTGCATCGTTTTCAAATACATAAACATAGGTACCTTGATAAATAACTCGGTTAGGAATGACGATGGCGCGCTCAAGCGTCTTTCCTTGAATCTTTGCTTGTACATACTGGCCAATTTTTAACGGGGTCTTGTCTTCATTACCTTCGCCGTAGGGATCTGTAATCTGGGCAATCACGTACAATTGGCGGCTATCTTCATCGATTGCACCTTCGGTCATAACAACCTCCCCCTTCCATTCCTCCTTATTAACCAAAGTAGAAATCAAAGTAACGCTCGGTAAATTGTCTGCCACTTTATCGTTAAAACGGTAGCGCTCTGGTAAGTCGATGTAGGCCAAATCTCTGGCTTGTAACGGCAGGCGTACTTCAATTACATCAACAGCATATAAAGTGGCTAATGAGGTACTTGTCGTTATTATTTGCCCTAGCGCTACAGATTTGCTTAATACTCGACCAGCATAAGGCGCACGAATGTGTGTGCGCTCAAGGTTTAATTTAGCTTGAGCAACGGCGGCTTTAGCCGAAGCCACCGTTGCTTCGGCTGCTTTCACTTGAGGCGCCCGCGCCACTAAATCTGGAATTTTTCCACCATTGCCTAAGCGCTTCCAGTCTGCTTTTGCTTGCGCACTGCGTGCTTTTTCTTCACTTAATGTTTGATAGGCTGTCATTAGTGTGGCTTCTTGCGTCGCCAACTCCGCTTGATAATCGCGGTCGTCGATGCGAAGCAGCTCATCACCTTCTTCAAAAAAACCACCGGCTCTAAATGCAGGGTTCACCCAAACAACTTGACCTGAAACTTGAGCCAACAGCTCACCCTCAGTGCGGGGCTGTAGCTTACCGTAGCTATCAATAGTAACGGAGTAAGGCTTAGCGCTTATTGTGTCGACATCAATGCTCAAACTGGCTACCCGTTGCGGAGCTCCTCGCCCAAGCTGTGGTGGATTATTTAAAATAACGTAGCTAGCAACCCCAGCAACAACAATTAATAAAACAGGTATGATACGCCTGATCATGAGTGAGGAATCTCCACTTGCGAAGTGTTAACGGGGGTGTGTTCTACGGTCAATGACGGATCAAGCTGGCCACCTAAAGCCACCATGAGATCGACCCGATTCTGTAACAATGCACGCCTTAAAGACAAAATATTGGTCTGTGCATCAAGTGAGCGCCGCTGCGCTTCTAAAACGGTATTGTAGTCCTCAAGCCCTCGCTGGTAGCGCTCAAAAGACAAACTCTCCGCCTGTTTTGCATTGTCCTGTGCCTCTAAGTACAGGGCGTATTGCTTGCGCAGCGAGCTTTCTGCCGTCAGGGCATTTTCTACTTCAGTAAACGCTGTATAAACCGCATCAAGATAGACCTGCTCTTGCTCTCGGCGTTGAGAGGCTTTAATTGACTGATTCGCTTCACGTTGGCCTGCATCAAAAATGGTAGCCGCTAATGACGCTCCCACACTCCACGCTAGATTACTGCCCACCAAATTCGATAAAGCATCACTGCTACCACCATAACTGCCCGTCAACGTTAAACTAGGGAAGCGTGCACGGTGAGCTGCAGCAAGTGCTTGATCTGTTGCTAACAAGGTTAACCAACTGGCCTGCAAATCCGATCTTTGTTTAATAATACTCGCCGGTAAAGGCACATCCGACATCATAGGAATCAACGGTAAAGCTTCGTCCGCACCAATAGCCGCATCAGGATAGCGCCCAAGCAACTGCTCCAACGAGCGCTGAGTCTCTTTTAACACCTGCTCTTGCTCTGCCAAGGCTGCGACTTGAGCGTTTGCGTCATTTCTAGCTAAATACAAATCCAGAGCTTCATAGAGGCCGTTTAGATAACCTGATTCGATGACTTCCAAATCAGACTGGAGACTTTGTGAGCGCTCTGTTAGTAAATCGACTAATAACTGAGCTTCTTGAAGCTGAAACCATTGACGGTAAACATCCGCAATCAGCGTTATCTGCTCTTGATTAAAAGTCGCAACCGCCGCTGCATACTCAAGCTGAGCTTGCTTCTGCGAAGCACTGAGCTCCCCCCAAATATCAACTGACCAACTCGCGTTAGCACTTAAAGACACGGTGTTACCACTGTCCTCCACACGATCTATACCTGACGTAAGCCCCACCGTTGGAAAACGATCAGCTTTAGCGATACGCAACGCTAGCTCTGACTGCAGCATTTTCTCCCGGGCCGATGCCAGCGTATGACTATGCGCTAACGCTTCTTGAACTAACGTCAGTAACTGAGGGGTATGCAGCCCAAAGAAATTAGCCATCTGCGCCTCGGCATCAAGTCTTTTGGCACTATCGTGTGCATCAGGGTGCATGCCTTGGGCTGAGGACCATTGCTCAGGTGCGATGGCATCAGGCTGAATCGATAAAGGCTGAGGAGCTGCACACCCAACTAGCAGGCTTGCTATTACAGCAGGCCAAACCCGTTTATTCATTGTTAGGCTGGGTTGTTTAAGTAGACAAGGGGGACTTAACACGTAACTAGTTTTCCTTGTTGATACAATATGCTCGCCACGAGCACTCAGGTAGAGGCTCCTAATATCACCTTATTTGATGAAATCTTAAATAAAAAAATGCTTATTTTACATTTCTTTACAAGCGAGATAGAAAACTAGTGGGGATTTACAAGCTATCAGCCATCAATCTGCCATTGTGCCGGCACCGCGCGACGTACGTAATCAATAAAACTACGAACGCGTTTCGACTTTTGTCCAAAAGGATAAAGAATATAAACATTAAGATCGGGGCCAGACCATTGAGTCATACATAATTCGAGCGAGCCCGGGTGATGACGTAACCGCGCTTTGACTAACCAATGTGGCAACAAACCTAAGCCTGTCCCTTTAACGATGGCATCACTTTGAAGTACAAAGCGATCTACTTTTAGGCGAGAGGTCGGCATTTCGATATCATATTCTCCAAGCTCCTTGCTTGAAAACCTAATCACCTTGTCAGGGTTGCCCATCAAATTAACCCATTTATGCCCCTTTAAATCTCGTGGATGTTGTGGACGACCGCAGCGGGATAAATACTGAGGCTGAGCATAGACACCTTGTCTTAAGGTGCCTATTAGTTCGGTACGTAAGCTTGTGACAGGCTCCTCTCCTACATATATACCAATCGCATTATTCATTTCAGGATCAATATCTTTACTGTACGCCTGAAGCGAAATGTTGACCCCAGTATATTCGGATAAATAGGCAGTGACAGTCGGGCCAAACCAAGAACGCAACAGTGCATCATGACAATACAGGTTTAACTCCCCTGAAACCTCATGACATAGCTCTTCTAACGCGGTTCGTCCCTGGCAAGCAAGGTTGAGAATGCCTTGGGAATAATCGTGAAAGAGTAACCCCGCTTCAGTCGGCAATAAACGGTTAGACTCGCGACGTAATAAAGCTTGATCAAGCCCCTTTTCAAGCTGATGGATACGGCGACTCAGCGTCGACTTAGGAAGATTTAATAGCTTAGCACTTTGCGTCAAACTGCCTGATTGCATCACTGATGAAAAAGCTTCCAGCTCTTTCAGATCGAACATACCACACCTCAAGTTTTAGAAAACGGAACGCAACGTTCAAGTCTACACCGTGTCAAATATTAATGCGAACTATTATCATTTAGATGCTTTATATATTTTACAACATGGAGACTTTATGAGCATTGCTACAGGTGTTGAGTACAAACATAAGCGGACAGGAATTTTTTTAGGTATTAGTATGGCTATAGCTTCTTCAGTAGCTATTGCAGAAGATGCCACAAACTTAGATCAGCTCGTTGTAACCGCAACAGGTTACGAACAACAAGCCGCAAGCGCACCTGCGTCCATCAGTGTTATTAGTCGCGACGATATTGAATCTAAATCCTATACAGATTTAACGGATGCATTACGTAATGTCCCTGGCGTAATTGTCACCGGTGGTGGAGCTGGCGATGGTGGAGTAGATATTAGCTTACGAGGCATGCCGGCCAACTACACTCTCATTTTGGTAGATGGCAAGCGCGTCGCAAGCCGAGAGAGCCGCCCTAACGGTAACGCTGGTTACGAAACCGACTGGCTCCCACCACTAGATGCAATCGAACGCATCGAGGTCGTTAAAGGCCCCATGTCCACCCTGTATGGCTCGGATGCCATAGGGGGTGTCATCAACATTATTACCCGTAAAACACAAACAGAATGGGCAGGCAGCATTCAGCAAGAAATGACATTCCAAACGCATGATGATTCAGGTAACTATCATCAAACGAGCTTCAACGTAACAGGCCCCCTAATGCAAGACACACTAGGCTTGCAGCTTTATGGTCGTAACTATAGCCGCAAAGAAGACAACATATTAAATGGCTACGAAGACAAGGACCTCAATAGCCTAACCGCAAAACTCACATTTACACCGACAGCCGATCATGATTTTACAGTAGAAGCAGGCCGCACAAACCAGCATCGTGTTTCCTTGATGGGTAGAACAGCCGCAAGTGAAGGCTGCCGAGGTGGCTGCACCGATTCAGATACAAAAACAACGCAAGAGCATGTCGCGTTATCGCATACAGGACGCTGGGAATTAGGTACAACAGACACCTTTGTCCAACGCGAAAAAACCACTAACAAAGGTAGAGATATCAGTATCACAAATACATCGGCTAAAAGTACGTTAGTTGTTCCATTAAACACTCAAACGCTATCGCTAGGTGTCAATTATGAACATGCAGAACTCAACGACCAAAACTCTAACCAAATTTCTGACCGCACCCAAATCGAAACCACACAGTGGGCTATTTTCGCAGAAGACGAGTGGTACGCTACTGATGAACTCAGTATCACCGGGGGCGCTCGATTAGACCATAATGAGAATTATGGCAGCCATGTTAGCCCGCGCATCTATGCTGTTTGGCAAATGACACCCGACTTAATTCTCAAAGGGGGTATATCGGGCGGCTTCCGCTCCCCGAGTCTTCGCGAAGTAACGGCAGATTGGGGACAAACCAGTCGTGGGGGTGATGTATATGGCAACCCAGATCTAAAACCCGAAACGTCGGTCAGCAAAGAGGTAAGCTTAAACTACAGCGGCGCTAATCAGTTTAACGCCTCAATAACGATCTTCCATAACGAGTTTAAAGACAAGATTACTCGTGTTGCTTGCCCTTCCACTATTTGTACGGATGGGCCCAACTCATTTGGTTCCGACCCCACTTATCGAATTAACGTAGACGAAGCCATAACCCGCGGTGTAGAAGCCAGCGTTAGCCGCGCGCTCACGCGTACTATCAATGCAAACGCGAGTTATACCTACACCTATTCAGAGCAGAAAACAGGCGAATATAAAGGCGAACCTCTTACACAGTTACCAAAACACCTTTTCAGCGCAGGAGTCGATTGGCAAAACAGTGACAAGTTAAATTCATGGGCGCGTATCACCTACCGTGGCAAAGAAAGCCAACCCAATACTGGCCCATCTACCAGCGCAATTGTTGCGCCATCCAGCACAATGGTCGATACCGGTTTAGTCTACCAGTTAACACCCGCTTTCACCCTCAAGGCCGGTGTATACAACCTATTTAACGAGGAAATCATATATGATGAATATGGCTATGTAGCAGACGGGCGGCGCTATACATTCGCGCTCAATTATTCTTTTTGATGGCTTTTTAACCCTTCTCAAATTGCATTAGCAACGCCACTCGTTAAACACAAAAACCTCTCTTTGATTCAAAGAGAGGTTTTTGTTATGAGATTATTCGCTATAACTCATAAAGCGTCGGTTACCTCCTTAACTTGCAGCCTTACGCTTTGCAAACCATTACCTGATAGATACCAGAGCTTAGGGGTTAAGTAGACCACGTTAATTGAAGCCCCACCCTTCTCTGATAATTGCCCAGTGAACTGGTTAATGTTTAGAGCCTCACCCGTATTTCCGATAGCAGCACTTCTATCAATTATATAAAGGGCATCCGGTCCCATCTCTACCATGTTTTCTAAAGTGAGCGGGGTAAAGGTACGCGTACCTCGTGTCTGAGATTTAACATCGGCAGGCAACGCAGGCACACTCAAACCGAGTAACTGGGTAATAACTGGCTCATTACGTAACCCAAACGAGCCTTTATTATGCGTTACCACTAAAACACTTGGGTTATCTTTAATTCCACTTTTTTGCGCCAATATATATTTTTGCAGTTGTTCTAAGGCCGATTCCGACTCTTTCTGGGCATCAAACGTTTCGCTATCAAACAAAGCGGCCACAGACTTCACATTGTTCCTGAATGCATCCCAATAGTTCTCTCCAGACACATCTATCTGTTTTACCTCACTGATAGCCTCTAAATCTGCTTTTTTAGCCGCTTGTCGCCCAGTAATAAGGATATAGGAAGGTTTTATTCGTGTTAATGCCTCTAAATCAGGATCTTTCAAACCACCTAAATCGGTGTACTGAGCATTGTTATACTGTTCTAGATAATCAGGTAGACCCTGTTTTGGCACTCCCACTACGGATGCTTGTAACCCTAGCGCCGTTAAAGTGTCTAAGCTTCCATGATCAAACACCGCTACAGTGGTGGGTAATTGATCAGCAACAGTCAACTGAGTAGCCGCCAATAACGCGCCTGCTGCCATAATTTTACGCATATTTATCATTTTCACAGTTACCTACGTATCCATCTATAGAATAATTGATTCATTATCTTATTTGATAATAATTATCATTATCTCATTTTGGGGATGCAATTTCGTGAACTAGGACGGGACGATATGTTGCAATACACGCAACGGACAAGCAGGTGAAGCGAAGACGCTATCGAGACGCCGAGCGCGCCCCGATGTAGACATACGAATTAAGCTATTTTGTAGGCTTCCATGACCACAAAACACGCTGTTCTTCAGGGAGTGACCAAAGCCCTTTCTTAGCTTTACGGGCTTTTTGCTCATCACGATACCAAGCGGCACCAGCATCTGAGGTTGAATCAACCCAAGCACCGCCTTTATTAATCATCCGGCGGCTGGTGTCGTAGCCTTCTTTCCATACAATGCACACCCACTCGCCTGATGCATCTTGTGTTGGACAACGCAATGTCACGCGCTCGTTAGTAATCATACTGCCTAGAATTTCTTTAGACATTTCGCCATAAGGCTGGCTCAACTCTGGCGCATCAATATACGCCAAGCGAACATCATATTGGTTCTGTTCTTTATCCGTAACTTTAATAGAGTCGCCATCAACAATAGCGACGACCATAGCAAGTGCAAGCGTGAGTGACATGGATACATAACCTTAAAAAATTTGGCTCAGTTTACTCTGTTTAGTCTTAATAAAAAATATGAGGAAAAATACACCTTACGTGTTTAATAGCCACAAAAAAGGGCCTAAAGGCCCTAAAAGAGAATAGTGCTATTATCGCAGTAGCTGAATAATACGTTGCGCTTCAGCTTGGACATACGGCATCGCAACGCTTAGGATTAAGCTCCAAGTTTGTCCCAAAAACGCGGCAACGCTCAGCATCAATATCAAACTTGTCTATTTGCTCGCTTTGCCCGTTCGTTTTGAGCTCCATAGGCCCCTGCGGTCGTTAAAGCGGTGTCTCTGGGTTCTACCACACGATAAACAGCACCAACCTCCTGCACGGTAGCCGCCCATTCGGTATCGCTTTTCCAATCGCCTAAAACAGCATCGAGTTGCGTCAACGTATCTTGGGGATCTACCACGACAGGCATGGCTAAATGCTTGATGGCCTCAGCTCGGCCCACATTACTACTGAGATATTTTAGATTAGGGTTTCTAAATACTAATCAAGAGCCTGTCATGAAATCTTGAGTAGCACTGACTGCACTCAAACGGTAGCCCAACCCATTTTGCACCAAAACAGTGAAGCCTGATTATAAACAGCACTCTTTTAAAGCATTTTTAATTATTTGTACATTTAATAAAAAAACAATAAATCATTTAAAAACAATAACTTAAAATTTTATTAAATTTTATTTGCAATCAATAAGCGTATTAACATACATTAAAAACGTACTTTAAATTAAAAATACGTTATTAAATATGAAATCATCTGATTCTAAATACAGCATTTGTTTCCTACAGAAAGGCTTTCGAGAGAAGCGTTTCACGCCGATGGATGTGACTCTGCACGCTTTGAAACAAGCGCGAGCACACTCACAGATATTTACTCAAGTGTGTGAAAAAGAAGCGTTGCTACAAGCGAATAAATCAACACAACGCTGGCGCCACGGAACACCAGCCAGTGAATTGGATGGAATCCCTTTTGCAGTTAAAGATTTATTTGATATCAAAGGTTATGCAACCACGAGAGGCTCTACGTTATACAGCGCGTTATCCGATTCAACATCGCCACAAGTGTTAGCATTAATAGAAAACGGTGCCGTACTCATCGGCAAAACCAACCTGAGCGAATTTGCTTACTCCGGGCTGGGGCTTAACCCCCATTTTGGAACCCCCACACAGATATATAACGATAATGCTTACATCACAGGTGGCTCTTCTTGCGGTTCAGCCGCCGCGGTGCTCGAAAACATCGTGCCGTTCACACTCGGAACTGATACGGCAGGCTCTATTCGCATTCCATCATCTTATTGCGGGTTGGTTGGCTTTAGGGCTTCTCGTAAACGTTACGACAATAGAGGTATTGCCCCTTTATCACCTTCTTTGGATACAACAGGCCCCATCGGCCACTGTGTTGACGATATTCTTTTAGTAGACAGCGTACTGTATTCGCCAACGGAGCAGTCCGCCGGTTCCAGTCATTCTGGTCTAGTATTTGATGCGCAATTTTGCCAACAACTACCCCTAGATTGTGATACTCGACGCGCTTTTGATTTATCCCTAGATGCACTCCAAAACGCTGGAGTTGCCGTTGAAGACGTAAGGCTAAGTACGCTTGATGCCACATTAGATTTAATCAAAAACATTGGATGGTTAGGCAGTATTGAGGCCTACCTAACATACGAAGACTTAGTTAATACCGATAAACTTGGGCAGGTTGACCCTCTAGTCGCTCAGCGACTTGCCGCTTCCAACCAATTGCCCGCCACGCAAATTTCTTACTTATATCAGCAGCGTGAAAAACTACAACAACGGTTATCAAACGAGCTAGCAGGTCGCGCTTTTTTGATGCCTACCACGCTAACTACCGCTCCTTTGCTATCTCAGGTTACCCAATCAGTAGAGTCATTTAACGAGCACAACATCAATGCTCTGCGTTTAACAATGATTGGTAGCTACCTAGATTGCCCCGGTATCGCCTTACCTAATGGATACAACTCGAACGGACTCCCTACCAGTTTACTGCTCTCGCAGTGCTCAGGTAATGACGACGCGCTCATTAGCCTTGCCAAGACCATTGAGCCGGCCATTGCCTCACTTTTAATTAAACAATCAAAAGGAAATAATCATGGCTAAAGAAATCTTATGTGCATTTGGTGTAGACGTCGACGCAGTTGCGGGATGGTTGGGCTCATACGGTGGTGAGGATTCCCCAGACGATATTTCACGCGGCCTTTTTGCTGGCGAAATAGGCGCTCCGCGATTATTAAAACTGTTTAAAGAGCATGACCTCAAAACAACATGGTTTATTCCTGGCCACTCAGTAGAAACCTTCCCAGAACAAATGAAAGCCGTGGCAGAAGCCGGCCACGAAATCGGCATTCATGGCTACAGTCATGAAAACCCGATTGCCATGACACCTGAACAAGAAGAAATAGTACTGGATAAATCTATTGAGCTAATTACTCAATTATCCGGCAAGCGACCAACGGGCTACGTAGCACCTTGGTGGGAGTTCAGTAACGTCACTAACGAGTTACTGCTTAAAAAAGGAATTAAGTACGACCACAGTTTGATGCACAACGACTTCCACCCCTACTACGTTCGCGTAGGCGATAAGTGGACCAAGATTGATTATACCAAACACCCTGACGAATGGATGAAGCCACTCGTTCGAGGCGAAGAAACCAACTTGGTTGAGATCCCTGCCAACTGGTATCTCGATGACCTACCACCCATGATGTTTATCAAAAAATCCCCGAACAGCCACGGCTTTGTCAGCCCTCGTCATTTGGGTGAAATGTGGCAAGACCAATTTGATTGGGTTTATCGCGAGAACGATTACGCCGTATTCACGATGACAATCCACCCAGACGTTTCGGGCCGTCCGCAAGCTCTCTTAATGCTAGAGCGTCTGATTAAGCATATGAAAAGCCACGAGGGTGTTCGCTTCGTCACTTTTGACGAAATCGCAGATGACTTTTTAACACGCAATCCAAAATAACGATAACAATACGGAGCTTCTATCATGAACAAATCAGAAACGCTCGACCAGGACACAAAGCCTGTGAGCGCAAAAAGTGATTGGCAACCCAACAAACTGCAAAAGAAAGATGTGAAGTTTGCAACGTGGATTGCATTCATTGCATGGGTACTAGCCGTTTATGACTTTATTTTATTCGGTACGTTACTACCGTTAATGGGCAACGACTATGGTTGGTCAGAAGTAGAACAAGCACAAACTGCTACGTGGGTTGCCGTAGGCGGCGCTGTTGTAGCATTCCTTATCGGCCCTATTGTTGATCGAATGGGACGCAAACCAGGGCTGATCTTCACCGTAGGCGGTGCAGGTCTATGCTCTTTGCTCACTGCCTTTGGTGCCAGTGCAGGTAAAGGCCCCTTAACATTAATCCGCTCAATAGCCGGATTAGGTTATGCAGAACAAACTGTCAATGCTACGTATTTAACTGAGATGTACTCAGCCGTAGATGACCCAGAGCTGCAAAAGAAGAAAGGTTTCATTTATAGCCTTGTTCAAGGTGGCTGGCCTATTGGCGCATTAATTGCCGCTGGCATTACCGCCATCTTGTTACCGATTGTTGGTTGGCAAGGCAATTTTATCTTCGCCGCTATTCCTTCTTTTATTCTTATCTTCTTCGCCATGAAGTTGAAAGAAACCCCACAGTTTCAGGTACATAAACGTATTCGCGAGCTACGCGAAGCCGGTGACGAAATTGCCGCTAAAAATTTAGCCGTAGAGCATAAAGTAGACTACTCAGAGCACAAAAGCGCAGGCGTTTCAGCTGCATTTAAAGGCACTTCTTTACGTGCAACTCTGGTATTGGGCGGTGCGATCTTACTGAACTGGTTTGCTATCCAAATCTTCAGCGTTTTGGGTACAACCGTGCTCACGCGTGTTCATGGCGTGTCTTTTGAAAACTCGCTGATCATTCTCGTTGCATCTAACTTGCTAGGCTACCTGGGTTACATGGCTCACGGATGGTTTGGTGACAAAATTGGCCGCCGTAACACCATCGCGATTGGCTGGGTAATGGGTGGTTTGGCCTTCAGTGCCATGCTGTACGGACCTAGCAGCCAATTAGCCGTGATTGCGCTATACAGCCTAGGCTTGTTCTTCCTTATCGGCCCTTACGCTGCAGCACTGTTCTTTATCAGCGAAAGTTTCCCAACGTCTATCCGTGCAACAGCAGGCGCCATCATCAATGCAATGGGCCCAGTGGGCGCGGTATTAGCAAGCTTTGGCTCTACTGCCGTACTCAGTAGCGGTGGTGACTGGCAGACATCGGCTTTGTACTTTGGCGCCGTTCCTTGCTTCTTATCCGGCTTGATCATTCTGTTTGCACGACACGTCGACCCAGCAACTGTTAAATAAAATCGTCAAGGCAGGTCTCCCACACCGGAGGCCTGCTTAAGGAAGTTTGTAAAAGTATGAATAACGAAAAAGTAGCTCTCATCAGTGGCGCCGCTAGCGGTATAGGCTTGGCATTGACCCAACTCTATTGTGCAAAAGGCTACAAAGTAGTCGCGGGCTTTTATGATAAAGACCCACACGACCCAGAAGCAGCTGCCGCTACATTGGGCGAATTCAGCAATAATGCCACGTGGCTGCCTCTGGATGTGGGATCTAAGGAATCAGTTAAAGAATTCATCAACGAAGCAGTATCCAGCTTTGGAAAAATAGATATCGTCGTGGCGAATGCAGGCCTACTACGTAGCTCCCCGCTGGCGGACATGTCAGATGAGCAGTGGTACGAGATGATCGATGTAGACCTTACGGGTGTCTTTCGATTATTTAGAGACAGCACCCAGCATTTGTCGGACGGCGCAAGCTTAGTAGCCATCTCTTCCATTGCAGGCGGTGTCTATGGATGGGGAGATCATGTTCATTACGCTTCTGCCAAAGCTGGCGTTCCGGGCATATGCAGAAGTGTTGCTGTTGAATTAGCTCACCGTAATATCCGCTGCAACGCGGTTATCCCTGGCCTTATCGAAACACCTCAATCATTGGATAAAAAGAACTCGTTAGGCCCTGATGGTTTAGCTAAAGCCGCCAAATCTATTCCACTAGGGCGTGTTGGTAAGCCATCAGAAGTCGCTAACCTGATCGACTTTTTGACATCGGATAATGCCTCTTACATTACAGGCCAATCCTTCATTGTCGACGGCGGTCTAACGGTTAAATGGCCCGAGTAACAGGAGAAATAAATGCAGCTTAAAAACCAACGCGCCGTCATCAGCGGTGCCGGAAGCGGTATAGGCAAAGCGATTGCCATTGAGTATGCCAAGGCAGGAGCCACCCTAGTACTGACCGACATCAACGCGGATGCACTGAACGAGACCGCACACTGCTGCCAACAAGAAGGGGCTCAGGTACTCACCGTAACAAGCGACGTGAGCACACCATCGGGTGCTATTGCCGGTGTTAACCAATGTGTAGAAGCATTAGGCGCTATCGATATTCTCGTTAACAACGCTGGTATATTAACTCAAGCACCTTGTGAAGAAGTAACGTTAAGCATGTGGGATAACATGATTAACATTGACCTTCGCAGCGTGTTTTTAGCCTCCCAAGCGGCTATACCTCATATGAAAAGCCAGCAGCATGGACGAATTATTAACGTCTCATCACAGTTGGGTATTAAAGGAGGCGCTGAGCTTTGTCATTATGTCGCCGCAAAGGCAGGCGTCATAGGGCTTACAAAATCTCTTGCCATTGAGTGCGCCCCTTATGGTGTATTGGTCAATGCTATCGCTCCCGGACCTATCGAAACGGCGCTCGTTGAAGGGATTAGTGCTTCGTGGAAAGAGTCCAAAGCCAAAGAACTCCCACTCGGGCGTTTTGGACAACCTGAAGAAATAGCCCCTACAGCATTATTGCTCGCCAGCTCGCCAGGCGGCAACTTGTTTGTAGGACAGACACTCGGCCCCAATTCGGGCGATGTGATGCCCTAATCTTCAAAGGGGGGCTACCAAGGCCCCCTCAGCTACCAACGGAATATCTTATGTGCGGACTATGTGGCATTTTTTCAGAGCCGGATTTATGGAATCAATCACCCAATACCGATGCTAATAGTCTCAGGCGTAACCGGCTTATCCAAATTAACTACTTACAAACGATATTGACCCACGTTCGGTTAAGAGTCAGTGATGTTCATGGCGTTAACTATCTGCTGGAAGACTTTAAGGGCAACCAAAAACTCTTCTCCAATCTACATGAGTTATGGCAAAGCATAGAAGAGCTAACAGGAGAACCTCTAGACCCTTTTAACAACGAGTTATTGCAGCACCTAGAACGAGGACACAATAATGATTAATAAGAATAAAAGAATCCCTGTTCATATTCTTACTGGCTTTTTAGGGAGCGGCAAAACAACGCTGCTAAGGGAGTACATCGAGCAGGGCTCGGCACACCGTACTGCTTTTATTATTAACGAGGTAGGCGACATAGGTATTGACCATCACCTCACTCAGCGTCTCGATGGCGAAACTCTTTTGCTCGAAAGTGGATGCCTTTGCTGTGAAGTAAGAAACGACTTAAAAGCATCATTGCTGGCCTTACTCAACCAAGATACAAACGAGCACCTTGAACAAATCATCATAGAAACCACCGGCTTAGCCAACCCCGCCCCCATTCTGGCTACCATTTTCAATGACCGAGAATTAAGCCAAGCAGTCGTGAAAGGCAAAATAGTGACCACCGTGGACGCATTAACCGCCGAGCAATGCGCGCGCGATATCCCCGAATGGGCTAATCAACTCAGTAGTGCCGACAGCCTAATTTTTACTAAAACAGAAAAACTGTCTGAGTCTGATATACACAGGTTACAAAACCTGTGCTCAGCCACAAATCCATTTGCCAGCTTCTACATAAAGCACCTAAACAACACAGAAACACTTGCTCAGGCAATCCACTCAACAACGCCGCCCAGACTTTTACAAGCCACTCACGAGCAACCCGCTTACTTTTCTATTCGAAGCATGGCGAACCACAGCGCAATTCAAACCGAAGCTATAAACGTAGAATCGGTTGATTGGCAACGCTTTTCAATCTGGCTTTCAATGATACTCTACCGTTACAATGATCAAATATTGCGAGTAAAAGGGATATTAAAAGACAGCAATACAGGGAATTATGTATTACTAAACTCAGTCAGAAAGATCCTTGCGCCCTTAGAGATTATCGATAAAGAAACCTTAAACTCACCGTCGTTAGGCCTTGTTTTCATAACACGAGGACTCACCCCTAACGATATTACGGCGTCATTTAACGCATTTGATATCTCACCCAATTGAAACTGCATAGCGAAGCACCATGTCAAAAAAAACTAGCCCTCTGCGCGTTTTAGGTACATCGGTCACCTTGATCGAAAAAATCAGAAAACAAGCTGAAAAAGAACTCAATATCGAAATAGAATTTGATGTGAGAGGCGTTAAGGATGCTGAACGCATTGCCGTGATGCAACCGCAGAGCTATGACATATATGACCAATGGTTTCATAACGTTGATTTTGTCTGGCCAGCACAGGCTATTCAGCCAATTGACATCGATCGTATAGATAATTGGTCACAAGTTAACTCTTTACCTAAAACAGGGCGTGTTATCCCCTCGCAGCCTCTTGCTCCCGGTTCAGAACCTTCGGGCCGCCTGTATGTTCAACACAACGGGACTCTCGGCGCAACGCCTACTCAACAGATTAGCATGCTACCGTTAGCGCATAATGTAGATAGCTTTGCCTACAATGCCGCCCAATTGCCAGAAGTACTTAAGGGGCAACCCGAGAGCTGGGCATGGTTACTTTCTCCCGCCATGAAAGGCAGGTCAGCCTTTCAAGATGATGCAGCCATGGGGACGATTGATGCTGCTATCGCGATTAATGCGGCAGGGTTAGCTGAATTTAAAAACCCATCCAACCTAACTCTCTCAGAGATCGATCTGCTCATAAAGCTATTGAAAGGGAAAAAGGACCAAGGTCAATTTGTCGAGTTTTGGAAAGATCATGAGCAGTCCGTAAACTTGCTTAAATCACAACGTTCCTACATTCAGAGTATATGGGCCCCCATGTACTACAGTAACCGTTGCAATATAGACGGATACAAACTCGCCTGCCCTATTGAAGGCTACAGAGCTTGGTGCGGTGGGTTATCGGTATCAAAATGCGCTTCGGGCAAAAAGCTGGATATGGTTTACCAGTACTTAAACTGGTGGCTATCTGGATGGCCGGGGTCGGTCATTGCTAAGCAAGGTTATTACATATCAAATACCGAGAGCGTAAAAAACTACCTGTCGGAAGAAGAGTGGCAATTCTGGTACGAAGGTAAACCCGCCCTAAAAGTACTGAACGGTATCGATGACCACCCATTAATACCAGAAGGCACTGTAAGGTCAGGCGGAAGCTACACACAGCGCATGTCAAACATAGCTGTGTGGAACTCCGTAATGGACGAGCATAATTACCTTGTCCGTAAGTGGCGAGAGCTTACAAAAGTCTAGCGCAACCGCTAACTACATAAGATGATTCGGCAGCTACACCTTAACCAAATACGCCGGCAGCTTAGGGTCAGGCAGTACAGAGACCACCTTCAAACGCTGGAGTGAACGCTTTCGCGCGTTAATCAAATGATCTTTTAAACTCGCTGAAGCCGCCTCAACCGCCCCTTGCAAAAGCAGTTCTAACACCAACTTATGCTCTTTAAGTGCAGCCACATCCATAGATAAATTCAAGCTGGTAAAAAAGACTTTGTTTAATACAACAGAACTGCGGCAGTGATTTAACACATCCAACAGTTTTTTATTATCAATATGCTTAATCAAACTACCGTGCAAGAAATCTTCAACCGTCGTAATATCTTCAATTGAAATCTCTTGTCCGTTAATCATTTCTTCATGCTTGGTTACCATTTGCGCGATAAGCGATTGATCAATGTGCTTTGCCGACAACTTTAAAGCCGCTGGCTCTAACTCAGCACGAATTTCATAATCATTTCTTATCTCACGAGCTGTTAGCGGGCCGGCCAACCAAGATGAATAAGGCTCTTTTTCGACCACGCCTCTATCCCGTAATCTCAGCAAAGCTTGGCGTATAACCATCTTGCTAACGCCGTAATACTCAGCCGCACGCCCTTCCTCTACACGGTAATGACCAAACACCATGCATGTGGAAATCTGCTCAAACAGGTCTTCAAAGATTTTCTCGCTGAGTGTTCGATTATCAACCGCCTGATCAGACTCAAGCCCTACGTCGACCTTAGTAACCATGCGCCTGATGGGCTTTATATCCTTGCTGTTAGCATCACCAACAACAAAACCCCGCCCATCAAAGCGACTGATTTTTAACTCATCATTTAAAAGCATTAGCGCTTTACGTACAGGAACCCGGCTAGTTCCAAACAAATCTCCTAGCGGACCTTCCAGTAAAACTAACCCTTCTGTTAACGTACCCGACCTAATAGCTTCGTCTAAGGTCTGGTAAATTAGTTCGTACCGAAGTTTCCCTTTCAAATCTGCATTCTCAACACTATAAATCCTATATATAACAATACTATAGAATGCTCTATTAGTTGATCATTATGTGATAAAAACTTTGAACATAACTCGCTTTAGACGATTAACATCAAAACCCGCCACCTGTCCTGAAGCCACCACTATTGTTTGATCGTCGACTACCGCCACCACCGCCAGGCATTCTAAAACCGCCACCGCCACTGCGATTGCTGGGCCAATGGAAAGTGGTGTTGCTGTTTGAGGTAGACCGGCGTGGAGATCGGCCACTGATACCACCGCTGCCAAAATCAGGACGGGCATTAATATCGCTGTAGCGTTGATTGCGCTGAATCACCCGCCACACTTCTGCACCACTCAATACACCTTGAACAAACTGGCTCAATACTGATTGGATAAGCCTTTCATTGCCAAAGCCCGAGCGAACATCATCAAAACGGTTGTTTTTAAAGTTACGCCTTACACCCTCTAACTCTTTTAGCTTTGAAAGTTTAACAGAATGGGCTTTTCGCAAATCAGCTAAGTCGTCTTCGTTATCTTCATAATTATCACGATAATCACGCAGCTCATTGACAAGACCATCATCCACCAATGAACGAGTTGCTCGTACATAACGCTCTATCTGATAGATATCTTTATGCTGCATAGCGGTATTTAAACAATGGAGTGAGCGTTGCATATATTCATCTAAACCCGCCGTAAACGAGGCTCGCTGTTCTAATATGAGATGCAACTTGTTTTCTGTGGCTTCAATTTGATCGTCATGGGCATCGAGCGCCTGCCTAGCCTTGTCTAAACGCTGCAATATTTCGGGCACACCGGCGTCAGCCAATGCGGCATTCTCAATCAATTGCAGCGCCTTAAATTCGGCTTCTGCTTCTCGCTTTACGTGCTCTGCATGTGCACTTAGGCGTTTAGGGATTTCTTGCAAATTCCAATAATTTACGCGATTACGTTCATACTTAATCAGCTTAGCAACCCAATTATCTAAACTGCGAGTTAATACGCCACCCTCGTAATCCGCAGTGCCATACTTACGTCCCCAAAGGTACATAAACAACTTATCTTGCTGGTATGGCTCATCCTTTTTATCCATGTCTACTTGAGCCACTTCACTTTTGCTGTGAGCTTCATCCGCAATGGACTCGGCTTTGCTGGCTCGCTCAAACTGTGCTTGATAGTTTGCGTCCATCTTTAAATTGGCTTGCACCGCTGCTTCTCGATCAGCAAGCTCCTGAGCAATAACATTTGCAGATGCCAGCAACACTTCCCGTTGTTGCTCAGCTTGCTCTAGTTGCTGCTTTACGGCGTCTGTTTCTTGCTGAAGGCTTTCGATTTTGTGTACACGCTCACCCAGAATTTTTTTTGCGTCATGGTCAGCCGCTGTTAGCGTTTCTTGCAACTGTCCGGTATCTATTTCCTGCAAACGAACCCGCGCAATCTCATTAATCACCTTACTCTGCTGAAGACGATTCTCGGTTAAGCTCTCGGTGAGGCGTGTTAAGTTTTGATCAAGACGAGCAATATCATCACGCACGGTTTTTAACGCGCTATCGATATTATTTAAGGCTGTTGAACCGCTCCACATTATCTAAACCCTTTTATTGATATATGCATAACATATGGATACTTAAAGTTACCACGCGGTGATAGTCGCGCCAGAAGTCGCTATTCGATACTCAGGTGACAGGTAACCCACACGCTTTTCACCCACTACATTACCTTGGATAATGCCATCATCTTGTTTGTCAGCGGCAACCTGATTAAAGGTTTTGTAGTCGACACGTAATCCCCATTTATCAACCGAGGTTTGTTTACCCGTCTCCTCATTGAGCACAGGCAATGTCAGTACATTATTGTTCCCATCAATGGCTTCAACGATCAGATAATAATTACGTGCTGTAGAGTTAATATCAGGAATACGCCACACCCCTGACTGCTCGCCCGCTCGCGACACCACTTTAATGTGATAAGACATTCTTAGCTGTACCAACATGTTTTCCATGTCGGCTAGTAATGCTTCAGCCGTGTCCTGTTTATCATTTTGCAAAGCGGCATTAGCCGAAGTCTGCAATCCTTTGGCTTGTGCCGCTATATCGGGTTGTTTAGCTAAGGTCTGGATTTCGGTATAAGTTTGCTGCAAATTGGACGGCAAAGCTTCCAACGCTAGTTGCTGAGGCCGCTCATTGAGCCAGTAATTACCACCGAATAATAACGATGCGACGAGCGCAACAGCCCCCAAGGGTAAACCCCATTTTTTGCGGCTGACATAGGCATGTGCTAACGCGGTAGAGATGCTTTTTTTGGTCGGATGATATTTAAAACGATCCTCATCGAGCGCCTTGATGCCTTCTTCTAGAATATGATCCGGCACCTCCATGCCTTGCTCGGCGTAAATCGTGCGTAGCCGCTCAAGCAGCTGTGCACGGCGGCTATCGGCATCTAACTCTCGTTCAACCATGCCTTGACGGTGACGTAAGGTATCTACCACATCCATTGCCGCCATTACATCTTCAAGTTTAGCTCTGGGTGCTGATGATTCGCTAGCGGATGTAGCCGCTGATTCAGTAGCTGAAGCCGTATTTTCCATGCCATTACTCGTAGTAGTCATATTCGCTTAACCCTATTTACACACTGGTTAGAGGGGCAAGCTCCCGCCGCCCCATCTAACAAAGCTCTTCGTGTTTAAACAGACGTTGCCATATCCGGCAACGGTAACGAACCGCCACGTTGAATGACATTGGCTAACCGTTTTTTACCATCTTCAACAGAGTCACGGATCTCATCTGCATTTTTGGTGGATAACACGCGCATCTCTTCAATAATCTCACGCGAGCGTTCTTGGAAGTTCACTACCGAATCAACCAATTTTTTAACAGACTCAGCACGGATTGTCGGGCCATAACCGGCTTTAACCGCCGCTTCTTGAATCTTGCCGCCAATGGACGCTAAATCCTCTAGACTATCCGATACGCCATCTTTCATCGCATTCAATGCTTGGGTGCTTTCATGTAAACCAAACATACCGGTAAATGATGCCGTTAGCGCCGTAAAGACCGATTCATTCGTACCAAAGAAAGTAATAGACTGCTGGTATACACGTTGTTTTGCACTGTTCGTTTGCATCAAGCGCGCCATGATAACTTCGGAGGTGTTATAGCTGACGGTTAAATTATCCGCTAAATCTTTCGCGATTTGGTAGCGATCTTCTGCAAACTGCAACTTGCGCATACGCTCATCTCGCGCTAACTCTAGCTTCGCGCGCTCGGCTAAATCTTCACCCGCATAAGCGGCTACGGCTTCACTGGCCTGTTGCAATGAGCCTTTTTCACTGTTCCATATGGCTTCGGTTTGTTTTAACAAATCCAATGCATAGATTTCTGACTCTTTAATCGCACCTCGGAAATCCTGATACGCATTCAAAATAATATGCTCACGTTCAATCTGCTCTTTAGAGTCACTCGCCACTTCTAAGAAGGTATCTTTGATTTTATCGAAACGTGTCGCGATATCCCCGCGTGTAGCCTTCATCCAAATATTATTGACGCGCTCAAAGGTATCAATTTTGCCATCTTCAACCTGTTCAACCATGGTTTTTGCATCAGTACGGATACTATTAAACGCTTCGGTAATTTCTTCATAACGCTCACCAATGCGCATTTGCGACACTTGCTCACGCACAATCTCATTAAAAACAGACGCTTGCGTTAGGGTGCGAGCTATAGCGAGTGTTTTCATTTCATCAATATCAGACAAACGTTCGATAAGAGCGACCACAGGTGCTTCATCTACCTTTTCTGGCATTAAACCCAACTCACGAACCTGCGTTAGTGCTTTATCAAGATACTTAAATGTGATGTTTGACATAAGAACTCCATGTAACAAAGAAAGGGCAACGCTAACGTTGAACGATAATTTTCCCGATTATATCTGGCGAAACATGCAGCAAAGATTAACATGAAGGAAAAAATAAGGGGGGTTTAAGAAAAATTTCACGTAGCCCGCGCCAAGAAAAAACATTGAATCGCTTATTAGCAAAAACCCCTGCGGGTAACATATCCAATGCTTTAGCAACGGCCATATCATCGTCGGCAATGATTGGAAACGTAGCAGGTGCGCATGAGTATTTTTTGATATCGGCTTTCCACTTTACATGCTCATCATCAGATAAGACCTTTTAACTATTTTAACAAGCCACGCGTTTAACAAGCTACGCACCCCCTCTTCCAATACGGGATGATAGAAGGGCATCCCTAATAAGTCATCAACGCTGAGCTGTTGCTGTATAGACCATGCCAAGAGGTGAGCAATTTAGGTTAAGGATGTTAGTGCAATTACGCAAAACAGAATACATGTGAGTCGTTCCTTAACTAGCTCGTAATACCTCTAGCCATCCATTGACTAATATCTTTGCTGAAACTAGTATCGGGGCTTTCATGCATAAAAGGACTTAAAGCATGCGTTTTATATTTACAACTCTTATGTTTCTAACCCTCTCCTCCCAACTGTTTGCTAGTACTACTTTATTATTTGGAGGCTTCTACAGCCTCACTATCCCGGAAGACTTGATTAATGAAGCAAAGATGATTTCTTTGCCCAATTCTGGATTAGCATTAAGAACATCAGAAGACTCTAAAATCTCTGCTTACGTAATTTCGCCTGAGACTGAAAACCTTTCTAAAAACTTCTTAATGACCTCTTATCCCGAGTTCATGCTAGGTTTAAAAAATGATTCGAGCTTATCCGAGAATGACAAAGAAATAATCAAAGCAATGAGAGAGTCGTATACCTACAACTACGATCTATCATCTGTAGAGGTTTTTAAAGGCGATACACATACAGCTTTTTTGCTTGTAAATGATCAGTCATCGACTTTTTTCATCACCCAAAAGTCAGCGGATCAATTGCTTATATTAAACTTTGAAAATTTTGAATTGAACAAAGCTATTGAAATGATAAAGGGAGAATATCATGTCAAGTAACCTCAATAATGACTCATTACCTACGCAGCTTACAAAAAGTGAAAAGGAATATTTGTATAGCGTTATTGTATCTGTGATAGGAGAAGACACTGAAATTATGCTAGCTAAGAATCGTTTTAATGTAGAGACGATTAGAGTTGTCGAAACAATATTAATGACAAATAAAAGATGCAACAGCAACATACAAGAACTTGTCGTTGGGCTGTTAGGTGGCATGGGGCATTTAGCAAAGGGATGGTTAAGGAAAGCGATATTCCAGGCCCGTAAAGGCACCAAGAAGGTAACTTTTAAAGGCCAAGGATGTGCTGTAGTGACCAAATCTCGTTGGAAAACACCTATTTTAAACTCAACCATTTAATTTTTTGTAACACTGATCTTAATGTTCAGTGTTACTTACAACTATAAAATTTTCTTGATTTAGCTTTCCCAATACCTAAAGTTTAGAATCAAGTTCCGCCTGCCCTTTTACAACCCCTTCAGCCAGCTCATTGGTTTGCGCAAAAATAAACTGTTTTAAAAACTGATCTATGCAGTCCTTTTTCCCAGCACCGTCAACTTGCTTAATGTTAGTCTGCTGGCTAAGGGAAATAAAGATTTAGGCATTTCGGTGATTGCCCTAAAAGGTTTACAACCAAAAACAGATTCCTCCGCATGCGGGGTGGCTACTTTACGGAACATATTAGGAAGCTAAAACGAAGAAAAATATGGAACAAGCAGTGCCGCAGTTGTTAAGGCGGTAACAGAATATTCTATGCGTTTGGAGTTTAAAATTTGGTGGGCCTAGCTCTATTGAAAAGACAACATAAGCAATTGATTATAAATATTTTTTGTAAATTTAAATCAAACAAAGCCCCCTATAAGGCCCCCTCTTTACACAAGTGAAACCACACTAGCCCATCGATGCCCGTTTAAGAAGATTCGTCAACGATTACAGCAGCCCCCCTAGAGCTAGGCTGTAAACTTGTTAATACCTTTCCCATCCACAAAACGAGGACAGGAAAGCAGCTTAACAATATCACCCGGTCACTTCACCAAGCGCTTCAAGCGCACTTATCAAAGCATCCTCACTTGCCTGGTCAGTCACACTTACCGCTTGCGCTCTGCCTCCTACAGTAATATTAACCGTGCGGCTGGTGGATGATCCGGTGTTACTTCCTGCGTTTGATACTGTGTTGTTGGTGTTGCTTTCCTGCTTCGTCTCAGCGGCTAGGTTCTCTTTCTTTATGCTGTAGGTTTCCTTCAATAAGGCAATCGCTTCTCTCGCGCTATTGATGGCTTCCTTGCTGCCTAGCTCTTGCGCCTTATCCAATTGCTCGTTCAAATCCGCCAATTGATTCTTATAAGCTCGGGTTTCTATGCTGAGCGTATCGTCATTGAGGCCGTCTAATTCGTCACGTAAGCTATTCAAGGTTGAGGCTAGGGACTCATTCAAAGAATCAGTTTCAGCTTTTACGGCGGCAATAGCGCTGCGCAGTGTAGAAAGCTGCTCCTCTCCCAATAGATCAAAGCGAGATATCGCCTTTTCTGCTTTCTCTGATAGCTCCGCGGTTGCTGTGCTAGTGTCGCTCAGCTTAGAAATAAAGCGTTCGGCTGATTTGGTTTGCGCGTTGTAGCGTTTAACCAGCTTCTCGGCCTGATTTGCAGCGAGAGCATACGCATTATTCATGAGATACATGAATGCGCCCGCCGTGCGATTGCCGCTTTGGGTAATTTGTTTTTGGTAATCTTGGGTGCGCTGTACAAACTTATCAAAGGCATCACTCATTGATTGCCCCATAGCAACCCATTGATCACGGGCTAGACCTGCAAGCTTGTATGTATACCCAGCCATAGTACTAGCGCGTTCAGAAGCAGCGGCAGCGGCGCCAGCGTTCTTGGTAACCGCCTCGGTATTTTCGGTAGTGGCGCTGGTGTCCTTTTGCGTGGCTTCGGTCTTACTCTCTTGGGAGGCTTTGGCTTGGTCTAGTTCTGCTAGGTAGCTGGAAATACCCGTATTGGACAGGCTAATACCGTTAATAGTCGCGGCGGCGGTACGTGCTGAGTCGGCTATATCAACTAAGGCAGTATCGACCTGCTCCAACCCGGCTTTTAAGTCACTAGCTGAAACGCGCCCCTCTTGCTGTAGTTGCTTAAACTGATCCACCAGCGCTTTTATCTGTTCAATTGATGTAGCGGTGTTCAGGCTATCAGTAAAGGCTTTTTTGATTGCTTGGCTGGTGGTGTTAGCGTTTGAAGTTATAGCAGTAAAGCTTTTAACTGCCTGAGATTCAGCCACCTGCGTGATACTAACCAGCTTATTTTGAGCGCTGATCAACCCTATCAAAGCGATTTGATATTCAGCGGAACCTTGATTAGCTTTGTTCAGGGCTTCGCTTTTATCATTAACCGCCTTCTCAGCTTCAAGCACGGCCAGCTTATAGGCTAGTTCTTGAGTAGATAGGTTTTTAAGTCCATTAATGGCTTGCTCATTCGCTTCGGTCAATTTGACTGAGGCGCTCGCGTTTTCTTCTTTGGCTGCGGCTTCTGCTTTTTCGGCTATTGCCTGGTTCTCGGTCGCTATAGCCTTAGCGCGCTTTGCTTCAATAGCGGCTTTAGCTTGCTTAACGGCTTCCGCTTCGGCTAGGCCGGTGGCCTTGAGTAAAGCAACAGAAGATTCAAGCAAGGCGTTTTCTTCTTGTGTGTACTCGGTAATAATTCGTTTTTCTGCGGCGGCGCGTTGTATGGAGCGAGTTAAGTCACGGTAAACTTTGTCGTTGCCCTCTAAATATCCCGTACTGTTAATGATCGTATCGAGTGCTTTCCGCTGCTCATCATCCATGGCACTGAGGGCGGCTCTGTTTTCGTTGTATGAGTCGCGCAAATCCTGAAACGCGCGACTGGCTGTGCCTTCCATGCGTTCGATTCGGTCTTTATATCTTTTTTGGGCATCTTCAACCCGTTTAAACGCATCCTCTTGAATTGTGGTCCACTTCTCAACGGCTTCGGTATCACCAAAAAACTGATTCCACGCTATACCTAACTGAGCAAGACCACCGGTTAAAAAGTTAATCCCCTCAAGTAAGCCGTTAAATAGAATTAATGTGGTATTGATAACGGCCCCACCAATATCAAAGGATCCGGTCATTTCTCTAAACGCTTGTCCGACACCGATCACCGTTTTTGCAACAGCCGCCGAACGTTCAACAACTTCAGCGAGCGTCTCTCCCAGCTCAGCAAAGGCGCTATCAACGTCGTCACTCTGGCCTAGGGCATTATCCATCGCACGGCTTAAGTCATCAGAAAACGCCTCTCCCATCACTTCGGCAAGCGACCTGGCACGGTTGGTTAGCCGATCAAAACCCGACTCTAACGACGCCGCTTGTTTAGCAACTTCGATAAAATGGCCGTTGGCCTTAGTAAACGCATCATTAGATAAGTTAACGATATCGCTCATGCCACCCCATTTCTGAGACAACAAGCCAAGTATGCGCGCGTTTTCGTCAGATTTAAGCCCCATAGCCGATAGAACATCGTTGAGGGTTTTTCCTTCGCCTTGCATGCGTGTAAGGCCGTTAATAAACGAGCCAAATAGCGCTACCTTATCGTTACCAAACGCCTCTGTGATCGCCTCACCACTTAAGCCGGTAACCCGCGATAGTTCCTCTAATTCATCACCACCGCCTTTAACCGCGCTTTCGATCTTACGAAATGTACGGCCAATGACAGAGCTAGCGCCTTCGGCCTGTATTCCCATTTGTGCCATACCGGCCGCTAAACCAAGCACCTCAGAGGAGGCTAGTTTCATTGTGGCGGTGTCAGTTGCTAAGCGCTGCGCAAACTTAACAATCTCGCTTTCTGTCGCCGCTACTGAATTACCCAGGGCATTAATCGAGGAAGCAACCCCGGTTACATTGCTTTGCGTCTCGCCTGTGACTTCAATAATGCGAGCTAATGCTGTCGCGGCATCATCACCAATAAGGTCAGTGGTTGAGGAGAGCGCATCGATTGATTTTACAAAGGCTGAAATATTGGCCGCGCCTTCAATCCCCATTTTCCCTGCGGCTTCTGCTATCGATAAAAGTTCAGTTTGCGTAGTTGGGGTAACGTCGGCGGATAGGCGGCGCATTTCATCCGCTAACCCGTTTATTTCGGTAGCGGTTAAGCTGGTGGTTTTCTGAACGCCTAATAAAGCGTTCTCTGTTTTGGTGTACTCGGCATAGCCTAAGCCTGCCGCTTCGGCTGCTTTGCGCGCGGCTTCAAGTGCCGCATACGCGCCCGCTAGCCCCCTGATACCACGGGCTAGTTTATTTGCGCTGGTGGTCGCTTTGGTTTGTGCGGTCGGTAGCACGTTGATTTGCTCAGCATAAGCGCGCATTTCTTGACGAGCTTGCTTAACGTCATTAGCACTAAGCTGAAAACTTTGTCGTAAACGTCGCTCTGCTTGTTCGAATTGCTCTGCGCCTAAAGCCCCTTGCCGGTATTGATCCACCAGCTTACTCAGTTCAGATCGATACCTTAAAACAGCCTTTTGCGTTAGTTGTGACGCTTCGGCTATTTCACGCTGAACGCTAGCTTGTGATTTTGCTTTGTTAATAAGCTGGGTCTGGGCTTTGCTTAAATCAGTGAGCTCTTTTGCAAGCCGATCCGTGGCTTGTCTGTATTGGCTTTGGTTCGCTTCAACATTGTCAATCTCAACACCGTATTGACGCATTGAGCTCCGTGTCTGATCAAAGGCTTTCTGTGCGCGGGTAGTGGCTGTGCGTAACGATGAGAGCTCCGCTTTTGCTTTGATCAGCGATTCCGTAACCTCGGCATTAGCCCCTTTTGATTCACGGTTAGCCTGAGTTAACGCTTGAACACTTCGCTGCGCCGTAGCTTGCTGTTTAACTAACCCGGCTAATTCGGCTTCCTGCTCACGGAAACTATCCGCTAGATCAAGCGAACGCTCAAGGTCCACCAGCTCCTTACGAGTATCATCGGCCTGCTTACTCACTAAGGCCAGCTCTTCGCGCACTCCTTCCGATACTTGCGAATACTCATCTTTACCCGAAAAAATCAGCTCTACTATGTCGTCATTTTTATTTGTCACCGTCTGCCGCCTGCCTAAATCATATTCAAAGCAATAGCGTAACAATATAAAAGATGTCGAATGTTGAAGCGCTCAAAAGAACAACCAAAACATAAAGAAAAACACGAATAGCCGCGGGCGAATACTAGAAAGCATGGGGGGTGTAGCCACAAACCAACTACTGTATAAATATACATATGGTTGTATCAATACTGAAAAATCACACAGTTTGCTTACTCTGCGGGTCTACGCCCTCGCATGGGCGGGGGTGGCCCAGAAGAACCTTTACGGGGGCGGTCTCTGCCTGAGGCCTAGGCATTCTGTTGGCTGGCAACCTGCGCTTGTGTCCGCCAGTGAGTTAATAACTGCTTGCGAGCGGTTACTAGTAATTTATCAGTATGTCCGCTGAAAACTTTTGAGCGAAGCAACAAACAGCTCAGATCAAAAAAGTTATAACCAGCTTGTAGCGCATTAGATTTACACTTTAGCGAGCAATAACCAGAACCATCAATGACGCTCTGTTCGTATTCAACTTTACAGTGCTTGCAAATACTGAATACTTTACTCCTAGGCGCTCTCCTTGCGTCGCATAATGCTTTGTTCTTTCTGACGTAGTCCTTCATGGCCTTACTTCGCCTTTCGGCGGTGAAACGCGCGTGACACTGACGACACCGTGATTGCAGCCCATTCGCTAACTTATCTTGTCTTACCTTGCGAACCTCTCCGCAATCGATACACGCATGCTTAATCGTTGCCATCGACCATCACCAGAACTGTATAAACATACAGACATTAAGCCTCAACCCTCTCACTAATACAACGCGTTGCCTGCTTATATCCGCTCACTTGAACGCATCCTTTAAGCCCGCTAAGTGCTGCTTGCCTGCCTTAGTTTGCTGTACCGTTCTGGTTTTCTGGCCGCCTTGGTGTTCTAGTTGGTTAGCTTTAGGCATGGGGATCTTGAAAGTTTGTCCGTCAAAAACCTCACGACAGACCGCACGGTATACTTTTTCAAACGCTTTTTCGGTTACATCGCCATTGCGTAAATCGTACCACCCCAGCCTACGCCCGACCTCGTACAAAGCCACATGAGGCCATTTCTCCCCTAGGGGGGCATGAGACTTGGAGGAGCATAATAAAAATGCTTCACGGGCTTCTGGTAAGCCTAGATCACTAGGTTCGACCCGGCACCATTGGACAAATTGCCCAGTTGATGGGAAAAAAGGGCTAGGATCGAGTCTTGCGCGCTTAACGCCAAGCTTAATCAATCGATAATCAGAGCAACCGCTATCAATCAATGCTTTCGTTAGGGATGCCTTCATGTTCTTGATCGCCTGGTCATCAGGAAAAGCTTTTCTCCATGCTGGTTTAGCCGCACAAATTGCCTTAAACGCGTCATTAACTAAGCGGCGCGCTTCTTCACCAAGCCCTGTTTGTTGTTCAGGCTGTGAATACTTCCCGACCATACCGGCTGGTTCGTTGGGTAAGATATCGTTTACCGACTTCATAAACTGGCCTCCATGAAGTCATCACCCCAGCTTGTATCATCAAGATCAACCGCGGCTTGGGTCTGCCGGTTACTCGGGATATAGGCGGCGTTTAAATACCCTTCAAATTTTTCTGAATTAAACAGGGTTGATGGGCGCAAATACTCATTCATTTTTCGATCATCAAGCCAAGCTTTTACTTGGCGATCAACAACACCAAAAAGGTCTTCAATTCTGTGGCCGTCATTGAGCCTTGCGGTGATAAATTTTATGTTTGTTTTCGTATAACCGAAGCGCTTACCGGTATGGCCGTTTAAATAATCAATAACACGGCAAGCCATCGCTTTGAAGTCGGGTTTCCCGACAACAGATACTTCTTTGTTTTCTTCTTGTTTTTCTTCCTGTTCTTCTTCATAGGAACCTCCTTCCTGTTTTAATGGAACGAGGTTCCCCTTTTCTGGAACGAGGTTCCTGTTTTGTGGAACGAGGTTCCTCTTTTGTTCCGTTAAAGTAGGATCACCCACCTCTTTTAAATGCGGAACGAGGTTCCTCTTTTGTTCCGTTAAAGCAGGATCAACCACCTCTTTTAAATGCGGAACGAGATTCCTGTTTTCTTCTGTTAATGCGGAACTAGGCTCCTCTCTTAGTGCGTCTCTTAGAGGCAGTTTTTGACCACCATCTGATGCTTTAAATTTAGAGATAGAAAGCTGGTAACGATTGGGGTTTGAACGTCCTTTTCCACTCTCGATTAGCAGCAAATAACCAGCACTAATAAGTTGCTTTATAGCCTGTCGTACACAACGCGATGAGTACCCCGTTTGCTCTGCTAAAAGCTCTTGAGAGGGCCAGCAAACTTGGTTTGGGCCCATTCGATCAATGAGGTGAAGCATAATTAATTGTTGCGTTGGTGTTAATGGCTGTCCGTTGCCCCTTATGAGTTGTCTCGTAAGTTCGGCAGTTGTCATCTACTCCCGTCGCCTCCCTGTGCTTGCGTGTACTCTTGGACCGTTATCAACGTATTGCTTAGCTCGGCAAGGGTAAGGTTTATAAAGGCGACCTTATGGCCTGAGTCTTGAACCTCTGACAATGAAGAATGATAAGCGAGCTCATTCACGTAAGTAGCAAGCACGGCTACGTCGTTCAGTGCTTCGCTGATATGTTGTGAAAACTCCGGTTTTTGGCCTTCTGGTAGCGCGCTAAACAAGCTTTCAAGGAGTGGGGCGACGGCTGTGATATTGCTCATGCTGCCACCTCCGCTGGTTTCCATGCGGTGATTACAGCAACAGAAGGCAGCAGCGAACGCGCCTCATCAAGCGTATAGGCGGTCACGCTGAAACGATAAACGAGGTTATTAACTGAAACGGCGGTATACAGTTTTAGAGTGCGGCAAATAGGTGTCATGTGGGTATTCCCTTTGTCTGATTGGACCAAGGGTGGATCAGGTAGCCGCAAAGCAGCGCCGACAAAGGAAGGCGCAGTGGGGGCGTTTTCTTTGGCTCCCGACCCATGCCCCCAAACACGACAAAAACCACCAGCTTTTGGCTGATGTTGTGTAATTTGAGGGGAAATATTCCCTTTGTCTGAGGCTGCTAACGGTTGCTTAATCCACCAGCGATGCCGGGTGCTTAATCCGACAACATTGATATTAGCCTTGAAGTCATCACATGGCAAGCTAGTCATAAAAGGGCTATTCATCATTAACCACCTCAAACACCACCCCAACACCATCAACATAATTAACTTTGATAGTGGTTTTAGGTTTTGATGTGCCAAAAAAGCATTGAGATATCGAATGTAAATGACTGGCCAATACTTCAATATCTTTTTGGGTTTGTGGTGTACAGGCCCTTAAATCGATATCTTTAACAACCCTAGATAGCGCCTGTTGATAATAAACAGCCTCACTAGCGCAATCACGATAGGATATTTGTTTTGGTTCTTCACATTCGGTGTTGCTCTTAAGCAAACCCGCCAATGTTTTGGATATAACGTTTTGATTAGTCGGCATGTTGCCCCCCTTTTTGTAGATTAGGGTTTGATGCCACAATAGGTATGCTATCTTGATTTTGATCTAAGCTAATGCCTGCTAGATTATGGCCCTTGTCGTTTGTCGCGCTTGGGCCGCTCTTTGTGTTATCAAAATCAAACCCCTGCTGATCTTCGCATCTCACTTTAATGGCTGTATCTATTGCACGTGGCAATCTTGCGGATTCACGCTGAGCTTGTTTTAAGGATCGCTCAGATAATTGGCGCTTCCTCTCCAATCGTGCCGCTGCGTCTGCTTGCGGGCAACCTGATAAGTGCCTTGGGTCTAACTGATAAACACCTTTACCACCAGCGCTAACATTATCAATTTTCCAATAACCGTGTGATTCACTTCCAAGAGCTTGAAACACCCATCTTGGGTCGTCTCCGATAGCCTCTATAAACACGATTTTAGGGTGTGGCTTACCATCTGATAAAACAAGTAGAGCTTTACGGGTAGCATCAGAAGTAGGTATTGAGTGAATAGGAGCAGCTGGGAACTCTTTCATGATTGTCATGCTTGATCCCTCGCTTCCTGGACGCGCTCATTTACCCAATTTTGGATGTCACTTTCTAACCAGCATACACGGTTGCCGCCTCTGCTAATTTGCTTAGGGAATGAACCCTCAGAAATACGCTTGTATATCGCGGTTTTCTTCAAGCACACAGTAACTTCAACTTCACTAAGTGGAATAAGTCTTTTACTCATTCTAATAACTCCCTTACGGATATAAATAAACCTGTACGGAAGCTATTAAAACAAACAGGAATCCCAAAGAGGCTCCCGTGGGACTTTTAGTTTCTATGGATCTAAGGGGACTTATTTAGGGTTGTTAGATAATTTTGAATTGTTTTCTTTTTAAGTGGACCATCTTTATTTTTTATTTCAAAACAAATTTCACCATTTTTATCAGTAAGCTCAGAATAAAATATTCGTTTATCAGTAATCATAAGGTTAGATATCCCCTTTAATACCTCATTAATAGTAGGCCGTTTACTGGAAGGAGATTTTTGATCTTGGTTAATTCTATTGTAGATTTTTTCAACCTCTTTTTGCCAAAGAATATCGTTTTTACGGCCATGAAATGCCGTAGGCACTGAGCGGCTTTTAACGGACGCAGCATCAGCTAGTTTACAGATTTGAGAGTGCTTTAATCCAACCCTAGCCTCAACAGAAAAAGGATACATAAAGCCAAATGGTATACTGGTATCAGCAACTATGGCTAAGCACTTTGTAAGGGATGAATCCGAGTTCATGGAATTTGAGATTACAGGTTTATCAACAAACCAAGTTGTATCAGCGCGATGCGGTATACCTAAAGAGTGATCAAAACAATTCTCCATAAAACGCTTGTTACCTTCAAAACCAGAGTCAATATCTAAAAGCCCACCAGCCTGAAAACAAACATCACTAACTATCTCAGCTACGTAACCATTATTACCCTCTACACCCGAAAATCTTGCAAAGTAATCCTCACCAAGGCCTGAAATAAGCCCTTTCTCTTGGGAAGTTAAACTTTCATCCGTGTAGTATTTATAAATAGCCAAGAAGGTTTCTTCTTCAAGTTCAACCAATGATCCCAACGGGTTCTGATGATCGGTAAAAGCTATAAGCTCAGCTTCTTTGTAACTTATTATGGTGGCTAATTTTGCCGCTATACCATTGGGAGATCTTACTGTTAAACAAATATCACCCCGCAGAGCAGCTCTAAATATATTAGGTTCGGTAATTTTCAAAGAGAACTCCGAACTAAGATAGTCAACAGCCTCTTCGATTGATAACCAATCCATACCATTCACACCTCAAGCGAACACCTCAATATAAGTAAGCAGGCCAACCAGTGAGGTACTGGTGATTCGGGAGCTACCCTAGACCTGCTTAAACCGTTTAAACCTTTCTAAAATTAGCTGTAATAACATTACCGGTCAGTGCCTGCGCCTTAAGCAGGTCCAGATAATCAGACCACTTTTGCATCATATCCGCACGCTGCTTAAGGTGCTTGGTGCGGTTATATGCTCGGCCGTTTGCGTCTTTTACTGCGTGAGCTAATTGCTGCTCTATCCATTCGATTCTAAAGCCTAGAACCTCATCAAGAAGGGTACGAGCGCTAGCGCGAAAGCCATGAGGGGTCATTGTGTCGTTATCATAGCCAAGCGTTCTGAGCGCCGACCGCAAGGCATTGTCAGACATACAACGACTGGCACCCCTAGCTGACGGAAAAACATACTCACTACGGCCCGTTAAACAACGAAGGTCATCTAGTATTGTTTGAGCTTGGCGGCTGATTGGTATGATGTGCTGTTGGTGAGTTTTCTCAGCGATGATCTCAATACGCTTCTGTGCCGGGTTTATATTTTCCCACTTGATATGTCTGAGCTCTCCCGGACGGCAGAAAAATAAAGGCGCAAGTTTCAGCGCTGACTTAACAATCATAGTTCCATCAAAGCTATCAAGTGCCACCAGTAAGCGACCAAACGCTTCTGGTTCGGTAATGGCTGCAAAATGCTTTACTTTGTGGGTTTGCAAAGCGCCCTTAAGGTCTGGTGTAGGGTCTCGTTCGGCTCGCCCTGTTGCTACTGCGTAGCGAAATATTTGACCGGCTACTTGCTTGGTTCTGTTAGCCGTCTCAATGACTCCCCTAGCCTCAATCTTTCGCAGCACTTGCAAGAGCATTGGCGCAGTAATATCAGATATAGGCAATTGCCCCAGAGCAGGTATAAGATCACGCTGGATACTGCTTTTGAGCTTCATCTGGTAACCGGGCGTTTTATCTCCCATTTTCACCATCATCCATTCATCAGCTAACGCACTAAAACTATTTGATTGGTCAATGAGTGTTTGTGCCTTAAGCGCTTGCTTCTGCGCGGCGGGATCGATCCCTTTAGTGATCAAAGCACGGGCTTTATCACGTTTTATACGAGCCTCTTGAAGCGTCACTTCGGGATACAAACCAATAACCAGCTTTTTCTCTTTTCCGTTGATCCTAAACTTAAGACGAAAAGACTTATTCCCCGCCTTAGTGACTTGAAGATAAAGGCCTTTTCCGTCACTGAGACGATAGTCTTTATCTTTTGGTTTGGCCGATTTAATCAGCCGATCAGTTAAAACAACCCTCGAACCCGCCATGGTCAATAAGGCCCCCAATTGGGGGCCTTATCATTAAAGCCCCATGAATGCCCCCAAAAGAGCCCCTGATAGATGGTGGCTTTTTGCGAACTAAAATGAACAATTAGAGATTGATAATAAGCATGAAAGCGCCGTAGCACAAGGGCTTGAAGGACTATAACGGATAGGTACGGATGTTGGATTGGTGGAGCCTAGCGGGATCGAACCGCTGACCTGTTCGCTGCCAGCGAACCGCTCTCCCAGCTGAGCTAAGGCCCCATTGATTAGCACGAGGGGTGTTGATGTGTGCCTTGGAATCGGCGCTTATAATCTATAGATTTGACGGCCATGTCAATGACTTTTATCGATTTTATAGCGGCGCACGCATAAAAAAGCCCGCATAGGCGGGCTTGATGATTACGAAGTCGTTTATGCGATTTCGTTTGCAATAACGCGGAATTCTTTTTCCCAGCGTTTTGCTTCTTTTTTAGATGGACCACCAACGGCGTTAACGGCATGACGTAAACGAGCACGCACCATGTCTGGGCCTAAAATAGACATCGAATCCATGACCGATACGGTTTGGTTTGTTCCTGCCACGGCAATAAACAACGGGAATAGGAAATCACGTAGTTTGTAGCCCATCTTTTCAGACAGTTGTTTCATCTGAGCAAACAAGTGGTCTTTTTCCCAGTTGTTTTCGGTATCAAGCAACCATACGGCGTATTGAAGGATACGTTTGGTATCATCAATCGTTAGGCTCTTATGCTCAAAGTCCGCTTCGTTAATTGGCAACATGCCCGAGAGGAAGAACGAGGCTAATGGCGCGACATCCGAGAATTTCTCGACGCGTTGCTGGATTAATGGAACGATCTGCATCAGGTACTCAGGGTTAAGTGCCCACTGTTGGAAGCGTTCTGCAAACTCCGCGTGGGTTAAGTTCTCACGTAACCATGTGCCGTTTAGCCAGCTAAGCTTCTCTTGGTCAAAAACAGGGCCACCCAGTGAAACACGAGTGATGTCAAAGTTGGCGAACATCTCGTCACGCGTGAACTTCTCGCGCTCATCTGGCATTGACCAGCCCATACGGCCCAAGTAGTTAAGCAAGGCTTCGGCCATATAACCCATACGCTGGTAATACAAAATACTGGTCGGGTTTTTACGCTTAGATAGTTTGGACTTATCAGGGTTACGCAACAAAGGCATGTGACATAGCGTTGGCATATCCCAACCAAAGTATTGGTACAGCAGCTTGTGCTTAGGTGCCGAGTTGATCCACTCCTCGCCGCGAATAACGTGGGTGATCTCCATTAGGTGATCATCAACCACGTTTGCAAGGTGGTAGGTTGGCATACCATCTGATTTTAGCAAGATCTGAGCATCAACCATGCCCCACTCTAATTCGATTGGCCCACGTAATAGATCATCAACCACGCAGACGCCGTCATCTTCAGGGACGCACATACGGATAACAAAAGGAGCCTCTGCCGCTTTACGCTTTTCGACTTCGTCTGCCGGTAAGGCTAAATCGCTCTGTTTTAGTGCGGTGTGGCCACCCGCCGCGCGACGCGCTTCGCGCAATTCGTCTAGCTCTTCGGACGTGCGATAACAAATAAACGCATGTCCTTTCTCTACTAGATCGTAAGCATATTGCGCATACATGTCTTTACGTTCGCTTTGGCGGTAAGGACCATGAGGGCCTCCAACATCTGGACCTTCATCCCATTCCAGGCCTAACCAATGCAATGAATCGAGGATCTTTTGTTCCGATTCTGACGTGCTACGTGTCTGGTCGGTATCCTCTATGCGGAGGATAAATTGCCCGCCATGCTGGCGCGCAAACGCCAAGTTAAACAAGGCTATGTAGGCTGTGCCTACATGAGGATCGCCAGTCGGCGATGGTGCAACACGTGTACGTACAGTCATTCTCTTCCTACCACAACAACGATGATTGAATATATGAGTGAATCAATGCGTAAAGCTTAATAATGAAATAAGACATACGAAAAAGCGGTATTATACGCATGCAAACCGCGCCGTGCTAATCGACATGCCACCTAGCTCATTGTTTATTTTTTCTGAGCAACAATGGGACGCATGGCGTATTTATTGCTTATCCCGCCTATGTGTAGAATAGCGGGAATAATGAATTGGGTGAGGTTCGCTGGCTCCACCGGCCAGTATTCTTGTTTATCTATGATGAAAGCTGCTTAGGACTCTCAATTGAAGAAACGTTTATCTGTACTGGTTATCGATGAAGATCGAGGACGTGCCGCTCTGGTTGAGCAGGCGTTACGTGATCAAGGCTATGACGTTTTAGCCCGCCTTGATACAACCGATCATTTAGCTGACCGAGTGGAAGAGCTAAAACCCGATATGATTATTGTGGACCTAGACTCGCCCGATCGCGACGTACTAGAGAACATGGCAATCCTTAACCAGAGTTCACCGCGCCCGGTTGTAATGTTTGCCGAACAGGGTGATCAGCCAACCATCGAAAAGGCGATTCGTGCAGGTGTGAGTGCTTATATTGTTGATGGACTAGAACATCACCGTATGAAAGCCATTTTAGATGTGGCCGCTGCACGTTTTAGAGAGTTCCAAGCATTACGCTCTGAGTTAGCTGACGCCAAAAATGAGTTAGCTGACCGTAAAATAGTTGAGCGTGCTAAAGGCTTAGTCATGAAACATAACCGCTGCTCAGAAGAGCAAGCCTTTAAAGCAATGCGCAAAATGGCGATGGATCAGCAAAAGCCATTAAACGACATTGCTAAAAATATTATTTCTGTTTTGGAGTTGGTGTCATGAATTCAGCAACCACCGATATCCGTTTACCTGACGATTTTCCTGCTGCCGAAAAATCTGAATTGAACATTGGATATATCCCCCTACTCGACTGTATACCCGTAGTCGCTGCAAAAGAGTTAGGCTTTTTTGAAGAAGCGGGCTTATCCGTAACACTTAGCCGCGAATCATCGTGGGCAAGCATTCGAGATAAAGTGCAGTATGGCCTGTTAGACGCCGCCCCAATGCCGGCAGGTATTGTGTTAGCCAGTGCTATGCGCTTAGGTGCTAGCCAACCTATGGTGACGGCTATGGGACTGGGGCTAAACGGCAATGCCATTACGGTCTCAAAGACCTTATGGGAGGCAATCAACCCATCCAATATTGCACTCAATAGCGAGCAAGCGGCGCTGGCACTAAAAAGCTACCTTGAAGGTTTTGAGGGTACTCTAAACGTTGCTTCTGTCCATACGTATTCCACTCATCACTTTCTATTACGGGAATGGCTGCAGCACTTTGATATAGACCCGCAAGGGAAACTAAAACTGATCGTTGTGCCTCCTCCGCAAATGGTTGATGCCATGCAGCGCGGCGTGATTGATATTTTTTGTGTGGGCGAACCTTGGAACAGTTTGGCGCAGGCCAAAGGCGTTGGACACAAGCTGCTAAGCGGCCATCAAATTTGGGAAAATGCACCAGATAAAGTGCTCGGTGTGACTAAAGCTTGGAGCGAAAGCAACCCTGCAACCCACCAACGCCTCATTGCCGCTCTTTTAAAGGCTTGCTCGTGGTTAGATAACGAAACAAACAAACTGAGTGGATTTGCACTGTTATTAAACAACGATTACATCCCTATTGATGACATTGATAGTATCAACCTGCTATTTGGGCAGCATAGCTTTACTCCGCCCATTGCTACCTTCCCATGGCTATCGCAGGCCAGATGGTTTAGCCAACACATTCTCAATGTCAGCGATCACAATCAGGCGCCAGAATCTTTGGATAACATTGTCGAACAAACCTATTTAACGAGCTTATATCGCGAGGTGGCCAGTGCGCTCGACATAAACCTCCCTTGTGCGAACACAAAAGACGAAGGCGTTCATGCTGGCAATTGGGAAATAGCCGGCACACACCACCCTATTGTCATGCCGTCCGATATCCGTTTTCGATAGAGGACTAAGGGCCTAGTAAATGTGCGCCAACCTAGTGCCTAACTGGGTAGTGGCGCTCAAAAAATGCACAAATTAATGCACAATTAGCTAGATCATCCCCACTAAACTCACATAGTTTTTCTCTTAAAAGCCCGTTATAGCGGGCTTTTTAAATATTTGGCACGCTCTCTGCTATATCAAATTAAGTACATACACATCATTAAATATGTACACATAATTTATTTAGGCAAAGGCGCCCTTTGGACCGGATCTCACCCTCCGGTCGGGGCGCCTTTTCTGTTTTTATACTTAGGGAGCTTGAAACATGTCCAACGATTTTCTGAAAAAGAATGTTCTGAAGTCTGTCATCGGCCGCCGTAACTTGTTACGCAAAACCGTTATGACATTTGGTGCGGCTGCGGTTTCAAGCCTATTGGCTTTCACACCTGCTCACGCAGAAATAGGCGAGCCGGAAAAGGAAGATCTTAAGTTCGGCTTCATTAAATTAACGGATATGGCGCCTTTGGCCATTGCTTACGAGAAAGGCTATTTTGAAGATGAAGGCTTGTATGTCACTCTCGAAGCACAAGCAAACTGGAAAGTCTTACTAGACCGCGTAATCGACGGCCAGCTTGACGGTGCTCATATGCTCGCAGGCCAGCCATTAGGTGCAACCATCGGTTACGGTACTGAAGCACATATCATCACTGCATTCAGCATGGACTTAAACGGTAACGCAATTACCGTATCTAACGATATCTGGGAGCAAATGAAACCGAATATCCCAACAGGCGCTGATGGAAAACCCGTGCACCCCATCAAAGCAGATGCTTTAAAGCCTGTCGTCGAAAAGTTTAAGTCAGAAGGCAAACCTTTCAAAATGGGTATGGTTTTCCCTGTTTCGACCCACAATTACGAGCTACGTTATTGGTTAGCTGCTGGCGGTATAAACCCAGGGTTCTACTCTTCAGGCTCTGATGTGCAAGGCATTACCAATGCTGACGCTTTGCTATCGGTAACGCCACCACCTCAAATGCCTGCCACAATGGAAGCCGGCACTATTTATGGTTATTGCGTAGGCGAGCCATGGAACCAACAAGCTGTATTTAAAGGGATCGGGGTTCCTGTGGTGACCGATTACGAAATTTGGCGTGATAACCCAGAGAAAGTTTTTGGCGTATCCAGCCAATGGGCTGATCAATACCCCAATACACACTTACGCGTCGTAAAAGCGATGATCCGCGCCGCTAAATGGCTAGATGAAGACAACAACGCCAACCGTCCTGAAGCGGTGAAAATATTGTCGCAACCCAACTATGTGGGTGCAGATTACGACGTTATCGCCAACTCGATGACCGGTACATTTGAGTATGAAAAAGGCGACAAGCGTGATGTGCCTGATTTCAACGTATTCTTCCGTTACAACGCAACCTACCCTTACTATTCAGACGCCATTTGGTATCTAACGCAAATGCGTCGTTGGGGCCAAATCGACGAGCAAAAGCCTGATAGCTGGTACATGGATATCGCTAAAAAAGTGTACCGTCCTGACATTTATGCCCAAGCGGCTCAAGCCTTAATTGAAGAAGGCACGATGGAAGCGTCTGAATTTCCAGACTTCGCAACAGAAGATGGTTTCAAACCACCGCAGACAGGCTTTATCGATGGAGTTACCTATGATGGTAAGCAACCAAACGATTACCTCACCAAGTTCAAAATTGGTTTGAAAAACGACGAAAAGATCTAATTGTAGATCACAGTAAAACCTGACCCTGCCCCACCTTGGCTGGTGGGGCACCTACAGGAGCCGAATGATGAGCGCTATATTATTAAAAATGAGTTGGCTTGAGCCGTTTGTTAAGATCGCACAGGGCGAGCGTCCGGGTGATCAATTAATGGTAATACTTCGATCCATTGGAGTACCGTTAATTGGACTAGTGATCTTTTTATTCATCTGGCAAGTTGGCGCCAAAAATATCAATACATCGCTCGGTACCTTCCCCGGCCCTGCTGCGGTGTATGAGCAAACGGTTAATTTGTTTGCCGAGCACAACGCAGAGCGAGAAAAAGAAAAAGCATTTTACGAGCGCCAAGAAGTGCGCAACGAAAAAAAGCTGGCTAAGAACCCAGATGCAGAAGTAAAGATTCGCCCCTACACAGGTGCACCAACATTTATTGATCAAATCTGGACCAGTTTAGGCACAGTCATGACGGGCTTTTTAGTCGCCTCGTTGGTGGCCATCCCTCTAGGCATCATGATTGGATTAAACTCAACGTTATACACGGCTATCAACCCCCTTATTCAACTGTTCAAGCCAGTTTCGCCTTTGGCTTGGTTACCGCTGGTGACTATGGTCGTCTCGGCAGTGTATGTCACAGACGATCCTATGTTTGCCAAGTCCTTTGTCACATCGGTGATTACCGTCTCTTTATGCTCTATTTGGCCAACACTTTTAAACACGGCAGTTGGTGTATCTAGCATCAGTAAAGACCTACAAAACGTCAGCCAAGTACTGCGACTTAACTGGATTACACATGTTATTAAGATTGTTATTCCATCAGCAATCCCGTCTATCTTTACTGGTCTGCGCTTGTCGCTGGGTATTGCATGGATGGTGTTGATTGCCGCTGAGATGCTAGCTCAGAACCCTGGCTTGGGTAAATTTGTATGGGATGAATTCCAAAATGGCAGCTCGCAATCACTGGGACGCATTATGGTCGCTGTCATTGCTATCGGCTTTATCGGGTTCTTATTAGACCGCTTAATGCTCATGATTCAACGTAAAGTCTCTTGGGACAAATCAGTCGCCTTGCGCTAATTGGAGAAAAAAGATGGTTCACTTAGACTTAACAGACGTTTCAATCGAATTCCCCACTCCAAAAGGCCCATATGTGGCCCTGGACGGGGTCAACCTAAAAATCCAGCAAGGAGAATTCATCTCTTTAATAGGTCACTCAGGGTGCGGTAAATCAACCGTTCTCAACATTGTGGCAGGCCTATACCAAGCCACTCGTGGTGGTGTGGTGCTGGATGGCAAAGAAGTAAACGAACCTGGGCCTGAACGTGCCGTTGTGTTCCAAAACCACTCACTGCTGCCGTGGCTTAGCGTTTATCAAAATGTTGAATTGGCCGTTAAACAGGTTTTTAAAGGCAAGAAAACGAAGGCCGAAATGCGCGAGTGGATCTTGCACAACCTAAATCTAGTGCACATGTCCCATGCTCTTGATAAACGTCCTGATGAAATTTCGGGCGGTATGAAGCAGCGCGTTGGTATAGCTCGCGCACTGGCGATGGAACCTACCGTATTGTTAATGGATGAGCCCTTTGGTGCATTAGATGCGCTAACGCGCGCTCATTTACAAGATTCCTTAATGGACATCCAAAATGACCTAAACAACACCGTCATTATGATCACACATGATGTCGATGAAGCGGTGCTGCTATCTGACCGCATCGTTATGATGACCAACGGCCCTGCCGCTACAGTTGGTGAGGTATTGGACATTAAGCTTGAACGACCGCGTAACCGTATTGAGTTAGCCGATGACGCTGAATATAACCACTACCGTCATGAAGTACTGAGCTTCCTTTACGAAAAGCAACGCAAGCCTGATGAAGCCTCTACTGAAAAACCGGCACAGAATCTGCATACTGATTCAACAGACCCAAAAGATCCTGTTAAAAAATCTGCTTCAAACTCAGAAGCTGCATGATTTAATAGGCATTTTTAGAGAAAGCCGCCATTTAACCAGCATCATTATGGTGCAAATTAAATCAAAGGCTCAATAAAAAGCACTGTTACAGAGCAAAGACGCTCGGCAAACCGATAAATAATTATTGGTTTTCCGGGCGTTTTTCGTTTTGGCGTGTAAGCAAATACGGATACCCGACAATGAACCACGATAAATCATTTAATCTGCTGTCGTTCACCGGCAAAATGAAGGTACTGCACTTCAGTTGGTTAGCGTTCTTTATTACGTTTTTTGTATGGTTTAACCATGCACCTTTATTAGGCTCAATAGCCGAGTCACTTGGCCTGACTAAGTCAGAGCTAAAAACCCTATTGATCCTGAACGTTGCACTCACCATTCCTGCACGTATTTTAATTGGGATGCTCACCGATAAGTACGGCCCCCGTATTACGTATGCGGCGTTGCTTTTTTTCTCAAGCTTGCCATGTTTTTGGTTTGCCATGGCAACGGATTTCACGCAACTGGCTATTTCGCGCTTCTTACTCGGTTTTGTCGGCGCAGGTTTTGTCATCGGCATTCGTATGGTCAGCGAGTGGTTCCCCGCTAATGAGCTTGGCACCGCTGAAGGTATATATGGTGGCTGGGGCAACTTTGGCTCTGCAGCAGCTGCGATGAGTTTACCGACACTGGCCCTGATCTTTGGTGGTGAAGATGGCTGGCGCTATGCCGTTGGCCTTACCGGCGTTATTTGTTTTTTATTCAGCTTTGTTTGGTATGCCAATGTTAGTGACACACCTAAAGGCTCAACCTACTTCAAACCTAAAAAAATTGGGGGCTTAGAGGTCACGAGTAAAGGTGATTTTGTTTTTCTACTAATCATGAAAGTTCCCATGTATGCAGCCCTTGCGCTACTCGCATGGAAATTGTCACCTAACGGTGTCTCGATGTTATCCGAAGGCGTGACCACGATTATCTATCTGATCCTGATCGCTATTTTTATCTACGACTGTTACAGCGCGTACAATGTTAACCGTGACATGTTTGCCACACCGGTACCCGAAATCCAACGCTACCCATTTAAACAGGTTGCTGTACTAAATATATTATATTTTGCAACATTTGGTTCGGAACTGGCCGTGGTGTCTATGCTACCGCTATTTTTCTCAGATACCTTTAACCTTGATATGGTTTACGCGGGCCTATTGGCGTCAGCTTATGCGTTTATGAACCTGATGTCGCGCCCTGGTGGCGGCTGGTTGAGTGATCGATTTGGTCGCAAAAAGACACTACTCATTCTAACGGCAGGCCTCGCTGTTGGTTACGCCCTGATGGCGATGATCGATAGCAGCTGGCCTTTAGTATTGGCAGTGGTTGCTGCTATGGCATGTTCTTTCTTTGTTCAAGCAGGTGAAGGCGCCGTTTTTGCGGTAGTGCCGTTGATCAAACGTCGCCTAACGGGGCAAATCGCAGGTATGACAGGCGCATACGGCAACACCGGTGCTGTATTCTATTTAACCGTGCTATCCATGGTTGATTACTCCACGTTCTTCATGGTGATTGCAGCGACGGCTGTCATTGGCTTTGTTACCTTATTGTTCTTAAAAGAACCTAAAGGTCATATGGCGGAAGTCAACGAAGATGGTACTGTTGAGCTAATCCAAGTTAGTTAATGGGCCTTCTACACTGAATACATAACAGCGGCTACTTGGGTAGCCGTTTTTCGTTTAAAAATTGAAACAACAGGTCAATAGGTTTAATGAGTCAGAAATTAGATGTCAATTTTGGTGGTTATTCCATTGCCGGCCTAAAAAGCCTAAATCAAGATTCCTTTGCGGCGTCTAACCCAACGGGAAATGAACGCGAGTTTAAAGGCATTGCCGCTGCTATTGCCGATGGAGTAAGCAGCTGCGAGGACTCTCACATTGCAAGCCAAACCGCAGTGACTAGCTTTATTTCTGACTACTTAAGCACCTCTCCTAGCTGGAGTGTCAGTACTAGCGCTTCTCGCGTTCTCACCAGTTTGAATCGCTGGCTATTTCAAGAAAACCAAAGCCGACAAGGTCATCTCTCTAGCATGCTCACCACATTTTCATCGGTAGTGATCAAGTCATCGAGCTTATATTGCTTTCACGTGGGCGACTCTCGTATTTACCTGATGAGTAACGGTAACTTGGAGCAGCTTTCAACTGACCATGTGTTGAACGGTGGATCACAAGAATATTTATCCCGCGCACTGGGTGCTGACTCACATTTAGAAGTCGATTTTTTTAAGCGGCTTTTAAACGAAGGGGATCGCGTTTTAATGACAACCGATGGGGTGCATGGCTTTTTATCACAAAGCCAATTAAAAACTCTCATGCTGGCTGAGCACGAGACTCTTGAAGAGCACGCTAAAGCAATAGTTAATGCTGCTGTTGAAGCCGGCAGTGATGACAACCTGACCGCTTTAATCCTCGATATAAGGCAGTTAGGTATAGAAACGCTAGACGAAACACAGCAACGATTAACACGTTTACCTATCCCCCCTGTTTTAACCGTCGGTAACAAGATAGACGGTTACGAAGTACAGCAGGTTATCTTTAGCGGTACACGCAGTCACATGTATCTAGTCAAGGACATAGAATCAAACGACAAATACGTTTTAAAAGCGCCTTCAGAGAATTTTACAGAGGATTTAGTCTACCTCGATGGTTTTATTCGTGAAGAGTGGGTTGGCCAAACCCTAGACCATAATAATGTGATGAAAACCTTTCGCCCCCTACGTCCTAAACAGTTCATGTATTATTTAGGTGAGTACATTGAAGGCACCGATTTACGGCAATGGATGCGAGATAACCCTGAACCCTCGATTGATGTGGTTCGCCAAATCACCAAGCAGATAATTGCAGGGTTAAGAGCCTTTCAACGTAAGGACATGGTCCACCAGGATTTAAAGCCCGAAAACATCATGCTGACGGTCGATGGCACAATCAAGATTTTGGATTTTGGAACCGTCCTAGTGGCTGGCAGCAATGAAATCATCTCCCCTTTGGATAAATCGATTCCGCAGGGAAGTGTTAATTACATCGCACCCGAATATTTAATGGGTGAAAGTGGAAACTCGCAATCTGACCTATTCTCACTGGCCGTTATTGTTTACGAATTGCTCACAGGCAAGCTCCCCTATAAAGAGCGTCCCCCTAACGCCGCTCAACTAAAATACTACAGTGAACTGGATTATTTACCTTCTATCCAGCACCGAAAAGACCTACCTCTTTGGATAGAAGGCTGTTTACGCAAAGCTCTACAACCTAATCCATCCCATCGATACGCAGCTTTTTCAGAGTTTTTGCATGACCTTACTGTCCCCAACCGCTCACTGGAAGCCAGCATCAAAGCCAAACCACTGATGGAGCGCAACCCTACTTTGTTTTGGCAAAGCTGCTGCGCTGCGCTGGTACTTTTAAATATATATCAATGGTTATTCTAACCAATACGCACCAAAGACGGGCAAAACACCAAAAAATCACGGTTTTGGTGCGCCAATTCGAAAACAAAACCACCAAAAATAATCATAATTCTTTGTTTTAAAACACATTTAAAAAACTGGCACAGTTTTGGCTTAATAGATTATACCAACATAGATTACCTTGTTGCTTTAGTAACTTACCACCCAACATGAAGTTACTATAAACATGAAATTATACAATTTGAATATTGAACAAAGGCGTTCTACCCCGTGCATATTTAAAGTGCCGTGGTGAGCGCCTTTTTTCGTTTTAGGGGCGGCTAACATGACAGCAGCGACATCAAAACCACATTTAGTGATTATCGGCACCGGTATGGCTGGCGGTCGTTTACTAGAAGAGCTGATGCGCCGAAGTGCTGACCACTTCACTATTTCTGTTTTTGGCGAAGAACCGCACCCTAATTACAACCGCATTATGCTTTCACCATTACTGGCGGGCGAAGTTTCAGCAGAAGATATCGTTCTTAACCCATTGGATTGGTACAAAGAGCACAATATTACGCTTTACGCGGGTGAGCGCATTGTTGGTATTGATAAAGCCGCTAAAAGAGTGGTGGGCGATCAAGGCACTCAGCTTGTATACGATCATCTGGTGTTTGCCACTGGTTCTTTACCTGCACGCATCCCTACTCCAGGTCAGCACCTCAATCATATTTATGCGTTTAGAACGATGGCGGATGTGGATTCTATTATCCACTCATCCAAATCGGCCAAATCTGCCGTTGTTGTCGGCGGTGGCCTATTAGGATTAGAAGCCGCCTATGGGCTAGCGATTAAAGGAATTAAAACGACTGTAGTTAACCGTGCGGGCCATGTTCTAAATCGTCAGCTCGATGAAGCCGCTGGCGAGATGCTACGCCAAGCCATGCTTGAAAAAGGCGTGGACACCGCATTAAACGCTGACATTAAAGAATTTACCGGCTCCGACCGCGTTACCGGCGTTGCACTAGAAAGCGGCGAAGTAATCGCCGCCGACCTCGTAATCATTGCTATTGGGATCACTCCCAATACAGCCTTAGCACACGCAGCAGGCTTAAATGTTGGTCGTGGCATTATTGTTGATGACTACTTGGTCACATCCGACCCACACATTAGTGGCTTAGGTGAATGCATAGAACATCGTGGCGAAACCTTTGGTTTGGTCGCACCCATCTGGGATCAGGCGCGTTTACTCGCAGATCGCTTGGTCTTTAATACTCAACTTCCGTATCTCTCTTCGGCAGTCCCAACCAAGCTCAAAGTATCAGGCATAGACCTGTTCTCGGCAGGCGAGGTTAACGGCCTTCCAGAAGACCGCATTGTGATATTACAAGACCCTTCCCAAAGGGCGTATCGCAAATTAATTATCCGCGACCAAAAGCTGGTGGGCATTGTCTTGTTTGGCGATGTTCAAGATGGCAACTGGTATTTCGAACTACTTGAGCAGCAGAGCAAGGTTGATGATTTGCTGCCTCACCTGATGTTTGGGCAAGCCTTTTGCCGACAAGCACCAGAACACAACAATCAGCCTGAGAATGCGCTGACAGGAGCATCGTTATGAATAAGCAAAATCTCGTGGTTGTCGGTAACGGCATGGTAGGACACCAATTCCTACAAAGCCTTGCTGATAGCGGGCAGTTAGAACAATTTAACGTCACTGTGTTTTGTGAAGAACCACGTTTGGCTTACGACCGCGTGTATCTGAGCAGTTACTTCTCTGGGGCAACTGCCGATGACTTAGCTATGGGTCACATAGAAGTCTACCAAAGCTGGGGATTAAATGTCCTGATCGGCGAAGCAGTTACTCACATTGACCGTGACCACCAGCACGTACTAACCAATAAAGGCACCAAGCTTTTCTATGACAAACTTGTGCTTGCTACAGGGTCTTATCCATTTGTGCCGCCAATGCCAGGGCATGACCGTGAACACTGCTTAGTTTACCGTACAATAGAAGACCTAGAAGCCATCAAAGCGTCTGCTGAAAAAGGTAAAATTGGGGTTGTCGTCGGTGGTGGACTGCTCGGGCTAGAAGCAGCAAAAGCCTTAAAAGACTTAGGCCTAGAAACGCATGTCGTCGAATTTGCACCCCGCCTAATGGCTGTTCAGCTAGATGAGGGTGGCGGTAACTTACTACGTAGCAAAATAGAAGGTATGGGCGTTAAAGTTCATACCGGCAAAAATACTCAGCAAATTGTCGACGGTGAAGATGCTTACCACCGTATGGAATTTGCCGACGGGGATTCATTAGAAACGGACTTGGTGCTGTTTTCCGCCGGTATACGACCACGTGATAATCTGGCGCGTCAATGTGGCTTAGACGTAGGTGAACGTGGTGGTATCGTCGTCAATAACAACTGCCAGACCTCAGACGAAAACATCTATGCCATTGGTGAGTGCGCACTGTGGGAAAACCGTATCTTTGGTTTAGTGGCTCCGGGCTACGCCATGGCGAAAGTGGTTGTTTCACAGCTCAATGAGGGCGATACACAATTCTTGGGTGCCGATATGAGCACCAAGTTAAAGCTAATGGGTGTTGACGTTGCGAGCATCGGTGATGCACACGCGCATACTCCCGGTGCCAAAAGCTATGTGTACAACGATGAAGTTAACGAAATTTACAAAAAAATCGTGGTTAGCGAATCCGGCAAAATTCTTCTAGGAGCTATCTTAGTCGGTGAAGCCGAAGCGTACGGCACATTATTGCAATACGCGTTAAATGCCATCGAACTACCTGCCAACCCTGAAGTGTTAATCGTCCCTAACTTCGGTGGTGACGACGCACAAACCGGCTTAGGTGTTAGCTCCCTCCCTGAAACAGCGCAAATATGCTCATGCCACGATGTAACAAAAGGAGGCATTTGTTGCTCGATCGATAATGGCGCTCAAACTGTTGGGGATGTAAAAGCCGACACCAAAGCTGGTACGGGCTGCGGCGGTTGCGTACAACTATTAACCGACCTTGTAAATCACGAGCTATCCGCTCGCGGTGTGGAAGTAAGTACTGATATCTGCGAGCACTTCTCATATACGCGAGAAGACCTATACAACATTATCCGTGTAGAAGGCGTAAAAACCTTTAAAGATCTACTCCACTCACACGGAAATGGCGGTCATGGTTGCGAAATTTGCAAACCATTAATTGGCTCTATTCTGGCCTCTTGCTGGAATGAATACGTGCTAGATACGCCGCATGTAAGCCTGCAAGATACGAACGATACTTTCTTAGCCAACATGCAGAAAGATGGGACTTACTCAGTCGTGCCTCGTGTACCGGGTGGAGAAATCACACCTGATCAACTGATTGCTATTGGACAAGTAGGCAAAGAATACAACCTCTACACTAAAATCACTGGCGGTCAACGAATCGACTTATTCGGCGCCCGTTTAGAAGAGCTACCTTCTATTTGGTCAAAACTAATCGATGCCGGTTTAGAAACTGGCCACGCATACGGCAAGTCTTTGCGTACGGTTAAATCCTGTGTCGGCAGCACCTGGTGCCGTTACGGTGTCGATGACAGTGTGGGTTTAGCGATCGAACTAGAAAACCGATACAAGGGATTGCGTGCACCGCATAAGATTAAGTTTGCTGTTTCCGGTTGTACTCGGGAATGTGCCGAAGCACAAAGTAAAGACGTCGGTATTATTGCAACCGAAAATGGCTGGAACCTTTATCTTTGCGGTAACGGCGGGATGAAGCCCCGTCATGGTGATCTTTTTGCAACCGATCTCGATAAAGAAACGCTCATCAAGTACATCGATCGCTTCTTAATGTTTTACGTTAAGACCGGTAAGCGCCTACAGCGCACATCCGTTTGGATGGAAAACCTAGAAGGTGGGCTGGATTACCTACGAAAAGTGGTTATCGATGACCATCTCAATGTTGCACAAGAGCTTGAAGATCAAATGGACAGCATTGTAGGGACTTATGAGTGTGAGTGGAAACGTACGGTTGAAGACCCTATTGCACTTAAACGCTTCCGTACATTTGTTAATAGTGAAGAGAAAGATAACAACATTTTGTTCGTCGAAGAGCGTGGCCAAATACGCCCAGCACGCGATGAAGAAAAAGCAGAACCGATCAAACTGGTTGGGTGAGGTATAAAACGATGACAACAGCTAATTGGATTGATTTGTGTGGAATAGAAGATTTAGTAAGCGATAGTGGCGTTTGTGCGCTACTCGGCGACCAACAAGTCGCACTCTTCTATCTACCAACCGAAAATAAGGTATTTGCGTTAGGTCAGTTTGATCCTATCGGCAAAGCGAATGTCATGTCTCGTGGCATTATTGGATCAAGCGGTGATGATATTTACGTAGCTTCACCTTTATATAAGCAGCGTTTTCGCCTAAACGACGGCGTATGTTTAGATGACGAGACGGTATCACTTCCGTGCTGGACAGCGCAGATAGTTGATAACCGCGTCAAAATTCAAGCATAACTCGCACAGGGGGCAATGTTGGTCATTTTGCATTTTGCTAACTAGCATGACCAGCAAACCCTAGGCCGTTTTGCTCGTTAACCAGCAGAAAAGCGATCCTCCTCCTACCTTTGGGGCTGACGGATAATTATTATCCTTAAGCCCTTTTTTTTTCGCATCAGAAGCGAAGAAAGTCTCCAATTGGATACATAAAATCCTAACTGATAGCGGATTTTTGCTTTCTAGTAGGCTCCATCACATTCCTTGTCTATAGTTAACGCACAATATAATTAGGCTAATAATATGTATCTCTTTAAAGCATCTCTCGCGGCTATTTTTTTTACGTCTACCCTCACCTCGTTATCAAGTGTAGCGGCCCCTCTCAACCCCTGGATAGACAGCAACGCACCGTCAGTACAAGCAAAGTCATATAGTGACAAGCGCCCTAATGTCGCGGCCAAGCAAGCACGTGCCCTTAATGCTGATTTTGACCAGCTCACTCAAACGCTGTTAGCCATAACAGATGCGACCCCGATTGATGTAGTGATTCCATTACCTGACGGCCTCAGTGCTACCTACCAACTGACATTAACACAGCTCATGGCCGTTGATTTGGGCAACAAATATCCAAATATCAAAACCTTCGAAGGGGTCGATTTAGCCAACCCTGCTAACAAAGGTCGTTTTGATATTACACCACTTGGATTTCATGGCATGTTTCTACACCAAGGTGAATGGGTATTAATTGATCCTGCCAACCACCAAGATACACAAGCCTACCTCAGTTATAGCGCTAAAAACGCCATCCCATTGTCTACTTCTGTACAAGATGAAGCCCTTAATCCTTTCAGTAATTACACTAACAATGCCCTGCAGGCCAAATCGCTTGCTCAAACAACGGCGTCAGGATCTCAATTACGTACCTATCGCATTGCAGTCAGTGCTACGGGCGAGTACACCCAATTTTTTGGGGGAACAAAAGCCAATGCGATGGCCGGTATAGCAACAGCACTCAACCGTGTTAATACCATTTTTCAACAAGATTTAGCGGTACAACTGGAATTAGTCAGCAACAGTGATGAGCTAATTTACACAAATCCAAACACCGACCCATTTGTCAACAATGACCCTAACTCTGATATAGATACTAATATGGTGCTTGCGGCTAATGTGCTGGGTGTCAATGCCTTTGACTTAGGCCATGTGTTTACCACAACAGGTAGCGGCCTCGCCTATGTGGGAAGCGTCTGTGATAACTCACAACTCAGCGGGGACCGTTATTATAAAGCAGGTGCCGTTTCTGGGCTTTCACAGCCTAATTCAGATATTTTCTACATTGGGCTATTAGCGCATGAGCTAGGCCATCAATTTGGCGCCAACCATTCTTTTAATGGCACGCAAGCTGTGTGCGGTTCAGGGCGCAATGCAGAGACGGCATGGGAACCCGGAAGCGGCTCTACTATCATGTCCTACTCTGGCTTGTGCGAGAGCGAAAACATACAGAATGATTCTAGCGCTTTTTTTCATGGCGGCTCGATTAAAGAGATTCAAAGCTACCTGAGCGGCACATCGTGTGCGGCTACCCGCTCTTTAAACAATGCCGCCCCCACCGTTTCAGCCGGTGGCGATTATATTATCCCAGCGCTAACGCCGTTTATGCTAGAGGCATCAGCATCTGATACCAATGGCGATACACTGAGCTATATTTGGGAAGAGTTGGACGCAGGTAGCGCATCATCTAGTGCTGCAACCATGATAGACAATGGCTCAGGCGCTCTTTTTAGGTCCTATGAACCCACCGATTCGGCTATCCGATATTTTCCTCAACTAACGGACCTTCTTGATGACACCACGTCGTTAGGAGAAGCTTACCCAACCACAAACCGAGACCTCAATTTCCAAGTCACAGTTCGCGATGGTAATGGAGGCGTTAGTTATGATGCGAATGTCATTACCGTTGATCGGGATTCCGGGCCCTTTACTGTTAACAGCCCTGTGCTAAACGAACAATGGACAACCGGTGAGGAAGTTAGCGTGGAGTGGGACGTAGCAGGGACGAATACCAGCCCGGTTAATTGTCCCGCCGTGGATATTCTATTATCAACTGATGGCGGAGCCAGCTTCCCAACTGCTTTATTATCTGGCACGACCAATAACGGCGAGCAAACTTTTGTGATGCCAGCAGTAACCAGTAATAACGCACGATTGATGGTGCGTTGTACTAACAATATCTTTTTTGCGATTAATCCGGGGCGCTTTTCTATAGTATCTGGAGGCAATACCGATGTCACTACGGTTGATACAGATCCATACACTACGCCCACAACCGAGGTCACCCCGCCATCTTCAGGCTCGTCGAATAGTGGCGGTGGCGGTGGTAGCATTCCCCCATTTGCCCTACTCGCTTTAGTGATAGCCGGTGCTCTTAGCCTAACCGGCTGCAAAACGGTAGCTAGTCCACATGCCCCCGTAGACCCTCATCATGGTAGCCATCATCATCCTAGTACGGGAGATACGGCTCGTGCTCAAGCCGATGCTAAACACGCCATGGAACATAACGACTATCGTTTTTTTGCTATTCCTGGGCGCGAAATAATATTGCCGGGCATAGCGCAACAACACGTCAGCTCGATTAATACTCAATACGGAACACAAAATATTCCTGTTTCTGATGCATTACAGTCGGCTCAAGATAAGCACGAGCGTGACCATTGGATAGAGTATGCCGCCGAATATAACCGATATTTAGCCACGCAACTTAACAGCGATTATCTTGCTCGTTAAGCCATGTTGCTATTGCTAAAAAAGGAGTGGCGGCAAAGAAAAGGGGACACATTCATCAGCAAACTAGAGCCTTTTCATTGGTTTGCTGTGCTCTATGTCGTCCTTTTTTTAGTCTGCGCACCTTGGGCCGCTGAATGGACTCAACTCTGGGTATGGAACAATAGCCAACCATACCCATGGTCGGTATTGAGTGCTCACTTTGCTCATTGGTCTTGGCCACATTTTTGGACTAACTTATGCGCATTTATCACTTTTTTAGCGATTTATGGACGTTATCTTTCGGCTAGATCGTTTGTAACTTACTGCCTAGCTATCATTATTAGTTGTGATGTCTATCTGCATTTTGCGTATGAACGAGCCTTTTATCTTGGTTTCTCTTCAATTTTATATGGGCTATTTAGCATCGCGGCTCTTGTTCACTTTAAGACTACTAAGGTCATCAGCCTCGCCGTTATTGGCTTTCTTATATTCAAAAGCCTTAGCCAATGGTTAATGCCTATCGACAACAATTTGTATGGTATTGCGGTAGCATCAGACGTGCACATTGTTGGCATGTTGACGGGGGTAGGACTGTTTATTGTAATAACAGTGAAACAAGCGCGGATATAAAACGTGTTGATTTACATAGATAATTAATGATTGATCAAACAAGATCACAGCGGCAGACCTCCCTGAAAGTCTGCCGCTGTTTTCTCAATGCAGCTGAGTAGATTATCAATCCATTGGCAACCCACAAGCCCATCATATGCCCAGCATGTGAGATTGAACATCACTAGAATAAGGGATAGGCAATCAGTGAATAACAAACTCAGGCAGAATGAGTTTCACGCACAAACCACTTGGTTCGTTATTCAAGAAACTGATGGTTCCTTTTAACTGTCGCGCCCGCCACTGCATATTAGTCAACCCATACCCCTCAGAACTGACAGAAGCATCATAGTCGTTGCGCTCAAGTAGTCGGCAATTCCCGTTATCGCAAATCATCAACTGCACTCCATCGCCATCAGACTGCAAGCTGATACTGATACGGGTGGCGTCAGCGTGCTTAATTATATTCGTCGTAGCTTCTTGAAGTATTCGTAGCAAATGCAATGCCTGCTGGGGCTGCAACGTAATTTGATCGGCCTTAGGATCAATTTGCCAGTGCAAACTAATCGATAGTGACTTAATACGCTTATCTAATCGGTATTTAAAGTCCGCCATAATGGCATCAAGGTTGTTCGCATTAACATTGAGCGAGTTAATAATCAGCCTAAAATCATCCAAACACTCTCTTAAGGTGGCCGCTATATTGTTTCTTGCCTCAGAATCGCTCTCGCGTTCTATGATCGCTAAAGAACTCACCAGTTGCCCACCTACCCCATCATGCATATCTTTCATAATGCGCGCGCGTTCATCCGAAATAGCTTTAGAGCGTTCAAGCTCTATGGCCTCTTGACGCTGCTTTGCCAACTCTTCATTTTTTTGAGACAGTTCATCGACAGACGCATTTAAACTTCTCGTTGCCTCTTCTATGCGGCGCAACATATGCTGCTCATTCCGCTCTAAGGACTCAGCCATCTCATTAAATATGTGCTGTAGTTCGAGTAGTTCTCCGTGTCCGTTTTCAGGGCAACGCGCAGTCAAAGATTTAAGTTCTATTTCGCGCGCCGTGACGGCAAGAGATGACAAAGCCGACGTCATTTTCCGGCTCATCAGATAGGCTAAAACCAAACCGAGTAACAGTGCCACTAGGCCAATTAATAAGGTACGGATGTAAAAAGCTTGCAGCTGGGTTGTGATACGGTCTTCAGAAATACCGATATGAAGATAGCCCAATATAGTCGCTGGCTCTGATGTGGCGGCTAATTCGATAAGCTCATCGACCAACGGATCTTGATTTCGAATCGCTACCCGAAACGTACGAATCGTTTGATTAACACTATCTAACTCTCTGGCTAATAGGATACGCCCTTTAGCATCACTAAATTTAATAGAGATTAGCTCATCAATATTAATCATAAGCTCGACAACCTCACTGAGCTTTTCCATGTCTCCGGTGTAAAAAAAGAATTCGGACATACTGACTATCTGAGCGGCTATTTCATCTCCTCGATTCTGTACTTGCTCTTCTATACCGTCACGCGTAGTTCCAACTAAAAAGCCCAACACCAACAGCATCACCAGCAGCAAGGGCGCTAGCGATATCAATAACAGCTGCGTTTTAATCCGGGATGCAAACATTAGACTCAGTCATGCTTTATTTTTATCTTATCAGGCTGGTAGCTCAATGCGCGTGCAATAAATTCATTTACCTCGACCTGGTAATCAGAGTAAACAAAACCTTGGCCTGATAATTGATCGTTTGACATCCAGTTATTGATTAACCCTGAGGTTGTCTCAGCAATACGAGAAAGTGACGAATACACCGCGATCATCGCTCCGGCCTTCTGAAACGTTTGCGCATAACCCACTACCGGAACTTGATAGCTATACGCCTGATGCAGAATCCATTTAGCACTGTTGCCCGACCAAATAGCGGTATCGTTCACCGCAACGACGGCTGCCACTTTATAAAAAGAGTCATCAATAAGGCGGGCTGCTACCTCACCTTTCTCAACGACTAAAATTTCAATAAACTCGCGCAAATCAGAAGGTAATTCTTCAATTTGTTTTCTAGCCCATAAATTTGATTCAGCAATAACAATCAATAACTTATTACGATAGTCATTTCGAATAAGCGGCTTAGCTGTTCTTATTAATCGTTCCAAAGGCTGATTTATAACGGAAGCCTGCCAATGCTGCTTTGGTCGACCTTCGAGGATACGGTTTAACGTTTGTGCTTCAATAAAACTGTAAATCACAGAATTACCGCCATCATTTAGAGCGACATCCTCAGCCGCACGACGACCAACAGGAACAAGTAAGCTATTTGACGAAACGTTACTGCTTTTAAAATCATCGGCATAAACCACTTGTAACGGTACATCAGCAGAAAGACCATGCTTGATAAGCGTGGTCACTTCGTCGTACAGCGGGGTATTATCCGATAAGACCAAATAAACAGGCTTTGCCGCGATCGTAGCGCTAGAAAGGAGTGCGCTCAGTAAGCACGGTAGAAAAAGTAAGTATTTAAGTATGTTTACCATCTAGTGTTCTGAAAAAGTAACGCTGATGTAGTACCTAGGCTCGACCCGTTGTCTAAAAGAAAACTCATGGTACGACTGACCTAAATTTTGAGCAGCTAATTTAAAAGATAACGACTGCTTGGGTCCTATTGAAAATACACGGGAGGCCGAAATGTCAAAACGCGTATACGCATCCACTTCATCCCCTTTCCCCGTCCAGCGCATCGAATCTACGTGATACAAAGCCGAACTCACCTGCCAATTACGCCAAGCATGGCTCACTAATAGCCCTACGCTCGATTGAGGCGCGCGATTGGTATTGGTTATGTATTTATAGGGCGCTATAGCTCGACGCCTTGCATATTCCTCGTTCCTTCCCCAATTAAAATGAAAGCGTAAAAAGCTCTTTTTTAATGGTCTGTAAATCAACTCTCCCTCAAAACCATCAGTAATGTAATACCCAACATTAGCGATCTGTTCCCGCTCAATCCCGATAGGATTAGTGATTGACTCATCTAAAACGAAGCGCATTATATTATCGATACGCTCACGGTAAAGTTTTAACTCCCACTGCAAAGGGTATTCTTGGTGTTTTCCTATCCAACCTAAATCAACGCTTGTTAACTCTTCTGCTTTCAATGACGGGTCCGCTAATATGCGTTCATCAACCACCACCCCATTATCAAGGGTCGTCTTCATCGCAAAATTCTTTTCCAATAAGGAAGGAATGCGCCACGCTTTTCCATACCCCAAGCGTAAGGATTGTAAGTTTGAAAAGCGCCAGTTAATGCTTGCACGCGGGGAAAAATAATTACGCTGAAAATCATCACGTTCTATTATCGCGCCGCCATTAACTGTCCAGCGTCCTCCTAAAGGTAGCTGAAAATTACTGAACGCTCGCAAGGTCGTTGCCGAAACATCATCTTCAAGGAAAACAGAATTTCCGAAAGTTTCGTAACGTCCCCCAATACCAACCACATACTGTAAGCCTGAATCCTGTATACCACTGAGCTGCCATTCTAGATCAGTTTTAGCGGTAGTAAATGTATGCGTCCCTATTAACAACGTCTGATCTGGTGAAGCAAATAACGCTTCAAATTGATCAGGCGTGATACCAAACACTTCTGAGAGCGGCAAACTTTCTACCAAGTCATCATTTTTGGAGTAATTGTGATAAAAATTCAGTTTTGTTTCATACCGGCTCTTGAGCTTGTTCGCCCATGAAATATGCGCACTTGCTGCATTAACATCACGATCACGTTTTGGGTAGAACTGATTATGCTCAATGCCCGTATCACCTTCAGACAGTGCAAGATACAGTGATAAATCTTGATCGGGACTTAACATAGGGTCTAATTGGATGCTGAGGTTATTAAAACGTCGATCATCAGGGTAATGATCAAAGCCATTATCTTGATGATGCCAAGCACTTAAGCGATAGTTTAACAAATCACCCAGTTGATTCGTTTTAATGAAAACTTCACGCTCACCACGATCCCCCACACGCACTTGCGTTTCGAAACGGCTATCGAGTGCTATTGGACGGGTAATGATATTAATAGCCGCTGAAAAAGAGTTACTGCCATAAGCCGATGATGAAGGGCCGCGAACAACCTCTATGCCGTCAATATCATTTATATGAACGCCTAAAATATCCCAATCGACAGTAGATAACGTCGGCATGTACGTTGAACGCCCATTTACCAGCACTTGCAAGCGGCTGGTCATCTCCCAACCACCGCCATGATAAGTCGATGCAAACGTACGACCGTCAGCACGAACAGATTGAAACCCCGGTACTAACCTAAAAAGATCAGCGATATCGGTAAAGCCAGACGCCTCAATAATCTCGCGGTCTAATACAGTTACAGCCGAAGGTGCTTTAAGAATCGATTGATTTAAGCGGCTAGCACTAATAACAACAGGTAAGTCGGCATCGAAACTATCGTTTAATAACGGTGTGTCATTTGTTAAGGCGACTAAAGGCTTTGCCAATGCGACAGCAGGGCTGAACATCAGCAGGTACAACCCGCACAAAAGCGTTGGGGGTTTCGTTATCATGACTCTCCTTTGTCACCGGCTTACAGAGAAGCGGCTCTGCAAATACGTTAAATAAGCCCTTGTCGGGTGGCTTCGTAGATTGCCTCTGCCTTGTTGCTAACGGATAACTTTTTATAAATGTTTTTCACGTGGGCGTTAACCGTATGGAAGGATACATCCAACATTCCTCCAATCTCTTTTGCGGTATAGCCTTTGCTTACTAGTACTAAAATTTCCTGCTCACGAACACTCAGGTGTGAGCAATTGATCATGCTTTGCGGCTCAGGCAAACTCAACTCAGACAATAAGTAACGAGCAATACTCGGGCTTATGGGCGCTCCGCCATCTACCATTTGCTGAATAGCGTTATTGATTTCTATAAAATCGTCGTCTTTTAACAGGTAGCCAGAGGCACCGGCTTTGAGTGCATTGATCACGTGCTCTTCATCACCAAAAATAGTGATGACGACGGCCAGTTCGGTTTTCACCTCTGGCTCTCGTAGCATACGTATTAAATCAAGACCGTTACCATCAGGGAGATCTAAGTCGGTTAAGAGAATATCGGGAGAGGTGTGTTGCAAAAAGAACGCAGCCGCTTTAAAAAAGCCAACCGATCCTACCAGACGGAATTGGCCGCCTTCGTTAATCGCTTTTTCTAGCCGCTCACGAGTCGCGTCATCGTCTTCAACAATTAAAACACTCAGTTTCATGTGATTTCATCCTTGTCACTAGTCTACTTATAACAAGTGATTGACAAAGGTGACAATGACTAAAAATAGGCATTGAGGTTTTTAAATTGTATGGTTGTACTAGCCCGGTGCCTAGAACGGCACAGAATAGAGCTAAGCCTCCACAGTAGGGACGCCAAAAGCGTACCAATTTGGTGCACGCACACATTTAGCGCATCAACTTTTACAAAACCACAGCACTTTCTTCATATTAAACTAACCAATAAAAAACAAAAGCAATAAAAATCAGCAACTTAACAAGAACACCGAAGATGGCATATTTTATGCTTCAAATAAAATAATACCGAGGCTACTTTATCGGTTTTAAGAGCAATGGCAATGGCGCCCTTTCGGATATTCGTATCTGTAGGCGCTTTTTTTTTGGGTAAATTATATGACTTCGTCGATCGTAAAAACTACGTGTCCTTATTGCGGTGTTGGCTGCGGTGTAGATGCCAAGCTAGAAAACGGCAACTTAATAGCCGTTAGCGGCACAACAGACCACCCTGCCAATTACGGTAAGTTATGTGTGAAGGGCTCGTCACTGCATGAAACAGTCGATCACGAAGGCCGTATGCTAACGCCCATGCTACACGGGCAACCTACCGATTGGGATACCTCACTGGCCTATGTCAGTGACAAAATAAAAGCCATTGTTGCGGAGCACGGCCCAGATGCGTTCGCATTTTATGTGTCAGGACAAATCCTGACAGAGGATTATTACGTCGCTAATAAGCTCATTAAAGGCTTTATTGGCACGGCTAATATCGACACGAACTCTCGCCTGTGCATGGCGTCAGCTGTTGTTGCTCACAAGCGCGCTTTTGGAACGGATACCGTACCTGGTAATTATGATGACCTTAACCATACTGACGTTGTCATCCTAACAGGCTCCAATTTAGCGTGGGCACACCCCATTGTTTATCAGCGTTTGGCCAACGCCAAAAAGCAAAACCCGTCTTTACAAGTGGTCGTTATTGACCCGCGTAAAACAGCCAGTTGTGATATTGCCGATTTACACTTACCGCTAAAACCCGGTAGTGATGCTTTTTTATTCAACGGCCTAGCGCACCACCTAATAGCGCACAACAAATTAGATGATAGTTTTTTAGCCAACCACTGCAATGGACTGGAGGCGATTCAACAGACCGTCATCAACCAAACTTCGCAGCAGACGGCTCAAGATTGTGATTTAACTGAAGATCAAATTAATCACTTTTATTCACTATTTGCGAACAATGAACGGGTTGTTACCTTGTTTTCCCAAGGCATCAACCAATCGTCCAGTGGAGTTGATAAAGGCAACGCAATAATCAACTGTCATTTATTGACCGGAAAAATAGGTAAACCTGGAGCGGCTCCCTTTTCTATTACCGGCCAACCCAATGCGATGGGCGGGCGTGAGGTCGGAGGGTTAGCTAACCAGTTAGCGGCGCATATGGATTTCAAAAAACCCGAGCACATTGACCGTGTGGCTCGATTTTGGAATGCCACTAACATGGCCAAAAATGAGGGTTTAAAAGCCGTAGACATGTTCGATGCCGTTGCCGATGGTCGTATCAAAGCCATTTGGATTATGGCTACTAATCCGGTGGTATCTATGCCAGATGCCGACCGAATTAAAGCGGCATTACAATCATGTGATCTTGTTATCGTGTCTGACTCGCAAGCTATGACAGACACCTCTCAATATGCCGATGTATGCTTCCCTGCTACTACATGGGCCGAAAAAGACGGAACGGTAACCAACTCCGAACGCTTTATTTCCCGGCAACGGGGTTATTTACTTCCCCCTGGCGATGCAAAGCACGACTGGCAAGCGATCTGCGAAGTAGCCAAAAGATTGGGCTTTGAAGAAGCCTTTAACTATGAGAACAGCGCTGATATTTTTCGCGAGCATGCCGCCCTTTCTGGGTTTGAAAATGAGGATGAACGCGATTTTGATATCTCTTTACTGAGCCAAATCAGTAATGACGCATACCACAATTTAGCTCCCATACAGTGGCCGGTTAACACTCGTCACCCTAATGGACGCTCACGTTTCTTTGATGACGGACGCTTTTATACAGCTGATAAAAAAGCCAACTTAATAGCCGTTCAGCCTCGCCTACCAACCTATACGCCCAACAGTGGGCAAGTCACATTAAATACGGGGCGCATACGTGATCAATGGCACACCATGACACGCACCGGAAAATCAGCACGCCTTCTGGAGCACATCGCCTCCCCCACTGTACAAATTCACCCAGAAACAGCCCGACAGCAAGCCATTGCCAACAACGCATTAGTCAAACTGAGTGATCGAGGCATTAGTTATATTGCCCGCGCTGAAATTACCGAGTCGGTCAGGGCTGACTCTTTATTCATTCCAATGCATTGGAATGATATGTTTGCCAGTCATGCGCGCGCAAATAGCTTAGTGCGCCCTATTAGCGATGCGCTATCAGGACAACCTGAGTTCAAGCATAGCCCGGTGACTATCACACCACTGGTTGCCCAGTGGCAAGGCTGGCTGATGACCAATGAAACATTCACTCCCGATAGCGACCTAGAATGGTTCAGAACACCGTTAGCCAACTGCACATTATGGGAATTGATTTCTGAGCAACGCCTGCCGGATATGGCGTGGTTAAGAACTCAATTCAGTGATATGGATGATTGGGTTCATCTGCAAGACACGGAAGGGCGTTATTTAAGTGCAGCAGGTTTCAAAAATAACCGCTTATGCGTGGTGCTAATGAGTGAACCAGAGCTTCCTGAGATGGATCGCAATTGGTTAAAAGCGCAAATAGGAACAGAATTCGAAACCAAAAGTGACCGTTTACGCCTGTTGGCGGGTGTCCCAGCTGACCCTGCTAGCCAGACAGGACGTACCGTGTGCTCGTGTTATCAAGTGGGCGAGCAAACGATTATTAATGCAATAATAAACGGCGAAGCGGATTCGGTTGAATCGCTTGGAGCTCTCCTAAAGTGCGGCACTAACTGCGGCTCCTGTATACCCGAACTGAGAGCGTTAACCCTAGAGCACCAAGCCAAAGAAACTGCCGCCTAAGGGTACGGACTCAATTAGGCGAGCTTGAAGCATCAGAGCCTTTTTTCAAAAAAGGCTCCCGTTCTCTGCTATTACAGCCCCCCACATAAGGACGACAATGATTAGCCCCATGGTCACAGTGGCGGAACCTAAATCCTTAGCCCGGCCTGCTAGCTCATGATACTCAGCCCCAACACGGTCGACGACCGCCTCTATAGCTGAGTTAATTAACTCAAAAGCAAAGACAAGAACACAGCTACCCACCAACAAAGCCCATTGAGTTGGTGATTGTGCTACGAAAAATGAAGCAGGAAACAAAACAATAAAGGCATACACCTCGTATTCAAAAGCGGGCTCATGCCGAAAAGCGGCTTTGATGCCTTGGACCGTATACTTTGACGCATAATATAAACGCGCCAGCCCCCGTGATTTAGTTATCATGTGTGTGATTAAGCTCGTATTTGATAAATTTAAAAATGCACCATCCACATAGCGGACCGGTCATTTGGTAGGTAATTCAAAAGTGGCGGGTAATCTAGCGATAAATGCATCACAAGGCTAGATCACCCTGCCAATTTGATCAAAACTTAATCAAACTGACATATTTAATACACAATTCAGTAGGGCAAGGCTAAAGCAATGGCATTCAACGCGTCCGGACTAGAAATCGAGTGTCTGTTAACAATCATCTCACGCCCTAACGCTAACGCCCAACGCTCAGACTTAGCACGCAGTTCAATGTCGTCAATTGAGTCTATATCCGCAATGTGAGCCAGCCCAATAGTGCGTCGGATCACTTCAGTACCGGCAAACCCAACGGTCTCACACCACACATCAGCCAAAAATGCCTGAACATAATCGGGCTGACTCATTGTCGGTTCGTCTGACTTTTCGGCTACGAGGTCTGTAAAGCGTTTATGAAAAACAGACCAGCAATTAACAATCTCACTTAACAAAAATGCCTGATAATCATCTCGTTCGTTTTTGGGGCCTGCAAGACCAAACTGCCCTGCGTAATTTAGCAAAACATTACCAACGATCGATCCAATATCAAACGCCATGGGGCCATAAAAGGCGAATTCAGGGTCAATGACTTTAGTACTATCAGCCCGAACAAAAACAGAGCCCGCATGTAGATCACCATGAACCAGAGCCTCTGGGCAGTTCATAAACTGACGCTTTAACTTGGTCACTTCTATCTTAAGCGTTTTATCATTCCACAAGCCCTGAGCAGCTTCTAATACCGGTGGGCTAATGCTGTTGCGTTCATGGTCGCAATACGGATCCCAAAAAAACAGATCTTCAGTAATTTTGCATAAGCCAGGATTAATATAGTTGGCTACAGCGCGTTTTTTAGTCTCGTAATCCAGATAAAAATCAGACGTATGGAATAAGGTTTCAGCTAAAAACAGGCCTAAATGCTCACCTAATGATGGCAATGGGTGCCGCTCAATAAAGGCAAAACGCAGGTTCTCGTGATCGCCAATATCTTCCATGGCAAACGCCGACTCTTCAGCAGAGAACGCATACACTTTAGGAACAAAGTTAGGCGCCCACATCGCTTCTGTTTGAAGAACTTGCGCCTCAATACGGATACGATCAATGGAAAGCGGCCAATCAGTGCCAATAATTCGAATGTAAGGCAGTGCTTGTTTCACAATGACACTGCCCTCATTGCCTTTTACCCGATAAATGTAATTGATATTGCCGTCGCCAATCTCTTCGACGTGCAGAGGCTCATCAGCGGTAAATTGATCAGTATGCGCACGCACAAACGCGACAACTGCCGCATCATCTTCAAATTTTGAATACGTCATGTATGAAAATCCAATCCCAGCGCCCACATCAACGTTAATGAGCACTCTGTTGTTTTTAAATTGTTATTGTGCCCAATTAAGACATAGTGGGGCAGCTTAAAGCATCATTATAGTGAAAAACTAAAGCTTGCCCTACGCTAAGGCGCACCATATTGATTTACAAACCGACAAAATGGCGCACTCTAGTGCATAAATACACTCATGTACTCAGTTTTTGTACATTTACAGATTTCGAAAACAAACATAACTCCATGATATTTAATGACTTTATAAAAAATGGAATTTAAATTGCTTAATCTACAGAGTCGGTAACCTAGCGGTTACGAGACATACAATCTGATTAATAGAGCGCTAGGGTTCCGATTATATCCCCAACATTGAAAAAAATGCGGGATTAATGTCTGGTCCAAGAGCACTCGACCTTTCTTGCAAAGGTTACACGGCGGGACAAAAGCCCGGGAGATTCATTTGGCAAAATGCCATGTGTATTCAACGTGTTATCTACAAGAGAGGCTCTGCATGACACAACTTAAATCATTCGCAATATCGCTCCTACTTCCCCCAACACGCCTTGCCGTGAGCACACATTTTATAGTGCTTTTTTCTATTTTTGCTGCGGTAAGCGGCTCGACCCGTTGAAGGAACTTACTATGTCTAATTCAATAGATTCGTCACGCCCTAATCCCTCACTGGTACGTTCAGTGGACTACAGCACAGATATCCCCGGTGCGAGCCATTGGTCCTTGCGTATGCGTAAGGGAACCATCATGCAGCTAACCGACACGCAAGGTGGCGCAAATGTTGGCATGTTGTTTTATAACCCAGAAAACCTGCTAGAGCGTTATAACGCGCCTGACAGCCTCAAGTGCCAACATACTTTCAAACTTACCCAAGGGCACTGTCTTTACTCAGATATGGGTCGTATTTTTGCATCGATTATTGAAGATACCCACGGCTGGCACGACACCGTATGCGGCAATAGCCACGCGAACCATATTAAGCGCTGGGGTGTAAGGGATTACCAAAGCAACCGTAACGACTGGATGCAAAATGGCCACGATGCCTTCCTCGTTGAACTAGCAAAATATGGCCTGGGGCAAGCAGACCTAGCCGCCAACGTTAACTGGTTTAGCCAAATCGTGACCGATGAAACCGGCAAGATGCAATTAGCCCCCAGCAAAGCCGCTGGAGCCCAGCTGACTTTACGATTTGAAATGGACACACTGGTCATTTTACATACCTGCCCTCACCCCATGAACCAAGCAGACAACTACCCGCGCAAGCCAGTGCACATCCAACTAGAGGAAGCAGAACCAGTCACAACCACTGATGCATGCCTTACAGCCTGCGATGAAAACCGTCGTGGCTTCCAAAACAATGCGCTTTACCACTTAGGCCGATAAGGAGCTCAAAAATGTCAGTTATTGCTAGCGACTTACTCATAGACAACGCACGTCACACCCAATCAATAAAAGCGGGTGATTACTACCTAGGCACGATTAAAGCTGGGCAAACCTTTCGCATAGTAGACCTAGAAGGTAACCAAGCGGCTGATACACTATTTTTCAACGCTAACGACCCTTCCGAACGCTACAGCGCCATGGATACTATTCGCGAGCAAAGCAATGTGTACCTCACTACCGGATCAGAGCTGCGCTCTAACTTAAACAATGTCCTACTCCGCATTGTTGCGGATACGTGTGGTCGACATGACACGCTGGGTGGTGCCTGTGCTACCGAGAGTAATACCGTGCGCTACGATTTGGAAAAACGCTGTATGCACGCCTGCCGCGATAGTTGGATGTTAGCTATTGCCGAACACCCTGAATATGGGCTGCACAAACGAGATATTAGCCACAACATTAACTTTTTCATGAATGTACCCGTGACTCCTGAAGGTGGTTTAACGTTTGAGGACGGGATCTCGGCGCCCGGTAAATATGTAGAGTTAACAGCTGTAATGGATGTCATTGTGCTGATTTCAAACTGCCCTCAACTCAACAACCCGTGCAATGGCTATAACCCTACACCAGTCCAAATTGCTGTGTGGGACTAAGCCAGGGTCAAAACATAGGTAAGCCAAGTCAAACAGATCATCGCTGCATGGACGACCCTGCAGTGTACAACACACCGGGACGGCCCGGATCAGGTGAACAATGTTTACTAAAATACTGATCGCGAACCGTGGTGCTATTGCCACCCGTATCATTCGCACACTCAAAGCCATGCAAATTACTAGTGTTGCTGTTTATGCCGAGTGTGACGCGGATAGTTTGCATGTACAGCAGGCAGACGAGGCCTACTCCCTAGGCGAAGGCTCTGCAGCGGATACGTATTTAAACCAAGATAAAATTTTTGACATCGCCGGGCGATCAAAAGCGCAAGCGATTCATCCTGGATATGGATTCCTCAGTGAGAACGCCGGCTTTGTCGAAGCATGTGAAGCCAACAACCTATGCTTTATAGGGCCCAAACCCGAGCAGATTCGCAAGTTTGGCCTTAAACACGAAGCGCGAGCTCTCGCGATCAATGCAAACGTACCATTATTACCCGGTACAGAATTGTTAGCGGATATCGAAGAAGCTACAACAGCAGCTGAACATATTGGTTACCCCGTAATGCTCAAAACTACAGCAGGCGGCGGTGGTATTGGTATGCAGCTGTGCCACAGCAGCGACGAGCTTGTTCGCGCATTTGATTCGATCAAGCGGTTAGGTGCTAATAACTTTTCTGATGATGGCGTCTTTCTTGAAAAATTTATCGCCAAAGCGCGTCACATTGAAGTACAGATGTTTGGCGATGGTGAAGGGGGCGCACTAGCGATTGGCGAACGAGATTGTTCTAGTCAGCGCCGCAACCAAAAAGTGGTTGAAGAATGCCCAGCTCCTAACTTACCAGCCAGCGTTGCCAAACAGTTACATGAGACCGCTGAGTCTTTGTTCCGACATGCCCACTATCGCGGCGCAGGAACCGTCGAATTCATCGTGGATGCCGACACAAATGCGTTTTACTTTTTAGAGGTCAACACTCGCCTGCAAGTGGAGCACGGCGTAACCGAAATGGTTTATGAGATCGACCTCGTCGAATGGATGGTAAAACTAGCCGCAAACGAATTACGAGATATAGAACGTTTACGCCCACAATTATCGCCGTCAGGCCATGCAATCCAAGTTCGCGTTTATGCTGAAGATCCCTACAAAAACTTCCAACCCAGTGCCGATAAACTAACCCAAGTAGAGTTTCCTTGCGGTGAGGGTATCCGTATTGACCATTGGATTGAGGCGGGTATTGAAATACCACCGTATTTTGATCCTATGCTGGCGAAAATCATTGTACATGCTGACGACCGCCCTAAAGCACTTTCGCGTTTATCCAATACACTTGCTAGCACTCATATTTATGGCTGCGTCACCAACATTAGTTACTTAAGCGCCTTGGCAGTTGATCCAACCTTAACGCAAGGTAAGGTGACTACACGCTACCTCAACGACTTCCGTTTTACGCCTAGCCGCATTGATGTGCTTCAAGGAGGCACACAAACGACCATCCAAGATGTACCCGGAAGACGAGGTTACTGGGACGTTGGTGTTCCGCCCTCAGGTCCATTTGATACACGATCATTCAGGCTAGCCAATCGTTTACTCAACAACACAGAAAATAGTGCTGGTCTCGAAATTGCCGTTCAAGGTCCACAGCTGTTGTTTAGCACAGAGACGACCATTGCCATCACGGGTGCTCAGATTAGCGCCGAACTGGATGGTAAAGCTGTGCCTATGTGGCAAACCGTACCAGTGCAGGCCGGACAAACACTCACGCTTGGGCGTATAAAGGAGCAAGGAGCTCGGGCCTATTTAGCGGTTAAAGGCGGAATCGACTGCCCCGAATACTTGGGGTCACGTTCCACATTTACCCTAGGCCAATTTGGTGGCCATAACGGCAGATCCTTGCGAGCAGGAGATGTTCTCTCAATGGATGAGTCTTGCTGCCAACAAACCACACCAGACAGAGTAAGCCCAGAAGCACTCTATTCTGAGTTACTCCCTTCCAGTCAAGAAGCACTCTGGACTATACGCGTTATATATGGGCCTCATGGAGCCCCCGACTTCTTTACCGAAGAAGATATCACCACCTTCTTGGCGCATGAGTGGGAGGTCCATTACAACTCCAGCCGCACAGGCGTGCGTTTGATCGGCCCTAAACCTGACTGGGCTCGTAAAGATGGCGGAGAAGCCGGCCTGCATCCGTCTAATATCCATGACAATGCTTACGCCTTTGGAACCATCGACTTCACGGGCGATATGCCTGTTATTTTAGGCCCCGACGGCCCTTCACTCGGTGGGTTTGTTTGCCCGGCTACCGTCATCACAGCCGATTTATGGAAACTGGGTCAGCTCAAAGCCGGAGATAAAATAGCCTTTCACCCTGTCAGTATCGAAGAAGCCGTCCAATTAGAAGCGGCGCAAAATCAAGCGATTGAAAGCCTAACACCCATAGTTAGTCACTATAAAACGGCTGATATTCGCTCACCTATCGTAGCGCACTTGTCCGCCGATCGTGTCGGTGACGATGTCGTTTACCGCACCGCTGGCGATCATTTTTTACTTGTCGAATATGGAGACAAAGTACTTGATATCCGTTTGCGGTTTAGAGCGCATGCCCTCATGCAATGGCTTCAGCAAAACCCCTTAACAGGCATGGCCGAGCTCACCCCGGGTATCCGCTCATTACAAATACATTATGACAGCCAGCAACTCAGCTTATCGGATTTGTTAACTCACCTTCAAACAGGCGAGCTTGCACTGTACGCACAACTTACCGAACTATCGGTGCCTTCTCGCATAGTACACATTCCCTTATCTTGGGATGATGATGCTTGTCGTCTGGCAATAGAAAAGTATGATCAATCCGTACGCAAAAACGCGCCATGGAGCCCAAGTAATTTAGAGTTCATCCGCCGAATTAACGGGTTAGATAGCATTGAGGATGTTAAATCTATTGTTTATGACGCCTCATACCTAGTTATGGGACTAGGCGATGTTTATTTAGGCGCGCCTGTAGCCACACCGGTCGACCCTCGCCATCGCCTAGTGACTACAAAATACAACCCGGCTCGTACCTGGACTGCCGAAAACTCTGTGGGTATTGGCGGCTCATATATGTGTGTATACGGTATGGAAGGCCCCGGAGGATATCAGTTTGTTGGACGGACACTGCAAATGTGGAACCGTTTTAAACAAACTAAAGAATTTGAACAGCCTTGGTTATTGCGCTTTTTTGATCAAATCCGATTCTATGAAGTATCGCATGACGAGCTTACTCAAATACGCAAGGACTTCCCGCAAGGCCGTTACCCCCTTCGCATTGAAGAGACTTGCTTTAGTTTATCTGAATACGAGGCTTTCTTAGCTGACAACACAGCCGCTACCGAACAGTTTACAGAACAACGCCAGCAAGCCTTTAGTGACGAGCTTGCACGCTGGCATCGCGATGGGCAGTTTAATTACACCGCGCAAGAACAAACAATCCAACAGACAGAAGCACAATGGCCTGAATCCAGTACTGTTATCGACTCCCCTGTATCAGGAAGCGTGTGGCAATCCAGTGTCACAGTGGGTGACACCGTTAGCGCAGGCCAAGAACTACTCATACTCGAATCCATGAAAATGGAAATCCCCATTTATGCGCCAACGGCAGGCACTGTTACTCACGTTTTAGTCTCTTCTGGCCAACAAATGCAGGCAGGTCACGCTCTTATTGTTATGGAGGAATCCGCATGAACACATCAACGTCAATACAACGCCTAGGGGCGGCTAAACAGCCGATGACAATCAGCGAACTGCGCGCAGACTACCTAGCAGGTAAACAAACGCCTGAGTCGCTCATCGCTGATATTCACGCACGAGCCGCTGAAGTATCCCACTACAATATCTGGATTCATCTTCTCACCAATAGCGAGATTCAAATCTATTTAGACGCATTACAACACAAACCGATAGAGACTCATCCTCTTTGGGGGATTCCATTCGCAATAAAAGATAATATCGATTTAGCGCATATTCCGACCACAGCTGGTTGCGAAGCCTTTGCCTATACCCCCACGCAATCAGCTAAAGTGGTTCAACAACTGATTGATGCAGGCGCTATTCCAGTCGGCAAGACGAACTTAGATCAGTTCGCTACCGGCCTAAATGGCACACGATCACCTATTGGGCCTTGCCATAACAGTTTTGACCCCGCCTATGTCAGTGGAGGTTCCAGTTCTGGCTCATCCGTCGCGGTGGGTTTGGGCCTAGCAACGTTCAGCCTTGGAACAGATACCGCAGGCTCTGGACGGGTTCCGGCTTGCTTTAATAACCTCATCGGTCTGAAACCTTCTGTCGGCCTTCTTTCCGCTACGGGGATGGTACCGGCTTGCCGAAGCCTCGACTGCATGACCGTCTTCGCATACAACACAGACGATGCCAACACAGTGCTCTCGGTTGCCGAAGGTTTTGATCTTACCGATGGCTATAGCCGCGCTAATCCATACAGTAATCAAACACGACAATACGGATTAAGATCAGGCCCGCTCAAAGTGGGCATTATCCCGAAAGAACAACTTAACTTTTTTGGCAGTGATGCTTACGAAAAAGCCTATTTTGATACGATCAATACGCTCTCATCTAACGGCTTTGAACTGATAGAGATTGATTATGCACCTTTCGATGAAGCGGCTAAGCTCCTATACGAAGGCCCTTGGGTGACTGAACGCTACCTTGCAGCGCAACCCATTATTGATGAGCAACCTGAGCAGGTATTCCCGGTAGTCCGCCAAATTATTGAACAAGGTCGCCAACCTAAAGCCACTGACTTATTTAGCGCCGAGTACCGCCTGCATGACCTAAAGCAAGTTTGCTACGCGCAATTAAATGCATTGGATTGCCTGCTAACCCCCACAGCTGGGCGCCACTTTACCATTGAAGAAATGCTAGCCGAGCCCATTTTGCATAATAGCCAACTGGGTTATTACACCAACTTTATGAACCTATTGGATATGGCCTCGATTGCCGTACCGACCCAATTTACTGCCGACGGAATGCCTTTTGGTATTACATTAGTAGGCGCCGCACTCAGCGACCGTGCTTTGCTATCCATTGCAAACCGCGTACAACAGACATTCCCCTTACCCACAGGTGCTTTTAATTGTCCGCAACCGGCTTTAAAACAATCAAGTGTTGCTGATAGCCGTGTCATTAACGTGATGGTATGCGGCGCTCACCTTAGCGGACAACCCTTAAATTGGCAGCTTACTGAAAGAGGCGCTGTTTTATTGGAAGCAACAACAACGTCACCGAATTACAAAATGGTGGCGTTAGCAGGAGGTCCTCCATTACGTCCCGGCCTTATTTATACCGACAGCAACGATGGCGCTGCCATTGAAGTTGAGATATGGGCAATGCCGTCCGAGCAGTTTGGAAGCTTTGTGGCGGGTATTCCAGAACCCTTGGGGATAGGTAAAGTCGAACTGTTAGATGGTCGACGGGTGGCCGGCTTCATTTGCGAGCCTATCGGTACACAAGGCGCTACAGACATTACTCACTTTGGAGGCTGGAGAGCTTATTTAGCAAGCTTGTAAACCGACCTCCCTAATATGCAAAGCCAATCAAAAGCCCGACAATGATTGGCTTTGCCATAAATGAGCTGCAATTAATGCCCGCCAAGGTGAGAACTGATTGAGCCACTTTTCGGTGTCTTTTGCGCTTGGCGGCTCATCTAGCGACAAGAACGGTTGTAAATTACGTCTTACCGCAACATCTCCATGTAATGAACCATCCAGCCATGCATATCCACGAAGTAACGCATAGCTAACCGTCCACGGACCAATCCCCTTAATGGCAACTAACTTGTCTACCACACGTTGCATCTCAGTTTGGGATGATACATGGGCTGGTAACAAATCGTAGTCTACCACCCCCTCACAAACGCGTATCATGGTGGCCGCTTTGTTTTGCGAGAAGCCAGAGGCTCTTAACCCGTCATGCCCTAGTAAGAGCAAATCATTGGCATCTGGATAAGCGTGCGATAGTGCCTCTCCTGTCAGCGATTGACCCGCCGATATAATCATCCGGCGCCGGATACTAACAGCAGCGGCAACACTAATTTGCTGACCAATGATGGCCCAACTCAGTGCCTCAAATGGAGTTGCCGTTTGCGGCACACGCAAACCTCGTTGCCGTTGTATAAGCTCCCCTACTTGAGGGTGATCTGAAAATTTATGTTCAAACTCCCCACTCGATTGCCTTAGCCCTAGCATATGAATAGCTAGCTGCTCGATCGACTCATTCTCCAATGTCCCCTTATTTGCAAGCGGAGCACTCCCAGCGACCTTAGCGCTAACCTCTACCGTCTTATTACCAAACATAAAGGTTAACACTACCGGCTTAGCGTTGAGCATGATGGCCTTTTGCAAAGTGCGCTCAGTGATCAGCTCTGAGACAATAGCGTTATCGCGTCGGTGAAAAGATAAAAATGCATCAACAGAAAAATTATCAGGTAGCTCAATGTGTACTGTCATTCGAATAACCACCAAAAAGCCGTACTCTAGGTGACCTTAGCTATGTGCTTTCTTAAAGCGAGCGCTAAGCAACTGAAGACTAGATTACACTGTTCCAATCTCACTGCATCAAATCATTTCCCATTCTGAAACTTCTAGCACAAAATACGCTTCTTACATGATGCATGATCGTGTTCGTAACGATCGATAACAGGACTTAACGACATTGGACACATCAATCACTCATTCGACACCACCTAAGGCAGGACTTGTGTGGGTTGTTATTGCGCTTGCTTTGGGTACATTTGCGCTGGGTACGACAGAGTTCGCATCCATGACAATGGTGCCATACATTGCCGAAAACCTGGGAGTTGGTGTTGAGCGTGTTAGCTATGCTATCAGTGCTTACGCCTTAGGCGTGGTGGTTGGTTCACCTATTATAATGGTGATGACCGTAAGGGTTAGGCGCCGCAAATTACTTCTTATACTCACAGCAGCTATGGCGATTGCCAACGGTTTAAGCGCCCTATCACCATCGTTGGGGTGGTTAGTGTTTTTTCGCTTCCTCAGTGGTTTATCTCACGGAGCCTACTTTGGCACAGCTATGCTGCTTGCCGCGTCTCTGGTCCCCTCGACAATGAAAGCACGTGTCATGTCGCAGGTATTTTTAGGGTTGACCATTGCCACTATCGCCGGTGTTCCTTTGGCCACTTGGATGGGACAAAACATTGGCTGGCGTTGGAGTTTCGTTATGGTCACGTTACTTTTTATCATGGCAGCCATCATGATTTATGTCTTTGCGCCTAACCCACCCGCTAAAGAAGGCGCTAGTCCGTTAAAAGAACTAGAAACGCTCAAAAGCCGCGAAGTGTGGTACACCCTAGGTATAGCTGCCATTGGCGGTGGCGGCCTTTTTTGTGTTTATACCTATCTTTCAGAAACACTAAGACAAGTAACCCACGCTCCGGCAGCCTGGATACCTATTATGATGGTCATCTTTGGTTTGGGTTCAACCATCGGTAATTTAGTCAGTGGCTGGGCGGCCGATAAGTCCACAATGAAAGCGGCACTGTTCATACTTATTTTTTCTGCCATTGTACTGGCTATCTACCCCAGCGCTGCGGGCAGCCTACTCACACTAGTGCCGGTCGTTTTTCTGATTGGTTGCAGCATTGGCCTTGCCGCCATTATCCAACCTCGCCTCATGGATATCGCGCCCGAAGGTCAAGCTATGGCGGGCGCACTTGTACAATGTGCTTTTAACTTAGCTAACGCCATTGGCCCTTGGGCGGGTAGCTTAGTGATCACAGCGGGATTCAGTATTGCTGATACAGGCTATGCCGCATCATTTCTCAGTGTATGTGGATTAGTGATGTGGTGGCTGGCGATGCGAGAAGGCAAGAAAAAAGCGCTGCAGCCGGAGCGTTAATACACGCCACAAGGTTAGCAAAAGCCGCTGGGCACAATAATGTGGTAAAACACCGCTCACGCAAGTAACCTGCGTGAGCGATTGACTAACTTATGCTAGCGCTGCGCATTGATGCTCAACGCCATTGCTTCTGCTACTTTAATGCCATCTATTGCCGCCGACATGATCCCACCAGCATAACCGGCGCCCTCTCCTGCCGGAAATAAACCTTTTGTACTTATGCTCTGGAAGTCTGGGCCTCGCTTAATACAAATAGGTGCTGACGTTCGCGTTTCAACGCCGGTCAACAGCGCATCGTCCAGTGCAAAGCCTTTTATTTTACGGTTAAATGCAGGTATCGCTTCGCGTATAGCGTCAATACAAAAGTCAGGTAACGCGTGAGACAAGTCGGTTAATTTAATGCCCGGCTTAAATGAAGGCTCCACCGTACCAAGTGCTTCAGAAGATACCCCTTTAAGAAAGTCCCCTACTTTTTGGGCTGGGGCATCATAGTTTTCACCACCTAACCGATAGGCGTTGCTTTCTAACTGACGCTGGAACTCAATACCCGCCAGAGGGCCGCCTGGGTAGTCCGTTGGGTCTATGCCAACAACAATAGCGCTGTTCGCATTACGCTCCGCTCGGGAGTACTGACTCATGCCATTAGTGACTACACGGTTCTCCTCTGATGTGGCCGCCACTACCGTGCCTCCAGGACACATACAGAAACTATAAACTGAACGACCACCTTTACAATGGTGTACTAGCTTATAATCAGCAGCCCCTAAAATCTCATTACCTGCATTGGGTCCAAAACGGGCTTCGTCAATTAGTGATTGCTGGTGCTCAATACGGAAACCAACCGAAAACGGCTTCGCTTCGATGTATATGTCCTTTGCATGCAGCATTTCGAAGGTATCACGCGCACTGTGGCCAATGGCTAGAGCAACATGGCTCGATTTAATGACCTCACCATTCGCTAACACGACACCTGAAATTTTTCCGTCTTCGATTTGGATATCATCAACACGCGCACTAAAGCGTATCTCACCACCGAGTTCGATAATACGGGCGCGCATTTTCTCTACCATAGAAACTAAACGAAAAGTGCCTATGTGTGGCTTACTCACAAATAGGATCTCTTCGGGCGCTCCGGCTTCTACAAACTCATGCAGTACTTTACGGCTATAGTGGTTGGGATCTTTTACTTGGCTGTATAGCTTACCGTCAGAGAAAGTACCGGCACCGCCTTCACCAAACTGCACGTTGGATTCAGTATTCAGTATCTTTTTGCGCCAGAAGCCAAATGTATCTTTAGTGCGCTCGCGCACTTCTTTACCACGATCGAGAATAATCGGCTTGTAACCCATTTGAGCCAAAACCAAGCCAGCTAGCAAACCACAAGGGCCAAAACCTATAACAATAGGACGCTCTTCCAGTTGTTTTGGTGCTTGTGCAACAAACTTGTAGCTCATGTCGGGTGTGGGTTTAACTAACTGATGATCTGCAAATTTTTCGAGCAAGCTCTCATTTTTGGTCGTTTCTACATCCAATGTGTAGATAAGGATAATATTTGTTTTTTTACGGGCATCATAACCACGCCGGTGTATGTGGTAACTGATGAGTTCGTGGTCATTAATCGATAAAAACGCAAGCACCGCAGAGCGTATAGCAGACTCATCGTGATCTAAGGGTAGTTGAATATTTGTAAGGCGTATCATGTTGGCTTCCACACACGCGGCGCTAGTTTCGTAAAATTAGACCGAGGGTTACTTAGTTATAGTAAAGGCCGCATTTTACTGACTTATCAGCGCGGTGTCCCTGTTAGCAACAAAAACACCTAAATTGTTGTGAACTGTTCTGCTCATAACGAAGCAATCTGTATCTACTCATCCCCGCCACGCAATGCTAATGTGCGCCCCTTTGGTTTGTTCCACGGAGCGGTCGTTGTGTTTGAAATTGTATTTTTATTTGTTGCAGGCTTTTTAGGCGGCATTCTTAACTCCATTGCCGGTGGAGGTAGTTTTATTACCTTCCCAGCCCTTATTTTTATGGGGATCCCCCCTGTCAGCGCAAACGCCACCAATACTTTTGCGTCATCGGCTGGTTATTTAAGCGGTACGTTTGCTTTGCGCCAAGAGCTGATAGAGCACAAAGCGGAACTTCCTAAAATCTTAGTACTGAGTTTGATTGGCGGACTATCAGGCGCGTATTTACTGCTGCACACCTCTGATGCAACCTTCAGACAAGCAATACCATGGCTATTATTATTTGCGACAGTGATGTTTATTTGGGGGGGCGATGTAAACCGTTGGCTCAAACATACCGCCTCGCATCACAAACATGCATCCGCATTGGGTGGTATTTTACTAAGTTTGTTATTAATTGGCGTATCCACATACGGCGGTTTTTTTAATGCCGGTTTAGGCATTATAAGCCTGAGCTATTTAGCCTTAGCGGGTTATACCAACATTAACGCAATGAACGGAATCAAGTTATTGGTTTCATCAGCGGTATCAATTATTGCGGTAGCATTATTTATCTGGGACGGCGTCATCGCTTGGTACGCGGGTACGCTAGTGCTACTGGGGACGCTCACGGGGGGATATTTTGCAGCACATCTATCTCGTCGTTTGCCACAAAAAGGGGTTCGCGCTTTTGTCATTGTGGCGAGTGTCGCTACAACCCTGTATTTCTTCTACGATGTGTACCTAGCCAGCCAGTAAAGTCACACCCAACATTTGAGAAGAGCCGAACTGAGCTCTTCTCAAACTTATCAAAGCAATTACAGCGTTTTGTTCTTCCAAGCGAGGCTGTAAAGGTCTGTCCGGCGATCTTTCAAATTATTAACTGACCCTTCACTGCGTACCAGTTTTAGCTTATCCAAATCGAGGTCGCTAAACATGATCATTTCCGTGTTGGGTGTTGTTTCCGCCATGACAGCATCATGCGGGAAGGAGAAATCCGATGGGGAGAACACCGCCGCTTGCGAGTACTGAACATCCAAATTTTCAACTTGAGGGAGGTTTCCGCAGCTACCACAAATAACCACATAGCACTCGTTTTCAATTGCGCGCGCTTGAGCACAATGGCGCACGCGTAAATACCCATTTTTTGTGTCTGTCCAAAACGGTACAAACAATATGTCCATATCTTGCTCAGCCAAGATACGGCCCAGTTCAGGGAATTCGACATCATAGCAAATCAATATTCCCACTCGGCCCGCATCGGTATCAAATACCCTAACTTCATTACCGCCCTGAATAACCCAGTCACGACGTTCATGCGGTGTAATATGAATCTTACTTTGCACCTCAATGGTGCCATCTCGACGGCACAAGTAACTCACGTTATACAGTTGATCATCTTCTACTAACGGCAACGACCCTGTAATCACATTAATGTTATAGCTCACAGCCATTTGAGACATTTCGTTTTTAAATAACTCAGTAAAACTAGCCACAAAACGAATGGCTTCTGTTTGGTTGCGCTGATCTGGGCTCAAGCCCATTAATGGTGCATTGAAAAACTCGGGAAACAAAGCAAAGTCGCTTTTATAACTTGAAAGCGCATCAATAAAATACTCAACCTGTTTGAGCATTTCTTCAACTGACTCCACTTCTCGCATTTGCCATTGAATAGCACCAATACGTATAAGCGTTTTACGGGATTCAAGAACACTACCTTCTGGCTCGAAGAAGATATTCCGCCACTCTAATAGCGTTGCATACCCCTGAGATTTTTCATCTTCAGGTAGGTATTGTTTCAATAACCGTGTTACCTGAAAGTCATTTGATAACTGAAAAGTTAGAATAGGATCATAAATTCGCTTGTGGTCAACCGCCTCTATATATTCAACTGGCGTCATTTCATCTGCATACTGGTAATAATTGGGTATGCGCCCACCCGCCAGAATGGCGCGCAAGTTATGTTGACGACATAACTCTTTACGCGCTTCATACAAACGTCGTCCTAAACGATACCCCCGATAATCCTTATGAATAAGTACATCTAGCCCGTATAACGCATCGCCATCAGGATTATTCAAAATGGTTTCTTTTGCGCTGATAAGATCATCGTATGTATGCGGGTTGCTAAAACGAAGGTAGTTTACTTGCACAGAGAGTGCTACGCCGACGATTTGGTCGTGATCCACTAAGCAAATTTGCCCCTCAGGTAAATCTTCCATCAACTTAAAGATTGTATGTTCTGGCCACGCCCCCCCAATATCGTCATAGATAGAATCCATCAACTCCTTTAGTTGAGGGTAATCTGACTTTTCAAGGTTGCGGATTTTCAGATGCAGATCTTCAAGCATGGTGTTTCCTTTAAGTAGCAATGTTAGCTTGTGATGTCAGTATAACTAGCTGCAGCGCAGCATGAATAGCTTTTTAGTCTGCTAATTAACGCCTTTGTTCAGCGACGCATGCGTAGAGACCATCCTCTTTACCTATTGATTAGCGATGGAAAAAAATACAACCGTACAGGGCTTATCATTTAGCGTTCACGTACCCAAAAGTTATTAAGCAGAAAAACATGCAGAACGGGTTCAGAATTCGCTTAAGCACAATAAGATAGCTGGTAAAAAAATCTTCATCATGTTTTTATGTCATTAAATTATCATTATTTATCAGTTAAATAGAAACTCAATGGCCTACTCTCAATGAAATAAGCGCACCACAAATATTCATGAGAGTAAATTGGCAGCTGATAGATTTGATACCGTTTTTAGACGGCATCACGCCTTGATAAAGTGAATGCGATACACGATAAGGAGAGCCGCCAATGATGACACATGCACTGGTCTTTACCGATCTCGACGGCACGCTTTTAGATCACCACTCTTATAGTTTTGCGCCTGCAAAACCCGCCTTGGCACAGCTGAACGAAAGGCACATCCCCGTCATTTTAAACTCCAGCAAAACGATTGCCGAAATTGAAGCAATTGCAGGTGAATTGAGCTTAGATACCGCCATAATTGCTGAAAACGGCAGTATTATCCAGCAGCCCAACCACGCGGCCCCCGTTATCCTAGGCAAAGATTATGACTTTATTTGCCAAACATTAGACGAGCTAAAGCAAGCATATGACTATTTGTTTGCGGGCTTCCATGATTGGACAGACCAAGAAATATCCGATATTACGGGGTTACCTCTTAAATCCGCAGCACGCGCGGCCAAACGACAAGCGTCAGAACCACTGATCTGGAAAGACACCAAAGAGGCACTCGAACGCTTTACAGCCCAACTGAACGAAAAAGGCCTCACCTTAAAACGCGGTGGGCGCTTTTGGCATGTAATGGGCGATACCGATAAGGTTAAAGCCATGCAATACCTTATCAATGAATACCAAACAACACACCAAATAAAGCCAACGGTCATAGCATTGGGTGATGGCCCCAATGATCAAGAAATGATTTCGGCAGCAGATATCGGGATTGTTATTTTAAATCCTGATGGCACGCCTCTTGCTATATCGGAACAGAGCGCAAAAGCGGAAGGTCGTCGAATTATCCGAACAAAAGAACCAGGGCCACTCGGATGGAACACCGCCATTATGATGCTTTTACAAGAATAATACGGAGAGAACCATGTCTGATTACAAACAAACCGGATCCATTACAACGCTTCATCGTCTTCCGGGTTACGAATTAGAAAAGATAGAAAAAGAACTGCGTCGTTATTCCAAACGCAACCCAATGACCTTGTTATTACCCTCGCTGTATTCAGAATTAGAAGGTCCTGCACTAGAAAACATTATCGAAGAACTTAAGAAAGCAGACTACATCAACCAAATTGTGATTGGTCTCGACCAAGCCGATGAAGAGCAATTTGAAAAAGCTAAAAAGTTTTTCGACCGTTTACCGCAAAAGAAAATGATTTTATGGAACGACGGCCCTCGCTTGCGTGCCATAGCGGACTCACTTGAAAAAGCAGGGTTAGGCCCATCAGAACCCGGCAAAGGGCGCAATGTATGGTACTGCATTGGTTACATACTAGCGGCCAATAACAGTAAAGCGGTGGCATTACACGATTGCGATATTTTAACCTATTCGCGTGATATCCCCGCTCGGCTCTTCTACCCCATTGTTAGCCCAGCATTAGACTACGAGTTTTGTAAGGGTTACTACACACGTGTTAACAGCGAAGGCAGACTCAGTGGCCGCGTAACTCGCTTATTTGTGCAGCCACTGATTACCTCCCTGAAAAAACTATTGGGCAACACTGATTATCTCGAATTTCTCGATGCATTCCGATATCCGCTTTCCGGGGAATTCTCACTCAGTACAGACCTACTCAGTGCCATCCGAATCCCCAGTGATTGGGGCTTGGAGATTGGGATCTTGTCGGAAGCTTACCGCAACATGACCCCACGCCGTGTGTGTCAGGTTGATATTGCCGATAACTATGACCACAAACATCAAGACATGGGCACTTCCGACCACGACGGCGGACTATCGCGCATGACATACGAGATTGCCAAAGCTGTCTTCCGCAAGTTAGGAACAGAAGGCACCACAATGGATAGCTCGTTCTTCCGTGCATTAAAGGCAGTTTACTTGCGTGAAGCCTTAGATATGTTGGAAAAATACGATGCAGACGCCCATATCAATGGATTATCAATTGATATCAATAGTGAAACTAGCACGATTGAGTTTTTCTCAGGCAGCATTTTAGATGCAGGCGAAAAGTACCTGCATAACCCAATGGAGATACCGTTTATTCCTAACTGGAACCGTGTATTTAGCGCTTTCCCTGATCTACCAGAACAACTACTAGAAGCCGTTGAGCTAGATAACGCTTAAGTGATAAGCAGTACCGCCTAGTTAAAATCGGCGGTACTGCTTATTTAATAAGCCGTAACACGTCCTTAAATGCAGGTGAACGGCAATCGCCAATCATCTCAAACAAACACATTTCCAAACTCGTGACACCCGCACCTTTAGACAGTAGCTTCGTGATTGCCATGTCCTTATTTTGCGCGGTTCGCGACGCCACGCAATCGCTGACAATCTCTACGTTGTAGCCTTTTTGTAGCAAGCTCATCGCCGTCTGATATACACAGATATGTGTCTCAATGCCGCAGATTAGCCAGCTTTTAACACCGGCTTTTTCAATCGCCTCATTAAATGCATCAGCCCCACAGCCATCAAACGTCATTTTGGGTATGGGTTGATAATCACCTAAAGCATCACTCAAGCTTGCCGTTGTAGCGCCTAATCGGCTGGGGTTTTGTTCCAACCACACAATAGGCAAGCCTAAACAATTAGCCCCTTTGGCTAAAACCGTGGCATTGGCAATCACGGATTCACTCTGATGAACAATCTCGGCCAACTTACCCTGAATATCAACAATAATTAAGCCGGTATCATTTTGCGAAAGCATGACTTCTCCCTCTTATTTTTATACCTAAACGTCAGTATCTAATTAAGTGCCGACATTTCCTTTATTGGTCTGCGTTGTGTCACGATCAATGCCAACATAGCCACGACTATGGCTGGAACCATCATTAAATTAAGCATTTCCCAACCAAACAAATTGTGCCAATAACCCGCTAAGACACTCGCTGCAGCGCTAAATGAGAAAACAATTAGATCATTAACACCTTGGACGCGCGCTTTATCAGCAGGCTCATAACACTGGGTGAGTAACGTGGTTGCCCCAATGAACGTGAAGTTCCAGCCCACCCCTAACAAGATCAACGCCACCATATAAATTGAGTAACTTTGCCCCAACTGATTAATAACAATACAGGCCAAAAGCAACACACAGCCGAGCTGTATAATGGCGTAAGACCCAAATCGGGAGATAAGCTTACCCGTTAAAAACGAGGGTAAAAACATACCTAACACATGCCATTGGATAACAATGGCGGTATCACCAAATTTAAAGCCCCCTGAGTGCATCGCTAATGGCGTTGCCGTCATAATAAGCACCATAACACCATAACCAATAGCCCCAGCGGCTATAGCTCCAATCAGTGTTGGCTGTCGCAACAACTGCCCATATGAGCGTGGTGAGCTAGCGCGCTCATCGACACTCAATGGTTTAAGCGGCAAAAAGTAAATGAGCAAGGTGGTTAGTACATACAAAACAAACAACACGGCAAAAGCCCCCAAATATTGCACATCAGGGAACAAATACTCAAACCAAATTGCCATATTAGGCCCTAAAACAGCAGCAATAACACCGGCCCCCATAATCAAACTGATTGCTTGCGGTGCTTTATGGCTAGGAGCATGCTCTGTTGCAGCAAACCGGTATTGCTGCCCAAAGCCGATAGCAATCCCTAGTAAGAAGGTGGATAAGCAAAACAGCAGAAATAGCGACTCACTAACGGCATAAAACGCTAAACCGGCTCCGATTACCCCCACTACATTACCTAGTAAAAAGCCTTTTTTACGACCTAAACGCCCCATCAATAACGCGGCGGGTAGTGTACTGCTCATTAAACCCAAAAATTGTAGAGCCACAGGCACAGTTGCCAACCCTTGCGGTGCGATGCTTTGGCCTATTAAAGCAGTGACCGACACTAAAAGAATATTCCCTGTTATCAATAATGCTTGCCCTAGCGCTAGCCCCCAAACAACTATTCCTAACATGTCTTCTTTCCTTTTCCTGCTTCCGTGCGCAGAGTCTGTTCAATGGTATTTATCGTCATCTATGCACTTTGTACGTCTGTAGTTTTTGGGAATTCTAGCTGCCAACAGTCATAAATACATTCGCGGAACAATGAAATGAGAGGATCATGCTGACGGCGCAACGTGGTAACAAAGTTAAATTCAATTTCAGGCACCTCTCCCTCCCATACATACGCCAAACCTTCTTGCTCCAACCGAGCCGCCATGTCTTCTCGTAGAATGGATAAACCAGCGCCCGCTTTAACGAGTGCAACCATTGCCTCTTCTGTATCCACCCAGGCTAGTTGCTGCGGCGACACGGACTCGCCCGCAAATAATGCCTCGCAAATACCATAAAAAGGACATGAATTAGAGGTATAAACCCACGGTAATTCGGCCAAGGTGGCTAGGTCAGCCTGCCCTAACTCAGGTGAGAATACTTTAGGGATCACCACCTTCAATGGTACTTGGGTTAGCACCTCAACACTCAGCTCTCCACTTTTTTTAGGACCAAATGAGAAGCCCGCATCAAACTCGCCGGTGCGTAAGGGTCTTATAATTGTTGCGCTGGAGGTTTGATAAAAATGCAAATTCAATTGAGGACAGCGCGCTTTCATGGCTTGGTATAACGCCCCCGTTTTGACAAAGTCAAAGTCCGTATGGATACCAATTTTTAACTCACCGACAATTTCATCACGCAATAACAAAGCGCGTTGGTGCAGTTTATCGGCCGCCGCCAGCGTAACGCAGGCGTCATCATATAAGCGATTACCCGCCTCAGTTAAATTCATGCCTTTAGCCGAACGAACAAAGAGTTGAACTCCCAAAAACTCTTCTAATGCTTTAATTTGGGCACTAATCGCGGGTTGGCTTGTAAACAGAGCCTCGGATGCGCGGGTCAAGTTACCCAGCTCAGCTACTTTAACGAATGACTTCAGTTGATATAATTCCATCTGCCCAATCCCTCATGATCAGTTGCGTGCTAGTCCTGCATTATTAAAGCACATGTAACCACAGCCTATGATCACAATTACTGAACACCCCTATAAAAAGGAACGATTAGATTTACTTTCCCCTTAGTAGCAATCTACATCCAACACCAAGAACGACAATTCGCACTAAGGAGATTTCCCATGAAAGCACCACTTAACACGCTAGCCATACACAGCACGCATGCACCGCTATCCCACTCGTTGGCCGTATTCTTTACGCCACTTGCACAGCATGCTCGCACATTTATCGCGCAACGACGTCAAGACTTAACAACATGGAACCAGCGCCGTCGCACTCGTCTTGCTCTAAGAGAACTTGATAATGATGCATTAAAAGATATTGGTGTCAGCCGTGCAGAAGCACTCAATGAAGCCAACAAGCCATTTTGGAAAGGATAACCCATTGTGATTTTTACTATTGATAACGGTCAGCAGCCCAACATGACCGTTATCAACTCATAAGTTTAGACGCTGGCTTTAAGTAGCCAAACCGCTTCCCAAGACGCCACCTTCCCTTTTAAACCGCCTTCTATAGCTTGGCGCTCGACAAATGTAAGTTGATAGGTCGCTTCATAAAATTCGCGGACTTGCGATTCTTCTACCGAAAAAGGAGGTCCCGGAATAACCGTTTGATCATACTCATAAGTAATAATTAATTGCGCCGCTGCACGGCTAATATTGATAAGGTGCTCTGCATATTGACCACGTAAACTGTCATTAAGCGCAACCAAAGCGGCCCGGTCATAAATAGCATCAACCTCTCCAATGATTTCAGCGGTTAAATCAAAAAAATCACCGACAAAAATATCAATATCAGGCGCGTGATAACGCATAAAATTGCCATGCGATGTAATATTTGGCTCAACGCCCAGTTCTTCGAATAACGCTTTAATAGCCAGCTCGCTTAACTCGGCACCCACAACCTGATAGCCAGACGCCAATAACCAAGCTATATCTCGCGTTTTACCACATAACGGGATGAATACGCGGCTACTAGGCGCTAAATTCAACTTATCAAAGTGTGCTAATAACAAGGCATTTGTATCACCTTCGTGAAAAGCAATCTCTTTACGCTCCCATTTTTGATGCCAAAAACTAGCTTCCATAACAATCTCTTATAAAAAAATCCCCACGCTGCCTTAGACAGGTGGGGATATTGGCTCGCGGGTTACACGTTAATTTATTGGGTTACACCAAATCAAACCGGTCTGCGTTCATAACCTTGGTCCAGGCAGCGACAAAGTCCTTCACGAACTTCTCTTTGCTGTCATCCTGCGCGTACAGTTCTGCATAAGCGCGCAAGATTGAGTTAGAACCAAACACTAAATCAACACTGGTTGCGGTCCACTTAACTTGATCCGTTTTGCGGTCGCGGATCTCATAAAGGTTTTTGCGGTACGGCTTCCATGTGTAATTCATATCAGTCAAGTTCACAAAGAAGTCATTGCTCAATGCGCCTTCACGGTCAGTAAACACACCGTGTTTAGTACCAGCGTAATTGGTGCCTATTACACGCATACCTCCAACCAATACGGTCATTTCTGGTGCGGTTAGTCCCATCAATTGAGTGCGATCAAGCAACATCTCTTCTGGGCTGACTACGTAATCACGCTTAGCCCAGTTGCGGTATCCATCATGCACTGGTTCAAGGACATCGAATGATTCAATATCAGTCATCTCTTCGGTCGCATCTCCGCGTCCAGGAGAGAACGGAACGGTTATGTCAAAACCACCCGCTTTAGCCGCTTGCTCAACACCGACATTACCCGCCAACACAATAACATCCGCTACACTGGCACCCGTTTGAGCCGCTATCGCTTCAAGCACAGGCAACACCTTAGCAAGACGCTCCGGTTCATTGCCTTCCCATGCTCGTTGGAAAGCTAAGCGTATACGCGCACCATTTGCACCACCGCGCTTATCAGATCCACGGAATGTTCGTGCGCTATCCCACGCAGTTGACACCATTTCGCTAACGGTTAAACCGCTGGCTGCAATTTTTGCTTTTACCGCATCAACATCGTAGTCGGTATTACCTGCGGGTATTGGGTCCTGCCAAATTAGGTCTTCTTGTGGTACATCCGGGCCGATGTAACACGCTTTAGGGCCTAAATCACGGTGAGTTAACTTAAACCACGCCCGTGCAAACACCTCTGAGAAGTAATCCGGGTTATTGTAAAACTTCTCAGCTATTTTCCGGTATTCTGGATCCATCTTCATGGCCATATCGGCATCGGTCATGATGGGGTTATGGCGGATTGATGCGTCTTCTACATCAACAGGCTTGTCTTCCTCTTTAATGTTGATTGGCTCGTACTGCCACGCACCCGCTGGGCTCTTCTTCAACTCCCATTCGTGATTAAGTAGTAACTCAAAGTATCCGTTATCCCATTGTGTCGGGTTGGTTGTCCACGCCCCTTCAATGCCACTAGTGACCGTATCGCGACCAATACCACGCGTGGTTTTATTCAACCACCCCAAGCCTTGATCTTCTAATTCAGCGCCTTCTGGCTCAGGCCCTAGGATCTCTGCACTGCCATTACCGTGGCACTTACCTACCGTATGGCCACCTGCCGTTAACGCAACAGTCTCTTCATCGTTCATGGCCATGCGTTCAAAAGTAACGCGAATATCTTGAGCCGTTTTTAGTGGGTCTGGGTTACCGTCTACCCCTTCAGGGTTTACATAAATCAATCCCATCATAACTGAAGCAAGCGGGTTCTCTAAGTCGCGCTCTCCGGAATAACGGCTACCTTCACTGCCACTAGGCGCTAACCATTCTTTCTCAGCTCCCCAGTAAATATCTTTTTCTGGATGCCAAATATCTTCGCGGCCAAATGCAAACCCAAACGTTTTTAGCCCCATGGATTCATACGCAATCGTGCCTGCATAAGTAATCAAGTCTGCCCAACTTAGTTTGTTGCCGTATTTCTTTTTAATCGGCCACAACAAACGACGCGCTTTATCCGTGTTAGCGTTATCAGGCCATGAGTTTAGTGGAGCAAAACGCTGATTACCGGTAGATGCACCACCACGACCATCAGATAAACGATACGTGCCCGCCGCATGCCAAGAAGTACGAATCATAAGGCCGCCGTAATGCCCCCAATCAGCAGGCCACCACGCTTGGCTGTCAGTCATCAAGGCGTGCATGTCTTTTTTCAATTCAGCAACGTCAAGGGATTTAACCGCTTCGCGGTAGTCAAAGTCTTCACCTAGCGGATTCGTTTTAACATCATGTTGGTGCAAGATGTCCAAATTTAATGTTTTTGGCCACCATTCGGTTACTGATTGGCTGCTTTCTGTAGCGCCACCGTGCATAACTGGGCATTTATTATTAGACATGTTGAATATCCTATCTTTCGTATGAAGTACGTTGCTTGTTCAAGAGTAGGACTACAGTATTAACCAGTTATTCGAATATTGGTAACCAATAGATTTTATCAGTTTAATAGTTATTCCCTATAAACCATCTAAATAGATTCATAATCAATCTATTAGCGGCTCATAAGGTACTGCTTAGGCGAATCACCAAAGGCTTTTCTAAACATCGCAATAAAATTACTGGGGGTCGATTAGCTTCTCATATGCAGGCTTCAGCGTTAAAAAAAGTTATTGGGATCTTATCTGTGATATTGAGTATCAAAATGCTCATGTCCGTCATGTGATCACGAACCCTCGTAGTTTGAGAGGTGCAAGGTACTCTTTGCCCCCTCAAACTCAGCACATCAAAAACTAGAAACAAGCCCTAAGCATTTACGCCCATACTGCGCCCATGCTTTTCCATAACTTTTATCACAGGCAGCTACACAGGCGTCAACGCTCGTAAAGGTTCCCAACCCAGAAGAAAACTCATCAAATGAAATCCCTAGTTGTTTACCAACCGCCTGACACAATCCTTGCATCGAATCGGAGCAGCTACTATCACCGGGACCTGAGCACGCCTCATCATTGCTAACCAACCGAACATTGATACAGCCCGCGGTTGTTTTAGTACCAACATTGTACGTTTTACAAACCGCGAACTTCTCCTTTTCTACCAGTAACCGACGATCCGGACTTGATGTTGCCGATGCCTTTTCATCGGCCTCAACCGCGTGCTCCTCTTTTACTACCTCGGCTGGTTGAGTCATGCCAGCACCCACTTTGT